>OBAM01000015.1_pt1 | contig 252976 bp, 220 predicted proteins | sample 1517751 | NCBI WGS metagenome assembly OBAM01 (sample SAMN04571703, study PRJEB22368) | human gut metagenome | biome: human gut; material: stool | host: Homo sapiens | place: Luxembourg | collected 2012-10-18
TAAAGTCTTTTATTCCACCGCTTCAAGCGGTGGTTTATTTTTGCTAAAGCTACAACTGAAATCCGACAGCAAGTAATGCCGTCGGATTCTTTTACTTCTTCCCTTTTATCTTATCCCAATACACCTTTGACTGCTGTTCAAATTTGTTATCACCGAACGTATAATAGACCCTGTCCTTTATAGCGTCGGGCAGATACTGCTGTTTTACATAATGATCCGGATAGTCGTGCGGATAAAGATAATGCTGACCCTTCACCGCATTGCCCTCTCCGTCATAATGCTTGTTCTGAAGCTGTCGGGGTATTTCGCCCGTTTTGCCGTCCTCAACATCCTGCATAGCGGCATTTATACCGAGATACGCACTGTTGGACTTCGGCGATGTCGCAAGCAGGACCACCGCTTCGCCCAGCGGTATCCTCGCCTCAGGAAGCCCAAGCTGTAATGCACTGTCAACGCAAGCCTTTACTATCGGCACCGCCATAGGATACGCAAGCCCTATATCCTCGCTCGCTATAACAAGAAGCCTCCTGCAAAGCGAGGTAATATCCCCTGCCGCAAGCAAACGTGCCGCATAATGAAGCGCCGCATTTTCGTCCGAGCCTCTTATTGACTTCTGCAGCCCCGACAGAATATCATAATGATGATCGCCGTCACGGTCATAGTTCATACTGCTCTTCTGCGTAAGCAGCTTTGCGGTTTCCATCGTCACCGTATCGCCCTCGCTCGAAAGACAGCAAAGCTCTACGGTATTCGCCGCCTTTCTCACATCGCCGCCGCAGCCGTAAGCAATATGGCTTACAACGCCTTCCTCAAGCGTGAACTGCGTGTGCATCTCCTCGCCCATAAGCCTGAATGCACGTTCCACCGCAGGAAGTATATCCTCCGCCGTCACCTGCTTGAATTCAAATACGGTACAGCGTGAAAGAACGGCACTGTATACATAGAAATACGGATTCTCCGTCGTAGATGCAATCAGCGTTATTTCTCCGCTCTCGATATATTCGAGCAGTGTCTGCTGCTGCTTTTTATTGAGATATTGTATCTCGTCAAGGAAAAGCAGAATTCCGCCTGCCGCACCGAATGTTCCTAAATTCGCAACAACGTCCTTTATGTCCGATGTCGATGCCTGCGTACCGTTCAGCCTGTACAGGCTCATACTTGTTTTTTGGGCGATAATATTCGCCACAGTGGTTTTGCCCACTCCCGAAGGCCCGTAGAATATCATATTGGGTATCTTTCCCCTGCTGATGATATTGTAAAGCGGTTTTCCCTGCGCTAAGATGTGCCTTTGTCCAACAACCTCATCAAGCGTCGAAGGACGTATTCTGTCTGCTAACGGCATAATTCATCTCCTGTAAAATATAAGCCTCCGCCCGTCACAGAGCGGAGGCTGAAATACCATGTTGCCTTATCAGTCGTTCTTGTGCTTTTCAAGTAAAGCGCTTATCTTCTGATGAGGATCAATTACCTTGCTGATAGACATATCGTGGTTAAGTGCCATAATCAGATATGACAGATACTTCGATACGTCGACCTCGCAGAACCATTCCCTGCTGAGCAGTTCGGGCGTTCTGTAGGAAAGGTTTGTACCGAACACATAGTCGATCTTGCCGTCGGCATAGGCCTTGTCAAACGCTTCAAGACCGTTTGTGAAGATAGGATATGTCGCATATGCAAAAATTTTCTTTGCGTTACGCTTCTTAAGCTCGATAGCAATATCAAGCATAGATTCGCCCGATGAAATAATATCGTCCGCAATGAAAACGTCCTTGCCCTCAACCGAGTTACCGAGATATTCGTGAGCTACGATAGGGTTACGTCCGTTCACTACCTGCGAATAGTCACGTCTTTTATAGAACATACCGAGGTCTACACCAAGGACAGATGAATAGTACATATTTCTGTTGAGTGCACCTTCATCGGGGCTGACAACCATAAAATGATCCTTATCCATCTTGAAGTCATTTACATACTTGAACAGAGCCTTCAGTACCTGATATGTGGGGATTATATTATCAAAGCCCATCAGGGGAACTGCGTTGCATACTCTGGGGTCGTGAGCGTCAAACGCAATGATATTGGAAACGCCCATATTCTGAAGCTCCTGAAGTGCTACAGCGCAGTCAAGCGACTCTCTGTAGTTTCTTCTGTGCTGTCTTCCGCCGTAAAGTATAGGTGTGATAACGTTGATACGGTGAGCCTTACCGCCGATAGCCTGTATGATACGCTTGAGGTTCTGGAAGTGATCGTCGGGCGACATACGGTTCATTCTGCCGAACAGCGGATATTCAAGGCTGTAGTTGCCGAAATCGGCAATAATATAAACATCATAACCTCTTACAGTGTTCTTGATAAGAGCCTTACCGTCACCGGAAGAAAATCTGGGGCATTCGTTCTCAATGAGAAAATTATCATAATCGTAGCCTGCTTCCCTTGACCATGTTACAAGGTAATCGTTGACCTTCTTGCCAAGCTCCTCAGAACCGGGTATAGCAATAAGTCCGAGCGGAGCTACTCTCTCCGAGTGATTAAAAATAATATCTCTTGCAGATGCTGTCATTTATAAATTCCTTTCTTTATTCAACAATTAACCGATATTTAATACAACACGAAAACGAGGGAATCAATCTCTCGTTCTCGCTTATATGCAATTATTCGTACAGAGGATACTTTCTGCAGATTTCAGTTACTGTTTCTCTTACCTTGTCGGCGCTGTTGTCAAAGTCGGTCGCAGTAAGATAGATGCACTGTGCAATCTGTTTCATATCGTCTTCCTTTAATCCTCTTGTGGTAACCGCAGGTGTACCGATGCGCACGCCGCTCGTTACGAAAGGACTCTGAGGATCGTTGGGTATAGCATTCTTGTTAACTGTGATATACACCTCGTCGAGCTTCTTCTCAAGCTCTTTACCCGTGATATTGAAAGGCTGGAGGTCAACAAGCATAAGGTGGTTGTCTGTACCGCCCGATACAAGATTGAATCCCTTTTCAAGCAGAGAATCGGCAAGAACGGATGCGTTCTTCACAATCTGCTTAGCATATTCGGTAAATTCGGGCTTCAGCGCCTCGCCGAAGCATACAGCCTTAGCGGCGATAACGTGCATCAGAGGTCCGCCCTGTATGCCGGGGAATATAGCCTTGTTGATCTTCTTTGCAAGCTCCTCGTCATTTGTAAGGATAAGTCCGCCACGAGGTCCTCTCAGTGTCTTATGCGTTGTAGTAGTCACAACGTCTGCATAAGGCACGGGCGACATATGCTGACCGCCTGCAACAAGACCTGCAATGTGCGCCATATCTACCATAAGATATGCGCCAACTTCCTTAGCAATAGCCGAGAGCTTTTCAAAGTCAATTGCTCTGGGATATGCGCTAGCACCCGCAACGATCATCTTGGGCTTATGCTCCTTTGCAAGTGCAAGTATATTGTCGTAATTCAGTCTGCCGGTTTCCTCATCAAGTCCGTAAGGTACGAAGTTGAAGTATTTGCCCGAAATGTTAACGGGAGAACCGTGTGTAAGGTGTCCGCCGTGAGCAAGGCTCATACCCATTACCGTGTCGCCGGGATTCAGCAGTGCAAAATAAACCGCCGTGTTAGCCTGTGCGCCGGAGTGAGCCTGTACATTCGCATACTTTGCTCCGAACAGCTTGCAGGCACGTTCAATAGCGATATTCTCAACTATATCAACGTCCTCGCATCCGCCGTAATAACGCTTGCCGGGGTATCCCTCAGCATACTTGTTCGTAAGAACGCTTCCCATAGCCGCCATAACAGCAGGAGAAACGATATTCTCACTTGCAATAAGCTCAAGATTTCTTTTCTGACGTGCAAGCTCCTTGTCCATTGCGTCAGCAACATCGGGATCTATTCCCTTGAGAAAGCCGATCGTGTCAACTAAATTACTGTACATTTCATTTTTCCTTTCGGTTATTTTAAGCACGCTCTCAGAGCGGCTTTAATTACTTCTGCTTGGAAGTGAAGCCTTCCCAGTCCTTAAGGAACCTGTCGATACCGTTGTCGGTAAGGGGGTGCTTAAGCATCTGGAGAAGTACGTTCATAGGAACGGTTGCAATATCACATCCGAGTCTTGCCGCCTGTGTAACGTGCATCGGGTTACGGATAGATGCGGCGATGATCTCTGTTTCAATGCCCTGTGCATTGAATATGTCAACGATCTCTTCGATAAGGTTCATGCCTTCCATGCCTATATCGTCAAGTCTGCCGAGGAACGGGCTGACAAATGTAGCACCTGCTCTTGCGGCAAGAAGCGCCTGAGCGGCTGAGAATACAAGAGTAACGTTTGTCTTTATGCCCTTTGCGGTAAGCTGCTTGCAGGCCTTAAGACCCTCCTCACACATAGGGAGCTTTATAACGATATTCTTATGTATAGCGGCAAGGGGCAGAGCCTCCTCGACCATCTTGTCTGCTTCAAGCGAAATTACTTCGGCTGAAACAGGACCGTCTACGATTTCTGTGATTTCCTTTACTACCTGCTTGAAATCTCTTCCCTCTTTTGCGATAAGCGAGGGGTTTGTGGTAACACCGCAGATAATGCCCATATCATTGGCACGTCTGATGTCATCAACGTTGGCTGTGTCGATAAAAAGTTTCATAGGTACTCCTTTCCGGTTAACCGGACTTAGCATAATATTCCTACGGATTACGGCAACACACAAAAGCCGTATTCCGTTACTGACAATAATACAAATTATACATCAAGTGAAGCCAGCTCGTCGAAGTTTGCCTTCATAGCGGGATACAGCTTCTTGTAAAGCGCATATACCTTTTCGTACTTGGCACTGTTTTCAGCTATAGGCTCCTGTATCTTTTCGGGCTTGATTACCGCCTTGCACGCCTCGGGAACAGAGCTGTATATTCCTGCGCCTACTGCCGCAAGAAGTGCAACGCCGAGTGCGGGACCTTCCTTGTTTGCCGTAGTCTTTACGTTGCAGGCATAAAGGTCTGCGAGCATCTGCCGCCACAGCGGTGATGTTCCGCCGCCGCCGCAAGCCATCATATCATCAATGCTTATATTCATCTCACGCATAACCTCAACACAGTCACGCAGTGAATAAGAAACGCCCTCCATAACGGCTCTGAGCATATCCTTCTTCTTGTGCATTGTGGAAAGACCTACAAATGCACCTCTTACGTTGGGGTCAAGGTGAGGTGTTCTCTCACCGTTGAGATAAGGCATATAGAGCAATCTGTTTGCACCTATCGGCACACTGTCGGCTTCCTTATCCATAAGGTAGTACGGGTCAACGCCCATAGAAGCGGCTGTTTCCATCTCGCTCCACGCAAAGTTATCCCTGAACCACTTGAGCGACAGACCTGCGGACTGAGTAACGCCCATAACGTGCCAGCATCCCGGCACAGCACAGCAGAATGTATGTACTCTGCCCTTGGGGTCGATAGATATATCGGAAGTATGAGCAAACACAACGCCGCTTGAACCGATAGTAGTGAAAGCCTTACCGTCCTCTACTACGCCTGTTCCGACAGCGGCAGCCGCATTATCGCCTGCACCGCCGACTACGGGCGTACCCTCCTTAAGACCTGTAGCCTGTGCTACAGCCTTTGTAACGGTACCTGTTATCTCAGGGCTTTCGTAAACCTTGGCAAGAAGCGACTTGTCGATGCCGAGCTTAGTCAGCACCTCGTCAGACCAGCATCTGCCGGGAATATCAAGCAGCTGCATACCCGATGCGTCTGAAACCTCTGTAGCAAACTCGCCCGTGAGCATAAATCTTATATAGTCCTTGGGGAGAAGAATATGGCGGCACTTTTCATAATTTTCAGGCTCGTTATTCTTTACCCACATTATCTTTGCGGCTGTAAAGCCTGTTATAGCAGGGTTTGCGGTGATAGCGATAAGTCTGTCGTGACCTACCTTTTCGGTTATCTCGACAACTTCCTTGCCTGTACGCTGATCGCACCAGATAATGCTGTTTCTGATTACCTTGTTATCCTTGTCCAGCATTACAAGTCCGTGCATCTGTCCCGAAAGACCTACGCCCTTTATCTCGTCTGCGGGAACTCCGCTCTTTGCAACTACGTCACGGATACTGTTAACGCAGGCGTTCCACCAGTCCGCAGGATCCTGCTCAGCATAGCCGTTGCAGGGAGTGTAAAGAGGATAATCGTAAAGCGCCGATGCAACAGGTGTGCCGTCCTCGCTGAAAAGCACTGTTTTTGTACCGGACGTACCTATATCGACACCGAGTATGTATGCCATATCTTTTCTCCTTATTTTTAAAAAAACTTCATAGAATTTTACCGTGCAAAATCTTACACGCTCCTTACATAATTATAATCCATCACAACGCAGTTTGTCAATAGAGAAAACCGAAATATCGTCATTAAAAACGCCACCGCCGCCCGTTGAACTCAGCGGTCGGCAAAAGCGGTTGCATGATGCCGACGAAATGTTTACAATCTTGTAACTTTTATTGACTTTGAGAGAAAATATTATATAATTTAATCAGAAAACACATTATTCCGTGGACAATCAGACGCTTTGAATTGTATTATATGTAAATACAGTACACGATTTCTTACTGCGAAAGGAGAATAGTATGAAAAGAAGAATTTTATCAGCAATAATCGCAGGTTCACTCATCGCGTCAACTCTCACCCTCTCGGCTTGTCAGTCGGAAAAATCCCTCGAAACAACGGATCTTATGACAGGCATCAAAGCCGCAAGCCACGAAACCGTAAAACCCGATGATGCTTTTAAGAGCGCATACGACAATTTCTCTGTCGAACTGCTTAAGAAGTGCTTTGACGGCAAATCAAACACTCTTATCTCTCCCCTGTCGGTATCATCCGCACTCACAATGACAGCAAACGGTGCAAACGGTCAGACCAAAGATGAAATGGAAAAGGTACTCGGGAGCGGAATGCCCATTGACGAACTGAACAAATATCTTTCATCATTCAGCGGCTCGCTTACATCGGGCGAGGACTTCAAGCTGAAAAACGCAAATTCGATATGGTTTATCAAAGACAACAATTTCAATGTGAACAATGAGTTTTTACAGACCAACGCCGACTTTTACCACGCCGAAATATACAAACGTGCATATAACAGCGAGATTGTGAACGATATCAACAATTGGGTCAGTGAACATACAGACGGTATGATTGACAAGCTTCTTGACAACGGCGATGCGCTTTCAAATATTGCACTTATCAACGCAACAGCATTTGATGCCAAATGGGAAAACTACTACTATGACAATTTTGTTGAATATGGCACATTCACAGACGCTAACGGCAACGAGCAGTCAGCCACGATGCTGATTTCAGAAGAAAACGAATACATAAACGGCGATAACTGCACAGGCTTTATCAAGAAATATAAAGGCGGTAAGTACGGCTTTGCCGCAATACTACCCGACAGCAATGTTTCTATATCTGATTTTGTCGGTTCACTCAACGGAGATAAGCTTTTCAAAATGTTGCAGAATGCCGAAAGCACTAAGGTTGTCGCTAAAATGCCGAAGTTTGAGTATGAATACAGCGCCGAACTCAGTGAAGCATTGAAAGCTCTCGGTATGCCTACAGCCTTTTCCGACAGTGCTGATTTTTCGGGTATTTCGGGTGATAAACTTCACATCAGTGATGTACTACACAAAACGAAGATATCCGTTACCGAAGAAGGTACAAGGGCTGTCGCCGCAACAGGCGTGGTTATGTCCGCCGCTCCGGACGGTGACAAGCAGGTAATCCTGAATCGCCCGTTTATGTATATGATACTCGACAACGAAACGATGCTGCCGCTGTTTGCAGGCATATATACAGGCGTATAACGCACAGAAATTGTATAATCTGCATAATCCGGGCTATAATATTTTCTTGACTTTTGGAGTATGTATGCTATAATTGAAATAGCAGAAAACGACAAATCTTTCAGGAAAGGCTGGATGTACAAATGGCAAAGCGCAGAATAGGTATACTGACGAGCGGAGGCGACTGCCCCGGACTTAACGCTACTATAAGAGGTGCGGCAAAAGCCTGCTACTCCATGTTCGGCGAGGACAATGTTGAGATAGTCGGCATATCCAACGGTTTCCACGGTCTGATCCATAATAACTGCCGTATAATGAAGCCGGAGGATTTTTCCGGCATACTCACCCAGGGCGGAACGATACTCGGCACAAAGCGTACACCGTATAAGATGATGCAGGTAATAGAGGCGGATAACATAGACAAGGTCGCTGAAATGAAAGCCACCTATAAACAGCAGAAGCTCGACTGCATACTGACGCTCGGCGGCAACGGAACTCATAAGACCGCAAATCTTCTTTCCGAAGAGGGTCTGAATATAATCGGACTTCCCAAAACCATTGATAACGATATATGGGGAACAGATGTTACATTCGGCTTCCATACCGCAGTAGATATAGCGACTGAGGTCGTTGACAGAATCCACACGACAGCTACTTCGCACAGACGTATTATGGTAATCGAGATAATGGGCAACAAGGCAGGCTGGCTGACGCTTTATTCCGGTATTGCAGGCGGTGCGGATATTATTCTTATCCCAGAGATCCCTTATGATATTGATAAAGTCATCGACGCTTGCGAAAAACGTGCACAGTCCGGAAAGACATTCTCTATAATTGCGGTCGCAGAGGGCGCAATGGATATTGCAGAAGCCGCTATGAAGAAAAAGGAACGTGCAAAAAAACGTGCCGAAGCGGGTGAAACAACAGTTACAAACCGCATAGCAAAGCAGATTGAAGCCGCAACTGGCTTTGAGTCAAGAACAGTTGTTCCCGGTCATATATTAAGGGGCGGTTCGCCCTCCGCTTATGACAGAGTGCTTGCAACAAAGTTCGGTGCAAGAGCCGCAATGCTGATAAAGCAGGAAAAATACGGCTACACGGTTGCAAAAATCGGCAGTAAGATTTCCGAAAACAAGCTGTCCGATGTAACTATGAAGACAAAGTTCGTTTCCGAAAATGACGAGCTTGTCATCACAGGAAAAAGCATCGGCGTATCCTTCGGCGACTAAGCGGCGGGCGGTTGTGAGCCGCTTCAAATTCGCCGTTCTAATGGATTAATCTAGGCTCAACCTCCGTTACCGGCGGAATTACATAAAGCAATAAAGCAGATAAGCGGTCACAGCGAAATGCTGTGACCGTTTTTTATATTATTATATTTTAGCTGTCATCTCTCTGCACCACCCTTCCCAAAACCACACTATTCCTTCGCCCTGCACCACATTCTTGGCTCCCTTGAGTAAAGGGAGCTGGATTGACGGCAATGCGCAAGCTTTAACTTTATTGCGTTTACTTGCGGCACAGCAGCCTTTTTTATTCACCAAACTTTTCCGCCGTCAAGACGGAGGGATTGCTTTCCTACCGCTCCCTTTCCGTTTCTCTGACACCTCCGTTGACAATCCCTCAGTCACAGTGACGGAAAACACGATTCTCTGCCAACGCATCTTCAACTATTATAAAAAGCAATATTGAAAACGATGTGCTTCACTGTGCCAGCTCCCTTTACACAAAGGAGCTAAAGGTGATAGTGCTTTACCAACCCTTCTCAAAACCGCACTATCTCTCGCCCGTAATAATACAGCCCGACAAAAGCCAAAAGCCCTCCGAGTTTTTTCTCAAAGGGCTTTTAAATATACAGAAAATTCATTCTGTCATAAACAGCTTAGCCGCACCGCCGAATATTTCCCGGGAAAGCTCGGCAGACATATCGGGGTTATCCTTTTTGATACGCTCGCACCGCTCTATATATTCTGCGATATCGACGTTACAAAGCGTCTTTGTCCTCTCGCCCGAAAGTATCTTATCCACAGCCTTTGAAGTTTCTTTATAGAAGTCACTTTCAAGCATACGTTCGGAAATATCGGCGTTTTTATCGGCGCATACAGGCAAATAGCTTTTTTCGTAATCAATGACAAAACAGTCGGTCAGTTTTACGAAAAGCTCTTCGCAATACGCTGTAAGACGGTTCTTTTCTTCAATGTAACGGGTGTCCTCGAATGGCCTTATTCTGCCAGTCATATCAAGGCGGTTAAGTGAAAGGTAGGTCTTTCTGAGAATTATCTTACTTCCGTACCTTTCGGATACAGCTTTGGCAAAGCTCTTTACCGCACTTTCAATAAAATCCTTGTCAAAATTCTCAAGATACGGAGCAAACCGCTTATCATCGGTCATAAACGCTCTGTATGCCATAGAATCGCACAATCCGTCAACTGCCGCAACATATGTATCCTTGTGCTTGTAAAGCTCTTTATCCGCATCCGAGAAATCCACGAGAAGCCAATCGGCGCTGTTTTCCGGGAAATATGAACGAGTGAGCTCGGTGAATACATTACTGTTGCTGTCAACAAAGCTCAGATCAATGTCTGCTTTCTGTTCACATACCGTAAGCGGAGAAAATCCGCTGATACATTCATTTATAACCGCCCTGTCGCAAAGTGAAAGCAATGTCTTGCTGTCTGCTCTGCCGAACGTATCGAAGGTAGACGGTTTGTTTTTTCTGTAATACTCCGATACAAGCTGTTCTACAGCACCCTTGTCAGCGCCGGACAGCCAAAGTCTTGCACATTTGAGATAAAATTCTGTTCCGCGCCTGTCAAGCACACAATCGGGTATAATGCCGTTCTTGCGATAGAATGCTGCCAGCATCTCCGTAAGGTCGTCAACTGCATAAAGTCCAAGCCTTATAACTTCATCAATGTTGCGGTTTGTGACATCGCCGTTTCGTATAGCGCATACTGCGTCAAATACATTTTTAAGCGTTGTGTTCCTGCCGAAATCATAACGTGCCTTTATCTCGGCAAACGATACAAACCCGCTGTCCTTGAGCGTGAGTATATCCTTGAATTCGGCACAGATGAAATCACGGCTAAGCTTGCTTATAAACATGTCAACGGCATTGTTGCGGATAAAGAAGAACTTATCACAGCCACTTGACTTTATCACATCGATATTTTCCGCAATTTCGGTAAGCCATATTTCAGGGTCGTATGTAAGGGGGTTTACAAAACTGCCCTTTCTGCCTGAACATATGCTTTTGGCGATGAGCGAAATGTTATTGCGGAACGATTCGTCACGGCAGACCGCATAGCTCCTGCCACGCTTGTTGATAACACCGGGGTAATAACGTGATATATCTATTATCTTGGGTGATACACGGTGTATCAGATAGTTTTCCATATCGAGCAGAAGCCTGAAATCGCACGAACGGTCGTAAGAACGTATATATCTTCCGTTCACATAGTAAAGCTTCGGGTCGGATACCCTGACAAGTATTATCTTATCGGAGGGATAAACGGCGATAATGCTGTCAATGAACTTATCCAGAAGCGGTTTCCATACGGCTTCATTTTTTATATCAAGCTTTTTCAGCTTCTTTCTGTTCTCCTCATAAAAATGCGACCTGATAAACGCCTTGCCGCCCGAATACAGTACTCCGTCAAGCTGATATATAGGCGTTGCCGCCGCATAATAAAGATCCATTATAAGGCAGTCGGACCTGTTATCGGAGAGATACTCGTCATACCCCTTTGAAAGATTGTAGTACAGCGGCACAACACTGTCACGGAAGTACTGTTCATCTATCTCACAACGCTCTCCGTTCATAGTGAGCTGAGATATGAACAGATGTGAACGGTCGGTTTCGACATCTTCGTCATCTTTGAAAAGCTCTGATATAAGCGCAGAACCTAAAAGAGCAAACGACTGCTGTTCCGGTTTTACCGCATAACGTGCAAGTCCGATCTTACCGCCCAGAGCAGTTGCAATCTGCTTTCTGAATTCGTCATATGCAGACAGTCCGAAATAGTGCATATTATCGTCCGACAAAAGCACTGCACGATGTTCCGATCCGTAATCCTTGAATGCATACGGAATATATCCCGAAAAATCGGTAATAACCTTACCGCTGACTGTATCTCTTCTGAGCCTTACGCAAAGCAGTGCGCCGATCTTTTCAAACCTTGTGGCATAATCTGCAGGAATAAGCGAGCCGAGCGAATAAGCAACCGGCACTTTTCTGCCATCGGTACATTCTATAATATCGTACTCAGCTATCGCATTGAGTCCGTTTCCGACAATAAAGTCTGCGCCGCTTTCTGCCGCTTTTTTCGCCGCACTGCGCCATTTTGGCTTTACAACTGGAGTATGACGTTCGTTCCACGAGCAGAACAGGAATATGTACTCTGCTCCGCTCTTCCTGAGCTTAGCCACATATTGCGAAATGTCTTTATTTAGCGTTGCCGAAATAAATCCGATATTTATATTGTTGATATTGACAACCGAATACTTCTCACTGCCAAGAGTACAGTCGCTCTCTGTAATAACGGTCAGCGGATATTTTTCAAGCGACTGAGGCGCACGCTGGAGAAGTCCTGCGTTGACAGCAAGCGCATCTATTCCGCTTTTGCACACAGCGTCCGCAACAGATGACGGACAGTTTATGCTTCTGCTGTCCTCAAACGCATATGCCTTTTTATCGTTGAGATCCGTGTCAAGCATTGCAACGGAAAAATCAAATGAGCCGAATATTCCGCCAAGCGATGAGAATGCTTCGTCAAAGACAGGCATACCTGCCGCCGCATTCTTCTGCATTTCAGCCGCAACGGTTATATCTCCGCCTATCATTATAGTGCATTTATGATGACCGTTGCGCAGTTTTCCGTCACTTCCGGCAAACCGCCTGTTATTGTACACACCTGCGCTCTTTTTCACTGCCGAATGATCAAGCTGAAGCGCTTTCACACCCTTTGTTTTCGGAATAACCGCCTCTGCCGGTGTGCAGGAAACGCTGAGTTTTTCTTCATGCTCAATCATTACAAAACTACGCACCGAAAACGAAACCTTACCGCTCTTGGTAAAGTTTTCAAGCCTGCACGAAGTACTTCCGCTGTAGCAGACAAAGGTATATTTTCCGCTTTCGTTTGCGTCGGCATATATCTTATATCCGTCGCACTGTGAATTATACCGCCACGACAATGTGCAGATACCGTCATTTCCGACAACCGCTGTCAGTCTGCGCGGCGTTTCAAGCGGACACGCCGCAACTATCTCCGATTCGCCGAAATAGTTATCGGGTCCGTCGGCTATCCTGAATGCCTTGACCTTATATCTCAGCGGCAGACCGTTGGTGCGTTTTTTTATTACCGCTCTCGGGTCTTTTACATTCATAACGCCTGTAAAGTGATTCTTTCCGAGCGGCGAAGAAAACACACGGTAGCCGTCCGCATATTTTATCTTGTCCCATATCAGCTCGACAACTCCCTCGCCCGTCTTTACGGTAACGGAAAATTGCGGCTGTTGTTCACGCAACTGCTTAAAATTCATAAGCTTTACCTCTCATAGGGTCATATATTGCTTAGTATCCAGTTTACAAACGATGCACGTTCGCTGTCTGCGTCTGCATCGATCTGTGCCGTTTTCGGCTTGTCGGTGATCTGTCTGTAATATTCATCGAGCTTGTCGAAATTTTTGTAGAAATTATAGTAACCGCCGATATAGTGCTGAACATCGTCTATTCTTATTCTGTAGCTGTCATGGCGCACACAGAATGTATATACGACCGATGACGGCACTTTCATATACATTGCGGTTTCGGGATACAGGTAGCCGCCGAGCATATAGTGGGCACGTCTGTAGATAGTTCTGATGAACGCTTCAAAATTGAACTTCTGCATATATGACGCATATATCTTCTTTTCCTTTATACGCTCGTACAGGCTGAACGCCGCCATAAGAAGCTCAAGGAATGTATGGAATGTCGTATCCTGATTGAAGATCTTGCTGAGATTGTCGTTTGCGTTTTTAAGTCCGAAGTTGAGGAACCGCTCTTTCGGCTCATAAATAGTAACCTCGTTCACCGCATATGCTATCCAATGATCGCAAAAACGTGTGTAATCGTTTTTTATAAAATAGTCAAGCGCTCTTTCGGCAGCATCGAGATAACGTCTGTCTTTTGTGATACTGTAAGCTCTTGCAAGTGCAAACGTTGCCTCGCCGTCATAGTACACAATCCTGTCACGCTCTTTGCGCTCAAATCCGGGGAATGAAAGAACATGATAATAACTGCCGTTCTCTTCCTGCATATCAAGAATCGAGTCAGCGAGGGCTGCAATAAGCTTATCGTACTTATTGCTTTCAAATACGCTTGCATAGGTAGACAGCGTTACAATAGCTATCGCATTACCGCCGAGCTTTATCTCATCCGCCTTGCGCTCCACAAGATAAGCGTGCCCGCTGTCGGAATATTCTATGCTCTGCATAAGAAAATCTATCGTGCTGTCGATTTTCGGTATCAGTTTCTCGTCTTTTGTTGTATCATACTGCATTATAAGGCTCCAGATAGTACCGGAGTGACGCAGAATGTTATATGTAACAAAATGAAAATCGTTGACGGGATTTACGCCGTAGTCAAACTGTCCGTTCTCCTTGACTGCATTCGCAAGATAGACCGACGAGGTTTCTATTACCTGTTTTATATCTTCCTTTGCAAGCTCGCCGATAATCCTTCTGCCGTAGTTTTCTTCATCGGGATAAAGCTTATACAGCTTTTTGTTTTCATCGCAGATATATCCGACTGTCGTAAATCCGATCAGCGTATCCGGGATAGACGCAAGCTCTGTACCGCGCTCGCCCAGATATTGCTTTATCCTCTCGTCACTGAGCGTTCCGAGCTTGTAGTTTATAAGTCCGCAACAGTTGAGCTGTGCCTCAAGCAGAGCCGTTTCAAAGCCGGTATCAAAACTTACGCCCTTTTTGAAGAAATATTCTCTTGCGCTTCTTATCTCTTCGGTAAACTCCGCACGGCTGATTATATTACTGCTGTTCACGCAGTCGACCTTTACCCACAGCGGGTTTATGTCGTTAACCGCCAAAAAGCTCTCTGCTTTCTTCATTGCGGCGTCAAACGTTGTTGCAAACCCGGCACCGCAGGCACTGAAAACCCTTGCTGAAAAGCTGCCGTCGGTTACAGATACAAAAACAACATCATTTCTGAACAGCGAACCTCGCTTATAATTTCCGAGCGAGCTGTCAAGGTAAGGGTCGCCCAGAATAAAGCTCTTAAGCAGTTTTTTTTTGGCTCTGAACAGCTTTACATTTGTACTTATAGGGGTAGATGCACTCATTGGCTTTTCCTCCCTGAAATAAACGTTTACATTTAAATATAGTATATCATATCACACAAAAAATGTCAAACAATTTTATTGACCTTCGGGCAGATTACGAGTATAATAATAATAGATATAAAGCCAAAGGAAGTAATAAATATGGATAAATACAAAAAATTCGCATCGGACAGAAAAGACGATATAGTCAACCTTTTATCAGAGCTCGTGGCGATTCCAAGCGTTACGGGAGAAGCAAAACCCGGTTATCCATTTGGAGAAGCTCCCGCAAAAGCGCTTGTAGCAATGCTTGATGCGGCGAAAGCTCTCGGTTTTGCGGTAAACAATGTTGATAACTGCTACGGTACGGCTGATTACCTGCCCGACGGTATTGACACGGCAGAACTTGCAATTCTTTGTCACCTGGACGTCGTGCCGGAAGGAAAAGGCTGGAGTTATGAACCTTTTGTCTGTACCGAAAAGGACGGTATTCTCTATGGCAGAGGCGTAACAGACGACAAAGGTCCTGCCGTATCGGCACTCTATGCGCTGTACAGCGTAAAACAGCTCGGAGTGAAGCTTTCTAAAGGCGTAAGACTGATATTCGGAACGAATGAAGAAAACGGCTCGGCAGATATAGAGTATTATCTTGAAAAAGATAAAATGCCGCCTATGGTATTCACTCCCGATGCCTCATATCCGCTTATAAACTGTGAGAAAGGTATGGCACGGATAAAATACAGCGCCGATATGGATAACGGCGATATCATCTCGATCTGCGGCGGACAGGTTATAAATGCAGTGCCTGCCGAGTGCTGCACCGTTCTGTCAGGCAAGCATAAAAACGATATTTGTTCATATGTTAAGAAAAACAGGAACGGTTGCGGTTATGACATTGAGCCCTGCGGCGATAACATAAAGGTTATCTGCAAGGGAGAATCCGCACACGCATCAACCCCCGAAAAAGGCAGGAACTCCATAATCGCAATGCTTGAAATGCTTGTATCACTTGAACTTGGCGACAATACGAATAGGCTGTTATCCGATATACTGAGGCTCTACCCTTACGGTGAAACAGACGGTTCTTCACTAGGCGTTGCCTGCGAAGATGAATCCGGCGCACTGACTTGCGTTTTAAGCCTTATCAATGCCAAAGACGGCAAGCTTACATTCAGCACCGACACAAGATTTCCTATTAGTATGACTTCTGTACAGCTCAAAGAAAAAGCCTCATCGGCGCTTTCGGGTACCGATATATCCATATCCGGTTTTATGGGAACAGACGCACACTATGCTTCTCCCGACAGTTTCCTTGTAAAGACACTTCTAAGCGTATACGAGGAACAGACAGGCAAGAAAGGCGAGTGTATAGCTATCGGCGGCGGAACATACGTCCACGAAATCGAAGGCGGCGTTGCGTTCGGCGTTGAACATCCCGGTACCGACTACAGAATACACGGCGCAGATGAATTTGTTCCGGTGAGCGAGCTTATAGATAATACGGCTATGTTCGCAAATGCAATAGAAAAACTCTGCAAGTAATTTTACGCCCGTCCTCTTCATAGAATGTACAAACTATGAAAGGGCGGACGTATTATGTGCGGACTTATATTCAGAAAGAAAACAAAAAAATATAGTTTCAGCGAAGCGGAGGAAATGCGCTCGCGTCTTGATTATCTGCAAAACAGGCTTGAAAAGACAAGACAGCTTTTTGATATTGAAACAGACCCCGAAAAAATCGATGCTATCGTATATGAGGAAAAAGCTATTCTTATACGGATAGACCACCTCATAAGAAACGCAAAACAGCGCAATATCACAATAAATTATTCCGACAGGACAGACAGGAGCTGACTGCTCCACTCCTCTGTCAGCCTTTCAAGGCTGTATGACGCATTTGCGGGGCTTGTGGACGGCAGCTTCACTGCTTCTAACCCTACTGCGTCACGGCAATAACGCTTATACATATTATATGAAGTAGCACCGTTTGCAAATATTGCTTTGATAGAAGTTTTCATTACTAGCGAGGCTATATCATTAGGGATTACCGAGCGTATCGAGGCATCGGACGAGCCTGTAATTTCGCACGAGTCTATAACGTCCCAGACGGCAATGTTATGGCTTAACAGCATTGCTTTCTTCTCTTCTGTAGTGACGGGACAATCACAGCCGAGGACAGCGGACAGCACTTTCCAGAAACGGTTCTGCGGATGACCGTAGAAAAACTTTGCCTCCCGTGATTTCACAGACGGGAACGAGCCTAATATAAGTACTTTGCTGTTTATATCGTACACGGGCGGGATATTGTGATACTGCGTCATTTAACATTGCTCCTTATATTTTATTACATTCAGAATAGCACAAAACAGCTTTTATTGCAAGATGAACCGGGATAAGCCAATTTAACAATACAGAAAATGTGCTTTTACAGTGCATTTACCCGACGTTTCCTGCTGACAGCCGATAATGAAACGGTAAAAGAGCCTTACAGCAAAAATCAAAGTTTAACGATAAAATATCAAGAAAAACGCACTTATTTGCAACAGACAGAAACAAAATGAAATTGCAAGAAAGAAATAGAGAGAAACAGTGATATTTAAAGAGATTTAAAGAGAAATAGATATATATTTAGATTTTGCCTAAAAAATCGTTTGACAAAGAGCAGGCGGATGGCTATAATATTAAACGTTGTGAAAATAATCAAACAGAGGTAAAACCTCAAGAGTAATTGAAAGGAAAGAATCAGAATGTCAACATTTATGCCTAAAGCTGAAACAGTTGAACGTAAGTGGTATATTCTTGATGCAGCAGGAAAGCCCCTCGGCCGTGTTGCTGCAAAGGCTGCTCACATTCTCCGCGGTAAGCACAAGCCCACATACGCACCTCACTGCGACTGTGGCGATCATGTAATCGTAATTAACTGCGCAAAGGCAGTTTTAACAGGCAAGAAGCTTGAGAACAAGTACTACAGATGGCACACCGGCTACATCGGCGGTCTTAAGGAAGTACAGTACAGCAAGCTCATGAGCGAAAAGCCCGAAAAGGCTATGCAGCTCGCTATCGAGGGTATGCTCCCCAACAACACACTCGGTAGAAAAGCCGCTACAAGAATGCGTCTTTATGCAGGCGCTGAGCACAAGAACGGCGCTCAGAAGCCCGAAGAATTCAAATATTAAGGAGGGATAACAATGTACGAATCAAAGCCTTATTACTACGGAACAGGTAGAAGAAAGCACTCAGTTGCCAGAGTACGTGTTTATCCCGGCAGCGGTGTTATAACAGTTAACGGTCGCGGCATTGATGACTATTTCGGTCTTGAAACATTAAAGCTCATCGTTCGTCAGCCTCTCGCTCTGACAGGAACAACCGAAAAGTTTGATATCGTTTGCACAGTTGCAGGCGGCGGTGTTACAGGTCAGGCAGGCGCTATACGCCACGGTCTTTCAAGAGCTTTACTTCAGTACAGCGACGAGCTCCGTCCCGTACTCAAGAAGGCAGGCTTCTTAACTCGTGACCCCAGAATGAAGGAAAGAAAGAAGTACGGCTTAAAGGCTGCACGTCGCGCTCCCCAGTTCTCAAAGAGATAATCTCAGCCCTATACATCGGATTTTATCGGATGTGGGCTTTAAGATTTACTCGTATTTGTTGCGAGGACAATTCAATGACAACTACCCTCTCCGAGATATCGGGGAGGGTTTGTTATATAGGAAAAGTTTTATTTGAAAGGAAATAGAGCTATGAAAACAAAACCAGTTAAACTTATACGCAAACACCGTAATATTGTTATATCCAAAAAGAACGATTCTAATTTGAATAATAAATTTAGTGAAAGTTTAAAAATTATTGCTACAACAATAATACCGATAATTGTGGCAATTTATGGTGCTGTAAGTATTATTGCAAATTATTCATACAAAGCGCTAGCATCAGAATATTATGGGATATCTCCGGTTTATTTTTCATGTGATACAAATATACCGATTCTTCATTTTTCTTTATTTGCATTTGCGTTATATTTTTTATTTTTCCCTTTTATTTACAGATACATTTTTTGTAAGGATAAAATTGTTAATACATTTTCTGACAAGTTAACTATCATTTTATTCATAATATCATCTATAATGATTTTATTAATTTTAACATTACTGTCACTGTATGCCTTTATAGATAAATCATTCTATACTAACGAATGCACTAATATTTCTCTTTTTTTAAACGATAAATACATATCAATAATAATAGTTCTATTTCTCTTATTTGTTACACTCGGAATCTGCATTTACTATTTAGTTGTGAGAAAATTTCCTTTAAAAAAATCTGATAAAAAAGTTGCAGCACAAAACAAAATAGTCATAGTGGCAATTTTGTTATCTTTATTTACTATTCTGTTTTGCAACATAGAAGCAATGCTATTTATTTATCGATTTCCGACTGAAAACGAAAGAAATTTTGAATTTTTCAAAACAAATGATACTGAGTACGTTGTAATCACTCATTATAACGATAAAATTTTAGCTGTACCTTGCGAATGCGATGATAAAGGGTTGTTCACATTCTACACAAAAAATTACAGCTTATTTGACCCGAACGATTGTTTGTTAGATTATCAAATTTTAAGCAAAGAACCGAAAATAGAAAAAAACATTACATTTAATCCCGCTATTAAATGCAATTATAATCTACAATTCCCCTACAATTCTTGACATTTTCACAGACCTATTGTATAATTATACATGAAATATTAAGTTACGGACTTATCTGTTAAGGGAGAAACGTATGAAGAAGATCATTGCAACAGCAATTGCAGCAATTACGGTGTCACTTCTGCTCTGCTTTTCCGCAGGAGCGTTCGACAATAATGACTATGGCGGAGGCGGCGACTACGGCGGTGGCGGTGACTACGGCGGATATGACTACGGAGGTAACGACTACGATAGCAGTAGCTACAGCGGTGATACCGACCCTGTTTCAGTTATAATAGGTATAGGCATAGTTGTTGTTATTATTATCATATCAACAATCGGAGGAAATAAAAAGAAATCCTCCGGCGGCACAACACGTCCTTCATCAATGAACGGTGCAAACGTTGTACTTCCCAACAGAACAGAACAGATAGAAGACATAATAAAACAGGGAGATCCCAACTTCTCGGCTTCCGATTTCATCACTTTCACAAAGCAGGTATACATAGATATCGAGAACGCATGGTGCAAGCGTGACCTGACCCCCGTCAGACCGGTTATGCACGAAAACCTTTATAACACTACCTGCAAGCAGGTGCAGGCGAAGATAGATCAGGGTGTTGTATATCACTACGAGAGCATAGCAATCGATACGGCTTACCTTACCTCGTATGAGCGTGATTCGCAGTTTGAATATGTAACGGCATACCTCACCTCAAGAATGATAGATTACCAGGTAGACGAAAAGACCGGCAAGATTATAAGAGGCGACAAGACTACACGCTGGGTTCAGAAGTACAAGATGAAGTTTGTACGTTCTCTCGGTGTTCAGACAAAAACGGAAACAGGCGCTATGAACGGTCACAACTGCCCGAACTGCGGTGCTCCGCTTGAAATTTCTTCGTCCGGTGTATGCGAATATTGCGGCTCTGTTGTAACAACAGGTCAGTACACATGGGTACTTACCGACTTCTCAGGTATAAGAAACGATACCGTAGATGACGGTATAAAGGGAGTATAATGTGGATATAACATCGTTCATTCTTTCAATATTAAGCTGGCTTGCTCCGCTTATAGTCATCGGTATCATCGTACTTGTCATTGTGTCGAAGGTGCGGAGCGCATCGCAGAAATATCTCGGTATGTCGCCGTCACAGGCAATGGAAATCATAAACAAGGGTGTCAAAGAGGAAGCTACCACTCCTAAGGGTATAACAGCCCTCAGTGAAATGTACGGTCCTGCCATCACCCGTGATTTTCCCGAAATAGGATACAAGGGCATGGAGGTCAAGGCAAGAAATGCAATAGTCGCAATTCTCAATGCCATAATGAACAAAAATGCCGAATTGCTTAAGGCAAGCGAATATACGCAGGATCTTATAAACAAGGTCAATAACCGTATAACCACCCTTAATGCGAACAACGAAAAAGAGATTTTCAATAATATAAAAATTCACCGTTGCGGAATCGCAAACTACCAGAACAAAAACAAGGAAGCGACGGCAAGGTTTGAAATTTCTCTTCAGTATGAATATGCAAAGGTGTCGGAAGAAAAGGCAGACAGCGCAAAGCCTGCGCTTATGCAGACAGCGTACAGCGTAACGCTCGCTTACAAGCAGGATCTGCACGAACAGACGACAAGTATTGTATTTTCAAGCAACTGCCCCAACTGCGGCGCTCCCATTGATGCGTCTGCAAAGGGCAAGAAGTGTCCGTACTGCGGAAGCGGCATTACAGAAATTGCCGACCGTATATGGCTGGTCAACGATTTTAATTTAGTAAAATAAATTAAAAACTCAATGCGAAAGGAAATATTACTATGGGACTTATTAAAGCAGCTGTAGGCGCACTCTCAGGTACTCTCGGCGATACCTGGAAAGAGGCCATTCACTGCCCTGTTATCGGCAACGATACTGTTGTTGTTAACGGCGAGAAGATGCACAACGGTAATGCAAGAAGCAGTAACGTAAAGGGTACCGACAACGTTATCAGCAACGGCTCGGCAATCATGGTTGAAGAAAACACCTGTATGCTGACACTTGACAACGGCAAGATAACAAACGTTGTTACAGAACCCGGACGTTACATACTTGACAACTCGACAGCACCTTCAATCTTTGCAGGTCAGATAAAGGATTCACTCAAGGATCTTATTTCAAGATTCACATACGGCGGAACACCTGCCACCGAGCAGAGAGTAATCTACATCAACCTTCAGAAACTGCCCGGTATCCCCTTCGGTACAGGAACACCCGTTCCCTATCCCGATCCCCGTTATAATACAACAGTAGAGCTGCGTTTCTACGGCACATTCGAGGTTCAGATACCCGATGCCGAGAATGCCTGCAAGTTCTACGCAGAAGTTCTCAGCAAGGGCGTAAACGCTCCTCAGGTCTACGTTAAGGACATTTTCAAGAACGAGCAGTACAAGAACGAGTTCATGCAGTCACTGATGGTAGCTTTGAACCAGCTTTCAGCTGAGGGTTACAGCTACAACCAGATCACAAGCCAGCTCAACAACCTTACCAACAAGACTAAGGACGAAACTGCCAACAACTGGGCACAGAGAGGTCTGATGCTCACAAATATCGGTCTTGGTCCTATCACGATTTCCGAAGAAACAAAAGAGCTTCTTAAGGATCGTCTTAAGGCTGATACAATGCTCGGCGGCGATGTTCAGCGTGCTATGATGACAGGTGCCGTTGCTCGTGGTATCGAAGCGGCAGGCTCAAATGAAAACGGCGCTATGATGGGCTTTATGGGTATGAACATGGCTATGAACGCAGGTAACAATGTTCTTGGCGGTATGCCTGCGGCTCCTCAGCAGACAACACCTCAGCAGCCCACCCCCGGCGGATGGAAATGCTCGTGCGGCGCTACGAACACAGGTGCTTTCTGTTCTTCCTGCGGCGCTAAGAAGCCTGAGGCATGGACCTGCTCATGCGGTCAGTCAAACACAGGCAAGTTCTGTGCTAACTGCGGCAAGAGCAAGGAAGGCGACGCTCCCGCTGCTCACGCTCCTTCAAGCTGGACGTGCGAATGCGGCGCAACCAACACAGGCAAGTTCTGTGCAGAATGCGGCAAGTCAAAGCCTGCAGCTCCCAAGAAGTACAAGTGCGACAAATGCGGCTGGGTACCTGCCGATCCCGAACATCCTCCGAAGTTCTGTCCCGAATGCGGCGACCCCTTCAACGAGGACGATCTGGTATAACAAACATAATAAGCAAGCCTTTACCCTCCCTTACGGGAGGGTTTTGTGCGGTTTGATTCCAATAATGAGTGTAGAACAATGAATACTGCGATAAGTTTTATAAAGAAAAATACAGTTATGGTGATAGCTTTACTGGCGGCGGTTATCACATCATTTATAGTTCCGCCCGACGAGAAATATCTCCATTATTTCGATTACAAGACGCTTTCCTGCCTTTTCAGCGTACTGGCAGTTGTATGCGCCCTTAAAAACGTACAGTTCTTTTATATTCTCGCCTGCAACATAGTAAAAAAATTCTGCAATATACGCCTTTGCACAGTGGTGCTTGTATGGGTCACCTTCATAGGCTCTATGCTGATTGCAAACGATATGGCTCTGCTCACCTTTCTTCCGCTGGGATACTATGTACTGCATACCGCAGGTAAAGAGCGCTATATGGCGTTCACGTTCATAATGCAGAATATCGCCGCTAATCTCGGCGGTATGCTCACCCCCTTTGGAAATCCCCAGAACCTTTATCTTTATTCAAAGTTCAATATTCCGATAGGCGAATTTACGCTGATAATGCTTCCGCCGTTTCTGCTTGCGGTAGCGCTGATAACCGTATGCTGTGTAATCTTTGTAAAGCCTGAGCCTATTGAACTTAAGGACAAGCCTGAAAAAATCGACCGCAAACGTACAGCCGCGTATCTGTTCCTTTTCGCTATAGCAATAATCATCGTGTTCAACTTCATCCCATACTGGATAGGTATGATATTCATCACACTGACGCTTGTCGTTATGGACAGAAAGGCGCTTGCCGCAGTAGATTATCCGCTCCTGCTGACATTCGTATTCTTCTTCATATTTGCAGGAAATATGGCAAGGATCGATGTGATAAAGGACTTTTTCTCATCGGTTCTGCAAATAAATACACTGCTGTTCAGTGTGATCTCATGCCAGTTTATCAGCAATGTACCGTCAGCTATCCTGCTGTCGCAGTTTACAAGCGATTATCACAGCCTTTTACTCGGTGTTAACATCGGCGGTGTCGGCACACTTATAGCATCGCTTGCAAGTCTTATCACGCTCAGGCAGTACAATACCCTTAATCCGGGTAAAACCGGGCGGTATATTGCGTCTTTTTCTGCATTCAATTTCAGTTTTCTGATAGTCCTCACAGCATTCTGTATGCTTCTAGTGTAATCAAATGTAATCAAGCATCAGATACTCTTCAAACTGCTGTGAAGCACTATCCGAATTAATTTTTGCGATATTATCTTCGTTCATCCACTTTTCAATCGTCGGATACATCGGCATACCTTGTCTGTCATGCTTGTCCGCCCATTTGTTAAAACGTTCTTCATAGCGCTCAACGTTTTCCGTTCCGAAATTTTCAATGAGAGAATTTCTGTATGCGGCGGCGGTGAGCGCTTCTTTGTCGGCATTGCCCGACAAGCCTGTACTCTTATCCCCTTTACTTATCTCGTCTGCACTTACCTTAGCTGCACTGTTCTTTTCTGTACTAACCTTATCTGCGCCGCCATCTGACGGGCAAGTGTCTGGCAAATGACAGCATTCTGTTGATTCTGATGTTGTCTTTTTCTTGTCGTTATTACGCTGTAATGCGGCTTTTTCACGGTCAAGTATGTACATACCGTCTGCACGGACATACAGCATTGCCCTTTCTTTTTCAAATGAAGTCTTTTTCAGTCTGTCGGCTCTTATACTGTTGCACACCTTCCAGTGAGTTATAACATACACTCCCGAATCGAACGCTATAAGATAACCGCTGTCGCACAGCGCATTCAGGTCAGATGGTTTACAACCTGTCATTCTCTGAATGTTCTTTGCACAGCTGATAAAGCCTTCATCATCGGCATACAGTGAAAGATAGAAGTACAACACCTTTGCTTTTACCGGCAGGTCAAGAAACCTGTCGCTGGTTACTGTCTGCTTTGCAAACATTCTTTTTTCTGCCATTTTTATATTTCCCCTTTCTATATGGCTGATACAACATTTTGTTGATACAGGTATTATAGCACTGTTTTAAATGTTTGTCAACCTTTTGTTGTACTTGCTTGCAAAAAACCGCAGGCGTATCTGCGGTCTATTTTTTATTGTAGAATAAATCTATTCTGTCGTAGCGGCGCATTGTTTTTTATCTGTTCGACAGTTTGATATAAAACAACACGCTCCGCCAAGCACTGATTTTTAGCTCCCTTGTGTAAAGGGAGCTGGCTTGCGGCAAGGCTTACCGGTATTAAACACTACTATTCTTCTCGATACCTGTAACCCTAAAAGATCACAAACCTTATCTGCCGTAAAGACTGAGGGATTGTTTGCTACCAGTCTTTCCGCTTGCACAAACACCTCCGCTATCGCAAATCTGAATGTGTCATTTTAACGCACAACGACCGCAGACTTTCGCCTGCGGTTCGTTGTGCGTTAAAATTTTATGTTACTGCACTTCCACAATAGTTATATTCTCACCTGCAACTTCTACCTCAGCAAGCAGTGCGCTCTTTATCTGTGCCGCCTGAGCAATGTCAAGTCCCTGCGACTTTACTATGATATTTGCGCTGTTGTCGCTTAAGTAGCACAGCACATCTTCAAAGCCCTGAGCCTTGAGCGTTGTTTCGATCTTGTTTTCAGCCTCCATAAGATCTGTCAGCTGCTGTGCATCCTGCGCCACGACCGCAAGCTCGTCTTTAGTCATATCTCCGCCGCCGTAAATGCTCCTCAGCGTTTCCTTTGCCTCTTCTCTGCTTGCCTGCTTATCAATGCGTGCCTTTGCAAAATATTCTTCACTGCTGTCGGTTTCCTTTTCTGTATTGGCGGAAGCGGAAACTATATCGCTGTCTTTTTTGTCGGACGACTTGCTTGTATTGCCGTTTTCGTTTGATACAAGCCTTGTATCGCCATAGTTATCTTCCGAAGTGCTTTTACCGCTCACATTACTGCCTATGGCAAAATTAGCATACAGTCCTACCGCAAGCACAAGCGCAAGCCCCGCCGCAACAAGATGCTTTTTACCAAGTATAAGATTGATTCTCGGTCTTCTCATAACAAATACCTCACTTATGTTGTAATACATATTCTCGATGCGGAAACGTCAAGCGCCGTTCTTACCGCATTGATTACCCTTTCTGTTGTCCGGTTGCTTGCGGCATCCGGACATACTACCGTCACGCCGAGTACCGTGTGTTTATCTTCGTCAAGCTTTACCGTTACATTCGGAACTTTATTTATCCCGTCCATTGCCGCAAGCATCTGCGTTATCCGCTGTTCAAGCATCTGTTCTTCGGTAAGCCGTGTGTCTGACCCACTGCCGAAGCTCGACAGAAAGATAAGTGCGATAGCCGCTATTCCGGCAATGAAAGCTATTTTGAGCAGTTTATCGGATTTCAGCAGTTCTTTCATATTCTACCTTTCTTTTGTATATCTGACTTTTATGTCATCTCCGACTGCCGCCTGTACAAGAGATGCCGCATCGGCAATATAACTGTCATCTGTTCCGTCATCAAATACAAGCTCAACCTCACTAATAGATATGCAGAACGCACCGTCAATATGCGCTGTAATATACACCTTACGATAAATAAATCCGTGTGAGTTGAGCAGTTCCTCTACCTTCCGCCTGACTGCTCTCGCCGCAGTCAGGCGTGCCTGCTCGGATAATTTGTCGCTGAAATCAACCTGTGGGATATCGGCTATCCGTGTTTCTATGCTAAGCGCAGGAATTATATCGGTGACTGAATTTATAAGGCACACGGAAAATATACACGCTATCGCAAACGTTATCTGCATTTTGTACTTTTCGCAAGGTATCAGCATTCTGAAAAGCCCTGCCGCCGCGGCAAGCACGCATATACCCAGTGCTGCCTGCTTTATCTCATTCATACCGCACCACCTGACATAAATATCATAAGAGATATCGATATAACTGCCATAAGCAGAAATGATACCAGCATCGCCATAATTATCGAGCTTACACCTTCGGCGCACTTGAGAAGTCCCGTAAGCTGTGATATTCCGAACAGATCGCTGAAAGCCGCCGCCGCAGAAAATGCGAGCTTATAGCACAGTACCGACAATATTGACGGAAGAATCAGCACACCGCCGGTTATTATGCCGAATACGCCGAAGTTATTACGGATAAGACCTATGCCGCCGTACATTACCGACAGCGAATCAGACACAGCGCCGCCGATGAACGGAACGCTGTTCGACACAGTGAACCTTGCAGCTTTTATTCCGACATTATCGGACGGCACAGTGATAAAACTCTGCATAGCAAGAAGCGCTACAAACACCGTCATAATCAGTCCCAGTATCCATATCACGGTTTTCTTTACCGCATCGGCAAGCGCCGACAGTTTAAGCTCACTGCACACGCTTCCTGCAAGCGAAACTCCGAGTATGCTCATTGACACCGGCATAAGTATTTTCGATGCAAGCTGAGTAAAGCCCTGCGCTCCACTCATGACCACGGTATTGAACATTGCGGCAGACGTAACGTGACCGCTTGTTGCGAGAATTCCCGCAAATGCAGGAATAAAGCTTGCCAGGAACACGCTTCCCGATTCAAGCGTTTTTGACGCCGCCGTCAATGAATCGCTTGCGGCTGTAACGGTAAGCGTACTGCACGCAAGCACCGATACTACCGAAAACACGGTCTTTAAATTGCCGGAATTGTCGGCGAATACGTTTGCAACACTGCACAGAAGTGTTACGCCGAGCAATGAAACAAGCAGCTTAAGCGGACTTTGTATGCTGTCCCACAGCATACCTGTCACATTGCTTATAACCTTATCAAGCGACAGTGCGTTGCTGTCTATGCTCTGCGGCGTTATCCCTGCCGCCGACAACCGGCGGTCAAGCTCCTGCGGTATATCAGCACTGTAGCCGTCAAGTATCGTGCTGTCCTGTGCGCCCGCACCAAGCGGTACGGCAAGCATAACAAACGCCGTTAAAAATACCATAATGATTTTTATAATTGCTTTCATATTTCCTCACTGCAACAGCTGTTTTATCACTTCCATAAGGCGGTCAAACACAGGTAGGGCAAGAAGTACAATAGCGAATTTTCCCGCAAGCTCTATCTTTGCGGCTATCGACTTTTCACCGGCGTCTGCACAGCTGTCAGACGCCATCTGCGTAATATAGCATACCGCGAGTGATTTTATCAGAACGTCCGCATACGATGTGTCGGGGTCTGCTATCTGCAAATAGCCGGATACAGTTTCTATAACAGGCTTTACGGCTGTAACCGCCGCACCTAGCATAAGCATTCCGGTGATAAGCGTAATGTATATACTGAACTCCGGCTTGTACTGCCTTAGCACTACCGAAAGCACTGCGCCGATAATTCCAGCGCCGACAAATGCGATAATATTCATATTCCCGTCCTTTTGAAGTCTAAAGATTGAAAATGTTTTTTATCGTGTCAAACAGGTTGCTTATCTCTGTTACTATCATCATCAGCACGACAATAAGCCCTGCTATAGTTGTCATCATAGCCTGCTCTTCTCTGCCCGAGCGCTGTAAAAGCTGATTGAGCACGGCAACGACAATCCCTATCGCCGCTATCTTGAAAATAAAATCTACATTCATATCACATCGCCGCTTTCTATATCAGCATTATTCCAACCGCCGCACCGAGCATAATCCCTAGCGTGCGGTAAAGCCTGCCCTTGCGCTTTTTCTCTTCATTCGCAGTTTCAAGTACATTGTCAAGCCTTGTCATTGCAAGCGCAAGTGCGGCAGTTTCACCCTCGGTATTGCTTTTTCCGATGCTCCTGCCAAGCTCAGACAATATCTGCCTGTCCTCCGCTTTTAAATAACCGCTGTTATGCACGCAAGCGTCCCATTCATCGCTTATATTGCCGCCGCTTTCGCAGACAGCTATCAGTTTGTCCGAAATATAACAGCGTGATGTGTCCTGCCGTGCTTTCAGCATTTCGTCAAGCTTGTAACCGTTATAGGTTACATATGCCGTCATACTCTGAAAAAGCGAGATGTACGCCGATATCGTCTCACAGCGCTGTGTAAGTCTGTCCGAAAAGTACGCTCCGACAGCCGCACCGCTGAGCGTTGTCAGCAAAAATATGACAATGCTTATCATACTGTACACCCCGCATTTATCGTCGGGGTAATAATCTGTTTTACGGCGGTTATCCTGTGGTTTTGGAGTAAAGCAATGTGCTGTATCGCTCCGCTGTCAACTATTGCTTTGATCCCACCGTTTGCCAAAGCGGTTTCGATACTGTCGGCATGAGCCGTCATAATTAGTCCTACGCCCGAATTCAACAGCTGTCTTATACTCTCTGCGTCTGCTCCCAGCTCATCGGTCACGATATAGTCGGGTGACATGCACCTGACAGCCCTTATTATACCGTCAGACTTGTCGTAACCGCTGAACACATCCGTCATAAGACCGACATCAAGGCACGGCTTGCCTTCATATACTGCCGCAATTTCCTGCCGTTCATCTATAAGCGATAACCTGAACCGTCCGCCGATACTCCTGCACAGATCCCGCAGTACGGTAGTCTTTCCGCTGAGCGGTCTTCCGATAATAAGCAATCCCTTGCTTGCGTTATTATCATCAAAAAGCGTAAGCAGGTCTTTTGCCGACCCACAGTGCTGTCTTGCAATGCGGATATTGACCGAACTTACATTTTTAATTGCGTGCAGTCCGTCATCGTTATACACGGCGCTTCCGCATATACCTGCTCTATGACCGCCGTACAGTGTTATAAACCCGTTTGCTATATCCTTCTCATATGTATGCACTGAGTTCTGACATATCGCACTGATACACTCGTTTATAAGTGCGCTGTCTGCGGTTGCCTGAATAACGTGATTCTGATCTCCCGAGCGGATTATAAGCGGTGTGCCGCACTTTATCCGTATTTCCTCGGCAGTAGATTTAAGCGACTGTGGTACAGAACGCAGCGCAGGAAAAATCCTTGCTATCGGACGTATCGCCGTATCAAATTCGTTTGTTTTACTTTCTATCATTTTTTCATATCCTTTCGGCTTGTCTTTTTATTTAGTAAAGTCTATGCGTAATGGTATAAAAAAAGAACGCATGATTTCTCATGCGCTCTGAACCTATTGAATTTTTCCATTCTGCAAATTACGGTTATTCTTCCGAAACCACAGTCCTTATATGAAGCTCCTCAAGCTGCTTATCGTCAACTACTGACGGGCACTGCGACATAAGCTCGCTTGCGTCCTTTACCTTCGGGAAAGCAACTACATCTCTCAGGCTGTCTGCACCGCAAAGGAGCATCGAAAGCCTGTCAAGACCTATACCAAGACCGCCGTGCGGAGGTGCGGCATACTTGTATGCGTCAACAAGGAAGCCGAACTTTTCTTCAATCTCCTTATCGGTAAGACCGAGAAGTCTGAACATTCTCTCCTGAAGCTCAGGGTCGGTTATACGGATAGAACCACTGCAAAGCTCAATGCCGTTGAGTACAAGGTCATAAGCCTTCGCTCTTACCTTGCCCTTGTCGGTGTCAAGGTATTCAAGGCACTCTTCCATAGGCATCGTGAATGGGTGGTGCATAGCAAGCCAGCTTTCCGACTCATCGTCCCACTCAAAGAACGGGAACTCGGTAATCCATAAGAAGTTGTATCCGCTGTCGGGAACTATGCCTATCTGCTTGCCGACCTTAAGACGCAGAGCGCCGAGTACGGGGAGCGTAACCTTGTTCTTGTCCGCAACGATAAGCACTACATCTCCCTTTTCACAGCCGAGGTGCGAAAGGATAGCGTCAAGCTCGCCCTCTTTGAGGAATTTTGCAAACGAGCAGTTCGGCGCATCATCATGCCAGCGGATATATGCAAGACCCTTTGCGCCAATTCCCTTTGAGAACTCGGTCAGCTTGTCTATTTCTTTTCTTGTAAGAACACCTGCGGCATTCTTTGCAACGATAGCTCTTACACTGCCGCCTGCGGCAATAGCCGAAGAAAATACTGAAAACTCTGTATCCTTTACAATATCGGACAGATCCTGTATCTCCATACCGAAGCGTGTATCAGGCTTATCCGAGCCGTAACGTGACATAGCGTCGTTATATGTCAGTCTGGGGAGCGGAGTTGTAATATCAACATCAAGCACATCCTTCATCAACTTTTTGATGAAGCCCTCTGTAAGTTCAAGTATCTCATCAACGTCCATAAATGACATTTCAAGGTCTATCTGTGTGAATTCGGGCTGTCTGTCCGCACGCAGATCCTCATCTCTGAAGCATCTCGCAAGCTGAATATAACGGTCAAAGCCAGAGATCATAAGTAACTGCTTATATATCTGGGGCGACTGCGGAAGCGCATAGAACTTTCCCTCGTGAACTCTTGACGGTACAAGATAATCTCTTGCTCCCTCAGGAGTTGATTTCATCATCATAGGTGTTTCTATTTCAAGGAATCCGTTATCGTAGAAATATTCACGGGCTGTCTTTGCAATCCTGTGACGCATTATAAGGTTATCCTGCAGCTTCTTTCTGCGAAGATCGAGGTATCTGTATTTAAGACGAAGCTCCTCGTTTGTCTTTGTATCGTTTACTATCTCAAACGGCGTTGTCTGAGCCATCGAAAGTATACGAAGGTCGGTAACGAGAATTTCAACGTTGCCTGTCTTTATATCGTTATTCTTGCTCTCTCTTTCACGCAGAAGTCCCTGCGCCATAAGAACATATTCGCTCTTTATCTGCTTTGCCTTTTCAAATACGGCAGGCTCTGTTGTATCATCAAATACAAGCTGAACAATGCCTGTGCGGTCACGCAGGTCGACGAACATAAGGCTGCCCTTATCTCTTACTCTCTGTACAAATCCGGCAACGGTAACGGTACTGCCGATACCCTCGACCTCGCCGCAATAATGTGTGCGCTTAAGACCTTTCATTGTGTCTAACATAAAATCTATACCTTTCCTACGGTTCTACCCGTTTATTTCCAACCGACAGACATAAGCGTCTGACGATAAACCTTTACAATTATATCATTTTTCTGTCGGCTTTTCAAGTAGTGAGCCGAAAAAAAGCAACCGCAGAAGTTCTGCGGCAGTTTGTAGAAAAAGTCTGTTTTTTTCAAAAAGTGGTTGTTCTCAATCCCTATCTCCTTTAGGACACTCTGATGGCTTCGCCTTTGTGCAACCGTGGTCGTTTGTTGTCGGTGCGTCACTGCCTCGTCAGTCTTTTGTGTCGTTGCATCGTGCAACGATTAAGCGAGACTGACTTTATGCATCCTTGCATACCGACTTTGTTCGACCACTTGTATGCGTCCTTGCATAGAGCCTTTGGGCATACACGCCCGGCATCCGTGCCGGGGCTGAATATGGGGCTGCCGCCCTCACCCCGCTTGGGGCTACGCCCCAAACCCCATTTTCAAAAAATAGCCGTCTTTTTTTAATCCCCCGAATCAACAGAGTTTGCACTGATTTTGTCCGATATTGCTTTCTCTGCCTTCTCAGGCTCTTCCGACGCTATAAGAAAGCAAAGATTGCCCTTTTGGAATACCACCGTCCTGCTTACGATTTTTTCCTGTTCGGGATATGTTCCGAACTGCTTTATAAGGCTGTCTTTCCTGCTTTGCAGTGCGGCTTTCACACCGTCTGTGTCATCTGCACGCACAGCAATTATCTCCGACAGCTCAACGCTTATTGCCTGCTGATATACGCAGTAATCTGTGATGCCGTATTTGCTGAAATCCATTATCGTATCAAGCAGCGTGCTGTCCGTTGCTTTGACCATTTCGGGAAAATCGCCGCTGTTAAGCGCTGTGAGTACAAGACCCTCGCAGGAAATATCATCGTCAGCCACCTTAGTTACCGTCCATTTTGTAGACGAACGGGAGGAGCTGTCCGCCTGCTGTACCGAGGAAGAAATATCATCGGCACAGCCGCATAGCGTTGCGGCAATGATTACGGCTATTAATACAGCGAGTGATTTTCTCATTTGCTTTTTATCCTCTCAAGATTTGCCGAAAGCGCATCGGGAAGCTTGTGCTTATCCTTGTCGTACCACGGCAGATCCTCACGCATGATGACATCGGGATGAGCCATAACACGCTTCATAAAGTCCTCTGTCATATATTTTTCGTTTATCACAGTGTAGCCGTCTTTGTCGAAAACAGGCTTGTACCCTTCCCTCTTGTAGACAAACTCGCCCCACCACGGGAGCCACCACAGCCACATGGCGTTGTCCTTTTTCATCTCATCGGGATCGGGGATATAACCGCATTCGGACAAGGTTATCATCTTGCCGTGTGCAAGCTCGGTCATATATTCAAATCTCTGCTTCTGGGAAGAATGATCATATTCCTTTACCGAATAAATATCATCGCCGCAGATGTCAAACGTGTTGGGGTTTACCTCCATACACTTGTCCTGCCCGTTCCATACCCATATAAGATTGGTCAGCTTATGATAATTTTCCATACGGTCAAAAATCATATACCACAGCTTCTTATACGCTTCACGGTGCTGTTCATCGTGGTTTCCCCACCAGAACCAGTTGCCGTTTGCCTCGTGCAGAGGCCGCCACAGCACAGGTATATCAAGCTGTGCCATACGCTTAAGCTCGGCTGATACCATATCTATCTCACGGATAATAAATTCATATTCCGCAGTGCCTTCGGTTACACCCTTGCATAAATCAAAGCAGGTCTTGTGATCGTAGCCTGTCGTCTTGTAGTAGAACGATGAGCCTTTGGAATAATCGTTCATATCGTTCGGAGCGTACCAGTGCCAGCACATTGTGACAATGCCTCCGCACTGAGTAGCCCATTTTATCGCCCTGTCCACCTGATCGTCCGTTTTCTTGCAGGAGCTTACTCCCATAAAGTCATAGCCTCTGACAGCAGGTAATTTGCCTGTCAGGTGATAATAAACGAGGTCTTCTACCTCTTCGCTTTGCAGATACTGCTGACCTGCAAGGTGCTTTTTACCATATATGCTCTTAAGATAATCAAAAAGCCTTACGGTGTTTTCGCTAGCCTGCTTTGAAACAGGTCTTGTCGGATCGGGATCATGATTCAGTTGTTCTTTAAGTTTCTCGAAATCTGTAGTATATGCCATAGTTCCTCACATTATGTTTTTATTTTATCTTTCTTTACTTGTTCTTCTGTTCCTGTAACGTTCTTACCGTTCTTAGAAGGAATTTTGTCGGAGCAAATCTTGAGCCTGCCGCAGCCGCCTTGGTGGTAACGCCGGGGATTATCAGCAGATCGCCGCATAAAAGACGCTCGATAGCATAGTCCGCAACATAAGCCTCGTTCTCGCTCGGTATTCCAAAGCTCTTTACGCCTGCGACGCTGTTGAATTCGGTATCTACAGGTCCGGGGCAAAGCGCACTTATAACTACCCTGCTGCCTGTGCTCCTCAGTTCCTCGTAAACCGCCTTGGTAAGCTGTACAACATAGTTTTTTGTCGCATAGTATGTCGCAAGCAGAGGTCCTGCCATAAAGCCTGCAACAGAAGCAGTGTTAAGAATATATCCGCTGTTTCTTGCGGCAAAATCACGCAGGAACAGCTTTGTCAGAATATGAACTGCCTTTATATTGACGTTTATCATCGAAAGTTCGTCTTTAAGATCTGTTTCAAGGAACGGACCGTACAGACCGAAACCCGCATTGTTAAAGAGAAAATCAATTTTATAATCCTTTACCTTGTTGTAAAGCCCGAAACACTGCTCCTCTTTTGAAAGGTCGGCTGTAATTGTCTTGACCTTTATTTCGGGACAATTATACACGATTTCTTCCTTGAGTGCCAGCAGACGCTCTGTTCTTCTTGCGACAAGTATAAGATTTACCCCTCTTGTAGCGAGATTTTTTGCCATTTCTCTTCCGATTCCCGAGCTTGCGCCCGTTATAAGTGCGATCATATTAAATTCCTTTCCCGGTCAGCTGACCGCTTACAAATATATTTCTAAATCATTCCGTTTCTTGTAATTGATATTATTACCTTATGGATAAGTATATACTAAACTGTACCCGAATTCAAGCCTTGAACGCAAAAAATCCGGCAATAAAATGCCGGATTTCTGTAAATCAATCAGATTCAGTCCTCAAGACCATCCAGAGAAACATCATGCTTTACTCTGTCACGCTCTTCTGCTCTCTTGCCGTTATTGAATCTGTCGACTGTGCCTACAAGATAACCTGTGATACGGCGGATACGCTCAAATCTTGTGTTATCGCCGTGGTCGCTTCTGCCGCACTTGGGGCAGACATCGCCGATTATACCGGTATATCCGCAGCAGGGATCTCTGTCGACGGGGTGGTTGATCGAACCGTAGCCGATACCCGATTCCTTCATACATCTGATGACCTGCTCAAATGCTTCAAGGTTCTGTAACGGATCGCCGTCAAGCTCGACATAGCTGATGTGACCTGCCAGTGTAAGCGCATGATAAGGCGCTTCAAGCTTTATCTTTCTGAATGCATTGATCGGGAAATATACGGGAATATGGAACGAGTTGGTGTAATATTCTCTGTCGGTTACGCCTTCAATCTTACCGAATCTCTTGCGGTCGATCTTTACAAATCTGCCTGAAAGACCCTCGGCGGGAGTAGCAAGAACTGAGAAATTAAGACCTGTCTTTTTGCTTTCCTCGTCCATTCTTGCCTTCATTCTGCCGATGATACGCAGACCGAGCTCCTGCGCTTCCTTGCTTTCGCCGTGGTGAACGCCGATAAGAGCCTTAAGGCACTCTGCAAGTCCGATAAAACCGACTGAAAGCGTACCGTGCTTCAGTACCTCACCTATCGTATCGTTGGGGTTGAGCTTTTCGGAGTCAATCCATATACCCTGTCCCATAAGGAACGGATAGTTCTTTACTCTCTTCTGCGACTGTATCTTGAATCTGTATAGAAGCTGATCTATAACAAGGTTCATTCTGTCCTCAAGCATTTCAAAGAACTTGACGATATCGCCGCCCGCAAGGATACCGAGTCTGGGCAGGTTGATAGACGTAAATGAGAGGTTACCTCTGCCTGTTACTATCTCTCTTGTGGGATCGTATACGTTAGCGATAACACGGGTACGGCAACCCATATATGCGATTTCTGTGTTGTAATCGCCGGGCTTGTAGTACTGGAGATTGAAAGGTGCGTCTATAAATGAGAAGTTCGGGAACAACCTCTTTGCGGATACTCTGCACGCAAGCTTGAACAGGTCGTAGTTGGGATCGCCCTCGTTGTAGTTAAGACCATCCTTTACCTTGAAGATATGTATCGGGAATATAGGTGTTTCGCCGTTGCCAAGACCTGCCTCCGTTGCAAGCAGAACATTCTTTATTACCATTCTGCCCTCGGGAGATGTATCAGTACCGTAGTTTATCGATGAGAACGGGATCTGTGCGCCCGCACGGCTGTTCATAGTGTTGAGGTTGTGCACAAGAGCTTCCATAGCCTGATATGTGGCCCTGTCGGTTTCAACCTCAGCCTGCTTCAAAGCAAACTTCTGTATCTTGTCAATTATTTCATCGGATACATCGGGACATATCTCTTTAAGGCATTCACGCTCTGCGTCCTGATAGCCGTTATCGTTAGCGAGAACAGGACAAAGCTGCTTTTCTTCTTCGAGTTTCTTTGTATATGCCTTTACATCGGCTTCCGCCGTTGCCAGATCCTCGATACCGCCGATAAGCTCAAGTCCTCTTACGATATTCTGCGCATAGCGGTGCTTATATGTCTTTCTTACACCATCAGCCATTGAATAATCAAAGTTGGGGATAGACTGTCCGCCGTGCTGATCGTTCTGGTTTGACTGGATAGCGATGCAGGCAAGTGCAGAATAGCTGCTGATCTCATTAGGCTCTCTGAGGAAGCCGTGACCTGTCGAAAAGCCGTTTTTGAACAGCTTGATAAGGTCAATCTGACAGCAGGTCGTGGTAAGCGTTAAAAAGTCAAGGTCGTGGATATGGATATCGCCGTCCCTGTGTGCCTTTGAATGTTCGGGAGCGAGTACATACATCTCGTTGAACTGCTTTGCACCCTCAGAACCGTACTTGAGCATGGTACCCATTGCGGTATCGCCGTCTATGTTAGCGTTCTCACGCTTTATATCACAATCTCTTGCAGCCTTGAATGTAAGATCCTCATAGATCTTCATAAGGCTTGTATTCATTTCTCTTACTCTTGTTCTGTCTGCTCTGTAAAGAATATATGCCTTGGCTGTCTTTGCATGACCGCTCTCAACAAGTACCTTTTCTACAGCGTCCTGTACTTCCTCTACAGTAGGAAGCTCACCTGATTTACCGGTGTTCTCCTCAAGATAATTGCAAACTTTCTCAGCCATTTCAGTGGCTTCCTGATAATCGTTACCGCCGACAGCTCTGGCTGCTTTATATATAGCATCAGCTATCTTCTCAACATTGAACGGTACTGTACGTCCGTCCCTCTTCTGAATTTTAGTCAGCATTTGTTTCTCCCTCTCGTTGAAATTCGTCGCCATACCACAATATATAGTGGTGAGCGAAATACAGTTAATATTATATAGTGTCTTGCTCGGTTTGTCAATACGTCTTTTAGGAATAAGTATATAAAAATCAGACTGCATTTTTAGACAATTTGTCAATTGACTGAATGTAAACACCGATGAAAACACGGTATCACGCGCACAAAAAAACCGCCGTTTTGCTTAAAGCACACGGCGGCGTAATTTTTTCTGTATCACAGACTCATATAGAAGTTGAGCAGTATAAGCCCAAGAACTACGTTGAAGCCGATGCCGACGCATATATACGGAATTCTCATGCGGTTGGTGCGCAGGAAACCGGAAGCGATACCGATCCATACACACGACGCCATAACCGCAAGAAGAAGTATCATAACGGCGACATTGTTCGGAAGTTCATAGCCTAAAAAGCTTGTGCATACAAAGCTTGCCACGCAGTTTACAAACGGCAGTATTCCGAGCGGAATTGTCGCAAGCACCCAGCGTATCCTGTCTGCTCTTGCAAACGAGAACACTATAGCACCAAGTATAAGGGTAATTACAAGACACTCTATAGCCATAATGCTCTCCTTCTTTCAAAAATTCTCTTACTTAGCCATTGAGTTGAAGTCATCAATAGCCTTTGCGTTATCGGCACAGATGATAAGTGCAACATAGTTTCCGCTTGTAACAACGTTCTTTCCGTCTATCTTATACATCTCATCAGGGGTATAATCCTTGAATGTGGCTGTCCGAGCCTCAACACGCTTTTCAAGCATAGCCTTTACGTCAGCGACATCGTCAGCCGACTTGAGCTGGAATACGGCAATCTCATCCGGATATGCACCCGAACCGCAAATGAATGCGCTGTAGCTTTCTATCTTGTCACTTGCTACATCATAATAGCCCGACATGCGGTCTGTGCCTATTTCAGCCATACCGGGGAACTTGACGTCTGCCTGGATCTTAGCTGTAATTTCAGCTGCTGTGCCCGAAGTCTGAGCTGTATCAGAGGAAGCTTCTGTACTGCTTTCTGCTGTCGAACTTGCTTCGGATGAAACAGCGCTCTCTGTTGCGGATGACTGAGCGTTTCCGCCTGAGCAACCGCATATTGAAACTGCGATCATAGCGCAGATAATTCCTGCCATTATTCTTTTAGTAAAGCTTTTCATTGTTCATAATTCCTTTCTTTTATGCACATTTTATATTAAGAATGTTTCTCAAGGAAACTTAGCATAACCTGATATGTCGAACCCATAAAGTGTATTCCGTCCATCTCATGATACTCTTCATAATAGTATCCGTCAGGAGCTGTAAGCACCGAATGCAGGTCGAGAAATTCTGCCTTCGTGCCGGATATGACTTTTTCAAGAGCACTGTTGTACTCGTTTATCGCAGATGTTGTAAGTGCATTGTCATAATCCGCTTCGGCATAGTAAGTTATAGGCGGTATTGACAAGACATACACCTTAGCTTTGCTGACCTTTGAAATATGCTGTACAAGCTCGCCCATGCAGTCGGCAAGATAATTGCCGTCAGCATATCCTACGCTGTTGGTGCCAAGCATTATATATATCTTTTTTGGTTTATTCGACTTGATCTTGCTGTCAATCGTTTTCCCGTCAATTTCGCTGTCAAGTGCGGTTGAAGGGGCAAGCCCAACCATTGCATACACAAGCGACGGGTCAAGATATCCATAGAGGTAAAGTCCTGTAGTGATACTGTCGCCAATGAACAGCGAGTCATCAAAAAATGATGTGTCAAAATCAGTCGGCGCTGTCGGCTCGGCTACGGAAACAGGTTCCGGGGTTTCTACCGGTTCTGTCGGCTCAGGCTCAAGTTCTGTTGCAGCAGTTTTAGTTTCCGGCAACGTGGTTTCGTTGGTTGTAGCGACTGTAGTTACCGATGTGGTAACAGCTTTTGTAGTGGTCGCAACAGTAGTAGCACTTGTGGTACTTATTGATGTTTTCGCCGTTGTTGCGGTTTCGCTGCGCACTTCTGAACTTTCCTGTGAAGAAGTAACGTCTGCGCAACTGCACAGCGCAACTGCTATTGCACTTATCAAGGCGACTGCCGATGTTCTGAAAGCGGCTGAATATTTCATATCAATATATCACCCTGACTTTTATGACGATTGCTTCTGTAAGTAGCTGAGCATTACCTCGTATGTCGTACCCATGAAATGGATACCGTCCATCTCGGCATAGTCAGCGTCAAAATATCCATCAGAGCCTGAAAGTACGCTGTTAAGGTCGATGAATGTTGCCGAGCTACCGGCAATTACCGTTTTCAGCTTAGTGTTATAATCGGTAATATTCTTAAGTGTAAGAGCGTTCTCATCTGACGCTTCCGCTTCGGCAGTTACGGGTGGAATAGATATTACATATATCTTTGCCTTTGTCAGTCCTGCTATCTTATCAACAAGCTCTTTCATACTTGCCGCAAGGGTTTCGTTATCAGCATATCCGACGCTGTTTGTGCCAAGCATTATAAATACCTTCTTAGGCTTGAATGAAGCTATCTTATCTGAAAGTGTAACTCCGTCTATCTCAGCGTCAAGTGCAGTAGAAGGAGCAAGACCCTGCTGTGCAAACACGTTTTCCTTATCAAGGAAGCCATACAGGCTCAGACCTGTTGAGATACTGTCGCCTATAAACAGCGATGACGAGAAGTATTCCTTGTCAAAGTCTATTGCAGGCAGGTTATCCGAAGTGCCCGAAGAATTGTCAGATGTTTCTCCCGACGATACTGTGCTCTCCGGAACCGAGCTTGTGTCTGATCCGGTAGCGGGAGCTTCTGTTTCGGGCGGCTCCGATGTGACAGCGGTGAAAGGCGGCTCGGATGATGTGCCGTCGTCTCCGTTTATTATATTATAGGTAAAGAAACACACTGTACATATGATAAGAACCAACAAAAGGTTCAGGAATATCATAGACGGTGTTATTCCGAATTTATTTTTTCCTTTTTTCTTCTGTGCCAAAACACACACCTCGCAATCATACTGTATTATTATACAGCATTTTAAGAAAATAATCAATAGATAAAAACAAAAAAATCGATGCCGATAAAGCACCGATTTTTGTCAAGCTGTTTATAACTTAGTCAGAAACATAAGGAATAAGAGCTACCTGTCTAGCCTTCTTGATAGCTGTTGTAAGCTCTCTCTGGTGGTATGCGCAGCAGCCTGTTACTCTGCGGGGCAGAATTTTGTAACGCTCTGTCATACACTTCTTGAGCTTAGCTACATCCTTATAATCAATGAATTCAGCTCTGTCAGCACAGAAAGCGCAAACTTTTTTTCTTGTACGCTTCATAGGACGAACTGTTGACTTTTCATTCTTTTCTCTTTCAGCCATTGTATTATCCTCCTTATTTTGATCAGAACGGGTAATCGTCATCATCGGCAGATTCTGTGAAATCTGCATTGTTACCCTGCGACACTGTGGGCGCGGTGTTTGTTGTCTGTGCAGGATGTGCAGGTGCGGGAGCAGTCTGTGCATTTCCGGGATAGCTCTGGTAAGGCGATGAAGCCTGTCCGCCGTTTGCCTTTTCACCCGTAAATGTTGAACGGTCAACTATAATCTCTGTAATGTATGCGGGATTTCCGTTCTTGTCGGTATATGATCTGTTCTGAAGTTCGCCTTCAATAAGTATCATACGACCCTTGGCGAAATATCTTGAGATAAATTCCGCCTCGTTGCGCCAAGCGACTACATTGAAGAAATCCGACTTTCTTTCTTCGCCCTTTGTCTGGAATCTGCGGTCTACTGCTATTCTGAAAGAAAGCACTGACGCACCCGAAGTAGTGGATCTCAGTTCGAGGTCGTTGACTATACGACCCATCATAATTACTTTGTTATACATATGTTACCGCTCCTCCTGTATACTCTGCAGACAAATTACTTGCGTACCGTTACGAGCGAACGGAGAACGCCGTCAGTGATATTGATGATACGCTCGAATTCCATAGGGAAATCAGGCTTGCAGTCGAAGCTGTAAACTACATAATAACCGTCGGTCTCGTAGTTTATCTCGTAAGCGAGCTTACGAGCGCCCCATTCATCAACGTCAACTAATGTGCCGTGTTCCTTGATCAGATCAGAGAACTTAGCAACGAGAGCCTTTACTGCATCCTCACCGTTCTTGAGTGAAAATACAACAACTGCCTCATACTTTTCGCTGAGCTTTGCCATTATAAGCACCTCCTTGTGGATTTTAAGCCCGTACTTCAGCACGAGCAAGGGATGTTGACAAAGTTGTATACTTGTCAAGCTATATTATTATAGCAAACCGAAAACGGTTTGTCAAGACTTTTTTGAAATTTTATATTTTTCCGAAAATCAGCAGGAAAAAGACCATTGCTATAGGCTGATGCAGTACATATATCCACAGTGTATATCTGCCTGCAAGCGCAAGCGGTCTGCAATGGGTCTTGTAAAAGAATGCCGGCATTTTGTTTTCAATGGCATACTTACCGGTATATGCACCTGCCATGAATACGAAAAACCACGGCATGAGCGGAAAATAGTCCATTGACTGAAAGCTCGGCGACCTGAATCCGAGCGGGAAAAGAAGTCCTGCATTGTAGATAAACTCAGGCAGCTTTATTCCGACGCCTGCCGCAGGTCCCAGATAGCCGTACATAATTCCTCTTGTTAAAAAGAAAAGCACTGCGCACACGGCGATTCCGACCGGTGCCGGGATCTTAAGGAAATATTTATCACCTATCGCATAAATCATCATAGATACGCCCATGAAGTGCAATATTCCGAACAGGATCGGCGCATTCGGAGCAAAAAACGCAAATATAAAAGTGATTATCATACCTATGAAGAAGCACTGTATGCCACGCTTTGCATTATTTCGAGAATAACGGCTGCTCATACCCGATATGAACATAAAAGCTCCTGCAAAAATATCACGAATAATATCAAACCAGCTGTCGAACATTATCGGAATGTGTATATTATAGGTGTAGTTAAGGTCGAAGCAGACATGGTACACTACCATACAGAGTATGCAGAAACCTCTTACCTCATCCATAAAGCCTGCACGTCTGTATTTTTTTACTTCTGTGCCGCTGACGGTTGCTGTATTTTCCATTTTTATCTTTCCTCTTTTTTAGTCGGATAAAATTATTATATCACTAATGCACGTTAAGTTCCATTGTACATTTTTAACAATAATCACGTCATACATATAGGTGATTTCTACAAAAACGAACTACATTTGCATATTGCAATGGACTGCTGTTTGTGATATTATATGTATGAAAAAAACAGCGGTACCGACCGCATTACGAAAGGGACGACTAATTAATGCTTATTGCAAAGATAACCGACAGCGATTTCTTTGGTGGTGAGCCTCAGTATATCGAAGATGACGCACGTTATAATACAAGGGGTGTTATGACCGACGGCGAAGGAAATATCGCTATGATGAAGATAGAAAACTCCGACTATTACAAACTGCCCGGCGGAAGTATAGAGATAACAGAAACTCCCGACAAGGCTTTTTTACGCGAAGTATCGGAAGAAACAGGCTACCCTGCCGAACTTATCGGATATCTGGGTTGGATAGAAGAACACAAGTTCAAAAGGAAATTCTGCATGGTATCTCATTGCTATGTGGCAAAGAAAGCCTCGGATAAATGCGACACAGCGGCACTTGAACGTTCTCAGGAACGTCTGGGATATAAAATAGAATGGATGCCTTATGACGAGGCTGTAAGCAAGCTCAAAGCGCTTTCACAGCAGTGCAAGGAATATCAGATGAGCTTTGTTCTTAAAAGAGAACAGCTTATTCTTGAAAAGGCAAAGGATTTGATTGTAAAGTAAGGGCAGATATGAACAACGAAAAAGAAACGGTAATCCCTGATGAAAACGAAAATCACGAAAATGACGATATGATTGCACAGGATACGGTAAAAGAAGATGAAACGCTGTCATTTAAGCCTAATGAAGATGCTCGTCCTCAGCACACCTGGACAAAAAAGCAAAAAAGAGCCGTATGGATCGCAGCTGTTGTTGCGGTTGTGCTTTTTCTTGCAATCAGTTTTCTTCTGAGCCTTGCGGGGGTTGATGTGTTCAGCCTGCTGAGCGGAAACCCTGCTATGCAATAAAGTAAATAACGCAAAGACCGCACTCGTAGTAAGGGTGCGGTCTTTTTGTATTCGGACTTATAAAATCAGACATATAAGTCCGTTACAGCCGTCATTGATAATTCTCTGTATAGCCTCCTGAAGTTTGGCTCTTGCGTCTGCAGGCATACGGCTGAGTTTATTATGAAGTCCCTCGTTTACCAGTTCGTGGAGCGACTTTCCGAAAATATTGCTCTCCCATATCTTTGTCGGGTTTTCTTCAAACTCTCTGAGAAGATATTTTACAAGTTCCTCAGACTGCTTTTCGCTGCCGACGATCGGGTTTACCTCTGTGTTGATGTTGGCAAGCGTCATATGGATAGACGGTGCCGACGCTTTGAGACGTACACCGAACTTACCTCCCTGTTTTACGATCTCCGGCTCTTCAAGGGTCAGCTCCTCAGCTCCCGGCATTACAATGCCATAGCCCGTTGCTCTTACTTCTTCAAGCGCAGTGCGCACCTTTTCGTACTCTTTCTTTATCTTTGCAAGTTCGATCATACATGGCATAAGGTCGCCCTCGTCTGCGAGTTCTATACCGGTGGTTTCGCCCAGCACCTGATAGAATAAATTCTGACCGAGATTTACGGTAATATAAGCCGTTCCGGAACCGAGTTCGGTTTTATCCTTACTGCAACAGCTTATACTCTCACACTGCCCTATTCTGTCTATAAAGCTGTCGATATCTCCCATACAGCCAATATTTTCAGCCGCCTCACGAACTGAACCGAACACCTGCTTTTTGAGATAATGATCGTTGTCGAGCGATGCCAACCACTTAGGTAACCTTATGCCGATTTCTCGGACGGGAAAGCCCATAAGTACATCTGACAGAAGCGATTTAATATTTTCTTCCGTAATATCAAGGCAGTTAAGCGGTGTAACCGCACAGCTATATTTTTCAGAAAGCCTTTCGGCAAGCCCCTTTGCCTCGGCAGATTTAGGGTCGCTGCAATTAAGTACAACGGTGAACGGCTTTTTTATACTTTTAAGCTCATTGATTACACGTTCTTCAGCCGCCTCATATTCCTCTCTCGGAATATCGGTGATACTTCCGTCAGTCGTTACCACAAGACCTATTGTACTGTGTTCGGCGATTACCTTGTGCGTTCCGACCTCAGCTGCCATATTGAACGGTACTTCTTCGTCAAACCATGGAGTTTTGACCATTCTCGGAGCTTCATTTTCGATATAACCCTTTGCTCCCGGAACTATGTATCCGACGCAATCAATCAACCGTACATTAAGATTGACGCTCTCGTCAACTGTTATGCTTACCGCTTCCTCAGGCACGAACTTAGGCTCTGTGGTCATTATTGTCTTACCTGCTGCCGACTGCGGAAGCTCGTCAACCGCTCTTTCTCTGCGGAACTCATCTTCAATTGACGGTACAACGATCGCATTCATAAACCTGCTGATAAATGTTGATTTTCCCGTGCGCACAGGACCGACTACTCCTATATAGATATTTCCGCCTGTTCGCTCGGAAATGTCCTTATAAATTGATTTTGGCATAATTTCTCCTTATCTGCTCACATACTGTCTTATCTCCGTGCGGGAAACAAGCTTATATACTTTTAAACTATCGGTATCAGAAGCAAGCCTGAAACCTTTCCGTCAGCGACCTCGTTCTCGGCTTCTATCGCTGCCGCAGATGTGTTATAGCGCTTTGCTATATTCCAGATATCCTCGTTTTCTTCGGCAAAGTACAGCTTTAACGAATAATCTTCGCATTTAGGCTTTTCGGCGTTTTCATTTACTTCGACTTGCTTTATGACCTGCTCGTTATTGCAAAGATACATACATCCCTGCATAAGGACGGAACATCTCAGTTCTATGCCGTCATCGGTTATGCTGTAGCTTAACGATGAGATATTGAGTACCGGCTGAATTACGCAGTCGGCAGTGACTGTGCCTACCGAAGCGGACGCTTCAAACGGCAGAACCTTTTCTGAAAACGCCGGCTCGTTTTCCTTTACCGCTGAGATAACACAAAGAAGCTTTCCGCTTATGCAAAGCTCACCGTTATCGCCCGGTCGGCAGATTATCTCCGACACGTCGCAGCTAACGTCGATCACACTGTCGGGTACACCGTTTTCACAAGGGATAAGCTGTTTTAAGTTAAGCGTCTGACTTATGAATCTGTGGTCGGCTTCGGTTTTAAGTGAGGCGGTAGTAAAGGACGTTTCATAAGCGGTAGAATACATATCGGCAACGGGATAAATGTTTTCCTCAAGCGTTGCGGTTATCTGAGAGCCGATTGTCAGCTCACAGCCGAATACTCCCGATGCATTGTCATCGGCGGATTTTACCGACAAAGAGCATGACAGTACCCTGAAAAATGCGTAACAGTTATGCTTTTCATCTACACCCTGCATATCCACTATCTGACTTAGCGGAACTTCGGCTTCCATAGTCTGTAACGATGTTCCGTTGTCGTTTTGTATAAGATAAAGCGCCTTGAGCTTTGCCTCGCCTTTCAGCACAACTTTATCGGCTATTATCTTGCAATCATTTACCACTGCGGTTGCGTCACAGCTGATAACCGCCTTTACCGTGCCGTCTATGCCGGAAACTCCGATGTCCTCACGAACAACAAACTGCTTTCCTGCCGTGAGCTTTCTTGTACAGCAGACCTTGTTCTTTTTAGTCTGTATGTTACAGCCGTCAATGTCGGTTATGATCTCAAACGGCGTTACAGCGCTTACTTTTATCTTGAAGCTCACTGCGCCCCTTACATCGATGCGTCTGCCCGAAACAGCCCGACAGGTAGCATAATCTACCTTTGGTTCGATTGTTACCGAGCCGTTGTCAGCGGATTTAGGCAAATCAACAGTCTTTGAGTAGCTGTAACGATGCTCGATGCACTCCATTCCGCCGCCCTCGCTGAGATAAAGCACCGTAATGCAGATAACACCGTCACATATCAGCTTATCACCCGAAATATTGTAAGATACTATCCCGGGACGCAATGTGCACCTTAAAATCTTGAAGATATCGGGATAATAATCCGGCAGGACGTAATCAAACTCAACGCCCTGCTCCGCCTGTCCGTCATATATCACTTCCGTGACAAATACAGGCTCTTTCTTTACAGAAAAGTCCATATAATCCTCCTTTAGCTGTTTCCCTCTTGTACGGGTTTTAACACAATATATGAGGACACGGGACATAATATTACAGTTTGTCAGGGAAAAAGAAAAAGCTGTACCGAAAAGGTACAGCTCAGATTGTAGAAAAAGTATGTTTTTGAAACAAACTTCTAGCTCACTCCCCCTATCCCCCTGCCCCCTTTCCCCGAGAAAGGGGGATTTTACTGGGGCTACCGCCCCTAGACCCTGTCAGGGGCTACGCCCCTGCAACCCCATTTTTAAAAATTATATAGGTTTTTCGACAGCCTGCAAATGTATTAAGTTAAGCTATCAATAAAATCCGCCGTCAACTCCGAGAACCTGTCCCGTGACAAATCCTGCTGACGCAAGATACACTGCGGCGGAGGCTACATCATCGGGTGTTCCGAGCCTGCCGAGAGGAGTTTCCTCTATTAGTTCGTTCATTTCATCGGGCGACAGATGAGCGTTATTCATCGGACTGTCGATTACTCCCGGTGCAATGCAGTTTACCGTTATGCCGCTCGGTGCGACTTCCTTTGACAGCGACTTTGTGAAGCCGATAAGTCCTGCCTTGACCGTTGAATAAGGCACTTCGCATGACGCTCCGTATACTCCCCATACGGATGAAATGTTGATGATACTACCTTGCTTGCGGCTTATCATAAAAGGCAGTACCGCCTTTGTCATATTGAATGCGCCTGTCAGGTGAACATCAATCATATTGTACCAGTCAAGCTCGGTAACGTCGCTGAGTAGCTTTATCTGGGATATGCCTGCGTTGTTTATAAGCACATCGATTTTTCCGAAATCAGCCGCTATGCGTTCTACTGCAACCGACACCTCCTGAGCGGAAGACACATCGGTCTTATATGCCTTGCAGCCGAGTTCTTTTTCAAGCTGACGGGCTTTTTCGTCGGAACTTTTATAGATTATAGCAACATCGTTTGTTTTTGCAAAGGCACAAGCCATTGCACTGCCGATAGCACCCGTGCCGCCTGTAATAATTACTGCCATAGTAATCCTTTCGATTATAAAACAGGCATTGCATTACCTGCTGACGTTAATGCAATGCCCTGCTTATTTACTTGCCTGTAACCTTTATCTCATCGCCGTCAGTGTCAACATTAATTTCAGAAACGTTTCCGTCTGCTTCGACTATGATATTGGCTACCTTATCCTCGATATCCTTGCGGACTATCCTGCGGACATCTCTGCCGCCGAACTTGCCGCCGGACGCTTTCTTTGCAACAAGGTCGTACGCCGCATCGGTTACATTCAGAGTGATATTCTTCTCACCGAGAGGCTCTTTCATCTCGCCTATCATAAGGTGAGCGATACCGTTGTACGCTTCAAGCGACAATGGCTTGAACACAACTACTTCATCTACACGGCTTAAGAATTCCGGACGTAAGAACTCGCCGAGAGCCTTCATAGCCTTATCCTTGGAGATATCCTCCTCACTCTTTGCAAAGCCAAGTCCGCTTGTGTTGAACGAAGAGCCTGCGTTTGAAGTCATTGCGATAACGGTATTCTCAAAGCTTACCGTTCTGCCGTGGGCGTCGTTTACCTTACCCTCGTCAAGAATCTGTAAGAGAATGTTCATTACATCGGGATGAGCCTTTTCAATCTCGTCAAAGAGAATTACGGAATAGGGCTTCCTGCGTACCTTTTCGGTGAGCTGTCCTGCCTCATCGTATCCTACATATCCGGGCGGCGAGCCGATAATTCTTGACACGCTGTGCTTTTCCATAAACTCGGACATATCAAGTCTTATGAGCGGGTCAACTGTGTTGAAAAGCTCGTTTGCAAGCACCTTTACAAGCTCGGTCTTACCGACACCTGTAGGTCCTACGAATATGAATGACGCAGGTCTGCGGCGTGCAGAAAGCTGAACTCTTGTTCTCTTTATGGCGGCGGCAACAAGCTCGCAGGCTTCGTCTTGTCCGACTACCTTTGACTTGAGTACGCTTTCAAGGTTTGCGATACGCTTGAACTCTGTTTCAAGGAGCTTGCTTGCAGGGATTCCCGTCCACAGCTCGATAACCTTGCAGACATCGTTCTCGGTAACGTGTACTTCCTTTATCATAGGCTCAAGCTCGTCAATACGGGCTGTATTCTTTGCAAGCTCGGTCTTTATCTCGGCTATACGCTGATAGTCTTTGTTCTCGGTTTCGGCAGAAAGATTGTTTTCTTCCACCTCAAGAGCCTTGTTTTTCTTCTTGAGCTGTTCGTATTCGGTAAGCTCCTTGCTGTTTATGCTTGCACAGGCGGCGGCTTCATCAAGCAGGTCTATCGCCTTGTCCGGCAGATATCTGTCGGTAATGTAACGCTCGCTGAGCACTGCACAGCTTCTCAATATATCATCGCTCACATAAAGTTTGTGGTATTCTTCATAGTATTCCTTGATACCCTTGAGCAGTTCAATAGTGTCATCGATCGACGGCTCATTTGCAGTTACAGGCTGGAAACGTCTTTCAAGTGCGGAATCCTTTTCAATGTACTTTCTGTACTCGTTGAAGGTGGTAGCGCCGATTACCTGTACCTCGCCTCTTGAAAGCGCAGGCTTCAGGATATTTGCGGCATTCATAGTGCCTTCTGAATCGCCTGTTCCTACAAGGTTATGAACCTCGTCGATAAAGAGAATTATGTTACCGGCATTCTTTATCTCTTCGATAAGCGCCTTTACACGGCTCTCAAACTGACCTCTGAACTGCGTACCTGCTACAAGTGCGGTAAGGTCGAGCATATAAAGCTCCTTGCCCTGAAGTCTGAAAGGAACATCGCCGTCAGCGAGCTTCTGTGCGATGCCCTCTGCTATAGCGGTCTTACCTACACCGGGCTCGCCGATGATACAGGGGTTGTTCTTGGTACGGCGGGATAAAATCTGCATTACACGGTAGATTTCCTTTTCTCTGCCGATTATGCGGTCGATCTCGCCTTTTTTCGCCTTAGCTGTAAGGTTTGTGCAATAGGTATCGAGAAATTTTCTTTTTTTCTCTTCTTTCTTCTTGCTGCGCTTTTTGTCGTCCTTTACATCCTGCTTTTCACCGTCTGTCTTGCCGTCGGAATTTGATACGGCGTTGTTTGCGGCGGCGAAACGCTGAAAGAACGGCAATACAGTGCCTGCTCCTCCCGGTGAAAATTCATCGTCATTGTCTTCGCCTTCGTCGGTGTCAGCGTCGGGGTCGCCCTCTCCGAAAAGCATCTTGTATGTTTCTTCAAGGTCATCATCACTGATTCCCATCTTTTCGAGGTAGTCGTTTACCTGCGGAACACCGAGTTCCTTTGCGCAGATAAGACAAAGACCTTCATCACGCTTTTCAGTGCCCTGTATTGTTGAGATAAATACGACCGCCTGTCTTTTTTTACATCTTGAACAAAGCATTTATATCCAACCTTTCTTTAGGTTCTGTCTGTATTTCTGTTGTCTTGTAAGCTGTTGTCGCTTATGAGATAACAGTTCAGTCTGTCAAAAAACCTCTATCGTTATCAAAAAATGGGGTTTGGGGCGTAGCCCCAAGCGGGGTGAGGGCGGCAGCCCCACACTCAGCCCCTTCCCCGGGGGAAGGGGTTTGGGGATAGGGATAGAGAATTCGCACTACTTTATAAAATCAGACTTTTTCTCCAAGCTGATCTGTTATCGCTTATGAGATAACATCTTATTTGTTATTATAGTTCTCTTTTGTTAACTGAGTATTTAATTAAGGAAATCGAGGAATGAGAAATTGTATACCCAGCTGAATGCGTATGACTTGTTTATTGTCATTTCATTCAGGAATATAAGCGTATTATTGCTGAGTGCAACCGCCATATGTGCGATTATTACAACGATAAACACGATTATAAGACCCTGTACAAGTCCGAGCACACCGCCGAGCAGTGAGTTCAGCTTGCCTATTACGGGAAGCTTGTTTACTACCGATGTAGCTCTTATGATTATCGAGAGTATTATCAGCACAAGGAAGAACAGTATTACAAATACCACGGTTCTCAGCGGCACAAGTATTACAGGCTTTGCCACATTGTCAAGTATCGCCTTACCGGGATTTCCGGATGATTCTACAACGCTTACAACGACACTGTTCACAAGTCCGCCGTCGATATCGTCTATTGTCTTTCCATCAAGTCCGAGCGCCGGTACAGCCTCGCTTACCTGTGCGATTATATCGTTCACGCTTTCAGCTACATCGCTGTTCTTTATATTCTGCGACAGCACTTCCGTCAGGAGCATATTCTCAAGACCGTACTTGTCGATATCACTCTCGTACAGTTGCACAGAACCGAGATTAATGTTTGAGTAATCGACCGACTTGTCAATACCGAATGCCGTAAGGTCGACCTTGCTGATACCTGTATTACTGAGGTTTACATTTGTGAGGTTTACAGTCACCTTTCCCGCCTTATCGGCTTTAAGCTCAAGGCTGTCCGGGCTCTTGCCGTTAATCTTTGCCTTATCCATATCTATCTTTCCGAGCTGTGTCACAACATTGTCGCCGAGCGCATCGTTGATAGATGTTGATATGCTCTGTTCGAGCGGCTTGCTTATAAAGCTGTCGTATACCCATGTTGACACACCGTCGCTTATAAGCAGTGCAACCACAAAAGACGCCACAAAAGCTGCAAGGTTCAGCACCATACGCACAAAGCCCCTTTTTACACCGACAAACAGCATACCTATAAGTATTGCCGCAAGTATTACATCATAAAACCAAAAAAAATCCGTTCCCATTAAATACCTTCCTTTCCGTATTTGAACGCTTACAGGGTTATACTGTCAATTGCATCATAGCCCATAAGCAGAACCGAGCCGCCGACTTTTATAAAATCGGAATAGCTGTCCGAAAGCAGTGTCTTTTTTTCCGATTCAAGTGATAAATTATATTGAGTTATATCTGATTCGGTCATAATTAAAACAGTATCACCGCTGACTTTTATCTGTTTTACATCGGCTGAAACCGCAATGGAGGCGGTCACTTCACACTTGTCATTGAGAATAACCGTTTTCTTGCCATCATCAGTGAAGTCATCAAACACAAACGCTTTAAGAGATGATGATGCGTCAAAGTTCTCGACCGTTCCCGGATAGCTGTAGTTTCCGATAAGTTCACCGCTGTCTGCATTATACGTTGCCGCCATATTGTCACCGGTCACTGTAAGTATATTATCGTTTATGCCGAGGGACAGTGATACGCAGTCGCTGAGCGACTGCGACCAAAGCTCAGTGCCGTCACCCGAAAGGTCATACTTTGATAGTTTTGTCACAATATCGCCGTTATCAGAGGTCACTCTGGTCACATACAGGTATCTGTTGTCATCAGAGAATACTGCCTGCATTACATTATCATCAATAAAACGCTGTGTGTAAAGCCACTTTCCGCTTCCGTCATAGACGTATATGACGTTAGAATAGCGTCCGCCTGAAGTGACCACCGCCGTATGTTCAGAATTACTCAGAAATACAGAAACTATAACCTCGTCTTCTATATTGTCCTTATATATCTCGCTTGTTCTGTTGAACAATGAAAAATCATGGCCGCCCTTATCATAGATGACCACACGCTTTGAATTTGATACCGCCATCGGATGAACATATCCGTGCTGTAAAGCAAAGTTCTGTCCGCCGTTCTCATTATAGGAATAAAGGTAAGTATCACTGAGCAGTGCAAAGCTGTCGTTCATAGCACAGAAGCTGTAGTCCGACCTGCCGGTAAGACTTATCGGATATCCTGCCGTTTCGGTTGTTGTAGTCTGTATCCTTGACGCAATACCACGCAGAGGTTCAAATATCGTGTCACGGTATATCCATACCGGCACTGCCGCCGCAACAATGACAAGCCATATAATAAAATTTCTTATCAGCTTTGCTTTCTTCTTCTTTTTTCGATACAGCGTAACATCGTTTATATCATTGTTTTGCTGTTCAAGAGGATTTTTATCGGGTACTTTCATATTTACCCCTCTTTCATTTATACATCGTTTTCGTAGAACACCTTGTTGAGATACAATCCGCAGGGAGCAACCGTTTTGCCCGCAAACTCCCTGTCGGGATTTGTAAGGGCGTTTATTACATCCTGCTCGGTGCGCTTGCCCTCGCTGATATATATAAGTGTGCCTACTATTATTCTTACCATATTATGGAGAAAGCCGTTTCCGCAGACTCTGATATCTACAAAGTCCCCATTCTGAGTAACATCTATAGAATATACTGTTCTTACCGTTGTAAGCAGGTGCTCTTTTGCTTCTGCCTTACAAAAAGAAGCAAAATCGTGCTCGCCAACCATAAGCTGCGCCGCTTTCCGCATTTTCTCAATATCGGGCTTATAGGGATAATGAAGCGCCGTATCCGCCGAGAAAACATCACGCACATCACCTGTGTAGATCCTGTAAACGTACTCTTTACCCTTGCTGTCAAACCTTGCGTGAAAGCTGTCGGGCATATCTTCGCAGGAAAGAAAGGCTATATCCTGCGGTAAAAGCGCATTTCCGCCTTTAATAAAGCCCTCGCAGGGAATGGGGCAGTTCGTTTTTACATTGAACACAAACGCTCTTGCGTGCACACCCGTGTCTGTCCGTGAACAGCCGTTTATCGTAATATCCTCGCAGAGCAGTTTTGAAAGCACTTCTTCGACTGTCTGCTGTATGCTGTTTGCATTGTTCTGGCGCTGGTAGCCGTGATAGGCAGTGCCGTTATACGCCATTGTTACTTTAAGATTGCGCATAGTTCACCTTAAATTCCGGGTACGGCTACATAAATGTTCATAAGAATGATTAATGTGAACATTACAGCCATTACAACCGTTGCGACAATATCCCTTGCTCCGAATTTAAGCTGTTTCATGCGTGTCCTGCCCTCGCCGCCTCTGTAGCAACGGCACTCCATAGCAAGAGCAAGCTCGTTAGCACGCTTGAAAGCCGATACAAACAATGGTATGAGCACCGGTATAAGCGCCTTGGCTTTCTTTACCAGTCCTCCTGTATCAAGGCTTGCGCCTCTCGCCTTCTGAGCCGACATTATCTTATCGGTTTCCTCGATAAGAGTAGGGATAAATCTCAGCGCTATAGTCATCATCATAGCAAGCTCGTGAACTGGAAAGTGAAGCTTCTTGAGCGGTGACAGCAGACGCTCTATTGCGTCTGTCAGCGCTATGGGCGAGGTTGTATAGGTAAGAAGCGACATTCCGACAATAAGGAACACTATCCTCACCGTCATAAACACCGATGTATTTATACCCTCTGCGTAAATCGTGATAAATCCCAGCTTTACAAGCGGATCTCCCTCGCCGTGTATAAAGAACAGATTCAGTATACAGGTAAACAGTATTATCGGCATAATTGGCTTTAAGCTCTTGAAAATCAGCTTGAAGCTGATCCCCGACAACATATAAATAATCAGCATAAACAGTCCCGCCGATATAAGCGAGCAATAATTTCCCGCCATAAACAGCATTACAACGTAGGCGATATCCAGCACTATCTTGAAACGGCTGTCGAGCCTGTGGATTATTGAATTGCCCGGGAAAAACTGTCCTATTGTAATATCCTTCAGCATATCGTTCCTTTATCCATATACTGTATTATTCTCTCTTTTGCACGTTCTACAGTATATATATCTTTTCCTAAGTCTACACCTTTATCTCTCAGCTTCATCATGATCTTTGTGATCTGCGGAACATCAAGACCTATCTTTATAATTTCGTCCTGTCTTGCGAATACGCTGTCCGTATCCTCGTGGCAGAACAGCTTGCCCTTGTTCATAACAAGCACCTTATCGGCATACTTTACTATGTCCTCCATAGAGTGAGAAACAAGAAGTATCGTCTTGCCGTATTTCTTGTGGTAATCGCTTATCTTGCCGAGTACCTTTTCCCTGCCTATAGGGTCAAGTCCTGCCGCAGGCTCGTCAAGGATAAGAATCTCGGGATCCATTGCGATAACGCCTGCAAGTGCGACACGGCGTTTCTGTCCGCCCGAAAGGTCGAACGGCGAGCGTTCGAGAAGTTCCTCACGGATACCCATATTTTCTGCCGCCTCACGCACTCTGCGGTCGACCTCGGCTTCATCGCATCCCATATTCTTGGGACCGTACGCTATATCCTTGTATACTGTTTCTTCAAACAGCTGATACTCGGAATACTGGAATACAAGTCCTACCTTGAATCTTATCGAGCGTATATCAACACCCTTATCCCATATATTCTGTCCGTCTATGAACACCTCGCCCGATGTCGGCTTTACAAGACCGTTGAGGTGCTGGATAAGCGTTGATTTTCCGCTTCCGGTGTGACCGATTATTCCGCAGAATTCGCCTTTTTCTATGGTAAGGTCTACGTTATCCACAGCTGTCGACTCAAACGGAGTGCCGACGCTGTACTTATAGGTAAGCCCTTTCAGTTCTATCACATTCATTTTTTATTCCTTATTTTTGAGAATGTCGTACAGCACCTGTGCGCATTCATCTTCATCTATAATATCATCGGGAACGTCTATCCCGCTTTTCTTAAGCTCATACATAAGCTCGGTCGCCTGCGGAACGTCAAGTCCGACCGACTTTAACAGCTCAACCTGCGAGAATATCCTTTTCGGCACATCATCAAGCAGTATATTGCCCTTGTCTATAACTATAACACGGTCAGCCTTTGCAGCTTCCTCCATATAATGGGTTATCAGCACAACGGTTATACCGTGCTCCTTGTTGAGCATTTTTATTGTTGACATTATCTCTTTTCTGCCCTTTGGGTCAAGCATTGCGGTCGGCTCGTCCATTACTATACATCGTGGCCGCATTGCGATTATGCCTGCTATCGCAACTCTCTGTTTCTGACCGCCGGAAAGCTGATGCGGAGCGTGATTGCGGTACTCATACATATCGACCGTTTTCAGTGCGTCATCTACCCTTTTGCGTATTTCATCGGGAGGTACGCCGAGATTTTCGAGTGCGAACGCAACGTCCTCTTCTACTATAGTCGCTACTATCTGATTGTCGGGATTCTGGAAAACCATTCCGACAGTCTGACGTATATCGTATATCCTGCTCTCATCGGTCGTATCTATACCGTCAACAAGCACCTTGCCCGATGTCGGGAGCAGTATACCGTTGAAGTGCTTTGCAAGGGTCGACTTACCGCTTCCGTTATGACCGAGGACCGCTACAAAGCTTCCCTCCTCAATCGAGAGGTTAATATCGGTAAGTATACGGTTCTTGCCCGTTTCGTCGCCGTTTTCGTCAAATACGGTATAATCGAATATAAGGTCTTCGGTTTTAATTATCTCTTTATCTTTCAATCCGTTCTCCTTTACCGCCGTTTAATCGAAATATACTACAGCGGTGTTTCCCGCAGGCACTGCAAGCCCTGTCTGTTCAACGGGAAGTCCTATTTCCTGCGAATCTACTCTTATCTTATATTTTCTGCCTACCGTCATCTGTAAAAGGTATGTCATTACCGATGAGGAAAGACCTGTCGTGTAGCTGTTGAGTACTATGAACAGCGGCTTTTCGGTAAGCACCTCGGTGCACATATTCATAAGGTCGCATATGCTGTCCTCGAGCTTCCACATCTCGCCGTTTGTTCCTCTGCCGTAGCTTGGGGGGTCGAGTATGATGCCGTCATAGCGGTTTCCTCGTCTTATCTCTCTGCCGAGAAACTTCACCGCATCGTCTACTATCCACCTTATCGGCTTGTCGGAAAGACCGCTGAGCTTTGCGTTTGTCCTGCCCCAGTCCACCATGCCTTTTACTGCGTCAAGGTGACATACCTTTGCGCCTGCCTTTGCACAAGCGAGCGTTGCACCGCCCGTATACGCAAACATATTGAGTACGTTTATCTCTCTGCCTGCGTTCTTTATAAGCTCTGAACATAAATCCCAGTTGACCGCCTGCTCGGGAAATATTCCCGTGTGCTTGAAGCCTGTAGGCTTTACCATAAAGGTAAGTCCCTTGTAGCTTATGTTCCAGCTTTCCGGAAGCTGCTTTTTATACTCCCATTTACCGCCGCCGCTTGATGAGCGGTGATACACTGCGTCCGCCTTATTCCACAGCGGCGAGGGGTCGGGATTTTTCCATATTATCTGCGGGTCGGGACGTACAAGCGTTATATTGCCCCATTTTTCAAGGCGTTGACCGTCAGACGCATCTATAAGTCTGTAGTCCTGCCAATCCTCTGATTTTCTCAAGTTAATTCACCTTATCCTGTATCTGTCGACAGTCGGTCGTATCGTGTCAAGAAACGAATTTTCGCCTATCGTGTTTATTTTAAAGAATACTGCCTGACTGCCGCCCGTTGACATTACCGATAAAAATATCCTGCCATCGGTCTGGAACAAGGTAAAATTCATACTTACCCTGCCATTGCCGAGATAGATGTAACGTTCATACGCACGGATCGAACAACGTGTACTGCCGCTTATAATATCCGAGCTTTCCTCAAGTGTGGCGCTCTTACTGCCGCCCATTACCGTACTATGAAGGTCTGCCAGGATAATATCAAAATTTCCGTACAGTTCAGCTTCCATCTTTGCCATAAAAACTCCTTTAACATTTCATCAGCACAGGCACTCTTTTATCGTGTCTGCGATGAGATTTGTCCAGTGATGCACTTCCTTTTCGTCTTTGCCCTCTATCATTACTCTTACAAGCGGTTCTGTTCCGCTTTCTCTGACGAGTATTCTGCCGTTTTCGCCCATAGCCTGTTCAGCCTGTGCGATAATATCGGTTATCTTCTGCGTCTTGTCCCACAGTCCCTTTTTGTCCTCGGTAATCTTTACGTTTACAAGAAGCTGTGGGAAGTCGGGTATATCCTTTACAAGCTGTGACAGCGGACGCTTGCATTTCGACAGCAGTTCAAGGGTCTGCACCGCTGTCAGCTGTCCGTCGCCTGTGGTTGCGTGATCGAGGAAAATAATGTGTCCGGACTGTTCGCCGCCTATATTATAACCGCTGTTCAGCATTTCTTCAAGAACATAACGGTCGCCGACCTTCGTGCATACTGTTTCTATCTTGTTTTCGTTCATAAAGCGGTGGAAGCCGAGGTTGCTCATAACGGTTACTACAGCCGTGTTGTTTTTCAGCGTACCCATTTCCTTCATATAACGTGAAATGATAGCAATGAGTTTGTCGCCGTCTATTATATTGCCCTTTTCATCGACAGCAAGGCATCTGTCAGCGTCGCCGTCAAACGCAAAGCCCACGTCACAGCCACGCTTTTTAACAAGCTCGACAAGCTGTTCCATATGTGTAGAGCCGCATTTATCGTTGATATTAAGACCGTCAGGCTCGTTATTGATATATACAAATTCCGCACCGAACTTATAGAAAAGCGATTCTGCGGTTGCGCTTGCACTGCCGTTTGCACAGTCTATCGCAACAAGAAGTCCCTGAAACTTTCCGCCGACGGTCGACTGGATATGCTCGTTGTACTCGCTTACGGCACCGTACATAGTTCTTACTCTGCCGACATCCGAGCCGTCAACAAGCGTCATTTTTTCCGGAGTGTCGAGTATCAGTGCCTCTATCTCATTTTCGACTTCATCGGGGAGCTTGAAGCCTGTCGAAGAGAACAGCTTTATGCCGTTGTACTCAACGCTGTTGTGCGAGGCTGAGATCATCACGCCTGCGTCTGCTCCGTAATATCTTACAAGATAGGCTACGGCGGGGGTGGGTACTACTCCGAGAAGTTCAACGTCCGCACCTACCGAGGTTATACCTGCGATAAGAGCCGATTCAAGAATATCCGAAGAGATTCTTGTATCCTTGCCTATCAGTATTCTGGCTTTTCCTTTATGTGTTTTCTGCTTTGTCAGTACAATTGCTGCGGCTCTGCCTATATTCATTGCAAGCTCGCAGGTAAGCTCTGTTACGGCTATACCTCTGGCACCGTCAGTTCCGAATAATCTGCCCATAATGCTTAAAATACCTTTCTTCGTTTTTTTCCAAACACTAAGTAACTATATCTACATTGAAAATCAGTCAAGCCTTTGCTGACCGTCACGCACAAGTCCGAGATGCTTATACGCAAGCTCGGTCGCACATCTGCCTCTCGGAGTTCTTGAAATAAAGCCGAGCTGCATAAGGTACGGCTCGCATACATCCTCAAGCGTTACCGATTCTTCGCCGAGTGCGGACGCAAGCGTTTCAAGTCCGACAGGACCGCCATTATAGCCGTTTATTATCATAGTAAGGAAACGCTTGTCAAGGCTGTCAAGACCGAGCTTGTCGATCTCAAGTCTGTTGAGTGCGATATCAGCCATTTCCTTTGTTATCTTTCCGTCGCCCATAACCTCGGCAAAATCACGCACACGCTTGAGCAGGCGGTTTGCGATACGGGGAGTTCCTCTTGAACGCTTTGCTATCTCCATAGCGCCGTTTTTATCGCACGGGATTGAAAGTATCACCGACGAACGCATTACTATATTGCAAAGCTCCTCGGGAGTATACATTTCAAGACGCATTATCACTCCGAACCTGTCACGCAGAGGTCCTGTAAGCTGTCCCGCTCTTGTTGTAGCGCCGATAAGCGTAAATCTGTTCAAGTCAACTCTTATCGACTGAGCGGAAGGTCCTTTGCCTATCATAATATCAAGCACGCAGTCCTCAAGAGCGGGATAGAGTATCTCCTCTACCTGTCTTGAAAGGCGGTGTATCTCGTCTACAAACAGCACATCGCCAGCCTGAAGTCCTGTGAGCAGTGCCGCAAGCTCACCCGGCTTTTCAATCGCAGGACCTGAGGTCACTTTGAAATTAACGCCCATTTCGTTAGCGATAATTCCTGCAAGCGTTGTCTTACCAAGTCCCGGAGGACCGTACAGCAGAACGTGGTCAAGGCTCTCGTTTCTTCTCTTTGCCGCCTCAATGTATACACGCAGGTTTTCCTTTACCTTTTCCTGACCGATATATTCGTTCAGCTTTTTGGGACGTAAGGAAAACTCAACGTCCGTATCTTCTGCCGAAAACTGCGGCTCAACTATGCGTGCTCCTTCATTTTCGTCTATGTCGGCTATATGTGAAAGATCGTTTCTCTCAATCATTTATACGCTTTCCCTTCAAAGTTAATGCGTGGACAACTTATCAGAACTTTGCAAGCTTCTTAAGCCCCGCTTTGATAAGCTCATCGGCAGGTGTTGCAGGGTCAAGTCCGCTCAGCGCCGATGTGGCTTCGTTATTTGTATAACCAAGCACCATAAGTGCGGATATCGCCTCGGCAAAAGTATTTGACGGTGCGGCTACCATCGGCACTGCACTGCCCTTTACTCCTGCGGCAACGTCCTGCTTTGATACCTTATCCTTAAGTTCAAGGACGATACGCTCTGCGGTCTTTTTGCCGATACCGGGCGCATTTGTCAGTGCCTTGCTGTCGCCGGACGCAACGCAAAGTGCGAATGACTGCGGCGTCATTCCCGATAATATTGAAAGCGCCGCTTTAGGACCTACTCCCGACACCGAGATCAGCATTTTGAAGCAGTTAAGCTCTGCCGCGTCATAAAAGCCGAACAAGTCTACCGCGTCTTCCCTTACCGCAAGATAGGTGAGAAGCTTTGCCTTTTCGCCGGTTTTAAGATGTGATAATGTATTTGCGGTCGTACGGCAGGCATAACCCACGCCGCCGCAGTCGATTACCGCAAGATTAGGCTCGATCAGATCGACCGTTCCGTTTACGCTGTATATCATAATGTACTCTTTTCTATATATTTGATGTTCTCAGATTCCTGAGCAGTGAACCACTGGTCTGACCGTGGCATATAGTCATTGCAAGTGCGTCCGCCGTATCGTCGGGTTTCGGCACTGCGGGGAGTTTCAGAATGTTCTTCGTCATCTCCTGAACCTGCTTCTTTACTGCCTGACCGTAACCTACTACCGCCTGCTTTACCTGCAGGGGCGTGTACTCGTTGATTTCAATTCCACGCTGTGCCGCCGCCATTATTATAATGCCTCTTGCCTGTGCGACATCTATTCCTGTTTTCTGATTATTGGTGAAGTAGAGCCGTTCTATCGACAGTGCATCGGGCTCCCATGTGTCAAGTATCTGACAGAAGTCTTCATATATCTCGCACAGGCGCTTGGAAAACGGGGTATCCTTATCGGTTGTTATAGCGCCATAGTCAAGCACCTTGAATTTTCCGCCGCTGTAATCGACAATTCCGAAACCTACTATCGCATAGCCCGGGTCAATGCCAATAATACGCATAGCCGCCTCCTCAAAGTAACGTCTTCTGCCAATGTACAGTCAGAAACAAAAAACAAAAATCCATACTAAAGAAGTATAACACAAACACAGAAAAAATGCAACTTTTTTGTTATCGGTGCATCAACGTAATACAAATTAAGTAAAATCGGTTGAAATTTACGCTCTTTGGGTATATAATAGTATAAAACGATTGGAGAAAAAATGAGAAAATCACATATGACCGCTGTCCTGCCGCTTACTGTGCTGTGCGCCGCTTTTACAGCAGGGTGCAGTGCAAAGCAACCATACAGACACGACAGCTTTACATTTGATACTTTAGTATCGATCACAATATACGACGTTAACGGAAATTCTACCGCAGAGGAAATCTGCAAGGGTGCATCGGGGATGCTTAGCGCACTTGACGATACGCTGTCACGCACAAAGTCCGACAGTCTGATCGCAAGGATAAACGACAATGCGTATTCATCGGCTGTAGATGTCGATGCGGCAACATATAATATGCTCAAAACCTGTACGCAGCTGTCAGACCTTACAGACGGAGCGTTTGACATAACACTCGGAAATATCTCCGATATGTGGGGCTTTGGCAAAGAAAACGCTGTAAAGCCCGGTGATACGGAGCTTAAAAAGCTTGCGGGCAGAAAAAACTATGAGAACATTGTCTTTAACTATTATGAGCAGACAGTTGCCTTCTCCTCGGATGGTTTCAGCATAGACCTCGGTGCGGCGGCAAAGGGCTACGCTATGGATATGATGGACACATACCTGAGAGATTCGGGTGTTACATCAGCAGTAGTCGATTTCGGCGGCAGTATACTTACTATAGGCGATAACAACGGTGAGCGTTGGAATATAACAATAACCGCTGATGAAACGAACTCTCCTGTCGGAACACTTAAAGTAAACGAGGGCTATATAGCTACCTCAAACGGTGCTAAGCGCTTTGTAGAATATGACGGTGTAAAGTACCACCATATAATAGACCCAGAAACGGCTTATCCCGCAGACAGCGGTGTTAAAAGCTGTACCGTGTACTCAGGAAGCGGACTTATAAGCGACGCACTGTCAACCGCATTTTTCGTTATGGGCGCAGATAAAGCAAAGGAATTCTATGATAAATACGACATTGCGGAATATGTCATAACTTTGACGGACGGCACGGTTATCGTATCGGACGGCATTTCTGCCGACTTTACGGCATCATGACCGATAAGCGCAAAGTAATCTGTATAATAGCGGTGTTGTGCGTTGTTTTCTTCTCACTGCTGGGAATAATACTGGTAAAAAATTCAGGCGGCGGCAATACTGCGTGCATATACAGTGACGGAAAACTTATAAAAACTGTTGATTTACACAGCGCCGAAGAACAATCGTTCACCGTAAATTCAGCAGACGGCGGATATAATGTAATAACGGTGAAAGACGGAAGTATAAGCGTTAAGGATGCCGACTGTCCGGACAGGATATGCGTTATGACCGCACCGATTTCGGACGGTATTCAGCCGATAGTATGTATGCCGCATAAGCTGGTTATCCGCATTGAAACTAACCGCACGGAGTACAGCCATGACAGCTAAGAAACTTGTATTTGCGGCACTTCTTGCCGTAATGTCGTTGACGCTGTATGCAGTTGAGGGTATGATTCCGCCGATCGTGCCTATACCCGGCTTCAGGATAGGACTTGCGTACTTTCCGATATTGTTTACAATGTACCTCGGCGGTCAATGGAAAGCGTATGATACTGCACTGATACTTATAGTGCGGGTACTGTTATCGGCGCTTATATCCGGAAATCTTACGGCACTGCTGTTTTCGTTTTCCGGCGGTGCGTTGTCATTTGTTGCTATGGCTGTTACGCACAGGTTTATAAAAGAACCGTGGGGAGCGTTCCCTGCCGGGATATTCTCGGCGGTAATGCACAACGTCGGACAGATAGCGGCAGCATCGCTGATATATTCCGCGTCGGTATTTGCGTATCTTCCGTTTCTTGTTATCGCCGCCGTACTCACCGGAACATTTATTGCGGCGGTCGTATGGCTGATACTCAGAAAGCCGAACAGGATAATCTCAAAAATAAGAAATACAGAATAAAAGGATAAGGACCATGGATAAAGCTAAGATTGAAAGAATAAACTACCTCGCAAGGCAATCACGGGAACGTGAACTGACGCCCGAAGAAAAAAAGGAACAGACCGAACTGCGCAACGAATACAGAGCCTCGTTCAGAAGAGGTCTGATGTCCGAACTGGACAGGGTTTACGTCGTTGACGAAAAAGGCAATCAGCAGAAACTGATAAAAGATGACAAGAAGTAAAATAATCCGTAAAGGACTGAATTACCATGGATAAAATATTTGACGCTCTCGAAACGCTTTACGGCAACTGCGGAATACCGTTCTTTTTAAGCGATGAATACGGAAATATTCATTGGAGAAATTCAGCGTGCGGCACTGTCATTATCTTTCCGAAAGGAATAAACGATACCGCAGATACAGCGCAGGTCAGCGTTGACGGCGAACTTTATACTGCACAGTCAAGCAAACTTCCCTACGTCAATAAAACTCTTATGCTCTGGCGTGTAAACACGCTTACAGATGTACTGATGCAACTCGGAAGTACAGACACATATACAGATATATGTTATATGCTCGCCAAAGCAAAGAGCGACATTTCAGACGCCGAAAAGAATATCAGGGACAAAACCGCGCTGAACACTTTAAAGCGTAATATCGAAGTTCTGACAGAAATTGCCACAGTCATATACAACAGAGCTGCGCACACACCGTCGGTGTATTTTCTTGAACAGCTCAGAATGATAACCGACGAAGCAAACAAAATAATGAGCGATATTCCCGTTGTGTTCAGAATCGATACCGAGCAATCGTTCACCGAAGATATACCGGTCAACGTCGGACAGCGGATGTTCTATGTGTGTATGTTCAGCGTGCTCAAGGCAATGGTGCGATGCTCTGACAGGAAGCTGTTCAACCTGAAAATAGGCAGAGCTTCCGACAGGGTAACGCTCACTTCTTCTTTTCCGCTCAGGAGCGAGACGCACGCAGGTATGATAACGGACGATTTTGAAATGTACGGTGCAAAACTGTATATAGGGTATATCGGCGGAAATATGAAGTATACGACCGAAAATGACTTTGCGCATATTGAAATATCAATACCGTGCGGAAGTGCCGTTTCACTCAACAGTACGTCGTTCAGCCCGTCCGGGGATGTATGCCCCGCTGTAGCCGGTATTTTTCTCAGCAATATAACAGACGACACATAAGGTGATAAAGTGACAGAGCGGTTTACAATTTTTTTAGACTTCAAACACATTTCTATCATAAAAGGCGGATATAATAATAAGCGTCAGGTAAAACTGACAGATTTTATGGTGGTTGAATAATTCAATAATCATAATTTCCTCTCCCAACATTTCATTGATAATTTGATTTGTGCTTATTTATTTCCGTTCAGTTTAATCTAGTTAAACTGAATTTTTTTTACAAAAAATCGGACAGACCGAAAAGAAAGGAAAGAGAGAAAATGTATAAGATACTTGTTGCGGACGATGAACAGAAAATCCGTGAGGTTATCAAGGAATACGCCGAGTACGAGGGTCATACGGTATATGAGGCGGTAGACGGTATGCAGGCGGTCGATATGGCAAAGGAGCAGGATTTCGACATAATAATAATGGACGTTATGATGCCGAGGCTGGACGGTTTTTCAGCCTGCAAGGAGATAAGAAAGTTCAAGAACACACCCATACTTATGCTTTCGGCAAGAACGGAGGAATATGACAAGCTGTTTGGATTTGAGATGGGCGTTGACGACTATGTTGTAAAGCCGTTCTCTCCCAAAGAGGTTCTCGCTCGCATAAATGCTATAATAAAACGCAACAAATCCGGGAATGAACCTGCCGGAGAAACCGTAAAGTTTGAAGGACTTGAGATAAACTTCACCGCAAGAGATGTTTTCATAGACGGCGAAAAGGCAAACCTTACCCCAAAGGAATACGACCTGCTGTTCTACCTTGTAAAGAACAATAACATAGCTCTTACCAGAAACAAGCTTCTTGAAGAAGTATGGGGATATGATTTCTTCGGTGACGACAGAACTATTGATACTCATATCAAGATGCTGAGAAACAACCTCGGTCCGTACAGAAAGTTTATTGTTACGCTAAGAGGTATGGGATATAAGTTTCAGGTATAAAATACTACAGCCGTCAAAGTTTGGCGGCTGTAATTGCTAACAAGGAAGTAATTTTTAAATGAAAGACAGACTAAACAGCATACGTTTCCGATCGTGGCTGACATTTGTGTTATTCTCACTGCTTGTAATAGTGTTCCTGTACTTTTTCCAGGTCGTGCTTCTGTCAAGCTATTATGAGTACATGAAGATACAGGAAACTGCGTCGGCGGCAAAACAGATAAAGGACGCCTGGTCACAGCAACCCGAAAACCTGAATACTATCGTTTCAAACATAGCTGATACACAGAAGATATACATCGAGATCTCTGACAGCAACCGCCCGTATTTCAGGGCAAGTTCGCTTGACAAGAGCAACAAAGAGATTTACTCACTGATCACAAGCCTTGATCCGGAAGATATGAAAGAAATAATCTCAGGTGAAAACACATTCTTCACTGCGACTATTCCGAGGACAAACAACGACAGCAAGGCAATAGTGCTTATAGCGCAGCTCGATGACGGAACGCAAAGCACATTTTTTAATACAAACGGTGTTGTAAGGCTGTATATATTCAATTATCTCGAACCGCTCGGTACTACTACGACAATTCTTCACAGCCAGCTGAATCTGACAGCAGGAATTATCATAATAGCGGCATTCATAATGTCGATAATTTTCTCCAACAGCATATCAAAACCGATCATCAATATATCAAAAGCGGCGCTTAAGCTTCCGCAGGGACAGTTTGATATGCCGAAACAGAAGCACTGCTTCACGGAGATAAACGAGCTTACCGATACGCTGAGCTCCGCATCGGTAGAAATCGCAAAAGCGGACACCTTGCGTAAGGATCTTATGGCGAATATTTCGCACGATCTGCGTACGCCGCTTACGATGATAAAGGCTTATGCGGAAATGATAAGGGATCTTTCCGGCGATAACCCAGAAAAGCGTGAAAAGCATCTGCAGGTCATCATTGACGAAACCGACAGATTGACTTCTCTTGTAACCGATATCCTTGACCTGTCAAAACTCCAGAGCGGAGTTGCGGAGCTTAAATACGAAACGATAAACTTCTCTGAACACCTCGGCGATATTGTCCCCCGCTTCTCGCTGCTGAATGAAATCAAGGATTACAATGTAGTGCTTAACGCAGAGCCGGATATATTCATAAACGCCGACATCACAAAGATAGATCAGGTAGTATACAACTTCATAAACAACGCTCTGACCTATACAGGTGATGACAAGACGGTAAGAGTAAATCTGTATCACAAGACACCGACAACCGCAAGACTTGAAGTGTGCGACAGCGGTATAGGCATCGATCCGGAAAATCTAAAATATGTCTGGGACAGATATTACCGTGTGAAGAAGGACGGCGAAACGCATCAGCGTGCAAAGAAAGGCAGCGGCTTAGGTCTTTCGATCGTAAAGGGTGTGCTTGAAATGCACAGGTTCAATTTCGGTGCAGACAGTATGGTCGGCGTCGGCAGTACGTTCTGGTTTGAGTTTGAGGACTGCAACCCGGATAAAGTGCAGGCTGACGAAAAGAAGCAGAAAAAGCAGAAGAATAAGAATAACGCTGAACAGCAGTAAATGTAAAAACCCCGTTCACATAGGTGAACGGGGTGATGTTTTTTATATCGATTATTATATCAATCGCCTGTAGATTCTCTCAGAACAAGGCTGTGCGGTAATGTATAAAGGTTATGGTCGGGATTTGTCGCTTTCATATTTTCAATCAGCTTCTCGATTACCAGCTTGCCCTGTGCATAACACGGCTGTTCGACAGTAGATAAGTGCGGTACGAACATATGTGAATACTGGATATTGTCAAAACCCATGAAGATAAGATCCTTGCCTATCCTGTAGCCCTTTGAAAGCGCATAGTTCATTGCGCCGATTGCGATTATATCAGAAATCGAGAATATAGCGGTAGGTGGGCTTGGCAGGTTCATAAGGTATTCACAGCCTCTCATACCCTGCTCTGTTTCATAGCCGCCGAAATAAACGTAATCTTCGTTATAGGGAATGCCGTTATCCTTGAGCGCAAGCTTGTAGCCTATCTCACGGTCAATGCTCGACTGGCTTCTCTGTAAAGTTGTGATAAGTCCTATCTTCTTATGACCCTTGCGGATAAGGTAGTTTACTGCGTCACGGCCTGCCTTTACGTTATCTATTGTGACGGTAAGAACGTTACAGTTGTCAAGACGTTCAAGACACATTGCTATATTGTGCTTTTCGCCGAGCGAATTGATGGTTGCGGCGTCCAGCTTAGGACCGAGCAGTACCGCACCGTCTACGGCTCTTGAGAAAAGCATACCGAGCAGGTGCATTTCGTGGTTGGGATCGTCGTGGGTGGTAGCAATCAGAACATCATAACCCTGTGAGAATGCGGCTACCTCCATACCTCTTATAACGTCCGAGTAGAAGCTCTGCTCTGTTGACGCTATGATGGCAAGTATTCTTCTCGTTTCACTTTTTCTTAAATCTCTGCCAAGAAAGCTGGGGCTGTATCCGAGTGCCTGAACAGCACTGTTTACTGCCTGTATCGCCTCTTCGGAAACGTTGGATTTTTTATTAAGAACTCTTGAAACGGTTGCAACGGAAACGTTAGCCGCCTTTGCAACGTCCTTGATAGTAACACTCATCAGCATTCTCTCCCTCAATTAAACTATATTACAATTATACAGTATTGTGAAACCGTTTTCAATGTAACATTTAACCAAAATTCGATATGTAATTTTATCATTTGTTACAAAGCGCAGGTTTTTACTTCAAAAAAATCGTGATAACGGTTTTCATAAAAACGTATTATTTCCTTAAAAAGTGTACGTTATTTACCCTGAATCTGCTTAAAACAGTGAAAACGGAGCGTTACAATTATAACTTTAGCTAAAATTATAAAGCAAGCGTAAAGAAAAACCTGTTTTTTGTGCAAAAAGTTACTTTACAAATCATCGGTTTTAGGTTACACTATTATAGAAGGATACTTATAAAGTTATTAGCTAAACTGACATTTTACAGAGGTTATTCAATATGAAAAAGAAATCAGTTACAATGAGCGACATAGCAAAGGCTATGGATATAAGCACCGTTACTGTGTCTAAGGCGCTTGGCGACAAGGACGGCGTAAGCGAGGAGCTTCGTGAGAAGATAAAGCAGAAGGCAAACGAAATGGGATACCGTTTCAGCTATACGTCAAAGTCATCTAAGGAAGGCTTTACGTTCAACATAAGTATAGTAGTGGCAAAGCACTTTATAAACGACGCAAGTGCGTTCTACTGGGTAATGTACCGTCATATCGTGGAGCTTCTGCAAAAGCAGAACTATTACGGCATACTCGATGTAATTTCAGAAAGCGATCAGGCAAACCGTTCAATGCCGAATTCGGTATCGGACAAAAAGGTTGACGGCGTTATCGTACTCGGACAGTTTGACGATGAATATGTAAGCGAGCTGTTAGACCTTGATATTCCTGTGGTTTTTCTTGACTTCTACAGCAGTGACAACCGCACTGACACCATTCTTTCAGACAGCTTCTTCGGCTCTTATATGCTTACAAACTATCTTATAAACGCAGGACACCGCAACATAGGCTTCCTCGGCACTATAACGTCAACATCAAGCATACAGGACAGATACCTCGGATATTACAAGGCTCTGCTTGAAAAAGGCATACCACTGCGCAGTGAGTGGGTAATTGACGACAGAGGTCCCGAAGGCACAAGCTATCCTCACTTTGACCTTCCTGCACAGAAGCCGACCGCTTTCGTATGTAACTGTGACGAGGCGGCTTACTGCCTGCTCAATCAGCTCAGAAGCGAGGGCTATGTAGTACCCGATGACATTTCGATAGTCGGCTACGATAACCACATCTACTCTACTATTTCAAATCCCCGTATCACAACGATCGACGTTGACAGCAAGAGAATGTCTTATGAGGCTGTCGAAACGATAATCAAGAAGATAAGGGATAAAAATTATTCAAGGGGCAGAACGCTTGTAACGGGCAAGCTGATTATCCGTGACAGCGTAAAGATATTGAAGTAATGAAAATTATAGATACTCACTCACACTATGACGACAGGTGGTTTGACGAGGACAGATATGAGGTTCTCGACCGCATTTTATCCGATAATGTGCTGGCAATCATAAATATGAGCGTGGATATTCCGACCTGCGAGTTTTCTTTGTCGCTTACCGAGCGTTACGAAAATGTATTCTGTGCGGTGGGTATTCACCCCGAAAATATAGCCGACACACCCGATAATTACATTGATATGCTGAGAACGCTTGCAAAGAATAAAAAGGCGGTCGCTATAGGCGAGATAGGACTTGACTATCACTATGACGGCTATGACGCAGAAAAACAGCAGGAGATATTTGAAAATCAGATAAAGCTTGCAAACGAACTTTCTCTTCCTGCCGTTATCCACTGCCGTGACGCTACGGAAGATATGATGAAAATACTGCACCGCACTACTCCGGATAAATTTGTGGTGCATTGCTATTCAGGAAGTCCGGAAACAGCAAAGGAACTTTTAAAGCTCGGCGCATATATCAGCTTCACAGGCGTATTGACATTCAAGAATGCTAAAAAGGCGGTACATTCATGCGAGATTATCCCAAGTGACAGAATAATGCTTGAAACGGACAGCCCCTATATGGCGCCCGTGCCGTTCAGAGGAAGTCGCTGTGACAGCTCTATGACGCATAAAACAGCGGAAAAGCTGGCTGAAATAAAGGGCATACCGACTGAAGAAGCTATTAAAATCTGCAATGAAAATGCGGTGCGTTTCTTCGGACTTGATATAAAGTCTTGATTTATGTCATAAAATATGGTAAGATATATAATGATATCGGCAGGACACAGAGTTCTGCCGAAATTTTGAGGAAAATTAAATTTAACAAATATAGAAAATTCTCTATCCCTATCCCCAAACCCCTTCCCCACGGGAAGGGGCTAATTATCGGGGGCTATCGCCCCTCGACCCTATTGGGGGCTACGCCCCTCAACCCCATAATTAAAAGATAGAGCTTTTCTACAATGTGGCAGGACACGAAGTTCTGCCGAAAAATATATTTTGATATTTGAAAGGAAACAAAATGGACGCAGACCCCCGAAAACCTAAGCGAGCGGTAAAGATACTGCTTGCACCGCTGATTTTACTGAACAAAGGTCTTGATAAGCTGTTATCAAAGGCACTCGGCGACAGCTACTACGACAAGGAAGAAACCACGCAGGACAACATTATGTCTATGGTCGATGCGGGCAACGAATACGGCAACCTTGAGGACGAATCGGCACAGATGATAAACAACGTGTTCGAGTTCGGCGATCTTGTCGCATCGGATGTAATGACGCACAGAAAGAACATTGTCGGAGTAGATGTAAATTCATCTCTTGACGATATTGTCTATATTGCGCTTGAAAAGGGCTTTTCAAGAATACCCGTATACAAGGAAAACATTGACGCTATAGTCGGAATAATCATAGTAAAGGATCTCCTCTGCCTTGTCGGAAACGAAAACAAGGATAAGCTGAAAATAGAGGACTTTCTGCGTGAGGCGGTATATGTTCCCGAATCGTGCAGTTGTTCGGACGTGTTCAAGTTCCTGACTAATCTCAAGTCGGGTATGGGCATTGTGATTGATGAATACGGCGGTACGGCAGGTATCATCACGCTTGAGGATATAATCGAGTCGATAATGGGCAACATAGAGGACGAGTATGACGAGGAAAAGGATATGATAATCCCCCGCTCAAACGGCGCATACGAGGTCAGCGGTGAGGCCGATCCCGAAGATGTACTCGAACTGTTCGGCTATGAGCTTGAAGAAGACCACGAATACGACACTATCGCAGGCTTTGTTACCGACCTGCTCGGATATATTCCCGAAGAAGAGGGCGAACACCCGAAGGTTCGCTATAAGGATATAATTTTCAAGGTTATCGAGGTACACGATAATTGTATATCTAAGCTGATCGTCAGACCGTGCAAGGAGGAAGAGCTTGCGCTTGAGCCGAAGGAAACAACACATTTCGGGCAGTAATATAATACCGCAATTCCGAATGGGATTGCGGTATTTTTGCATTTATATTCTCTTTTCGAGCATCACAAGCATAACATCGGGTATTCCGTTGAACACGGTCGGCACGATGCCTATCTCCTTATATCCGTGCTTTTTATACATTGCTCTTGCCACAGTGTTTCTCTCGTTGGTGTCAATTCTCAGCTCGTGACAACCATGCTGTAAGGCATAATCCTCATAGAATTTCAAAAATGCCCTGCCGCATCCTCTACCCTTTGCACAAGGCGATATTACAAGTGTGTGCAGTACGCAGACCTCATCGTCAGCCGCTTCATATTCCCACTTGCCGTCCTTGTACACATCTACCTGAATATCATTTATCATCGCTGAGCCGAGCAGCCGTCCTCCGTCCTCCATTACATAAAGGTCGCCACGCCGAAGTCCTGCCTCGGCGGTCGCACGGACAGGATAAACGCCTCTTATCCAGCCTGTAGTCTGCTCTCCTTTTTCCTCTGCGGTATGAATATCATCGTATATCTTTTCTATAGCGTCAATGTCGGCGGCTTTCGCCTTTCTTATATTCATTGCTGTATCCTCGCTTTTGTGTTCTACGCTGATAATATCACAAAAAACGGCTTGATTTCAATAAATATAGGATTTTTTGTGCCGATAAACAGATTTAATAGGCTGTATAGCGGTATATAGCAAACCGCCGTGCATTACGCACAGCGGTCAGACTGTCGATAAACCTCTTGATTATATAAAAATGGGGTGTCGAGTGTTGCTTGCTCTGCTGGTTTTGCATCTCTGCAAAGTCAGCTGTTTGTGCCGTTGCATCGTGCAACGGCTCGGTTCAGCTGACATAAGCGTCCTTGCTTATAACTTTTGGCAAGCAACCAAAGCATCCTTGCTTTGGGGCGTAGCCCCCGTACAGGTCGTCAGCCATTTGTGCCACCGCATCTGTGCATTGACAGCCATTTGTGCCGTTGCATCGTGCAACGGCTTTGTGTGGCTGTCATTATGCGTCCTTGCATAGTGGCTTTGTGTGGCTGACTGCAAGCATCCTTGCTTGGTCTAGGGGCGGTAGCCCCAGTAATATAGCCCCTTTCCCGGGGAAAGGGGTTTTCGGCAAGGATGCCGAAATAAGGACACACCAAGCTTTGCACGAAGCAAAGCCATCAGAATGTCCTAAAGGGGATAGGGATTGAGAACAAGCACTTTTTTGAAAAAACATACTTTTTCTACAAGCTGACCGCCGTGCATTACGCACAGCGGTCATACTGATATTTCTTATTTTACAGAGAACTTATATATGGTAGTAAAGTTGTACTGCTCCCCTGCCTTATAAACGCAAGTGGGCTTGAACTGAGGCTTGTTGGGTGAGTCGGGGCAGAACTGGCTTTCAAGGCAGAAGCCCTGATTCTTGAACATTTCCTTGCCGCCCTTGCCTGTTTCGCCGCCAAGACCGCCGCTTATATAGAACTGTATAGCGGGCATATCGGTGTAGGTGGTCATTACTCTGCCTGTCTTATCGGAATAAATTTCTGCGGCTTTTCTCATTTCCTTTGTTTCGCCTAAAACATAGTTATGGTCATAGCCGCCGGGGAGCTTGCCGTTATCCATATCCTCGCCTATTCTCTTAGGTGCGGTAAAGTCAAACGGAGTGCCCTTTACGCTAGCTATTTCTCCTGTCGGGATAAGCACAGGGCTTACGGGGGTGTATTTATCGGCAAATATCTGTGCGATGTGATCCTTGATATTTCCTGCGTCGGTTCCATTCAGATTGAAATACGAGTGGTTAGTGAAATTCATCACCGTATCCTTGTCGCTTACCGCATTATAGCATATCTCAATCGAATCGGCTGTCAGAGTGTACTTAACATCAAGCGTCAGCGTTCCGGGAAAGCCCTCCTCGCCGTCAACGCTCGTGTAGGAGAACACTACATAGGGATTGCCGTTTTCGCCGTAATCCTTGACGTCCCATACCTTCTTATTGAAGCCGACATTACCGCCGTGAAGCGTGTTGCCGTTGTCGTTTTTGGCAAGAGTATATTCCTTGCCGTTAAGGGTGAACTTAGCGCCGCCGATACGGTTTGCATATCTTCCGACTAAAGCGCCCTGACTGCTTGTTCCTGCTATGTAACCGTCAAGCGTATCATAGCCTAAGAGTATATCGCCCTTGTTACCGTCCTTATCGGGTACAATCAGCTTTACAAGCGAGCCTGCGTAGTTTGTAATCTCGGCTGTCATATTGCCGTTTTCAAGCGTGAATAAGTAGCAATCCTTTCCGTTATGATTGCCCCAGAGTTTCTTTTCAATGCTCATACTATTTACCATCCAAACAAAAATTACGGTATTACCGCAGTTTTATTGTACCATATACCGAATGAAATGTAAACCTTTTTTTCATTCACAACTGCTTTTGATTTATGTCGGTCGCAGATTATTTTCTGCGTGCTTCTCTGATTATCCTTACAAGCTGTATTATCAGCGTAGGTACAAAGCCTATTGCAAGCGAGATACCGAAATATCCGATATTCATAAGCTGTGCCGAGAACAAGCCGCTTACACCGGGAACAAATACCGCTAAAACAAGGAATATTATTCCTGCAAGAAAAGCAAGCAGTGAGAATCTGTTTGACGTTAAGCCGACTTTGAATATCGACTTATCACTGCGGCAGTTGAAGCCGTGAAACAGCCTTGATATACACAGTGTGCTGAATGCCATTGCACAGCCAAGCTCGGCTGAAACTGCGCTTCCGATAAAGTAGGCTGTCATTACTGCGGCGGCGATAAGCACTCCGCCTGTCACTATGCCGAGCGACATTGCTTTTGTGAGGAAGGATTCGCCTGTATTTCTTGGCTTTTGCGAAAGGAGCGATTTATCTGCTTTTTCCATACTTATAGCTATTGCAGGCAGTGAGTCGGTAAGAAGATTTATAAACAGTAGCTGAACAGCCGTGAACGGTGTCGGAAGTCCGGGTATAGCGGTACATAATACGGCGATTATTGCCGCAAGGTTGCCTGACAGCAGGAATTTAACGGCATTCTTGATATTTGCGTAGATTGCTCTGCCGTTTGCTACAGATTTGATGATAGTAGCGAAATTGTCATCGGTAAGTATCATCGAAGCGGCATCCTTTGATACCTGCGTACCGGTGATGCCCATAGCAACACCTACATCTGCCTTTTTCAGCGCAGGCGCATCGTTTACACCGTCGCCTGTCATAGCGACTACCTTGCCTTTGTTCTGCCAGCGTTCAACTATCCTTATCTTATTGTCGGGAGATACACGGGCATAAACGGAAACCTTTTCGATAACGCTGTCAAGCTCCTCATCGGTCATTTCGTCAAGCTGAACTCCGTCAAGGCTGATGTCGCCGTCACGCATAATGCCGATCTCTCTTGCTATCGCACTTGCCGTTACCTTGTGGTCGCCCGTTATCATTACAGGCTTAATTCCTGCTCTTATGCAATCAGCGACTGCCGCCTTGCTTTCGGGGCGGGGCGGATCGGTCATTGCCGCAAGACCTATGAAGATATAGTTATCCTCAGTGTCTGCCGCTTCGTTTTCGGAGAGCTTATAGGCGAATGCAAGCACACGCATTCCCTGTCCGGAAAAATGCTCGTTTGCAAGTGCGATTTTACGTTTATCATTGTCTGTTATGCTTCTGACCGTGCCGTTATCACAGACGGAAACCAGACGTGAAAGCAGGTTGTCTGTTGCACCCTTTGTGAACATTGTACGCTTGCCGTCAACTATATGACAGGTACTCATCAGCTTTCTTTCGCTGTCAAACGGTATTTCGGAAACTCTCGGATAATCGGAGCGTATCTTTTCATAAACCGGAACACCGATGTAATCGGACAGTGCGGTTTCAGTAGGGTCGCCTATGGCATTGCCGTCTGAATAGGCGGCATCGTTGCACAGAGCCATCGCTCTTTCGAGAAGTGCAGAATCCGCATTGCAGGCAGAAGCGTCGGCATTTTGCTCTTTGCCGTTTAAATAGACCTGTCTTACGGTCATTTTATTCTGGGTGAGCGTTCCTGTTTTATCACTGCATATAACAGACACACAGCCAAGACCTTCGACCGCCTTGAGATCCTTTATTACAGCGTTCTGCTCCGCCATTTTTCGTGTGCCTATGGCGAGAGCGATAGTAACTATCGAGCTTAACGCTTCGGGTATTGCGGCTACAGCAAGCGCTACGGCGAACATCAGCGAATCAAGCACGGGTGTTCCTCTTACGATATAGAGTATCATAACTATAAGGCAGAGAACGGGAATCGCTACAGAAAGCTGTTTTGAGAACTTGTCAAGGCTGTGCTGTAACGGGGTCTTTTTACGCTCAGCCTTGTTTATAAGTCCTGCAATCTTGCCAAGCTCCGTATCCATTCCGACCGCTGTTGCAACAAACATACCTCTGCCTGCCGTTACAAGAGAGCCTGTGTAGACCATATTCTTTCTGTCGCCGAGCGGTATTTTTTCGCCTGTCAGCATCTCGGTGAACTTGTCTATGCCGTTGCTTTCGCCTGTAAGCGAGCTTTCGTTTACCTGAAGGGACGCACACGAAACAAGTCTGCCGTCTGCACAGACAATGTCGCCCTGCTCCACGAGTACAATATCGCCTACGGTTACATCGGACGCATTGACGATATGAATGTTGTTATCCCTCATTACCTTTGCAGTGGGTGATGACATTGACTTGAGTGCCTCAAGCGATTTTTCCGCCTTGAAATGCTGGACAGTGCCAAGAACCGCATTCATAGTTATAACGCAGATGATAACAATCGCACTTTCTATGTTGTCGGTGAAAACAGAAACAAGAGCGGAGATTATCAGAATAATTACAAGCAAATCCGCAAACTGCTCTGCAAATACTCTTAAAACGCCCTTTTTCTTCTGCTCGGTTATTTCGTTTTTTCCGTAACGGGAAAGCCTGCTTTCAGCCTCGCCGCCTGTAAGTCCGTTCATGCTTGTATCAAGCTGTGAAAGAACCTCCTGTGTGTTCATGTCGTAATAATTCATATTACCGTAACCTTTCCTTTCGTGTTTTGGGCAAAGGCATAAAAAAACAGACCTTTGCCGCAAAGAAATTGCGACAAAAGTCTTGTCATAAGCGTATACTCAGTACGGCACGGATCTCTTAGGCTTAAAGCGTTTGAAATCGTATTGACGACACCGTACAGGGATCATTCTGTGACCGATCCCCCGACTACTCCCTTTTATCTTGCTGAAATGATAACACATTTATTTACAATTGTCAATAGACTTTACACAAATTTTACATTGCGCTATTTATAAAGCTCGTTTATGAGACTGTCGGAAAGAAGAATGTCATCAGCGGTCGCAGGCTCGTCATCATACCGTATTTTGCTGTAGCTGTCGGAAAATGCTCCGATATTGTTTGTGCCGTGATACAGCTTATCGGAAACGCTTTCCTGTTGTTCTACAGTCATTGCGGAAATGTCTTCGGTAGTGCGACGGGATAACCACATAGCATATAATCTGTAACCGAGCCTGAATTTTTCTGTGCAGTCTTTGGTTCTGCGATAACGTTTAAGACAATCTTTATCACTTTCACGGACTATCTTTTCCTGCTTTATATCGAGTGATTCATAGCTGTCTGTATAATCCTCGCACTCGTTTACAGTGTTATCATCAACGGAATATTTACCGAAAAAGCGCTTTGCCGCTTTCCTGATAAATGCCCATATCTTCTTTCTGAACACAATAAAAAGTATAATAGCTGTCAGGATAATAATGTATACGAATATATCCTTACCGTTCTGCTCTGCCTGTATGATATCAATATCAGGTATCTTTGTATCATCATCAGTTATCGGGTCGGTCTGCTGAAAACGTATATTGAAAATCAGTGCGTCTATGATCTTTAACGTCATCTGTACAAGCCATGTAAGCCCTGCGGCTACATAGTCCTTTAAAAGCAGTGCCGCAAGAATTATACCGCCGACAATGCCGATAAGCTTTGCGTTGTATAGCTTAAGTCCTTTAGGAACTATCAGATTCGTGTTTCTTCTTCTGTCGATCTGTGACTGTATATTGGACTGGTTTATAAGCAGTACGGTAAGCATAGACATAACGACAAGAAGTACCGCTATCCTATCTTTTGAATCATTGAGATATGTTTTATCCTCTGCCATAACGCAACATAAGATATAACACATAAACGTTCCGACAAGGTATATTCCGAGCCATACCGGGGTAAACACTTCATCGAACTTATTCTTTTCAAGGCTTAATCCCAGAAGATACCATACTAAAACAGCGGGCATAAATGCAAGGCAGAAATTAAAAACGCCAAAGCCGCTTTCACCGAGCATATTGTTGATAACAGAAGAAATCACCGCAACAAGTATAACGATTGCCGTACCAAAACCGGCGATTAACATATTGCTCAGAAATATTGTTTTCGGAGTATGATGCAAACTTCTTACTTTCATCAGAAGATACCCGGAAGCCGTGACCGCCCCCGCTATGGCATAATATATAATGTAATGCCACAGCAAAAAGCCGCTGAAAGCCGCTACCTCAAACACGAACATAAGCGGCAAGGGAACAAGCAGCATAGCAAGTGCGGCAACGCACTTCATTATAAAGTTCTTTTTCACGTTGTCCCCTCCCCATATTCCGTATTGAACGTATACGAGAATTTTCTCGCGTGTAAAATCTGACCGTCTGCGTTTTCCGGGATATTACCCGTGGTGTAGAATACAGCTTCAATATCATTGCCTTTAAGCTCATTTACAAACGCTGTCATTTCATTGTCAATATATGGCGTCAGGATTATAACATCGGTGAAACTGCCGTAATTCAGAGCATTCAGAAACGAGCCGAAATCAAAGCTGCAGCTGTCGGAAAGCTGTGCCAGCATTCTGAGAGTGCCCTCGCACTGTTCCGCTGTTTTTATAAATCCCGACGCTGTTCCTCCCACATTTCCGCCGTTTGTCGCAAAGGCACAGCCGCAGCCGTTGTCAACGCTGTCCCAAATAAGTTTTACGGCAAGCTTTATAAATGCTTCTGTATCTCTGATATCGGCAGAAGTAACCGGGACAACACCCTTTCGCTGCATATTCATTACGATAAGGGTATTTCTTGAAGTGGTAAACTCGTTGTTCATAGCCATAAGCTTACCGGTGATTGCAGTATACTTCCAGTTTATGCGGTTGAGCGGTTCTCTGCCCGTATATTCCTTTGAACCCGATATCATAAATGGATCTTCATTTATAAAACGTCTGACAAGGATTTCACCGACCGGTTCATTAAACGATAATATTGCGTCTTCGCCGTCGCTTGCAACAGGTAAAACCGTTATGCTTATCCCTACCTTTACGCCCTTTGACACCTTGACCAGTCCGAGCATATCAGTTGCGGTCACTGCGGTATCGTCAAACGAGAAAACACCGCGCTTAAGGCACTTTATCTTTCTTACTCTTGTACATTTACTGCGAGGCTTCAGCGAAAAAACACCGGGAATAAATGTATTATCGCCGCCGCTTGTCTGCGCCGCAGAATCCTTTCTGCTGAACGCAAGCCACCTTGAAGCGGAAAGCTCCGTTTTTATCCACGGCAATGCGACAAAGCGTCGGTTTTCAACGACTTCTGTCAATTCAAGCGTTTCGCCCTCATAGACTTCGGTCTTGTTTACCGACGCACTGTAATATATTCCTTTAAGTGCATATTTTCCGAAAATAAGCACCTCTGCGGCAATTACCGCCGCAATAACAAGAATAATCGCTACAAGCTCCATTTATATCTGCTCCGTAGGAACGGGAATCTCCTTTATCATTTTGTCGAGAATTTCCTGCTTTGCGCTGTCCGGGTCTCTCATAACAGTACTTCTGCATATAAGTCTGTGAGCGCATACATAAGGTGCAACAGCCTTTACATCATCGGGCGTTACAAATTCTCTGCCACGCAGAGCCGCTCTTGATTGCGACATATTTTTCAACGCTATAAGTCCTCGTGTACTAAGACCGAGCTTTATTTCACTGTTGTGACGGCTGGCATTTCCGATATCGGCAATGTAGCCTCTTACCGCCTCGTTAACCTTGATGTTCTCTACCCTGTTCATCATTTCAAGAAGCTCGGCTTTATCGGTTACGGCAGTAAGACTTTCTACAGGATGAACCGCTCTTGAGTTATCAAGTATCTGCATTTCGGATTCTCTGTCGGAATAGCCTACAGCCAGCTTTATCATAAATCGGTCAAGCTGTGCTTCGGGAAGAGGGTATGTGCCTGCCGTTTCAACCGGGTTCTGGGTCGCAAGCACAATAAAAGGCTTATCGATCACGAAGAACTCTCCATCGATTGTCACCTGCTTTTCTTCCATACACTGGAGTAAGGCGGACTGCGTTCTGGGTGTGGCACGGTTTATCTCATCGGCAAGAAGAATATTCGTGAACACGGGACCTGCACGGAACATAAATTCCTGCTCTTTCATATTGAAAAAGTGGATACCGGTAATATCGGACGGTAACAGGTCGGGAGTGAACTGTATTCTTGAAAAGCCTGCGTCAACACTTTTAGCAAGCGCTTTTGCAAGAACTGTCTTACCCGTTCCGGGAACATCGTCAAGCAAAACGTGTCCGCCGCTTAAAAGAGCCATTATGACAAGGTCTATCTTATCATCCTTGCCCTTTATGATTTTTGAAATGTTACTGCGGAGCTTTACCGCATATTCCTGCACCGTCATATATGTACCTTTCGTTTTTGTCGTGATCTACGTCTTATACAAGAGCCGCAGAACAATATTTATCATAATTTACAAGCTCGTCAAGAAGTTTAGGAAGCTTTTCGTCAATCTCATCGTCCCTGAACTGGCAAGTGCCGACCGCTCTGTGACCGCCGCCGCCGTACTTGAGCATAAGCGAACCTACGTCAACGTTGCTCGTGCGGTTAAGTATAGAATAACCGACCGCAACCGAACAGCCCTTGCCGCCCTTACCGTTCACTATCCATGCAGATATATTCTGATGCGGATAAAGACTGTATATCATAAATCTGTTTCCGGTATAGATAGGATCGACATTACGCATATCGGATATGATAACATCGCCCTCTACTCTTGTATGCTCTGCTACCATCTTCTTAAACAATTCGGTCTGCTCGTTATAGAGCTTTATTCTTTCCTGAATATCGGGCATATTGAGGATTTCTTCCGTGGACATAGTTGCACAGCACACAAGGAGCTTTTCCATAAGCTGATAATTGCTTATAGTAAAGTTTCTGAAACGTCCGAGACCTGTACGGGGATCCATAAGGAAACCGATAAGTATCCAGCCTTCGGGATTCAGTATTTCATCTGCCGTAAGATTTCCGCTGTCAACCTTATCAACGGCAAGCATAAGATCATCAAAATTCGGGAAATGTTCCTTACCGCCATAATATTCATAGATTATTCTTGCGGCACTGGGAGCAATTCTGCTTTCGCCCTTATACTGACCCTTTATCTTAAGTCTTTCTTCTTCGCTTGAGTGGTGGTCAAACCACAGTCCGCAGCCCGGTGCAAACGGAACGTTTGCCAGTACGTCATTTTCGGTAACCGGCACAAGTCCGTCCTGAATATCCTTTGGATGAGCGAACGTCCAGCTGTCGATAACCTTTGCCTCAAGCAGTAATGCGCCGCAGGCAAGTCCGTCAAAATCCGATCTTGTAATAAGTCTCATATTATATTTCCTTTCTGCTTTGCAGATTTGATTTCTGTACTTATTATAACAAATACTGCTGAAATTTACAACATTTATATTTACTTAACTGTTAAAGGGTGACTTTAAGCCATAACCTCTTGACTTTGCCGGCATTTCCGAGCACAAGGCTGTAAAGCTTCTTTGTATAAGCGTAAACCTGTGTGCGTTCCTCTTCGGATATATCGCCTGCCGAGAACTCAGCCTTTTCTATGATCTTGATGACTTCAACAAGTTCTGTATCCATACCGAGCGCATTAAGTCGCTGATCGGCACGCAGTGCAAATTCTTCGGGAAGCTCGGTTCCCTCAGGCGCAATATCTGTTACAGCAAACAGCTTCATTATAAAACTGTACATATCCTTTACGGCTTTCACCGTATTCTTTGATTTGCGGAAAGTGCGCATACGCTTTTCATTTCTGTGCTTTACAGAATTTGCAAACAGCATAATTGCAACTGCTGCAAATGTGATAATCAGTACAGCCAACGCAACATTGAGTAATACAGAAATATCAACTCTGCTGTTTTCACCGCTGACATCACCGTTTGATGTACTGCTGTCGGATCCGGCAGTTACGGGAGCAGTCGTCTGCGTTGTATCTACAGGCGCAGGTGTGGTCGTCTGCGGCGGCTGGGTTGTGGTAGTTGTAATTTGCGGTGTTGTAGTTACAGGCGGAACATCTGTCTGCGACGGATCAGCAGCATCACCGAAACCGCCATTTCCGCCGTATCCTGTCGGATCAAACGGTATCCAGCCGAAATCATCGCTGTAAACTTCTACCCAAGCATGAAGCGAATTTTCGTTGATAGTTTTTTCGTATCTTCCGCTGTTTTCGTTGTAGTTTAGTTTTCCTGTAGTAAAACCGGTTATGTAGCGTGCAGGTATCCCCTTTTCACGCAGTGCCAGCGTCATTACGCTTGCATACAGCGCACAGTGTCCCTGCTTAGTGCCAAACAGGAAGTTTCCGAGCATGGTATTACTTTTGTCTGAGGTATTGTCGGCTGTAAGCGAATAGCGATAATGCGTTCTCAGATATTCACACATTCCGTAAGCGTACAGCATCTGATTGCTTACTATGCCTGCGTTATCTCCGTCAGCGCTTTCAAACTCCGAAATAAATCTTCTGATATTTTCTTTCTCACTGTCCGGTACAGAAGAATAAGTATCATAAACGTAACGGTCATATTCCTTTTTATCGTCAATATACCTGCCTGCTTCTTCATAAGTATATCCCACAGACATTAGAAGTGATTTTTTTTCATTGTCAGATGAATTATCGTATGCCAATGTAAACAGTGCGGGATTGACAGGCAGCGTCACATTGGACTCAAAGCTCTTCATCCAGTTTTTTCTGTCTGCGATCCTTATGACGGTGTCGCCGAAATACTTGAAGTTCTCATTTCTCATATAGGCATTATTGTCAGGAAGGAACGGCTTGAAAACGACATTTGTGTTTTTCAGGTATTCGATACTGACGTTCCTTGCACGATATAAAAGCAGTGAGTTGCTTGTCAGACCGCCGATATCTTCAATCGCCGAACGCATATCAAAATATCCGGGTAAGTCCGTGTGCGAATAAATATAATCATATTCATCATTTGATAACTGCTTTTCAGATATAAAGCCCGACATATTCAGATACTGTACCATCTGAGCTATCTGTTCGGGAGAAAAGTCATCGCTGATGTTATATTCTCCGCTGTACAATTTGTTCTGCGCAGTCTTACGCTGAACACCCGTCCAACTTCTTCCGTCAAAGTCAACTCCGATATCTCCGACAAGATACATTCCGTCGTCGCCGTCCGATCGGATGTTCAGTACCGGTTCATTCGCCGACTGCGGAGGTGCGTTCAGCTCTATATTGTTGTTTATCAGAAAGTTGTCCGATGAAAAATATCCGCTGAAAAGTCCGCCGTTATTGCCAGAAAAAACAAGGCTGAAATATTCGCCGATATCGGTAAAGAATTTTACCGTGGAGTTTATAACTTCTTCAGTGTCGATATAACTCATATCGGGAAACAGCTTCTGCGAGCCGAAGGTCGCACCGAATGTTATTATCGCCGCAAGTATGCCGCAAAGACAGTTCCTGCCGTAACGTGACAGCTCAGATCTTGCGGTCTGCAACGGTTTTTTCTTCTTCAGGCTTCTGCGATATATCTTTTCATCGCTCCCGGGGTTATTTCTGCCTGCGTTTGCGGGAACTTTAGAGTAAAATCCATTTGCCGATGAAATGGCATACAGACCGAAAAATGCGGTTACCGCAAGCAGTACATATACAGAATAATCTGCGTCTTCCGACAGAAAAGCCGGAATGAACATTATGCACCATGTCAGAATAAGCGGTAACGGTCTGAACTTCTTATAACAACACAGTACACATATAAAGCAGACAATGCAGGTGATTATCAGCATTGCCATATTCATACCGCTGGTGAAATCCTGAGTTCTTGTCAAAAAGGCGTGCGAATTTACAGGCACATACTGCAATGTAGACAGCAGTCTGCCGTCAAGCTGAATAAACAGATAGTCCTTTAACAACAGACACGCCTCATTGATCGCACTGTGGAAAAAATAGTATATCACACCTGCTCCTGCCGCAAGGACAGGTATTGCATAGCGTTTTTTTATGAATATGAAAACCGGCATAAAAGCCGTAACGAACAGCAGAACCTGAGCTATGGCTGAGCCGAACTCAAACGGGATATCATACATATCCATAAAGCTCATCAAAGTTCCGACAGCCAGCATATAGGTCAGTAACAGCTTTACCGCTATTACAGGAACTGGATTTACGTTTCTGCGATAGGTATTGCCGATAAGAACTATAGTCTGATCTGCTTCCCTGTTGTCCTTATTTCTGGTCTTTTTTTTCAAATCAGTTCTCCAAAGTAAATTTTAGAATTAAAACTCTGATACTGTTTTATTTCTTTTTATGAAGTTCTATTGCCGCATTGAGCGACTGAACAATATCATCCTTATCGATTTTCCAGAGTTCAAATCCCGATGTAACGGATATAGCGCCGGCAAGCTCTCTTTGTTCGTCCGATTCGATGGGACTGCTTACAAGAAGTATCTTGACCTGCTTGTTCCTGAAAAGCTCTATTTCGGTCATTTTACCGATAAAGTCACGTCTTAACTGTGATGTTACAAAATAAACGGTCGAGGTATCACCGGTGGTTTCGGTACAACTGCTCGCAATAGTTTCAGGGAGAAATGTTTCATTCTGCCTCGGCAACACACTCATGATATCGAAAAGCAACATATTATCCTCTTCGTTTTTGACGGTATATTGTTCGCACTGCTTGTCCGCAGGCGAGTACCATGCATTCACACAGCTCTGTTTCATCGAAATTAACGAAAGATTAAGCGCCAGGAGTACCTCTATTATGCTGTCGGTGGCTTCCGCATTATCATTTTCAAACGGAAAATATTCATTCAGATCAGGGATAATCACACAGCTTCCGCCGATGCTTCGTTCCATCTGCTTTACCATAAGCTTGTCGTGCTTTGCCGACATAGCCCAGTGTACATTCTTTATCGGATCTTCATTTCTGTACTCTCTTATGCTCGCAAACGCATTCTTGTCAAGCGAAAAACTGTTCTGTGACAGCGTTTCACTGTCGCCGTCGCCTGTATCGGTTATCGGTTCGATAACGAGTTTACGCGGCAGTACTATGAAGCTTTCATAATGTTCGTATTTAGCGGCGATTCTGAACAGCTTGAAAAGATCGTATACAACAAAGCTCTCTATACCCGAGCGGTAAACTCCGCGGTATTTCACGGGTGAATTGAAGTTTATCGTGACAGATGAAAACGGAGGTACGCTGACCATTACCTTCTGCTGTTCAAACTTCTCGCTGTTTCTGTAAGGAAAACAGCCTGTAAGCATTCCCGGAGAAACGGGTACTATAAATCTGTTTGTAACGGTCACCGAAATGTCTGTATTTTCAAATTTTTCCGCTGTAAGCGTCCTGTATTCGATACGCACCTTAAGCAGCAGCTTTGTCATTAAAAGCAGTATAAATGATACTATCGGCAGAATGACAGATATCAGAAACAGCACCGATGTAAGTTTACTCTTATATGAAAACATAAGTACCGTACTGACTATCAGAAAGACCGAATAAAAGAATCTGTATTTCGCCATACAAAATTTATCCCTTCGGTTACTGATTATTGCCCTTGAACGGGGGCTTTACCGACTTCATTATTTCATTTATAACATATTCTACGCTGATACGCTTTACTTTTGCCTCCTGCGTAAGATGTATTCTGTGCGGCAGAACATAGTTTACCATAAGCGCAACATCTTCTGGGGTAACATAGTTCCTGCCATCCATAAATGCTACGCTCTGCGCCGCTCTCATAAGCGCAATTGAAGCACGGGGACTTGCACCAAGCGCCGCAAAAGGATGATTTCTGGTAGCCGCAACTATATCAACGATATACTTATAAATTGCGGCGTCTATATGTGTTTCTCTTACTGCGGCAATACAGCTTTTAATATCATCAGCACCGCACACCGGTTCAACCGATTCGATAGGGTCGCCGCTTTTCCTTCTGTAAAGTATCATTGCCTCGTCTTCGGCAGTCGGATAGCCTACGGACAGCTTGATAAGAAAACGGTCAAGCTGAGCCTCAGGGAGCGGATAAGTTCCGACATAACCGAATTCGTTTTCGGTTGCTATTACCATAAACGGATCAGGGAGTCTGTGCGCCGTGCCGTCAACGGTAACTTTCTTCTCTTCCATTGCTTCAAGCAGAGCCGACTGTGTTTTCGGTGATGTTCTGTTTATTTCATCGGCAATGAAGATATTGCTCATTACAAGACCTTCACGGTACTCGAAGCGTTCGTTTTCCTTATTGTACATAGTAAAACCCGTTATATCTGACGCCATAACATCAGGAGTAAACTGAACTCTCCTGCACGACAGCGAAGTAGCTTTTGCGAGCGTCATTGCAAGTGTAGTCTTACCAGTACCGGGAACATCTTCTATAAGTACATGACCGCCGGAAAGCAATGCGGCAATCAACATCCTTACAACTTCCTGTTTGCCGATAATTACCTTTTCTATCTGTTCAAATAATTTAGGGATAAATTCGTAGTTTGCTGAATTTATTGAAATATTATTTTCCATATTCTATCCTTTAAACTTTGACGGGTATTTCCGTATAAAATCTGTTATCCGCATTGCAAAAAGTGTGCGGATATATAATTAATTATACCAAAACAGCGTATTAAAATCAATAGTTTTTGCAAATTGTAACCAAATTGACATAATTTCGCACCGAAAGGAATATAAATATCGGTTGCTTATAAGCCGGATTTGTGGTAATATAAAAGTGAAAGGAATGATTATATGCTTACAAAAATACTCAGTCGTGAAGCGTGTGCAGGTTGTCGCGTATGTTGCGGTTTTGACAGGGATGATGTCTGGGAAATACCGGTTATTTCACCGGAAACTGCTGCATATATAATAGATAATATCGATAAAAATGCAGAGCTTGAACCTTTTCAAGACGGATATAGATTTGTTATGCATTTTACAGACGGCGAAGAGCTGTCGTACTGCCCTATGCTTACCGACAAAGGCTGCATTCTCGGCGATAAAAAACCATTTGATTGCAGAGTATGGCCGTTCAGGGTAAACTGCATATCGGACGGCATACTCGGAATCACCGTATCGCCTGTGTGTGAAACGGTTTCCGCACTCCCGGTGTCAAAGTTATCCGCATTTCTGAACGAAAAATACGACGAGCGAGGCTCACTTGCCGATATAATGCTTGATTATGCGAAAAAACATCCGTATATTATAAAGCCTTATATCGACGACTATCCTGTTTTTAAAATCGTAAAAGCATGAACAAAAAAATCCTGCGGTATCTTAACACCGCAGGATTTTAATTATTTATATCTGTAAAGCGAAATCTTCTCAAAACCGTCAAGAAGCTCATCGGTATAGTCAAATGCCTTTGCAACGCCCTTTGCAACGCACTCAATCGGGTCATCGGCAACATAGCAGGGTGCACCGACTGCTTCGGTTACAAGCTCAGGAAAGCCATTGAGCATTGCTCCGCCGCCTGTCAGGACAATGCCGTTTGTAAGAATATCGCCGACAAGTTCAGGAGGCGTCTGCTCGAAAACTTCCTTTATCTTATCAACTATCTCCATTACGCTGTCGTGAAGGAATTCATACATATCCTTATCGGTTATCTCTACACTTTCGGGAAGCCCCTTTATAAGATGTCTGCCCTTAACGGTTACTTTTTCTTCACCTGTAGGATTATATACGTTAGCTATCTCTTTTTTAGCCTGCTCGGCTGTTTTTTCGCCGATAAGTATCTTGTACTTCATAGTTACGCCACGGATTATAGCCGCATCAAACTTATTGCCTGCCATCTTGAGTGAACAGCTCTTTACTATACCGTTGAACGAAACAACTGCAATATCAGCCGTACCGCCGCCGACATCGACAACCATTGTGCCGTTAGGCTTTGAAATATCAATACCTGCACCGAGCAGTGCGGCAATAGGTTCTTCTATAATGAATACCTTTCTTGCTCCGGCACAAAGTGCAGCCTCAACCACTGCCCTGTTCTCAACGTCAGTAACAGATGAAGGTACGCAAAGAATAATTCTCGGCTTTACAATTCTGCCGATTACCTTTCTGATAAATTCGATTATCATAGCTTCCGTCATCTCATTATCAGAGATAACGCCGTCTTTAAGCGGCTTTACGGCAACAATATATTCAGGCGTTCTGCCGATCATCTTATATGCTTCGTTTCCGACTGCAAGTACACAGTGCTTTTTCTTGTCATAAGCAACAACAGATGGTTCATTAACAACTATTCCTTTATCGCCAAGCGTAATTATTACGTTCGCCGTTCCTAAATCAATTCCTATATCAGTAGCAGACATATCCTTATCCCTTTCCGTTTACAAATAATTATTTTCTATCAAAGCCAAAAGGCTATCCTTATCGTTTTCGCAATTTCCGTTTACAACCTGTTCAAGCAGAAAACTAAGTGCTTCTCCGATTTTTTTACCGGTTATACCAAGCTCAGAAATATCGGAACCGCTGACCTTAAGCTGTTTAAGGCTCATCGGCGGTTCATTTTCGAGATACTCTTTTGTATGCTCTTCAATGCTGCCGAACAGATCCTTTTCACCAAAATATTCAGGCGACTTTCCACAGGTATCATAATAATGCACTCTTATAAGCTTTAAAAAACGTTCAGCACCATATCTAGCAAGCCCTCTTCGTATGCTGCGAGTGTCATCGTTAATAACTATACCATGATTTTTAATCAAAAACAATACCTCATCGGCAATTTTATTGCTGAAACGCAGTCTTTCGATAATTTTGGCGGCTATCTCACAGCTGACATCGGCGTGACCGTAAAAATGACCGACACCGTCTTTCATAAAAAAGCTAGCCGGCTTGCCGATATCGTGAAGTAACATAGTCAGTCTTGCTACAACAGTCGGTTCAGATGCCGCTACAGTCGCAACTATATGACCGTAAACCGTCTTATTATGATACTTAGAATGTTGTTCAAAGCCGATGCAAGGGTACATTTCAGGTATGATCTCACATATTACATCACTGTAATTATAAAGAATATCACCACAGTTCCCTGTAAGTATGCCGCAAAGTTCAAAATTTATCCGCTCTGCCGAAATGAAAGACAACAGATATCGTAGTCTATGAATAGCGTCTGAGGTGTTTTTATCAATTCTGAAACCGTAGCGTGAAGCAAATCTCAGCGCACGCAATATGCGCAATCCGTCCTCATCAAAACGTTTCATAGGATCACCGACACATCTGATTATCCCCGATTTAAGGTCTTGCCGCCCACCGAACGGGTCAATAATACCCTTCTCCGGACTGTACGCCATTGCGTTTATTGTAAGATCCCGCCGCGCAAGGTCTTCCTTAAGACAAGGAGTAAAACGCACTTCTGACGGGTGACGATGATCGGTATAATTCCCGTCGATCCTATATGTTGTTATTTCAACAGTTTTCCTATTGATTATTACTGTCACAGTACCGTGCTTCAGTCCTACAGTAAGAAGTTTATAACCGTCAAATACTTTCATTATCTGTTCGGGCAATGCAGATGTTGTAACGTCATAATCATCAGGGCATTGCCCGAGCAGGTAATCTCTTACACAGCCACCGACACAATATGCTTCATAACCGCTGTTGCGTAGCTTATCAAGTATTTCACAAACATATTCCGGAAGCCTCATAAAATACCTCTCATAAGATTATATAAAAACAATATCCGCTTGTGAAAGCGGATATCGTCTTATATAAGATGTTAAAATCTCAATTATTCGTTGATAGCTGTAACTACGCCTGAACCAACTGTTCTGCCGCCTTCACGGATAGCGAAACGGAGACCTTCTTCAATAGCGATAGGAGTGATAAGCTCAACATCCATTGTTACGTTATCGCCGGGCATGCACATTTCCTTGTCAGCGGGAAGTGTGATAACGCCTGTAACGTCAGTTGTTCTGAAGAAGAACTGAGGTCTGTAGTTTGAGAAGAAAGGAGTATGACGTCCGCCTTCTTCTTTCTTTAATACGTAAACCTGACCCTTGAACTTCTTGTGGGGGTGGATTGAACCGGGCTTGCAGAGAACCTGACCACGCTCGATTTCGCTTCTCTGGATACCACGGAGAAGTGTACCGATGTTGTCGCCTGCCTCAGCGAAGTCAAGGAGCTTACGGAACATTTCGATACCTGTTACAACTGTCTGCTTAGGCTCGTCTGTAAGACCTGTGATTTCAACTGTATCGTTGAGCTTGAGGATACCTCTCTCAACTCTACCTGTAGCAACTGTACCACGACCGGAAATTGTCATAGTATCCTCAACAGGCATAAGGAAGGGCTGATCAGACTTACGATCAGGAGTAGGAATGTAGTCATCAACTGCATTCATAAGCTCTATGATGCAAGCATATTCGGGAGCATTGATGTCCTTGCTGGGGCAATCAAGAGCAACCTTAGCTGAACCACGGATAACGGGAACTTCATCACCGGGGAAGTCATGCTCTGAAAGTGTCTCACGGATATCCATCTCAACGAGGTCGAGAAGTTCAGGATCGTCAACGTCATCGCACTTGTTGATGAATACAACGATAGCGGGAACGCCTACCTGGTGAGCGAGAAGGATGTGCTCCTTAGTCTGAGCCATAGGACCGTCTGTACCAGCAACAACGAGGATAGCACCGTCCATCTGAGCAGCACCTGTGATCATGTTCTTGATATAGTCAGCATGGCCGGGGCAGTCAACGTGTGCATAGTGACGCTTGTCTGTCTCATACTCAACGTGAGCTGTGTTGATTGTGATACCACGCTCTCTCTCCTCGGGAGCCTTGTCGATCATATCGTATGCTTCAAACTGAGCATAGCCCTTGAGTGAAAGAACCTTAGTGATAGCTGCTGTTAAAGTAGTCTTACCGTGGTCAACGTGACCGATTGTACCAATGTTTACGTGGGGCTTGGTACGTTCAAATTTCTGCTTTGCCATTGGAATTTTCCTCCTTTAATTATGTGTATTCCATACACTTGATATTTTATCAGATATTTTTCTAAAAAACAAGTACTTTTGGTACTTTTAGAAAAATTTTATTAGTCCTTTGATCTCTTGCTGATGATTCCATCTGCAATTGACTTGGGAACTTGAATGTAGTGGCTGGGTTCCATTACATACTGACCACGACCCTGTGACTTAGAACGCAGATCGTTTGAATAACCGAACATTTCCGACAGAGGAACAAAAGCATTGATCTGCTTAACACCGTTTCTGTCTTCCATACCCTGGATTTCACCACGACGTGAGCTTAAGTCGCCGATAACGTCGCCCATGTATTCTTCGGGAACTGTTACGACTACTTTCATGATAGGTTCGAGGATTACGGGGTTTGCCTTACGGCAAGCTTCCTTAATAGCCATTGAACCTGCGATCTTGAATGCCATTTCAGAAGAGTCGACCTCGTGGTATGAACCGTCATAAAGCTCAACCTTAACGTCTACCGTCTGATAGCCTGCAAGAACACCGGACTGTAAAGCACCCTGGATACCTGCGTCAACTGCGGGGATATATTCCTTAGGAATTGAACCGCCGACAATTGCGTTAATGAACTCATAGCCCTTACCGGACTCGTTCGGGTAAACGTGGAGCTTAACGTGACCGTACTGACCCTTACCACCTGACTGACGTGCATACTTTGTATCAACATCAGCATTTGTTGTAATTGTCTCTTTATATGCAACCTGAGGAGCACCGACATTAGCCTCAACCTTGAATTCACGGAGAAGTCTGTCTACGATGATTTCGAGGTGGAGTTCGCCCATTCCGGCGATGATTGTCTGACCTGTTTCCTCATTTGTATAGGTTCTGAAAGTGGGGTCTTCCTCTGCAAGCTTTGCAAGAGCAATAGCCATCTTTTCCTGACCTGCCTTGGTCTTGGGTTCGATAGCGAGCGAGATAACGGGCTCGGGGAATTCCATAGACTCAAGGATTACGGGATGTTCTTCGTCACACAGTGTATCGCCTGTTGTTGTGTTCTTAACACCGACAGCAGCAGCGATATCGCCGCAGTAGCAAACTTCGAGGTCTGCTCTGTGGTTAGCGTGCATCTGAAGAATACGTCCCATACGCTCCTTCTTATCCTTTGTAGCGTTGAGGACTGTTGTGCCGGCAGCAACCGTACCTGAGTATACTCTAAAGAAGCAGAGCTTACCAACGAACGGGTCTGTAGCAATCTTGAAAGCAAGCGCAGAGAACGGCTGATCGTCGCCGGCGTGTCTTTCAACCTCTTCGCCTGTCTCGGGGTCAACGCCCTTGATAGAAGGAACATCGAGAGGAGAGGGCATATAGTCAACGATAGCATCGAGGAGCTTCTGTACGCCCTTATTCTTGTAGGAAGTACCACAGGTTACAGGTACGATCTCGTTATCAATCGTAGCCTTTCTGAGCACTGCCTTGATTTCTTCAATGGTGATTTCTTCACCTTCGAGGTACTTGTTCATAAGTTCCTCGTCCTGCTCAGCAACCGCCTCGATGAGTGCATCGTGGTATTCCTGAGCCTTCTCCTTCATGTCGTCCGGAATTTCTTCCACACGCATGTCCTTACCGAGATCATCATAGTAGATGTCAGCTTTCATTTCGATAAGGTCTACGATACCTCTGAATGTATCTTCGGCACCGATAGGGAGCTGTATCGGAACAGCATTACACTTCAATCTGTCCTTCATCATGCCTACAACATTATAGAAGTCTGCACCCATGATGTCCATCTTGTTGATGTATGCCATTCTCGGAACATGATACTTGTCTGCCTGACGCCATACAGTCTCTGACTGGGGCTCAACACCGCCCTTAGCACATAAAACCGTAACAGAACCGTCAAGAACTCGCAGCGAACGCTCAACTTCTACAGTGAAGTCAACGTGTCCGGGAGTATCGATAATATTGATTCTGTGCTTCTTCCAGTATGCAGTAGTAGCAGCAGAAGTAATTGTGATACCTCTTTCCTGCTCCTGCTCCATCCAGTCCATCGTAGCAGAACCGTCGTGTGTCTCACCGATCTTGTGGTTGATACCGGTGTAGAACAGGATACGCTCGGTAGTAGTTGTCTTACCTGCGTCGATGTGAGCCATGATACCAATATTACGGGTCATTTCAAGAGTTACGTCTCTAGCCATATTTCCTCCGTTTTATTGATTACCACTTGTAATGTGCGAAAGCTCTGTTAGCTTCAGCCATTCTGTGTGTATCATCGCGCTTCTTGCAAGCTCCGCCCTGACCGTTCATAGCGTCGAGGATCTCGTTTGCAAGTCTTTCCTTCATTGTCTTTTCGTTTCTCTGTCTAGCGTACAGAGTAATCCATCTCAGACCTAAAGTTCTTCTTCTTTCGGGACGAACTTCCATAGGAACCTGATATGTGGCACCGCCGACACGGCGAGCCTTTACCTCTAACTGAGGCATGATATTTTCCATAGCTTCTTCAAAAGCTTCAAGTGCGCCCTTACCTGACTTCTCGGCTACGATGTCGAATGCACCGTATACGATCTTCTGAGCAACACCCTTCTTGCCGTCGAGCATGATATTGTTTACGAGTCTTGTTACGAGCTCTGAGCCGTACATAGGATCGGGTAATACATCACGCTTAGGAACATTACCTCTTCTTGGCACTTTACTTCCCTCCTTCATAAAAAATGAAAATCATCGGTACTCGAAAGCGATTAACTCCCGCCGTCCAATTGCAGAGGTAATAATATATATTACTCCACAATAGTGGCTAAAAGTCATCAGTTACGCTTTTTTCGCACCAGCCTTCGGACGCTTAGCTCCGTACTTTGATCTGCCCTGCATTCTTCCGTCAACACCCTGAGCATCAAGTGTGCCTCTGACAATGTGGTAACGTACACCGGGGAGATCCTTAACACGGCCGCCACGGATCAGTACAACGCTGTGTTCCTGCAGTTTGTGTCCGATACCCGGAATATAAGCAGTAACTTCATAACCGTTGGAAAGTCTTACTCTGGCAATCTTTCTCATAGCAGAGTTAGGCTTCTTAGGGGTAGCAGTACGAACAGCTGTGCATACGCCTCTCTTCTGGGGAGAAGACATATCTACTGTTTCCTTCTTCAGAGTGTTCATGCTCTTCTGCAGTGCGGGAGCCTTGGACTTCTTTTCTGCAACTGCTCTGCCCTTACGAACGAGCTGGTTAAAGGTTGGCAAATCTTACACCTCCTTGCAAAATTATTAAAAATTTATGCCACAGAATAACGCTTTTACGCATTTATTCTGCACACATTTAAATATTATATACAAAAAGGCGGCGATTGTCAAGCTTTTTCGTTTCCACGAAAAAAATTTGTGATAATCGTCGCCTTTGCGCTTATTTATTGTTTAGTTTTGTGCAGTTTCGCCAACCTGCTCTTCGTCGGAATGATTTTCTTCCGCTTCAGCTCCGTTATTAGCTTCAGCTTCCTTTTCTCTTTCTTCCTTTTCCTTTTCCATAGCCTCAAGACCTGTACCGGCAGGTATTAGCTTACCTATGATAACATTTTCCTTAAGACCGAGCAACGGGTCAACCTTGCCGTGGATTGCGGCATCGGTAAGAACTCGTGTTGTTTCCTGGAATGATGCGGCTGACATGAAACTGTCTGTTGCAAGAGATGCCTTTGTGATACCGAGCAGAACCGCCTCGCACTGTACGGGTTCGATCTGTTCGCCGGCTTCCTTGCGTTCTTCAAGTTCCTTGTTGATCTTGACAAGCTCTGTCTTGTCGATAACCGAGCCGGGAAGCAGATAGCTGCTGCCGGGATCTGTTACACGGATCTTTCTCATCATCTGACGGACAATGACTTCGATATGCTTATCGTTGATATCAACACCCTGTAAGCGGTAAACCTTCTGAACTTCAGCAATGATGTAGTTCTGAACCGCCTCTTCGCCCTTGACCTCAAGAACATCATGGGGGTTTACGCTACCTTCTGTAAGCGTTTCTCCGGCATTGATGTAATCGCCGTCCTGTATTCTGAGCTTGAATCCGAAAGGTACGGGATAAGGATGTTCCTCACCGTCCTCGCTTGTAATGATAACATGTCTTGTCTTCTTGATCTCATCGATTCTTGCCTTACCGCTGTGCTTAGCCATGATAGCGGCATTTTTGGGACGACGTGACTCGAAAAGTTCTTCGACACGGGGAAGACCCTGTGTGATATCTTCAGCAGATGCGATACCACCTGTATGGAACGTTCTCATCGTAAGCTGTGTACCGGGTTCACCGATTGACTGAGCGGCTATAATTCCGACAGCCTCACCGATCGTGATCTTCCTGCCGTTTGCAAGCGATGAACCGTAGCACTTAGCGCAGACGCCGTGTTCTGCGTGACAAGTAAGAACTGAGCGTATCTTAACTGTCTTTGCTCCAGTAGCTACTATCATCTTTGCGTCGGCTTCAGTCATCAGCTTATCCTTCGATACAAGAACTTCTCCGTTTTCGCCGATGAAGTCCTCTGCAAGGTATCTGCCGGTAAGACGCTCTTCAAGCGACTCGATAAGCTCCTTGCCTTCGCGTATCTCATAGATATCTATACCGTCTGTTGTTCCGCAGTCGTCTGTTCTTACGATAACTTCCTGCGATACGTCAACAAGACGTCTGGTAAGGTAACCCGAGTCAGCCGTTCTTAAAGCCGTATCGGCAAGACCCTTTCTTGCACCTCTTGAAGAAATGAAGTATTCGAGGATGTTAAGACCTTCACGATAGTTAGCTCTGATCGGGATCTCGATTGTTTCACCCGATGTGTTGGCAATAAGTCCACGCATACCTGCAAGCTGTCTTATCTGGTTTGTACTACCACGGGCTCCTGAGTCTGCCATCATATAGATGGGGTTGTAATCGTCAAGACCCTTTGTCAGCGCTGTGGTAACATCAGCTGTAGCCTGGTTCCATACACCGAGTACAGCGGACTTTCTTTCTGCGTTTGAAATAAAGCCGTTGTTGAAGTATTCGTTGATTTCCTGAACCTTTTCGTCAGCCTCAGCGAGTATTTCCTTCTTTTCGGGCGGAATTGTAGCGTCACAAACGGCAACCGTGATAGCAGCCTTTGTTGAGTACTTATAGCCCATAGCCTTTATCTTATCGAGTACCTGTGCAGTCATGGGAGTACCGTGAACCTTAAGGCACTTGTCAATGATCTGTCCGAGCTCTTTCTTTCTTACCTTGAAGCCGATTTCAAGATCGAACTTTTTTTCGGGATCTGTTCTGTCTACAAATCCGAGATCCTGAGGAATGTGCTCGTTGAATATAATACGACCTACTGTTGCATTGATTATTCTTGTTTCGGGGTGTTCTCCGCCGACATCCTTTGTTACTCTTACCTTGATAGCAGAGTGGATTGTGATGTCTCCCTCGTTGTAAGCCATAATTGCTTCATTGAAGTCACGGAATACCTTGCCTTCACCCTTTTCGCCGGGCTTGTCGATCGTAAGGTAGTAAGAACCCAGCACCATATCCTGTGTAGGAACTGTAACCGGACGTCCGTCTGACGGCTTCAACAGGTTCTTTGCGGCAAGCATAAGTGTACGTGCTTCATTCTGTGCTTCTTCCGAAAGAGGAAGATGAACAGCCATCTGGTCACCGTCGAAGTCAGCGTTAAACGCTGTACAAACCAGAGGATGAAGCTTTATTGCACGACCTTCGACCAGCACCGGCATAAACGCCTGGATACCGAGTCTGTGAAGTGTAGGCGCACGGTTCAGCAGTACGGGGTGATCCTTGATAACTTCCTCAAGCACGTCCCATACAGCGGGATCCTTAGCCTGCTCTACCATCTTTCTTGCGCTCTTTATATTGTTAGCAATACCGCGCTTTGAAAGCTCCTTCATTACAAACGGCTTGAACAGCTCGATAGCCATTTCCTTAGGAAGACCGCACTGATCCATCTTAAGGTCAGGACCAACGACGATAACAGAACGTCCCGAGTAGTCAACACGCTTACCGAGAAGGTTCTGACGAAAACGACCCTGCTTACCCTTTAACATATCGGAGAGCGACTTTAACGGACGGTTAGAAGGTCCTGTTACCGCTCTTCCGTGTCTGCCGTTGTCGATAAGTGCGTCAACAGCTTCCTGGAGCATTCTCTTTTCGTTTCTGATGATGATGTCGGGAGCATGCAGTTCCTTCATCTTTGTAAGACGGTTGTTTCTGTTTATAACACGTCTGTACAGATCGTTAAGATCAGATGTTGCAAATCTGCCGCCGTCCAGCATAACCATAGGACGCAGATCCGGTGGGATTACGGGAATGCAATCAAGTATCATCCATTCCGGACGGTTACCGCTGAGTCTGAACGCTTCGATAACGTCCAGTCTCTTCAGCAGCTTTACTCTCTTCTGTCCCTGCTGTGTATCTTCAAGCTCTTTCTTGAGCTCTTCCGACAGCTTGTCAAGGTCAATCTCACAAAGCAGTTCCTTGATTGCCTCAGCGCCCATCTCTGCTCTGAAATCGTCCTCATAACGCTCTCTCATATCAGCGTACTCTTTTTCAGTGAGTATCTGCTTCTTTGTGAGAACTGTATCACCGGGATCTACAACTATATACTTTGTGAAGTAAAGTACTTCCTCAAGTCTTTTGGGTGATATATCAAGCACCTGACCTATACGGCTGGGAGTGCCCTTGAAATACCATATGTGTGAAACGGGAGCTGCAAGTTCTATGTGACCCATACGCTCACGTCTTACCTTGTTGCGTGTTACTTCAACGCCGCAACGTTCGCATATCTTGCCTTTGAAGCGGATTCTCTTGTACTTACCGCAAGAGCATTCCCAGTCCTTCGTAGGTCCGAATATTCTTTCGCAATACAGACCGCCTCTTTCGGGCTTCTGTGTTCTGTAGTTGATTGTTTCGGGACGCTCAACAACGCCGTAGCTCCATGCACGGATCTGATCCGGAGAAGCAAGACCGATCTTCATTGAATCAAATGTTTTATATGCCAATTTACAGACCTCAATTCTTTCTATAGAAGTTTATGTGTGTCTATACACACGCTTTCCTGTCAATGCCTATACGCTTATTCACCGTCAAAGGTGTCATCTGCGTCATTCTCGTTGAAGTCGATGTCAAAATCTTCTTCCTCGTCCTTATCGGCATAGAAATCGCTGTCTTCATCTATATCCTGTGTGATGAATCCTTCATCAAGCGAGCCTTCCTCAGCTACATAGTCGAATGTATCCTCGCCGGCTGCCTGACCGTACTCATCATCTTCTTCGTAAGTCTGCTTAAGGTCAATCTCGTTCTTGTCAGCGTCGAGAACCTTGATATCAAGACCGAGCGACTGGAGTTCCTTGAACAGAACCTTGAAGCTTTCGGGAACGCCTGCCTTAGGAACAGGATCGCCCTTTACGATTGCTTCGTAAGTCTTTACACGTCCTACGATATCGTCAGACTTGACTGTCAGGATCTCCTGCAGTGTGTAAGCCGCACCGTAAGCTTCGAGTGCCCATACTTCCATCTCACCGAAACGCTGACCGCCGAACTGAGCCTTACCGCCGAGAGGCTGCTGTGTTACAAGTGAGTAAGGACCTGTTGAACGTGCGTGGATCTTATCGTCAACGAGGTGGTGGAGCTTGAGGTAGTACATATAACCGACAGTTACGGGGCTGTCAAACTTCTCGCCTGTACGTCCGTCTGTAAGCTGTGTCTTGCAGTCCTCGCGCATGGGAATCTTGGAGAAGTCGATCTTAGCCGTATCCTTATCCTTGTAGTTTGCACGCTCTGCTTCTGCCTTTTCAAAGCAAGCTCTTATATCAGCTTCGTGAGCGCCGTCAAATACAGGGGTCATTATCTGCCAGTCAAGAGCCTTACAAGCATAACCGAGGTGTACTTCAAGTACCTGACCGATATTCATTCGTGAAGGAACGCCGAGGGGGTTCAGTACTATATCAAGAGGAGTACCGTCGGGAAGGAAAGGCATATCTTCCTGCTTTAAAATTCGTGAAACGACACCCTTGTTACCGTGACGGCCCGCCATCTTATCGCCGACAGAAATCTTACGCTTCTGAGCTATATAGCATCTTACTACCATATTTACTCCGGGTGAAAGTTCATCACAGTTCTGTCTTGTGAACACCTTGACATCAACTATGATACCGCTTTCGCCGTGGGGTACACGGAGCGAATTATCTCTTACTTCTCTTGCCTTGTCGCCGAAGATTGCACGGAGCAGTCTTTCTTCTGCCGTAAGCTCTGTTTCACCCTTAGGCGTAACCTTACCTACCATTATATCGCCTGAGTGAACCTCAGCGCCTATGCGGATAATACCGCGCTCGTCAAGATCCTTGAGAGCGTCTTCCGATACGTTCGGGATCTCTCTTGTGATCTCTTCGGGACCAAGCTTTGTGTCACGGCATTCAAGTTCATATTCTTCAATGTGGATTGATGTGTAAACATCGTTATAAACAAGCTTCTCATTGATGAGAACAGCGTCCTCGTAGTTGTAACCTTCCCATGTCATGAAACCGATAAGAGCATTCTTACCGAGTGAAATTTCACCCTGACTTGTAGCGGGACCGTCAGCAAGAACATCGCCGACCTTTATCTCCATACCCTTTGAAACAGCAGGACGCTGGTTCACGCAGGTACCCTGGTTTGAACGCTTGAACTTGATAAGCTTGTATGCGTGTTCAACACCGCTGTTGTCTGTAACAACGATCTCGTCTGCACTGCACTTTGTTACAACGCCGTCTTCCTTGGCAACTACAACAGCACCCGAATCAACGGCTGCCTTATATTCCATACCGGTGCCTACGATAGGATTCTGCGTTACCATAAGTGGAACTGCCTGACGCTGCATGTTCGCACCCATAAGAGCACGGTTTGCGTCATCGTTCTCAAGGAACGGAATCATTGCGGTAGCTACGGAAACAACCATCTTAGGAGATACATCCATGTAGTCAACACGATCGCGGTCAACTTCAAGGATTTCCTCACGGAAACGAGCATTAACACGCTTTCTTGCAAATCTTCCCTGCTCATCAAGAGGTTCGTTTGCCTGAGCGACAACGTAGTTATCCTCCATATCGGCGGTCATATAGGTTACTTCGTCAAGTACAACACCTGTTTCCTTGTCGACCTTGCGATAAGGAGCTTCTATAAAGCCGTACTTGTTGATCTTTGCAAATGATGCCAGATAAGAAATAAGACCGATGTTAGGACCTTCAGGGGTTTCGATAGGACACATTCTGCCGTAGTGCGAATAGTGAACATCTCGTACCTCGAAACTTGCACGGTCACGCGAAAGACCGCCGGGACCGAGGGCTGAAAGTCTTCTCTTATGAGTAAGCTCTGCGAGGGGGTTATTCTGATCCATAAACTGTGAAAGCGGTGAAGAACCGAAGAACTCCTTGATAGCCGCTACAACAGGACGGATATTTATAAGAGCATTGGGAGTTATCTTGTCACCTTCCTGTGACTGAAGTCCCATACGCTCACGGATAACTCTTTCCATTCTTGCAAAGCCGATTCTGAACTGGTTCTGTAACAGTTCACCAACGCTGCGGATACGTCTGTTTCCGAGGTGGTCGATATCGTCAACTTCACCGACGCCTTCGCAAAGGTTGATGAAGTAGCTTACTGTTGCAAATATATCGTCAAGAGTGATGTGCTTTGGGATAAGGTCGTCAACTCTGTTTGAAAGCTCTTCTGTAAGCGCTTCAACATCATCGCCGCACTTGTCGAGTATCTCACGCAGTACCTTGAAGCATACCTTCTCATTGATGCCGAGAGCCTCTGCATCGATAGATTCGGGAATATATCCTGCTATATCTACCATACCGTTGCCGAGAACCTTGGCGATCTTATCTTCAGAGAAGATCACGCACTCCATAACGCCTGCCTGCTCGATCATCTGAGCCTTTTCGGCGTTGATGAATTCGTTCTCGTCAACAAGGATCTCACCGGTTGTGGGATCAATAATCGGCTGAGCCGCCTTGTGACCTGCTATTCTTGATGCAACGCCGAGCTTCTTATTGTACTTGTAACGGCCGAACCTTGCAAGGTCATATCTCTTTGCGTCAAAGAACAGGTTGTTGAGGTGTGTCTTTGCAGAATCAACCGTAGGGGGCTCACCGGGTCTTAGCTTTCTGTAGACTTCAAGAAGAGCCTCTTCTGTATTCTTGGTCGAATCCTTTTCCTGAATAGTCTGAACTATTCTGGGATCCTCACCGAACAGATCAATAAGATCGTCGTCACTGCTGATACCGAGCGCACGGATAAACGTCGTAGCGGGTATCTTTCTGTTCTTATCTATACGGACATAATAGATGTCATTCGAGTCCATCTCATATTCGAGCCATGCACCTCTGTTGGGGATAACAGTAGACTTGAATAACTTCTTACCCGTTTTATCGTAGTCAAAGCCATAATAAACGCCGGGGGAACGAACGAGCTGTGAAACTATTACACGCTCTGCGCCGTTGATAACGAACGTACCGCTGTCGGTCATCAGAGGGAAGTCACCCATGAATATCTCATTTTCTACAACTTCACCCGTTTCGGTATTCCTGAGCTGTGCTTTTACTCTTAAAGGTGCTGCGTAAGTCGTATCACGCTCCTTGCACTCTTCTATAGTATACTTCGGGGTCTCGTCGATACGGTAATCAACAAAGCTCAGTACCAGTTTGCCGTTAGCGTCGGTAATAGAAGAAATATCCTTGAATACTTCCTTTATACCCTCGTCCAAGAACCACTGATACGAGTCCTTCTGTATTTCAATGAGATTCGGCATTTTCTGAACTTCATTGATCTTGGAAAAACTCATACGGGTATTTCTACCCAGTTTTACCTGATTGACATTCACCATGGGCTTTACCACTCCTTAATTTATTCGTAGGGATTTACTGCATCGGATTTTCCGCATAGGACTGAGCTTTTCGGCACTTTTCGACCCATGTAGCATTTAACCTCAACGCATATAAATCCATTATGATACATTTTAGTATTTTACCACATACGAAGGACAAAGTCAATAGAAAAATCGCTTAACTTTTGTCTTTATTCTCATTTTTCTATAGTTGTTTTGACCGAAAATATGTCAAAATGCCGATTTTGCCATATAAAATTTATATATAGATATTCCTTGTTGATATGACTAGAATATATACGAAAAAGCGGCAGACAAGATTATCCCGTCTGCCGTACTGTTATTATAGCGCTATTGTCCATAGGCAATAGGGTACGATCTCCGCTTTACAGTTCTCTGCCCCTTTTCTTTCGAGCGGATATTCCGATACACACAGTGCCGAATATCTGTGGCATCGGTGCTTATCGTTATTTTGCACAAATCCCGTATTCTCAAGATTTGTTTCATCAAAGCCATCCGCCGAAATATACCCTGTGGCAAGCAATGTACCTTTTTCACTATACACTTTTACTTCAAGAGATCCGTCAAGCACCGCTTTTCTTTCGCCGAGAACAGGAACGCTTTTCAGAAATATATCAACATATACTTCAACATTACCGCCGTATGTCAACCTGCACAACGGTTTGCCTATGTCAAGCATTGCGAACTTGCCTGCCGTATCAGAATAATCCACCGGCTTTCGGTTTATCTCATTTACCTTACGTTCCGCCATTACCTCATCAAGCTCAGTAGTATTGCTTTCGCCGCCGGTAAGCTCAGACACCGCAGATGACATATTTCCGCTGCGTTTTTCATTCCATCTCAGTATTCCGACAAGATCAAGTTCATGCCTGAGTTTCGCCGTATATTTTTCCTTGCCCGTTATGACAGCTCTTGCATATTGCATTTGTGCTTTCTGCTTCTCGACGTTTCTCACATTGTATTCATCACTGCTTCTGTCGGAAAACGCATCTGTAGAATTATCCTGCGTACAGTTGTCTGTCGATAATTCCGTTCCGGCGTTTTTTCCGTTTCTCTTTGTAACAAGAATAGTTATGAATACCTCCGATAATATTGCCAAGGATATGAACAACACCGTAAATACAATTATTTCTCCTGTATTATCAATGTAATGTGTAGCCATAAACCATCTCATATACACATTTTCTCTTTAGTACTTATAAGTTCTATTTTTATCGTTATACCGCGTAAATGTGATAAGGTCAATAATACCGTCAGGTTCTAAGTACTTTCATAAAGACTAACGACATAAGGAGATGGATTTGTGTATTTTCAGCGGTTGCGTGACCTTCGTGAGGACAAGGACTTAAATCAGACGCAGATAGCGGAAATGCTCGGCATTAAGCAGACTGTCTACTCAAGATATGAACGCGGTTTTCAGACTATTCCCGTCGAGCATTCACTGACGCTTGCCGACTTCTATGACGTATCAACCGATTATATTTTCGGAAGAACAAACAACAAAACGACGGCAAAATAAAAAGAGCAGCGACTGCATACACGGGCAGCCGCTGCTTTTTATTCGCAGTTAAAACAGTTTCAGCTAAGCGCAGGCTCTATCTCAAACCAGTCAAAGTCAAAGTCACATCCCGGAAGAAAACGGAACTCCACCTTTACCTTTCCCCTGATATCGGGAAGTCTGTGTGATACCGTGATCGGCATACCACTGCCGGGAAACTCAACTATCTCTTCGATCCTGCCATTTTCGGTATGGAAGTGAACATGGATAGAATCGTTGTCGTGGCGCGTCATTCCATGAATACGGATAAGACTTGTTCCGTTATCAAAATCCATGTCGTCAAAGTCGAGAAATACGTTGTTGCCGATACCCTTTACGCTTGTTCCGTCTTTGGTGTAAGTATCGCCGTGGATAAGGTTGCAATCGACACTGCAAAGCCGTTCATAAGCTTTCCGGCGTGGCGTGAAAAGAAAGCCGCCAAAGTCAATGCGCAGATCGGTTTTATCAAATTCAAAATAGATATCCTTTTCTCCGGTCAAGCGGCTTGACAGCTTATAATGATTGTCCTTGTAGGTTTGCCACTCAAAGTTTGCCTGATAGGTGAATTCGCCGATAAGGGCAGAGTTTTCAGCACCGGGATAGCCCTCCCAGAGTCTGAAACCAAACGGGCAATCCTTGTGCCAGTTTATAATGCGGACAAGAAATTCATCTGTGCCATACTTGCCGAAATCGGTCTTTTTAAAGCCGACTATATTGTTGTCGGCAGTAATGCTTACTCCTCCGCAACGTACCTCATCCATAAGTGATATGCTATCTGAGTAAAGGCAGGCGGTAACAAACGTATAAGGGTCGAAAACCGGCTGTCCGAAGCCGTTTGCGGTAAATTCATACTCGGACAGCACCTGCGGAAATTCACTGCCGTTGTCGGCACTACAGCGAAGTCTGAACGTACCGTCGCCGTTTACATGGACTACAGCTGAAAGATTTTCACTTTCTGTAACGGTCGCAATATTGGTTTCGATCCCGCTTGCGGTTACTATGCTCCACTTCAAAGAACGGTATGTTGCATTTGGCGGGAAAATTGTTGCGACAACGTTACAGTCGTTGTTGTCGGGCGTAAGCTCAATTCCGGTGCTTCTTTCAAGTTCAATTTTTCTTATCGGAACATCAGAACCTATTTTATAGTCGCCTTTGTCGGTAATATTTTCAAGCGTTGATATTCCATCTCTGATATCCGACTTTACCTTTTCAATAGTAATTACGGATTTTTCAAGTCCATTACCCTCAGCCGTTACTGTTATAACGCCATCAGAAGTATCAGCCGAGATATACGCTACCGCTTTACCCGAGAAAAGTCTGCGGTCAGCCGACTTGTAATTGTCATAGTCAGTGCTGTCGCCGTTATCAAAGCCGACAAGTCTTCCTCCGTCTACTGTAAGGAATATCCTGTCCCTTGCGTTCTCAACGGGATTTCCGTCCTTGTCAACGGTTGATATTGTAACAAAAGCCAGATCCTCGCCGTCTGCCTTTACAGTGTCACTGTATGCAAAAAGAACTATCTTTGCGCTGTCGCCGAAAGAACGCTTTACATCTTCATAAACCGTGCCGTCAGCAGCGGTAGCCTTAACTCTTATCTCACCCTTTTCATAAGGGATCTGCCAATTTACCGTGTATTCATCGGGGTGCTTTACCCCACAGCTCCTGCCGTTTACAAATAGTTCTACATCACCTATATTCGTGTATGCGACTACATCAATAAGCTGACCCTCGTTGAAATCCCAGTAAGGCATAAGATGAAGTACAGGCTTATCTGTCCAGGCAGACTGATATAAGTAGAAACTATCCTTGCGCAGTCCTGCCGTATCGATATTGCCATAGTAAGAGTTCTTGGTAGAATACGGCGACGGCTCTCCTATATAATCGCTTCCCGTCCAGATATACATTCCGGCGCAGACATCTATATCACGGTTTAAAGCTATTATCTTCTGAGCGGTATCGGCAGACGCTCCTGCACGGCAGTTGCCGAGTGATGAGCATTGCATATCGGGGTGAGTAAGGAACGCCGTACCAAGCGGAAAATGATACACTCCTCTGCTCTTTACACCCGATGTAGTTTCACTGCCGTATATCTTCCAGTCGGGATGCTCCTTGTGGTGCAGCTCGTACAGTCTTTCAAGATAGTTGTATCCCACAAGGTCGACCTGCTCTGCACAGTTCTGTGCGCCCTCCCACGGCATATAGTTTGAGCCGATTGTTGTCGGTGCATTGCAAAGCGGATCGCTCTTCCTGACTGCTGTATGAAGCATTCTCGCTACCTCACAACCACGCGGCGAAACATGAGTGTCATATATCTCGTTGCCCACGCTCCACATTATAACGCTCGGATGATTTCTGTCACGGCGTATCCACGAGGCAACGTCTTTCTCGTACCATTTATCAAAGAACCTTGCATAGTCAAACTCGGTCTTTGGGCGCTCCCACATATCAAAAGCTTCACTGTCAACCATTATGCCCATTTCATCGCAAAGCTCCATAAAAGCCTTTGCAGGCGGATTGTGAGAAGTTCTTACAGAATTTACACCCATATCAAGCATACTCTGAAGCTGTCTTCTTGCCGCCGACTTGTTGAAAGCAGCACCAAGACAGCCAAGGTCATGGTGCAGACAGACGCCGTTGAGCTTGATATGCCTGCCATTGAGATAAAAACCGCTGTCGGGCTTATATTCTATTTCACGCAGTCCGACGTTTTGTGCGCTGCTGTCGATCACCTTACCGCCATTTTTCAGGTTTACAGATAATGTAAGCAAGTTGGGACTGTCAATATCCCATATGTATTCATCGGTAAGCCGATTCAGCGATAAAGCGGTTTCAGTTACCGTTTCAGCCGGGATTTCAGCAGAATAAAGAATATCGTTATCCTTAGCAAGCGTAAATTCTATTGTTAACCCATCGGGGTTTACAACTTCTGCCGACAGCTTCACGTCAAATCCGTCCGCTGTTTTATCGGTATGGAAGTACACGCCGTCGGTCGCAAGGTAGCTCTTCTCTGTAACGATAAGATAAATGTCACGGAAAATACCCGCACCGGAATACCAGCGTGTGTTGGGACTGCGGTGTCTTACAAGTACCTTTATCTCATTTTCGCCGTCGTGGAGCTTTCCTGTCAGGTCAACCTCAAAAGTGCTGTAACCGTACTTGTTTTCGCCTGCGGCTTTGCCGTTTACATAAACGGTGCAATCCATATAAACGCCCTCAAAGTAAAGACGTACGCTCTTATCGCTTACCTTACCGAAATCATATTTCTTCACATAACGTCCGAAAGAAGTTTCATAAAGATCCTTTGCATTGCAGATAAGCCAGTCATGCGGAATGTCAATCGGCTTATAATCTGCGTTCCAATCGTTTTCAAGGCTGTCGTCCGCTTTTGTCTTTGCAAAGCTCCAGTCGTTATTAAAAAGCGTCTTCATATTCTCTCCATTTATCTCAGTACAGAACGGGAAGTTTATCCTTTGTTACGACATATTCACTGTTATACACCTTTTTAAGCTGTTCGTGCGTATTGAATTTTTCTGTAAGGCAGAACGGCTTTGACCACGTCATATATGACGACCAGCCGACCTTTTCCGATACTACCGCTTCGGGACTCGGCAACGTACCTGTTTCACCGATAATCGTTATTTTCTTCGCACTTGTAATCTCGCAGAGGTTATAATACATATCACTCTGTGAAGTATGCTCATGTTCGGGCGGGTACATATCCCTTGATATGATATCCACGACATCATCGCCCGGATAACATTCGGGAACCTGCGAGTTCCATACCCATATAAGATTGTCAAGATGAAACTTGTTCGTGTATCTGTCGTGCATAAGACGGAACAGCTTTTTTACCGTATCTGCGCCCTTTGCACCCCACCAGAACCAATCACCGTCGCCCTCGTGGAACGGCCGCCATAAAATCGGAACGCCTTTATCGCAGAAAGGCCGGAGTATCCCTGCCATTGTATCCATATCGGAAAGCAGAGCCTCGTTTTCAGGTGTGCCGTCAATCACCGCCTTGCTTGCGTCAAAGTCGGTATTCTCGCTGAAAAACGATTTTGACCTGCCGTAAAGCGGAGAGAACCAGTGCCAGCACATAGTGATAAGCCCTTTCTGCTCTGCCCACTCCCACGCTCTTTTAAGCATGCCGTAATTTTCTGTGACCTCGGTCATACATTCTTCATCGGTATCGTAATAGTTGATATTCGGCGAATATGACAGCAGTTCAAAGCCGAGAAGTGCAGGCTTTTTTCCCGTTACATCTTCTATAAGGTGAAGTTCTTCCTGTGCCATAGTCTGAGTATGTTGTCCCGTTATGATTTTTTCATATGTTATATCGGACAGGTATTTCAGTACATTGCGCACACCCTGCTGTGCGTTGGGGTTTGACGGGGTATATAGTTTATCGCTCATTAAAGCGTTCTCCTCTCGTGTAAATCTTTATGTAATCATAGCATAAAAGCCCGGCAATGGCAATAGCATTATGTGCCGATACAAGAAAAAATTTGAGCCTTGACCTGTACGGATACATTAATGCAATTCCTGCACGCGCACAACAATACCCCTTACCGGATCGCTCGCAACAAGGGGTATTCTGTACTTATTTTACTCTGATATCTCTCAGCTTTATATAGCTTTCGTCCACTTTATCAGTATATCGCTTATCACTGCCGTCAAGAATTTCAGTAATGCGCTTACAGCACTGGCTGTAGAACTCGTCTTCATAGTGTACAATATGCGCACCGCCAAGCGGGAATCTGTCATCGGCAAAAAAATGTTTTGAAACATCTATGACATAACAACAGGTCAGCCGTGCAAATTTTTCCTCGTATTCGGCAATAAAAGCTTTCTTTTCTTCAAATGTATTATCATTGTCGGGAAGAATTTCAAGCTTGTTTTCAAGCGAAATATAACGGTTTTTAAGGTCGGCTTTGATTAAAATTATATTCTTTCCGTAACGGCTCAGAACAAAATTACAGAATCTATCAAGCATTTTATCAAGATATTCACGGCTCTTTTCACAAAACAGATATGTGCTTTCACATTTATCCGCTATTGATTTATAGAAATCCGTGCGAAGAATAAAGTCGTCCACTTCAAAAAGTAAACCGCCGTAATTTTTCATATTGCAGATAATGTCGTACATATCGAGTATCAGCCAGTCGGCGGCACTGCCCGATAAAATCCGTCTGCCCTCATGCAAAAACGCTTCTTTTATAGTACGTCTGCGCCATGAACTACCGCAGAATTTGTCAGCACCGATATTGATATCAAACGGTACATCAGGCTCCCCCGACAGTAAGAACGGTTGTTTAAATATATATTTATCTACATATATCTCGCTTATATTGCGGTTTACCGTTTCTCTTGAAATACAACTGCCCCATATATCGATCACTGCAGGCTTACAGCTCTTTTTGTATTCCTCAAGTGCGTTCTTATCATCTTTTATAAGAAATATATATTCGCAGTTTTCCGTATTGGTGAATTTATAAACAGAGGTAAGCTTCTTCGCAAGCTGTTTTTTTACAAGGAAATTTTCCTCGAAAATTATCCTGATATCCTCATACCGGCAATCTGTCAGATCACCGTCGATACATACTACAGCGTTTATTGCGGATATCACCTTTTCTGCGCCGTGCATTCTGCCGAGTATGATTTTTGCGTCTTCGTATGACTTTACCTCATTTTCACGCAAAAGAGCAAGATAGGCGCTGTTCTCAGCCGTGAACTGCTTTGAAGTAAGCGCTATCAACCTGTCGGCTACATACGTTCTGTCAAGCAATTGCGACTGATACGCTCTTGCGGTCATATTATCGTAATAGCGTATAACACGGCTGAGCCACAGATTTATATCAGGTTTGTCAAAGCAGAATTTTCCCTCTGCTTCACCTCCGATCACCATATCGGTTTTAATGCGTACATCGTCATAAAACAGCGGCTCATAGGCTGTCACCATATTGCTTGCGGCGTCACCGAAATATCCGCCTGCAACGTCTATCACGACAGGCTGAAGCAGTGATATAAGATAATCTTCATACGTCCGTATGCGCTTATTGAGCGCATTCCTGTTTTTACCGTTTCTGAGCTGACCGTGCTTTGCACACATATCGCTGAAAGTCAGTCGAACGAGAATAATCCTATTCTTTGCATAATGCGAGGAAATGGTTTCAGCATACTTTTTAAGCGCCGTCTTCCATACCTTTTCATCAAAAGGCGGAGATATACGTTCAAATTTATCCTTGTTCGTATTGTAAAAATCCGAGCTTAAGAAGTTCTGTGAGGCAGTATAATAACTGTTGCCGTATTTATAACACGACACCGCCGCCATAGTATACAGGTCGATGACTATATAGTCTGCTTTGCTGTCGCTTATATAGCTGTCAAAATTCTTTGCTATATCAAGCCTGTTTCTTGCGTTTCCATATTTGCCCGAAAGCGCGCTCTTTTCGCTCATAAGCGAAACAGGCGATAATATAAGCGGTGTGTCGTCATAATTGTAACCGCTGTCGGAAAAAACTTTTCTCAGCACCGCAGAGCCCTGCAAAAGAAATTCCGGCTTACCGCAGATATCCGCACTTTCGCCGAGAATTCTGTTTATGCGTTCTCTTGCCGCCTTACGGCTTTCGGTAAGATTGCCGTTAAGCACAGTCACTGTATAACCGTCCGACGTGTCCTCGCACAGAACCGGTATACAGGTTATATCGGCTGTAATTCTGCCGTCTGTTCTTGTCAGCGTCAGGTCAACTATCGTACTCTCGCGGTTTTCACGCATTTCTTTCATAGATGACAGGAGATTACCGAGCGAATAGAAGCACATAACCTCTCTGCCGTCTGCGGTTTTTATCTTTTCGGCACACTGCATAACGTGTGGGTGCGAACCTATAATAAGGTCAGCGCCACACTGCGCCATATATTCTGCCGTTTTATGTTGCACATTGCGTACAGTTACAGAGTTCATTTTGCCCCAGTGCTGATATGCTATTATATACTCTGCACCGTCATTTTTCAGTGAATTTACAAGCTCTCTGAAACGCAAAGGCTCATATTTGCCTATAAGGTGCGGTGGGATATCTTTTTCCAGTCCGTTTGATATGGAATTTACTGCTGTAAATCCGACTTTAATTCCGTTTATATCCACAATATACGTTTCATCGTCATGCGTGCCTATATTAGCCATACCACCGTTTTTTATGCACCGGACAGTAGCTTCAAGACCTTTGAACCCCGTGTCGCAGTTATGATTGTTTGCAGTTACAAGCGCTTTAAATCCACAGTCTTTGACAGCATCAATGAACGTTGAAGGAGAATTGCAATTCGGACTTCCGCTGTCGGTTCTTATTTTCTCGTATTCATAAGGCGCACCGTCAAAGCAAGTGGTTTCAAGCACTGCAACTGAGTAATCCGCTGACTTTATCGTGCTTTTCAGCGCTTTAAATGTATCGGAAAAATCAAGCGAACGGGTCGCGGCTTTTCTTTGCTGTTCAAGCGAACACATAATATCACCGCAGAGCATAATTCTTGTTGCCAGCAAACAACGTGACATATTTCTGCCGACTGCGACCTTTACTTTAAATGTTTCGCCGTCATCGGCGGTCAGCGTTATGAAGGCAATCCCGTCCGAAATCGCGGTCACCTGTCCGCCTTTTGTCACCGTTGCAACACTTTCATCATCACAGCTGAAAACGACTGCGGGAACGATATTACGGCGTTCCCATACGATCTGTGACGTTTCGCCCCTGTCCATTGTGATCACATTCTGCGCTCTGAGGTGTTTGCATATCGGTGTAAATTCCGCAGGTCGTGACAGTTCACCTGCTATCTCCTTACCGTCACTGTAGCAGAACGCCTTTACCCTGACAAGGTACTTTCTGCCGTTGCGAAAGCCCAGTATCAGCTTGGAAAGGTTCTGCGCATAACGTGACTTTATACACTTTTCAGGCTCATCGGCATTATAGAACTGTAAAATGTAACCGTCTGCGCCGTCTACAGCCTGCCAGTCGGAACGCACAGAGCCGTCATAAGCGGTCGCAAACAGATTCTGCGGAGCTTTCAGCATAGTAGTACCTCCGTAATTACTTATTTACTACCGGTTTTCTTATTATTGAATGGGGCGGGAACTGAACGGGATAATCAAAGTACATCTTTTCTGTTGCGCGGTTTGCTATCTCGGTCTGCTCGCCCTTTGAATTTATAAGATACGGAATATCGAGCTTTACGGGCTTCTTTCCGGGTGACAGCACTTCAAGGTCATCGTGAACGGTAAAATAGTTTCTCTGTGTGATATTCACCCTGCCGTTTTCACAGCTGTCAACCACGCCGACAAAGTCACACTCACGGATATATCCGCTGTTTTCGTAATACTGGTTAGCGTCATCCTTATTGAAGTAGAAACCTGTGCAGTACTGTCTGTGACTTACCTTGTACACCTCGTCTATCGCCCACTGCGGTACAGGCTCATTATTTTTAACCGAGTCAAGTGCCGCTCTGTAGGCATTCGTAACAGTAGCTGTATAATATGCGGACTTTGCTCTGCCCTCTATCTTGAAGCTTGTAACGCCTGCGTCCTTAAGTTCTTTGAGATGTTCTATCATACACATATCCTTAGCATTAAGTATATATGAACCGCCCTCTCCCTCGGACAACTCGTAATAGTCGCCGGGACGCTTTTCTTCGACAAGATGATACTTCCATCGGCAAGGCTGAGCACACTCACCCTTGTTCGCATTTCTTCCTGTCATAAAGCTCGAAAGCAGACATCTGCCCGAGAACGACACGCACATTGCGCCGTGTACAAAAACTTCAATATCCATATCCTCGGGTATGTTGTCCCTGATACGCTTTATATTCTCTATATCGACCTCTCGGGCAAGCACTACTCGCTTTGCACCCATCTTGTACAGTTCGTTTGCGGTAACATAGTTTACAACGCCTGCCTGAGTGGAAACGTGTATTTCAAGGTCGGGCACTGTGCGCTTTATAAGTGCGATACAGCCGATATCGCTTACAATAGCGGCGTCTATACCACAGTCGTATGCTGTCTTTATAAATCCGGGAAGCAGTTCTATCTCATCGTTTGACGGAACGGTATTGCAAGTAAGGTGTACCCTTGCGCCTCTTGCGTGAGCATACTCAACGCCCTTTTTCAGCGTTTCGGGGTCGAATTTTGCAGATCCCGCCCTCATACCGAACATAGTGCTTCCAAGATATACAGCGTCACAGCCGTAATCAACGGCAGACATAAGACATTCTAAATCACCCGCAGGCGACAGTAATTCTAACATAACATTAACCTTTCATTCTGAATTATTTTACGGTTCTATTACAACATTCCGCCGCAGAAAGCTCTGCGGCGGAATGTATTCATCATGGTTTTAATCTGCTATTGCGTGGTCAAGACCGCACTTACGGAGATTTTCTTCGTGCTCTGCTATCGTTTCGGCAAAGTACATATCCGTTGTTTCGGGGTCTGCGCAGAAATAATAGTAGTTAGTTTCGGGTGCATAAAGCACAGCCTTTATCGCATCTAGACCTGGGTTGCAGATAGGTCCGACAGGAATACCGACACATTTATATGTGTTATATGCGTCAAACATCTTCTGGTCGAACTGATCTGTCGTCAGATGCGGCTTGATGTGTTCGTCAACATAATGCACGGTAACGTCCGATTCGAGATGCGGGAACGATTCTTCGTCTGCCATACGGTTGAAGAATACCGACGCAACATTGCCCATATTTGCGGTCGTGTCTGCCTCCCGCTGTGCAATCGACGCAAGCGTCATAGTTTCGTCAAGTGTAAGTCCGAGCTCGGTCATACGGTTATAATATCGTGCCGTAATCTTGTTGTTGAAGTTCTGATAGATTATATCAAGAGCGTCTGCCGCATAATCGCTTGTATCAAGCTCCTTATTATCCTCAAGTGCGGGTATAATGTAGAACTCGTATGTGTCAGGGAAGATGTAGCCCTCCATCTGATAGTACTTCAGTTTTTCGTCTTCAAGACGCTTCTGGAACTTGTAAGTGTCGCCGAGCGTCTTGCACTGCTCCATAAAGTCCTCTGCACGGCATACAAGATTATCTTCCATCATCTGTGCTATCTCATCAATAGTCATACCCTCGGTTATCTGTATTGTTACAGTCTGATTTACAGTTGAAACAGTCTGCAATGTCGAAATGAGCGAACTGTAAGACATAGTGGTGTCGACTGTAAATGTTCCCTTTATGAACTTGTCGCCCTTGCCGAACATATTGGTATAAAGCTTGAATACGTCCGGCATATTTATAATACCGAGGTTTGCAAGGTCCTGCGCTATTTCATCGGTAGTTGAATCTTCATTGATATGTATTTCAGCCTGGCAATAGGTCTTGCCGATACCTGTAAAGTCAAGCGCCGATTTTACTATATAAGTTGCTAAAAACGCAGAAACAGAAATTATGAATATAGACAGCAAAACGCCCGCAAGTATATGCGACATAGTTCTTCTGTGGCGGTTCTTTGCTTTTATCTTCTTATTTCTCTCTTTCTTTCTGGCAAGATATTCCTGATATTCCTCTTCGGTGACCTCATCGCTGTCTTCTGCATTGTCGTTATCACCGCTCGCATCATCATTTTCAGGTTCGCTGTCATATGACGGTTCGCTCTGCTCGACTTCACCTGTATGGAAGTCCTTCAACGAATTCATCATTATAGTGCGATCCTCTGTATTGCCGGTGTTTTCCTTGCCGCCGACTGTATCAAAAGGATTATTCTCCATTTTCGTTTCCTTTCCGTTATTCTGTAATGACGATATCGACGCATCTGTCATACTCGTCAACCGGTATATCATCGGTCATAAATTCACTGTAGCATACTCCGACAGTATAGCCTTTATATCTGCTTATGAATCTGTCATAATATCCTTTGCCGTAACCCAGTCTGTAGCCGTCATAGCTAAAACATAGCCCGGGGACTATCAGAACGCTGTTCTGTGCATTCTCGGCTTTTATTATCTCACAGTGTTGTTTTGGCTCGTCGATGCCATACATACCCTTTTCCAGATCGTCAAACGTATGTATAACGCAGAACTCCATATTGCTGCCGTCAATACATCTCGGTACGGCAACAGTCTTTTCTGCGACGAAGCACCTCGCTATGAACTCTCTTGTACCGACTTCGCCCCTAGCCGAAACAAACGGCAATATAAGCTCTGCCGACTGCATCTTTTCAAGCTCTAAAAGCTTTTCGGTTATTGCGGAATTTTTAACAGCTGTTTCACTGTCGCTAAGCTCTTTCCGCTTTTGAAGCATAACTTTTCTTAGCAGTTTTTTCTGCTCGTTTACCGTTATCTGCACTGTAAAGCCTTAGCTATCTTCTCGGCTTTTCCTTCGCCGCAAAGCAATGCACCGAGTGCAAGTCCGAATTCTATAGCCGCACCTGCTCCCTTTGCTGTAACTATATTATCATCTATATTTACAAGGTCGCCCGTGAACATTGCGCCCTCAAGGAATTGTTCAAAGCCGGGGAAGCAAGTTGCCTTTTTGCCTTTCAGAAGTCCCAGCTTTCCGATTATAGACGGAGCGGCACAGATAGCACCTATTGCTTTCTTATTATCGGCGCAGAATTTTATTGCCGCCTGTACAACGGGGCTCTTTTCAAGATTAAGCGTTCCGGGCATACCACCGGGGAGAACTATCATCTCGACCTTATCAGTCATAATTACGTCATTATCGGTAATATCGGCTGTAACGGAAATTCCGTGTGCGCCTGTGATCTTACCGCCGCCTACACCTACTGTAACAACTTCCTTACCGAATCTCTTTAAAATATCAATCGGGGCAATTGCCTCGGTTTCTTCAAATCCGTCAGCTAAAAATGCGTATATCATCTTGTTATCCTTTCTCAACGTTATAGACTGCGCTGAACTTCTCTACCATAAAACACGGGCGGTATGACCTCTTCGCCTTGCGGAGGTTCTCCTCACCCATATCTTCTTCCCTGTTTATATATTCAAGTCCTTTACAGAACCTGTTTGCCATCATATAGTTAATCATCGGATATGCTCCGTCATAATCGGTAAACGCTTTTTCAACGTGGGTCACAAACGTATCACTGCATTGCTGTTCGCCGTACGAAAACGCCTGTACCTTGCCATCGACTCTTAAGATTCCGCCGACAAGACCTAAGTCAAAGAAATGCTCAAGTCCGATTCCGACAGCGCACATTTCCTCCGATTTATCCTCGCTTTTATCGCAATCATTGCGTATGCACCATTCGAGGCTCATCTGCTTGCATTCGTCAATATTGTCCGGCGTAATATCCTCAAAGCTCCAGTTAAGCTGTTTGAAACGGTTTATATAATTACGCTTTGAATGAAGCTTCTTTCCGCCAAGCGTTGCAAGCGACTGCGACTGATACACATAGTCATACAGATCTTCGCTTGTATCGAAGGTGAACATACCGGGATAACGCTGTTCGAGCATCTGCTTGTCCTTTATATCCATACTGCAGAATTCAAACGGTATTCCCGTACTGTCACAGTAATTTTTCAGTTCTGAAAGCAGTGCGTCAGTATCGCCTTTTCCGGCGGGAAACACGAAACAGTTTCCGTGCTTTGATACATAAAAATCCTGAAAACGTCCTACTGTAATGTTGTAAACACCGCTCCACACAAAGTTGTTTGTGAAGTTATACTCACAACCTCTGTAGTCGGATAACTTTAACAGCGGATCTATCCACTGCTTGTCGCTGAGTTCTATTTTCTTTAATTCCAACACTTTATATTACCTTACTTTTGTGCCTGTTATTTACCGTAAATCATCTCAGACAATTCCTTATTTATCTTTTCGGGAGTGTAAGGATTTATACCGTCCGAGCACGGCAGTATATACCAGCTCTTCTTGTCGGCTGTGTATAGCGCCGCTTCACGACACGCTTTTAAAAATGATATATTTCTTTCGTGAATATCCTTCTTCGCCTCATCTCCGCCGTAACGTGCGGAAAGGAGCTTTTGCGATACCTCTATCGGCATATCGAGGAATATTATCTTTTCGGGACGTGGAATTGCGAACTTATCGTACTCGTAGTCCTCAAGCCACTCAAGGTACTCATCCCATTGGGATTTTTCCAGCTTTGCCATCTGATATATCGCATTTGAGGAGGTGTATCTTGCGGCTATTATGGTCTTGCCGGCTTTATAATCCTTTTCCCAGTCGGTCTTGTAGCTGATATAACGGTCTATCGCATAGAAACTGCCTGCCGTATATGCGCCCGTTCTGCCGTTTTCCTCGCATAATTTACCGCTGAGATAGTCCTTGATTATCTCGCCGCTTGCACTGTTGTAATTCGGGAAGCTGATGAAACGGATATTGCCGTCTGCGCTTGCTTTCAGCATCTCAAGCTGTGTACTTTTACCGCAGCCGTCAAGCCCTTCTATTACAAACAGTTTTCCGCATTTTCCGTTATTGCCGTTCATACAAACACTCTCTCATAATATAGTTTAGTTTTATTTTATCACAAAATCCGTGTCAAGTCAACTTAAAATAAACGCACAAAGTCTTTTGTGACTTTGCGCGTTTAAAATCATTATTCAGCACATTGAACGTTCAACGGTGATTACGGCATTGAGCCTGCCGTCCTTTTCCGCAATTGCGTTCTTTATCATAAGAGCAAGCTCCCCGTCCTTATATCTGAAGCCGAAAGGCGTTACCAGGTCGAAAATTACGTTTATCCTTGAAACACCGTCGGTAATGCGGAAATCGTGGATAGTAAGACTGCTGTCGATATTTTTTATTATATCAAGTACCACCTTTTTTGCCTCGTCCGCTTTCTTGTCATCCACAACGACAGGATCCATATGTATCGTAACACTGCATCTGTACTTTTCCCTGAGATCGTCCTCTATAAGATCTATAAGCTCGTGTGCAAGCATTATATCTGTTTTACTGCTTATTTCGGCATGGAGCGATATTACCATTCTGCCTACGCCGTAATCATGCACCATAAGATCGTGTACGCCGACTATACCGTCATAGCTCATTACAGTGTTTTCAATTTCCTCCACCAGTTCCTTTTTAGGCTTTGTACCAAGCAGCGGAGTAAGACTTTCCTTGAATGTGTTGAAGCCTGTGTAGAGGATAAAAAGCGCAACAACGATACCTGCATATGCATCAAGTTCAAAGCCGCTGAACAGCTGTATGAACATACAGATGATTACTACAGAGGTAGAAATACAGTCGGACAGAGAATCTGCCGCTGCGGCTTTCATTGTGGCGCTGTCTATTTTCCGACCGAGCTTTGTGTTGAACAGTGCCATCCACAGCTTCACAAGAAGCGACGCTCCAAGCACCGATACGGCAAGTATGCTGAACTCCGACTTTTCGGGCGAGAAGATTTTTTCGACCGAGCTTTTACCAAGCTCAAAGCCCATCATCATTATGATAAAAGAAATTATTATGCCCGAAACGTATTCCATTCTGCCGTGACCGTAGGGGTGTTCGCTGTCCGCAGGCATTCCTGCCATTTTAAAGCCGACAAAGGTCATTATTGATGAGCCTGCGTCAGAAAGGTTGTTGAATGCGTCAGCGATTACGGAGATACCGCCGGATAATATACCTGCAATCAGCTTTCCGAGAAACAAAAGTATGTTAAGTACGATACCGGTAAATGCTCCGAGATACCCGTAACGCTTTCTGACAGCGGGATCGGATGTGTTTTTGCTGTCCTTTACGAACAGTTTTATAAGCAGATTAGTCATGACTATTCCCCCATATTACACGAATACGGAGCAACATAATGTGTTGCTCCGTATCGGATATCAAATTTTAAAAAAATCAGTCCTTATTGCCCATAAGCAGTACCATTACCGCCTTCTGTGCGTGGAGTCTGTTTTCAGCCTCGTCAAAGATCTCGTTTGCGTGCTCTTCAAATACCTTGGCTGTGATCTCTTCTTCTCTGTGTGCAGGCAGGCAGTGCTGTACAATAGCGTCAGGCTTAGCGACAGCCATAACCTCATCGTTTATCTGGAAGCCCTTGAATGCTTTCTTTCTGATTTCAGCTTCGCCTTCCTGACCCATAGATGCCCATACGTCTGTGAAGATAACGTCTGCGTCCTTTGCAGCCTTTATAGGATCGTCGGTCAGTTCAAAGCAGTCATACTTTTCTGCAAACGCAAGTGTTGTAGCGGCAGGGTGGTAGTTCTCAGGGCAGGCAACAGATACGCTCATACCTGTCTTTAAGCCGCCGACAATGAGCGAGTTTGCCATATTGTTGCCGTCGCCTATATAGCACATCTTAAGACCGTCAAGCTTGCCCTTGTACTCACGGATCGTCATAAGGTCAGCAAGCACCTGGCAAGGATGAGAAAGATCTGTAAGACCGTTGATTATCGGGATATTGCCGTATTCCGCAAGATTTTCAACCTCAGCCTGTTCGAATGTTCTTATCATAATACCGTCAATGTAGCGTGATAAAACTCTTGCGGTATCCTGTATAGGCTCGCCTCTGCCTATCTGCATATCGCTTGCTGAAAGGTAAAGGGGATTGCCGCCGAGCTGATACATACCTGTTTCAAAGGAAACTCTGGTTCTTGTAGAAGCCTTGCGGAAGATCATACCTAGCGTCTTGCCCTTTAAATGATCGTGAGGAATGCCGTGCTTAAGCTCATACTTGAGCTGATCTGCGAGATTGAGAATCTCAATGATTTCCTCTGTGCTGAGATCCATCATTTTAAGTAAATGTTTCATAATTTTTTCCTTTCGGTTTTAGTTTTTATTTTATTTTAAAAGCTCTGCTAGTATTTCAAGACCTCTGTCAATATCCTCATAAGAGATAGTGAGCGGAGGAAGAAGTCTTAACTTTTCCTTTGCGGTAAGGATAAGAAGTCCGTGTTCAAGAGCGGCATTCAGTATATCCTTTGCATTCTTGGTTTTTAGCTTTATGCCAATCATAAGACCCATACCCGTAACCGATTCGACCTCGGGTATCTCTTTCAGCTTTTCGGCTATATATCTTCCCTTATCTGCAACCTGTGACAAGAAAATCGGATCCGCCGCTTTCTTCAGCACCTCAATTGCGCCTGCACAAGCGATAGGATTTCCGCCGAATGTCGAACCGTGTGTTCCGGGAGTAAGTACACCTGCGCACTTGTCGCCGCTGAGGCACGCACCCATCGGGATACCGCCTGCTATGCCCTTTGCAAGCGTTATTATATCGGCTTTCTTTCCGAAATTATCGCCTGCAAGGAATTTACCTGTTCTGCCGACACCCGTCTGTACTTCGTCCGAGATCGTCAGCACATCACGCTCGGCGCAAAGCTCAAATATTGCGTCAACGAACTTCTGCTCCAGCGGCACAACGCCGCCCTCGCCCTGTATGTACTCAAACATTACGGCGCATACCGTATCATCGAGCTTTGCCTTAAGGTCTTCTATGTTGTTCGCTTCAACATTTATAAATCCGTCAACAAACGGGAAGAAGTAGTTGTGGAACACGTCCTGTCCCGTAGCCGACAGCGTGCAGAGCGTTCTGCCGTGGAATGAGTTTACAAGTGTGATTATGTTGTGCCTGCCCTTGCCGTATTTGTCGAAGCTGTACTTTCTTGCTATCTTGATAGCACATTCGTTTGCCTCAGCACCGCTGTTGCAAAGGAACATATTCTTCATTCCTGCCGCTTCCGATAATCTCTCGGCAAACTCAGCCTGTACCTTTGTATAATAATAATTTGAGGTATGCTGTATACTGCGTACCTGTTCACACACAGCGTCAGCCCATTCCTTGTTGCAGTAACCGAGCGAGTTTGTGCCGATACCGCTTCCGAAATCTATATACGTCTTGCCGTTTTCGTCAACCGCCTTGTCATCCTCGCCCTTGTCAAGAACAACATTCAGCCTGCCGTATGATCCCATTATATGAGAATTGAATTTATCTATAGTATTCATATCTGTCCTTTCCGCCTGCATCGTTTGCCGTCAGATAATCATTGTACCTGCGCCCTCGTTTGTAAGCAGCTCTATAAGTATTGAATGAGGTATTCTGCCATCTATGATATTCGCTTTCTTTACACCTCTGCGGACAGCCTCAACACAGCAATCTATCTTAGGTATCATACCGCCTGAGATTATGCCCTGCTTTTTGAGATAAGGCACTTCTGAAACTCCGACAGTATGTATAAGCGTGCTGTCATCGTCCTTATCCTCAAGAAGTCCCTTTATATCTGTCATAAGGATAAGGTTCTCAGATTTCATCTCAGCCGCAATTCTTGCCGCCGCCGTATCCGCATTGATATTGTATACGGTTCCGTCCTTGCCTGCCGCAACGGTCGAAATTACAGGGATATAACCCTTTTCGAGAACATCGTTTATAAGGTTTACGTTTACCTGAGTAATCTCGCCTACAAGACCTAAATCCGGATCAAGCTGTTCTGCCTCTATCATATGGTCGTCAAGACCGCAAAGACCTACCGCTCTGCCCTTGTGGCTGTAAAGCAGATCGACAAGATCCTTGTTTACCTTACCGCAAAGCACCATCTGAACGATATTTATCGTTTCTTCATCGGTGTAACGAAGGCCGTTTACAAACTTGCTCTCCTTGCCGACTTTTTTCAGCATTGCGTTTATTTCGGGTCCGCCGCCGTGTACAAGCACTATCTTGATACCGCAGAGCGACAGCAGAACAAGGTCGGACATAACCGCCTGCTTCAGTCTGTCGTTTGTCATTGCGTTACCGCCGTACTTGACTACTACTACCTTGTTTGAATACTGCTGTATATAAGGAAGTGCGTCGCTGAGTATACTTGCTCTCTTTTCGTTTTCAAGTTCCATCTTCTTTTGTCCTTTCGGTGTCAGCTTCTGTATTCTGCGTTTATCTTTACATATTCATAAGTCAGATCGCAGCCCCACGCTACCGACTTATCCGCACCGTCATGCATATCAATCCTGATAACAATTTCATCTTCTGAAAGTATCTTGAATGCTTCATCCTCCGAGAAGTCAACACCTGCGCCGTTCTCGCAGACCTTTACGCTGCCCTTTGAAGATGACAGAACGACCTCGACCTTTGAAATATCAAAGTCGCCCTCCGCATAACCTATCGCACAGAGAATACGTCCCCAGTTGGCGTCAGCCGCAAATATAGCCGCCTTTAAAAGACTGCTGTTTATAACAGACAGTGCAACGCTCTTTGCAACAGCTTCTGTAGGTGCGTGGTCAACAACGCATTCCATCAGCTTCGTTGCACCCTCGCCGTCACGGGCGGTTTCTCTTGCAAGGTTCATCATTACAGCGTAAAGACCATTTATGAACACTTCATAATCCTTGTCCTCTGCCGTTATTTCCTTGTTTCCTGCAAGTCCCGACGCCATTATGCACAGTGTATCGTTTGTGGATGTATCACCGTCAACGCTTACCATATTGTAAGTAATGTCGGCTGTTCTTTTCAGCGCCTTATGCAGAAGCTCCGCATTTATCTTTACATCGGTTGTAATGAAAGCAAGCATTGTAGCCATATTGGGATTTATCATACCGCTGCCCTTGCTGATGCCGCCGATGTGACAAGTCTTGCCGTCAAGCGTAAACTCTACCGCAAGCTCCTTTTTGCGTGTATCGGTCGTCATTATCGCTTCACACGCAAGCGAACTTCCGTCCTCGCTTATGCTGTCTACAAGCGTCTTGATATTGTTCTTTACAGGGTCGATCGACAGCTTCTGTCCGATAACTCCCGTAGAGCCTACTATCATATCGTTCTTATCAATACCGAGCTCGTTTGCACAAAGCTCGCACATTTGTTCTGCAATCTCAATGCCGTTTGAGTTACAGGTGTTTGCGTTACCGCTGTTTACGATAACCGCCTGAGCGACACCGTTTTTAAGGTGTTCCTTTGTAACGATGATCGGCGCACCCTTTACCTTGTTCTGCGTGTAGATTGCCGCCGCAGTACACTTTGTATCACAGCTTATCACCGCAAGGTCGCGCTTTTTCGAGCCGGGCTTTATACCAACGTTTATACCGCCCGCCTTAAAGCCTTTTGCGGCGCATACACCCTTATCCACTAATTTATAATTATCAAATTCAACCATTGTTATTACCTCACTTATTATACAAGTCCGGTCGTTTCGTCAATGCCCATCATTATGTTAAGACACTGAACAGCCGCACCGCTTGCACCCTTGCCTAAGTTGTCAAGTCTTGAGCAAAGCACTATACGGTCATCGTTTCCGCAAACGAATATCTCCATATTGTTCTTACCCGATAATGTGTTTGCGGCAAGGAAACCGTTTTCAAGCACGCCCTCGCCCATAACAGGCATCACCTTTACAAGATTTGCGTCTGCATAATGCTCAGTGAAAGCCTTATGAATATCGGCAAGCGTATATTTCTTCGGCAGAAGTCTTGTGAGTACCGGAACAGTTACGACCATACCGCTGAAATAATCGCATATCAGAGGATTAAATACAGGCTTGTAATCAAGTCCGCTTATCTTCATCATTTCAGGTAAGTGCTTATGCTCCTGAGGAAGCGCATACTGTCTTGGGCTGTAAAATTCTTCGGGTTTTTCATCGCTTTCATACACTGCGATAGCCTTCTTTCCCGCTCCGCTGTAACCGGATACCGCATGAGCGACAACAGGATAATCGCTCGGCATTATGCCAGCCTTTACAAGAGGATATACAAGCGAAATAAAACCGCTTGCATAGCAACCGGGGACAGCCACTCTCGATGAAGCCGCAATCTTTTCTCTGTGCTGCTTTGAAAGCTCAGGAAAACCGTATGCCCAGTCGGGATTTGTCCGATGTGCCGTAGAAGCATCTATAATTCGGACGTTGCTGCCCTTCGCAAGCTCTACCGCCTCTCTTGCGGCGGCATCGGGCAGACAAAGGAACGTGAAATCGGACGAGCATATAAACTTCTTACGCTCATCGTTATCCTTTCTCTTATCATCATCTATCTTCATTATTTCAATATCGTTCCTGTCCTTGAAACGTTCGAGAATTTTAAGTCCGGTCGTTCCTTCCTGACCGTCAATATACACCTTTACGCTCATATAAGCACCTCTTATTTTTTAAGAAATCTTGTCATTCCGCAGCCACGTTCATTATTAGGTCTGCGCATAAATCCGAGCTTTTCGTAGAACGGCTCTTTATCCTTTGCAGCCATAAGATTTATCATTATCGTTTCGCCCTCGTCAGCTACCGACAACGCTTTATCCATAAGCCTTGAAAGCATCTCTTTGCCTATTCCCTGTCCCTGATATTCGGGACGTACAATAACATCGCTGATAAAGAACTGATAGCCTCCGTCGCCGACTACCCTTGCCGAGCCGACTTCCTTTTCTCCGTCAAGCGCCGTTATCGCAAACACCGAGCTTTTAAGCGCACAGTTAAGCTGTCTTGGCGAAAGCTCATACCAGCCTACGCTTCGTCTGAACGAATTTATATCGTGCGGCAATCTGTATTCATAAGTTATCATCAGATGTTGATACCGCCCAGTCTGCCTTCAAGCTCAGCTATCTGACGCTTTACCGCATCGGGAGCAGGTCCGCCGTCAACGCCTCTTTGCATAACGCAGGTATCAAGGCTGATAGCGTCATATACGTCATTATCAAACGTTTCACACAACTTCTTATATTCTTCTATCGGGAGCTGTTCAAGCGTAGTATTCTTCTCTATGCAAAGTGCAACGAGTGTACCGGTTATCTTATATGCCGTTCTGAAAGGAAGTCCCTTCTTTACGAGATAGTCAGCACAATCTGTAGCATTGATAAAGCCCTTTGCGGCGGCAGTACGCATATTGTCTTTAAGTACCGTCATAGTCGCAAGCATAGGAGTAAATGTCGAGATACACAGCTTTACTGTGTCCACTGCGTCAAATATTGCCTCCTTGTCCTCCTGCATATCTTTGTTGTATGCAAGCGGAAGTCCCTTCATCATTGTGAGAAGCGTCTGCAGATCGCCGTATACCCTTGCCGTCTTGCCTCTTATAAGCTCCGTAACATCGGGGTTCTTCTTCTGCGGCATTATCGAGCTGCCTGTGGAATATGCATCGTCAAGCTCAATAAACTTGAACTCCCACGAGCACCACATGATTATCTCTTCCGAAAATCTCGAAAGGTGCATCATAAGCATTGAAATATCAGAGCATAACTCAACGCAGAAATCCCTGTCGGATACGCCGTCAAGGCTGTTCATCGTAATATCCCTGAAGCCGAGAAGCTCGGCTGTTCTCTTTCTGTTAAGAGGGTATGTAGTGCCTGCGAGCGCACACGAACCGAGCGGCATTACATCCATTCTTTCCTTGCAGTCCGCAAGTCTTGTCAGATCTCTTGTCAGCATCTGCGCATATGCCATAAGATGATGTGCGAATGTAACAGGCTGTGCACGCTGTAAATGGGTGTAGCCCGGCATTACCGTTTCCGTATGCTGCTTTGCAATATCTATAACAGTGTTTATAAGTTCACGGACGAGCTTTGCAATCTCATCGACTTCATCTTTAAGATAAAGCTTGATATCAAGTGCGACCTGATCATTTCTGCTCCTTGCGGTGTGCAGACGCTTTCCCGCATCGCCTATTCGTGCGGTAAGCTCAGCCTCAACGAACATATGAATATCTTCCGCATTGGGATCGAAATGCAGTGTTCCGTTTTCAATATCACTTAAAATTCCGTTAAGACCTTCTATTATCACCTTGCTGTCCGCAGGGTCGATAATGCCGCACTCACCGAGCATGGTTGCGTGTGCTATAGAGCCTTTTATATCATGCTTGTACATTCTTGCATCAAATGAGATGGAAGAATTGAAATCGTTGACCTTTGAGTCAACCTCCTTTGAAAATCTTCCCGCCCACATCATTTTAGACATACTGTTATTTCCTTTCAGATTTATGTTCATAACGCAAAAAGCGTTTTGTTTTTTCCGTTATAAATATAAAAGTAATTAAAACGCTTTTTAAAACACAGCCGTACCGACCGTGTTTTAAATCGCATCTTAAAAACCGTAAAAGCCGCAAGGCATAGTTTTACACCTTGCGGGATTTACCGTAACGCTTTTAAAGCTTACTTATTGTTTCTCTCAGCATCAAGCAGAGCCTTGACCTTTATCGGCAGACCGAACAGGTTGATAAAGCCCTTTGCATCTGTCTGATCGTAAACATCGTCCTCACCGAATGAAGCAAAGTCTTCGCTGTACAGTGTGTAGGGTGATGTAACGCCTGCGTTGATGATGTTACCCTTGTAGAGCTTGAGCTTAACGTCGCCTGTAACAGTTTCCTGTGTCTTGTCAACGAAAGCGTCCATAGCCTCTCTTAAAGGTGTGTACCACTGACCGTTATATACGATGTCTGCATACTTCTGTGCAAGACCGTACTTGTAGTGCTGTGTTTCCTTATCAAGACAGATAGTTTCGAGAACTTCGTGAGCGTGATAAAGGATAGTTCCGCCGGGAGTTTCGTAAACGCCTCTTGACTTCATACCTACAAGTCTGTTTTCAACAACGTCGAACAGACCGATGCCGTTCTCGCCGCCGAGCTTGTTAAGAGTCTTGATGAGCTTTACGCCGTCCATCTTTTCGCCGTTTAGCGAAGTGGGGATACCCTTTTCAAAGTGTATTGTAACGTATGTGGGCTTGTCGGGAGCCTGCTCAGGTGAAACGCCAAGCTCTAAGAAGCCCTTCTTATTATACTGGGGTTCATTTGCAGGGTCTTCAAGGTCAAGACCTTCGTGCGATAAGTGCCAGAGGTTCATATCCTTTGAGTAGTTTGTTTCACGAGTAATCTTTATCGGAACATTGTGTGCCTCTGCATACTCGATTTCCTGATCTCTTGACTTGATATTCCATATTCTCCAGGGAGCGATTATCTCAAGCTCGGGTGCGAGAGCCTTTATAGTAAGCTCAAAACGTACCTGGTCGTTACCCTTACCTGTGCAGCCGTGGCAGATAGCGTCAGCGCCTTCCTTCTTAGCTATCTCAACAAGTCTTTTAGCTATAGGAGGACGAGCGAATGAAGTACCGAGCAGATAACCCTCGTACTTAGCGCCTGCCTTGAGTGTGGGGAATATGAAGTCGTTTACGAATTCGTCCTGTATATCTTCTATGTAGAGCTTGGATGCGCCAGTCTTCTTAGCTCTTTCTTCAAGACCTACTATTTCAGAATCCTGTCCTACATTACCTGCTACGCAGATTACTTCACAGCCGGGATAATTCTCGTGTAACCACGGAATGATGATGGACGTATCAAGTCCGCCTGAATAAGCAAGTACAATCTTTTTGATCTCTTTAGCCATTTTTTTATTTCCTTTCTATCTCACAGACGCTTTCGGGCGTTCTGCTTTCTGATGTAACTCACATTGAATATTATACACCTTTTCACTTCAAAGTCAAGTATTTTTATGCACGAAACTGCATAATATACTGTATATAGTGAATAATTGTTGAATTTTAGCGAATTTTTATGTATTTTTTTGATTGACAAGCCGTAAATGTAAGGATATAATAATAGTAAAAGGAAATTCAGTCGGAGGAATTATGGAACTTAAGGACAAGCTGGAAATACTTATTAAAAGAAACGGCTATAAAAAGACCGATTTTGCGGCAGCCATTTCCATAACCTACAGGGCGCTTGCAAACTATATAAGCGGTGCAAGGACCCCGAGAGCAAAGACGCTGTCGGATATGGCGGTACTGCTCGGCGTCAGCGAAGAACTGCTGACGGATGACACTGTGGATCTGATACTGTCAGGCGATGAAAAGCTGTATTTCAACGGCACTTCTCCGACAGAAACAAGAGAGAAAGCCGACGAGGTTTTATCCGAGGTCGAAGCGCTCCTTGACGATAAGGATTTTACGGAAAGTGATAAGACGGCATTTTTTTCCTGCATTGCAGAAAAATATTTTGCAGAAAAAGCAAAAAATCATAAAGAAACTATTGACAATGCAGTATGACGGTGTTATAATACAAACAGTTGAACAACCGTTCAAATGAAATGAGGTTAAAATGGCGGTCAGCAAATCAGAAAAGTCGGAAAATATCACTGCAAAAGACGAAAATGAATTCTGTAACTGCAATGTGATACACGAGGACGTAGTAAACTATGTGCGTGAGAGGATGCTTGAACAGATGCAGTTTGAAAAGCTGTCAATGTTCTTCAAGGCTATAAGCGATGAAACAAGGATTAAAATCCTCTACTCGCTGTCACGCTCTAAAATGTGCGTGTGCGACCTCGCCGCCCTGCTCGGAATGACAGCATCGGCAATCTCTCACCAGCTGAGAGTATTACGGCAAGCAGAGCTTGTACGCAGTGAAAAGCAAGGCAAAGTCGTTTACTATATGCTCAGCGACAACCATGTAAACACGGTGTTCAGCAATGCGCTTGAACATATTATGGAGTAAAACGGGAAAAATCAAAGGAGATAGCATCTCCTGTTTTTTCGGACAATACATTTGAACAGTTACTCAATTGTTCAATACTTCAAGCATATCAAAGGTGGTAGCTTATGAAAAGAATCTATATTTTAGAAGGTCTTGACTGCGCTCACTGTGCAGAGGATATCCGTGCGGAAGTCGAAAAGGATGAACGTGTGAAATCGGCAGGAATGAACTTTATGAAGCAGGAGCTTACCGTTGAAACGGAAAATTCGTGTTCGCCCGATGAGCTTATGACAACGGTCACCGAAGTTGTCGCAAAGCACGAACCCGATGTAACCGTCAGAGAAAGACAAAGTTTCAAGGAAAAGAAATATATAATAGACGGCCTTGACTGCGCACAGTGTGCGGAAGAAGTAAGAGAGGCAGTTGAAAAGTCGGATTATGCGAACGGTGCAAAGATGAATTTCATCAAAAAGGAGCTTACCGTAACACCGTCAAAGATAATCTCCGACAAGGAGCTGTTAAAGCAGGTAACAGCAACGGTAACTGCCGTTGAACCGGATGTAACGGTCAGCGAAAAGGAAAACCACGTTGAGAAAAAGGTAAGCTATACTAAAGATATAGTCAAGATGATAAGCGCAGGCATTCTGTTCATAGTTGCTTTTATCCTTGAAAAAACTATCGGCACAGAACAGCTTGTGCCGCAGATAGCGATACTTTCGATGTATCTTGCGGCTTACGTTATCTGCGGACTTGAGGTAGCAATCACTTCAATAAAGGCAATAGCAAAGAAGAATTTCTTCAACGAAAACACGCTTATGCTTATAGCAAGCATCGGCGCTATCGTACTCGGAGAATACGAAGAAGCGGTCGCCGTTATGCTGTTCTACACTGTCGGCGAATTTTTCCAGTCAATAGCCGTGAACAAGTCAAGAAGAAGCATATCTTCTCTTATCAAGACAAAGCCGGAAACAGCCGATGTTCTGATTGACGGCGAATATATAACAGTCGATCCCGAAAACGTTGAAACCGGCAGTATAATAAGAGTAAAGCCCGGCGAAAAGATACCGCTTGACGGCATTGTCGAAAGCGGTAACACATCAATAGATACATCAGCCCTCACAGGCGAGAGCTTACCGAGAGATATAACGGTCGATGATGAAGTTCCCGCAGGTGCAATCAACATTTCAGGTGTTATCACGCTTAAAACAACACGCCGGTTCACCGACAGCACGGTATACAAAATGCTTCAGATGGTCGAATCCGCTGTCGAGAAAAAGACAAAGACAGAAAACTTCATCTCGGTATTTGCAAAATACTACACCCCAATAGTCGTACTTGCGGCAGTGATAATATCGCTTATCCCTCCCCTGTTCACCGGCTTTAATTTTGTAACGTGGGTACAAAGAGGTCTTATCTTCCTCGTAATTTCATGCCCGTGCGCACTGGTTATTTCCGTACCGCTCGGATACTTTGCAGGTATCGGCAAGGCTTCGTCAAAGGGCATACTCGTAAAAGGCAGTAACTACCTTGAAGCAATATCAAAGGCTAAGATCGTACTGTTCGATAAGACAGGCACGCTTACAAAAGGTCAGTTTGAAGTTACAAGAACAGAGCCTGCAGAAATGAGCAAGGATGAGCTGTTACGATATGCGGCTTATGCCGAGAGCAACTCCAACCACCCTATAGCCGTTTCGGTAAGAAAGGCATACGGTGCAGATATTGACCAGTCACAGATTACAGAGTGCAGTGAAATAGCCGGCAAGGGCATCAAGGCTGTGATTTCGGGCGTGACCGTTCTCTGCGGTAACAGCAGACTTATGGCTGACAACAGCATAAACTGTCCCGAAGCAAACGGCACAGTGCTTTATGTGGCTGTCGACAATAAATATGCAGGTCTTATCGAAATTGCAGATATGCCTAAGGAACACTCGGCTGAAGCCGTAAAGATGCTTAAAAATCACGGTGTGAAGGTCGTAATGCTCACAGGCGACAATAAATCTGCGGCGGCTGCGGCGGCTGAAAAACTCGGTATCACAGATTACTACGCAGAGCTTCTCCCCGAAAACAAGAGCGAAATTACGCTTAAGATGAAATCGGAGCTTCCTGACAATGAAAAGGTAATGTTTGTAGGCGACGGCATAAATGACGCTCCGGTTATCGCATCAGCCGACATAGGCGTTGCAATGGGCGGCACGGGCGCTGACAGTGCCATAGAAACCGCAGACTGCGTTCTTATGAAGGACGACCCAATGCAGCTTGCCGACGCATTTGCAATCAGCAAAAAGACAAACCGCATAGTTCTCCAGAATATCATATTTGCACTCGGTGTAAAGCTGATAATTCAGGTACTCGGCGTTTTAGGTCTTGCTAATATGTGGGCGGCTGTTTTCGCAGATGTTGGCGTTTCGATAATCGCTATCTTCAATTCATTAAGACTTATGAGAAAGAAATAAAACATTTACCGCCCGTGTTTGCTCACTGCATTCACGGGCGGTATTCTTTACTTATTTTTTCTTCTGAGCTTTTTCCTTGTCAGCTCATAACTCATATCGACAAGCATCCTTAGTTTTTCATCGGGTACTCTTTCATCAAGGGCGACCGTTATCCAGTTTTCCTTATTCATATGATACGCAGGATAAAAGCCCTGCTCCAGCCTCAGCGATCCGATGAGGATAGGGTCGCACTTGAGATTGACGACATCTATAATTTTCTGCCCGTCAAGCCCGAGCCTGCTTTCAGGCAGATCCATTATCATAGCGAACCACTTTTTCGTATCATTATGACGATACGCCTGAAAACCGGGATTCTTTTCAAACAATCTTTCGGCTCTGACGCCGTAATAGTCGGTTATGTATTTGTCAAGCTGTGAACGATTCATTACCGCTCCTTCTTTACCGTGTATATTCCGCCCGCACCGCAGGATACAGCGCCGCTTATTTCAAGGTCGGCGAGTATCTCGCTGAGTTCCCCGAATGATAAGCTGCAGGCAGAAAGCAACGCATCAAGCGTTACTCCGTCACTGTTCGCGATGATGCCCAGTATCTCTGCTGCAGCTGTTATGTTTTCTGCATTTGCCGCTGTGCCACTGCTCTGCTCTGTGACAGTTTCACGGATATATACGACACTTTCGGTTTCGGCGGGGCTTATCGGATGTTCGACTATGGTTTTTGTTTCGGCAACCGGTTTGATTTCCGATTTTGGTTTTGTGACTTTTCTGCGCTTTTTTAGTACGTTTTCCGGCGTCACACGAAAATAGTCTATCTCTTTTTCTTTATCCGTTACACTTGTGATTTTAAAACGAGGTATGTCAGCTGATTTCATTTTCTTCAAAGAAGTATTATCCTTTGCCGTAATCGCTGACTGTGTGATTTGCACCGTTTCATCGGTCGGTACGGATCTTACTGTTGCGGACGGTTTTTCTTCCTGTTCATTATGCATAACAAAGCTTGTCAGCTGTTCTTTGTCAAGATAGGTATCATCTATCACATCACGATAAGTCGGATAGAATTCATTTACTATATCATAAAAATCAAACACCGGGTGAGCGCCATCACGCAGATATCTTACAATCCTGCTATAACGCTTGTCTAGCGTATCTTCAGGCACTGTAAAAAACAGCTCCCGGTCCTGCTCAAATGCGTGATTTGCAGTAAGCAGACTACCGCTGTGGTTATACGCACCTACAACCGCCGTTCCTTGCGACAGTCCCGATATTATGCGGTTTCTGAACTTAAAATAGTCCGAATTACAAGGCGTATCCGGCAGAAGTTCGGATATGATTGCTCCGCCGTTGTCGGCTATCTCTTTTCTGAGCCCGAATGAACCGGCAGGATAGTCAACAGTCATACCGCAGGCAAGCACAGCCACGGTCGGCTTGCTGTGACGAATGCTGTTGTTGTGCGCTATCCTGTCAACGCCTTTTGCAAAACCGCTGACAAGCACAATATCGCATCTTGCAAGGTTATAGCATATATTTTCTGCCATTCGTACTGCGTTTACGGACGGCTCTCTGGGACCTACCACGGCTATTGCAAGCTTTTTATCAAGACAACCTATATTTCCCGACACAAAAAGCACAACAGGCGGGTCAAATATATTCTTGAGATTGTCAGGATAATCTTTGTCGTCGATCGTCACAATGCCGATATTATTTTCTCTGCAATAGTTGATAATAGCCTTTGAGCGTTCAAGCGTTGCTTGTCTTGCATTGTCCCGTCTGTTGGACGGTATCAGCGACATATCGCCTCCGCTTATCCGCTCATACGCATTACGCACACTTCCGCAAGCTCTTATAACCTCGTGTATCTTCGGGTTTCCGCCGCCGAATATCTGAAGCAGATAGATATAATACTCCATAAATTCCTCTTGATATATTAAAATTTTTCGCCGCAAGCATTACCTGCGGCGAATTTTCATCAGCTGTTTTTCTTGTTATCCTCATTACGAATCTGAACACGTCTTATCTTGCCGCTGATAGTCTTTGGAAGTTCGTCGACAAACTCAACTATTCTCGGATACTTGTAAGGCGCAGTATTTTTCTTTACAAAGTTCTGCAATTCTTTTTTCAGCTCTTCAGACGGCTCATAACCTCTTGCAAGAACTACGGTCGCCTTTACTACCTGACCTCTTATCGGGTCGGGCGCACCTGTTATAGCGCATTCCAGTACAGACGGGTGAGCTATAAGAACGCTTTCGATCTCGAAAGGTCCTATACGGTAACCGCTCGCCTTGATAACATCATCGTTTCTTCCGACATACCAGTAGTAACCGTCCTCGTCCTTCCAAGCGGTATCGCCTGTATGATACAGCCCGTCATGCCATGCCTGAGCGGTAAGCTCTTCATCACGGTAATAGCCGTCAAAAAGACCGTCCTTGCCACGCTCGGCACGTACTACTATTTCACCGACTTCTCCGACAGGCACCGGATTTCCGTCATCATTGACAATGTCAACATCATAGAGCGGTGTAGGCTTGCCCATAGAACCGGGCTTAGGCGTCATACCGACAAGATTTGCAAGCAGCGCCGTGGATTCGGTCTGACCGAAAGCTTCCATAAGCTTTAGTCCCGTGTACTCAAGCCATTTGTTGTATACCTCGGGATTAAGCGCCTCGCCTGCGATAGCTGAATATTTAAGGCTCGAAAGATCATAATTTTCAAGTCCCTCTTTTATAAAGAAGCGGAACATAGTCGGCGGTGCGCAGAATGACGTAATCTTGTAGTTCTGCATTATTCTGAGCATATCTGTCGGTATGAACTTGTCAAAATCATATACGAATACACAAGCGCCGATTGACATCTGACCGAACAGCTTGCCCCATGCGGCTTTTCCCCAGCCTGTATCTGATATTGTCAGATGAACGCCGTCAGGATCAACATTCTGCCAGTGCGCCGCAGTCTGTATGTGTGCAAGCGCATATCTGTGGTTATGAACGACCATCTTTGGATAGCCTGTTGTACCCGATGTGAAGTAAAGGAGCATATGCTCTCTTGTATCGGTCTGTACACGTTCCATAGTTTCAGGCATATTCCTTATCTCATCGTCAAAAGAAACCCAACCGTCCTTTTCGCCGTTTGCCATAAACTTTATAAGACCGTCTGCGTGAATCTCTTTCTGTGCCTCATCAACATATACAGCAATATCAGGGTTATATCCGGTACATACGATAGCCTTTACACTTGCACGCTCAAAACGGTAAGTAAAGTCATGAGTTGTAAGCAGATGTGTCGCCGGAATGGCAACTGCGCCAAGCTTTATAAGACCGATTATTGCGATCCAGAACTGATAGTTTCTCTTAAGTACCAGCATTACCTTGTCGCCCTTTTTTATGCCATATGAAGCAAAAAGATTTGCCGCCTGCGTAGATAATCTTGAAAGCTGAGAATATGAAAAATCGTGGCGGTTCTCCTGTAAATCAATGTGGATAAGCGCTCTTCTGTCGGGATCGATCTCACCGAATTTGTCAATTATATCATAACCGAAATTATAATTATCGGGACAATCTATCTCGAACTTATTCAATATTCCGTTCTCATCAAAGCCTTCTTTTACAAATCTCTTATAGTAATTTTTAACCTGTTCCATTTATTCTTCTTTCCGTTTCCTTCAGATTATTACGGTCATATGAGTATAGCCAGGAACTTACATTCCTTACCGTCAACGGCAATCATGCCGTGAGGATTCATACTGTCATAATAAATGCAGTCGCCCTCGTTCACTATCTCAACATGGTCGCCTATCTGAAACTTCAATGTTCCCGATATTATGTAGTCCATTTCCTGACCGTCATGTACAGAAAGGTATATCGGTTTGTTCTGTTCTTCCTCGTCATACGGCGCTGTAACCAGCAACGGTTCGATCTTCTTGTTCTTGAAAAGATAAGCTAGGTGCTGATACGCAAATCTTTCACGGCGTTCGATAGGAAGACCTTTATCCTTGCGGACTATAGAATATGTGTTTAGCTTGGGTGTAACTCCCGTAAGCAGCTCTACAAGCTCGACGCCGAGTGCGTTTGCGGCTTCATTAAGGAACGAAAGCGAAAAATCCTTTTCTCCGTTTTCAAGTGAAATATATTCTTCTGTTGTGACATTTGTCTTGCTTGCCATTTCACCGACAGAAATATCAAGATATTCTCTTGTGCTTTTCAATCTGCCGGAAACATCTTTGATATTATAATCCATACTGACCTCCGTAACGCATATATATTTCTTAAATGCCATTATCATAAAGCAGTCGTGCTTTATTTATCATATTATAACAAATCAGCGCCGCAAAATCAATAGTTTTTGGCAATATTCAATGTATTTACACTGTGAATTGGTCAGAAATGCTGTTGTACAGCGTTATGGTCATACCCTCTACATCAAGCAGATCCGCTACCGTTTTATAGTTGCCGTGAGAATTACGGTAAACAATTATGTTTTCGGCTATCTCCTGTGTTACTCCGTCAACCGTCATAAGCTGATTTGTCTGTGCGGTATTGAGATTTATCTTAGTCACGCTGTACGATTCATTGTTTCCGTAATAGTTGTTACTGCCGGTAACGGTAAAACAGTCGCACAATATTCCGTACACTTCATTATCGACAGAATGGATAGCTTTCAGTTCATACATAGAAGAAATTCTTCCTACTTTGTCACGATAATTCAATATATCATATGCGACCTGTCTGCCTATACCTTTTACCTGTGAAAGTGTATCAAAATCGGCTTTGTTTATATCGGCTTTTTTCGTATAACTGCTTTCAAAGGATGTTGATTCTTCTGTTGCAGAATAGATCCATGCGTTATCGCGCTTTGCCTTATCCTCATAATAATATAAAACAACAGTGAGCATTACAGTAAGGATTAGCACGCCTGCGCAGATAATGACTGCATTGCGCACCTTTCCTTTCATAACACTCACTCCAAGCTTTTATTTTTCACCCGAACAGAATTTACAATAAGCACTCAGCTTACATTCGTTACACTGCGGTGATCTTGCACTGCAAACAAGCCGACCATGCCATACAAGTCTGTGACACAACATCAGTCTTTCTTCAGGCGGAATTACAGCAGCAAGCTGTTTTTCCGCTTTAAGTGCGTCTTTTGTACCGTCTGTAAGTCCCAGTCTGCCGCTGAGCCGTATGACGTGTGTGTCACATACAAGTGCAGGCTTTCCGTATAAATCACCGACTATAAGATTTGCGGTTTTTCTGCCAACGCCCGGTAATCTTATAAGCTGTTCTATAGTATCGGGGACTTTCCCACCGAACTCGTCACGGAGCATACGACACATCATAACTATATCGACAGCCTTTGTCTTATACAGTCCGCACGAATGTATATATTCCGCTACTTCATCGGGTTCAGCCGCTGCAAAGCTGTCAATATCGGGGAATTTTTCAAAAAGTGCCGGCGTAACCAAATTAACACGTTTATCGGTACACTGTGCAGAAAGCCTTGTCGCTATCAGAAGCTCATGCGGCTTTTTATAAACAAGAGCGCATTTCACATCCGGGTAACACTCTGCAAGCACTTCTATAACAAGCCCTGCTCTTTCCTTTTTGGTCATACAGTTCTCTTTTCTGATAATTATAACTATATATTATACTATATCAGCCCCGATGTCAAGTTTTGTCGTAAAATTTCTGAAAGTTTTCATACTCCCCGGGACACCCTGCCTGATTGATATATGAAAAAACTCATATAGAGAATTAAAAAATCCCCTTAGCAACTGCGTAAATCCGCATTGCTAAAGGGATTGTTGGTGAGCCACCCGGGAATCGAACCCGGGACACCCTGCTTAAAAGGCAGGTGCTCTGCCGCCTGAGCTAGTGGCTCAAAAGCTATAAAACTTTTGAGTTGTTTTCACAACGTGATTTATTATAACAAATCCTGACTCCTTTGTCAAGTCTTTTTTTAATATTTCTTTACGTTAATTTGAAAAGCGTCATAAAAATAGCTTTACCGAATATTCGTCACAAGTTTTTATAAATTTATTCTGCTCCGATTCAGGAAAAATAACGCTTCATTGTTGACACAATTGCGATTATGTGTTACAATATCCTCTAGTTAGTTTCAATTAACCCTACGATATTTTTAATTAAGATGCGGTGATAATATGGAAAACAATAAAATTAATCCCCTACTTACAGGCTCAGCAGAAACTATGCTACAGAGTTTTTACGCAAGAGCCAAATATTCAAGAAAAAAGAATGCTAAATTTTATGACGCAAAGGCAATAGAGCTTGTCGGAAAAATCGATTATGACTTTTCAAAAGCGGAAAAGGATTCTACGATGAGCAACGGAGTAATCGCACGAACCATCGTATTTGACGAATTGGTCAAAGACTTCATAAACAAAAATCCCGATTGCACAGTTGTAAACATAGCCTGCGGACTTGATACAAGATTTTACCGTATGGATAACGGCAAAATAACATGGTACAATGTCGATCTGCCGGAAACTATAGAGGTTCGTGATGCAATATATCACGAATCAGGCAGGGTGTCTACAATAGGCATTTCCGCAACCGATCCCGCTTGGGCTGACAAGGTAACAAAAAGAGGAAAAATGCTTTTTATAATCGAAGGTCTTTCAATGTATCTTACCTCTGATGAAAACGCTCAGATGCTGTCGATTATCAGAGATAAATTCGATAATGCGACAGTGCTTATGGAGTGCCTTGCTAAAAAGTGGGTAAACAAGGAGCGTACCGAAAAATCAATTCAGGACACCGGTGCAAAATTCGTGTTTGGTGCTGATACCTTTGATGATTTAGGTAAAGCGGCAGACGGTTTCAGATGTATAAAAAATGACGATATAATCCGTGGCATGTCAGTTATAATGCCGGTATTAAAGCCGTTCAGAAAGCTACCTTTTTTAAAGAAAATCGCACAGAAGATTCTTATATTTGAAAAAGCATAACCGGATATTGTCAGCCGACCTTTCAGCGGGTCGGCTTTATTTTATCGTGAACTTAACATTCGGTAAGAAATGTTGATTTAATGTTAAGCTTATCAACGTCTGAAATCTTCCTTAATTAAGAAGATTTCTATTGCATTCTGTCGGATTTTGTGATATTATTATCCTAATAAAATATGCCAACAATACGGCAAATAAAATTTTCGCACTGCAAAAGTGCGGTAAGGAAGAGAAATATGCCAAAAAGACAGGACATTAACAAAATTATGATAATAGGCTCCGGCCCTATCATCATAGGTCAGGCTTGTGAGTTTGACTATTCGGGCACACAGGCTTGTAAAGCACTCAAGAAGCTCGGTTACGAGATAGTTCTTGTAAACTCAAACCCCGCAACCATCATGACCGACCCCGATGTAGCAGACATCACCTACATTGAACCGCTCAACCTCGACAGACTTACTCAGATTATAGAGCAGGAACGTCCCGATGCACTTCTGCCTAACCTCGGCGGTCAGTCCGGACTTAATCTCTGCTCTGAACTGGATAAGGCAGGCGTGCTGAAAAAGTACAACGTTCAGGTAATCGGCGTTCAGGTCGACGCTATCGAACGAGGCGAGGACCGTATCGAGTTCAAGAATGCGATGAAGGATCTCGGTATCGGAATGCCGAGAAGCGAGGTTGCCTATTCAGTCGATGAAGCTGTCAAGATAGCCGAGGAACTCAAGTACCCCGTTGTTCTTCGTCCTGCCTATACAATGGGCGGCGCCGGCGGCGGTATGGTATACAATGTTGACGAGCTTAAGGTCGTATGCGAAAGAGGCTTGCAGGCATCTCTTGTAGGTCAGGTTCTTGTCGAGGAATGTATCTTCGGCTGGGAAGAGCTCGAGCTTGAGGTTGTCCGTGATGCCGACAACAACAAGATTACCGTTTGCTTTATTGAAAACATCGACCCCATCGGCGTGCATACGGGCGATTCGTTCTGCTCCGCTCCTATGCTGACTATTCCTGAAGATGTTCAGAAAGAACTTCAGGATATGTCATACCGTATTATCGAATCCATCGAGGTTATCGGCGGCTGTAACTGTCAGTTTGCCCGTGATCCCGAAACAGGACGTATTGTTGTAATAGAAATAAACCCCAGAACATCACGTTCTTCAGCCCTTGCTTCAAAGGCTACAGGCTTCCCTATCGCCTTTGTTTCCGCCCTCCTTGCCTGCGGTCTGACGCTCAAGGATATTCCCTGCGGTAAGTACGGCACGCTCGACAAGTATTACCCCGACGGAGATTATATTGTAATCAAGTTCGCACGTTGGGCATTTGAAAAGTTCAAGGGCGCAGAGGATAAGCTCGGAACACAGATGAGAGCTGTCGGCGAAGTAATGAGCATCGGCAAGACCTATAAAGAGGCTTTCCAGAAGGCTATACGTTCACTTGAAAAGGACAGATACGGTCTCGGCTTTGCAAAGAACTTCCACGATATGACAAAGGAAGAGCTTTTAGCACAGCTCAGATACCCTACAAGCGAAAGACAGTTTGTTATATATGAGGCTCTGCGTAAAGGTGCTACTATTGAAGAAATCCACGCTCTTACAAAGATTAAGGACTGGTTCTTACAGCAGATGAAGGAGCTTGTTGACGAAGAAGAAGCACTGCTCAGAATCAAGGGTACTGTTCCCGAAAAGACTGTGCTTAAACAAGCAAAGCTGGACGGTTTCTCCGACCGTTATTTAAGCTCACTTCTTGAAGTTACAGAAGAAGAAATCAGAAATGCCCGTATCGGCTTTGGCATAAAGGAAGCGTGGGAAGGCGTTCATGTAAGCGGTACTGATAATGCGGCTTACTACTACTCCACCTATCATCTTGACGAGGATAAAAGCCCTGTCAGCGACAAGCCCAAGATAATGATTCTCGGCGGCGGTCCGAACAGGATAGGTCAGGGTATCGAATTTGACTACTGCTGCGTTCATGCGGCGCTTGCGCTCAAAAAGCTCGGCTTTGAATCTATCATCGTAAACTGCAACCCGGAAACAGTTTCAACCGACTACGATACATCGGATAAGCTCTACTTTGAGCCGCTCACCCTTGAAGACGTGCTTTCGATTCACGATAAGGAAAAGCCACTCGGCGTTATCGCTCAGTTCGGCGGTCAGACACCGCTCAACCTTGCAAGCGACCTTAAGAAATACGGCGTAAACATTCTCGGCACAACTCCCGAAACTATCGACCTTGCGGAAGACAGAGACCACTTCCGTGCTATGATGGACAAGCTCGGAATCCCGATGCCCGAATCCGGAATGGCTGTAAATGTTGACGAAGCGCTTGAAATAGCTAACCGCATCGGCTATCCCGTAATGGTGCGTCCTTCATACGTTCTCGGCGGCAGAGGTATGGAAATCGTTCACGATGACGAAATGATGAAGGTCTATATGTCTGCGGCAGTAGGTGTTACCCCCGACCGTCCCATACTCATCGACCGTTTCCTGCACCACGCTACAGAGTGCGAGGCAGATGCTATTTCTGACGGCAAGAACTGCTTTGTTCCGGCTGTTATGGAGCACATCGAGCTTGCGGGCGTTCACTCCGGCGACTCAGCTTGTATCCTGCCCTCTATGAACCTTACGGAAAAGCAGGTCGCAACAATCAAGGATTACACAAAGAAGATTGCAGTAGAAATGAATGTATGCGGTCTTATGAATATGCAGTACGCTATTGAAGACGATACTGTCTATGTTCTTGAAGCTAACCCCAGAGCGTCCCGTACAGTTCCGTTGGTATCAAAGGTTTGCAACATCAACATGGTACAGCTTGCTACACAGATAATCACATCATCGCTGACAGGCAAGCCCTCCCCCGTACCCGAACTTCACGACAAGGTAATCAATCACTACGGTGTTAAGGAAGCGGTATTCCCCTTCAATATGTTCCAGGAGGTTGACCCCGTTCTCGGTCCCGAAATGCGTTCTACAGGCGAGGTTCTCGGCATCGCTCAGACATTCGGCGAGGCTTATTACAAGGCTCAGGAGGCAACACAGGTAAAGCTACCTCTTGAGGGAACAGTTCTCCTCAGCGTATGTGACAGAGATAAGCCCGAGCTGCTTGAAATCGCAAAGTCATTCAGCGAGCTTGGCTTCCATATTCTCGCTACAGGCAAGAGCTACGAAATGATAAAGGATGCAGGCATCGCCGCTGAACGTATCAACAAGATGTACGAGGGCAGACCGAACATCACAGACGCTATCGCAAACGGCGATATTCAGCTAATCATCAACACTCCTGCCGGTAAGACAAGTGCAAACGATGACAGCTACATCCGCAAGTCAGCAATCAGACATAAGGTGCCTTATATCACAACAATGGCGGCCGCTAAGGCAAGCATCGAGGGTATAAAGTCACTTAAAGCAAACAAACACTTCGGCGTAAAGTCTATTCAGGCACACCACGCAAATATAAAGTAATATACTCAAAAAATACGTTAACCCCGTTGTAATAGCGATTTTTACCCTCCTTACCGGACATCCGGTAAGGAGGGTAATTTTGTGAAATACGATTATGAGTACAAAAGAAAAGCTGTTGAAAAATACAGAAAAGGAGAATAGATGAAAACGCCGGAATGAGCAAATGAGAGAAATTTCCGCCAGATGATAAGGAAATGGGTTCGGCTCGAATATGCTTGCGGTCCGGAGGTGTTAAAACACAAAACAAAGATGTAAGGAACATCCCACGCGTGTGGGGACAAGCTTCTGAACAGCGGAAAAATGACACAAATACAGGGATCATCCCCACGCGTGTGGGGACAAGCTTGATATGCCTATAGCTTTCGATACCGAGAAACAATCATCCCCACGCGTGTGGGGACAAGTTGCTCATCAGCTTGCTTATGACGGGGATTGCAGGATCATCCCCACGCGTGTGGGGACAAGACATCAAGATCCGGATATTTGGCAAGCTCCTCGGGATCATCCCCACGCGTGTGGGGACAAGATACCTGTGCTTGTGACCGTAGCTTTTTCGCTAGGATCATCCCCACGCGTGTGGGGACAAGCTTCACAAGTCGCGATTATCTCGCCCAATCTGAGGATCATCCCCACGCGTGTGGGGACAAGTTTGCAGCACTTGAATTGGTTTATGACGTTCTGAAATCATCCCCACGCGTGTGGGGACAAGTTGAACTGCCTATGGGTGCGGCAAATGCGGCAAGGATTATCCCCACGTGTGTGGGGACAAGGATGTTCTATATGCGCTTAATGCAAAAGAAATAGAACCAGCTGCGACTAAACGCCGAGGACTTGGTGCTGAAACCGATAGTGCCTCTACTGGTTCTAAAATTAGTATAGCAGATTTTCTAGATGATGTCAAGAGTTATTACTCTGATGTTTTATCAGACAGCGTTAGGATCATCCCCACGCGTGTGGGAACAAGTTTGCTATCAAACTGATACCATATGTCAAGCCCGAATCATCCCCACGCGTGTGGGGACAAGAGCTTTTTAGCTGTGGAAACTTTGCAATCGCCAGGATCATCCCCACGCGTGTGGGGACAAGTCGGGCTGTTCGGTCAAATTCCAACCGACAAGTGGATCATCCCCACGCGTGTGGGGACAAGTATATCAAAAATATGACGGAAATCAACCCGTTAGGATCATCCCCACGCGTGTGGGGACAAGATATCAAAAATATTTGGTGTTCGCAAATAGTTAGGATCATCCCCACGCGTGTGGGGACAAGCTGCAATGTACATATCAAACAATCGCAGTTTTGGGATCATCCCCACGCGTGTGGGGACAAGTTTGCTCCTTTCTCAGCGGCGAGAAGGATGTCGGGATCATCCCCACGCGTGTGGGGACAAGTTTAAAGAATTTATAGGCGGCAGTCATGACGCTGGATCATCCCCACGCGTGTGGGGACAAGAGGAACGGGGATACTTTGCAATAGGTGGCGAAGGGATCATCCCCACGCGTGTGGGGACAAGTATATCAAAAATATGACGGAAATCAACCCGTTAGGATCATCCCCACGCGTGTGGGGACAAGGTCAATCAGAAACAACAGCAGCTCTTTATGATAGGATCATCCCCACGCGTGTGGGGACAAGTATTCGTCTGCTTCTTCTGTTACTGAGCGTAAAGGATCATCCCCACGCGTGTGGGGACAAGTTGTTGACCCGTACTACCTTATCAAGTGTGCAGGTATCATCCCCACGCGTGTGGGGACAAGTTGCTGTTGTAGGTCTCGGCTTATACGCAGTCAGGATCATCCCCTCGCGTGTGGGGACAAGGGACTGACAAGTGACCAGTACGTACAACTGTGGGGACAAGAATAACATAACGCGATAAATGCTTGTTAGCAGGGGATCATCCCCACGCGTGTGGGGACAAGTATACTGATAAAGGCTAACGAAAACGAAGCAGTGGATCATCCCCACGCGTGTGGGGACAAGATTTGAATAATACCGCGATCCTGAACGCTAGCAGGATCATCCCCACGCGTGTGGGGACAAGACTAAAAAAATACACCCATCACCATAAGTTTTAGGATCATCCCCACGCGTGTGGGGACAAGTGATACTTATACTGTTGATGGTGATTTGTTCCGGGATCATCCCCACGCGTGTGGGGACAAGTCATCAATACCCGCCGCCATAGTCTGAGAACCAGGATCATCCCCACGCATGTGGGGACAAGTGCCAGCGCCAAACTTACTAGTAAAGATATGTAGGATCATCCCCACGCGTGTGGGGACAAGTATACCACAGCCGTTAGAGAGCGTTCAGGGCTAGGATCATCCCCACGCGTGTGGGGACAAGTTATATCTTTTGTTTTGCTATCAACGCTAACAGGGATCATCCCCACGCATGTGGGGACAAGCCAACTTTTAGGCATAAAAGTTCCTACCGAAAAGGATCATCCCCACGCATGTGGGGACAAGGTGTGACTGACGGCAACAGTCCACCAGTCCTGAGGATCATCCCCACGCATGTGGGGACAAGTAATAAGCTTTGTCCGCATTGTATCGGTTATCGGGATCATCCCCACGAGTGTGGGGACAAGTCAGTTGTTAAACGCAGAAACAAAAAACAACGAGGATCATCCCCACGCGTGTGGGGACAAGATACAGTTTATCAGCAGGCTTCCGCCACATCTAGGATCATCCCCACGCGTGTGGGGACAAGGGCTTTACTCCGCTATGATAGCGACCGAGCGAAGGATCATCCCCACGCGTGTGGGGACAAGCCGCTGTCGGCTGGACTTTTTGCCGTAAGTGTGGGATCATCCCCACGCGTGTGGGGACAAGGGTGGAATTTCCTTGACAAGCAGTTAAGGGATAGGATCATCCCCACGCGTGTGGGGACAAGTGCGCAGACCGCCGAATAATCAACGTTCGTATAGGATCATCCCCACGCGTGTGGGGACAAGTGTCTTTTGGCTTGATATTGTTCTTCGGTATCAGGATCATCCCCACGCGTGTGGGGACAAGGGTTGAAAAATCTTGCTGGTGTTGATTTTGAGAGGATCATCCCCACGCGTGTGGGGACAAGTCGATAACTTCTTAGCTAACTTGAACATGCTGAGGATCATCCCCACGCGTGTGGGGACAAGTATCAGCTTAACGTGTGAGTCATAGCAAGCTTGGGATCATCCCCACGCGTGTGGGGACAAGATGACGTTGTTTTGCAAAGTTATAATCATGTCAGGATCATCCCCACGCGTGTGGGGACAAGAAACCGCAGGGATTTCAAGCGCCTGTTCTCTCGGGATCATCCCCACGCGTGTGGGGACAAGAACAGCATATAGCTTGATGTCAAGAGCGTGGGAGGATCATCCCCACGCGTGTGGGGACAAGTACGCTCGAGCTGACGTCGCCGGCGAACGTCGAGGATCATCCCCACGCGTGTGGGGACAAGGCATACTGTTTTCCTCTGCAAGTTAAGTCTTTGGGATCATCCCCACGCGTGTGGGGACAAGCGGCACGGTAGAAAACTTCTTTATTCCAGGATAGGATCATCCCCACGCGTGTGGGGACAAGAGATCTGCATCGTCACTGTCAACGCTTGTAAGAGGATCATCCCCACGCGTGTGGGGACAAGCTTTTCTACGCTGGGCTTGTGCGAACTGCGGAAGGATCATCCCCACGCGTGTGGGGACAAGAATCAAAGGCGGCACTTTACTTGTTGAAACAACGGATCATCCCCACGCGTGTGGGGACAAGTCAGACAAAGCGTATGTGTTACCATAGCGTATAGGATCATCCCCACGCGTGTGGGGACAAGTTAATTTTGGTGAAGTTATTGAGGATATTTTTAGGATCATCCCCACGCGTGTGGGGACAAGTTATCCCTCAGATAAATGTTACGTTTAATCACGGGATCATCCCCACGCGTGTGGGGACAAGCTTCCCCAGTCAAGCGCAAATCCGCGATAGTTGGGATCATCCCCACGCGTGTGGGGACAAGTGTTTGTTGCCACCGAACGATTGCCTGTGTTCGGGATCATCCCCACGCGTGTGGGGACAAGACCGTTTCGGTAATCCGTGTACTGTCAATGCTAGGATCATCCCCACGCGTGTGGGGACAAGTATCTTTCGCTGTCGCATTTTTTGATTCTCTCAGGATCATCCCCACGCGTGTGGGGACAAGAGAAAACAATCAAAGCCATAAAATCACCTCATAGGATCATCCCCACGCGTGTGGGGACAAGTAGATGAGCTTGTTGATCACATCGGAGAAGTTAGGATCATCCCCACGCGTGTGGGGACAAGCGACTACATCATGGTGTACTTCGGTTTCTGATAGGATCATCCCCACGCGTGTGGGGACAAGACTAAAGAAATCAAGGAAAATAGCGGTTTTGCAAAATCAACCGCTTAGATTTCCTTTAACTTTTCATAGATCCTTTGTGTAAGCAGACAATCATCAAGCGCCCTATGAATCCTATCTTTATTATAATGCAAATCGAAATAATCCGCAATGGCTGCTAACGAATATGAATTAATATCAAGTAGTTTTCTTGATATTTTAACTGTATCAATAATTTTTGACGGAACAAAATCAATTTTGTTTTCAGCACACGCAGATTTAATAAAATTCAAGTCAAAACCGATATTATGCCCGACCAGAGGTTTTCCGCTGCATCGCATTGCAAACTCACTAAGTGCTTTACTTTTTTCTGATCCCTCATTTGCCAGTAATTCCTCCGTTATACCTGTAAGTCCGATAATTGCCTTCGGTATTTTTTTATCTGTTTTGACAAGCACAGAATATGTTTCTGCTACTGATCCGTTTTCAACCGTTACTGCACCGAGTTCTATTATTTCATCATCAGGATTAAGTCCCGTTGTTTCAATATCGATTACCGTATATGTATCCGATACACCGAATGATTTCTGTTTTTTCTCCGATAAACGATTTATGTGATTTGTCATAGCCTTCGGACGAATAACGTTTTCATCGTCACTTTTTGTCACACGTCTTTTTATAAGCTTTATACCGTCATAATCTAGCGGCTCCCATTGCGTATTGTGAATACGGAATTCCAGTTTCTGCTCGTTATTTGAGCTGTATGACATTGAAGCGTGACCGTTTCCGATGTTTGAGCACACTCTGTCCCATACGTTATCACGAACTCTTGCGTTCAGATTTCCGACATACACGCCTGTATCTATTTCCTGCATCCACCTGGAAAGATCTCCGCGTAGTTTAGGCGGACAACAACTCATTGTAATTACTACCATCATATCGTCACCTGTATTGTTTACCGTAATCGAGAGGTTCGTTTTTATCATTCCACAGATACATTACTTTTTCGTCATCCGGATTTTCTTCAGGAATCAGCAGATATTTTATATCGTGTACCATTCGCTCAAGCATATGAGCTTTCACCATTTCGTCACGGACCCTATGCCGTACAAATCTTGATATATCATCATTTACCGATGCAGCCGCTTCAAAAGATATCGGTATCGTGACTTCAGCTTTATAAAGATCGGCTATATCATATACAAACGAACATTCGTGACCGATATGCACAAACCCCAGTGCAGGCGAACACCCCATAGAACATATAACAGCGTGAGCAAGCCCGTAAAGGCAGGCATGTGCCGCCGACAGAGCCTGATTGACAGGATCGGACGACTGGAAATCTTCGTGATTGTATACACGACCGTTCCATTCGACATTCCATTTTTCAGACTGCTGTCTGTACACTTTTCTTATACGACTGCCCTCACGACCTCTCAGCTGTTGCAGAGTAAGCCCCGAAACATCCTCATCGGGAAAACGCATCATATACATCTTTCTGACAACATCAAGATGCTTGCGCTGGTTTGTGACCATTTCCGCTTGTTTTACAATAAGCCTCGAACTGTGCGTCAGCGGTCTGCCGCCGGCATAATATCTGACACCCTGCTCACCAACCCAGCATATGCTTATTCCGCTGTCGCCGATAAGTTCCATAGCCCTGTGTGAAACATCAGTTCCGGGACCTAACATAAGTACAGAGATTGTACCCGATGGTATATGCGTAACGCCGTTCTCGTCAATAACGGTGATTGCACTGTCTTTTCTGTTTATTTTACAATGTTCCAGATACAGAAATGTAATTCTGTCAGCAATCTGCGGCAGTTCTACAATATCGGGTTTTATCATTCCGGGTATTTCAGCCATTTGTATTATTTCCCGGACGCATTACGGTCATAAGGCCCATACCGTACGCTTTTCCTCTGCCTAATCCGTTTACGAGCATATTTTTGAACAGTTCTTCATCCGTCACTTCAAGCAGTCCTTCAAACGTCACCGACAGAAGAGTTACTACTCTTTTGTCCTTTTTGAAAAATCTGCACCACTTGTTCTGAACCACATCAAATGAATCTTCGCTAAGGCAGAACCCGTTCTTCTCTGCTCTGTCCATCAGCCACTGCTTTTGAAAATCAACAATGGTGACCGCCCTTTTCTTACCCTGTCCCTGTTTTACATTATCCGTTTTCACCGGATTTGCGGTAAGGCGGAACTGCCATATATCACCCTTTTTTATTCTGCCAAGCAGACCGTCATATTCTCTTGTTTCTCCTGCTCTGCCGGTATCACCGAACTGCAATGCTATAACAGATAAGTCGGGCTTCTGATTGCTGAGAATCATCAGATAAAGCTCTCCTCCAAGACTGTCGATGCGCCAGAGCTTTCTTGAACGGTCATCCGTAAGCGCCGCTTCTACAGCTCCGTGCAGAACACTGCGTGAATTGACCGCCCTCAATGTATTGCGGTTTGACAGATCCAGATAAACTCTTGATAAATACATTGTTTCACCTCAATTCAGCCATAGGATCATGCTCTGTAGAAATTAGATCCGCTGTGCTGTCCGGATTATCGATATCCACATAACAGTCCTTTATTTTCCGCAGTCCGAAACGTCTGAATGTCGGATCAAATGAAACAGGAACATCCTTGATTATTGCAGGACCGTCTTCGCTTTCTGTGATAATTCTGAGCCTTGTGTCGGCGTTTTTTCTCTGCTGTTTGTCAAGCAACGGACTTTCTGATTTAAGCACATCAAGAAGATCTCCGTCACGCAGTCCCCATACAAGCGGAAGCGTAGGCGGGCATGAGCGCCTGCCCAGAAACAGCGGAAACGCCGGATGCTTCAGAGCGTCTTCGATTTTTTCTATAAACCCTGCGTCTTTATGTTCGAGCCCAACAAGGAAAGTCGCATCGGAAAGGTAAAAGCGGTGTGTGATATACTTCTTGTCCTTTTCACCGTCGGCAGTATGGTAATCCCTTATCTGCCGACCCTCGTTCTCTACTCTGATACCGATTTCAAGCTCATTAAGGTCATCAAGAGGTTCTGTCCTCTCTCTGCCCATAGCCGATGCCACAAGTCCGATTACGCCGCTCTTGGTCGGATATCCGAGCGTGCGGCGCGTATCAAATTTTGACTCAACGCCCCATGACTGCAACGGAGCGGCAAGTCTGAGCAGGAGTACAGGCATTATACCACCTCATCTTTTATGTAGTTATACAGCTTTTCGAGCAGCTCGTCAAGATTTACCCTTTCGGCATCGGATATAGCGTCCGCGCCTATCATAAAGCTCTTTACAGGCTTTCCGCTGAAGTTGTCATATACCTTGCCCGCATATTCCTGCAATTTCTTCACAGACTCTTCAACATAGCCGTTATTGCTGATAACCGGCTTTTCAAATGCACCGACAAGATTTACGGGCTGATCCTTTCTGATCGTCACATAAACCATATCGGGATATGTTCTGTTTGCGTATGAGTTCTGTTTACCGGTAGGCATAGAGCAGATAAATGCCTCGGCAAATCCTCTTATGATTTCTGCTACAGAAACACTGAAAGATTTCTTAAGCTGTGCAACATTTACGGTCGCATACCTGTAAAGCGTTGAAGAGTTGAATTCGGCAGTATCGATATGTCCTGCACCAACGCTATCCTTAGGTGAGCAGTCGTCTACTGCCGTAAAGTAGTCATACTCGTTCTGTACGGCATGAGTTGAAATGCTGTGAGCAACCTGCGATGCCGCATCAACATTCAGATCAGCATTGTCGGCTACCATTCTTCCGAATAAAGCGATATCAACAGAAGGCGTTTCTTTAAGTGCCTGCTTATAAAGCTTGTCATCTGTTTCACCGCTTACAGCAAGCTGAGCAAGTTTATTTGCCTCTACTGGACCTATGAAAAACATAACATCTGTTTTGTTGTCGGCGTCCGCTTTCTTTTTGGTGTCTTTTTTCTTATCCTTATCTTTGGTTTTTTTCTTTGTTAATTCAAAGGCATTTTTGGCTTTCTCGACAGCCGTTTCATCATCTAAACTACTGTCAAGCTTCTTAATTTCACTTGCAATAAGGTCAAAAACGTGCTTTGTTCTGTAGCCTAGCTCCTCGCTTTCAAAAATCTCTTTGAACATAAGACGCATTGCGTGCTTCCACGACTGGCTTGACACTCTTGCTCTGTTTGCACCGCCGTAAAAGGCTGTTTTAGGTCTGCCTGTATCATCACGGTTTACGCATGAGGGCGGAACTGTCTGTACTACATGGAAATCAACATATAATCTTTCGTTACTCATTTTCTTTACTCTCCTTTTGAATTGTCATCTTTTTTATACTTTTCGGAATAGAAATCTCTTCCCCACGACAGCTTTATATCTGCCGCCTGCTCAGGGTAGTTGAGTCTGTAGAGCTCTTCGGCAAGTTTTGCGTAATCAAGTGGTATGCTCTTGCCTTTGAGCAGCTGAACTATGCTTTTGAGCTGGTAAGCAAGCTCTTCTTTTGTTGTTGATGTTGCAACAAGGTTAAGCCTCTTTACAACACGTTCTACATCGTCACTGCTGTCTGCAATGTAATAAGCCGCTCTTCCGAGCGTATAGCCCTTTTCATACATAAATCTGTCGTTACCCTGCTGGTGCAGAGCGTACAACGTCAGAGCCGTATAAACTGCCCATTCTGCATTTGACGCACATCTTGAACCTTTAAGCTCTTCATTCATGTCGTCCAGTATCAGCCCCCAGAGCGATGGAATTTCTCCCGGCTTTTTGCCGATACCGTGTCTCAGCTCGGCAAGATAGCTTTTGCCTCTTCCTGTGTCTGCAATGCTGTGCAGATACTCGATTTTTGATGCGGTATAACGATAAACCATATCACTCTTACTCATTTGTTATCACCTTCTTTTTTAAAAATTCTGTATATTTCATCATAAAAAATGTTAAGAGCCTCAGCCGAAGTTAATCGATTTTTTTCATAACTTTTTTTCCTGCGCTTACTTGCTTTATCATCATTACTTTCTTTTTCATATCTCCCAAAAATAGTATTTGCCCTCATCTGATGAATACGGTCGTTTCCAAATCCTATTGCAATTTTCCTCACAGTATCTTCGATTTTACCGGTGTATTCATCTATATCATAGCTTGTATCAAGCCGTGACAGCCAATCTCTGAAAGGTTTGTCTATCATACTGTAGAACTGCGTCTTTGCGTCTTCTCCGGATAGCTTGTCGCCGCTCGCTCCTGCGGATTTCTGCATATTGATACTGAGTCTATTTACCGCATTAGCCGCACTTTCACATTTGCCTATCTCATTTTTTATGCGATAACGCCACGCTTCTCCGACTTTCATCAGCAAATCTGAATGAAATGATAGTTCATCGCTTATCATATCAAGAACCTTCAAAGACTTCTTATCGTTATAATCATAAACAATACCAGCGCAACTTATAGTCAATAAGCTTTTAGCATCTAAATAATTTTTATAAATAAGTTTTTCTGCCCAATTAACCACACCGGGGAATCGCTCATTATTGTTATCACTTTCACAACACTTTGCAATCATTCCAAATTCTTGCCATGACTTTGCAGAAGCATCATGTAAACATGGTTCAATAATTTCCTTTCCATTCTTTTTACTCGTTTTCCATAATGTCATAAGTTCATTAAATGTATCATTTTGATCAAAATAATCACCCGCAAAAATGTAGCAACCTATGACAGCAGAAGCGTTTCTTATCAAATATATATTTCTTGACATTACTGTCAGCATTTCAGCCTGATTGTCAGGCACGGGTATTTGTCGTTTAAATTCATATAAACCTATATTTTCTTTTTCTCTTTCCCATGCAGGCTTTTCCGTTATCTCAGATATATCATCAATATCAGCAACGTAATTCATCATTAATGTTTTGAATAAATTTTCGCCTTTTAAAGAAATCATCCCTAAATTGCATCCAATAGTTACATTTGAAGAATCGTTATTATTGGATTTATTCTTTTCAAAATCATATTTACTGGCTTTTATTGCTCTATCATCAAAAAGTACAGAATGAAGAAGCCATCTTGATGCTTCAGAATATGCCAGTATATTATTATCACCACTTCTGTTGCAAAAGAGCAGTGGTTTGTTACCGCTCTTTATCATCGTGCCAATGAGTTTAGTATTATCACGAAATTTTTCTTTTTCCCAATTATTTTCTTTAATTTGTTTCAAGACAGATAATGACTGATAAAACGGATACTCCTCATCAAACAGCCAGAAACGGTCATACCATTTTTCAAAATACTTCTCAAACGGCTTCATCGGGAATTTGCCGCTACGAAATACCTCGATCCAGTTATCCGTAAGATAATTGATATCATCCTCAGGATCAACCTCATCACCGTTTTTGTCGTACCTCGAGAATACCGTATAGATCATCGCCAGGAGAAATCTCAGCACAGCCATATCCTGCGTTTTTGTTTCTCCTGCAAGCTCCGTGTACTCCTGTGCGTGTTCAAAGACCTGCCTTATGCTTATCTCTTTCACCTCGCACCCGTTGTCACGGACGCATATCCACGGTTCGTCGATCAGATTGAACTCTCTGTCCATATCAGCTTTCTTCCTCCTTTATTTCTTCAAAACCTCTTTCGGTGCTGTATTTATACGTTCTGTCGAGCAGACTTATCTTGTTATTTCCGTCAAGCAAAAGCAATATCTCACCTTTAAGCCACTTTGCATTTCTCCACGCCTGGGGCATTGCGTTTGCAAGTATCTCAACAGTTTTACCAAAATTATAAGACTCGCTGAAAGTAGACGGCAATCTCAGTCTTTGCTTTGCTATCAGTTTTGCCTGTGCATTATCGGGTTCTGATGTAATATCAAACACTGCTTCCCGTGAAAACAGCGAATACTCCGTATCGGATGTTTTCACAAGCACAAGCGCTTCTATGGTTTCCTGTCCGTCACGCACCGCCGCCTCACCGTCTGAATCGTTGTTCAGTTGACGCCTGTCGATTATATCAATTAATGTTGCTTTATTAACTTTTATAATTGTCGATTCTATGCAATATTTCTTGGCTCTATCTTTTTTTGCCTTTTGCTCTTTTTTATAGTTGTCATATTCTGCGGTCTGTTGTTCATCATTGTCGGGTTCGGAATAAACAGCGCCGACAAGCTTAGGAATACATCCCGGTATAACAAGTTTATCCGGCAGATATTTTTCAGTTTGCGTCAGTATCCAACCGGAGTAAACACTCTTGCTGAAATCTTCCGGGATCAACACGCACAGCTCCGGTTCGGATAATTTATACGGACGTGTGCGGTTATGTCTGTGCAGTCTGCCCGAACGCTGTAATAACAGATCCATAGGGCAAAGTTCGGTTATCATATAGTCAAAGTCTATATCAAGCGACTGTTCAAGCACCTGTGTACCGACTACTATCAGCTTGTCCCTCTTCTCACAGGTCGACTTCTTACCGACAAGCTCTGTTAGCTCACGCTCAATTGACGCTCTGTCAGTCGATATAAGTCTGCTATGGAAACATATAACACGATAATCAGGCATATTCGCCGCTATTGTGTCGGCAAGTTCCTGAGAATAAGCAACACTATTCACAATAACAGCCGCACAACCGCCGTCCGACAGCTTATCTTCAAGCAGGTTTACAATATCGTTACTTTCATTTTCTTCTCTTCTGATTACTGTGATAGACTTATCGGGGATATCAACAGGTATAGCCTTCTGCTTTACCTCCGCACCGTCGCTCCACGTCAGTATAGGATATGCCGTACTGCTGTTGTCAAAGCTGTTCTTACTGCCGGTATACCATCTTATCAGTTCTGCTCTTTTATCCGGCGGCAATGTCGCAGAAAGAATTATTACAGGTACGTTATACGCCGCCATCCAGCGCAGGGAATTACCCAGATAAACATACATATATGAAGAATACGCATGGCACTCATCTATAATAACAGTCTTACCTGCAAGTCCCAGGTGCCTTAGCATAACATGTTTCTGCTTTAAAGATGCCATAAGGAACTGGTCAACTGTAGCAACAACGAACTCTGACAACAGCGCCTGTTTTCTTCCTTCAAACCAGGTATGAACCATTATATTGTCATTATCGTCATATGAAATGTCGGATGCTCTTCCGTGGAACATCTCACAGTATTCGTCATTCATATCCGTCATACCGTGTGCAAGTCTGAGCGAGTGTATATCGTCTGTACCGCTTGCCCAGGAATGAATACGGTCAAATATTCCGTTAGCTGTCGCCTGCGTCGGCAGTCCGAAAAACATTCCACCATAGCCGAAACGTGATGCAAGTATCTCCGTTGCCGCAAGTGCCGCCTCGGTTTTGCCTATTCCCATAGGCGCCTCAAGTATGTATATACCGGGTTTATTGCAAAGGCTTACAACATTCATAAATTCACGCTGTACACAGTTTGGTCTGAAACCGAAACGCTCTTCAAAAAAGCTGTCGTTGTCTGCGATAAAATCAGCATACCAGCTGTCCGTAAGCGAAAGCTTGTTCCACGCTCTTCTGACACGCTCCTCGCATTGCTCATCAGTGAGCTTTTCTTCAATGTCTATGTAAGGAAAATAGTCGGTGTTGCTCGCTATCCAGTCACTCATTACGAGCTGTCCGGTAATCAGCATCTGTGCCGCAATATCGGGATTCGGCAGATTTTTTACATCTTCAAATCCGGTTACGCTGAGAGCGTATTCCATCCATTTCGCTCTTATCTGTGTCCATTCGTTTACGTTAACCTTGCCGTGTCCGTAATAGTTAGCGTCATATGCACATTGTTTCATATCCGCCGAGCAATCGCCGTGATGTGCACCAACAATGACTGCGGTTGACGGTGCAACCTTAAATTCCTTTTTCAGAATATACTGTCCCGCTATGTTATGCGGTGACTCTGATATCTGTGTCAGATCTGAAAGGTCGATACCGGCGTCAAGCAGTCTGTCAGCCAGACCCTGAATATTATCTTTCAGCTTTCGTTGAAACGCCGGAGTTAGTTTTCCTATGTCGTGCACCAGCGCAATGAACTCACAATAGTTGCACACAATTGCTTCTGCATTCCCCGAACTCTCAATGCCAATTGCAGCACACAAGCGCCTTCTGACATTCTCAGCGATCCATTTATTGAAAAGCCGATTTATTATCCCGGCTGTATCTCTTGCGTGAACACTGAAAGGCAACCATTTTGTATTGTCTTCAAAGTTACTTTTTGCGGCTATCAGTTCTGATATTTTCATTTCATATTCTCCAAATATATTACATTAATTGACATTATACTACTGCTTTTGTGCAAAGTCAATACAATTAAATACTTTTCAGCATATAATTTGTCTAATTATGTCGAATTAATTGAAAGTAATGATATGCATATCTGAATATAAAAAAGGAACGCTCGTCATAAGCGTTCCTTTCAATTTGTAGAAAAAGTCTGTTTTTTCAAAAAAATGCTTGTTCTCAATCCCTATCCCCAAACCCCTTTCCCCGGGAAAGGGGCTGAATGTGGGGCTGAATGTGGGGCTGCCGCCCTCACCAAGCAAGGACGCTTGAAGTCAGTCGCATATAGTCGCTGCACGATGCAGCGACACCAACGACTGACGACCCGCATTGGGGCTACGCCCCAAACCCCTATTTTAAGAATTATATAGGTTTTTCGACAGTCTGAAAGGAACGCTCGTCATAAGCGTCCCTTTAATTACATTCTTTTCAAAAATTATATTTAAACACGCACAACAGTACCCGATGTTGAACTGACCATCTTTTTTGAAGAGTACAGTGCCGTACATCTGTACTTGAGCCTGAGCTTATCGGCGATAAGTGCAACAAACTCTGAGTTTGTCGGCTTACCGCGCGATGTGTGGATCGTATAACCGAAATAACCGTTGAGCGTATCTACATCTCCCCTGTCCCACGCTATTTCGATAGCGTGACGTATCGCACGTTCAACCCTTGACGGTGTTGTGTCATACATACGCGCCACTGTCGGATAAAGCAGTTTGGTAATACAGTTTATCATCTCCGGATCCTCGACTGAAAGTATTATTGCTGTACGCAGATAATGGTAACCCTTGATGTGTGCGGGTATGCCTATCTGATGAATTATCTCAGTTACAACGCACTCCATATCCGATTCGTCAACAGGCGTGTTATGCTTGCCTGCAAGCTTGTCGTTATAGACTGATAGCACTTTTGATACAAGCGTTTCTGCATCGAACGGACGGAGCATATAATAGTCCGCTCCGGCATCCATAACCTCGAACTCAACTTTTGCCGAATCGTAATTTGCGGTTACGAATACAACAGGACTGTAATCCCCGTTGCTCTTTATCGTCTTGATTATATCGCATACATCAAGACCGGGCGTTTTTGCGTCGAGTATAACGACTGCCGGGCGCTCTGTAAGTACATATTCAACAAGCACCTTTCCTGATTTCGGTCTTGTTATAGCATACATTCCCGCTTCCTTGAATGCAGTAGCCCACGATATACCCAATTCCAATGAATCGTCCCCTATAAGTACTCTGATAGATTGTGACATTTTCTTACCTCCATAGTTTTATTGCTTCTATAATATAACATAAACTGGAAAATAATTCAAGGTCATTTTACCAATTTTTTTCAGTTCGTTTAAAACAAAGTCCATTTTGATAAAAATAAAACGAATTTCCAAATACATAAACCCAATATGTAGAAATTTGAGAGAGCGTATTTATCATATATCCGCCTACCGTCAAAATTCGAGCATTTTCGACAAATTTAAGACAAAATAATATGAGTTTCGTCAAAATGTACAATACAATTATATAATATAAAGTGATAAATGTCAAATAAGCAATTGGAGGCCGGAGTTTTGCTCCGACCTCACGTTGTTTATATTTTATGCCGCCTCTTCTGTTGTTTCACTTATTTCAATCATATGCTCATACATTGTCTGCGCAAAAATTCCGTAACCGTGTGTCGGGTCGCTGATAAAGACGTGCGTAACAGCACCTACAAGTTTTCCATCCTGAATTATCGGACTGCCGCTCATCCCCTGCACTATTCCTCCCGTTTTTTCGATAAGCTCCTTGTCTGTCACCCTGATCACCATATTCTTGTTATCAGAGCCGTTTTTATCGACACTCTCTATTTCTACGCTGTATTTTTTAGGTGTTTCAGCGTCAATTGTTGACAGGATATACGCCTTTCCGCATTTCACCTCATCACCGAAAGCAAGCGGCATAGCATTTCTTTGTTCATCTTCCTTATCGGTTACAGCGTACAGCCCGCAGCCGCAGTTGTCGGTAATATTTCCGTCGACTGCGGCAGGTGTAAGAGTACCGCAAAGCTCGCCCGGAGAATTGCTTTCACCTTTTCTGACGCCGGTTATAACTGCCGGTACTATCTGACCGCTACCCAGCGGAAGGATTTCCCCTGTATCTACATCACAGACCGCATGACCAAGCCCTGCACAGCCACCGCACTCAGGGTCGTAAAATGTCATCGTGCCGATTCCTGCGGTGCTGTCACGCACCCATAACCCTATTCTCGGCTGTCCGTCAGTGTCACTTTTGATTTCAACCGTTGCAGTATACTCGGTATCATCTCTTGTATAGGTAAGCTCGGCGCTCTCACCGCTTGCAGCTATAAGTTCGCTCATATTTTCGGAAGACTTTATTTTAACACCGTTTATACTTGTTATGACATCGCCCTTTTCTATCCCCGCACTGCCTGCCGGAGAAAGCTCAAAAGCGTTGTTGCTGTCCCCTATTTTGGCGAATCCCGTTACTATTACTCCATCCGTCAGCAATTTTATGCCGAAAGGCGTTCCGCAGACATAAAGCTCAGGTCTTTCGTATTCGGCACTGCATTTCATCGGATAGCACGGTGAATTAGCGGAAACATATTCCTCGGCTGTCACACCGCCGCACGTTATATTTGAAAAAAGCGCTATTGCGGTCATAATACCGCTTATCGCCTTTGTTTCTTGTCGCATCGGATTTTTCTTTCCTTTCGTTTTTCTCACAAAATTATTATCTGCGTGAGCGTTTTTTATATAAGAGGTATTTTTTAATTTTATAAATTGTACGGGTTGGAAAAAACAAATCCGACTTCATTTTTCTACGCAAATTTTCAACAGGATTACACATAATAAAGTTGATTTTTCATTGCCGTTGTGATATCATTAAAAAGTAGAAATCTATAAAATAAACTGAAACGGAAAAGGATAAAATGAAAATATTTGTAATCATATTAAAAGTACTGATGATGATAGCGACAGGCGTTATAGCGGTCGTTCTGAACATTCTCGGACTGGTATCCCTTATAACTACCGAATCCACCGATGTAAGCGGTATAATGGGTATATTGATATTCTGGATGATATTCACCGTCATATGCTACATAGTCCCTGTGTTCTTTGCAATGCTGAAAAAATATTTTATCTGCGGTGGACTGACACTTGCGGGTATGATATGTGTACTTGTTCTTCACGAACTGCTCCCGGGCGATCCCGGATACCTTTATATGCCGCTCCTTATTATAACGGTACTCGGCATACTTCTTGCGATATTCGGCAACTGGGACAGGATTCACGGAAATATCGAAAAGCGTGAAAAGGAAAAGAACAAGGCAGCCCCCTCTGTTCTGGGCGGCACTACCGCTCCGGCTGACGAAGTGGTTTCAAAAAAAGCCGCTAAGAAAATGACTAAAGCAAAGAAATAAACGTTTTGCGAAAGGGTGATATTATGGCACTACTTACAGAAAACGAACAGTTCCATCTTAAGATCAAAAATGGCGACGTCGGAAGATACGCTATTCTTCCCGGCGACCCCGGCAGAGTTCCGCTTATTGCTAAATATCTCGACAATGCGGAATTTGTTGCGTCAAACCGTGAATATACGACCTATACGGGTTATCTTCTCGGCGAAAAGGTAAGCGTTGTATCAACTGGTATCGGCGGTCCTTCCGCCGCAATTGCCGTTGAAGAGCTTATCCGCTCCGGCACAGATACTTTTATAAGAATAGGCACAAGCGGCGGCATGGATATAAGCGTTTCCGGCGGCGACTTGGTTGTGGCGCAGGCGTCAATACGAAGCGAAGGAACATCGCACGAGTATATCCCCGAAAACTACCCTGCTGTAGCGGATTTTGAAGTAACTACTGCACTTAAAGCCGCAGGCGACGCATTATCCGAGGACGTTGACGGCAAGCGTTGCCATGTCGGAGTAGTTCACAGCAAGGACAGCTTTTACGGTGAGATAGAGCCATTGCAGATGCCTGTAGGAGATAAGCTCTCGGGCAGCTGGGCGGCTTATGTAAAATGCGGCTGTCTTACTTCCGAAATGGAATCCGCCGCAATATTCTCCGTAGCCCTTGCAAGAAGAAAACGTGCAGGCGCTGTATTCACAGCCCTCTGGAACGTCGAAAGAAGCAACGCAGGACTTCCCGATACTGTCTGTATGGACAGCGACAGAGCGATAAGAACGGCAGTGAACGCAGTAAAAATACTTATAGAGCAGGACAGGAAAAATGGCATTTGAGCATATTTTATTCGACCTTGACGGAACTTTGACAGATTCATACGAGGGTATAGCAAAATGTGTGCAGTATGCCCTTCACTATTACGGCATTGAAGAAAACAACGAAGAAAATCTGAAAAGATTTATCGGCCCTCCGCTTTGGGAATCGTTCCATATCTTCTATGATTTCCCCGAAGAAAAGGCGAAAGAGGCGGTACTGAAATACCGTGAACGCTACAACACCGTAGGCGTATATGAAAATAAAGTCATAGCAGGCGTTCCCGAAACGCTGAAAACACTTTATGACAACGGCAAAAAAATATACCTTGCCACCTCAAAGCCGCTGAAGCTCGCTAAAATCGTGCTTGAGCATTTCGATCTGGCAAAATATTTTACTTTTATATGCGGTGCGTCACTTGACTTCTCGTTTGAGGACAAGGCAAGCATAATAAACTATGTGCTTGACAATCAGCATATAGAAAACCGTTCATCCGCCATTATGATAGGCGACAGGAAATTTGATATAATCGGCGCAAAACAGTGTGGTATAAAATCTGTCGGTGTGCTATGCGGCTTCGGCTCTGAGGACGAGCTTAAAGAATATAAAGCGGATTATATCGTACCTGAATTTTCCGATATTTTAAGCATAATAATGGAATGATAATTCTGTTATATTTTTCGGCTTTCCGGTTATAATAATGTGCGTAAAGACAACTTTACTCATATTTATTTCTGAAAGGAAGTACGAAAAATGGGAACAGAACACGCAAACAAGTGCATAGCTTGTTCTATAACAAACTGTAAGCATCACTGCTGCTGTGCAGATTACTGCTCACTCGATCATATCCAGATCGGCACACACGAGGCAGACCCCACTCAGAAGGCTTGCACAGACTGCAAGTCATTTGAAATGAAGGCGTAAACAACCATATAAAAAGGCTCCCGGAGTATTTCGCTCCGGGAGTCATTTTATAAAGAGGAATTACTTTGTTATACGTTTCTTTCGGTTTCCTTTACTGCCATAAGTCCGTCCAGTAAATCCTTATCCTTGAACGTACAGGTCGTGCGGTCATAGAATACATCGGTTACATCCCACAGCACAGGGAGCATACCTCTCGAATATGCCTCCTTGCAGACGCTTGAAAGATATAGATTAATGTATTTTGCCTGCTTGTTCTTTGTTGTACAGCCATATTCACCTATAATAACGGGGATTCCCTTGTCTACAAAGGTAGTTTTCAGCATATCCATATACTTTGCGAGCAGCTTTTTGTCAGCTTCACTGCCCCACGTTGTCTTTGCCTTGCCCCAGCTTGCGTCCTTTTCAAGTATGGCAAAGGTCGCGGGTGTATAATAGTGTACCGATACTGCACAGCGGTTTTCAGGATCGGCAGGCATCTTGTAAAGCTCGTCACAGGTAAGGTCAATATCGGTATTGTATCCTGCGATAAGCAGATGACGCTTACCGTTATTTTTGCCTGAAGCCCTTACTATATCAACAAACTTCTGATTGATTTCATTCAGTATCGAATACGACTTTTCCTTGTCGCCCTCGTTACTGTATCTGTTCCACAGTTCCTCCCAACCGCCTTCTTCGTTGAGCGATTCAAACATCAGATGGTCGCCGTAATCGCCGAATTCCTCGCAAAGCTGTTTCCATATAGCTTCATATTTTTTAAAACATTCATCTCTCTTTTTATCATCGGCAAAGTCCGAAAACCAACCGTTATCGTAATGAATGTTGAGAATTACATATAAATCGCTGTCAAGCGCCCAGTTCAGCACTTCCTTTACTCTTGCTATATAGTCGGGATTTATGGTATACGTTTCCTTGTCCATCATATTGCTCCACGCAACAGGCAGACGCATAACGCCAAAACCGCAGTCCTTGTAGCCCTTTATCATTTGCTCGGTAATAACAGGACTTCCCCACGCTGTTTCATAGTTTGTAACAGACGACTTGTTTATCCAGTTTCCACAGGATTCAAAGGTATTTCCTAGATTTATACCGAGTCCCATATCCTCGATAAGTTCCTGCGTTGTCATCTCACGCATTGTCCTGTTCTCACTACCCTTTACTTCTTCGGGAACGGACGATTCATTTTCCGATGAACAAGCAGTAACCGAAACTATCATACATAATGCCAGTATGGCAGACAATATCTTCTTCATAAACATTCTCCTTATATACAGCTGCGATACTCTGTCGGTGTCTTTCCGACCTGTTCCTTGAACTGCCGCATAAAGCTGTATTCATTCGTATAACCACAGCGTGTGCTTATCTCTTTTATAGTAAGTCTTGTAGAGGAAAGCAGACGTTTCGCACGTTGCGTCCTGCCCTCTATTATATCCTTTATAACCGTTGTTCCGAACAGCTTTTTATAAAGATGCTGAAAGCCGGAACGGCTCATACCCGCCTGTGCCGCAAGGTCGTCTACATTACCCACATGGTCAGGCATAGTGAATATCAGGGTTCGTATCTGCGTAAAGCGATAATGCCTTTCGCTCAGCTGTTTTGACGACATACAGTTACGGGACTTCAGCGTTCTGCTCAGCATAAGAAAAAGCACATCTATATACTTTTTCTCGATCTCCTCGCTGTTCACCGCACCCGAATAATGCTCGTAGACAAGTATGTGTACAAGGTGAGAAAGTTCGTCAATATCTCCCAGATATACGGGTATGTCCATCGGTATCCCCAGCTTTTCGACATATCCCTTATCCCAGTAGTCATTCTCGAAATACACCCAGTCATCTGTATACACATTTTCCTGCGCCGTATAGTAGCAAGGAGTATCCGCTGACATCAGTATAAACGAGTTTTCTTTGACCTGATACTGCACCCCACCTACCTTAAAAACCGCAGGCGTCTTTATAAGCAGCAGTAAAACCGCACCAGGTCCTTTAGGTCTGTCCATAATGAAATTTTCATATTTCATATCATGAACATAATTATATCCGATAGAACCTATCTTCATATTTTCACCTCGTAACAACCGAAAATTACTTTGTGAATACAAACCTCTTCAGCTCAAACAGCGGTCTTTCCTTGAAATAGGAAGCCGTCCAGCCTGTATAATCCGTGTCAACCGTAAGGAACACTGCGTGTCTGTCGCTGACCGGCTTTACTTCTGTCTTGTAAACACCGTTTCCGTGTCCTACCTTGAACGAGCCTATCTCCTCGCCGTCCTCGCTGTCGATGCGTATATGCACGTTACAGTCAGCGCCAAGTCCTGTTATATCGGCACTGAAGTACATTCTGCCGTTGCCGTTGTCAAGCCCGAAATCGTAGTATTTATAGCCTATTACAGCACCGTCCTTTATACCCGTTACCACTCTTTCAAACTTGTTATGCTCCGTTACAAACGCTCCGCCTTTAAGCACACAGGCAATCTCAGCCTCCGTTATCCTGTAAGGATCAAGGCTGTCCTCAAAGCCGAGCGAAGTCATTTCAACAGGCGGTATAGTGCCGTCGGGAAGTATCTCGATCTTCTCAACGCAGGCACGTCTTGACATTATCGTACCGTTGGTCATACGGTGATAGAAAATATACCACTGACCGTTTATCTGAGCTATCGAGCCGTGATCGTTACCGCCGGGATAGTCAACACCGTTATCTACGATATATCCTCTGTACTTAAACGGTCCCGTAGGCTTGTCGGAAGTAGCATAAGCAAGACGTGAGCCACGTTTGGGAGAATAGATAAGATAATATGTATCACCGACCTTGCGTGGAGAACAAGCCTCAAAGAAAAGCGTTTCTTCCGTGTCAAAGCCTCCGTCATTATCTGTGGTTATCGGTATGATATGCTCGATACAGCTGTTATCCTTTATCGTGTACATCGTATCTGTATCGACCTCAGCCATAAAAGAACGCTCAAAGCCACAGTAAATATAAGTTCTTCCGTCATCGTCAACAAGCACGCCCGGATCGATGAACCAGCCGTTACAGCATATCTCATCGGATATAGTGTACTTGTATTTTGAAAGCAGTGTGAACGGTCCTTCGGGTCTGTCGCTCACCGCAACGCAGCCCATCGCATTGACAATATATGCATACAGATAGTACTTTCCGTTCCTGCATACGACATCGGGTGCAAATAAGATCTGATTTTTATCGGGTGTCCAATCGGTATCGGACGGAAAATCATCGTCGGGCTTTACACGGAACGTCACACCGTGACACACCCAGTTGTTAAGATCGTTCACAGGTGCGCTCCAGCACTTTAAAACATAGTCGCAGAAATCATCCGAGCCTGCTCTGTCGTGCGAACCGTAGATATATACACGGTCACCGAAAACTCTCGGCTCTCCGTCGGGAATATATTCCCATAAAGGTAAATATGGATTAGGCATAGCTGTTTTTTCCTTTCGTCAGATTATTTTCATCAATTTGATTATATCGCAAATCAAGTCGGCGTAAGCCGACACGGCGGTACGCCGTACTTTTGCCAACGGCAAAAGGATTTGATGATAAAATGTTCTCAGGCAGGCGGGTAACCGCCAAACCGTGCTTATGCATGGGATAATCCGTGTGAACGGATTTCTGTCTGAGGTTATTATAATACATAAACGCACAATAAGCAATATCGTATTCGGCACAAACAGGTTACATTTTGTGCAAACGTCATTTTTCCCCACTTGCCAAAACAGCTTGAAATATGGTAAAATAAAAAGAAAAAGGCAGATGTATTATGATAAAAGAAATTAACAGAGATATTTTCCTGCTGTCGCAGAAGTCCGCCCCTGCGACAGAAAATGACAGGCAGACCGGCGAAGACCTGCTCGAAACATTGATTGCAAATTCCGAACGTTGTGTCGGCATGGCGGCAAATATGATAGGCATACTTAAAAACATTATCGCCATAAACGACAACGGCGATTACATTCTTATGTACAATCCCGAAATAGTAAAGTCAGACGGTGCTTATGAAACGGAAGAAGGTTGTCTGTCGCTTGACGGTTTACGGAAAACAAAGCGATACAAGAAGATAAAAGTGCGTTATCTTGATAGAAATTTCAAGATAAAGATAAAAACGTATGATGGCTTCACCGCTCAGATAATACAGCACGAGGTTGACCATCTCAGCGGAATCATAATATAAAAAATACCGGCATCCTGAACCGATGCCGGTATTTACTTATACGCTTTTCGCCCTTAGTCAACGAGCTTTACTATCATATCCTTAGCGTCAACGGACTTAGTGATAATGCCTGTGTCAAGCATCCACTTGATGTTGTTTGTCCATGTTTCCTCGCTCTGTGATAAGAAAGGTGCACCGTCCTTTTCAGCAAGAGAAAGGATAGTAGCTACACTCTTTGTTTCAACGTCCTTGTTGAGCGGGAAGTTTTCGGTGTTCTGATTCTTGAGCAGGTTCTCAACGCCCTTTTCGGGATTTGCCTTTACATCCTCGTAGCCCTTCTTTGTCGCACGGAGGAATCGTGTCAGCTTGTCGGCGTTCTTCTCTGCGTTTTCCTTAGATGTTACGAACACAAGTTCGGTATAATCAGGCACGCCGTTTTCTGTAGGCTTGATATAGTTTACGGTAAAGCCCTGATTTTCAAGCTCAGGTACTTCGTGGCTTACAAATCCGCCGATCGTAGCGTCAACCTGTCCTGTTGTCATAGAAGACATAAGTTCAAATCCGACATCAATAAGCTCCGCATCGTCCTCCTTAAGACCTGCGTTCTTAAGCATCGTCTTTACAAACGCTTCATTGAGGACAGATCCGCCGTAGCCTATCTTCTTGCACTTTAAATCAGCTACAGTCTTTATGTTCTTATCACCGAGCGACATAAGCACATTTACAGGATTCTGTACTGCCGCACCGATAGAAACAACGGGAATATTCTGATTGGCATTAGCCTGTATTACATCGTGCATATAGTAAAATCCTATATCAGCCTTGCCAGCGGAGGTCATTGAAATAGCGTCATTCGTGTTTGATGGGAACTCAACCTTTATCTTAAGTCCTTCTTCCTCATAATAGCCCTCCTCTATAGCGTCATAGAGGAAAACGTGCGAGCCGTTGGGATACCAGTCCAGTACAACAGAAACCTCTTCGAGATCCTTCGCTTCACTGCTTGCAGAAGAAACATCGGTACTGCCTCCTACCGTAGACGAAGCCGTGTTGCCTGCACAGCCGCACACGCCCAGCATAATAGCCGCTGCTGTGGCAACCGCCGTAAATCTTTTGTTTTTCATGTTAAATTTCCTTTCTCCATGTTATTAGTTTTCTTTCTATTGCACTGATAACAGCTACAACCAACATTGCGCACACCGCAAGAACGACTACAGGAGCAAATACTCCCGCACCGTCAAGCTGTGTCATCATACGTTTACTGAAATATCCCAGTCCGCTCTGCGCACCGAGCCATTCGCCCATTGCCGCTCCAAGAATGCTGAGCGGTATCGCCATTTTTATTGCCGAAAAGAATGACGGCAATGCGGCAGGAAATTTCAGCTTGAAAAATATCGCCGTACCGCTCATTCCCATAGTCCTGAGCAGCTCCTCGTTTTCTCTTTTTGCGGATTTAAGTCCGTCGTGTACCGATATGGTTATCGGGAAGAATGTTATAAGCACAGCAACAAGCACCTTGCTCCATATGCCGTATCCGAGCCACAGCACAAAGAGCGGAGCTATCGCCGTTACCGGTATCGTCTGCGTTGTGACGATTACAGGGTATAACGCTCTTTCTACGCACTCAAAACGCTCCATCACAACGGCAAGCCCCACACCGAGAACCACGGAAATAAGAAGTCCGATAAGCGTTACAAGCATTGTCGCAGGAGTATGTACCGTAAACAGCGGCTCCCGAAGTTCCCATATTTTCACTGCAATCTGTGTCGGTGACGGCAGAATGTACGCCGCATTTATGCACATTGCAATGACCTGCCATAATATAAGCAGACCTATTCCGGTAAGCACGGCAGGAAGGTGCTTTTTCATATATTATCTCCCCTCTCTGCTTTTTCAGTAAGGAATGCCCTGACAAGCTCGTTTTTAAGTTCGACAGATGACGGGGTATACAGATCCTCGCGGCAGGTGATATGACTTACATCAATGACCTTTATCTGCATTACGGGTCTGCCGCTGAGCAGAAAGATTTTATTGCCGACAAGCATAGCTTCCTCGACATCGTGCGTTACCATCATAACTGTGGCATCAAGTCCCTTTACCTGCCCGATAAGCCAGTCCTGCATAGAGATTCTTGTAAGCGAATCCAATGCCGAGAACGGCTCGTCAAGCAGCATAAGCTCCCTGCCGTGCCACAGCTGTACAAGCGTTCTTGCAAACGATACTCTCTGACGCATACCGCCCGAAAGTTCTGACGGACGTTTATTCTCACAGCCCGACAGCCCCACTTTTTCTATTGCCTCTTTTGCCTGCGAGATACGCTCGACCTTTGACATAGGCAGTGCCTCAAGCGGCAAGGTAACATTTTTAAGTATGTTCCGCCACGGCATAAGCAGATCCTTCTGCGGCATGAATGCCGCCGTGCCGGTCGCCTCTTTCGGTGTTTTCCCGTTTATCGTGATACTGCCCTTATATTCCGTTTCAAGACAGGTCATAAGACGGAACAGTGTGCTTTTTCCGCAGCCGGACGCACCGATAACGGTAATTATATCATTCCTTTCAGCCGAAAACGACAGATCCTCAAGCAGAAGATAATCGTCCTCCTTATAGCCGAAGGTGACATTGTTAAACTCAACAAAGGACATCTTATATATCCTTTTCGACTATCTTATAGTTGTGCATAAGCGGACCACTGCCCTTGCCTAAATCCAGCTTTGCGGCGATTGCTCCCGCAAGATATTCCTTTGCGTTTGTGACAGCCTGTACCTTGTCTGACGTTAAAGCAAGGTTGCAGGCTATAGCGGATGAGAATGTACAGCCTGTGCCGTGCGTATTCGGATTATCTATGCGCTTGCCGTTTATCCAGTGATTTTCACCGTCGACATAAAGCAGATCATCGGCTGTATCGTCAAGATGACCGCCCTTTATTACTATTCCGACGGTTGAAGGGAGCTTATCGGAAAGCACCTTTGCCGCCTTTTCCATTTCTTCTCTTGTGGTTATCTTCATACCGGTCAGCACCTCAGCCTCCGCAAGATTCGGCGTGATAATATCCGCAAGAGGAAGAAGCCTTGTCATAAGTGCGTCTGTAGCGTCCTCGCTGATAAGACGACTGCCGCTGGTCGCTACCATTACAGGATCGGCTACTATATTCACAGCCTTGTATTCTTTCAGCTTTTGCGCTATTGCCTCGATTATTTCAACATCGCTTACCATGCCTATTTTTACAGCATCGGGACGAATATCGTTAAATATGCAGTCTAACTGATTCTTCAGAAAATCAGCCGAACTGTTCATAATACCGTATACGCCCGTTGTATTCTGCGCCGTCAATGCCGTGATTGCGCTCATTGCGTACATTCCGTGCATCGTTATTGTCTTTATGTCAGCCTGTATTCCCGCACCGCCGCTGCAGTCCGAGCCGGCTATTGTAAGTATCTTTTTCATAATATCAGGTCCTTTCTTATTTTACCGAACTTTCCGCTACTTTTTCAGCTTTAGCCTTTAAATCTATGACAGCAGACGAAATATCGTCAGCCGCAAAAATTGCCGACACTACTGCCACTCCGTCAAGACCAAGCCCCTCAAGCTGTGATATATTATCCTTGTTTATGCCGCCTATCGCAACCACAGGTATTTTTACCGAATGTGCAACATCGGACAGCACCTTGTGATCTATCGCACCTGCGTCCGTCTTTGTCGAGGTCACAAATGCCGCACCGCTTCCGAGATAATCCGCACCGCCGTTTTCCGCCTCCAGTGCCTCTTTTACGTTATGAGCGGATACGCCTATTATCTTATCCGCTCCGAGATATTCTCTTGCGGCTTTTATGTCAAGGTCGTCCTGTCCCAGATGAACACCGTCTGCATCGATTTCCTTTGCCAGTTTTACATTATCGTTGATAATAAGCGGAACATTGTACTGCTTGCATATCGGCTTCAGCTTAAGAGCAATCTCTCTGAAATGCTCATATTCCGTGTGCTTTTCACGAAGCTGGAATATTGTAACTCCGCTCTTTATCGCCTGCTTTGCCTGTGACAGAAATTCCTCGTCACTGTTGCTCCACGCTCTGTCGCTTACCGCATATAAAAGCATCTGCTTTGGTGTTATGTTCATATATTAACTCCTTCCGGGCAATAAAAAACGCATACGGAACACCACCGTATGCGCAGTTTTACTTACGTTGGCATTACCCAAATCAAGTTATCGGTCGGAAATTTAATTTCCCTCTCAGCCTGTCAAACAAGCTCCCGTTCGCTTTTTTCAGTTGTCTGATACATTGTACAACAAAATATGTTCGTTGTCAATGTCAAAATCTGTAACTTGAATTGTTTCTGCCGTATTTTTTTCGTCTGTCTTGACGCAGATGCTTATAAAGTAATCTTCATTATTAAAACGGGCGCCGTAATGATAAAAAACCGCACCGCTTTCAAAAAGCGTCCTGCCGTTTTCCTCGTCAAAGCACTTCATCTTCAAATCGGAGCCTACCCCTTCGCCTGTCATTTTGGCATAGCTCTCTTTGAGTGTCCACAGCCGTGAGAATGTCTTGTCGCTGTCCGCCGAAGTCAGAATACGATTCACTTCGCTGTCGCCGTAGCACCTTTTCATAACAGCACCGCTTGTACGGCGCACGCTCTCGCAGTCAACCCCTACAGGAGTTTTTGACAAAACAGTCACAGCAAGTCCGTCACAGTGAGAAATGCTGAAATAAACAGGATTGCCCTTGATATACGGCTTTCCGTTTTCGGCTTTTACTATATCGCTTTGTGAAAAATCAAGTCCGATATGAGAAAACACTTTTTCAAGCAGTAATATTCCGCATTTATGAGAATAATCGTGATAGCCGGATTTGATTACGGATTTTTTCTTTATCGGCGATACGAATATAAGAGGTTTTTCAACGTTCATCAGCAAAGCCCCAATTCAAGAAAATCATTTATGTTCTTCCACAGCACCTTTTCCTTGACATCCTCACCAAGCGGTATCCTATCAAGAAATTCAAGGTCCTTATCTGCTCTCCACATAGGATAATCCGTGCCGAAGAACACCCTGTCGCAACCGAACCTGGTAATAAGCTCTGCGGCTTTTTCGGGCGTCATCGCATAGAAAGAGCTGCTGGTATCTACCCATATATTATCAAGTCCCACAAGCTCATGCTCTGCCTTTTCCCACTCAGACCATCCTCCGAAATGAGCGGCAATAAAGCGGGTATGCGGATATTTTCTCGCTATTTCCGCCATAAGCGATGGATTTGAGAATTTATATCGTTTATCACCCGTATGAATAAGAAACGGGAGCTTATCTCCCACTGCGTCATAAATGTGGCAGGCTTTCTCATCATTGATAGCAAAATTCTGAAAATCGGGGTGCAGCTTTATACCGTGAAGACCGAGAGAAATAAGCCTGTCGATTTCCTCTTCCATGTCTTTCATATCCGGGTGAAGCGAGCCGAATCCTATCAGCTTATCAGGATATTTTGCTACCGACTGAACAATGAAATCATTTATCCTCTTTACCTGGTGCGGCACAGTAGCAACCGACTGAACAACATACTTTGACACCCCGCATTCGCTACCTTGATTTATCAGTGAATCTGCTGTGCCGTCAAAGTTCATATAAAGGTCATAGAACCTGCCTATATTATCTGTCGCTTTCTGTGCAATCTTATCGGGAAAAATATGAGCGTGTGCGTCTATTATATATTTACTGTAACTTAACATATCATTCTCCTTAATAATATGCCGTAAATGTGATAAAACGGCGGTGTACCATGATGTACACCGCCGTCTGTAACGAAAAATCAATTATTCTTCGTCTTCAGGAACATAATTCATAATAGCATCAATACCTGCGCTGGTAAGTTCGTATTCCTTTTCCAGCTTTTCAAGGTACTCAACGCCCTTAGGCTCAATGTGGTAATAAACACGTGTACGTCTTCTGCCTACCAGTTCGAGACGGTCAGCAATAAGCTCCTTATCAAGAAGTCTGTAGAGCGTAGGATACATAGAACCTTCTGTGATTCTGAATGTACCGTTACTTCTCTTGCCGATTTCCTGAGTCAGCTGATATCCGTACATTTCTTCACCGTTTAAAAGATGAAGAATGAGCATTTCAAGCGTGCCTCTTTTAAAGTTTTCCTTAATTCCCATCATAAGATAACTACCTCCTTATCTTTAGTTTATATTATTACACATTCAAATAAAATTGTCAATATTCTTTGTAACTTTTTCGTAAAATATACACATTCAAAAATAATTTCTCACGTAATTCAGCAATTTTTTGCGGTTTAGGCGAAATCTTGTTGATATAGTTATTAATTAAACATACAACTTAATATCAAATTCAACAAATCATGCTAAAAATGCTCGAAAAGCGCAAAATCAAGCGTTATTGAAAAGCAACCGAAATATTTTAGTATTCATAAATATAAGGCTGAGAGATTTTGTTAGCAATTATTTTGTACAAAATTCAAATAATCCTGTTCATTCATAGGCTTTGAAAAGTAATAACCCTGGAGATATTCAACGCCTTTTTCCGTGAGCAGGTCTGCTTGTTCTTTGGTTTCCACACCCTCTGCCACTATTGAAATACCAAGACCGTTTATCATTGCTATACAGCTGTTAAGTATAGTTATCGGTTTTTCGCCGTTGTCTTCAAAGCACGGCCATATAAGGCTCTTATCCAGTTTTATTATATCAAATCCCGTACTTGCCATCTGCGACAGATTGGAATATCCCGTTCCGAAATCGTCCATAGAAAAGCCGCAACCCATCGACTTTAACCTTGACATATTAAGATCCAGCAGTTCGCCTGCTTCAACCGCCGCAGTTTCGGTTATTTCAAGATTGAAGAAATCAGAACTTATCCCATATCTGCTCATACAGTCATACAGTCTGTCCGGCAGTGAAATATCAACGCTCTGCACCGCAGAGATATTGACCTCTATGTACTCTACTCCGTACTGCTTTATATCGTTCTGCGCGGCAAAGCGGCAGACATTTTCAACAACGGCATTTCCGAGGTCTGAAATAAGCCCCATACGCTCAGCCATCGGAATAAATATCTCAGGCGATATAAAGCCGAGCGTTTCTTTGTCTTTTAGTCTTACAAGCGCTTCTGCTGATACAAACTTTTTCTTCACCGTTGAATAAATCGGTTGATAGTATACTTCAAGCCCGCTATTTTTTACAGCGTACTGCAAGAGCTTTTCTACTCCGGCAAGATAGTTAATTTCGTCTATTATTGCCTCGCTTACCACCAGAATAGAACGCTCGGATTTGCTCTTTGTATGGAGTATATGCGTCATAAGTTCGGTGATTTTCTCAACGCTGTCGGCATATTTCGGACATTCGATAAAAGTAAGTTTGAATGAAGTGTTTACCTTTACGCCTGCCGAGGTTGAAAACTCAGCCTTGTCAAAATCCGATCTTATCAGTTTTTCACAGCAGGTTTTATGCTTTACAATAAAGCTTATGCTGTTATCCGCCGTATGGTAAAAGTCCGAATGCAGAATACCGGACAGCTTCAACGCCGACCAGCCGAGAATATTATATACCTCGTTTACGCCAACGGAATTTTCGAGAAGTTCGGAATTTGTCAGCGTAAATGTTACTATATAAAATCCTTTACCGTTTTCACAACGCTCGTTCAGCATCATTTCAAACGCATGACGGTTCAGCGCACCGATCACATCGGCGTCATTATATTCACGAGGATTTTCTATAGACAGGAAGATGAACAACTGCATAAGCGAAACGCCCATTGATTCAATAAGCAATGTCGGATTGAGTATCTGCACTATTCCTATCGCAACCCAACCCGAAACGCCGCACAGTGCGATAATCATTATATGCCCCGGCATAGTTCTGCGGCGGCGGATTATCGTTATGACGGTCCATAAGGCATATACGCAAAGGCAGCAATACAGAACCGTTACCACAGGACCGTAAGAATACATACCGTCGTCGCCGACGTGATACTCAATATCCCCGAAAGCCGTCACTACAAATGCAAAAACAGTAGGCAGTATTCTTACAATCAGCTCTACAGCCTTATATCGTTTCTGTTTACGCGTCAAAATATCAACATATATGAACAGGAACATAAGTATCAGCACAAGCGTGCAGATAAATAACTGATGCGCCAGTCTGTTGACAAAAGGAGGGATAGTATCAATATTGTACAGCGTATATATCGTGAAAACTTCCATAAAGCTGAATATAAGCGATACGCTCAGATACAGCGTATAAATTCTTGTAGATAACAGCTTGATGTGTTTATTCGTAAAATAAACAAAAGCCAATGTCAGCATAACGCAAAACGAAACTATCTGAACTCCTAAATTCACACAAATCCCTCCAGACTTCCTTCAATAATTATACGTTCAATGACATAAAAAGTCAAGAAAAAAGACCGCCCTTGCGAGCGGTCATAAAATATATAATACCCGATTATTATACTGTTATCAGCCTACCATATTGCCTGCTATAAGCTGTGCAAACTCATAGCACACAATGTCAGGGTTTGCTACACTCTTCATCTTATCAATAAGCTTGGGTAAGTTTGCGGATATCTCTGTGCTGAATGCTTCAAGAGCGGCACTGTCAGAAATATCAACAGAATTTGAGCTGTTAATTTCAGGAAGAGCTTCCTCGGTATATCCTACTTCCTTGCTGTCAACCTTCAGCGAGAACATATGCGTGCCGTTTGAAGCAACTGCGATATCAAATGTTCCGTTATTGCCGTCCATAGAAACATTCAGCTTAACTTCATAGGTTTCGTTGTCATCGGTCGTAACCTTGAAGCTATATGTGCCGTTGCCGTTTGTTGCGTCAAATGAGAAATCGGCTGTGATAACAGTCTGACCGTCTGCTGTAACAGATGCGGTACCTGTGTAGTTATTGCCGTTTACTGTGCCCTTTGCGCCTGCATAGATATTTGTGCTGCTCGTGATCGTAGCGTTTACGGAATATTCAAACTGGGTCTTATCCGAGAAAGTTACAAGAACAGCTTCAATAGCGTCTACTATAGAGATCTTTCTGCCGATAATGTTGTTATCCTTAACATAAACGATCATTGTAGCTGCTACCTGACTAAGCTCTTCCTCTGTAGCATCCTTTGTCGAATCGGTCATAAGAGTCTTGAGATACTGGAACGAAGCATTATCGATACCAAGCTGTGAAAGGATATCCATAATCTTGCTTTCCTTTTCTACCGCATCAAGTACGTCTGTACAGAAAGCAATCACCTTTTCAACTGTAAAATCAATTGTGTACGATGTGCAATCTACGGTACTGTCCGACATTTTGAATGAATCGGACTTGTTTTCAACACTTGTAAAGTTGTTGAAATAAGCTTCGGTAATAATGTCAACGATCGTGTTAAATGTTTCGTCATCTATATTCTTCAGTATCTCTTCATAATTTGTCGATGCCGAAGGAGCTTCCGCTACATCTGAAACGGTAAGAATACCGCTGAAATCAGAGCTTCCGGATGAAATGTCCTTTAATGATGAGGAAAGCTCATTAAGATCCATTATTATGTACTTATCCGTAAGTTCGGGTACTGTGTAATATACTTTTCCGTCTGCAAGCCAGAAATTAGCATTCATATAAGCACTGTTGCCTGCACTGAAAGTAAGTGATCCCGATCCCTTTTCAGCTGCGCTGTCAACATTGCTTTTAGCTGTTATAACCGTAGGCGCAATATCGACATCAGAACCTATCAGATCCTTCGATACATTTATGGAAATAGTCTGTTCAAGACCGGTCTTGACATTCTTGGTGCTGTTAAATAATTCATCGGCTTTCTTTTCGGCAGATGCAAAATAATTTCTTTCTAATGCTTCGTAACCGCTTGCATTGTTCTTGAACAGATTAAGGCAGGCAAAAACCACGCCGCCTGCAACAATTGCAATTGCAAGAATTATAAGAATTATCGGCAATACCTTGCTTTTTTTCTGAGGAGGTACAACTGCAAAGCTGCCTGCATCATATGCGGGCATACCCTGAGGTGTATACTGTCCCTGAGCCTGAGCGAACTGCGCCTGCTGTGCATACTGTCCGGGCTGAGGCTGATCGCCTTGAGCGTACTGGTTGTACTGTGGTTGTGCCTGCTGAGCAAACTGCTGTGGCTGTCCCTGCTGAGCGTACTGGTTGTACTGAGGCTGTGCCTGCTGAGCAAACTGCTGTGGCTGTCCCTGCTGAGCGTACTGGTTGTACTGAGGCTGTGCCTGCTGAGCAAACTGCTGAGGCTGTGCCTGCTGTTCGGGCTGATTGCTGAACTCATTGAGAGCCTCCTGCCAGTTGGGCTGCTGTTCATTAATGTTATTATTTTCCATGACGTGTCCTTTCAAGATGTAAATTGATATATTTCCTGTTAAAAAATACGGCTAACCGCATTATTTGCTAACATTTTACCATAAAAGCGGCTTAAAAGCAAGTCGGCAATATAAAAATTATATGACGAGGAACATTTTTTCAGATGATATAAGAATATTTATTGCCGTAAGACGGGAGATTTGTTAAATATAAACAAGAAAACTGCTGCAATTTTTACAATTGCAGCAGTCAAATAATTAAATCAGCTTATATTTTGCTTTCATTTTCAGTATACGCAGGACGCTATCATCCAGACGTGCCATACTTATTTCGCCGTCTGTTATCGCATTCATTACGCCGTTGAACGCTTCATCAAGATTTTGCGGCATAAGAACGATATCAATCCCCGCTTTTACTGCGGTTACTGCCGCCTCTGCAGATGTGTAGTTATCGGCAACAGCACCCATAGCCATAGCGTCCGTGATTACCACCCCGTCATATCCCAGCTCATTGCGCAGTTTTTCGGTTATCATCATTTCTGACATTGACGACGGAAGATTGTCATTTGTTACGTTCACTGCGGTTATATGAGATACCATAACCATATCAGTTTTTGGAAGTGACGCTGTGAACGGGATAAGCTCGCAGACTTTAAGCTCGTCCCATGTTTTTTCTATGCTCACATATCCCGAATGAGTGTCATCCTTCGTGTCGCCGTGTCCGGGAAAGTGCTTTAATGTTCCCATAATACCGCTGTCGTGCATTCCGTCAAGCTGAGCCGAAACCATCTCAGCAACAAGCGACGGGTCACTGCCGTAAGAGCGATCCCCTATCACTATATTCTGCGGATTTGTATTGATATCGGCAACAGGAGCAAAATCAAGGTTGAAACCGAGCTTTTTAAGGTACAAGCCAATCTGCCTGCCGACTTCTTCTGCTTTTGACACATCGTCTGTTTTTCCTATATCAGCCATACTTTTATAACTTGCAACGTCATAATAACCGGAATTCGCAACGCGGGCAATGCTTCCACCCTCTTCATCAACAGCGATGAACAGCGGATATTTACTGTTTTTTTGCAGACCGGATATAAATTCAGGCAACTGCTCCGCTCCCGTGATATTCCTGCTGAAAAGCACTACGCCGCCGACAGGATATTCTTCAAGCCGGCTGATAACGGCATCGTCAACACGGTCTGTAGCCGGCGCTGTTTCGGCATTGCTGTTTTCGGCAAGAGCTTCCGGACGGACAATAAACAACTGCCCTACCTTTTCTCTCAGCGACATTTTGCCAAGAACGTCTTTTGCGGTATGTACCACGGTTTCATCATCGTTGAAAATAAATTTTTCGGTACTTGCATTTTCATCAACTACTGTCACTCTCTGTGCGCACGATGATGTAAGAATTATGGAAAGCGACATAAGTATTGTGGCTACTTTTTTCGTAAATTTTTTCATTTTTATTTCTGTGCCATACACAGCTTGTAATAGTCGCCCTTCTTAGCCATAAGTTCATCGTGCGTGCCGGCTTCGGTAATGCCCTTGTTGCTGATGAACATTATCTTGTCGCAGTTTTTGATCGTTGAAAGTCTGTGAGCGATTATAAAACTTGTTCTGCCTTTCAACAGCTCCTGAAGCCCCTTTTGCAGTTCCTTTTCGGTCTTTGCGTCTATTGATGACGTCGCTTCGTCAAGGATAAGTATCTTCGGGTCGGAAATAAGCGTTCTTGCAAAGGATACAAGCTGACGCTGACCGCCCGAAAGCTGTGAGCCACCCTCGTACATCTCGGTCTTATATCCGTTTTCAAGTCCCATAATGAATTCATCTGCACATACTGTCTTTGCCGCCGCCCTGATCTCTTCCTCGGTAGCGTCAAGCTTACCGTAACGGATATTATCCTCTATCGTACCCGAGAATATGAAGCTGTCCTGCATCATTATGCCCATCTTATCACGCAGTGAATGGAGCGTGACCTTGCTTATATCGTTTCCGTCTATGTACACCGCACCGCCGGTAAGGTCATAGAAACGTGACAGCAGATTTACTACAGTAGTCTTGCCGGCACCCGTAGGTCCTACAAGCGCAATGCTTTCTCCGGGCTTTACCGTAAAGCTGACATTTTCGAGTATGTTCTTTCCCTCTTCATAAGCAAACGTAACGTTGCGATATTCGACCTCGCCCTTTATATCAGGCATTTCGTAAGCGTCCTCGGCGTCCTTTACATTTACAGGCTCGTCCATAGTTTCAAATATACGCTCAAGGTATGCAACCGCATTTACAAAGTTGTTGTAAAGGCTGGCAATGTTGATTATAGGCTGCCAGAATCGTGAAGAATAGTTGCTCATTGCAAGTATCGAGCCGAGTGATACCGCCGGATAGCCTATAACGAGCAGTCCGACGAAATACAGTGCCGAATCGACCACCGCTCTTATGTTATCGACCGAGAAGCTGACAAAGTTGTTTACCGTGACCGCTTTCATCCACGCTTTTCTATAGGCGGTCGACAGTCTGCGGAATATGCCAAGGTTTTCATTCTCCCTCGCAAAGCTCTGCGTTACACGCATACAGTTTATGCTCTCCGCAAGATACGCCGTCTGGTTGGAGTTCTTGTTTGAAACCCCCTGCCACGCTCTTCTCTGCTTGTTTTTCAGTATTATCATCACAACAATGAACACGGGAACGCCCGCAAATATTACAAGCGCCAGCCTTGCGTCGACTGAGAACATAAATATCGTAATGAATATGATATTGAATATTTCAAGAATAAAGTTGATAATGCCGTTTGTCAACATATCGGAAACGTTGTTGACGTAGTTTACGACACGAACAAGTATCTTACCCTGCGGTCTGTCGTCATAATACTGGAACGGAAGCTCCTGCAAATGCGCAAACAGATCTTTTCTTATATCGTATATCATAAGCTGACCTGCTTTTGTCATAATACGCTGACGGATATTTCCGAGTACAACGCTGACAATTATAGACAGCAAAAAGCCTATCGACAAAAATACTATATAAGGAATATTTCCGTCGGGTATCGCCACATCGACAGCCTCTTTTGTAAGCAAAGGGCCGATAAGCGCAACGACCGCCGATATTGCAGACAGCGAAAGCGCCAGTATCATCTTCCACTTGTAGCGCTTTACATATACCATTGCTCGCTTGAAATGGCTGAAGTCGAATGGGGTCTCAAGTGTTTCATCAACGTCAAATTTATTTCTTGCCATTTAAACCGCCTCCTCTTTATTACCGTTCTGGAGGGTATATATTTCATAGTAGTAGCCACGCAGCTTCATCAGCTCATCATGCGTTCCGCATTCCTCTATGCGACCGTCCTCAAGGATAACTATTCTGTCTGCATATCTTGCGGAAGATGTACGCTGAGCGATAATCAGTTTTGTACACTCAAAGTCAAGGTTGTTGAGGTTCTCCTGTATCTCCGCCTCGGTTTCCATATCAAGCGCAGATGTGGTATCGTCAAGTATCAGTATCGGCGGACGAATAGCCATTGCACGGGCAAGGGCTATTCTCTGCTTCTGACCGCCCGACAGACCGACACCACGCTCGCCGATTATCGTTTCGTACTGCTCCGGCATCTTCTCAATAAATGTTGCTGACGCCAGATGAGCAAAGTTCTTTACATCTTCAAACGGCAGGTCGGATTTGCCGTAAGCTATATTACCGTCAACCGTATCCGAGAACAGCAATACCTCCTGAGTAGTCATACCGATATTCGCACGAAGTACATCCGGCTCATAATCCTTGACGTTCTTTCCGTCAACATATACTCCGCCCTCGGAAACATCATAAAATCTTGCGATAAGGTTCATGAGCGTTGTCTTGCCGGAGCCGGTAGAACCCATTATTACAATGGTTTCGCCGTGCTTTATGTCGAGATTGATATCGTGAAGTACCGTTGTATCACCGAACTTAGCAGATACATTTTTAAACTCGATATCGCCTTTAAGACGGGGACGCTCGGCACTATTGTGATTATTTACAATATGCGGACGTGAGTAATATACCTCGATTATCTTTGAGATACTTGCAAAGAAACGCTGTAAATCGTTTATCAGCATACCGATATTTCTCATAGCGTTTGCTATTGTCCACAACAGCCCTGAGAATACGGTGTACTGGGCGATGGTAATTCTTCCGTTTATGACGAAGATACCGCCGACCAGCATCTGAACTGCCCAGAGTGCCTGCGCCAGTGTTTCTATGTAAGGCTGGAATGTAAGCCACACCATAGCCGCCTGCTGATTATGCTCACAGTAATCTCTGTTGTACTTATCGAAATCTTCCTTTTCGTATTCCTCACGGGCAAAAGCCTTTACGACACGGTTTGCGGCAATATTCTCCTGTGCTTTTGTATTAAGGCGTGAGAGCTTTTCACGCAGTACCACATACTTGGGACCTACTCTCTTTGAGAACATACGGGTAACTACAAAGAGTATCGGGGTAAGTGCCAGTATGCACAGCGTCATCAGCCAGTCAAGCGTAAAGAAGTAGATTACTGTGAACAGGAAAAGCGCACAGCTTTCAACCACCATCATAATAATCCACGCAATAGAATGACGTATCATATCAAGGTCGCCCGTAAGCCTTGTTACAAGGTCGCCCTTTGTATGAGTGTCAAAGAAGTGCATATCCTGATTCTGGATACGCTCAAAAAGCTCGTTTCGTACTCTTTGAAGAACTCCCTGTGATACGACCTCGTACAGCATTTTTGCAAGAAATTGCAGGCAGGTACGCACGAATACGAATAAAATCATCGCAACGCAAAGCAATATCAACAGATCACGCTGATTTTCAATGTTCTTTAAAGCGTCGGGCGAAGATATGAATATACTGATTATCTGCTCAACTATCATCGGTCCTGTAAGGAAGAATGACTGTATCACTACAGACAGACACAGCGCAACGGCATACACCGCACGGTAGCCCTTCATCTTTCCGAGCATCCATTTAAACTGGAACATTTCACCACACCTTTCCTGATGTCCGCCGATATAAAGATAAAAATTTACCTAACGGCAGACCAAATCCGGTAATCGTTTTCATATTTAGTACAAAGCCTTGCAATAAACGCTTTGCACAAGCTCTCTTTCTTTTTACAAAGCCGATATTACACGGAAAAATCGATTTTGCTTTGGGTATTTTAGCACAATGCTAACGGGCTGTCAAGGGGGTTTTGAAAAATAATTGAAATATTTTTTCACAGTGATAATTTAAGTAAATCAAAAGAACTATTTAATTTATTTAAGCAATTTCATAAAGTTGATTAAATAAAGGAAAATACTGTTTTTCCTATTGTAACAATCATCGTTTTATGGTAAAATTATGTATAGCAAATTTCACAACCATTAGCCGTAATCCCGCCATTCGTTTCAGAAAGGAAAGCATATGAAAAGAAATCCGTTTTTACTTACCGCAATAGCCGCAGCAATCATTTCATCTTTATTGTTAACCTCATGTCGGTCGGATAAAATAACAAACAGCGATAATCAAGACTTTTATGCGCAAAACAGCTCTGCATCAGAAGCCGTTAGCGTTGACAGCAATTCCGGCGCTAAAAACTCTTTGCGCACCGTGACCGAAGTTCCGACGGGCAAGCTTTCCGACACCGATGAATTTCTCAGAGGAATATGGGTTGACGAAAACGGCTTTGTCGCAAATTTCACAAAAAACGGCAGGCAGTCGATATTCGATGACATAGACGTTCCTGATATTATTGATAAAATCTCTGACAAGTCTTCCGATGACAATTTGAAAAAAATCAGCATTACAGCAAAAGACGCCGACACTATAGAAATTGTCTGTGATGATACAAGCTATACCGCATATCACGCCTACAGCGCCAAGGGTCAGCAACTGATCGAAAAATTTCAGAATTCCGTGCTCGGAGAATGGGCAATATGCAACAGCGGCTATGAACAAACTATAAATATCAAGAAATACAACTTACTGACAACCTTTAAAAACGAACTTGCCGACGATATATACACAGTGAGACTTGAAGGCGTAAAGTTGCGCATGACCCTGCTCGGCAGTACGGACGGATTTGCAAGGCTTGACGGCGATAAACTGATATTTATTTTTTCTTACAGCGATATGGTTTCTTCCTGCACGCTGATAAAAAAAGACAGCGATGAGTATAATGAGCTGACCGATGCCGGTTCGGCTCTTGACGGCGTATGGGTAGATCCCGACGACCTGAACACAACGCTCACATTCTTTGCAGGAAAGTCGCTCAGCGTGACGGGCAACGCTTTTAAAGAGGTGCTCGGCGAAAATTTCGACAGCCTTTCGGGTAAGACCTATGACATATCCGCAAGATACAAGAACGATATTATAAATGTTTATTCAGGCGATGACACCTTGTTCAGTATCGTTATGTACGGAAGCGATGTACTTGCCGTTTTCGCAGACAGCAACGACCGCTATCCGCGGATTCTCTTCTACCGTGAAAACAGCGATGAGATAAAAAGAGCAAAGGAAATGCAGAAGCTGGAAAAAGAAAAAGCCGATCTGCTGAGCGCCTATCCGGATAACGATAACTGGCTGAACAATGCCGAATGCGGCGACATATTATCCCTTACGGATAAGGATTATATCGACAAGTGCGTCCAAAATGGATATTTTACCGCAGGAACGCCACAGGAGCTTGCGAGCTTTGTTTACTATGTGAACACTCAGCCTGTAGAACAAGGTCAGCTTTCGCTTGTGCTTACAGCCGATATTGACCTTTCCGACTATAAATGGGCGCCTATGGGCTGGAGCGGAGGCAGCAATTCAGACCATCCGTTTTCATTTTGTGTATACGGCGAAAATCACAAGATAAAGTATATGACGATATATTCGGACTACAGCAACGCAGGCTTTATCGGCCGGGGAACGGTATGCGGTGTGTTCGATCTTGATATTGAAAATGCCATTGTAACAGGCAATGACAATGTAGGCATTCTCACGGGTCAGGCTATTATGGGAAATTACCAAAACTGCCACGTCAGCGGAACGGTAAACGGAAGCAGAGCAGGCTCACTTCTCGGCTATGAGGCAAACTGCAATAAAGAAAACTGCACCGCAGATGTTGAGGTAAACGGCAAGAAATTCGATTTCCTTTCGTGGAACGAACAGCAGAAAAGCGAGATAAAAATAGACGATCCCGTTACAATAACGATAGACGAAAACTATACCGTTACGCGCCCGGAGGTAACAAATTATACCAATCTCGGCTGGATGGTATATGAGGACGGAAAGGAGATGCTCCACAGAAACGCAGAGAACGAGCTCAGCTATTGCTATTTCGGAAATGAGTCGGGACACAGCTATGAAATTTATCTCTCGGCATACGTCAAGGGTCAGTATGTGCCGATAAGCAATATTATCAAGTATACAGTGAAATAACCTGAATTCAGTACCGCAATTATTATGTTGCGGTACTTGATTTTTCCCCAAAAAAGTAGTACAATTATTGTGTAAAACTCTATCTCCGCTTAAATGCGGAAATTTACATAAAGAAAGAAAGGACTACCGTATGACTATAAAGACATACTTCCTCAGCGAAGATAAAACGGTCTATTTAAAGGCATATATGCTTGATAACGTAGAAGGACTTCCCTTCTGCGAAAAACGTCCGTGTATACTTATTCTTCCCGGCGGCGGATACGAATACTGCTCCGCAAGAGAGGGAGAGCCTGTTGCAATGCACTATCTTGCCGAGGGCTATAACGCTTTCGTGCTTATATACAGCTGTAACGCAAGACACCCTGCCCCGCTTCTCAATGCGTCCTACGCTATTCTGAAGCTCCGTCAGAGATGTGATGAGTTCGGCATAGATCCTAACAAGCTCGCAGTATGGGGAGCAAGCGCAGGCGGCCACCTTGCCGCTTGTACCGCTACAATGTGGCAGGATCCTTCAATATACAAGGCGCTCGGTTGTAAGCCGGAGGACATCCGTCCCGATGCAGCGATACTCAGCTACCCTGTTATCAGCGGAACGACAAATCCGCACAAGGGTTCGTTTGACGTACTGCTCGGCAAGGACGCTACCAGAGATGAGCTGTCAAAGCTGTCTATCGAAAACCGTGTAACACCCAAGACACCGCCCATATTCTTATGGTGCACCGCAAACGATGACTGCGTTCCTGCACAGAACAGTCTTGTTATGGCTAAAGCGTGCGTGTCTAATAAAGTACCCGTTGAACTGCATATGTTCGACTGCGGACCGCACGGACTTTCGACCTGCGATAAAGTAACAGGCTGGAACGAGGCATTCTATCTTGATAACTGCAAGCAGTGGATAAAGATGTCCGTTGACTTCCTTGCAAAATATCTCGGAGTCTGAGTAAAGCAAACTATAAACCAAGCCGTGAACGGCAGAATATAAACAAAAGAAAGAGGCATAAAAATGAGCAAAGTACCTTTCACCACTAAGGAAAAGCTGGAGGAGATAATCAAGCAGATCCCAACACCTTTCCACATTTACGATGAAAAAGGAATAAGAGAAACAGCAAGAAAGCTGTATGACGCATTCTCGTGGAACAAGGGTTTCAGAGAATATTTTGCCGTTAAGGCAACACCTAACCCCTACCTTATGGAGATACTTAAGGAGGAGGGCTGCGGCTTTGACTGCTCAAGCTATACAGAGCTTATGCTGTCCGATAAGGTCGGCGCTAAACAGCACGACATTATGTTCAGCTCAAACGCTACTCCCGACGAGGATTTCAAGCTTGCTTACAAGCTCGGCGCTATAATCAACCTTGATGATTTCACTCACATAGATGTACTCGACAAGCTGACAGGTATCCCCGAAACCATCTGCTGTCGTTACAATCCCGGCGGTGAATTCAAGACAAGCGAAAAGGGCAACGTAATGGACACCCCCAAGGACGCAAAGTACGGTATGACCCACGAGCAGATAATCGAAGCATACAAGATACTTAAGGAAAAGGGCGCAAAGCGTTTCGGTATGCACGCATTCCTTGCAAGCAACACGCTGACAAACGAGTATTACCCCGTACTCGCAGGTATTCTGTTCAGAACGGCTGTTGAGATAAAGGAAAAGACAGGCGTACAGTTAAGCTTCATCAACCTTTCCGGCGGTGTAGGCGTTCCTTATAAGCCTGACCAGCCCGCAAACGATATAAAGGTTATCGGTGAGGGTGTCCGCAAGGCTTATGAAGAGATACTCGTTCCGGCTGGTATGGGCGATGTAGCTATCTTCACAGAGCTTGGCAGATATATGCTTGCACCCAACGGCGCACTTGTTGCAAAGGCTATCCGTGAAAAGCACATCTACAAGGAATATATCGGTCTTGACGCTTGTGCCGCTAACCTTATGCGTCCTGCCATCTACGGCGCATATCATCATATTACGGTTATGGGCAAGGAAAATCAGCCCTGCGACCACAAATACGATATAACAGGCGGTCTTTGTGAGAACTGCGACAAGTTCGCCGTTGACCGTATGCTTCCTAAGATTGATATAGGCGATATAATCTATATCCACGATACAGGCGCACACGGTTTCTCAATGGGCTACAATTACAACGGCAAGCTCCGCAGTGCAGAGGTTCTTCTGAAAGAGGACGGCTCGTTCAAGCTCATCCGCCGTGCAGAAACTCCGGAGGATTATTTCGCTACTTTCGATTTTTCGGATAAGTACAGCTTCTCAAAGTAATTGAACTGAATATCGGGGCAGATGACGGGAGTTGTCTGCCCTTTTGCTTTATTGCGATACAATGAAATGTAAAAATAAAGGAGAATATATATGAACGTGACTTTTAAACCGACAGGTATGTACTCACCTGCGCAAAATCAAATCCATCGGCAGAATGCGCAGAATAAAACAGGTGCAGATGAGAAGCAGAAAGTGCAGGAAAGCATTACCTCCGAAGATGCTCACGCCGAGGAAAAGACAAGGCTTGAACAGCTGAGGGAAAAGAAAAAGCAGGAATATGACAGCGCGATGAATCAGCTTGAGCAAATGCGTGAAGCAGAAAAACAAGCTGAAAAGAGCGGTAAGAAATTCACCGACTACGGAAAGCTTCTTAAAATAGCCATGCGTATAATGAACGGCGACAAAGTGCCTATGACAGACAGAAAAAAGCTTGCCGAGGAGATGCCAGACTTATATAAGCAGGCTACCCTGATGCGCCGTACCGACAATGACAAGCCGAAAAAATACAAGAGCGAATATGAGGACGACAAGGACAAGACCACGGTCGAAAAAATGCTCGACGGAATGGACGGCTCCGACGATCCCTCAGACATTATGACCGATTTGCTCGGCTCAACCGACAAATAAACCCAAAAATGAGGGACTATAAAATGAAAGACAGAAGAGAAATCAACATAGAAGTATTTGAAGACACAATGAAGCAATATAAGAGTAATCCCATACTTAAAGCGGCTGTAAGCAACTCGGTTGCGAACCAGAAGTTTACGGCGGCTGACGAAACTGTGGTGTTGCCGCAGTGCGCCGGATACACGCCGACCGTTACGGTAAGCGGAAAACGTTCTCTTGAGGCGGCTGTTGAGTATGCGAAGCAAGGCATGAAGACCTGCGTGCTGAACTTTGCCTCGGCGAGCAATCCCGGCGGCGGTGTTACTCACGGCTCATCGGCGCAGGAAGAATCAATCTGCCGTTGCTCGACGCTGTACCCCTGCCTTAACACAGGCGATATGTGGAGCTGTTTCTACACTCCGCACAGACAAGCTGAAAATCCGCTCTACAACAACGATTGCATCTACACTCCCGATGTATATGTGATAAAGAGCGACACAAACGTACCGAAGCTGCTGCCCGAAAGCGAATGGCAGAAGGTGAATATAATCACCTGTGCCGCACCGAATCTGCGGCATAAGCCGAGCAACTGTATGAATCCCGGAGCCGGCGACAAACGGGCTGATATAAACGATAAAGAGCTTGCACAGCTTCTGACATCGAGGATACGCAGGATATTCGAGATTGCGGCGGCAAACGGCAACGAGGCGCTGATACTCGGTGCTTTCGGCTGCGGTGCGTTCAAAAATCCGCCGATAGTTGTGGCAAAGGTTTTCGCAGAGCAGCTTCAGGCGTTCAGGGGCTGTTTCAAGGCTATTGAATTTGCTGTATTCCATACCGAGCGTGAAGCAGGCAACTATAACGCTTTCAAGGCGGCAATAAGATAACGGTAATATCCCGAAAGGGTTTTAATTCAGGAGGTATATCTATGAAAACTTTACTTGATGTGTGCAAATTTCTGAAATCAGCAGGTACATATTACCTTGCGACCGTAGACGGTGACAAGCCGAGAGTAAGACCTTTCGGTACGGCTCACATCTACAACGGAAAGCTGTATATCCAGACAGGAAAGAAAAAGGCGGTATCGCATCAGATAGCCGCAAATCCCAATGTTGAGATATGCGCTATGGCAGACGGCGACTGGCTGAGAATCGAGGGGGAGCTTGTCGAGGACGATGACCGTGCGGCAAGAATTTCGATGCTTGATGCCTACCCTGAGCTTAAGGCTCTGTATGATGCGGATGACGGCAACACGCAGGTGTTTTACTTTAAAAATTCCACCGCTACCCTGTCATCGTTCACAAAGCCGCAGGAAGTTGTCAAGTTCTGATTTAAATTAAATTTTCTTAAGGAGTGATTGCATTGGTAATCTGCGCCATCTTAGCTCCATGCAAGGCTTAGCGGATAACCGCATGGAGAAAACTTAATACATTATCCGCTGACCTTGCTTTTTTGAAATCATAAAATATAAGGAGAAAGGTTATGAATAAAAATAATGAAAGTAAGAGCTTTGGGCAGTTTATACTGCTTTGGCTCACTCAATCACTTTCCGCACTGGGAAGTGCTATGACAAGCTATGCGCTTGTACTTTGGCTGTATTGATAAAGACGAAACACCGAGAGATTGCATTATTCGTGAGTGCTACGAAGAATTAGGAATTGAAGGTACTGCTTTTAAATACCTTGGCTTGATGAAATTTCTTATGATGCCAGACTATTTTTCTTCCAAGGAACGCATTGAATATGGTGGTCTGTATGGTGTTACCCTTGAAAATATGACCATTGAAGAAATCTATAATCAAATAAACGATCGTGCTGAAATAGTCAAGTTGGCGTTTTACAAGGATATTAAGGATAAAGAGCCGATTACTCCTATTGATGAGAAGCTGTTGGAATAATATATCAAATAATACTGAGGTAATTTCAAATGAAAATAACAAAACCCGAAATGATTATTTTTGACTATGGACATACTTTGCTTTGCGAGCCTGATTGGAATTCTGACAGAGGAAACGTCGAACTTATGAAATACATAGTGAAAAATCCAAATAATTGCACGATTGAAGACATTCAGAGTGAAGTAAATAAGATATTCGGAGAAATTGAAAGTGTAAGGAATACTCTTGGATATGACATTCCAGCAAGAGTCGGAAACCGCCTTGCATTCGAACATTTGGGCATAGAATTTTCATTGACGCCTTTGGATCACGAAATAATTTTTTGGACTGCTGCTTCACAAGGAGCAATTATGCCTTATGCAGATGAAATGATAGATTATCTTAATCAAGCAGGTATTCGTACTGCGATAATCAGCAACAATGCGTGGTCAGGCGAAGCAATAAAGGAGCGTTTTGACAGATTACTCCCTAACAATCGGTTTGAATTTATAATATCTTCTTGTGATTATATGATACGAAAACCCGATAAGCGTCTATTTGAAATTGCATTGATGAAATCCGGATTGACATCTGACAAGGTGTGGTATTGCGGGGATAGCTACTCAAATGATGTTGTCGGTGCAAATAACGCAGGAATTTTTCCTGTTTATTATAGCAATACAAATAATAATGCCAATGCCGACTTTGAATATTTGAGCGTAAGGGATTGGCGGGAAATGATAGAAACTTTGGAGAATTTATAATGAATGTTAGAATAATAAACACAGATGAAATAAAGCTGTTGTTTCAACTCTTTGATTATAACGACCCAGATGAAATGATTGCTGAAAACACAAGAGATATTAACAAGGGAAAAATTGATATATTCGGATTGTTTCAAGATGGTAACCTGATAGGCGAGATCCATGTTGCCTATGTTCATAGCGATGAAAGATTTGCTGTAAGAAATAAGCGTGTTTATCTATTTGCTTTCCGTGTTCATGAAGATTTTCAAGGCAAAGGATATGGTCAGTTTTTGATGAACGAGGTAGTTTCCATACTTTCAGAAAAAGGCTATTCCAAATTTACAATAGGCGTTGAAGATGATAATGAAATGGCTATACACATATATTCAAAGCTAGGATTCACACAGTTGATTGGCAGGATAAGCGAGAAGTATCAGGACGATAGCTATGAGTATGGGTTGTATTTGAGGTCTTTATAAGGGATTATTATGAAAGTAATGGTTTTCGACATATGCGGACCTCTTATGAAATATAAGAATATGCTGCTTTCGTGGCTGGATTTCTACAAGGACGGTTTCCGTTACGTCCGCAAGGAACTTGCTTCGAATATAATTAAAAGATAATAATATCGTACATATCAAGGGTGTATTAAAATGAAAGTTTCTATTTTTTATTCGTGGCAATCTAATCTACCTAATAAAACTAACAGGAGTTTTATTCAAGCTGCAATAGAGGTCGCTCTTAAAGAAATTAACAAGGATAATAGAATTGTTGCTTGCATAGATAGAGACACCAAAGATGAATTGGGAAGTCCAGATATTCGCACCTCAATTTTCAACAAGATCAATCATAGCAAATTTTTTATATGTGATATTTCTATAAACGAAAATCAAATGCCAAACCCAAATGTTCTTATAGAATTGGGATATGCAATCAAAACATTGGGGTGGAGTAAAATAATATGCTTGTTTAATTCTCAAACATGTAAAATAGAAGATTTACCTTTTGATATTAATCATAACAGAGTAACAGCATATACGCCCAATTCAGAGAATAAAAAACGTATTTCCGAAATTATTTCTCTAAATATAAGTGATTTATTTAAAAAGGGTCAACTTTATAATCCTATTGAAGACCATATAAAAAAGAAAATCGATTATATCATTCTTAAAATTGCTCGCAACATTGTTAATATATTCGATTTTGAAAAGGATATTAATTTATCTGTACGTTTATCAGAATTAGATGAGTTATCAGTTGAACAGATGGCATATACCCTTTCCCAAACAAAAACCTTAGGATTTTATTATCTCTTTGATTATGAAGAGTCACAAAACAGCTTAGAGAAAATACTCGATCAACTATTGAGCTGTAATTACTTTAAAGATGGATGGAAAGAAGCTGTCATAGAGTTAATTGATTGGATTGATATGTGGAATCATACGATTGACCCTCATTTTTCTCCTAATCTTTTTAAAGAAATAACAGAGAGCATATATATAATAAGAGATATGTACAGCGAAAATTCTCAAAATCCGCCGAGGTCCGTTATTCTTTTAAAGCACATTGATGATAATAAGTATTCAGTTGTTCAAGGAGGTTCTTTGTGTAATTGCAATTACGAAAACGCCTCAAAACAGGTTGTAATTCAAGATTGCTATGGGTATATTATAGCCAAAAGAATAAAAGAACTGTTCACAATAATTGATTTGTGGCTAGAGGAATCCGGAAGCGAAATAATCCTTGACCCACACTATTACGTTATTAAATAGATTATTACATAAAGGTGATTTAAATCCGCTTATAATCACAGGTTAGTCACGGTTCTCAAACCACGTTGCTAAACAACTAAAAAAGCTCGGTAGCTTGTGAGTTTACAAGCTACTGAGCTTTTTTGATCTGCTGTATTTGTCTTTAACTTGGTTTTGAATACTTCTTTATGGGACCCTGTCTAACAAGGGCGGAGTTTTTCTATATTTCGGTTCTTGATTTTCCCGACATTTATTATAGAGCCTATAAAAATCAGCCCCGTTTACCAAAAGATAAACGGGGAATTTTTATATCATAATTCAAAAACGCTTTACAGCATAATAGTACATTCCCATACCGATAGATCCGGTAATTACCTCTGTCAGCGGGAATGCAAGCCAAGCTTAATCCAGTCCGATAAAAGAGAATATCCAGAATAACGGCACAAGGCAAATAAGCTGACGTAATACGGAAAGGAACGTACTGGTTTTTGAATAACCGATAGATTGAAAGAAAACCGGCGTCATAAACGAAAATACAGCAGGAATAAAGCTGGCTCCTATCAGGCGAAATCCAACCGCACCTATTCTTTTTACCGTTTCGCTCTGAGTGAACAGCCCTATAAGCTGAGTGGGGATAAGCTCAAAGGACAGCACACCGAGTATCATAAATACGCCGGATATTATCAGTGAGCTGCGGAAGATTTTTCTGCACCTTAAGTAATCTCCCGATGTATAATTGTAGCTGAGTACAGGTACGATGCACGTCTGCAATCCCAGAAGCGGTATGAAGAAGAACGATTGTAATTTATAGTAAAGACCGAGTACGGTCACCGCCTCATCGCAGAATCCTGCAAGAATAATGTTCAGAATTGCTATGTAGACAGTGTAAAGAGCCTGCATACATATTGACGGATAGCCCAGCTTGTATATACTTTTGGCGATATACGGGATACGCTTTATTTCGGGCGGCTTTCGTGTGCCTTTTACACCTACGATAACTGCGGCGGCTATCTGACCTATAACGGTAGCTATTGCCGCACCCTTTATCCCAAGTCCTGCGGTAAAAATCAGCAACGGGTCAAGAACGATATTCGTTACCGCTCCGACAATCTGAGCGATCATCGGCAGTTTCATATTGCCTTCCGACTGAAGCACCTTTGTCCAGTTTCCTTCAAGGAAAAGTCCTATGCTTCCTATGCTTACTATCATACCGTACTCGTTTGCGTACTGCATTGCAACGGGCGACTGAGCCGATATTGCAACGTACGGTCCCATAAACGCTATTGATATTACGGAAATCAGCGCCCACATTATAACTGCAAGAACAGTTCCGACACCTGCCGTATGGTTGGCGCCTTTTTCATCTTTCAGCGCATACTGCTTTGCCATAAGCGTATTGGTTCCTACCCCAGTGCCGACCGCAAGAGCTATTATAATAAGCTGAACGGGATAGATAGCCGACAGGGCGGTAAGTCCGTCATCGGAATACTGTCCGACAAAAAGGCTGTCGATTATATTGTACATTGCCTGTATCAGCTGAGCCAGCATTATAGGCGGAGCGATACGGAGCATTATCTTCCACACGCTTTCTGTTCCGAAAAATTCAGGAGAAACGGATCTTGCTTTTTCTGCCAAAAAATAACCTTCTTTTCTTAATCACTCGACGTATGATTATAACACTTTATCAGGAAGATTTCAAGATAAAAATACAGAATTACAAAAAAGTCCACCGTATGCCTAAGCATACGGTGGTAACCCCAGATCAACAAGGAGATTATACTCTTTCTAAAACTGTGAAGCCTGCGTTAAAACGGATAGTGCCATCCTCGGCTTCCTTTATTTCAGCGAATGAAGAAACAGGCTCATCCATAACGGTGCCGTTTATCTTTGTATCATAGAAGAGCTTACCGTCTTCTTCCTTCCACACGGTAGTGTCAATCACACCGTAGTTATCCTTTATCTTAGCTCCCTGCTCTTTTGCTTTTTCCATCATTTCTTCCGGAATAGGCATCATTGTTTCAACCGTGCCGTCTTCGCAAAATTCGTAAATAAAAGATGCCTGCTGCATATAATCGTTAAGCAGATCCTCGTCAGTGATATACTTCGGGAAGTCTTCAACCGCTACGAAAATCATTTTACCCGGTTCGGGATAAACCGGCAATTCTTTAACTTTCCATTTACCGATAAGATTCATACTATTCATCCTTTCATACTCTGAATTTTCCTGATTTAAGCAATCATAAGCCGTTACAGCTTATGCCCAGGGGTCTGCGGATTTGGGTGTGCGTATACCTGTAAGCAGGTACTGCTCCCATAAGAACCATTTGCCGTCGCCCTTCATACGCAGTTTTATGGGTCTGGGGCTGTCAGCGCCGCCGCAGGTAATGAACAGCTTCATATAACCCTGTTCCTCGCCCGAAACGTGCGTACTTTGTACCGTTATTCTGAACGGCTCTGAAGGCGTGTAATCATTATCCGGTGTTGCACCCTCAAAATATGAGAACGGAATATAGGTCTTTCCGTCACGGAAACGGTCATTGAGAAATGAAATTTCAGCGCCGTTGAGCGGACGTGGACCTCTCAGCCAGTTGAGCATTTCAGTACCGATATTTTTGTCTGCCGCATAGGCGCACAGTGCACATACAGTAAGAGCAGCCGTCTTGAACGGCGAATCAAGGCTTGCCTCAGGCAGCGCCTGCATCTGTGCAAGACTTTCGGGAAGTGCTGTGAATGTAAATGTTTCGCTCTTGTTGCCTATAGACATTGCGGCATTGTTTACCGCACCTCCTACAGCGCTTGCCGCTGTGCTTTTAAGTTTGTCAAAAAGTCCCATTGTGTTCCTCCTGTATCATCTGTATTTAAGCTGATTAGCTTTTTACCGGGTAATTAATTCATGTTTCCTATCGTAATATCATTTATCAATATGACGGTATGAGGCATTACTGCTCCGCTCAGGAATCCTCTTCCTCGCCGTACTTTTCTGCCAGTGCGTAAAACAAATCCTTTACGTTTTCGCTTACCTCACAATTTGCATTAAGATTAGTGCCGTCTGCAAACTTCAGGCTGCTCGAATACATCGTTTCATCGCATACAAAAACCACACGGCTTAACGGTCTTGGTCGGTGTTTCTTGATTTTATCCGCAAGATTGCTTTCCTCTGCCGCTTTGATTACATTTTCGGCTTCTTCCTGCGTTATCTCACGGTTATCCGATTTAACTCTTTCTTCTTTGTCGCTTACCGAGCAATTACAGCTAAACAGCCATTTATCGCCGCTTTTATTAAGATCGAAGTTATAGCTAAAGGTGTAACACATATGACCGCAGGACGCATATATCTCAATTACATCATTATAATTGTATTTTTTTGTTCTTTCTAAAAAGCCCATGTGTTCCCTCCCCTTTTTCAGCTCATTTCTGCGTACAGATCTTGCCTTTAGTGTATTTCTCAGCCAGCTTTATAAAAGCACTCTTTATCTCCTCAGACAGGCGGATAACCGCCTACCGTGCTTATGCACGGGATAATCCGCTTATGCGGTTTATCTGTCTGAGGTTATTATATCACAAATCAAATCGGCGCAAGCCGACACGGCGGTACGCCGTGCTTTTGCCTGTGGCAAAAGGATTTGATGATAAAATGTCCTCAGACAGGCGGATAACCGCCTACCGTGCTTATGCACGGGATAATCCGCTTATGCGGTTTATCTGTCTGAGGTTATTATATCACAAATCAAATCGGCGCAAGCCGACACGGCGGTACGCCGTGCTTTTGCCTGTGGCAAAAGGATTTGATGATAAAATGTCCTCAGACAGGCGGATAACCGCCTACCGTGCTTATGCACGGGATAATCCGCTTATGCGGTTTATCTGTCTGAGGTTATTATATCACAAATCAAATCGGCGCAAGCCGACACGGCGGTACGCCGTGCTTTTGCCTGTGGCAAAAGGATTTGATGATAAAATGTCCTCAGACAGGCGGATAACCGCCTACCGTGCTTATGCACGGGATAATCCGCTTATGCGGTTTATCTGTCTGAGGTTATTATACCATACCATTCCATTTAAGCCATTACCCAAATGGGTAAAATAAAAGCAAACACAAGAAATTTCTGTCAAAATCCGTTAACAATCAGTTTTTTTGATGTAACAACTGCGGCGAGCTTTGTTTTTGATGAATAACCGGTTTTTGAAAGCATACTGCTGACGTGTGCCTTTACGCAATCGGGAGTAACGCAAAGCTCCTGTGCCATTTCCTTATACGTCATACCTTCGACCAGCAGACGCAGAACTCTGATTTCCGCATCGGAAAACTCGTAGCTGGTAGCGTTTCCTACGGGTATTTCGGGCATTTTATCGGGATATACGCATTCTCCGTCTATCGTCCTCTTTATAACGCTGAGTAACTCCTCTGCGCTTACATCCTTGAACCAGATACTCTCTGCACCTGCTTTTCTCGCCTTATTAAGATAGCTGTAATCAAGCATTGAGGTTATGATGATAATTTTTATCGAAGGGAAGTGTTTTTTTATTTTTTCCGCAGCGACAAATCCGCTCTCATCGTTTTCCGTGCATACGTCCATTAATATCAGGTCGATATTTCCACGCATACAGTATTGCTCGGCAAGCGCCGCACAAGAAAGCGAGCCTGCCAAAGAAAGATCGTCTGCCTGCGCTACAAGATTTTCAAGGCTTTCCCTTATCATTTTCTGGTCTTCTACAATCAGTACCTGCGTCATAGTGTTACCTCCTTGTTGAGCGGAAATGAAATTACAAGCTCGAAAAACGGGTATGAATTAATGCTCATAGTTCCGCCGCTTTTTTCTACTCTGTCGTGCAGTGACGAAAGGCCGCCGCCTTCAGTGACGGTGCTGACCGGTGCTTTTCCGTCATTGGACAGGGCTATCCATTGTCTGCCGCCGCTTTTACTGCATTTAACGTTCAATTTTGTCGCCCCTGCATGACGTACAGCATTCGTTGCACACTCTCTGACAGCCGTTATGAATATTTTATAATAAAACGGGTCGGGAATATCTCCTTCAACATTTATTTTGATTCCGAGAACAGACGATGTTTCCTTTAGCTGACCGGATATATCGTAGCTGTTTGCTCCGTAGCTTTTTTCGTTGTCCCTCATAAGAAGTCTTACAGCATTCTTCCACGCTGTAAGATCCAGCTCGCTTGTCGGTCTGTTATTTGACAGCAGATTACGGGTCGCAATTACGCTCCTGCCTATATCGTCGTGTACACGAATCTTCATACCGAGTATTTCTTCTTCACGGATAACCGTTCTTATATTCTCTGTCAGCTTTCGCATTCGTCTGCCCGCACGCTCGAGTTTTCTGCTGCTTTCTTCAAGCTGAAGCTGACGTCTGTACAGCTCGTCAACATCTGTTGCGGTTACCTGTGTATAGTAGCCGACGCCGTTCAGCGAAATCACATCTAGCCTGAAGCGCCACGCTTTTCCCTTTACAAGTACGACCGAGCCGCTGTTATGCTCCGAAAATATATCCTGCAGTTCGCTGAGGCACTGTACGTCAAAACCTTTCAATTCATATATCAGCCTGTCCATTTGCCTGTTGCACAGGACCGCTATTCCGTTGCTGTCGAAAAAACATATACCCGACGGGAGATTATCAAATGCGTCTTTTACCGTCCTGCGTAACAGATAGCGTCTGCCTAAGCCTTGCATCTTTTTACCTCCCTTCTGTATACAATCTGCCATTCGCCGTCATCGTCACATACCGCCGTTACAAAATCACCGTTCATTACAGCAAGATCCGTACCGCTTTCAGCAGTGATCTTCATTGTGAATATACCGTCGTTTAACGTCACGGATATATTCACAGCCGATAAATTATCCAGTGACAGCTCAATCATTTTTTCAAATGTATCGAATATTTCCATTACTGTCACAGCCGGTACGGGCTTATTTAATCTGATATTAAGTCCGCAGGTCACGCCGTACAGTTCAAGATTATCCGTAAGCTCAAGGAACGCAAGGTACAGCTCTTTTTCGCTTATCATACTGCTTCTTTCCGATATGAATATGAGATTGTTCCTGCGCTTTAGATAAGCGCCGATCACTACCATCTTACCCAATAGCTTTCTGCGCTCATCTTCATCCTCCGACATCTCGAAGCGGTCTGTAAGGCTGTTCAATATAGCTATCTGACCTGACGTTTCACGGCTGATCCTGTCATATATCCTGTCACGCTCAAGTATGTGAACCTCTCTGTTTCTGAGATCGTATTCTTCGCAAATCAGATCATAATCATCCTTGAGATCGTCCTTAGCCTCCGCCAGCTTGTCGTTTACCTCTATCAGCTCAGAAAGATCGTCAAGCCACAAGACATAGCCTCCTTTTATCTTTGCGGAGGAAAGACGCTTTCCGTTGCTGAGCATTACGGGAGAGGACTTTGCCGTCTGCATTATTTCACGGTCTATCTTTTCGGCACAATCGGACGAGAGGAGTATATTGTAATCATTGTCGGTAATCAAAGCAGGAACTGTACACGGCCGCAAAAGCTGTATGTAATAAGTGTTTGAGCGGATAAGTCCGCATTGTATGCAGAATTCAAAAGAAAGCGCAGTAAGAAGGCTTACGGTAATAGTCATATCGCCTGCCAGTCTGTGAATGAACGTACCGCCCGTGATTTCTCCGGACACATAGAGCAACGTGTAGATAACCATTGCAACAACAGGCAGTAGCGGCATAATAAACGTTTTTCTTGCCTTTGGTATACGGCACTTGGATATTAAAGCACAAATGCGCCGATTGTGCATAAAAGCATATATCCTGCCACTATATAATATCCGCCTGCATAGCTGTAATCACTGTCGTTCCACATTTCCCTTTCTCCCGGAAATCTGAACACAAGGCAATGCAGATCGTTTGTAAGCACGAATATTACCATCAGGACAGAAGCGACATACAGTAAGGATGTAACTGCGGGCAGGCGGTAGTTTTCGGGCTTTCCGAGCGACAGAGCGACCAACAGCGCAAACATGGGAATAAATATCATCGGGATATAATACATATACCACAGCGTTCTGACAGCGAGCGGACTCTGGGCTATGATGAACTTCACCGAACGGATAGCTACCCAGAACACAATAAGCCATGCTATAGATGTCATAAAGCGTTTTGCCTGTATCTGCACTATCCTGTTTCTCAGGGTGATTCCCCATATCAGAAACATAAAAATATATATCAGGCTTCTGATAATGCCGAATATTTGCATAGTACCGATCCTGTCAAGCTGTCTGCAAAGCATTGCGGCGGCTATGGCGGTTATTATCAATATTATGTGTAAAACGGACGACCATGCTATTCTTTTTTTCATCTGCTCACCTCTTTTATTCCAGTATAACATGGATGAAAGTGTTTTGCAATAAGTGTAAAAAATAAAGCTGTGGGTCAATGCCCACAGCTTTCAGCTACAACGCTTTTTTAATTTTTCCCAGTGCGCCTTTTTCAAGCCTTGACACCTGTGCCTGACTGATGCCGATTTCCTGAGCGACCTCAACCTGTGTTTTACCGCGAAAGAAACGTAATCTGAGAATATTCTTTTCCCTGTCATCAAGCCCGATTATCGCCTCTTTCAAAGCAATTTCATCGAGCCAGTTCCTGTCATCGTTGTTGTCGCCTATCTGATCCATCATATATATGGTGTCGCCCGACTCGGAAAATACCGGTTCGTACAACGAGATTGGGTCGCTTACAGCCTCGAGTGCTATTACTACATCCTCCCGTTTTGCGTCTATTTCTTTGGCTATCTGCTCAATAGTCGGTTCTTTCGAGTTATCATTGGTCAGTTTTTCTCTTGCCTGCATAGCTTTGTAAGCCAGATCACGCATTGAGCGGCTGACACGGATCGAGCCTGAATCCCTCAGGTAGCGGCGCAATTCTCCCATTATCATCGGTACGGCATAAGTGCTGAATCTGACATTAAAATCAGGGCAAAAATTATCAATGGCTTTCATAAGCCCGATACAACCGACCTGAAACAGATCGTCCGGATTCTCTCCCCTGCCGGAAAAACGCTGTATCACACTCAGCACAAGGCGGAGATTGCCGTTTATGAGCTCTTCTCTTGCATTCGGGTCTCCGTCATGCATTTTTTGCAGAAGCTCCATCTTCTCCGACTCTCTGAGCACTTTTAATTTAGCCGTATTTACACCGCTTATCTCAACCTTGTTGTAATACAAAAAACCACCGCCCACTCTTTTATTTCCAATAAAAGTATGGGCGGATAGCCTTAAATATATTCTGTCATTTTTTGGAGAACAATGACGGTTTAAGCAGTGACGTAAATGTCTTCCTCAGCCTCAGGGGTAATGCTATGCTTTACTCTGTCCTGAACCTCAGCCTTTTTGGCGTTATTGAATCTGTCAAGAGTACCTACAAGATATCCGGTGATACGACGGATACGGTCGAACGGAATCTCGCCGAAATGATATGTAAGGTCAACATAATCACCGTCAAGATTAATATCGAGTTCTGTTACCAGCTTGCCGGGATTAGCCTCTATTGCATACTGAACATAAGAATCGATCTCTTTCTGATCGAGCGTGCCGTTTTTTACATTTACTTTTACCATAACAATCTTCCTTTCAATTTACTGTATATAAAAGCAGTAAGTACATTTCGTTGTTTTCTCAATTGTACCACAACATATTGTGTTTGTCAAGAGGATTAGGCACAATTTTTTCAAAATTAATCCCAACGCGTGAAGAAATAAGAAAACATTTTAAAAAACTTCTTGACAATTCTTTGGGGATGTGATAAAATATTAAAGTCGTGGAAAGATGGCTGAGCTGGTCTAAGGCGCACGATTGGAAATCGTGTAACGGCTAATACCCGTTCGAGGGTTCGAATCCCTCTCTTTCCGCCACACGACGCTGAGTGTTCAGCGTCGTTTTTTATACGGGTATGGTGGAATTGGCAGACACGCCAGATTTAGGTTCTGGTGCGAAAGCGTGCAGGTTCAAGTCCTGTTACCCGTACCAGCTACATTATTTGTAAAATGCTCGATATTTGGCTCAACCAAGCCATTTATCGAGCGTTTTGTTTTTTGAATTTGTCTGTTTTTGTGCATTTTCGGGCAATTTAACACCATAGTAGAATGTCAAATCGGCGTCTGATCTTTAAACCGGCTATCCGAAATATCAGCATAAAAATCAAAACAGCCGCCCTTACTTTTGAGCGGCTGTTTGCTAGACCGTGTACACTCACCCTATTGCATCAAGTACAGCATCATAGATATGTACGGGCAACAGCTGAAAATCATTGCATTTCTGTGTAAACTCCCTCGCCTTGTTTTCGTTCAGGAATACATCTTCAATATGACACAGTTGTTCTTTTGCACCGTCAGTTATCCTGAACACCGCTATTCCGAACGCATCATAATTTCCGATTTCGCTGTCCGAGTGATTCTCTCTCACAACATCGTAAAAAAACATAACATACAAACCTTTCTATAACCCCAATCACTTGCAGTACCAACCTGCAATATAATCATAACATATATACATCGGTTTGTGTTAAAAAAAGTGAAAACGGCGCTTTTTTCAGTGAAATCGGCATTTTACGCGAATAATCAGCGCATAAATAACGAATATTAATTGCATATTCAAATTAATATACATTTTAAATTTTGAATTTATCGCTGAAAATCTCTTTTCCGGAACCAACCTCAAAATGATACTCGACAATTCCTAAATCCATATCAGAAAGAATGCCATTGCCGGCTTTAGCCAGAACTTTGTCGCCATCAAGCATAAATCCGAATTTCTGCTGATTCATGGCGGTAGGTGCCAGCAATGCGGCTTTCACGCCGTTGATAAACCACTCAGGCGTATCATCCTTTATTACCGCAACTTCCTCGGGTGATTTGCTTTTATGTGGTGTTCCGTGCGTCTTTCCGTAGCCGAGAGAGATAACACAGCACAGCTTCTCCCCTTTTGCAATCGTATAAGCGTTTTTTACTTTGGCATATGACATTGCCACCCAACAACTGTCAAGCCCCAGCTGAGAGGCAAGCAATACCAGTTGTTCTCCGTAATAGCCGCACATTTCATTCAGCTTATCGCTCTTTTTTCCTATAAGTGCAATGTAATTTGTCACACCGGAAAACTTGCCGTAATGCGCCATGAAGCTGTCAAAAGCCTTAGGCTCATCTGTTACAAGCTGTATGTGCAGTCCGCTTTCGGCATTCAGCAGGTCTATCTTTTCTCTGAGTTTATCCGTTATTTCTTTTGGTATCTTTTTTTCGGGATCGTAGGCTCTTACAGCGTGGCGATTCTCCATTGCGGTTATAATATCCGTCATAAATCCTCCTTACAGGGCTTTTGTCATAAGCACATGAGGACAGTATTCATCATAATACTCTTTGCCGTGCTTCTTATAGCCCTGTTTCTCATAAAATCCCGACGCACGAAGCTGAGCGGACAGAGCGACAGACTTTCCGCCGTCCTGCTTTATCTTCTGCTCCGCAAAGGATAATATCTTATCGCCGTAATGCAAGCCTCTGCATTCTTTAATGACGGCTATCCTGCCTATCATATACGACTTATGCTCTTCATCGTAAAAATATCTGCAAACTGCGACAGGCTTTTCTCCGTCATAACCTACTATGTGCCTTGCCTTACTGTCCGTATCGTCAAATTCCGTTTCAAAGCCCTGCTCTGCTACAAATACTTCTGTTCGTATCTGCTTTGCATCCTCACAAAGCTTGTCATAAATTCTGAATGTCATTCATTATTCCTTTGTAAACACACTGCATTTTACAGAAGTCTGTTTTATGCCGTTTTCGCCGTTGACCAGATTCTCGCCCCAATCGGCAGATAAAACCGAACCATCCCAGCTGTTTGCTATATCAAGATATTCAACACCGCCGCTGTTGCCTTTCCAGCTCCAGCCGAGATATCCTATGCCGTTTTCCTGACAATACTTCATTATATAAGCTTCGTCAACATCGCCGTCTGTGTGCGTATAACCAAATTCGCCGACAATTACACACAGCCCGTTATCTGTAGCATATTTCAGATTTTTCTCGATAACCGAGCTGTTCTTTCCTGCCGTGCCGTACATATGAACCGCAAACATAGTATTCCTGTCGGGATCGGATTCAAACACTTCCTTGCCGTAGTCGCCTATACTCTTGGCATATTGCGCCCAGCCTGCCGCATCGACAAGGATAGTATTCTTTATACCTGCTTCTCTGAGCTTCGGAATAGCATCAACATAACCGTCACGCCATAACTCACCGTTCCAGCCGCCTGTCCACTCGTTTGCAATATTGAGTATAACATACTGTTCCTTACCGATAAGAGCATTCTTCATCTCTATCCAGTAATCAGTAGCTTTATCAAGTGCCGATTTATCGTCCTTGCCGGTTGCATCGTGTACTTCAACTACTGCAATCATCTCGTTGTCAATACAAAGATCGATAACCGTTTCAAGCATATCTTCGGTGTCTTTTGTCCACTGCTCACCGTCAGAGCATACGATTCTCACTGTGTTTGATCCGGTTTCGGCAATCGCCTTGATAGCCGTTGTATCTTCATCAAGATACCATGTGTGTGCGTGATTTATACCACGCATTATAAACTCCTTGCCGTTTGCGTCAAGCAGCTTTGTACCTTCTACTTTGAATCCGCCGTTACCGCTCTGCGACAATCCGCTGCTTTCTTCCTGCGATGCTGTGCTTTGCGATTCCGATGCGGCAGAAGAAATATCAGAGGATAAAGCGTCTGAGCTTGTGCTTTGTGAGCAGCCCGAAAAAGCTAGTAATGCCGCACAAAGAGTTATTGATACTATTTTTTTCATTTTAAATTCTTTCCGTCCTTTGACTTTTCAAGTAATGTGTTTTTTATTTCCCACAGCTTCTTTGACAGATCCACATAGTAAGTATGCGGATTTTCAAAACGTTTTACCTCGTCCCAGAGTGTTTCCAACTGTTCGGCACAGTAAATCCTGATTTCATACAGCGATGGCTGTTTATAAACAAGCTCGCCGTTTTTGAATACCGTTACATGAAGTTCTCTTGCTGTGTAGTCTGTAAGCGTCTTTGTTTTCCAGATTGCATCGGGATCGAAAATAGTATGAGGCTTTGTGCTGTCAATTGTTTCATCATATACACAAAGTTCGTCCGCAAGTGCCTTGCCGCTTTCATTGTCATAGAAACGGTACACCTTCTTGAAATGAGGATTGGTTATCTTTGCGGTGTTTTCGCTTACTTTTATCTTGGGAATGATGTTTCCCTGTTCATCCTCCACAGCCGCCAGCTTGTACACACCGCCGAACACGGGTGCGCTCTTTGCAGTGATGAGCCTTTCTCCTACTCCGAATGTATCTATCTTAGCCTCCTGCATCATAAGATCACGGATAAGATATTCGTCGAGCGAATTTGACGCAACTATCTTACAGCACTGAAGTCCCGCCTCATCAAGCATCTTTCTTGCTTTCTTCGACAGATAGGATATATCGCCCGAATCAAGCCTTATGCCGAAATTTGTGATACCCTTAGGCACAAGCACCTCTTTAAATGCCTTTATAGCGTTCGGAACACCGCTTTTCAATGTATTGTAAGTGTCAACGAGCAGTACGGCATTATCGGGATATATTTCGCAATAAGTCCTGAATGCGTCATACTCGGTATCGAACATCTGTACCCACGAATGCGCCATAGTACCGCCTGCGGGAACACCGTACTTGAAATCGGTCAGCGTACACGCAGTGCCCGCACAACCGCCTATATAAGCCGCTCTTGCGCCTATCACGGCACCGTCCGCGCCCTGCGCCCTTCTTGAGCCAAATTCAAGCACTGTTCTGCCGTTTGCCGCTCTGACTATTCTGTTCGCTTTTGTGGCTATGAGCGACTGATGATTGATGGCAAGCAGGATATAGGTTTCTATAAGCTGCGCCTCGATAGCCGGTGCCTTTACGGTAAGGACAGGCTCGTGCGGGAAAACAGGCGTACCCTCAGGTACGGCGTAAATATCGCCGGTAAATTTGAAGTCTTTGAGATATTTGAGAAATTCTTCATCGAAAATCTTCTTACTACGCAAAAATTCTATATCTTCGGCAGAAAAATGAAGCTCTTTTACATATTCGATTATCTGGTCAAGTCCTGCCGCAATAGCAAAGCCGCCATTGTCGGGAACATTTCTGAAAAATACGTCAAAATATGTTGTACGCTTATAGAAGCCGTTCTTAAAATAGCCGTTCGCCATAGTAAGCTCATAGAAATCGCACAGCATTGTGAAATTATCCTTGTTCATTCGTTTGCTCCTTTATTTTATTATTATCTGCATACTTTCCATTGTATCAAGGGCGGCATTGTAAAGCCGCTCGTCATTTGATGCTGTGAGCGTGCTGTCTACTATTATATCCGCATCGGGCAAAGCTGTCTTTGCGAGTACGGCATTGGCAACAACGCAGATATTCGTTACAACACCTACAAGCTCAACTGAGCCGTAACAGGCTGTTTTCAAGTACTCATAGAGTGCGTCCGAACCGAATGTGCTTTTTCTGAATACAATATCCTCATCTGAAACACAATCGGCAACACTGCCGTACAGCTTATATCCATCCGTATTCTCTATACAGTGAGGTACGGGCAGATGCTTTCCCTCATAGCTATCCATATAATCGTCATAATGAGTGTCAAGAGTAAATATGACATCATCGCCGTTTACATGATAGGAATTTATTTTGTTGGCGATTCCGAGTTCAAGCGTCTTTGCCTTTTCAAAGCCGAGCGAACCACTTACAAAATCATTCTGATAGTCCACTACAATTAAGCACTTTTTCATAATGCAGCTCCTTTCATATCATGATACTATTTTACACCTATTTCAAGCACTTGTAAAGAGTTTTGAACGGCATCGGAAAATTTTGAACACGGCAATTGTTCCGATTGACAGCATCGGAAATAGCTGTTATACTAAAATAAGAAATAAATATGAAACGGAGCAGCTTATGATATACTCAAACCCGTCTTTTGAAACAGAGAAGCACACTCACGCATTCGGTGCGATGCTTTGGTGGATAGTCAGCCTTATTTCTATGTTCACTGTCGGCACAGGCATTACCGCTATCGGTCTGTGCGGTGCTTCGGTGCTTAAAATAACAAGCACATTTTTGCAGGATAATACGGTAATCGTTCTTATGCTGTTCTTTGCGGCGGCAATCGTCATATTCTTTATCGGTCTGCTGAGATTTGCCTCAGTTCTTACAACGTCATATAAGTTTGACGGCAACACAATAATCAAAGGCACTCTCGCCGCAAGAGGCGGTCTTATCTCGAAAATCACCGCAAATACGGATTTTGAATTTGTGAGAGCGAATTTTGATACCGACAGATATAAAAAGACGATTTACGAAAACGCTGTTCTGACAGGCGAAACAAAACGTTATCTCAAATACAGCAGTAACGGCAGAACAATAAAAATACTGAAAATCTACGACAGTATGCCTGATTTACGCATTGCCGAAAATACGGTAAAGAAATCCGTTGCAAGCAGGGTTATCAAAAGAGCGGTTTTAGTATTTGCAATCTTTCTGGCACTCGAGATAACCGATTTGTGTATAGGCTACGGCAAAAATGACGAGGTAAACGGCAATATCTCCCAAAGCAACGCTACAGTTGAAAAGATACTCACCGAAAACGGCTTTACAATGCAGGAAATCAGCAACATCGTATATCTTTACACCAAGTCCACAGCTGACAACAGCCGTACATCAAAGCTTCGAATCGTATATGACAAAAGCGGAAATATCGATAAATCCGAAACAGAAATGTTTATAGAAAGCGAAAACGACATCCTTGCGCTTGAAAACCTTCTTAAAGTTTTCTGCAAGTCGCAAAGCACCGATGAATTTATTTCGGCTGTGCGAAAACAGCTTGACGGCAAAAGCGCAAACGCCAAGCTGACGCTTGATAACGGGCAGTTGTTAAGGCTCGGTACAAGCGGCGGTTATACGGAAGTCCATACAAGCCGTTAACGAAAATGGCCCTGCGGTAAATATGCCGCAGGGTCTTAGTCATTTATTCAGTAATTTTTGCAGAAGGCTGAGATTATCGTTTCTCATCTGCTCCGTTTTCGCTTTATCGGGAATATATATACCGCTATCCGAAAGGATGACCGCATCGCCCTCTCTGACAAAGGGAGATAGCTTATCTCTGTCTAATATAATCTGCTTTTCGTCATCAAAAACTACCGCTTTATCTTCTTCAAATCTGTCAACAATAAGCATAGTGTTCTCCTATTTCAAGTACAGGCTGTGATGATGAAAGATTTCGGCGCTTACGCTGTTTTTGCCGCCGAATATACTGCTCCAGCACGGAAGATGTTCGATATTGAACACATATTCGTTCAGGGTCATAAAAATACAAACACAAGCGATTATCACAGCTAAAGTAATCAGCACGTTAGTGCTTTTTCTTCTGCATTTTACTCCTGCCGCCGCTCTTATTGCCCTGTCGTTGATACGTCTTTGCTTTTGAAGAGGAGTTCTTGCCATTTTTCACTGCTCCTTTTCTGTCCTGCTGCAAGGCTAATCCGTCGGGGGTGATAAGGCATTCCTTACCGTATCCGATAAGGTCACGTCTGCCTGCCCTTATGAGAGCCTTTGCAACTATCTGCTTATTCTCTTTTTTGTAATACTGCAGGAGCGCTCTTTGCATCTCTTTTTCCTTCGGGTCACGGGGGATATAGACCTCCTGCATAGTATATGGGTCAAGCCCTGTATAATACATAGCTGTTGATATTGTTCCGGGTGTGGGATAGAAGTCCTGCACCTGCTCAGGTCTGATGTTATGCTTTTTAAGGAACACCGCAAGCTCGACTGCCTCTTTTATGGTACAGCCGGGATGGGATGACATAAGATAAGGCACTAAATACTGTTCCTTACCGCATTCCTTAGTATACTTGTAGAACTTCTTTTCAAAGTCCTCGTATACCTCGATGTGAGGCTTGCCCATAAGATCAAGCACCTTGTTGCTTGCGTGTTCTGGGGCAACCTTAAGCTGTCCGCTGACGTGATGCTCTACAAGTTCCTTGAAAAACTCATCGTTCTTATCCTTCATCATATAGTCGTATCTTATACCCGAACGGATAAATACACGCTTGACATTTTTTATGGAACGTATCTTTCTGAGCATCTCAAGATACTCGCTGTGGTCGACCTTCAGCGCAGGGCAAGGCTCGGGAGCAAGGCACTTTTTGCCCTTGCAAAGTCCCGCCTTTTCCTGCTTGTCGCAGGAGGTCCTGCGGAAGTTTGCGGTAGGACCGCCGACATCGTGGATATATCCCTTGAAGCCCGGTTTCTTCGTAAGGTCTATCGCCTCGTTTATAACCGATTCCTCGCTTCTTGTCTGTATCCTTCTGCCCTGATGCAAGGCTATTGAACAGAAATTACAATAACCGAAGCAACCTCTGTTATGAGTTATGGAAAACTCAACTTCCTTTATTCCCGGCACTCCGCCGCCTTTTTCATAGCAAGGGTGATATGCTTTCATATAAGGCAGCTCATACGCCTTGTCAAATTCGCTCTGGGTAAGGCTTCTCTGAGGAGGATTCTGTACAAGCATCATATTTCCGTGACGCTGTACCATAGTTTTTCCGTAAACCTCGTCCTGCTCGTCATACTGCTGACGGCAGGATTTTGCGTATGCTTTCTTATTCTCGCTGACTATCTCGAAGCTGTCGCACTGCACCGCACCGATAGGAGTATTCTTAGGCTCGGTAAGATAACAGGTGCCTCTTATGTCATGTATCTCCGACAGCTTTTTACCCTCGGCAAGCTCTCTGTAAAGCTGTACTATCGTAAGCTCGCCCATTCCGTACATCAGAAGCTTAGCTCCGCTGTCAACCAGTATTGACGGCATTACCTTATCTGCCCAATAATCGTAATGGGCAAATCTGCGCAGGCTTGCCTCAAGTCCGCCTATCGCTATTTCTTTATCGGGGAACAATCTTGTAAGCGTTTTACAATATACCGTTACCGCTCTGTCGGGACGTTTTCCGCCCTTTCCGCCCTCGGAATAAGCGTCGTCCCAACGTTTTTTCTTGAATACGGTGTAATTCGACACCATACTGTCTATATTTCCGCCCGTTACAAGAAAACAGTATTTCGGCTCACCGAGCTTTTTGAAATCCTCATCGGTTACGGGTTGAGCGATTATTCCAACATTACAGCCGCAGCTTTCAAGCATACGGGATATAATAGCTATACCAAATGAGGGATGATCAACATATGCATCACCTGTAATGCAGATGAAGTCAAGCTGTTCTATTCCCCTGTCCTTCATATCCTGTTTTGATATAGGTAAAAAAGGCATTTATTTCACTTTCCTTTATTGTTGTTTATTCATCTGGCGCTCATAGTACTGCTCCTTGGTCATAAGCACTTCTCTTGGCTTACTTCCCTGCGACGGTCCTACGATGCCCATTTCTTCCATTACATCGACAAGTCGTGCGGCTCTGCCGAAACCGAGCTTGAGCTTTCGCTGGAGCGTACTTACACTTGCCTGTCCGTTTTCAACTACGATACGGATAGCATCCTCCAGCTTATCGTCGCTGACATCAATATCTCCGCTTTCAAAGCCGACGCTGTCTGATGATTTATCGTTGCCCTTGACAAGCTCTGCCTGACGCTCGACCTCTTTCATAACATCATCGTCATAATCAAGCTCAAACTTGTTCTTCAGGAAGTCAACGACACGTTCAACCTCCTTGTCAGAGATCCAGCAACCTTGTACACGGGTAGGCTTCGGCATTGAAACCGACTTGAACAGCATATCACCTTTACCGAGAAGTTTTTCTGCGCCCTGTTCATCCATTATTACACGGCTGTCCGTACCTGAGCTTACCTTAAGTGCGATACGGCTTGGGATATTAGCCTTGATAAGACCTGTAACGACATCAACGGTCGGACGCTGAGTAGCAATAACCAGGTGCATACCTGCGGCTCTCGCCATCTGCGCAAGACGGCATATACTGTCCTCGACCTCGTTCTTTGATGCCATAATAAGATCTGCAAGCTCGTCTATGAAGATCACAATCTGCTCCATCTTCTTCATATCCGGATCTTTATCCGCAAGAGAATTATATCCGTGGATATTACGCACATTGTACTCGGAGAACATACTGTATCGTTTAAGCATTTCACCTACTGCCCAGTTAAGAGCACCTGCCGCTTTTTTCGGATCGGTCACAACAGGAATAAGCAGATGTGGTATTCCGTTATACGCCATAAATTCAACCGCTTTCGGATCAATCATTATAAAACGCACTTCCTCGGGCTTGCTTCTGAAAAGTATGGACATAATGATAGAATTCACACACACAGATTTACCGGAGCCTGTAGTACCCGCAATAAGCAGGTGAGGCATCTCCGCAATATCGGCAATTACTATCTCACCCGAAATATCCTTACCGAGTACTGCCGCAAGCTTGCTCTTCTTCTCCGCAATTTCATTGCTCTCAATAAGCTGTCTGAATGGTACAGTATCTCTTATCTTGTTCGGCACTTCAATGCCTACAGCGGGCTTGTTCGGTATCGGAGCTTCAATACGAATACCTGATGACGCAAGGTTCAGCGCAATGTCATCGGCAAGTCCGGTTATCTTGGATATCTTGACGCCTGCCGCCGGCTGTAATTCATAGCGTGTTACAGAAGGTCCTCTGCAAGTGCCGATACATTTTGTCTGTACGCCGAAACTGCGCAATGCTTCAACTATAGTGTTCGCATTGGTTTCAAGCTCTCTGTCTATATCCTCCTGTGCCTTGCCCGGCATTATCTCGTCGAGCAGTGCCGTAGGCGGAAGCGGGTGATTGTCAGGGTCAATCGTGACAGTATACAGCTTTTCACTGATTTCATCTTCGTCAGAATGCTCATCGGCTGCATTATCACCGATTGTTTTCCCGACAACTGTATCAACAGGCTCAGAAACAGGTGCGCTTACATCATTTACAAACTGTTCTTCACGCTGTCTGATCGTTTCCTGTTCGCCGTTTGCTTCTTCTATGAACGAATTTAGTGCCGCTTCTACAGGATTGACTTCCTCAGGCGGATAATCCGGTAACGGCGGGTATTCATCAACCGTACCGGCAGTATCGCAAACAATATCTTTACTTTCTGCGTTAACATTGCTTATCTGCTTTTCGTAATCCGCATTTTCAACAGTGCTATCTGCGCTTTTATCAGTCATAGCAGGCAGGTCCGGCAGTTTCTCACATGAAGTATGTATATCGCTCTCCGGCGCTATATCGGGCAATTTTTCGTCGCTCTGCTGTACAGCTTCATCAGGCTTCGGCGAAACAATACCGTTGTAATTTTTAAGTTCGTTTATAAAATTATCACTGTCTTTTTTCTGCTCTTCGATATTTTCTTTCTGTCTGTCCTTAAGCGTTGTTTTTTCGCTTCCGACTGTATTCATCTCAAGCTGTGCAAGGCGTTCCTTGTTCTCGCTTTCAGCCTGAAGCCTTAGCTGTTCCTGTTCACGTCTGAGCGCTTCCATCTCTTCTTTATGCTGTGCGTGTTTTTCCTTAGCTGTTACTGCCGCTTTTTTTACCGGCTTTCCGACTGCGCCGAGAAAATCCATAAGGGATTTTCTGCTTATCAGCATAACGAATACAAAGGCTATAAGTATTATTATCACTATAGCCCCCACATTGCCGAACATCAGCAATATCCATGCAGGCAGACCGCCTATAATACCGCCGCCCGTCAGCCGTGTTCCGTCCGAATAAAGACTTGCCACCGCTCCGATAAAGTCGGTCGTGCCTTCTCCGACACTGCCTACAAAGAATATCTGTATAGCTGTGCTTAATATCACTATTCCGCCCGACAGCTGTAATATCTTAGTGAGGATGCTTGTCCTGCTTTTATCCGTTGCAATAAGTACGGCTACATATATAAGAACAGGTCCGGTAAAAAATACCGTAAAGCCGAACACACCGCACAGGAACGAATAGATCATATCCAACATATTAAGGCTGTCGCCCTCGCTTCTGCTCATACCGCTGATAAGTCCGATTATCGTAAACAGCACAAGTAAAACGCCTATGGCAAAAAGGATTATTGAACTTCTGCGCCTTTTTGCGCGCTGCTGCTTTTCAAGCTCTTCCCTGCGACGTTCGAGATACTCCTGCTGATTCTTATCGGAAGCGTTACTGCGTTTCTTTGTATTCGTCTTTGTTGTATCTTTAGCCGTATCTGCACTTATATTTCTCTTTGCAGCCATTTACTACATCCTTTCTCCCACGGATTTTACCGGATAATTTCTGAATATATCTGTATCAGAAAACAATCATAATGCGTGTGCCTGTAACAAGCTCATATACTCCTACAGCTATGCACGCCGCACCGAGTATTGCGGTATAGAAACCGAAAATCTTGAATCTGTCCTTTTTTAAAAGCCACTTTACAAGTGCGATAGCAAGCAGTCCGACTACAGCCGCAACCACAAAGCCTATGCCGAGCTGAACCCAATCAAGCTCTACATTGCTTTTTAATGCATCGCCGATTTCAAGCACACTGCCGCCGAGTATTGCGGGTATTCCGAGTATAAACGAGAATGTGACTGCCGTTTCCTTAGTAAGTCCGCAGAAAAGACCTGCCGCAGTTGTAGAACCCGAACGTGATACACCGGGAAACAGTGCAACGCACTGCATAGCACCCACTGCTATCGCATCTGCAACCTTCATCTTATCGCCCGTCTTATTGCCCTTTACGCACTTATCCGACATAAACAGAAGCAATGCCGTGAAAAGGAATGCCACACCTTCAAAAATAATATCGTTGTCGCCCTCAAAGCCTGTAAAGAAGTCCTTGAAGAAGTATATGGGAACAAGCATAGCCGTTGAGATTATAATCATAAACATCATACGTCTGTTTGCGTTCATATTCTTCCACGAGAACTTTCCTGTAAATATATCCTTTATTGTAAGGAAAAATTCCTTTATCATTCCCCAGATAGTAGGGAAAAATGCTATAAAAACAGCCAGAAGCGTACCTAAATGCAGTACAACGGAGGTTATAAGGGTGTTTTCTCCGACATTCATAAAATGCTGTGCAACAGACAGATGGCCTGAGCTTGAAACAGGAAGAAACTCCGTAAGTCCCTGTATAACGCCCTGAATGATTATGCTTATGTAATCCATTTTCTTTTGTTCCTTTCGGATTATTTCGTATTGTTTATTTAATATATATGTATGGGCTTACGCCCGTAATGACTTTCGTCTAAAGCGGCTTTATCTGCGTGTATTTCAGATAATTCCGTAAATCGTGCGATGCACAAACACTGTTCTTTTCGCAGACAGTGTATGAAAAAACACAACCGTCAACTGCATAATAGGAGTTATTGTCATAAAGCTGTGCGTTGCAGAAAACCTCCGATTCATCTACAACGGTCTGAAACATTTTCCGCACCTCGCTTCGCTCTCATTTCTGCTCTTTGCGCCGACGGATGATATTCTCTGAACGTACTCACCCTGGCTGTTGCTTTACCCTTGCCTGCGGTTCTTGTATCGGTCTTTGCCGTTGCGGACGAAGCTCTTTTTTTTGAAACGGTTTTTCCTGTACTATACTTAGTGCGCTTAGTGCTTTCCTTATCGGTTTTCTGCTGTTCTATCAAAGAGTAAAGGCACTGCACAGCGTCGCTCAGTCCTCCAAGGCTGTCTATAAGTCCCTCGTTGACGGCTGTTTCGCCGTCAAGCACCGAACCGACATCCATTACAAGCTCATCCTTCTTCATCATCAGTTCCCTGAAGCGTTCGGGCTTAATCCTGCTATTCTTACTGACAAAGTTGATTATCCTCTCCTGCATTCTTTCAAAATACGATAAAGTCTGAGGTATTCCAAGAAGAAGTCCGTTCATTCTGACAGGGTGGATGGTCATTGTTGCAGACGGCACGATAAAGCTCTTTCTTGCGCTCACTGCAAGCGGTACGCCTATTGAGTGACCGCCGCCTACAACAATTGACACGGTGGGCTTTGACATTCCCGCAATCAATTCGGAAATAGCAAGACCTGCTTCTACATCACCGCCGACCGTATTGAGAATTATAAGCAGACCGTCTATGCTCATATCCTGCTCTATTGCTACCAGCGCAGGCATGATATGCTCATACTTTGTCGTCTTGTTCTGCGGCGGAAGAATATAGTGACCCTCTATCTGACCGATTACGTTAAGGCAATGGATATTATATTCGGCATTCACCGATGCGAATATGCCGTTATCCGATGCCTGTTCCATACCTACCTGTTCTTCGTTTTCGTCATCGGGTTGTTCATTATTTGTGATATTATCTTTATTCATACCCTGCTCCTTTGCTGAAATTTTCTCTTTATATTTTTAGCGAAAGGGCAGAGAATATACAGTAAACTACGCTGTTATCACATAATAATACAGTATAAGTATATCACAAACACGGTGTCATTGCAAGCCGAAATTGCACATAAAAAGACCTGCGAGAACGCTCCCACAGGTCTGATTTTTCAATTTTCAGCTTAATCAGCCGTTTTTCTTCTTTGCTTCGATTTCAGCAAGAGCAGCCTTTCTTGAAAGTCTGATCTTACCCTGGTTGTCGATTTCGAGAACCTTTACGATTATCTCATCACCGATAGAAACAACATCTTCAACCTTTTCAACTCTTCTGTTTTCAAGCTCTGAGATGTGTACCATACCGTCCTTGCCGGGAGCAATCTCAACGAAAGCACCGAAGTTCATTATACGAACGACTTTGCCCTTGTAGATAGCACCAACCTCCGGAGGTGATGTGATAGCCTTTATCATCGCTACGCAGTTCTGAGCCTTTTCAAGATCCTGACCGCAGATAAATACATTACCCTCTTCATCGATATCTATCTTAACCTCGAAGTCTGCGCAGAGCTTCTGTATAACCTTACCGCCTGTACCGATAACTTCTCTTATCTTATCAACGGGTACCTTGTAGTTGAGCATCTTGGGAGCGTACTTGTTTACAGTGGGACGAGGCTCAGGAATAGCCTTGAGCATAATCTCGTCAAGGATATAATCTCTTGCCTTGTGCGTCTTTGCGAATGCGTCCTTGATGATCTCGGGTGTAAGACCGTCGATCTTAAGATCCATCTGGATAGCTGTAATACCCTTATGAGTACCGCCTACCTTGAAGTCCATATCGCCGAAGAAGTCTTCAAGACCCTGGATATCTACCATTGTCATCCAACGGTCGCCTTCTGTGATAAGACCGCATGAAATACCTGCAACAGGTGACTTTATCGGAACGCCTGCGTCCATCAGCGAAAGTGTAGAACCGCAGATAGAAGCCTGTGATGTTGAACCGTTTGAAGAAAGAACTTCAGATACAAGTCTTATTGCGTAGGGGAATTCTTCAACAGGAGGGATAACGGGTTCGAGCGCTCTCTGTGCAAGTGCGCCGTGACCGATCTCACGTCTGCCGGGACCTCTGCTCGACTTTGTTTCACCTACAGAGTATGCAGGGAAATTGTAATGGTGCATATAACGCTTTGTTTCTTCTTCGTCAATGCCATCAAGCTTCTGGCTGTCGCTTACAGGACCTAATGTCGTGATTGTCATAACCTGTGTCTGACCACGGGTAAACAGACCTGAACCGTGTACTCTGGGGAGAAGTCCTACTTCTGCCGCAAGAGGACGCATCTCGTCCATACCTCTGCCGTCAACACGCTTCTGCTCGTCTAAGAGCCAACGTCTTACGATAAACTTCTGTAACTTGTAGATGCACTCGTCGATCATAGCTGCCTTATCGGGATACTGCTCATCAAATTCAGCGTGGATAGCATCCTTTATAGGCTGTAAACGCTCCTCACGGACATTCTTGTCATCCGTATCAAGAGCGAACTTTACCTGCTCGGTATACTTGTTCTGAATAGCCTCGAACAGATCGTGATCAACCTCCATTGAGGGGAAGCTGAACTTAGGCTTGCCAATCTCAGCCTGAATCTGCTTGATGAAGGGGATAAGTGACTTGTTGATCTCTTCGTGACCTGCCATAATAGCCTTGAGCATTGTGTCATCGTCAACTTCGTTTGCGCCGGCTTCAATCATTACGACCTTCTTCTCGCTTGACGCAACGGTAAGCTGAAGGTCTGACTTTGCTCTCTGCTCTGCGTTGGGCATAAGAACAATCTCACCGTCAACAAGACCTACGGAGATGCCGCCGATAGGACCGTTCCACGGAATATCGGAAATGGAAACTGCGATAGAAGCGCCGATCATAGCTATGATCTCAGGCTGTGTTTCGGGATCTACTGCGAGAACCGTCATAACGATAGCAACGTCATTTCTCATATCCTTGGGGAACAGAGGACGCATAGGACGGTCAACTACACGGGAGTTCAGTATAGCCTTTTCGCTGGGTCTGCCCTCTCTCTTTAAGTAACCGCCGGGGATCTTTCCTACTGCGTAGAGCTTTTCTTCATAGTCTACTGCGAGAGGGAAAAAGTCAACGCCTTCCCTGGGCTTTGCACTTGCTGTAACGTTTACCATTACGACTGTTTCGCCGTAGTGTACCCAGCAAGAACCGTTTGCAAGTCCGCATACCTTACCGGTTTCGACCATAAGCTCACGGCCTGCAAATGTCGTTTTGAATGTTTTGTAATTCTCGAACATATCGTTCCTCCTGTTTTATTTCAGAGAAACAGCGTTAGCAATAAATTCAGCGGAATACTGTTATTCCGTTCAATTTATTGCTGACTGCACTGCTTCTCTTTACGTCAGAAAATGATGTCTGAAATAAGGGTTAAAGGGCAGAACAAAAAATGCCCTGCCCTTTTTTGAACTCTTACTTACGAAGACCGAGCTTAGCTACTATTGCACGGTAGCGTTCGATATCCTTCTTAGCGAGGTAGTTTAACAGATTACGTCTGTGACCAACCATCTTAAGAAGACCACGGCGTGAGTGGTGATCCTTCTTGTGTGTCTTTAAGTGTTCTGTTAAATCGTTGATTCTCTTTGTAAGAATAGCGATCTGTACTTCGGGAGAACCTGTGTCGTTCTCGTGTGTGCGGTTAGCTTCGATAACCGCTGTCTTTTCTTCCTTTAAAAGCATGGTTACACCTCTTAAAAATATTTTCTTTGTCATAGCGGCGGGAAACGGTGTTTCTCATAACGAGCATTCTCCACAGAGCCAAGACAAGAATTGATTGTGTGCAGTGCACAACAAAGTTATTATAGCACACAAAATTGCTTTTGTAAATACTATTTTCAATTTTTTTTATTTTTTTATATGCGACATAGCATCAGACGACTGTCACCTGTAAAACAGATACAGCCCGGCACTAAAAACAGTGTCGGGACTGCATTTATAGTTGTTTATCAGTCGGATTTCAGCCTGCGTTCTTCTTGAGAGCCTTCTTATCCGCACTCTTTTTCAGCTTTGCGGCATTTGTATCTCTGATTATTTCGGGCTTTTTGCCTTCGGTAACGCATTCTCCTGTGAGCACGACCTTTGTTATACTCTCATCGCTCGGAGCGTTGAACATAGTATCGGAAAGAGCTTCTTCTACTACTGTTCTCAGACCTCTTGCACCTGTCTTTCTTTCAGCCGCTTTCTTTGCAATGGCACGCATAGCATCATCGGTAATTTCGAGCTCGATATTATCAAGTGAGAACATATACTTATACTGCTTTAAGATAGCGTTCTTCGGCTCTGACAAGATCTTTACAAGTGCGTCCTCGTCAAGGTCGTCAAGTACGGCGATTACGGGAAGTCTGCCGACAAGCTCAGGGATAATACCGAACTTCACAAGATCTTCCGGTTCTACCTGATGGAGCGCCTCGTTTATCTTGTTTTCCTGCTTGCTCTTTACATCGGCGCCGAAACCAAGTGCGGATGAGCTTGTTCTCTGCATTATCAGCTTATCGATACCCTCAAAAGCTCCGCCGCAGATAAACAGGATATTTTTCGTATTTATCTGTATAAACTCCTGGTTGGGGTGCTTTCTTCCGCCCTGGGGAGGAACATTCGATACAGTACCCTCAATTATCTTGAGCAGTGCCTGCTGTACACCCTCACCGCTTACGTCACGGGTGATTGAAGTATTTTCAGACTTTCTCGTTATCTTATCTATCTCATCGATATAGATAATGCCGTGTTCAGCCGCCTCAATATCATAATCAGCCGCCTGAATAAGTCTGAGAAGTACATTTTCAACATCTTCGCCGACATAGCCTGCCTGAGTGAGCGTTGTTGCGTCTGCAATAGCAAATGGAACTTTCAGAATGTTTGCAAGCGTCTGTGCTATCATCGTCTTACCCACACCGGTAGGACCGAGCAGAAGCACGTTGCTCTTCTGAAGCTCTATCTCATCTGCCTTTGCGTCGTCGCCGCAGAAGTTCTTTTTATAGTGGTTATATACGGAAACGCAGATAGTCTTCTTGGCTTCATCCTGACCTACAATATATTTATCAAGTACAGCCTTGAGATCAGCGGGCTTAATAAGCTCATGCTCATCCTCGTGCTTGCCCTTTGACTTCTTTGAGTCTGCCTTGCCCTCCTGCTCCATAAGCATCTGGTATGACGCTACTATGCAGTCGTTGCAGATACATCCGCTTGCACCGTATATAATTCTCTCAACCTGATCTTCAGTTCTTTCACAGAAACTGCATCTAAGCATTGGTTAATTTCCTTTCATCCGGTTATCTCTTTGCAATTACCTTATCAACAAGGCCGTAAGCACAAGCCTCTTCTGCCGAAAGGAAGTTATCTCTTTCGCAGTCCTTGTGGAGCTGTTCATAGCTCTTGCCACAGTTGTCCGCCATTATCTTTTCAAGTGTTTCTCTTGTCTTTTCAAGATACTTTGCGTGGATCGTGATATCTGTCTGCTGACCGCTCAGTCCACCGCTTATAAGGGGCTGGTGTATCATAACTTCCGAGTTCGGCAGGCAGAAACGCTTGCCCTTAGCGCCGCTTGAAAGCAGGAACGCACCCATAGAAGCCGCCATACCAACGCAAATTGTCGACACGTCGCACTTGATGTAATTCATAGTGTCGTATATAGCCATACCTGCGGAGATAGAACCGCCGGGGCTGTTGATATAAAGACTGATGTCCTTGTCGGGATCCTGTCCCTCAAGGAACAGCAGCTGTGCAACTACAAGTCCCGCAGTAACATTGTTTACTTCTTCGTTAAGCATTATAATTCTGTCGTTAAGCAGTCTTGAGAAAATGTCATATGCTCTTTCTCCTCTGCCTGTCTGTTCAATGACGGTTGGTACTAAACTCATAAAACTCCTGCCTTTCCTTTTCATACAGACAATAAAGAGCTTTCCATATACGATACAGAAAGCTCCCGATTGTAAAACTAAATTATTCAGTAACTTCGGTTACGTCTGCACTCTCACGAACAATGTCGAATGCCTTTTCAACCTCAAGATCCTTTCTGAGAGCTTCCTCAGCAACGAGAGCCTTGACCTTGTCAAGCTCCATCTTGTAGTTTTCAGCCATCTCAGCATATTCCTTCTCAACGTCCTCATCTGTAACAGCAACGTTTTCGATCTGAGCAATCTTCTCAAGAGCAAGTCTGAGCTTGACCTGCTTAGCAGCGGGCTCCTTGAAGTTCTCCTTGAACTGCTCGATTGTTGTGTTTGTGAACTTCAGATAATCAGCTACTGTGATACCCTGATATCTGTTTCTGTATTCCCAGTCACGAACAAGGTCGTCAACACGGTTGTTGATCATAGCGTCGGGAATCTCGCCCTCAAGCTTCTCGATAACAGCGTCTGTGATGTCAGCGTCAAGCTTAGCGTCAGCGGCGTTCTTAGCGCTCTCTTCAAGCTTAGCTCTGATGTCAGCCTTGAATTCGTCAAGCGTATCGAAATCGCTTACATCCTTAGCAAACTCATCGTCAAGCTCAGCGTATTCCTTAGCCTTGATCTCATGGATCTTGCACTTGAATACTGCAGGCTTGCCCTTTAAGTTTTCAGCATTGTAGTTTTCGGGGAATGTAACGTTAACATCAAACTCTTCGTCAATGCTGTGACCTACCATACCGTCCTCAAAGCCGGGAATAAACTGACCACTGCCGATTTCGAGCGAGAAGTGCTCAGCCTTGCCACCTTCAAAAGGCTGGCCGTCAACGAAACCTTCAAAGTCGAATACTGCTGTATCGCCCTTCTGAAGCGCTCTGTCTGTAACGTCGATTATTCTTGCGTCCTTCTCCTGATATCTCTTGAGTTCGTTTGCAACATCTTCGTCAGTTACAGTCTTGACAGTCTTGTTAACCTTTATACCCTTGTAGTCCTTGATTTCAACTTCGGGCTTTGTTGTGAAAGTAGCCTTGAAAGAAACACCGTTTTCCTTACTTACTTCTGTTACTTCGATATTGGGCATATCAACAACTTCAAGCTTGAGTTCGTCGATTACTTCTGAAACACTCTTCTGGTACATACCGTTTACAGCATCTTCATAGAAAACGCCTTCGCCGTACTCAGCCTCGATTATCTTACGGGGTGCCTTACCCTTTCTGAAACCGGGAACGTTGATGTTCTTTTTCTTCTTTAAATAAGCTGCCTGTACTGCCTGCTCGAATTCTTCGGCTGTTGCCTTGAATTCTACTTCAACCGTATTTGTAGCGGTCTTGTTGTTTGAAATGATCTCCATTTGAAAAATCCTCCGTTTTTGCAAAGCCTTATATACGGCGATGCATATTATTGTATTTTATTCCTGCACAAGTACAGGTGTAAATTTAACATAGTCAGCCGACACCATTCTGTAGGTAATTCCGTCCCTTTCGCCCTGAAATGCCTTCGGAAAGCACGGAGCACTGTGAACGTGACCGTAGAAGCACCGCTTCACGGGATACTTCGACATTACATCAAGAATGTAGTCATTCTGCTCATTGCCGTATATCGGCGGGTAATGTATAAATACAACAGGCTCAAGACCTGTAGCCATCGCAGCCTGAAGCGTTGCTTCCATTCTGCCGGCTTCCCTGAGTAATACAAGCTCATCCTGCGGTTCGCCGTCATCATTTATCCAGCCTCTTGTTCCGCATATTGCGATTCCGCATTCTTCAAAAGCATTGTTATGCAGAATTCTTATATTATCAAAGCCGTTTGTCTGTAAAAAGGTGTTCATTTTCTTTATTGTTGTCCACCAGTAATCGTGGTTGCCCTTTGAGATTATCTTCCTGCCATGTAGTTTTTTACTCACAAACTCAAAATCCGGAAGGGCCTCCTCAAGCGACATTGCCCAGCTGAGATCACCGGGTATCACAACGCAATCATCTTCACCGACAATACTGTTCCAGTTGTTTTCGATACGCTCGGTGTAATTTTCCCAGCCACCGAAAATATCCATCGGCTTTGGTCTGCCAAACGGCAGATGAAGATCTCCCATTGTGAAAACTTTCAAATAAACGCTCCTTAATTACTTGTTTATAAATTTCAGAACTGCATCAGCCATTTCTTCGGGCTTGATTGAACCTGTAAATCTTACAGGCTTGTTCTTTGTATCGGAAAGTGCCTTGGGGCAGGTTGTCTTAGTGAGCTTTTCAAGCTTGCCGATAAGCTCAAACTCGTCAACGCCCTCAGTTTCGCCGCCCAGAGCATCATATACCGCAAAGCCGAACTTGTAGGGGTTAGCCGTAGAAGCGATAAGCGTCTTTGTGTTGTCGCCCGTCTTCTTCTTGTAATCCTCATATACCTTGTAAGCAACGGCAGTGTGAGTGTCCATAAGGTAGCTGTATTCACCGAATACTTCCTTGATTGCACCCTTTGTCTGCTCATCGTTGCAGCATCCGGCATAGAAGTTTTCCTTGATAGCCGCCTTTACGCTGTCGTTTACTTCGTATCTGCCGTCGTTCTTAAGAGCTGTAAACCACTCGTTTATCAGCTTGTCGTCTTCACCCGTGAGGTGATACAGCAGTCTTTCAAGGTTGCTCGAAATAAGTATATCCATTGAGGGAGAAACAGTCGTGTAGAACTTTCTGTTTCTGTCATAGATACCTGTATTTATAAAGTCGGTAAGCACGTTGTTGGCGTTTGACGCACATATCAGCTTGCCTATCGGAATACCCATCTGCTTAGCATAATATGCGGCAAGTATATTACCGAAGTTACCTGTAGGTACTACTACATTCAGCTTTTCGCCGTACTTAAGCTCGCCGTCCTTTACAAGCTGAACATAAGATGAAACGTAGTAGATTATCTGGGGAGCAAGTCTGCCCCAGTTTATAGAATTCGCACTTGAGAATACGGTATTTGCCTTTTCAAGCTCAGCGATAACGCTCTTGTCTGTGAATATCTGCTTAACGCCGCTCTGGCAATCATCAAAGTTGCCGACAACAGCGCAAACGTTTACGTTGCTTCCTTCCTGAGTTGTCATCTGACGCTTCTGCATATTGCTTACGCCGTCCTCGGGATAGAATACCATTATTGATGTGCCGTCAACGTCCTTGAAGCCTTCAAGAGCCGCTTTACCGGTATCACCGCTTGTAGCAACGAGGATAGAAATCTTCTTACCGTCAATTGTCTTCTTTGCGGAAGTTGTGAGCAGATAAGGTAGAATCTGAAGTGCCATATCCTTGAATGCACAGGTAGGACCGTGCCACAGCTCAAGAATGTATGTACCGGGGATAAGGTGAGAGATCTCAGCGATGTTGTCGGTCGCAAAATTCTTATCGTTGTAAGCGCCGTTTACGCAGTGCTTTATCTCATCATCGGTAAAGTCTGTAAGGAAAAGTCTGAATATCTCGTAAGCTCTTTCGGCATACGACATATCGCACAGCGACATTATCTTTTCTTCAGAGAGCTTCGGGAGATTTTCGGGAACAAAAAGTCCGCCGTCAGCCGAAAGTCCCTGAGAGATAGCGTAAGCGCTCGGTACATTTACCTTGACATCTCTGGTGCTTTTGTAGTTCATAGCAAACATCCTTCTTTGTTAAAATTGCGTTTCATATCCGGTAGTGTCGAATGCGTCCTCATAATAATTGAAATCAATCACACGCACAGCAGTACCTGACGAAACTGTTACATCCGCTATATCATAACGGATAGTCTTATCGGTATCGTAATCGGCAAGAAATATATCGGCAGTTGCGATTATCCTGCCTTTTTTCTTATATCCTACCGCCTCCGCCCCGCTTACAAGACTTCTGTACTTGCGTGTTTTCACTTCAACAAAAGCAAGTATATCTCCTTTTGTTGCAATGATATCTATCTCCCCGCAGGGTCTGCGGTAATTTCTTGTTATAATATCATAGCCGTTTTTGATAAGATAATCTGCGGTGAAATCTTCACCGAGTTTACCTTTCACGGCTTTATCGTTACTTGTCTGAGCCATTTCTTGATTCATAATACTTTACAAGAAAGCTCTTACGGTGAATGTCACTTGCACCGTATTTGTCCAGCATTTCATAATGGAGTTTTGTTCCGTAGCCCTTATGTTTCTCAAACATATACTGAGGATACTTTTCAGCAAGCTCCTTCATATAACGGTCACGGGCTACCTTTGCGAGTATTGATGCCGCCGCTATTGACGCACTTGTTGCGTCACCCTTGACAATTGCTTTTTCTGTGATATCAAGCCCCGGTGTCTTATTACCATCAATAAGTGCGGTATCAGGCTTTACATCAAGACCCTCGTATGCTCTTTTCATAGCAAGCATAGCGGCATTAAGTATATTCATACTGTCGATTTCTTCGACAGAGGCTGTAGCTATGCAGTAGCTGACAGCTTTCTCACGGATAATGTCAAACAGGGCTTCACGCTTTTTCTCGGTCAGCTTTTTGCTGTCATTTATCCCGTCAATGATTATATCATCGGGAAGTATAACAGCCGCCGCATAGACATCGCCCGCAAGAGGTCCTCTGCCCGCTTCGTCAATACCGCAGATAACGCCGCACCGTATTCTCATTTCATTATCGTAAAGAAATAAATCTTTCTTTTCTTCGCCTGTCTTAAGGTCTTTCGAGAGAGATCCTGCCAAGTTTACCACTCCTGAATTCATCGAGTACAGCCGCCGACGCTCTTTCTATATCAGGCTCGCCGCCCGAAATAAGCATTCCGCGCTTTCTTGCTATCATTTCAAGGTCGGGCTTTTCCGTGTTTTCGTCCAGCTTGTAACGTGCGATAACGTTTCCCTTGTAGTTTTCCCACAGGTAGCCGAGTAAACTGTCCGCAAGCTCGCAGACATCCATTACATCGTCCTTGATAGCGCCCGTATAGCCAAGCTTTATCGCTACCTGCTGATCATCAAACTTCGGCCAGAGTATTCCGGGAGTATCGAGCAGTTCAAGCTCCTTATCAAGAGATACCCACTGAGCGCCTCTTGTAACACCGGGTCTGTCCTCGACCTTGGTTTTGCCGGCTTTAGAAATTCTGTTTATGAAAGAAGATTTACCGACATTCGGTATACCTACTACCATAACTCTCAGCGACTGACCGACAAGACCTTTTGCCTTACGTTTTGCAAGCAGATCCGAAAGCAGATTCTTGACGTTCGGTGTAAAAGCCTTTACACCTTTACCGCTTCTGCAATCGCATATCATAGCCTTGTAGCCCTGCGCCGTATAATATTTCTGCCATTCTGCGGTTACTTTTTCGTCCGCATAATCACATTTATTAAGCAGGATAATTCTGGGCTTTGAGCCGGTTATCTCGCTTATAACGGGGTTTCTGCTGGATTCGGGTATTCTTGCGTCTACTATTTCGGCAACAGCGTCAACAAGCCTTAAGCTTGCTTCTATCTGTCGCTTGGTTTTGGTCATATGACCCGGAAACCACTGTATATTGGATACCTGTGCCATTACCCCTCCGTTTAAACTGTTCCCAGTGCGTTTAAAGGCCAGATCCTTAGATATGCCTTACCCATTATATAGCGCATATCAACCTGTCCAACCTGATTACTTCTGCTGTCCTTTGAGTAGTTTCTGTTATCGCCCAGTACGAACACTTTGCCATCTTCAACCGTGATTTCACCGTTTATGGGGAAGTTTTCGGGAAGATTTGTCGGAGTATTTGTGTACTCCTCTGTCAGCGCTTCACCGTTTCTGTATACAATGCCGTTAACAAAATCTATTTTGATCTTATCTCCCGGCAGACCGATAACTCTCTTTACTATCGGCTTTCCGTAGCTCTGTGTTGCTTCGTTCGGCAATTTATCGGCATAGAGTATGACGATATCTCCGTACTGCGGAGTATAGAACATATCCGATACAATAAGTCTTTGCTGATCCTGAAGCGTCGGAACCATCGACTCACCGTCAACCGTGATCACACGGGCAAGCAGTGCAAATATAACAATAAAGCACAAAATGGCTGAAAAAATACTGCACATCCAGTCGAACATATCGGCAAAGAAATTCTTTTTATCAATAGCGCCGTTATTCTGATTTTCCGTTAAGTTCTTTTCTTCCATAGTGCGTCCCTTCAGAATTAAATATCGAATTTATGCAGTGGCAAAATGCCACTGCCTTGAAAATTCGATGAGGAAATGATGTAAGGTCTTATATCTTGGACTTAACCTTAGCTGCCTTACCAACTCTGTCACGAAGATAATAGAGCTTAGCTCTGCGTACCTTACCTTCTCTTACAACTTCAACCTTCTCTACTGTAGGCGAGTGAAGAGGGAATACTCTTTCGATACCGCAGCCGTGAGCTACTCTTCTTACTGTGAATGTTTCGCTTACACCGCCGTGCTTCTTGGCGATAACTGTACCCTCGAATATCTGGATACGGAACTTGTCGCCTTCAGCGATGCGTACGTGTACCTTAACTGTGTCACCTACGTTGAACTGAGGTGCATCTGCCTTAAGGCTGTCCTGTGCAATGAGTTTTAATGCGTCCATGTTTTTCCTCCTGTTTTCGGATATTCTTGTACCGGCTTATCCTCCGTGCGTTTTCTGCGCTACGGAAAACGGCAACTTTTGCCGTTAAATACAGCGGACTACCCGTTTTAATGTCTTTGTGCTTTTCGCACTAACGGCATTAAACACGCTGACAGTATATGCCAAAAGGCATACTTATACCCTCAGCGGATTTCAAATGCTTTAATATTATAGCACCTTTATACGAAATTTGCAATAGTTTTTTGTGAATTTTTTCGGTAATAACTACTGTTTTCGCATATCGGCACACTATAACCGCGAATTATTCAAACTGCGTTCCATCCTTGCAAAGTATGCCTGTTCTTACTATATCAAGCCTTTCGGTTTCCTCACCGCTGAACTTCTCAAAAGCGTCAAAGAAAAGCGACGGATTAAGCGTAAAGTCACAGCCTGACGGCATTATCAGCGTGAAGTGTCCTCGTTTATAATCTTTGATTTCCGTGAACGGCTTTATATCAAGCGTTGTTATGCCCTTCTTTGTCTTCTTCTCCACTTCGACAGCTGGCAGTTTCATGAATTCCTCAAACTTGTCATAATCACAGACAATATCGACTGAATAGACCGATTTTTCTATTTCCGTATGTTTTTTTATCGGCAGAGCCACTCTGATTATTCTGATGTCCGGAGGTAAAACCGCATTGAGCTTATCCCGTACAACATCGAAATCTATTTGCTCTGTGAGTTTTATATCCATAGACTCGTTTATGCCTTCGCTGCCGAGCGAGAGCGGAAGATTTACATTGACATAAGTATGCGGATTGAAACCCTGCGTATGCCATATCGGAATGTCGGTACGTCTTATCGCACGCTGAAAACAGGTTATAAGGTCAAGCGCCGATATATACTTTGCTCTGCCCGTCTTTGAAAAGAACAAGCGTACAGCGATATTATTCTCATTCATATTTAAAGCAAGCCCTTCCTAAGCATTTGTTTATGCCGCAGCCTGCACACTTTTCACGGCAGTTTGCGGTCGTTTTTTCTTCGTGAGCCTTGATATTCTCTCTGACAAGGAAACTGCGGTCAAACAGCATATCCATATGCTCCCACGGGGCGATCTCGTCATATTCACGCTTGCGGTTTGCGTAGAACGCCTTGTCGATGCCGAATTTCTCAAATGCCGCATTCCATACATCAGGCTTGAAATACTCGTTCCAGCCGTCCAGCTTACAGCCGTTCTTCCACGCCTCATATATAACCGCAGACAGCTTTCTGTCGCCTCTTGCAAGCACAGCTTCAAGTATTGTCGTATCATAATGGCTCCAGCTGACATCAATACGTCTTCTGCCCTTTGAGCCTATAATATCAAGCAGATATTTCTGCCTTTCGTTTATCTGTTCCTCTGTCGCCTGAGGCTCATATTCAAAGGGTGTGAAGGGCTTCGGTATAAATGTTGACAGCGAGATTGAGATGCTTATCGCCTTTTTGCTTCTGCCCTCTGTATTGTAATAAAGATCGATTATCTTGTCCGCAAGCTCCTTTATCGCCTTTATATCGTCAAGCGTTTCTGTCGGCAGACCGAGCATAAAATACAGCTTGACCGAGCTGTATCCGCCCTCAAATGCAATCTTACAGCTTTTGAATATTGCTTCCTCGGTGATATTCTTGTTTATAACGTCACGCAGACGCTGTGAGCCTGCCTCGGGAGCAAATGTAAGTCCGCTTCTTCTCACGCTCTTAATCTTCTTTACGACCTCGTCGCTGAATTTATCTATACGCAGTGACGGGAGAGAAAGGTTTACGCCTTTCTTATCGGTATATTCGGTTATATCGTTCAAAAGTCCCTCAATATCGCTGTAGTCGCTTGTGGACAGCGATGAAAGCGATACCTCGTCATAGCCTGTGGTTTCCGTAAGGCTCTTTACCTGATTTACTATAGTTTCCTTTGATTTTTCTCTGAAAGGACGATATATAAAGCCTGCCTGACAGAATCTGCAACCTCTGATACAGCCTCTCAACACCTCGACTACCGATCTGTCGTGTACTATCTGAGTATAAGGCACAACAAAGCTGTCAGGAGTATAGACCTTGTCAAAATCGTCTATAATCTGCTTTCTGACTTTTGCGGGGGCGTTATTCTTCGGTGTTATTGCTTTTACTGTTCCGTCCTCGTTATAACTTATATCATAGAGCGACGGAACATAGATTCCCTCAATCTGTGCCGCCTGTTCAAGATATTCCTGCTTCGTGCCGCCGTTTTTCTTGAACTTTTCGGCAAGCTGCATCATCTTGAGGTTGACCTCTTCGCCTTCACCGAGTACGAACAGATCAAAGAAATCGGCAATAGGCTCTGCGTTACATACACAGGGACCGCCGCCCATTACTATCGGGAACAGATCCTTTCTGTCTTTAGCAAAAACAGGCACACCTGCAAGGTCAAGCATCGACAGGATATTTGTATAGCAAAGCTCATACTGGAGCGTAAACCCGATAAACTCAAAATCCTTGATGGGATCAAGGCTTTCCAGACCGTAAAGAGGAATATCGTTCTTTCTCATCTGCTCTTCCATATCCGGAAGTGGCATGAACACACGCTCGCACCAGTAATTAGGCACGCTGTTCTTGAGAGAATAGAGTATCTTTATCCCGAGATGTGACATTCCTATATCGTATGTGTCCGGAAAACAGAAAGCAAAGCGTATATCAACCTTGCTTTTATCTTTCACGACAGCGTTTACCTCACCGCCGATATAGCGTGACGGCTTCTGCACCTTCAATAAAATTTTATCTAATTTTTCCTTCAGCATTTTTCTACTTCCGTTCCGAAATTATAGTTATAAAGTATATTTTACTACATAAATCCGCTTATTGCAAGCCCTACCCGATAAACTGCGCAAGCATTAGATAAAATACAACAAAAATGAGCGATAACGAAACGCTTTTGTTGCAACTGATGCAATACATGATAACGCCCGCAATCATTACAACTGAAAGCATTACACCGATAACTCTTTTTACTTTTTCTGCGACTCTCAGTGACAAGAATTTTGACAGCAGTATTTCGAGTATTCCTGCCCCGTCAAAGTACCCGATCGGTAAAGCGTTGAACAGACATATAATCAGATTTACCGCACTGAACACTGCTACCGTATCATTGCCCGGCATAGTCAGATAAACCGATGCGGCAAGCAGATTCACAGCGCACCCCGCCAACAATATCACAAGCCTTTTTGCGTCGGAAAGGCTATCCATTCCTGCCTTCGACAGTGCTATTCCACCACCGTAGAATGTAATTCTCTCAGGGTACGCCCCGCACACCGACATAGCAAGCAAATGTCCGCCCTCATGCAATATGCAGGCAATCAGCGACAACACTGCCGCGCCGCTCGTATCAACGAATATCATAAATGCTACTACAGCAAAGAAGCTGAAATCAAATTTCACTTTAAGCCGACCGTTATGTTTCATTCTCATTCTCCTTTTATCCTTTTGGATAAGTATATTAGGAAAAACGGAAATAAGAACAAAGACTACATAGTATAAAATCAGCTCTGTGTCAACCGACACGGCAGTACGGTATCTTTTTCTATCGACAAAAGTTTACACAGAAATAAGGTTTTTGCAATAATTCACACTTTTGTATATTATAATTGGGTGCTTGGACACAATAAAAATACGGCACTTTACTGAATTTCAAAAAACTTATATAAAAAACATTTCATACTTCACCGACAAAGTATGAAACGATATCAGTATTTGGAGGAAATAAACGCAAAAAACAGCGCCGTAAATTAGCGCTGTCAGGTTATAGAAAAAGTCTGTTTTATAAGTTCTTTATCTTTCTTACAATTTTGTAAAAATTCATTTGAATTTCCTTTGGCGGTGTTTATAGAAGCCACGAGCATTGCACGTAAGCCGGTGCAAATTCTATCTAATTCTTTAAAAAGTATTCTTTTTGTTGCTCAGACAACTTGTTGCCGTCACTATCAAACTCCGTAATGAAAATTTTGTATTGACTTCATCGGAAGATTGTGATATACTATCCTCAACAGAAGTTCCATTGCTACGGACTAAAGTATCTTTGACTTTAAGATTCGTATTCGGAGCTTCTGTTATTTCAAAGTTGGAATGTGGCAAGCCAAAACGGCTGTCGTTCTCGGCAGTCTGTGAGAGCAACGATGCCTGTCCAACTTTTTTTATTATTCACATCGTATAAATTGATTTTCACTTATATAGTTTGTCTTTAAAAGCAGTTCTAACCAATATCCTGTTTCATTTGCTTCTTTTAGCGCAATTTGCAATTTTGCAATAAAATCAGCTTTTCCGTGGGCATATTGTGTTTCGCGAATGTTAGCGCCTATGCTTGTTCCGCTTCTTCCGATTTGATTGGATATAATTTGATTGGATATAATATGTTCTTTATTTTCTTTCAGGTATCTCACAAGATTTATAACAGAAGCCGCAAAATCCATAGATTGAACGGATAATTTATCATTACGCATAACGACACCTGCTTTCTGAACAAATGATAACTAAATTGCAAATTGTTTCAATGAAAAATGAAGCATTGGCATAAAGCCAATATGAAGCAAGCGCATTTCCGCAATGTACGGTAAAGCATACATTTTTCATAAGCCGTAGGCAACTTCATTTTTTCATGCACCGTCAGTTGCGCTTCATTAAAAAAAAGCACTCAGCATGATGCTAAGTGCTTTTCAAATGGTTGCGGGAGCCGGATTCGAACCAACGACCTTCGGGTTATGAGCCCGACGAGCTACCCCTGCTCCACCCCGCGATATTTTGTTCACTCTCCTGAGTGCTTGTATATTATAACATGAAGTTTAATGTTTGTCAAGCGTTTTACGAAAAAATTTTACAAAAAGTCAAAATTACCTCCGAAACCGCTCACATTATTATGTCTGACCGTAATAATATATGCTGCTGTGCCGTGAATATTCGAGCGTTTTAAATTTTTTACCCGAAATCTCTTTCTTGACCGTTTTATCGTACACCATATCTGTTATCATTAAGTCAAAGGATAAAACCCGATGCAAATCGGTACGGCTTATTCAAAAGGAGGAAAATATGACATTTATAGTTTTATTTATCGGTCTGATCATTTATGGCATCTGGAAAAATTGTGAACCGCAGATCCCTGCGTCTTATCACAACAACTGGAAACTCGAGCAGGAGGATTCCTGGAAAGTCAGCACAGGTGAAATGTCACAGCGGCAGTTTATGAAGAATATCCAGAACGGCAAATACAGATAATCGTCACACTTAATGTTTACCCCCGGTTGCACAGGCAACCGGGGGTACTTCTTTATCCTTCCGTCTTTCTTATACCAAAAAACAATCTTAAGAAGCCTGCCAGTATTCTCGGCGTCTTGCAAACTACGATCTTCATAATATGTACCTCTCTTTCAGCAAAAGAACATCAGCCATACTCCCAGTGCAATGAGCAGCAGCGACAGTATAACAAGCAGTGTTTCGGCTGACATACAGGTAACACATATAAGAATACCGGCAAGACCGAGTATGAACGCAGGAAATTTTGAACGTCCCGGTCTGCGTCTTCTCATCATAAAAATACCTCCCGTCAGCTGAAGCTATTACACTTTATTCCTTAGGGAGATATTTTGTTACTTATTTCTTGACGGTCATAACAACCGCAAGTCCGCTCCTTACTTCGACCGTGCAATCAGAGCCTTCGATGAACTCATTGCTTACGCCTATCGGGAAGCTGCGTTCCATAACATAGCAGTCAAGCGGATAACCTGCGCCTGTTATGGAAACCGTTGCTTTTTCGCTTATTGCAAACACCGAAAGGTATCTTGATAAATCCGGCGAAAGCGTTATCTTTTCATCTTCAAGTATGTATATATCCGTGATGTCGCCTTTTATGCTTGCTTTTGCCCCGTGTTCACGAATAAACATAAGAGTTGCGATATTCGCTATTGTATGGTCCGTTCTACCACCGCACGCACCTACAAGAACAATATCGTTATGCCCTCTTTCAAGAGCGGTTCTTACCGCAAGCATTGTATCCGTGTCATCCTTATGTGTCGGCGAACGCATTGTTTCAATATTATCCGGTAACGTGTTTACGACACTGTCAAAATCGCCGAGAATAAGATCAGGTGTTATTCCTGCGTCCATTGCTTTGTCATAGCCGCTGTCCGCACATATAATAAATACATCCTGCGGAATCCTGACCGTTCTGCACGGTTCGGGACCTCCACAGATTATATAACAGGTTTTCATTATTTATTTTTAAACTCCCATTCATTCAGCCTTTCGGCCTCTTCACACATTTTTACATAGCTGTCATAGCGTGAACCGTTTATTTTTCCGTCACGCAGAGCCTCCGTCACAGCACAGCCGCTTTCTTTCAGGTGAACGCAATCCCTGAAACGGCACTTGCCGAGATAATCGTTGAATTCCCTGAAAGAATATTGCAGTTCGTTTTTCGGTATAAAACCGTATCTGCTTACTTCAACGGTCGAAAATCCGGGCGTATCCGCAATATACCCGCCGCCAAGACTGAACAGCTCGACCTGTCTTGTCGTATGACGTCCTCTTCCGAGTTTCTTGCTGATATCTCCCGTACTTCTCTCAAGTCCGGGGAACAGATGGTTCATAAGGCTGGATTTTCCGACGCCTGAATTGCCTATAAGTGCTGACAGCTTGCCGGATATATAGCTTCTGATTACATCAATACCGTTTCCCGTACTGTTGTCCATATAGAACACCTTAAATCCGCAGCTGCGGTATATTCCGGCAAAATCCTCGCATTCACGCAGATCCTGCTTTGTGATCACTATAACAGGTTCAATACCCTTGCTTTCAAATATGGATATCAGCTTATCGGTAACAAGTGTATTCGGCACAGGATCTACGGCTGATGTAACAAGAAGAGCGCAGTCAAGATTTGTAAGCGGTGGCCTTATTATATGGTTCTTTCTTTCCTTTATCTCAGTTATAAGAGGAACTGCATTCTCTTCGACAGTTACAGTTACATTATCACCCGCACACGGCGATATTTTTTCTTTTCTGAATACTCCCCTTGCATTACAACATAAAACGCCGTCGGCAACAGCTACATAGTAGTTGCCGCCGACAGCTTTTGTTATAATGCCTTCAAATTTCCCGTTGTTCAAAGGCATACCTCATATTATTCCGAAACATCTTCATTTGCATCAGACTCAGGCGCAGGATCAGATACCTTGAGAGCTGTGAACAGTCCCTGATTATATGACTTTGTTGACTGCTCTACTTTGCCGGATGTGAAATCTACCCGAATTTCAGCAAGTGTGCCTGATTTTGTTTCATCCTTTGTATTGGTAATTCTGATAATATAATCCTTTGTTTCTTGGCTCGTGCCTGAAACATCAAACGATATCGTCTTACCTGCCGCAAGCGACATATCCTTGGTTTCACTATCCTTTACAACATTTCCTTCGGAATCGGTATAAGTGAATATGAACGTACCCGTGTCAGAAGCAACGGCAGGTAAAGTCAGCGTTACAGTGCCGCTTACATTTGTCACAGGATCCGATGAAGGTTCCTCGGAAGTGGTATCGGGCGCTTTGTATTTCAATTCTTTAAACAGACCTTCGTTATAATTTACGATCTCAGGTTCTGTGTCCTCGTTCTTGAAATCGACGCTGATCTCGGCAAGTACGCCGTTGAGCGATGTGTCCGCAACGTTTGTGATCTTTATTGTGTATGTTGTAGGCTCTGAACCGCTTACTTCAAATGTAATCGTCTTGCCTGCATTTACAGCCATATCACGTTCTTCGTCCTTGAACGAAACACCGTCCTTGAAATATTCAAATCTGAATGTACCTGTATCTGTTACATCAGAAGGCAGATCAAGTGATACTTCTGTCTTTATGCTTACAGCCTTGCCGTCGCAGACAGTTACTTCAATCTCTGTTTCCTCGTTTACAACTGAGTTGGCATCAATGCTCTGCTTGATTACTTCGCCTTCCTTGTACTCGTTGCTTGAACCGGATACTTCCTTAAGCTTAAGGTTCTTGTCTTCCGCTTCCTTACGGGCTACCTCAATCGTCATACCGACAAACTTAGGTACGTTTACAGCCTTGACAAGCTTACCGTTACTTACATATACCTTTACTACCGTGCCCTGAGATACTTCGGAATGTGCGGCAGGTTCGGTCTTTATGACAATATCCTTTGCCACTTCATCATCATTGACGTAAACCAGTTTTGGCTTAAGCCCCTTCTTCTCCAGCTTGATCTGTGCATCCTGCGCCGAAAGGTTTGCGTAATCATCGACTTCAACCTTCTGAGGACCGTTACTTATAACAATATTTACGATTGTGCTCTTCTTTATTGTTCTGCCTGCAGGTGTTTTCTGATCCATTACCTCGTTTTCAGGATAGTCGGTAGAATACTGTCTGTCAATATCAAGGTTAAGATCAGGATATTTTTCCTTTACATCATCGAGCGTCATACCTATGATGTTGGGCATTGTCATTTCATCTGATGCGCCGCTGGTATTTCCGAGGTTTCTCGTAACAATAGAGAATATAAGCCATGCGGTCATAATTACGAATACCGAAGCCACAGCAAAAAGTATAGGTAAAAGCGGCGAACGTCTTTCCTCTACTTCCTCATCATCGTCGTCATCGTCATCATACAGATCGTTGTCTTCATCCTCTTCGCCTTCGGAAAGCGTATCTTCAGCCGCATTCTGCTCAGGAGCGTTCGGATCGGATACCTTATCAAAATATTTTGTTGAACCGTCAGCTGAGAAATATTTATATTCAAATACTATGCTGGGGTCTTTCTTGAACTCCTCAATATCATTTATCATCTCGCCTGCGGTCTGATAACGCATTGAAGGCTCTTTCTGCATAGCCTTGAGTGTGATCTCTTCAAGCCCTTCAGGGATAGAGGAATTTATCTCACGCGGAGGTTTCGGAGGTGTCTGCATATGCTGGAGTGCTATTGCTACGGGCGTTTCGCCGTCAAAAGGCTTCTGACCTGTCAGCATTTCATAAAGCATTACGCCTACTGAATAGATATCGCTCTTTTCATCGGTCATCTCACCTCTCGCCTGTTCGGGGCTGATATAGTGAACAGAGCCGATAGCCTTTTCTGAAAGTGTCTTGTCGGTTTCACGGTTGAAGCGTGCGATACCGAAATCCATGACCTTTATAGTTCCGTCGGGAAGCATCATTACGTTCTGCGACTTTATATCACGATGAACTATTCCTCTGTCGTGAGCGTGCTGTAACGCTCTTAATATCTGTACTGTGAAATATACAGCATCTTTCCATTTAAGAACACCCTGAAGCTTGATATACTCTGCCAGGGATATTCCGTCTATGTACTCCATGACTATAAACTGTATCTGCTCGTTGAAGCCGACATCGTATATCTTTACAATGTTGGGATGCGAAAGCAGTGCTATTGCCTTGGACTCATTTCTGAAACGTCTGAGAAAATCCTCGCTGCCTGCAAATTCATTTTTCAAGATCTTTACGGCAACTATTCTGTCCTCGGTAATATCCTTAGCCTTGTAGATATCAGCCATTCCGCCCGTTCCTATAAGCTCAAGGAGTTCATAACGGCCGTCAAGGCGTCTGCCTATCATATTGTCCATATTGTTATCCATAAAATCCACCGTTTCTCCGTATCAGTTTATATGTGCGACCCATACGGTAAGTCGTTTATATTGAAACCACGGCTACTGTCACGTTGTCACGACCGCCGTGTTTATTAACGTAATCTATCAGCTGATCACAGCACTTGGCAACCGGAGAAGCCGCTATGACTTCCGCTATCTCGGTGTCTTCGGCATATGAGCTGAGCCCGTCCGAGCAGAAAAGAAGCATATCATCCTTTTTCACATCAAGCTCAAAATAGTCGGGTGTTATGAAAGGCTGAGCGCCGACCGCTTTTGTTATGCGGTTTCTGTCCGGATGCGTCTTACTCTCCTCATATGTAATTATGCCCTTTTCTACAAGCTTTCTGATATATGTGTGATCTTTTGTGACCTGTTGCATATTATCATCAAAGAAGAAGTAACATCTGCTGTCGCCTACATTTATAAGATAGGCTCTTTCATTGAAAATGATTCCGGCAACGCAGGTCGTTCCCATACCCGCTTTTTCGGGGTCGGCGCCTGCCATGTCGTAAACAATGCTGTTTGCCGCAGTGACAGAAGTTATAAGAAGATTTCTTATCTGATTTCTTGTTATGTCCTTTCTGAAACCCTTCATCAGCCTGTCTTTCATAAAATCGACAGTAGTCATACTTGCACAGCCGCCGGCATTCTGTCCGCCCATTCCGTCGCACAGAATTACCGCAACCGCATCACTGCCAAGTTCACCTATCCAGTAGTTATCCTGATTTTCTTCACGGCAATTACCGATATCGGTCTTTGCGTAAGCTTTCATATATAATGGTTCTCCCTTGATATCTCTTTACTTGTTATCCCGTCTTAACTGTCCGCAGGCGGCACTTATATCAGCACCGAGCGTTCTTCTGACCGTAGCGTTAAGTCCGCCGTCTATAAGCATCTGTTTATACTTTTCAACAGAAGCACTGCGTTTAAATACGCCTTCCTTTATCTCGTTTACCGGAATCAGATTAACGTGACAGTTCTGACCCTTCAGCAGTTTAAGAAGTGCGTCTGCCGATTCGCGTGTGTCATTAACGCCGTCTATCAGTGCAAATTCATAGCTTATTCTTCTGCCTGTGGTATTGAAATAATACTTACAGGCTTTCATAAGCTCTTCTATCGAATATCTGTCGTTTACGGGCATAACCGAGCTTCTCAGCTCGTTTGTCGGCGCATGAAGAGAAACGGAAAGCGTAATGCCGAGCTTCATATCGGCAAGCTCATATATCCTGTCTACAAGTCCGCAGGTCGATACCGAAACGTGTCGCAGGCTCATATCATCCTTAGCCGACAGTAGCTTCAGAAACTTCACGACATTGTCAAAGTTGTCAAGCGGCTCGCCTATTCCCATAAGCACCACATGATTTATCTTTCGTCCGCTGTCCTTTTCACTTTCATAAATTTGCAGAAGCATCTCGCTCGGAAGCAGATTCCTCACAAATCCTGCTTTAGTGGACGCACAGAACTTACAGCCCATTTTACAGCCGACCTGAGTTGAAATACAAATACTGTTGCCGTGCTTATACTCCATAAGCACCGTTTCGACTTTCTCTCCGTCAGACAAACCATAAAGATATTTTACCGTATTATCTATGTTAGATACAAGTCTTTTTTGAATTTTTAGTGAGTTTATCCAAAAAATATCGTCGAGCTTTTCTCTCAGTTGTGCAGATAGATTGGTCATTTTGCTAAAATCTTCTACTTTATTAATATGTAACCAATCGTATATCTGCTTTGCCCTGAATTTCTTTTCACCTATATCAAGTATTTTCTCTTCAATCTCCTCTTGCGAGAGTGAAAGAATATCGATTTTTTCCATATGATGTATATCACTGTACCTTTCTGAGAGTTGCTGTGAAAAAACCGTCACCGTTTATATCGCACGGAAGCATTGTTCTTTTATAGCTGTCTTCAAGTCCGTTAACGGCAATCGGTACAACTACAGGTACAAAATCGCTGTGCGTCTTCAGGAACTCTTCAACTATATCATCGTTCTCTGCTTTACTTACAGTGCAGGTTGAGTAAATAAGCGTTCCGCCGGGTTTTACATACTCTGCGGCGTTGTTTATTATCTTTCTCTGCGTATCAGGAAGTGTTTCAAGCTGTTTCATAGGCTTGTACTTTATCTCCGGTTTTCTTCTGATGACGCCAAGACCCGAACACGGTACATCGCAGATAACCTTGTCCGCTTTCGGTATATCGGGATTAAATTTCGTTGCGTCATTTTCTGCGGCAGTGATAATAGTCAGTCCGAGCCGTTTTGCAGTATTGGCAATAACCGAAACCTTACCGTCATACAGATCATAACTGAATATCCTGCCCCTGTTGTTCATCATTTCGGCACAGGTGAACGTTTTTCCTCCGGGCGCACTGCAAAGATCGACAACAGTTTCATTAAACATAGGAGAAGCTATCCTGCAACATATCTGGGAAGATATGTCCTGGATATGAAACATACCCTTTTTATATGCTGTGCTCTGCTCAATTCCCTTTGTGTTTGTAAGTTCAATACAAGTATCAATAAGATTGTTTCTGACTGCTGCAATGCCGTCAGCGTCAAGCTGTGCAATGACATCCCGGGCAGTGTATTTTACGGTGTTTACCCTTGCGTATATGGGAGGTCTGCCGAAGCTTGCATTGATCATCTGCATAGCTCTTTGCTCACCCAACTCACGGATCCACTTCTTTACAAGCCATTTCGGGCAGGAATACTCAATCGAGAGCTTTGCTTCGCCCGTCAGATCACCGTAATCTATCTGTTTTTCATTACGCAGAAACGTTCTCAGAATTGCATTGACATAGCCTTTTGCTTTTGTGCTGTTGCAGTAATCGCAAAGCGCGACAGATTCATTCACTGCCGCACTTTCAGGTACGGAATTCATATACAGAAGCTGATAAAAACCCATACGGAGTATCTCCACCACAGCAATCCTGATCTTGTCAAATTCGATTCCCGAGTAGTAGCGTATAAGATAATCAAGCGTCATTCTGCGTTCCAGTACGCCATAGAAAAGCGCTGCGGAAAAAGCCTTATCGCGCTTGTCAACGTCACTCGAAGTAAATGCGTGGTCAAGTATTATATTTGAGTATGCCCCCTGCGTGTCCATCCGGATAAGCAGATCGAGCGTTATCTGTCTTGCGGTTTTCATTCATCTCTCCAAATCAATCTCTTCTTGAACTTGCAATAAGTCTTAGCAGCTGTAATAATGCTACAGCAAGTGAAGCAACATAGGTCATAGCGGCGGCTGTGAGCGTTTTCTTTGCACCAGTATATTCCGCACCGAACAGTATGCCTTGATTCTTTATTGTGGCAAGCGCTCTGTAGCTTGCGTTGAATTCAACGGGGAGCGTTATCAGCTGGAACAGTACTATTGCCGCAAAAAGTCCGATGCCTACACCTCTTAACAGCGGCATATTGAACACGATACCAAGTATAAAGAACAAAATCCATGCAGATGAACCGAACTGAGCCACAGGCAGTATCGCCATTCTTATCTTGATAGGAGTGTAGTTTTCGGCGTACTGTATCGCATGACCGACCTCGTGAGCCGCAACACCGATAGCACCTACAGAAATGCTGTCATAGACAGGCGCCGAAAGTGCAACGGTGTTTGTTCTGGGGTTGTAATGGTCGGTAAGTTCTCCCGATACTCTTGTTATCTGAACATTATAAAGTCCGTTGCTGTCGAGGATCTGTCTTGCTATGGTTGCAGCGGACATTCCTCTTGAGCTTGGCATTTTATTATACTTTCTGAAAGTACTTTTTACATTGATCGAGGTAAATATAGAAAAGATAAAGGCTGCTATCAGCAGTAAATAAAGTATAAATTCCGGCATATCCGTTCTCCTTTCCGTTTGACGCTATCAGTTCAACACAGTGTCACGCTGTAGCTTGTTGCCGTTCAGAAAGCTTGCTGTATTCATACGCTTTCCGCCCTCTCCCTGAACATCGGTAAATCTTATACATTTTTTATCGCCGCATACTACGGTGAGGTCGTTTTCGTTCACGACAGTTCCGCACGGCTTGTCGGAGGTAATATCTGTCATAACCGCAAAGTAAACCTTCAATCTTTTATCTCCTATAAAAGTATAGGCGCAGGGTGACGGTGACATACCTCTTATCAAATTATATACATCAATTGCATTTTTTGAGAAGTCTATCCTGCACATTTCCTTGGAAATCATTCCTGCATAGCACGAAAGGCTGTCATCCTGAGGTACCGGTGTTACCTTGCCCTCTTCACAAGCTTTCAATGTTTCGATTATTAGCTCTCCGCCTGTAGCCGCAAGGCTGTCGTGAAGCTCTCCGCCGGTCATATCGGGAGTAATCTTAACCGACCTGCTCATCAGCATATCGCCCGTATCAAGTCCCTTTGCCATAAGCATTGTTGTAACTCCGCTTTCTGTTTCGCCGTCTATGATGCACTTCTGGATAGGTGCGGCACCTCTGTATTTCGGCAGAAGCGAAGCGTGTATATTGATGCACTTGTACTTCGGAAGCTCAAGTATGCTTTCGGGAAGAATCTGACCGTAAGCCGCCACCACAATGCAGTCGGGAGCAAGCTGTTTAAGAAGCTCAAGCGACTTCTCAGCATCCTCACCCTTTCTGAGCGACAGAGGCTGATATACGGGGATACCGTACTTTTCGGCGCACTCCTTTACGGGAGGTGCCTGCATCTTCTTTCCTCTGTTCTTAGGCTTGTCGGGCTGTGTGAAAACAGCCATAACATTATGATGCTTGTGTAACTCCTCCAGTGCCGATACGGCGAAATCCGGAGTACCCATAAATACTATGTTCAAATGATTTCCCCCTTACTTTTTACGTTCCTCAAGCTGTTCGGACGTAAGCAGTTCGTCTGCCTTATCGGTAAACAGAATGCCGCTCAGATGGTCGATTTCGTGACACAGAGCTATCGCTAAAAGCTCTGTACCCTCTATATCAAACTCTTTGCCGTATCTGTCCTGTGCCTTTACCTTTACCTTTGCGGGTCTGTCAACATATCCCCACATACCCGGCACTGAAAGACAGCCCTCAAGCTCGTGCTGTTTGCCTTTCATAGATGTGATAACAGGATTTATAAGTTCAATTTTTCCGTGTTCGTCGCCTACGTCTATGACCACAACTCTCCTCAGTACGCTTATCTGAGGTGCGGCAAGACCTACGCCGTTTGCCTCCTGCATTGTTTCGTACATATCGTCAAGCATCGTCCACAGCTTATCGTCAAATACGGTAACGTCCTTGCATCTTTTTCTCAGCGATTCGTCGCCGTCCTTAGCTATTATTCTCTTTGCCATTTCAAAAATCCTTTCTTTTGTTTATATAATCTCGCCGTTCATATCGGCGAAGAAACTTACCTTATCAAGAGCCGGTGATTTATATGCATCAAGCAGTGTTGCCTGCATTACCGACCTGAACTCTTTATTATTCTTACATTTTATAATGATCCGATAGCGGTACTTGCCGTTTACCTTTGCCACCGAGCAGGCGGACGGTCCAAGCACTCTTATAGGAATGCCGTGACCCTCAAGATTTTTCATAAACAGCTTTACGAAACTGTCCGAGCCTTTTTTGCAGGCTGTTTCGTCAACTGACGAAAGCCCTATTTCACATATATCGCAGTACGGCGGAAACAGCAGTGCTTTTCTTATCTCGCATTCCTGTCTGAAAAACTCATCGTAATTCTGGTCAGCCGCAAGATTCAGAACATAATGCTCCGGGGAAAATGTCTGTAAATACGCTCTGCCTTTTTTCGAGCCTCTGCCGCATCTTCCGACCACCTGTGTTATAAGCGAAAACGTCTTTTCATAACCGAGATAATCGCCTGCGTACAGTGATTTATCTATCAGCAGTACGCCGACAAGCGTCACATTCTCAAAATCAAGCCCTTTGGCTATCATCTGAGTACCGACCATAATATCATACTCGCCGTTTTTGAATTTATCGAAATTCTTTTCGTAGGAAAACTTGCTCATCGTGGTATCTGCATCCATACGCAATACTCTGGCAGACGGAAACAACGTCGATATTTCATCTTCTATACGCTGTGTTCCTGTACCTGTGCTGTATATGAACTTCGAGCCGCACGATTTGCATTTTCCTGTGAATACCTCGGTATATCCGCAATAGTGACATATCATGCAATTGTTCGTCTTGTGATATGTAAGAGGAATATTGCAGTTGGGGCATTTATACACCTCGCCGCACTTGATGCAGTTCATATAGGTGTTATAGCCTCTGCGGTTGAGCAGAAGTATCGTCTGCTCTCCTCTTTGCAGATTGTTCTTTATCTCATCGGCAAGCGCCCTGCTGAAATTGGAACAGTTGCCGGTTTCGACCTCGACCTTCATATCGACAAGATACACATCGGGAAGTACCGGCTGGCTGTAACGCTTTTTCATCTCAAACAGCTTGTATCTGCCGATCGACGCAAAGTATGCGCTTTCAAGGCTTGGAGTTGCAGATGCTAAAAGAAGCGTGGCATTATGATAAAAACATCTCTGCTTTGCTATGCTCCTTGCCTGATAACGTGGAGATTTTTCGGATTTATAGGTATGCTCGCCTTCTTCGTCAATAACGATTATACCGATGTTGTCAAGAGGCGCAAATACGGCACTTCTTGTACCTATGACTATCCTTGCCTCGCCTTTTTCGATACGCTTGTACTCATCTGTCCTCTGACCGAGCGAAAGGTTGCTGTGTATTACCGCAACGTTACTTCCGAAAAGATCGGTAAAATTTCTCACCATCTGGGGAGTGAGCGATATTTCGGGAACAAGCATAAGGGCTGTTTTCCCTTGTTTTAACGCCTTGTCGATGAGCTTTAAGAAAACGGTGGTCTTACCGCTTCCCGTAACACCTTTCAGCAATGCGCACTGAGGTTTGCCGCTGTCCATAAGTTGGCTCATACCAAGGTATACGGCGGACTGTTCGTCCGACAGCGTTATATCGTCAATGCTCCTTACCGCCTTTGCACCTGCGGTAAGCGAGCGGGATATTTCATTATCAAAACATTCTACAATGCCGTTTTTTTCCATATTGTTTATAACGGCATTCGTAACGACACAATTATAGCAGACTTCCTTAAGGGAAGCAGAAACAGCTTCGGAAAGGAAATCGGCTACCTTTTTCTGCTTTGCGGTGAGAGGCTTTCCGCCTTTGTCGGAATACTCGCCGCTGAGATAGCTGTCTTTAAGCCTGACGTTTTTTTCGGTTTCACTGCCTACTCTCTGCTTTATAATATCAAGCGAAACAAGTACGCTTTTTTCCAAAAGACGCCCTACCAGCTTTTTCTGCTGTTCGTCAAAGCCGTATTCAATCATATCGTTAAGCTCTCTGTCGCTTTTACAACCGAGGAGCATAGCCGATACCGCCTGCTCCGCAGGTTCAAGAGCAAAGCTGTCGGGAGCTTTTCTGAACTCATCGCTTATGGCATACCTCTGAGATACATTCAGAGCCATACCTCCGGGCAGGATAGTCTTTACAGCGTCAAAATAAGTACAGAAGGTATTGTCCTTCAGCCACCGCATAAGTCTGAGCATCTCTTCACTGAGAACTACTCCGTCATTTATAACGCAGTAAACCTCTTTAAGTCTGCTGTAGTCGGCACTTTGTTTGAAGCCTGTAACTAAGCCGACACGCTTCTTACCGCCTTTGCCGAACGGCACGATAACACGCTGACCTACGCTTGCCTTAACTCCCTGCGGAAGATAATAATCAAACTCGTTATCAAAGCTGTAAAGCGCCTTATCGACTACTACCGATACAATAGCTTTATCAAGGCTGTCGCTCATTACGATTTCTTTATTTCTTCAAGCAGAGCGAGAGAACGCTTTGTACTCATCTTTTCCGCAAGGATAACGGTATTAACATCATCTACCGCCTTTTCAAGCTCGCCGTTTACTACAAGATAATCAAACTTGTCTGCAAACTGAAGCTCGTTTCTTGCCTGTGCTATTCTTGCGGCGATAGTTTCTTCCGTTTCGGTGCCTCTTTTTCTGAGCCTTCTTTCAAGCTCGCTCATTGAGGGCGGAAGTATGAATATAAGCACACATTCGGGGAATATCTTCTTTATATTCATCGCACCCTCGACTTCGATTTTGAGTATTACGTCCCTGCCCTGTTCAAGCATATCCGTAACGGCTTTCTTAGGCGTGCCGTAATAGTTGCCGCAATACTGCGTATATTCAAGCACTTCGCCGTTTTCTATCATCTTTTCAAATGCGTCAGTAGTCGTGAAGTGATAGCTTACCCCGTCGATTTCGCCCTCACGCATTGCTCTTGTGGTAGCGGAAACCGACTGTGTGAGATTTGAGTTTTTCTTGTAAAGCTGTTCAAGTATCGTATCCTTGCCGCAGCCGGACGGTGCGGAAATTACTATTGGCAGTCCCTTATTCATATTGATCCTCTCCCTTTATTCTTCGTTGTCACCTGCTGTTATGCCTGTGAAATGCGATATATCAAGCGCCGACAGGACTACATGGTTGCTGTCGGTTATTATGACGGTTTTGGTTTTCTTGCCGCAGGTTGCATCTATGGCAGTGTTGTTATCCTTTGCGGCTGAAATTATACGCTTTACCGGTGCGGCATCCGCACTCACAGCAGCTATTACCCTGTCGGAATTAACAGTGTTGCCGTAGCCTATATTTATAAGCTTCATACGCTCTCCTTTTCGCTTTAAATCATAGTTTGTTATTATATCACCCTTATGTGATGATTATAAGAAAATCAGACAAGTTTTGACGCTAAAAGCGGCGAATAGTGATTTCTGAATTCCTCGAAAGTTCCCTCATCAATTGCCGCTCTTATCTTCTCCATAAGCGTATTGTAGAAATATAGATTATGCTGTACGGCAAGCCTTCCGCCAAGCATCTCTCCCGATTTGAAAAGATGCCTTATATACGCTCTTGAGAAATTGCGGCAGGTAGGACAGTCGCATTCGGGGTCTATCGGCAGTGAATCGGTTTCAAAGCACTGATTCGTGACGTGAGTGATACCGTTCCATGTGAAAACGGTAGCGTGACGTGCGTTTCTGCTCGGCATAACACAGTCGAACATATCAACGCCTCTGTAAACGGCTTCTATTATATTTGACGGAGTGCCTACCCCCATAAGATAACGGGGCTTGTCTGTCGGAGCGTGCGGGATAACGGTTTCTATTATCCTGTACATCACATCGGTAGGCTCGCCTACGGCAAGTCCGCCGATAGCCACGCCGTCAACGTTCATATTCGCTATTGTTTTCATATGCTCGGCTCTTATATCGTCATATGTTCCGCCCTGATTTATCGCAAACAGCATCTGCTGTCTGTTTATTGTTTCGGGCAGAGAATTAAGCCTTGCCATTTCGTCAATACAGCGCTGCAGCCATCTTGTTGTTCTGTCAACCGACTTCTTTACATAATCATACGGCGAGGGATTTTCTATACATTCGTCAAATGCCATAGCTATAGTCGAGGCAAGGTGCGACTGTATCCTCATACTTTCTTCGGGACCCATGAAAATACGTCTGCCGTCAACGTGGGAGTTGAAATATACTCCCTCCTCCTTTATCTTTCTGAGCTTAGCAAGCGAGAACACCTGAAATCCGCCGCTGTCGGTAAGTATCGGTCTGTCCCAGTTCATAAACTTGTGAAGTCCGCCCATTTTATATATTATATCATCTCCCGGACGAACGTGAAGATGATAGGTGTTGCAAAGTTCCACCTGACACTTGAGATCCTTTAAATCGAGCGATGATATACCGCCCTTGATTGCCGCAGATGTGCCGACATTCATAAAAAACGGCGATTGTATCACACCGTGAGGTGTGTGGAATTCTCCTCGTCTTGCCACACCGTCTGTTTTTAATACTTTAAACATATTTCTCCTTATATTTCTCTGACTGATTTTACTTTTATAAAACCGACTTTTCCGCTTTCGGTTATTCCATAAAGATATTCATCGACTTTATCATATGAATAAAATTCTTCGCCTTTATGTATTGATACAAATGCGTCAAGGTCTATCCAGCCGCTGAGATTTTCGCCCCAGTAACCTGTATATTTTTCAGGGATATACCCCTCTTTGCCGCTTACCTCGTCACGCACATAAGTAAAACTGTTTTTTCTTTCAAGCACAGTAAGTCTGCTGTTATCAAAATCTATGTGTTTGCTTATAACATCGGATATATCATCACATATCGCAACGCATTTACGGTAACTGCCTGTCGGTTCAAACACACTGCTGTAAGCATAATCATTTCCGTTCTTATCAATTATAAACGCATTCAACTGCTCGGCAAGCTTTACCGTACAACCGCCGTCAATAGCTATCATCTGCTTGTCTTTGTCGATTATAGGCAGATCCGAGCCGTTGCATCGTGCGTAATTGTATGTAGGAAAATGTCCGACAACTATACATTTATCCGTAGGATTTTCCTCTCTGAGCCACCAGCGCTTGCAACAGGAATATACAGAATCGGTATTTTCCCAGTCAGTTCTGTTTTCAAGTCCTGCATGAACAAATATATGTCGCTGTGTTTCTATAACATCGGGCAAGGCAGACAGAAAATCAAGTTCGGCTTTAAACGCCGTGCGCACCTTTTCACGGTTGTTCTCAAAGTCGTCAAGCGGGTCTTTTATGCCGATGCTGTGCGCCATATCGTAAAATGCGTTTTCCGGACGGTCGATAAGCCGTGAGCGGAATTTCTCGCTACTGTCGCTGTATGCCATTCGCACTGCCATTGTATCATTGTTTCCGAGTACGCAATACACTCTGTCGCTTTCACCGGTCAGCCGCATTACATATCTGAGCAATTCGATATTCTGTTTGCCTCGCTCCATTATATCGCCTAAAACGAAAAGATAATCGGTTTTCTTGTCATATCCGCATTTTTGCAATAATCTCGCAAACTCATCATAATGTGCGTGCATATCGCTTACGCAGATGATGCGGCATTTTTCGGGCAGTTCGGTTTTTCTTATATTCAGCATCAGATTATTATCATACTGTCGCCGAAGCTGAAGAAACGGTATTTCTCCTGTATCGCAACATTATAAGCGTTCAGCGTCTTTTCCCTGCCTAAGAATGCGCTTACAAGCATTATAAGCGTGCTTTCGGGAAGGTGGAAATTCGTAATAAGTCCGTCTATCGCTTTAAACTCATAGCCGGGATATATAAATATTCCAGTATCATGCGAGCAGGCTTTGATCTCGCCGTTCGGGTCAAGCGATGCGGCAGATTCGAGTGTACGACAGCTTGTGGTGCCGACTGAAATCACACGTCCGCCACGCTCTCTGCAAGCCTTTATCTTATCGGCGGTTTCCTGCGGTATGGAGTAATGCTCAACGTGCATCTTATGGTCAAGTATGTTGTCCTCTTTTACGGGACGGAATGTTCCAAGTCCGACGTGGAGCGTTACAAACGCAGTGTCAACGCCTTTTTCACGGAGCTTTGCAAACACGTTTTCGGTGAAGTGAAGTCCCGCAGTAGGAGCGGCGGCAGAGCCTACCTCGTGGGAATAGATGGTGTTGTATCTGTCCTTGTCCTTCAGCTTTTCGGTAATGTACGGAGGCAACGGCATCTGCCCGATACGGTCAAGCACTTCAAATATGCTGTCGCCGTCATATGTAAACTCGGCTATCCTGTCGCCGCCCTCGGCATAATCGACTATCTCGGCTGTCAGAATGCCGGAAAAGTCAACCTTCGTACCGATTTTTAATCTTTTGCCGGGCTTAACCATAACCTCCCAGCGATTATGTGAAATCTGGTGAAGAAGCAGAAACTGCACTGCCGCACCCGTTTCCTGCTTTACACCGTAAAGTCTTGCAGGGAAAACCTTTGAGTCGTTGAGAACGAGCAGGTCACCCTTTTCAAGATAATCGCATATATTATAAAAGCGGTCATGTGTTATTTCGCCGCTTTTGCGGTCAATTTTCATAAGCCGTGAGCTGTCACGAGGCTCAAGCGGAGTCTGTGCGATAAGCTCCTGCGGCAAGTCATAATAAAAATCCGATTTAAGCATTGTTTTTCCTCTGTTTTTTGCGTTTTTCACGCATTTTTTCTTTCTGAATATTGCATACTGTTTTATAATAACACATTTACGAAAAAAAATCAAATTATTTTTTGACGCTTCGCCATTGACAAACAGCAATAAATATGATAATATAAACAAAGCAGGTAGAGGTGCGATTAAAGAATAGTACCCGTTGCGTCAATCTGCCGACAGATTGCAGCGGGAAAAGGCTTTGTCGCCGAAGAGCATAAGTGTCGGAGCTTATGTATCTGGTCGTGTGTCTAATATATGCACGATTGTCATCAAGCGGTTAAGCTGTAGGTGGAGAGCTATCACACAACTTTATCACATCTGCATACAAAGCCGCCTGTAATCATTTTTACAAGCGGCTTTTTTAAGAAAATATGCTAAAAGCAAAAAAGAAGGATGGAAACTAAAATGAAAAACTACAACGTAGGTATTATCGGCGCTACGGGTATGGTAGGACAGCGTTTTGCCGTTCTGCTCGAAAATCACCCCTGGTTCAACGTAAAGGTGCTTGCCGCATCTCCCCGTTCGGCAGGAAAGACTTATAAAGAGGCTGTAGGCTCAAGATGGCTCATTGAAAAGCCTATGCCTAAGGCTATGGAAGATATAGTTATCATGGACGCTACGGCTGATATTGAAAAGATCGCATCACAGGTTGACTTCGTATTCTGCGCAGTAGATATGAAGAAGGACGAGATAAAGGCACTTGAAGAAGCTTACGCTAAGCACGAATGCCCCGTTATGTCCAACAACTCAGCTAACCGTTTCACAGACGACGTTCCTATGATTATCCCCGAAATCAACGATGAGCATATGGCTATAGTTGAAGCTCAAAAGAAGCGTCTTGGCACAAAGAGAGGCTTCATATCAGTTAAGTCAAACTGCTCTATCCAGAGCTACGTTCCCGCTCTCAACCCCTTACGCAAGTTCGGCATCACAAAGGTTCTCGCCTGCACATATCAGGCAATTTCAGGCGCAGGCAAGACATTTGAAACATGGCCCGAAATGGTTGATAACCTTATCCCCTATATCGGCGGTGAGGAAGAAAAGAGTGAGCAGGAGCCTCTGAAGGTATGGGGCAAGATCGAAGGCGACAAGATTGTAAAGGCTTCCGCTCCCGCAATCACAACACAGTGCCTCAGAGTTCCCGTATCAAACGGTCACTTTGCCGCAGTATTCGTTAGCTTCGAGAACAAGCCCTCAAAGGAAGAGATCCTCAATATCTGGAAGGAATACAAGGGCGCACCGCAGGAGCTTGAGCTTCCCTCCGCTCCCAAGCAGTTCCTTCACTACTTTGAAGAAGACAATATGCCTCAGGCTAAGCTGCACAGAAACCTTGAAGGCGGTATGGCAGTTTCAATCGGCAGATTAAGAGAAGACACACAGTACGACTACAAGTTTGTCTGCCTGTCACACAACACATTAAGAGGTGCCGCAGGCGGCGCAGTTGAAATGGCTGAGCTTTATGCCGCAAAGGGTTATTTCGACTGATTTTGATTCATTGAACACGGAGGTATCCGATGAAAAAGACAATTTTTACAGGCTCTGCAGTAGCTATAGTGACCCCTATGAACGAGGACGGGAGCATCAACTACGATAATTTTGCAGATCGTATAGAGGAGCAGATTGCCGGCGGAACGGACGCTATAGTAGTGTGCGGTACAACAGGCGAATCTGCGGCTATGACAGACGAGGAGCATAAGGAATGTATCCGCTTCTGCGTTGAAAAGGTAGCAAAGAGAGTTCCTGTCATAGCAGGTGCAGGCAGTAACGATACCGCTTATGCCATTCAGCTTTCAAAAGAAGCTGAGGCGCTCGGTGCTGACGCACTGCTCCTTGTAACACCTTATTATAACAAGACTTCGCAGAGAGGACTTGTCGCACACTTCAGTGCAATAGCGGACAGCGTAAGCCTGCCGATAATCCTCTACAACGTTCCCAGCCGTACAGGTGTGAACATTTCTGTTGAAACATACAAGGAGCTTGCAAAGAAGGACAACATAGTTGCCGCAAAGGAAGCAAGCGGAAACATAAGCGCAGTAGCCAAGATAGCAGCTGAAACCGACCTTGACATTTATTCGGGTAACGACGACCAGATAGTACCTATAATGTCGCTCGGCGGTAAGGGTGTTATCTCGGTACTTGCAAACTGTCTTCCTGCCGAAACGCACGAGATAGCAAGCTGCTGTCTTGAAGGCGACTATAAGAAAGCGGCTGAGTTACAGCTAAAGCTCCTTGAATTTACAAACGATCTGTTTATAGATGTCAACCCCATTCCCGTTAAGGAAGCGCTTAACATAATGGGCAAGAATGTTGGCGAGTGCAGACTTCCGCTTATAAGAATGGAAGATGCAAAGATAGCTAAGCTGTTCTCATCTATGGAAAAGCTCGGTCTTACAAAGTAAATTCAGAAAAAGGACGTTAATATGACGAGAATTGTAATTACAGGTGCCTGCGGCAAAATGGGCAGAGTAATAAATGACATTGTCAATACGAGAGATGACTGCGAAATAACAGCCGGCATTGATATAGCAGGTGAACAGTACGCTGACTTCCCCGTTTACAAGAAGTTATTCGATCTGCCGGAAAAGCCCGATGTTATAATCGACTTTTCACACCCCTCACTGCTTGACGAGCTGCTCGACTACTGCAAGATAAACAATGTTCCCGTAGTTATTGCAACGACAGGCTACACAGATGAACAGATAAAGCAGATAAAGACAGCGGCGGGTCAGATTCCCGTGTTCTTCACATTCAATATGTCGCTCGGAATAAATCTTCTTGTTGATCTTGCAAAGCGTGCAACAAAGGTACTCGGCGATCAGTTTGATATTGAGATAGTTGAAAAGCATCACAATCTCAAGAAGGACGCTCCTTCGGGAACGGCAATAATGATAGCGGAAGCGATAAACGAAGAGCTTGGCAACAAGATGCACTATGTATATGACCGCCACAGTGTGAGAAAGCCCCGTGAGAAAACCGAAATCGGTATGCACTCGATAAGAGGCGGAACGATAGTAGGCGAGCATGATGTTATATTTGCGGGACGTGACGAAGTGATAACTCTTTCTCACAGCGCAGGCTCAAAACAGGTATTCGCAGTCGGCTCTGTCAATGCGGCAGTATTCTTAAGCGGCTGTGAAAAAGGTCTTTATCAGATGTCGGATCTTCTTTCCGAAGCATAACGGAGGTCAATATGACAGATATTAAAGTATACGAAAACATATCAATCGTAACATTTTCAGATGTTCCGTCAAGAAAGCGTTTTGTTTCAACTACTCTTTCAGCGGTAGCCGAAAGCGGTATCAATGTAGATATGATCTCGCAGACACCTCCTAAGTCGGATATGTTCTCATTCGGCTTTACGTTCAGCGATGATGATATACCCACACTGCTTACCGTTTTACCCAGAATAACTGCAGTACACGGAATAACACCCTGTGTAAACAGCGGTAATGTAAAGATAGTTATCAAGAGCGAGGAAATGGTTGATCAGGCAGGTTTTGCGGCTAAGGTATTCAAGGCTTGCGAAAACATATGTGCCGATGTAATGCTCATAACAACGAGCGTTGACGAGATCAGCCTGTTGGTAGGCGACAGCTTCGCTGCCTCACTTCCCGAAGAAATCAAGAAAGTTCTTGGCTGATAATAATTAAATATTCGTAATGGCATCGGATTTTGCTCCGATGTCATTATTATTGGACGGTGAAATATGCTAAAACTGGTTAAGTATCTTAAAAAATACAGAAAAAACGTAATACTCGGACCTATTTTCAAGCTGACCGAGGCGGTATTCGAGCTTATAGTTCCTTTGGTTATGGCGAAGATAATAGACATAGGTATTGCAAACAAAGACAGCGGTTATATCTGGAAGATGGGTGGAGTGCTTGTTCTGCTCGGTGTATGCGGTCTTGGATTTGCGCTTATATGTCAGTATGTGGCATCGGTTGCATCGCAGGGCTTCGGCACAGAGCTAAGACGTGAGCTGTATCATCATATCAACACTCTTTCGCACAAAGAGGTTGACGAATTCGGCACGCCATCACTTATAACGAGGCTTACCTCTGATATAAATCAGCTGCAGGTCGCTGTTGCGATGCTGATAAGACTTGTTGTAAGAGCGCCGTTCCTTGTTATCGGCTCAACGATAATGGCTTTTATGATAGATGTGAAATTAGCTCTGATTTTCGTTCTCGTTATTCCACTTGTTGCGATCGTTATGTGGCTTGTCACAACAAGGACTATACCCTTCTTCAAGTCGATACAGAAAAAGCTGGACAAGACCTCGCTCATCACCCGTGAAAATCTTGTCGGTGCAAGAGCCGTAAGAGCTTTTTCAAAGCAGCAGCACGAAATAGAACGTTTCAGGGATAACGCTGAGGATATTGAAAAAGCGGCAGTGAGAGCCGGCAAGATTTCGGCTCTGCTCAGCCCTGTCAACGCTATTATACTGAACCTTGCGATCGTTGCAATAATATGGTTCGGCGGATTCTCCGTTAATGTCGGCGACCTTACACAAGGTCAGGTTATCGCACTTGTAAACTATATGAATCAGATCCTGCTCGCCCTTGTGGTAGTTGCAAACCTTGTTGTTATCTTCACAAAGTCGGCGGCTTGTGCGGCAAGAGTAAACGAGGTGCTTGACACAAAGCCGTCCGTTACAGAAAAAGACAGCACCGAAGAAAACGGCGACAGCTCTGCTCCTGCCGTAAAATTCGACAAAGTATATTTCAGCTATCACGATAACAGCGAATATGCGCTTGAAGATATATCATTCACTGCCGAAAAAGGTCAGACGATAGGCATAATAGGCGGTACGGGCAGCGGTAAATCAACGCTTATCAATCTTATCCCCCGATTTTATGATACGTCAAAGGGTTCTGTCAGTGTTTACGGAACAGATGTCCGCAACTACAGTCTTGGCGACCTGCGTACAAAGATTGCGGTCGTTCCTCAGAAAGCCGTACTTTTCAGCGGTACAATCCGTGAAAATATGAAGTGGGGCGGAGATAATATAACAGACGAGCAGATATGGCGTGCGCTGAAAATCTCGCAGGCTTATGAGTTTGTCGAAAAACTCGAAAACGGGCTTGATTATAAGATACTTCAGGGCGGTAAGAACCTTTCAGGCGGTCAGAAGCAAAGACTTACTATTGCAAGGGCAATAGCCGCAGATCCGGAGATACTGATACTTGACGACAGTGCAAGCGCACTTGACTTTGCTACAGACGCAAAGCTGAGAACGGCAATCAAGGAAAACTGCTCTGATATGACGGTGTTTATCATTTCTCAAAGAGCAAACACGGTCAAAAATGCCGATCAGATAATCGTACTAGACGACGGTAAGATGGTCGGTATAGGCACACACAAAGAGCTGTTACAGAGCTGTACGGATTACTGTCAGATCTGTCTTACTCAGTTCAGTGCAGAAGAACTTGAAAAGGAGATAAACGGCGATGAGTAAAAAAACTAACGACAGCGGTTTTACAGTTCTTGCAAAGCTGCTGAAATATACAAAGCCTTATACGTTCTATCTCGTTTTCACGATAGTCAGCGCTGTTATAAGTGCAATTGCAACGCTGTATGCACCTGTACTTATAGGTGAAGCGGTTGACTTTATAATTGATATAAACAACGTAAACTTTGAAAAGATCCTGCCTGTAATCATAAAGCTTGCGATCGTAGTTCTGATAGGCGCAGGATTTCAGTGGTTCATGGGATATTGTACAAATATACTTACCCAGAGAACTGTAAGAGATCTGAGAACAGACGCTTTCAACAAGCTCCAACGTGTACCGCTGAAATATATAGACTCTACTCCGCACGGCGATATAATAGGCAGAGTCGTTGCAGATATTGATACCGTATCCGACGGTCTGCTGCAGGGATTTCAACAGATATTCACAGGTTCTGTCACTATAATAGGAACACTCTGCTTTATGTTCTCGATAAACGTCGGAATTGCGCTTGTAGTTATCGTTATTACCCCTGTATCACTGATTGTGGCTTCTACCATAGCAAGACTTTGCTCAAAGAAATTCAAGGAGCAGGCGGCGCTCAGAGGTCAGATTACCGGACTTGCCGAAGAATATATCGGAAATCAGAAGGTTGTAAAGGCTTTCTCCCGTGAAGAATACAGCGAAGAAAAATTTGAAGAGCTTAACGCAAAGCTGTATAAGGTCGGCGTAAGAGCGCAGTTCTACTCTGCTCTTACCAATCCCTCCACAAGATTTGTAAACGGTCTTGTATATGCCGGTGTCGGTATTTTCGGCGCACTCAGCGCTATAGGCGGCGGTATCACGGTAGGTCAGCTTTCCGCATTTTTATCATACGCCAACCAGTATACAAAGCCGTTCAACGAAATTTCAGGCGTTGTTACTGAATTACAATCGGCGTTTGCGTCGGCAAGACGTATATTCGCCCTCACCGAAAGCGACGATGAAATATCCGACGCTGACAACAAGGTGCTTACAGATGTTAGCGGAAACGTAAAGATTGACCACGTTGACTTCTCTTACGTTCCCGAAAAAGAGCTTATCAAGGACCTTAATCTTGATGTAAAGAGCGGTCAGCAGATAGCTATTGTTGGTCCTACCGGTTGCGGTAAGACCACTATAATCAACCTGCTTATGCGTTTCTATGATACGGATAAGGGCGGTATCTCGGTTGACGGCAACAATATAAAGGACGTGACCCGTGATTCGCTCAGGCTCAGCTACGGTATGGTGCTTCAGGAAACATGGATCTTTGAGGGTACAGTCCGTGAAAATATAGCTTACGGAAAACAGGACGCAACTGAAGAAGAAATTGTAGCTGCCGCAAAAGCCGCTCACTGCCATAGCTTTATAAAGCGTATGAAAGACGGTTATGATACGATAATAAGCGACAATGACGGTATTTCACAGGGTCAGAAGCAGCTTTTGTGCATAGCCCGTGTAATGCTTGCAATGCCTCCTATGCTGATTCTTGACGAAGCGACCAGCAGCATTGATACAAAGACCGAAATGAAGATCCAGAACGCCTTTGCCAAGATGACAAAGGGCAAAACGAGCTTTATAGTAGCTCACAGATTATCGACTATAAAAAATGCCGATACCATTCTTGTAATGGATAAGGGTAAGATTATCGAGATCGGTAATCACGAACAGCTTCTTGCAAAGAACGGATTCTACGCAGAGCTTTACAACAGTCAGTTCAAGAAAACCTGACAAAGCACAATAATAGCGGCAATCATGCTGATTGCCGTTATTTTTTTGCCCTTATACACGAAAACAGCTGTATGGTTTTTAGCCATACAGCTGTTGTTTGTTTATTCACCGATTATTCTTCGGATTTATCCTTTTTCTTGCGCTTGCCGCCTAGCAGAAGTCCTGCTGCCGCTAATGCAGCCGCCGCAGATATGCCTGCCGTTACCGCACCGTCAAGGACTACACCGGTATGAGGATTGGTTGCGCTGTCGAAATCAGTACGTGTATTATTACCATCAAAGTCGCCGTTTACACGCTCGCCCTGAGGCGTTCTGTCATCGAAATCGATCTCATCACCGTTTACGCGGTCGCCCTGAGGCGTTCTGTCATCAAAATCGACCTCGTCACCGTTTACACGGTCGTTATCAGTATCTGTATCTGTGTCGGTATCTGTGTCAGTATCGGTATCTGTGTCCGTGTCAGTATCTGTATCCGTATCAGTGTCAGTATCTGTATCCGTGTCGGTATCAGTATCTGTGTCTGTGTCTAAGTCAGTATCCGTATCAGTATCGGTATCGGTATCTGTGTCAGTATCTGTGTCTGTGTCTGTATCAGTATCGGTATCCGTGTCAGAATCGGTATCTGTGTCTGTGTCGGTATCGGTATCGGTATCTGTATCCGTATCGGTATCTGTATCTGTGTCAGTATCGGTATCTGTATCAGTGTCAGTGTCAGTATCGGTATCCGTATCTGTGTCAGTATCTGTGTCAGTGTCGGTATCTGTGTCCGTGTCAGTATCGGTATCGGTATCGGTATCCGTGTCAGTATCTGTGTCGGTATCGGTATCCGTATCTATGTCAGTGTCAGTATCCGTATCAGTGTCTGTGTCAGTATCAGTGTCTGTATCGGTATCCGTGTCTGTGTCGGTATCTGTATCAGTGTCAGTGTCTGTGTCAGTATCTGTATCGGTATCTGTATCGGTATCCGTGTCAGTGTCTAAGTCAGTATCGGTATCCGTGTCAGTATCGGTATCAGTGTCTGTATCTGTATCTGTATCCGTATCAGTGTCTGTATCTGTGTCAGTGTCTGTATCTGTATCGGTATCTGTGTCTGTGTCTGTATCTGTGTCGGAATCCGTATCTGTGTCGGAATCCGTATCTGTGTCGGTATCAGTATCTGTGTCAGTATCTGTGTCTGTGTCGGTATCTGTATCCGTGTCTGTGTCGGTATCTGTATCAGTGTCTGTGTCAGTATCGGTATCGGTATCGGTATCTGTGTCTGTATCTGTGTCAGTATCTGTGTCGGTATCAGTATCTGTATCCGTGTCTGTATCTGTATCGGTATCCGTATCTGTATCTGTGTCTGTATCCGTATCGGTGTCTGTATCTGTATCTGTGTCTGTGTCAGTATCTGTGTCTGTATCTGTGTCGGTGTCTGTATCTGTGTCGGTATCTGTATCTGTGTCGGTGTCGGTATCTGTATCAGTGTCTGTATCGGTATCCGTATCTGTATCAGTATCGGTATCACTGTCTGTATCAGTATCTGCGTCAGTGTCAGTATCCGTATCTGTGTCAGTGTCAGTATCAGTATCAGTATCCGTATCTGTGTCGGTATCGGTATCTGTGTCTGTATCTGTATCGGTATCAGTGTCTGTATCGGTATCAGTATCCGTATCAGTATCTGTATCGGTATCCGTGTCAGTATCTGTATCCGTATCTGTATCAGTATCAGTATCTGTGTCTAAGTCAGTATCTGTATCGGTATCCGTGTCTGTGTCTGTGTCAGTGTCTGTATCGGTATCTGTGTCAGTGTCAGTATCGGTATCTGTATCAGTGTCTGTATCTGTGTCAGTGTCCGTATCAGTATCAGTGTCTGTGTCAGTGTCTGTATCTGTATCGGTATCCGTATCTGTATCCGTGTCAGTGTCTGTGTCTAAGTCAGTATCTGTGTCGGTATCCGTGTCGGTATCGGTATCTGTGTCTGTGTCAGTATCCGTATCAGTATCTGTATCTGTGTCTGTGTCAGTATCTGTATCGGTATCAGTGTCTGTGTCAGTATCCGTGTCTGTGTCGGTATCGGTATCAGTATCTGTGTCTGTGTCAGTATCGGTATCTGTGTCAGAATCGGTATCTGTATCTGTGTCGGTATCCGTGTCTGTATCGGAATCCGTATCAGTGTCAGTATCGGTATCCGTGTCAGTATCCGTGTCAGTGTCTGTATCTGTATCGGTATCGGTATCCGTGTCTGTGTCTGTATCGGTATCTGTATCTGTATCAGTATCTGCGTCAGTGTCTGTGTCTGTATCCGTGTCAGTGTCTGTATCGGTATCGGTATCCGTGTCAGTGTCTGTATCGGTATCCGTGTCTGTATCAGTATCAGTATCTGTGTCTGTGTCAGTATCGGTATCCGTGTCAGTATCTGTATCTGTATCTGTATCAGTGTCTGTGTCCGTATCCGTGTCTGTATCAGTGTCAGTGTCAGTGTCTGTGTCAGTATC
>OBAM01000017.1_pt1 | contig 233393 bp, 201 predicted proteins | sample 1517751 | NCBI WGS metagenome assembly OBAM01 (sample SAMN04571703, study PRJEB22368) | human gut metagenome | biome: human gut; material: stool | host: Homo sapiens | place: Luxembourg | collected 2012-10-18
TCGCAGCAGATGCGAAGAGAACAGATGACAGATCCAGATTGGAAGCGGGCTGAACAGCGGATTCTTCTTCGACAAAGGCGTAGTCGACAAAATCGCCCGGATAAGCGAGCAACGCACTGTCATCACGACTGTAAGGCGAGCGCAGCCAGAACCACTCTCCGTTCCTCCAGTAACTTCTCATGGCAAGTACTGTACTGTCATCGGTTCCTGCCCACAAGTTTTGGTTATTATCAAAATCTCCCTGTAACGCATACAGTTTGTCTGTGGTGGTATAGGTTACACTACTATTCTTCGTATCCTTCGTTGTCACTGTGGTGGCATTCATCAAGCCCTGCTCGGCTGAGGTGAAGTAGGATGTATTCGTAGCCATACCCTGCAGTGTATCACGAAGTTCACTTGCTCCGTAGTGATTTGCGTATACTTTTGTTATAGTCGCTTCACTATAAACACAATCTGACCATAGATTTTCATCATTCTTATAGCTCATGTCTGAATTAAACTTCTGCCCTCTTGCAATCGGGCTTGCGGCAACGATGATGGTATTATCCCCTGATACACCTGTATCCTTTCCTAAAATGTACCATTCCTGTGCTGTTGTTCCATCTGATTTTTTACCAAATACCAGCTTTCCTTTGGTCGTAGCAGTACCATTAGCATCCGGGGTAAATGCGGTCATTAACTGGTCCTTCGTAGCATATGCGGTAACGCTTGGTTCTGTTCCGGAACCGGTTGCAGCCTGCACCGTATTTGCTCCGCCTGACATAGCAGGAACCAGTCCTGCTATCATGGCAAAGGTAAGAACAAACGCCATTCCTTTCTTAAAATTATGCTTTAATCTTCTCATCTGAATCCTCCTTTGTTTTTGTAAATATAGTATTAAAATAGATACGTTTTCTTAATTTCCATGTATGACCATGCTTTAAATTCAAATCAAATGATCCCCCCTTATCAGACAGAAAAAGCACCACTAAATACATACATCTTATCCATGTACATATTTATTGATGCTTTTATCCGTTTCCTTTTATGAATATGAACAGTCGAAAAAAAGGCGCAGTCAGAGTGCTGTGCTGTGCTGTGCTGTGCTGTGCTGTGCTGTGCTGTGCTGTGCTGTGCTGTTAAGATTATCTCTCTGACCGCCATGCCTGTCTACCTCCGTTGCAATATTTCTATAATAATTAGAATAGCAAAAATGTCAGGATTTATCAATCATTTAAATCTGATATTATAGTAATATTGGCTGGACATCATTTCTAAAGAAGCGGAGTATTACCTCATGTCTGCTGTTTGCAATGTACATTTATAAACTCATTTCCCATAGGTACACAATACCTAAAAGGGAAAAAATAATTTAATAAAAGGCTTTGCACAATGAAGTGTAAAGCCTTTATTTATTCGTTTATGCTTGATTCTCTTTTCATAAAAAAGAATAATGTTGAGTACCTTTTTGAGTACCTTTAAAAAAATGAGTGGCTCAAATTCAGTATTTAAGCCACTTTTTTAGTGGACTAGACGGGAGTCGAACCCGTGTCCGAAATACAATTCCCTGTCCTTCTACGAGTGTAGTTTATTATTTAACATTCCCTCTGCCACACGATAACAAACAACCTTGTGGTTTCAGTAGCTTCATGATACGCCCGATGGCTCAAAGCTTTGCCAACGTCGTTTCTCACATAGTCGAAGCCTGGGTCCTAAAGTGTGAGTGCTCTAGGTCAGACTGCTGCCATTAGGCAGCGTATGCTAAATTATCTTCAGCGTTTAATTTTAATTTGGCCATTTAACGCATCGCCATACGACTCGCTTCTCCAGCTGCATGTACCCCGTCGAAACCTTTACTAGCCCATATTCAATTTTTTTGCGGGGTACATGCAGCTACGCTCCATGTTCTCCGCTCCGCTTCGGTCCGCCCAAAGCCTTACTAACCCAGATTTCTGATTTTGAAATCTCTCTGTGCCTCTCGCTTTTGATCCTTCTTGGCTATGTCTGCTCTCTTATCATAAAGCTTCTTACCTTTGGCAAGTGCTATCTCTACTTTGACCAGACTCCCCTTAAAGTATACCTCCACCGGCACAATTGTGAAACCCTTTTCCTTCATCTTTGATGAAAGCTTCTCTATTTCCTTCTTGTGGAGTAAAAGCTTTTTAGGTCTGAGTGGATCCTTGTTGAAGATATTTCCCTTCTCATATGGTGTGATATGCATGCCATACAGGATAATCTCACCGTTTTCAATACGGATGAACGACTCCTTTATGCTGCCCTTTCCCATTCGAAGTGACTTCACCTCAGTTCCTGCAAGTGAAATACCGGCTTCGTATTTCTCAAGCAAAAAGTAATCGTGATAGACCTTTTTGTTGTTGGCTATTAATTTCTTTGGTTCCTTAGCCATGTCGGTATCTCCTTTCCTCAAACTGCTTTACAATACTAACACATTTTTTTACAATTGCCAATATCTAAAAAGCAAATTATTGTAAACCGCTGGTTCACATTTCTGTTTATTTACACTATATAATATATTATGACATCTTTTTCAATAAATCTATCGCACAGCGACCGACAAATAACAGATAATCAAATAAGTATTTTTAATATCATAAAAAAATTTCGTCATTATTGTCATATTATTCCGCCGGTTTAAAATCAATTGTACGCATAATTTTGTCAGTACTGTCCACAACAACCTTGATTTTTTGTCCAAGCTTGTATCTCTTATTGGTGGCTGTACCGGCCAGCTCATAGGTATCCTCGTAAAACTCATAGAAATCGTCTGTCAGGTCTGTCACGCGCACAAGTCCCTCAACTGTATTTGGAAGCTCCACGAAAAAGCCCCACTCCGTGACACCTGATATAACTCCTTCAAAGCATTCACCAATATGATTTGACATGTATTCACATTTTTTAAGCTTGACTGTTTCACGCTCTGCCTCTTCTGCACGTCGTTCGGTCTCACTTGCCTGCTTTGCAACAGCATCGAGTATAGACTCATAGTGCTCCCTGCGGTTATCATTCATCCTGCCGCGGATATTTTCCTTGATGATACGGTGTATCTGCAAATCAGGATATCTGCGGATTGGTGATGTAAAGTGACAATAATAATTTGCCGCCAGTCCAAAATGTCCTGTACATGCTGTTGTATATCGTGCCTGTTTCATAGAGCGCAGTGTCAGTCTGCTTATCAGGGATTCTTCATCTGTGCCATCCACCTTCATCAAAAGCTTCTGAAGCTCCTTTGGGTGTACCTCATCAGCTCCAATATGAAGCGTATAGCCAAAATTATTGATAAATGTGGAAAGCTTTGCGATTTTTTCTGAGTCCGGCTTGTCATGTGTTCTGTATACAAAAGGTATTTCCTGCCAGAAATAATCCTCAGCCACAGTTTCATTTGCTATAAGCATAAAATCCTCAATGAGCTTTGTTGCCACATTTCTGTCATACGGCTTTATATCTATCGGATGACCATCTTCATCGAGCACAACTTTAGTCTCCGGAAAGTCAAAGTCTATAGAACCTCGTTTCATTCTCTTTTTGCGTAGAATTGCTGCAAGCTCTGCCATTTTTTCAAACATAGGCACAAGCTCCTTATATTCTTCAATCACAGCGGCATCCTTATCTGCAAGAATCTTTTTTACATTTGTGTATGTCATCCTGCGGTTTGTCTTTATGACTGTCTCTGCAATCTTATGATCGATAACTTCACCCTTTTTATTTATTGTCATAATGCATGAAAGAGCCAGCCTGTCACATCCCTCATTCAAGGAGCATATGCCATTTGAAAGCTCTCTTGGAAGCATCGGAATTACTCTGTCTACAAGATAAACCGATGTTCCTCTCTTAAGCGCCTCCACATCAAGGGCACTGTGCTCCTGCACATAATTCGACACATCTGCTATGTGTACTCCAAGTACATAATTGTCGCCATCCATGTATAAAGACACGGCATCATCAAGATCCTTTGCATCTTCTCCGTCTATCGTGACCATCATCCAGTCGCGTAAATCCATCCTGCCGGCCATATCCGCAGGTGTCACATCCTTTGCCACATTCTGCACCTGATGCATGATTTTCTCCGAAAAATCCACCGGCAGATCATAAGCCTTTACTATAGAAAGAATATCTGTCCCCGGGTCATCTATATGTCCGATTATTTCAACAACCTTGCCCTCCGGCTTTTTGCCCTTTTTACCATAGCTTGTGATTTCAACCACTACTTTATGGCCCGACATAGCACCCTTTGAGCGTTCCTTTGGTATAAAAATATCTGTGCCAAATCTGGTATTGTCAGGCACTGCAAAACCAAAATTATCACTTGCCTCATAGGTGCAGACTACCTGCTTCATGCCTCGCTCTATGACGGAAACAACCTTTCCCTCCTTGCGGCGTCCTGTTGTGACAGGTGAGATTGTAATCTCAACAGTGTCCATGTGCATCGCACCATTTACATACTCTGCAGGGATAAAAATATCATCAGGCTCTCCCTCCACAGTGACAAAGCCAAATCCCCTTTGATGCGCTGTGAATACGCCGACTGTCTTTTTAATTTCCGACTTTGAGTATTTCCCGCGCTTTGAGAGTGTTATCCTTCCCTCTGCCTGCAAATCCAAAAGAATCTGTTCAAGCTGTGGTCTGTCCTCTTTTTTTACTCCGAGTACTATGCAAAGTTCCTTGATTTTCATCGGAACATACATGTCATCACACATGAAGTCATAGACCATCTTTTTTCGTGTTTCATATTTATCTATATTACTCATTATCTCTCCTTTTCGTTGCCCCATCTGATTTCAAATGCACATGCTTTAAACAAAATTTCATCATCTGGATGTTGATGCGATAAAAAAGACTGCCGATTTCTCGACAGTCTAAGTATTTACCATATTCCCATATTTAAGACAATTGATATAATAAAGAAAAGAACAACACATACAATTGTCGCTTTAACCAGACGTCCTTCCTTTGAACGTCCCTTGTTCTTGCCCCAATATGTATCAGCAACTCCGGCGATAGTGCCAAGTCCTGCTGACTTGCCCTCCTGGAAAAGAATAACTATAGTAATTACTAAACTGACGATTATAAATAATACCGATAAAACAATTTTTAAAGTTGCCACGATAAGACCTCCTAATTTCAATTCTAAATAACAGAACTAATATACTACGTTTTTATTGCACAGTCAAGAGTTTTATACTGTATGTAACAGATTTTCACACTTTATGCAATGGATTTTATTAGTTTCACGCAATAAATGTATCTCTATTTTTCACTTTCATCACTAGTATCCTTTCTTTTTGCTCTCTTCTTTTGATAATCTAAACCATTTTTAATATTATACATTTTTCCATTTTATTTTACAAGAAAATACATTATAATATAATTAAAAAAGAAACAACTTTATATTTAGGAGATTTTTATGAAGTGCATACTGTATAAAAAAGCACTTCCACTCATATTATTATCATGCCTTTTGCTTGGTGCATGCGGTAATTCCAAAAATGACAGTGTATCTAAGGAGCCTCTTTCCCATACTTCTACTGAAAAGGGCACCTGGGACTCTGCTCCAAAGGTGCTTACTCCAACTGCCGACGGCACACAAACCTATACATGTGATGTAGCCAGTATCGATGCTTCAAACAGCGGCAGCGGCTATATCATAGTGAATTATCACGGTTCTAATCAAAAGGTCAAGCTTCAGATAACCGGGCCTGACAGTGTCACGTACACCTTTGATCTGCATGGAGGAAATGAAGTGTTTCCTCTGGTTGCTTCAAGTGGTTCATATACTGTAACCGTGTTTGAAAATGTTGAGGGGACACAATATGCCACCGTGCTGTCGCAGGTGATTTCTGTCTCCATCACCGATGAATTCGGACCGTATCTGTACCCTAACCAGTATGTAAATTTCACTGCCGATTCTCTGGCTGTGAAGGAAGGCAGCTCACTGGCGTACTACTGCAGCAGCGATACTGAGGTCGTGGAAAGTGTATACAATTATATCATTTCAAACTTCAAATACGACTATGACAAGGCTAAAAATGTCAAAAGCGGCTATCTGCCTGATGTGGACAAGGTCTTTACCGAAAATACCGGTATATGCTTTGACTATGCGGCAGTCATGACCACTATGCTAAGGACTCAGGCTATTCCCACACGTTTAGAGGTAGGATATGCCGGTGAAGAATATCATGCCTGGATCAGTACTTATATAAAGGACAAGGGCTGGATAAACGGCATCATCGAGTTTGATGGTACCTCATGGAACATGCTGGATCCAACATTTGCATCTACCAGTGATTCGCCAAAGAAGTTCATAGCACAAAAAAGTGATTACATTACCAAATACGTCTATTAGGAGGACATAAATGTCTAGAAAATCCAAGATTTTAAGCAATGCAGAGCTTTCTGCCTTCTGTCAGCAGATTTCTCTTATCATAGCAGCCGGGCTTCCTACATACTATGGTGTTTCCATATTATGTGATGAAGCACCTGATAAGCAGACACGTGATCTACTTGAGCAGATATATAAGCCAATGGAGCTTGGTGCAACGCTTCACAGTGCACTTAAAGATACAGGATACTTTCCAAAATATATGATAAATATGATACAGCTGGGTGAAGAAACCGGCCGTCTTGAAGAGGTCTTAAACTCACTCTCAAAGTACTATGACCGCGAAGACGAAATAGCTTCAGGCATCAAAAGTGCCGTTGCCTATCCTCTCGTGCTTTCTGCCGTGATGATTGCCGTTATTGTCGTAATGATTGCCAAGGTTTTACCTGTATTTTCACAGATATATGCAGAGCTTGGAAGTGAGCTTACCGGCACTGCTGCCGTGCTCATGAAGCTCAGTGAATACATCAATAGATATTTGCTTGTCATTATAGCTTTCATGCTCTTTGCCGCACTGGTTCTTTTTATATTTTTTAAGACACGCTTCGGAAAAAAGCTCCTTATGAAAACTGCTCTTTCCATGTCAATCGCATCCAGCCGCTTTGCAAACTGCATGTTTTTAGCACTCTCAAGCGGGCTCGACACAGACCGTGGTCTTGATCTGGCACAGGCTCTTGTAAACAATCCTGTCCTTGATTCTAAAATAAATGACTGCCGTAAAAATATATCTAACGGCGAGACATTTTCGGAGGCACTGCTGCACTCCAATATTTTTTCAAAGATGTACTCAAGCTGGATTGCAATCGGCAGCAAAACCGGGTCTATGGACGAGGTCATGCAGCATATATGTACATCCTGTGAGGATGACACAGATGCAAGGCTGTCACGATTCATATCAGTGATTGAACCTGCCATGGTTATCCTGCTTTGTATATTCATTGGCTTCATACTAGTATCATTTTTACTCCCACTGCTTGGAATTATATCAAGCATAGGATAGCTTACGGAGGCACAGTATGCTGTTTTTTGTTCAGAAAAAGAAATCAACCATATGGAAATTCATACCAATTGTGCTTTTAGCCGCATGTACTGTTTTGTTTGGTGCTTTCTCTTCAAAGCTGTCAGATGACAATACCAAAAGAAGCAAGAGCACGCTGGAACGCGCCCTCACACGAAGTATCACACAGTGCTATGCTCTTGAGGGAACATACCCTCCGGACATAAATTATCTAACAGACCACTATGGTCTCACATACAACAGCGACTATTATTACATAGACTATCAATACATCGGCTCCAATCTGCGTCCCGATGTGACAATAATAGAGAGGAAATAACCCATGTTCAAGCTAAAATCAAGATCACATCAGGCTGACAGTTTTTTTGTGATGCTGCTGTTTTTTCTTTTTGCGCTGACTGCTTTTATCCTCGTGCTGATTGGCGTAAAGCAATACAAGTCCACTGCCAATGCCATGAATTACAACTACGAGGTACGCACTGTCACATCTTATCTGCGCGAAAAAGTCAGACAGAATGATTCTGACGCTGCAATCAGTGTAGAAACAATAAATGGCACGAAGGCTCTATGTCTGAAAAACACAATAAATGACATCGTGTATAATACCTTCATATACTACTATGGTGGTTCTCTAAGAGAGCTCTATGTACAGGATGGTTCCTCATACAGTCTGGACAGCGGACAAAGGATTGTCGAAATCGGAGGACTTGACATGGCAGAAACCACCGACAAAATGATTACCGTAACTATCACCGATACATCCGGTAGCACTACCGATACCTACTGCTCCGTCAATTCCGACTAACAATCGTCCGACAATAAATGCAGCAATATCACGTACACCGCTCCACGATATGCCACTCGATGCCACACAAACTTACATACCACAAGGAATAAACCATGATTTCAACAAAGCTTAAACAATCGAAAAACAGAATATTCCTGCTTGAGATTACCATTAATCTGCTGCTTTTTTCAGCTCTTTTGATTGTGGGACTGCTTTTCTTCATAAAGACCCACAAGCTGACAGAAGAAACTCAGGTGCTGCATGAGGCTGTTAATGCATGCAGCAATGCAGCAAGCGCATACGAACAGGAGCATGGCGATTTAAACGCCGTATCATCGCTCTTTAACGGCTCCATCTGTGCAGATGAAAAGCTATTCATTTATCTTGACAAAAGCTATCATCCATGTGATAAGGATGATGCCGCATACAAGGTTATTGTAAGCAGGCTTGGGCAGGATGCCTACGGAGTACAAAAGGCTGACATAGAGTTTATAGCAGCAGACAGCCACTGTGTATACAGCATTACCGCGTGCAGCTATACTGCACTTTCCTCTGATGGAAGGACGGTGAGCACCCCATGAAAAAAAGAAGAGAATTTTCAAATTTCGGTTTTTCGACCATCCTGCTTACTTTTTCCATGATATGCATTGTCACGTTCTCGGCACTCGCCTTTGTCACAGCAAACTCCGACTATAAGCTGAGCAAACGCGTTGCTGATAACAACAGCTCGTATTACCGTGCATGTGAAAAGGCATGGGATGAGATATCACAGATTGATGCCATTCTTGCATCCGCCTACGAGGGCAGTCCTGATAAAGCAGCATACTATGAGGCCATAAAGACTGCTCTATCAGACAACGATACTGCCATAAATAAAAACCTCGCTGAAAATGAATCAAACGGCAAGGTTACCGGTCTGACCTATACCATCACCTGTACTGTAAGTGATACGCAGACTCTCACTGTAAAGCTTGATATCAACTATCCTGTCCACAGGCAGGATGCTTTTTATAAAATAAAACAATGGAAGCTCAATACCGACACAGCTTTCGAGGAAAATGATACACTAAACTTAATTGGAGGAAACTAAAATGGATGTTAAAAAGATATTAAAGGAAGCGACTGACAACGGAGCATCGGATATTTTCATAGTGGCCGGCCGCCCTCTCACATACAAATCAAAGGGAGTGATGGAGTGCCTCAATGAAATCAGAATGATTCCAAAAGAAACCTTTGAATTTGTCACATCAATCTATGCTCTTGCCGAGAGAGATATTTCAAAATTCGAGGAAACCGGAGATGATGACTTTTCCTTCGCTATACCGGGAGTATCACGTTACAGAGTGAGCACTTTCAAGCAGCGTGGCTCTTACTCTGCTGTCATCCGTGTTATCTCATTCACACTGCCAAAGCCAAGCGATTTACATATACCGGACTCTGTTATGGAGCTTGCGGAAACAAACAACGGCATGGTGCTGGTTACCGGCCCAGCCGGAAGCGGTAAATCTACCACACTAGCATGTATTATTGATCAGATCAACCATGAGAAGGAAGAGCATATTATCACTCTTGAGGATCCGCTTGAGTTTTTACATCGTCATGACAAATGTATTGTGTCACAGCGTGAAATCAACACAGATACAGAAAGCTATCTCACTGCACTTCGCGCCGCACTCCGCCAGAGTCCTGACGTCATATTGCTTGGAGAGATGCGAGACTATGAGACCATCAATACAGCTGTCACAGCGGCTGAAACCGGTCACCTCATATTTTCATCACTTCACACAATTGGTGCCGCAAATACCATTGACCGAATAATCGATGCGTTTCCTGCTTCCCAGCAGCACCAGATAGCCATCCAGCTTGCATCTGTGCTGCAGGCTGTTGTCTGCCAGAAGCTTTTACCTGCCACAAACGGTGAGATGGTGCCTGCTTTTGAAATCATGGTACTCACGCCTGCAATAAGGAACTTAATCCGTGAAGGCAAGGTCCATCAGATTGACGGTATCATCTACACCTCTGCAGCTGAGAATATGATTGCAATGGATACAAGCATCTTCAATCTGTACAAGGCCGGTGTAATCAGCAAGCATGTGGCAATCAGCGAGGCTACCAATCCTGAGATGATGTCAAAGAGAATTAATTTAAACTAACTTCATACTTGACGGATATATAAAAACCCGGCATATAAACCATGAAACAGGTTTATATGCCGGGGCTTTTCATTTAGATAAATATGTTAAAACAAGCAAATTACCGTTATCTATACTTTCGATATTATACGTTAATCTCTGCCTTTACTCCACTCTCATCCTTATGTGCTTCAAGCACCGGATTAACTACATCACGCAGATATACTTCTACCTGACGAGGCGCACGTCCCACATAAAGCTCAGGCTTAAGGTTCTTTTCGATATCAGCTTTTGTCAATCCGAATGCAGGATCTGCAGCGATTAAGTCTACGAGGTTATTCTCTTTTCCCTCTTCCTTTACTGTCTTTCCTGCCTGCATTGAGAGCTGTCTGATCTTCTCATGGAGCTCCTGACGATTTCCACCGTTCTTTACAGCATCCATCATGATGTTCTCTGTTGCCATGAATGGAATCTCTGCCATAAAGTGCTTTTCAATAACCTTTGGATATACTACCAGTCCATCTACCACATTGAGGCAAAGGTCAAGGATTCCGTCTATTGCAAGGAAGCCCTCAGGTATTGAAAGACGCTTGTTTGCTGAATCATCAAGTGTTCTCTCAAACCATTGTGTAGCTGAAGTAATTGCAGGATTCATTACATCTGCAAGAACATATCTTGAAAGAGATGCAATTCTCTCACTTCTCATAGGATTTCTCTTGTATGCCATGGCTGATGAACCTATCTGATTCTTCTCAAACGGCTCCTCTACTTCCTTAAGATGCTGGAGCAGTCTGATATCGTTTGACATCTTTGTAGCCGATGCAGCAATGCCTGCGAGCACATTTACCACTCTTGTATCTACCTTACGGGAATATGTCTGGCCTGACACCGGATAACAATCCTTAAAGCCCATCTTCTTTGCGATCATCGGATCAATCTTGTCTATTGTCTCATCGTCTCCGTTGAAGAGCTCAAGGAAGCTGGCCTGTGTTCCTGTAGTGCCCTTTGAGCCAAGGAGCTTTAATGTGCCTTGCACATACTCTAAATCCTCGAGATCCAGCATAAACTCATTCAGCCACAGTGTGGCACGCTTTCCAACTGTTGTCGGCTGTGCCGGCTGGAAATGTGTAAATGCAAGAGTTGGCTGATTCTTATACTTATCAGCAAAGTTTGCAAGCTCTGCAATAACACTTATAAGCTTTTTGTGAACGAGCTTTAATGCTTCATTCATGATGATGATATCTGTATTGTCACCTACATAGCATGAGGTTGCTCCAAGATGTATAATTCCTGCTGCCTTAGGGCACTGCTGTCCATATGCATAGACATGGCTCATTACATCGTGACGCACAAGCTTCTCACGCTCCTTTGCCACATCATAATTGATGTCATCCACATGTGCCTTTAATTCATCAATCTGTTCCTGTGTGATAACCGGCTTGCCATCCTGTGAAAGCCCAAGCTCCATCTCAGTCTCTGCAAGAGCAATCCAGAGCTTTCTCCAAGTGGTAAATTTCATATCCTGCGAAAAAATATACTGCATCTCTTTGCTGGCATAGCGCTCAGAAAGAGGACTTGTGTATCTGTCTGTACTCATATTCTCTCCTTTATTAGCGATTAAGCATTTTTCTCTCGAGGTCTATTTCTTTATCAAAATACTCGCCTCTGATATCATCCTTCGGTGGCTCCATCGGATATTTTCCTGTGAAACAGCCCATGCAGATTGGCAATCCCTCTACCATCTCATGAAGTCTGTCAATTCCAAGGTAGCCTAAAGAATCTGCACCTATAATCTGTCTGATATCCTCAATAGTCCTGTTGTAAGCGATAAGCTGCTCTCTTGCAGGAATATCTGTACCGAAATAGCAAGGCCATAAGAATGGCGGTGAACTGATGCGCACATGCACCTCTGTGGCACCCGCCTCTCTTAACATACGCACTATTCTGTCTGAGGTTGTTCCTCGCACAATTGAATCATCAATCATAACAACTCTCTTGCCCTTAACAGCCTCCTTTAATACATTGAGCTTTATCTGCACGCTTGATTCACGGCTTGACTGCTTAGGCTTGATAAATGTCCTGCCGACATAACCGTTCTTGACAAACGCTGTGCCATATGGAATGCCCGACTCAAGTGAATAACCAAGAGCAGCGGCATTTCCTGACTCCGGTACTCCTGTCACGATATCAGCCTCAACCGGTGAATCCATTGCAAGGAATCTGCCAGCCTTGATACGGCTGCTATACACGCTTACTCCGTCAATATGGCTGTCAGGTCTTGCGAAATAAATGTATTCAAACACGCATCTGGCCTGTTTTTCAGGGGCAAGTGCCATAGTCATATCAGACTCAATGCCCTTTTCAGGAGTGATGGTGATAACCTCTCCCGGCTCTATATCCCTGACAAACTCTGCACCGATTGTATCAAGCGCACAGGTCTCAGATGTAACGATATATGCATTGTCTCTCTTTCCAATGCAAAGAGGCTTAAAACCAAATGGGTCTCTGGCTGCAATAAGCTTTCTCGGGCTCTCAACCACAAGTGCATAGGCTCCCTTAAGCTTCTGGCAGGCACGTCTGACCGCCTCCTCCGCTGTTTTTGAGTTAAGACGCTCTCTGGCGATATGATAAGCTATAACCTCAGAGTCGATTGTGGTCTGGAAAATTGCTCCTGTATACTCAAGCTCCTTGCGAAGCTCCTTTGCGTTAATGAGGTTTCCGTTGTGTGCCATGGCAAGTGTGCCCTTGACATAATTTAATACGAGAGGCTGTGCATTCTCACGTGTTGATGAGCCTGCTGTTGAATAGCGCACATGTCCCACTCCGATATCACCCTTCATAGGCTCTAAAATATCAGGAGTAAATACCTCATTTACAAGGCCCATACCCTTGTGTGTGGTCACCTTTCCCTTTGGTCCGTGTGTATCACTCACTGCAATACCACAGCTTTCCTGTCCTCTGTGCTGAAGCGCAAAAAGACCATAATAGATAGTGGATGCGACATTTCCTCCATCAAAATCATACATGCCGAACACACCACACTCCTCATGAAGCTCATCAAATACATGGTTATGCTCGTCAATATCAGAACACCTTTTTAATTTTGTACCGGTATGACTTTTTGTATCTATACTAGTATTTATATACTGATTTATGTTATTGTCCTGGTTCATAATATCTCCGTTTATAATTGCGAAATAGTAACGCGGAATAAATAATATATTAGCGGCTGAATTTGCTTCCTGTAAGAAGCTCAAATGCCTCTTTATATTTCTCTACAGTCTTCACAACAACCTCATCAGGTAAAAGAAGGTCATTGTCAGGATTTGCCTTGAGCCAGTCTCTTACATACTGCTTGTCAAATGAAGGCTGTCCCTGTCCAGGCTTATATCCATCAAGTGGCCAGAAGCGTGAGCTGTCAGGTGTGAGCATCTCATCGGCAAGCACTACCTCACCCTGCTCATTTAAACCAAACTCAAACTTGGTATCTGCGATGATGATACCCTTTGTAAGAGCATACTCTGCACATTTCTTGTAGAGAGCAATTGTATAATCGCGAATCTTCTCTGCGTACTCTCTGCCCTTCTCAGGATAAATCTTCTCTAATACTTCTACTGATTTTTCGAATGAGATATTCTCATCATGATCTCCAAGATCAGCCTTGGTAGATGGTGTATAAATAGGTTCAGGGAGCTTATCAGACTCAACAAGTCCCTCCGGAAGTCTGATTCCGCAGACTGTACCGTTCTCCTGGTAGCTTGCCCAGCCGCTTCCTGTGATATATCCACGAACTATACACTCGATTGGAAGCATCTCAAGCTTCTTACAGAGCATACTGTTTCCGTTGAACCTGTCCTGACCGAAGAACTCCGGCATATCCTTTGCGTCTACTGAAATCATATGGTTAGGAACAACATCCTTTGTGAATTCAAACCAGAACTTAGACATCTGTGTGAGGATGGCTCCCTTGTCTGTAATCTTATTCTTTAAAATATGGTCAAAAGCGGAAATACGATCTGTTGCGACCATAATAAGGCTGTCCCCGTTATCATATACTTCTCTTACTTTTCCTTCTTTGAATGGTTTAAATTCCTGCATGATTGTCCTCCATCTTATGTGTAATTTATTTTACAAATCAAATGCTACTTTTAAATTATATACCAGCTTAATTTGTAAAGTCAACGTATATTATAAGTTTTTTTAAATAATTTTACACCATTTATAAGTAATTCTTATATTTATTATTATATCTTTAATATATCAAAACAAAAGCTCCGGTTCAAACCCTTTGTCTGCGCCGGAGCCTATATAATACAGATTTTATTTAACGATAAGTGACTTTCCTGTCATCTCTTTTGGCTGTGGAAATCCCATAATCTCAAGCAGTGTTGGAGCAATATCTGCAAGACATCCGCCCTCACGAAGCTTGTAAGAAGGGTCAGCGTTTACAAGAATGAAAGGAACAGGATTGGTTGTATGAGCTGTATGAGGTTTTCCTGTCTCATAATCAATCATCTTCTCTGCGTTTCCGTGGTCAGCACAGATGAATAATACTCCATCCACATCCTTGATTGCCTGAACTGCATCACCTACGAGTGAATCAACTCTCTCAACAGCCTTTACAGCAGCCGGAATCACACCTGTATGTCCAACCATGTCAGGGTTAGCAAAGTTGATGATAATAACATCATACTTATCTGACTTGATAGCCTCAACAAGATCCATTCCAACCTCAGGAGCGCTCATCTCAGGCTTTAAGTCATATGTTGCAACGTCCTTAGGACTGTTTACAAGAAGACGTGCCTCATCGATATTCGGCTCCTCTACTCCACCGTTGAAGAAGAAGGTTACGTGTGCATACTTCTCTGTCTCTGCGAGACGAAGCTGTTTCTTGCCATTTGCTGCAAGATACTCACCAAATGTATTCTTGATTTCTTCCTTCTCAAAAGCGATAAGCTTGTTAGGAATTGACTCGTCATAATCCTTGAAGCATACAAATGTAGTCTTAAGGAATGGGCGCTCAAAGCCGGTAAACTTATCATCGCAAAATGCTCTTGTCATCTCACGAGCACGGTCCGGACGGAAGTTGAAGAAGATAACAGAATCATTGTCCTTTACAACAGATACCGGTGTGCCATCCTCGTTTGTGATAACTGTAGGAAGCACGAACTCATCTGTAACGTCATTTGCGTATGACTCCTCCATAGCCTTTACAGGACATGTAGCTTTTACGCCTTCACCCTTAGTGAGTGAATCATAAGCCTTCTGCACACGATCCCAGTTGTTATCTCTGTCCATTGCATAGTAACGTCCTGAAAGAGATGCAATCTTTCCTACACCGATTTCCTTCATCTTGGCGAGAAGCTGCTCGATATAGTCCTTGCCTGATGCAGGAGGTGTATCACGACCATCAAGGAAGGCGTGTACATATACTCTGTCAAAATTCTCTTTCTTGCAAAGCTCAAGAAGTCCGTAAAGATGCTCGATATGGCTGTGAACTCCACCATCTGAAAGAAGTCCCCAAAGATGCAGATCAGAGTCATTCTTCTTGCAGTTTTCGATTGCAGAAATTAATACCTTGTTCTTGAAGAAATCACCATCAGCAATTGCCTTTGTGATTCTTGTAAGATCCTGATATATGATACGGCCTGCGCCGATATTCATATGTCCTACCTCAGAGTTTCCCATCTGTCCATCAGGAAGTCCAACTGCAAGACCTGAAGCTGCGCCCTTTACAAAAGGACACTCTGCCATCAATTTATCCATAACAGGGGTATTTGCCATAGCTATGGCATTTCCCTCTTTGTGGTCACTTAAGCCGTAACCATCAAGTACCATTAATACTACCGGTTTCTTACTCATTTATATTTCCTCTATTCTTCATATGAGGCTTGCAAAATGCTCTATCACAGTGACATATGCAAGCTCACAAAAAATTTCATTACATAATAAATGCCACTAAATGCAGCTAAGCTGGTGAATTTAGTGACATTTAGTTATTGTGATTGTCAAATCAAATATTAAATTATGATTTAATAATTACTTGTAGTTTACGATCTTTCCAAAATCAGCCTTGAGTGAAGCGCCACCAACTAATCCACCGTCGATGTCAGGCTTTGCAAAAAGCTCTGCTGCATTTCCTGCATTTACAGATCCGCCGTACTGGATACGAACTGAATCTGCTGTAGCCTGATCATAAATCTCAGCTACACACTCACGAATTGCACCGCAAACCTCCTGAGCCTGGTCAGAAGTAGCTGTCTTTCCTGTTCCGATTGCCCAGATTGGCTCGTAAGCGATAACCATGTTTGCAACATCTGATGCAGCAACACCTGCGAGATCTGACTTAATCTGAAGTCTGATCCAGTCAAGTGTAACACCGCTCTCTCTCTGCTCAAGTGTCTCACCACAGCAAAGGATTGGTGTAAGTCCAGCCTCGATAGCCTTCTTTACCTTCTTGTTGAGAAGTGCGTCATCCTCTTTGAAGTAATCTCTTCTCTCTGAATGTCCGATGATAACATACTTAACACCTGCATCAAGAAGCATCTCTGCTGAGATTTCTCCTGTGTAAGCACCCTTCTCCTCGAAGTACATATTCTCTGCTCCAACAGCAACATTTGTACCCTTTAATGCTTCTACAACAGGTACGATGTCAATTGCAGGTACACAGTAAACAACTTCAACATCATCTGAAACTACGAGTGGTTTTAACTCTTCTACTAATTTAACAGCCTGGCTTGGAGTCATGTTCATCTTCCAGTTGCCGGCTACAATTTTCTTTCTTGCCATTTTATATCTCCTTGTATTTGTATACAAATATTTTTTGCCTGCGGCTTAATTTCATTAAGTTGCTTTCGGCTTATTTATCATCAGCACAAGCTACACCAGGAAGCTCCTTGCCCTCAAGGAACTCAAGGGAAGCACCGCCACCTGTTGAGATGTGGCTCATCTTGTCGCCAAGTCCCATCTGGTTAACTGCTGCAGCTGAATCTCCACCACCAATGATTGTGATAGCATCTGATTTAGCAAGTGCCTCTGCTACTGCAAGTGTACCTGCTGCAAGTGTCGGGTTCTCAAATACACCCATTGGTCCGTTCCATACAACAGTCTTAGCTGATGCAACAGCGTCAGCGAAAAGCTCACGTGTCTTAGGTCCGATATCACAGCCCTCACGGTCTGCAGGCATCTTGTCATAATCATATGTCTCTGTCTCTACAGGAGCATCGATTGGATTTGGGAAATCCTTGATTGTAACTGCATCAACAGGAAGAAGAATCTTCTTTCCAAGTTTCTCTGCTTTTGCAAGCATCTCTTTACAGTAATCAATCTTTGTCTCATCAAGCATTGAGATACCAATCTCATAGCCCTGTGCTTTAAGGAATGTGTATGCCATTCCACCACCGATGATAAGTGTATCAGCCTTCTCGAGGAGGTTGTCGATAACATTGAGCTTGTCAGCTACTTTAGCACCACCAAGAATAGCTACGAAAGGACGTACAGGATTCTCTACTGCCTTGCCAAGGAAGTCAATTTCCTTCTGCATAAGGTATCCAACAACATTCTCTCCACCCTTAGCTGTGATGAACTTTGTAACACCTGCTACAGAAGCATGTGCTCTATGAGCAGAACCGAAAGCGTCACATACATATACATCAGCAAGGTCAGCAAGCTCTTTTGCGAATGCATCTCCGGCTTCCTGTGGCTTTGTCTCCTCTTTGCCTCTGAAACGTGTATTCTGAAGAAGAACTACATCTCCCTCTTTCATCTCTGAAACAGCCTTTGTTGCAGCCTCACCTGTTACGTTGTAGTCAGCTACAAATGTAACCTTCTGTCCAAGCTTAGCCTCAAGAGCTGCAGCTACAGGAGCAAGTGACTCACCCTCGTTTGGTCCGTTTTTAACTTTTCCAAGGTGTGAGCAAAGGATAACCTTTCCACCGTCCTTGATTAATTTCTGGATTGTTGGAAGAGCTCCGTTGATACGGTTCTCATCTGTGATTTTTCCGTCCTTAAGTGGCACGTTGAAGTCACATCTAACGAGAACTCTCTTGCCTTTTACGTTGATATCATCAATTGATTTCTTGTTTAATGACATAATATGTCCTCCCTTATTTCAAGGCATAAGCCATGTGGCCACGCCATATTGTGCATATTAAAAAATATAATTAATTCTACAATTCACAGATATTCAAAAGAAATAGCCATGCTTTAAAAAAGAGGCGCGGTTCAATTAAGACCGCGCCCCTTGAGTAGTCTTGAGATATACTGTTCTTGTGGGTACAAGAATTAAGCTAACTCTGAGAAGTACTTGATTGTACGAACCATCTGAGATGTGTAGCTGTTCTCGTTATCATACCAAGAAACAACCTGTACCTCGTACAGATCGTCAGAAACCTGGTTAACCATTGTCTGTGTTGCATCGAATAATGAACCAAATCTCATTCCAACGATATCTGAAGATACGATCTCATCCTCGTTGTAACCGAATGACTCGTTAGCTGCTGCCTTCATAGCTGCGTTGATATCCTCTTTTGTAACGCCTGCTTTCTTAACAACTGCTGTAAGGATTGTTGTAGATCCTGTTGGTGTAGGAACACGCTGTGCAGATCCGATTAACTTTCCGTTTAACTCTGGGATAACAAGGCCGATTGCCTTAGCTGCTCCTGTTGAGTTAGGAACGATATTAACTGCTGCTGCACGTGAACGACGAAGGTCTCCCTTTCTCTGTGGTCCGTCAAGAGTCATCTGATCTCCTGTGTAAGCATGGATTGTTACCATGATACCAGACTGGATTGGAGCGTACTTGTTAAGTGCATCTGCCATTGGAGCTAAGCAGTTTGTTGTACAAGAAGCTGCTGAGATGATTGTATCAGAAGCCTTAAGTGTCTCATGGTTTGTATTGTAAACGATTGTAGGAAGGTCATTTCCTGCTGGTGCAGAGATAACTACCTTACGAGCTCCAGCATTGATATGAGCCTGAGCCTTCTCTTTTGATGTATAGAATCCAGAGCACTCAAGTACAACGTCAACCTTTAACTCTCCCCATGGGCAATTGTTTGCATCTGGGAATGCGTAAATTTTGATTTCCTTACCACAAACTGTGATAGAATCATCGCTTGCAGAAACCTCATCTGCATGCTCGTATTTACCCTGTGATGAATCATACTTTAATAAGTGTGCTAACATTTTTGGGCTTGTTAAGTCGTTGATAGCTACTACCTCGTATCCCTCAGCTCCAAACATCTGTCTGAAAGCAAGACGTCCGATACGACCAAATCCGTTGATTGCTACTCTTACTGCCATTTTAATTCCTCCTAGAATTGTAAAAAGTATTTTTAGGGACATGCCCTAAGATGCTTTTATTATAGCGAATAATTCTCAAAGGTTCAAGTACTTTATTTGCGTTTGTTAAAATTTTCACTAAATATTTTCATTTACACACATTTTTTATCATTCTTCACAATTTTTCTCTTTAGATATTGCACTTTATTATAATCTCGGCTACACTTAATTAATTGCTGTAATTCGCACTTTCCGGCAGCCAGCAGCAGACAATTATAAATCATGTAACTTATATAGTTTTTTAACAACAATACATCAGTTTTACGGAGGTATTTATATGTGGGATCAGCACATGCACTGCATGTTTTCGGGTGACAGCGATGCCGACCCGGTATTGATGATAAACTCAGCAATCAACAAAGGGCTGGACGGCATCTGCTTTACGGACCATCTGGACTATGACTATAAAGAGGAGCCTGGGCTTTTCGACCTTGATATAGCAGCATATGAAAAGCGCATCAAAAGACTTGCAATCGTTCTTAAAGAAAAGGGCTGCCCGTTAAATATCCACTGGGGCATTGAAATCGGTTTACAGCCTCATATTACAGACAAAAATAATGAGGTCACCAAAAAATATCCGTTTGACCTCGTGATCGGCTCAAGCCATGTGGTAAACGGTATTGACCCATACTACCCTGCATTTTACAAAGGCAAGACAGAGCACGAAGCCTACACCGAATACTTTGAATCGATACTTGACAATCTGCACAGCGGAGCGGATTTTGATGTGTACGGTCACATCGACTACGTGGTCAGATACGGTCCTGACAAAAATAAATACTATTCATATGAAAAGTATGCCGACATAATTGATGCTATATTAAAGGAAATTATCTCCCAGGGAAAAGGCATCGAGCTCAATACCGCCGGCTTTAAATACGGGCTTGGCCACCCAAATCCGACCGAAGATGTGCTAAAGCGCTATCACGAGCTTGGCGGTGAAATAATCACAGTCGGAGCCGATGCCCACAAGCCGGAGCATGTCGCGTACGATTTTGACAAGGTTTCAAATATCCTCAAGGATGCCGGGTTTATGTACTATACAGTATTTGAAAACCGCGTTCCTGCTTTCATCAAATTATAGCCCTGCCTTAAAGTCCTTACAGTTATCATTCTATCTAACTATTAAACCTCACATGCATTCGCAAATGTCAAAAATAGGAGCCACCTGATCTACATTTTACATCAAGTGGCTCCTAAAGCATTGGTTCCGTAAGCTTCACTGTATAACCTCCAAGTTCCGCTTTCGCTATATGAATTTATTTTGGCATTTCCATATTGCTTTGCTATAAATCTGATTCTGTTTATGACAGGATTCTTATTCTTTTAGCTTAGCTATGGACCTCTACCCTTCTTCATAAAATCACTCCTTTTGGTTACATTATCTATGTAAACTCTTATGAGAGATTCTATCTTTCACTTTTAATCTACAAGAACTTTTTCAACGATATTATTTATTTGCTAATATATCTGTGCGATTACTGCTCTTCGGCTCGCCCTACAGATTTTAATATTCCGTTCAATCATCCTTATAGTACTTTGACTTAAATTATGTAATCCCCATTGGACTGTACCTCCTGTGTTTTATTTTTGTTCCTTTCGTATCTCTTTTTGTTGATTTAAGATTACACCAATTTTGCCTATTTGTCAATATGTTTTTTGACAATTTTTATATTTATTTTAAATTGTCTGATATTTTATATATTTTTTGTTTTGTTTACACATTTCTTGCAATTCAATCACATGATTAAAGGGGGCAAAATACCTTTGCCCCCTCATGCCGTCATTTATCATTCTTCATCCTGTAATCAATACACCTGTTCAGGTAATCGACATAATCCGGATTCTTGCACATGCCCTTGCCTGCCACGTCGGAAATCTTTGCCACATCCATGCCGTTACACTTGGTGGTCTTCATAACTATGTTGAGTGCTTCCTCATCAGTGTCGTTACTGATAAAGGTTCCTATACCGAATGCAACCTTTGCCTTATCCTTGAAATAATCATACAATGCAGTCGCACGCTCGAAATCCAGGCTGTCGCTGAACAAAAGTGTCTTTGTCCTTGGATTGATTCCCAGACTGTTGTAGTGGGCTATCATCTTGTCTCCCCACTCGTACGGATCTCCGCTATCATGACGCACTCCCGAAAAAAGTGTCGCATAGGTGAGCTGAAAATCACGCAGGAAGCAGTCTGTTGTTATGGTATCAGTAAGCGCAATACCGTTTAATATACCATACTCCTTAACCCATGCATCGAGTGCGTACCAGTTTGAATATGCCGGATTATGCTTGTGATTGCCCTGTCCTGTACACATAATCCACTCATGAGCCATTGTTCCCACCGGCTTTAAATTGAATTTCTTCGCAAGATATACGTTTGATGTACCAATAAAGTGTGAATCTGCTGGCAGCTCAACCTCTGCGATTGCCTTTACAGCCATCTCCTGCGCCTCAGCAGACAGACGGCGTCTTAGTCCAAATTCACTGAAATCGCTAAGCCTGTAGGTATCCTCCTCGAGCAGACGCACCTTCTCATCAAGCCTGCGCTTAAACTGCTTAAGCAGCACATCATAATCATATGCCATACGGAAGTACACTTCATTTACAATAGCAAGCACAGGAATCTCATACATCGAAGTATTAAGCCACGTGCCGGCTGCATCGATTGCCAGCCCACACGGTGCATCTGTTGTGATGGTAAACTCCTCATATCTTGGCTGCCAGAGTCTTAAAAAATCAACATATGTGCCCTTTATCCAGGTGATGTTATCAAGATATTCAAGTTCCTCCTCCGTAAAACGAAGCTGACAGAATGCCTGCACCTGTTCCTTTATCTCCTCGACCATCTCATCTGTAAAATGCACGTCTTTATTTCTGCACTTGAAGGTCCAGGTCGTTTTATAGCTTGTGAACTGATGGAAAATCGTCTGTCCCATGCTGAATTTATACATATCAGTCTCAAGGAGGCTGTTTATTATTTGTGGCAATCTCATCTGTTTTATGTCCTCTTTTCTTTCAAACCATTTACTACCGGTAATTTTAGTCTTGATTTTACCACTGCGACTATCAAATATCAAGCAGACGCACATGTTTAATTATCTTCAATTTATTTTCTTTACCGCCAGCATATTCACTGGTTCCAAAATAAAAACTCCCATGAAAGCCACTAACTGTGACCTCCATGGAAGCTTAATTGTTTATATTGCAGAGATAATAACCCAATAAATATATAAGATATTGTAATTATTCAGTTATGAATTATTTAAAGTATTTCACACCGCTCTCGAATATCTTCATATCCTGCTCGCCGTAGATATTGATTGCTACAGACTCGCCGCGACGCTCTGAATGAGCCATCTTGCCGAGGATTCTTCCGTCAGGAGATGTGATACCCTCGATAGACATGTATGAGCCGTTTACGTTCCACTCCTCATCCATTGATACATTTCCGTCCAGATCAACATACTGTGTGGCAACCTGTCCGTTTTCAAAGAGCTTATCAAGCCACTCTTTCGGTGCTACGAAACGTCCCTCGCCATGTGATGCCGGATTGCAGTAGGTCTGACCAAGCTTAGCCTGTGCAAGCCATGGGCTCTTGTTTGAAACAACCTTTGTATACACCATCTTTGAGATGTGGCGGTTGATTGTATTGTATGTGAGTGTAGGTGACTGTGCATCCTGCTGTCTGATCTCTCCATATGGTACAAGTCCAAGCTTGATAAGTGCCTGGAAACCGTTACAGATACCAAGTGCAAGTCCGTCCCTCTCATTGATGAGCTTTTCAACAGCCTCTGTCATCTTTGCATTTCTAAATGCTGTTGCAAAGAATTTAGCTGATCCCTCAGGCTCATCTCCTGCTGAGAATCCACCAGGGAACATGATAATCTGAGATTTGTCGATTGCCTTTACAAACTCATCAACCGAATCACGGATATCCTCTGCTGTGAGGTTCTTGAATACCTTTACGATTGTGTCAGCGCCTGCTCTTTCAAATGCCTTAGCACTATCATACTCACAGTTTGTTCCAGGGAATACAGGAATAAATACTGTAGGCTTAGCCACTTTATTCTTGCATACATAGATATTCTTTGCATCGTAGAGACCGCTATTTACCTTGCTTGTATCGTCTGTTGCCTTTGTATGGAAAACGCCCTCAAGCTTTGCTGTCCATACCTTGACAGCTTCCTCAACAGGAAGCACCATATCGTCACACTCGATAGTCTGCTTATCGTTTACATAGCCGACTACAGAGGCTGCATCTGAAATACCTGCTGCATCAATTACCTCTCTGACCTTTGAAAGTGCATCAACAGGAACCTCAGCTACGATATTACCAAAGCCAGGTGCAAAGAGTGTATCGCTTGTCACCTCATCCTCGATTGTTACACCAAGCTTGTTACCAAATGCCATCTTTGATACTGCTGCGGCAAGACCTTTTCCGTCAAGTGCATATGCTGAAACAATTGCGCCATCCTGGATAAGATTTCTGATTGCTGTATAAAGTGTCATAACCTGATCATATTTTGGAAGATCAAACTCATCCTTATCTATTGTAAATAGAACAAGCTGATTGCCCTCCTTCTTGAGCTCAGGTGTGATGATATCCTTTTCCTTTGCCACATCAACTGCAAATGATACGAGTGTAGGCGGTACATCAATATCATTGAAGGTACCTGACATGGAATCCTTTCCACCGATTGAAGGAAGTCCGAAGCCAATCTGAGCATCATATGCTCCGAGGAGTGCTGCAAACGGCTGGCTCCAACGCTTTGGATCCTCATTCATTCTGCGGAAGTACTCCTGATATGTCATACGGATTTTGCTGTAATCTCCGCCTGCTGCAACGATTCTTGAGATAGACTCAAGCACTGCATATATAGATCCGTGGTATGGGCTCCATGATGAAAGATATGGGTCGAAGCCGTAAGCCATCATTGTTACTGTATCACATTTGCCCTTTAATACAGGAAGCTTTGCAACCATTGACTGTGTCTCTGTGAGCTGGTAACGTCCACCATATGGCATATATACACTGCCTGCTCCGATAGAGCCGTCGAACATCTCAACAAGTCCCTTCTGTGAGCATACGTTAAGATCTTCAAGCTCTGCCTCCCAGGCACCCTTCATATCTCCTGCCTCAACCATCCTGGCTACAGCAGGTGTGCTGATTTTGTCCAGATAATTGTCACTCTCGCAAGGCATCTCAACCTCAACATCTGTCTCCTGATGAGCTCCGTTTGTATCAAGGAATGCACGAGAGATATTTACTACCTCTTTGCCTCTCCACTCAAGCACAAGTCTTGGATCCTCTGTAACTACCGCAACCTCTGTTGCCTCGAGATTTTCCTCCTTTGCGTATGCAAGGAACTGTTCAACATCAGAAGGCGCAACTACAACTGCCATACGCTCCTGTGACTCTGAGATAGCAATCTCTGTTCCGTCAAGACCTGCGTATTTCTTTGGTACCTTGTCAAGCTCTATGCGAAGTCCGTCAGCAAGCTCTCCGATAGCAACAGAAACTCCGCCGGCACCGAAATCGTTACATTTCTTGATGATATGGCTGACCTCTTCTCTTCTGAAAAGTCTCTGAAGCTTTCTCTCTGTAGGTGCATTACCCTTTTGTACCTCAGCTCCGCATACTGATGTAGACTTTGTATTGTGTGCCTTTGATGAACCTGTAGCACCACCGATTCCGTCACGTCCTGTGCGTCCTCCGAGAAGAATGATTTTATCTCCCGGATCTGAGTTAAGTCTCTGGACAGCACGTCTTGGAGCCGCACCCATAACTGCACCGATCTCCATACGCTTTGCAACATAATTTGGATGGTAAACCTCCTTGACATAGCCTGTTGCAAGTCCGATCTGGTTTCCATATGAGCTGTATCCGTGAGCTGCTTCTCTGACAAGCTTCTTCTGTGGAAGTTTTCCTTCAATTGTCTGTGAAACCGGTACTGTAGGATCTGCTGCACCTGTTACACGCATTGCCTGATATACATATGTACGTCCTGAGAGAGGATCTCTGATTGCTCCGCCAAGGCATGTAGCAGCGCCACCAAAAGGCTCAATCTCTGTAGGATGGTTGTGTGTCTCGTTCTTGAAGTTTACAAGCCACTCCTCTGTCTTTCCGTCCACCTCAACAGGTACCACGATAGAGCATGCGTTGATCTCATCAGACTCTTCCTGATCATCAAGCTTGCCCTCTGCCTTTAATCTCTTCATGGCAAGAAGTGCAAGATCCATCAGGCAGACAAATTTGTCATTTCTGTCCTTGTAGATATTTGAAAATGTATTGAGATAATCCTTGTAGGTATTTTCAATCGGTGTGCGGTAGAAGCCATCGTCAAACTTGACATTCTTAAGCTCTGTAGAGAATGTTGTATGACGGCAGTGATCTGACCAGTATGTATCGAGCACACGGATTTCTGTCATTGAAGGATCGCGCTTTTCCTCATTCTTAAAATAATTCTGGATATGAAGAAAATCCTTGAAGGTCATGGCAAGGTTCAATGATAAATAAAGCTCCTTCAGCTTGTCCTCTGCCATATCCTTGAAGCCGTCAAATATGATGACATCAGCAGGATCATCAAACTCCTGCACAAGTGTCTTAGGCTTTTCCATGCCGATGGCACGCGAATCAACAGGGTTGATGCAGTGCTTCTTAATAGCAGCAAACTGCTCATCTGTGATAGCACCCTCAATCACATATGTGATAGCACTTCTGATAATCGGCTCCTCATTCTCATTGAGAAGCTTCACACACTGCTCGGCTGAATCTGCTCTCTGGTCAAACTGTCCCGGTAAAAACTCTACAGTAAATACTTTTGCATCACCATAGTCAAATGTCTCCTCATAGATATCATCAACAGGCGGCTCTGAGAAAACTGTATACAGGGCTTTATTGTATGTCTCCTCTGATATATTTTCCACATCATATCTGATTAATACACGTACTGCCTCCACAGTTGTGATTCCCAGATAATGCTTAATCTCATGCTTTAATTCCTTTGCCTTTACCGCAAAGTCAGGTTTTTTCTCTACATATACACGACGTACGTTACTCATATGTTCTCCTTTCAATTCGAGAGTATGTAACCAATTATTCGTTACCGTCCGGCTTTTTGCACAATCGGACTTTAAAACTATGGTTGTAGTATAACACTTTAGTTATGATAAGTATAATTAATATATTTAATTTGTTTTATAAGTTGCGTTAATTATAGTTTTCTTATATAATGATATAAGGGTCAAAAGGTATTTTGCCCATCATTGATAAAAACAGATGCAAATAACCATATTTATACGGAGGATAACAAAATGGATATAAATTATGAGCTTTACAAGGTCTTTTACTACGTAGCAACGTCCCTGAGCTTCTCTGAAGCCAGCAAGAAGCTGTTTATTTCACAGTCCGCGGTAAGCCAGTCTATTAAGACTCTCGAAAAGAAGCTGGGACAGACTCTTTTCATCAGAAGCACAAAGAAGGTACAGCTCACTGCAGCCGGTGCCCTGCTTTTAAAGCACATTGAGCCTGCCATGAATCTTATTGCCCGCGGTGAAAGCCAGCTTTTAGACTCAGGCACACTTGGACTTGGCCAGCTTCACATCGGCGCAAGCGATACCATATGCCGTTATCTGCTGGTTCCTTACTTAAAGCAGTTCCATCAGAGGTTCCCGAATGTGCCTATCAAAGTCACAAATGCCACATCTATCCAGTGTGTGGAGCTTTTGGAGCAAAGGAAGGTTGACCTGATTGTCACGAATTTTCCAAACTCGCACCTCAATCACTCATACAGACAGAAAACCATATGCAACTTTTCCGATGTTTTTGTAGCAAATCCCAATTATTTCAAGCTTCGCAAGCAGGAGATAGCTTTTTCCGAGCTCAATAAATATCCTATCATGATGCTTGACCGAAACAGCACCACCAGTGAATTCCTGCATAATCTGTTTTTACAGCACCAGCTTGACCTGATTCCGGAAATTGAGCTAAGCAGTAACGATCTTCTCATAGACCTGGCCAAAATCGGACTGGGTATCGCATTCGTGCCTGACTACTGCATCAACCATGAGAATAAGGAGCTTTTCGTGCTGAAGACAAAAGAAAAGATGCCTCCACGCCAGATTGTTGTGTCCGTAAACACTACAATGCCCGTGTCAGCATCCACTGAGGAATTTTTAAATCTGCTCCCAGAAGTCGGCAACTAGTTTTCCGACATTTGCTATATTGCATGGCTTTCTGTCACTCCACTCGCGTGGATAGAGCAAATCATATTCTCTCTGCCAGAATCTCTCATCTAATAGCAAAATGACACCTGTGTCCTCCGTCGTCCTGATTACTCTTCCAGCCGCCTGGAGGACTTTATTTATGCCCGGATACCTGAAAGCATAGTCAAAGCCACAGCCGTTTTCGGCATCGTAATAATCCTTTAATATAGTTCTCTCATTGCTGATCTGCGGAAGCCCCGTTCCGACAACAATAGCACCTATCAGTCTGTCGTTTTTCAAATCAATGCCCTCACCGAATATGCCTCCCATGATGCCAAATGCCACAAGTGTTCTGTCCGATTCCTCACTAAACCTGTCCAGAAATTCCTCCCTTTCAGCCTCTGACATATTATTTTTCTGCAGCATAAGCTCTGTTTCGTCTGCATATTTTTCACAGTAAATATCTGCCACATCATTCATCATCTTATATGACGGAAAGAAAACCATATAATTTCCAGTCTTTTGCGCGACAACAGCATTAATATATCCTGCAATCCGCTCATACTCACTCCTTGAGCGCCTCGTGTACCTCGTGCTCACATCGGTTGCCATCGCAAGCAGCCTCTTTTTGCTGTCAAACGTACTGTCAGCATATATGGCATAGTTGTCTTTTTTTGTGCTTAGCAGGCTCTTGTAATAGTTTACAGGCAAAAATGTCGCCGAAAAAAACACAGCCGACTTGCCCTTATCCAGCCTCTTTTGTATATTAAGCGACGGGTCCACACAAAAAAGCTTTAGCATGAACCTGCCATCAGCCTCAAGCTCGGAATACATCACGTAGTGCTCATCCACCAGATCATAAATGTTCAGGAAATTGCGAAGCTCAAAATAAAAATCCATAACATCCCTTTTCCCCGGAAACTCATTAGCCTTCTGCAAAAACTCATCCAGAAGTGTCATAAGCCTCATAAAGGAAAATACCATATTACCAAACGTATCATATACCGTGTAATTCTCACACTCACGCTTCATCCCAAGCAGTATCTTATTGCACTTTTCAAGCGCTTTCTCAATGGAACGGCTGTGATCCTTCATAATGCGCTTCACAGTAAGGAAATCCTCCTTATAAATCTGAGCGCTATACATCTGCCTGCTTCTTTCGACCATATTGTGAGCCTCATCAATGAGAAAAATATAATCTCCCTTTATCCCCTCCTGAAAAAATCTCTTAAGATAAACATTCGGGTCAAACACATAGTTGTAATCGCAGATGACATTATCACACCAGCTAGCCGTATCAAGACAAAGCTCAAACGGACAAACGGTATACCTATCCGCCTGTGATAAAATATCATCCCTCTCAATCATTTCACATCTGTGAAGCAGGTCAAAAACCGCATCATTTACTCTGTCAAAATGCCCCTTTGCATACGGACAGGTTACCGGATTGCATTCCATCTCATCACACGGACATAGCTTTTCCTTTGCCGTTATCTGAATAGTTTTTGCCCTGTAACCATTTTTTTCAAGCAGCGCAAACGTTTCCTTTGCGACTGTTGCGGTGATTGTCTTCGCTGTCAGGTAAAAGATTCTGTCTGCCAGCTCCTCACCAACCGCCTTCACTGCCGGGAAAATAGTAGAGATAGTCTTTCCTACTCCTGTCGGAGCCTGCATAAAAAGAAGCTTCTGACGCATAATTGTCCTGTAGACATCAGATACAAGCTTTTTCTGCCCTGGTCTGTACTCAAACGGAAAATCGAGTTCTTTGATTGAAGCCTGTCTTTGATTTTTCATTTCACACTGAAACGTTGCCCATTTGCCATACTCTTCCATCAGGTCATCAAACCATTTTTTTATCTCTTCAAACGAGAACTCCTCGCGAAAATACTTAGTCTGCTCCGTTTCCAGATTGCAGTAGGTCATCTGAATGCCTATCGTTTCCATATTATTTTGCAGAGCAAAAATATATGCATAGCACATAGCCTGCGCACGGTGCACAAAAACCGGCTTTTCAAACAGCTCAACCTTTCTGTACATTCCCTTAATCTCATCAACAAAACACTTTCCATCCTCCGTAAAGATGCCATCTGCCCTGCCCTCGACAGTCAGCTCATACAAATCACCTTCAACAACAAGTGAAAGCGGCACCTCTGCCTGATACTCCTTCCCCATGCTGCCCTGGATTTTCCTGTGAATGCGTGTTCCCTCCATCATGGCATCGGCACTCATGGCTCTGGATGACCGGTTGTCTATGTCACCCTCCCTGAAAATAAATTCCACAAGGTTTCTGACCGAAATATGTAATTGTGTTTTCTTTTCACTATAGTTATTTCCAGCTTCTGTCATGTACTCTCCCTACATATTCCGGGCTATGTCAACGTTTTTTTGTTCCGGCAATATTTTCAGTCTAACTCCAGACATTTTTAATACACTGAACATAAAAAAAGGGAGAGCTCCAAGAAGAAACTCTCCCAAAGAACCTTATTCAATTGTATTACGCTACAGTGAATTTATCAACCACATTATCAAATGCCTGGTCATCGCCCATATAGCAGACCTTAAAGTCATTGTTTGTACCAATTCCAATCACTCCAAGAAGTGATTTCGCATCAATAAGAATCTGTCTATATTTGAGATCAATGTCAAAATCGCACTTAGAAGCAGCCCCAACAAATTCCTGAACATCATCCAATGTGTTAAGTCTGATTACTGTTTCCTTATTGTACATAGTTAACACCACCTTTATAATCTAAAACATAGTGCTTTCGCACATGTCAATCAATTGTTGCGCCTATTATAACATCTGATATTCATTTGTCAAAAAAATCATAATCCGTCATTTTCCGTCAATTCATGTCATTTATTTTAATAAATAACTTTTGCGTAACCGATTTTTCACTATATTTTCATGCATGTTTTTTCAAAAAAACAATATAACTGTGAAATTCTTACAAAAATGGTACGATATTTAATTAATTTAAATTCATTTTTTACAATTTTTCATTTATAAAACTTTATTCTCGTAATTCTTTAACGCATCTATATATATTTCACCGAGCTTGCTAAGCTTCGTGCCCTTGTGCTTGATATAGCCTATATGCATTTTTTCACTTTCCTTAAGTGGAATTGCCGCATAGTCATCACCGTTTAAATCCTCAGAAATAATACCTGAGCACAGTGTAAATCCGTTGAGCCCCACCATGAGATTGAGCATTGTGGCTCTGTCATCAGCCTTTATGACACGCTTGTACTCATACGTGCTCATCATCTCCTCAGCATAATAAAAGGAATTGTTCACACCCTGTTCAAAGGTCAGACATGGATATTCCTGCAAATCATCAAGTGTAATCTCTTTTTGGCCGGCAAGCGGATGTTTTTTCCAGAGATACACATATGTATTGCATGTGAAGAGCTCTTTAAACTCAATGTCACATTCCTTAAAAAGCTTTCTTAAAACCTTTTCATTGAAATCACTTAAATAAAGAACTCCAATCTCACTCTTTAAGTTCTTTACGTTGTCTATTACCTCTTTCGTCTTTGTCTCGTGGACAGCAAACTCGTACTCATCCATGCCCACCTCTTTAGCAAGCTGTACAAAGGCCTTTACTGCAAATGAATAGTGCTGCATGGAAACCGAGAATTTCTTTTTGGACTCCACATTCAGATACCGGTTCTCAAGCAGATGATACTGCTCCACAACCTGTTTGGCGTATCCTAAAAACTCCTCGCCCTCCGCTGTGACTGTAATTCCACGGTTATTTCTCATGAATACCGTGATTCCAAGCTCTTCCTCCACCTCTCGTACTGTGGCGGACAGATTTGGCTGTGAAACAAAAAGCTTCTTTGCCGCCTCATTCATGGAATTGGATTCTGCAATTGTAAGTACCTGCCTGAGTTGTTGAAGTGTCATTTTCTCTCCTATTGTGAACTGACGGTTTTTAGCAGAATGTGTAACTATTCAGCGCCGGGCACCTTCGTAAAAACCGCACAATTGTAATATATTAGATAAAATTGTGTATAAACGATGCCCTGTGTATCGGTGATGGTCCTATCTCCTTTAGTGCCTTGATATGCTCTGCCGAGCCATAGCCCTTGTTTGATGCAAATCCATAGCCGGGATATATGTTATCATACTCAACCATCATCCGATCCCTTGTGACCTTAGCCACAATGCTGGCTGCCCCTATTGATATGCTTTTGGCATCTCCCTTTATAATCGGAACCTGCTTTATATCCACCCCCGGGATTGTGACTGCATCGTTAAGTGTCAAATCCGGTGCCGGATCAAGCTTTCCGATTGCCTGTCTCATCGCCTCATATGTAGCCTGCAATATATTTATCTCATCTATCCGCTCGTGCGATGCCATACCTATTCCTACAGAAACCGCCTTTTCCATTATGACATCGTAAAGCTCATCACGCTTTGCAGCCGTAAGCTTCTTTGAATCATTGATATATAAAATATCACAGTCCTTTGGCAGAATAACCGCACATGCCACAACCGGACCTGCAAGCGGTCCGCGTCCCACCTCATCTATGCCGCAAATATGAGCATATGATGCGTACTCACGCTCATATTTCTTGAGACCTTCAGTGCGGATAAGCTCCTTCTCATACTTGTCCAGACGCTTTTTTGCACTATCTACAAGCTTAATCACTCCGCCCCTTTCATCTGAGCCGTATGCCTCAATGAACTGTGTAAGCTGTGAATCTGTGATGCTTTTAAGTTGTTCCTTAATATCGCCTATTTTTTCTGCTGACATATCCTTGTCCTATCGTCTATTCTTCGTAACTGTTCTTCTATATCTTGGGTCTCTCCAAAGTGATATGGCCTAATTTACCGCTTCTGAAATCATCTATGATGAGTGCAGCTGCCTTGCTGTAATCAGGCTCTCCTCCCTTTGAAAGGCATTTTCTGTTGACAGCGACAGCACTTATAAGCTCTATGATATCGTTTTCCTCGCTCACCTCGTATCTTTGTGCCAAAAGCCCCGGATACTCTGCTTTTAGGAACTTTACAAGTTCCACGGCAAGCTCATCAACATTTAAAATCTCATCCTTTATCGAACCGATGAGTGCAAGCCTAAGTCCCACTGTCTGATCCTCAAATTTCGGCCACAGTATGCCCGGGGTATCGAGCAGCTCAACACTTTTATTGAGCCTGATCCACTGCTTGCCCTTTGTCACGCCCGGCTTGTTTCCTGTCTTGGCACAGGCTTTTCCGGCGTATGAGTTGATAAATGTGGACTTTCCAACGTTTGGAATACCCACCACCATAGCTCTTACCGGTCTGTTTTTGATACCACGCTTTCGGTCTCTTTCAATCTTTTCCTTGCAGGCCTCCATCACGATATCTGTGATGCTCTTCATGCCTGACTTGCTTCTAGCATCAAGACTGACTACAAAAAAGCCCTTTTCCTTGAAAAATGCACTCCACTCCCTGGTACGCTCCTTGTCGGCCAGATCCGCCTTGTTCATCAGAATGAGCCTGTATTTGTTTTTTCCAAGCTCATCAATGTCCGGATTACGGCTGGATAGCGGAATTCTTGCATCCACAAGCTCTATAACCAGATCTATTAATTTAATGTCCTCCTGCATCTGACGCTTTGCCTTGGTCATATGCCCAGGGTACCACTGAAAATTCATAATTCACCTGTCCTTTATCTATATATGTTATAACTATTGCTACTTGATGGTTCCAAAGCTTCCAAGGCCTGAAAATCTAAACCATGCCTTGCCGATAATATAGTCTCTCTTTACATTGCCAATATTGGCATAGCGGCTGTCCTCACTGTTGTTTCGATTATCTCCAAGTACAAAATACTCGTCCTTTTCAAGTTCTATAGGATCTGAGGCAAGCCCTGCATCCTCCATTGAGGCAACGTCCGTCGATTCCTTGTACAGCTCATCATTCACGTACAGTGCGCCGTCTTTTATCTGAACAGTATCTCCCGGCACCGCTACCACTCTCCTGACATAATAATGCGACTTATTATTTCCGTTTGGCAGAAATACTATCACGTCTCCTGCCTTTGGCTTTGACATGATATATGCAAACCTGTTCACAAGAATATTATCATCGTTCTCCAATGTCTGCTCCATAGCCTGGCCCACCACATTTGTACGTATACCGAAAAATGACACCAGCACATATGCCAGACCTATCACTACAATCAGCTCCACTACCCACGAAACAATTTCCTTGAACAATGGCAGATTAAATTTTCTTCTTTGCCTTCTAAAGCTAAGTCCTGCTCGTCTTCTGGACATCTTACACCTCTTGCTAACTAATATTTTATTGCGTAATCTTAATTATATATTGTTTTCATGTTTGTTGCAAGCTGTAACCCTGAAAACTAAAAAGACCATTCTCATACGATTGCTCGCAGAAAATGGTCTCTTTCGCGTAAAAATATTATTTTACAAGCTCTTTAACCTTAGCAGCTTTTCCGATACGGTCTCTTAAGTAGTAAAGCTTAGCACGACGTACTTTACCTTTACGTACAATCTCAACCTTCTCTACGTTTGGTGAGTGGAGTGGCCATGTCTTCTCAACACCTACACCGTTAGAAAGCTTTCTAACTGTGAATGTTGTACGGTTTGATCCGTTCTGCTTTTTGATTACTGTTCCCTCGAATACCTGGATACGCTCACGGTTACCCTCTTTGATTTTTCCGTATACCTTTACAGTATCTCCTACAGAAAACTCAGGTGCCTCGGCCTTTAACTGCTCGTTCTCGATGCTTTTAATAATTTCACTTGCGTTCATTTTGTGACCTCCTAATTATTTTGACGTTCTTAATGCTACTACTATTTTCACAACAGAGGACCATCTCTTTTATTCACAACATTGGTACTTTACCACAGATTCATGGGATTTGCAAGTATTTTTTACTTTCTTCCGCCTACCTTATGCATTATTTTTAGTCATCCAGTATACGGATGATTTTGAAAAATGCAATCCCATACTCTCCTGCAGCTTCATAGATGCCTCATTGCCCACGATTATCTGTCCATATGGTATCCATCCGTTCTCCAGTGCCCTGTTGAAAGCATATGTTTCAAGTGCTGTGGCAAGCTTTTGATGCCTGTACTGCAGCTTTACATAGAGCATGCCTATGCTGCCCTCCTCATGGATTCCGATAATTCCCGCGAGGGTATTAATGGTATCATCAGCAGTATTATCACTCAAAAAAGCGCCATAGACTGTCCCTGCCTCTATCCTGTCTACGATATAGTCCGGATTGTCAAAACCCGGGTACATTGGCGCAGCCTCCTGTATATCAGCTGCATCCAGCTTTCTTATAATTAAGCCATTTGGCATCGGCTTTCCATCCGGTCTGTACAGTCCGCTGACAGATAGCTTTTCTTTGTTTGTATACACCGCCTGTCTGCACTCTACAGTCTCATTAAAGCCATTTGCTGTAAAGAGCTCAACATATCTTTGCTGGTGAAGCACTATGCCATTTGTGATCTGATCTGTAACGGTTTTTGGAATATGCTGACTGCTGTATTTATCAACAGACTTTGTGTCATCTTCCGGTGCCAAATCAATAAGCTTCGACACGCCCTCATCCGGTCTTGTATGAAAGCATACCTTTGAGACCATGTCCCGAAGCAGATATTCGCCATCTGCCTCAAACAGTATCTCGGCGCAGCCCCTGTTTATAAGCTCTATCATATCAATATGAAGCAGTTTATTTTTCATAAGAAACTCTCTGCATTTATCAAGTCTTTTAAACCCGGCATACAAATCCGGTCTGCGCTCCTTTGTGCGCTCAATAGACTTTTCAAGGCGCCATGCATTTATCTTCTTCTGATTGCCTGACATGAGTACATCAGGCACCTTTTTGTCATGCCACTCAACAGGACGTGAATACTGAGGGTATTCGAGCAGATTGCCATGAAACGACTCTGTCTCTGCCGAAATGTCATTGTGCAGCACCCCGGGAACCAGACGTGAAATTGCATCTATCATTACCATCGACGGCAGTTCTCCGCCAGTTAGAACATAGTCACCGATAGAAACATAATCTGTTACCGTCTCCTCCAGCACACGCTCGTCAATACCTTCATAGTGTCCACATAGAAAAATGAGGTCATCACACTTTGCAAATTCTGCCGCCATCTGCTGGTTGAACACGCTGCCCTGTGGAGTAACATAAATCAGACGGGCATTGTGATTTTTTATTTCTTCTGCTGTATTTTTATATGATGTATTTTCATATAATATATTTTCATCGGCGATATTTTTCTCTGAATTATCACCTGAGTGGACCTGATTACATTTATTGATCTGACTCACCACACTACTCACAGCCTGATACACCGGCTCTGCCTGCATAAGCATCCCCGCACCGCCACCATATGTGTAATCATCAACCTTATTGTGCTTATTGTGCGCAAAATCCCTGATATTTACCGTATTGAGTGATATAATATTCTGTTTTAAAGCTCTGCCTGTGATACTCTCTGACAGTCCCTGTTCTATCATCTGTGGGAATAAGGTCAGCACATGAAATCTCATTTCCTATATCTCCTATATCATCCTGTTTTACAGTTTTACGATTTAAAATGTATGATTTTGTTCAATTTTATATCTCATTTTACGGTTTTTGCAGTTTGAGATGTAGCTATCTCAAACCTGCCAGCAGATGCACCTTCATCGTGCCATTTTCCACATCAACGTCCAGTATACAATCCTTTATTGCCGGAATCAGCAGATCATTTGCACCGGCTTTCTTAACAACGTACACATCGTTGGCACCGGTCTGGAGCACATCAGCTATGACTCCAAGCTCCTCTCCTTCGTCTGATGTGACGGAAAGCCCGATAAGATCAGCTATAAAGTACTCGTTTTCCTCAAGCGGCACCGCATTTCCCCTTGTCACAAAAAGAGGTGCCTTTTTATATTTTTCTACATCATTTATGTCATCTATGCCCTTAAATTTCAAGATAACCTGGTTCTTGAAAAATTTGACAGAAGTTATTTCCAAATCCCTGCGCTCTTTGCCATTATCCAGAATGACATTTTTAAGCTTTTTAAAACGGGCAGCATCGTCAGTGGTTGGGAACACCTTTACCTCACCGCGAATGCCGTGTGTGCTCGTAATTACACCTACCTGTAGTAAATCTTCCATTCTCTGTCTCCTGATATTAATATAAATCATAACTATTCAGCCCACGCACATTCTCAAAACCATACAATACCGGTTCTGAATAGTTACTTTAAATTATAAAAAAACAGGCATCTCATAAGAGATGCCTTTATGTTACTGTACTATCTCAACAATAACCTTTTTGTCTTCTTTAGAGGCTGCGGCCTTAACAACTGAACGAATAGCCTTAGCAATACGTCCCTGCTTGCCGATCACTTTGCCCATGTCAGACTGTGCAACACGTAATTCCAAAACAATTGCTTTCTCGTTTTCGGTCTCAGTTACATTAACCTCATCCGGATAATCAACTAAAGATTTTGCAATTACTTCAACTAATTCTTTCATTACGCCACCTCTTTATCCTATTTCTCGATACCAGCACTCTTGAAGATTCTAGCTACTGTCTCAGTTGGCTGTGCGCCGTTTGATAACCATTTCTTAGCTAATTCCTCATTTACATGATACTCGCTAGGATCCTTAGTTGGATCGTATGTTCCGATCTCCTCGATGCATCTTCCATCTCTTGGTGATCTAGAGTCTGCAACTACGATTCTATAGAAAGGAGCTTTCTTCTGTCCCATTCTTCTTAATCTGATCTTTACTGCCATTTTGTTTCACCTCCTCATAGGTTTATTGAATAATATATATCAAAAGTAAAATAAATACTTTTGTTAACAAAACATGAAATTCTCTAATGAAATCCATTAAAACGGAAGTCCTTTGAATAAGCCTCCAAGACCACCGCCTCCACGGCGTCCCTTCTTGCCGCCCATCATACCGGGCATCTGCTTCATGAACTTCTTTGTCTGCTCAAACTGCTTTACAAGTCTGTTGACCTCTGATACATCCACGCCTGCTCCTCTTGCAATACGAGCCTTGCGGCTTGGATTAAGAAGCTTTGGATTTCGTCTTTCCTCAGGTGTCATGGAATAGATGATTGCCTCTGTGCGGGCCATGCCCTTTTCAGCTTCATCTGTATCAATATCCGGCATCTTGCCTCCACCGATACCCATGCCCGGCATCATGCCCATCACGCTTGAAAGACCGCCCATCTTCTTCATCTGACTCATCGAATCAAGGTACATCTCAAAATCAAACTCATTTTTGCGCATCTTCTGCTCAAGCTTCTTGGCCTGTTCCTCATCAATGTTCTCCTGCGCCTTCTCAATCATGGAAAGCACATCGCCCATGCCGAGGATTCTTGAAGCCATACGCTCCGGATAGAACTGCTCAAGGTCTGAAAGCTTCTCTCCCATACCTGCGTATAGTATCGGCTTTCCTGTAACGGCTCTGATTGAAAGCGCCGCTCCACCTCTGGTGTCACCATCAAGCTTTGTGATGACAACTCCGTCAATTCCTATCTTTTCATCAAAGGTACCTGCTACATTTACCGCATCCTGACCTGTCATGGCATCAACCACGAGGATGGTCTGGAAAACATCAGTAGCTTCTTTTATCTCAATAAGCTCTGCCATCATATCCTCATCAATATGAAGACGTCCGGCAGTATCGATGATAACAACATTGAAATCGTTTTTCTTGGCGTGCTCCACAGCGGCCTTTGCGATGTCGGCAGGCTTGTTTTTATCACCCATTGAGAAAACCTCAACGCCCTGCTTCTCACCATTTATCTTTAACTGCTCAATCGCAGCCGGACGATACACATCACAGGCTACAAGCAGTGATTTCTTGCCCTTGCTCTTAAGCTTTCCGGCAATTTTTGCTGTGGTGGTTGTCTTACCGGCTCCCTGAAGACCTACCATCATGATAACGGTAAGCTCCTTGCCCGGCCTGAAAGCAATCTCTGTTGTCTCAGAGCCCATAAGCTTAATCATCTCTTCGTTTACGATTTTGATGACCATCTGGCCGGGATTGAGACCATTCATGACATCCTGTCCGATTGCTCTCTCCTGAACACTCTTTGTGAACTGCTTAACAACCTTGAAGTTAACATCGGCCTCAAGGAGTGCCATCTTAACCTCTTTAAGAGCAGCCTTTACATCATCCTCAGTAAGCTTTCCCTTGCTGCGGAGATTCTTAAAAACGTTCTGCAGTTTTTCTGATAAACTGTCAAATGCCATATTACAGCTCCTCTAGTATCTGATTCGAAATAGCTTCGATTTCATTCATTAATAGCTCATTATGTGATTTCTTAAAATCATTTGTCAGCTCATGAATCCTTCGTATGTCACTCTTTATGGACATGAACTTTTCAACAAGATGCAGCTTTGCCTCATAGTCAAGCAGCTTCTTATTGCATCTCTTAATCAGATCGGCAACACCCTGACGGGAAATCCCCTCCTCGGATGCAATCTCACCGAGTGACAAATCATTGAAGACAAAATCCTCATATACCTGACGCTGATGCTCATTCAAAAGCTCACCGTAGAAATCATATAAATATGCCTGTTCAAGTTTTTCTTCCATATCAAGTATCCTCTTTTTCCCTCGAACCTATGGTAGAATAACACATAGTTTGCCCGGTGTCAAGTAAAAATACTTGATACTTTTATTTTTATATCATAGTGCGTACAATTCTTGGCTTATAGCCCTTCTTCTCGAGCGCAGCAATAATCTGCTCCTTGTGCTCTGTACCAAAACACTCAAGCGTGATGCGAAGCTCGACAGCCGCACTTCTGTTTGTAGTGACAAACTGGTTATGCTCCAGCTTGATTACATTGCCCTGTACATCGGCAAGAGTCTGTGAAACCTTGGCAAGCTCGCCCGGCTTATCCGGCAGAAGCACTGAAACAGTAAAGATCCTGTCTCTGAAAATAAGCCCCTGCTGTACAACTGATGACATGGTAATAACATCCATGTTGCCGCCACTTAGGATAGAAACCACTCTCTTGTCCTTTACTCCGAGATGCTTAAGCGCAGCTACAGTCAGAAGACCTGAGTTTTCGACTATCATCTTGTGATTCTCAACCATGTCAAGGAAGGCCACGATAAGCTCGTCATCCTCCACTGTGATAATATCATCAAGATTTTTCTTTATGTATGGGAAAATATTTGAGCCCGGTGTCTTTACCGCTGTTCCGTCTGCAATAGTATTTACACTTGGTAAAGTGGTCACCTTGCCGTTCTTAAATGACTCCTGCATACAATTGGCACCGGCCGGCTCCACTCCGATAACCTTAATCTTTGGGTTTAAGAGCTTTGCAAGTGTGGATACACCTGTTGCCAGCCCGCCGCCGCCGATTGGAACGAGGATGTACTCAACAAGCGGAAGCTCCTTGAATATCTCCATAGCAATAGTTCCCTGTCCTGTTGCGACAGCTAAATCATCAAACGGATGGATAAATGTGTAGCCCTCTTTCTCTGCAAGCTCATATGCCTTGGCACATGCCTCATCATACACATCTCCATAAAGCACTACCTCAGCGCCGTAGCTCTTTGTACGGTTTACCTTGATAAGAGGTGTGGTGGTAGGCATCACGATTACAGCCTTGCAGCCATAGCACTTTGCAGCATACGCAACACCCTGCGCATGGTTTCCTGCAGATGCTGTGATGAGTCCCTTTGCCCTCTCCTCATCTGTGAGTGTGCTTATCTTGTAGTACGCACCTCTGACCTTGTAAGCTCCGGTAAACTGCATATTTTCAGGCTTCAGATATACCTTATTGCCTGTCTGGTCACTTAAAAAGTCACTGTAAATGAGCTTTGTCTCAAGGGTGACCTCCTTGACCTTCTCACTTGCTTCTTCAAATTTATCTAATGTCAGCATATTTGTTCTCCCTTTCATTTCTTCGGTATAACTATTCATACCCACCCACACATTATTCGCAAAAATGCATTGTTCTCAGTGGTTCTGAATAGTTATTTTTCATTATATTATACCAAAAATTCCGTACAGATATATATAAACTGATATATCAGATTATTATAAACAATATAACTTATACGCTCAAAGATATTCTCAAATTATTCCGTTTTAGTGTCAAACAATGCATTCACGAACTCGTCCGAATCAAATTTCTGCAAATCATCGATGGTCTCACCGACTCCGATATACTTGACCGGCACTGAAAGCTCCGACTGTATCGCTACAGCGATACCGCCCTTTGCCGTACCATCCATCTTAGTAAGCACGATACCCGAAATCTTTGCCACATCAGAAAACTCTCTCGCCTGAACAAGTGCATTCTGGCCTGTAGTCGCATCAAGCACGACGAGTGTCTCTCTGTACGCATCCGGATACTCACTCTCCAGGATTTTATTAATCTTTCCAAGCTCATTCATCAGGTTCTTTTTGTTGTGGAGTCTTCCGGCTGTATCCACGAGAAGCACATCTGCGTTTCTGGCCTTTGAAGCTGCAACTGCATCATATACAACAGCTCCCGGGTCAGCACCCTCGGCACCGCCAATCATATCAACTCCGGCGCGGTTTGCCCATTCCTTCAGCTGGTCGCCTGCTGCCGCCCTGAAGGTATCAGCACCTGCAATAACCACCTTCTTGCCCTGTTCCTTAAGCTTTCCTGCAAGCTTTCCGACAGTGGTAGTCTTTCCTACTCCGTTGACACCGATTACAAGCACAACAGATTTTTCATTTTCAAATCTGTAGGCTGTCTCCTCCACCTTCATCTGCTCCTTGATGCTCTCAATCAAGAGTTCCTTGCACTCTGCCGGCTCCTTGATGTGCTGCTCCTTCACCTTCCTCTGCAGATCCTCGATGATACTCTCTGTAGCTCTCACTCCGAGGTCTCCCATGATGAGAATCTCCTCAAGCTCCTCATAAAAATCATCATCTATATGCGAAAATCCACTGAAAAGTGAATCTATGCCTGAAACAATATTGTCTCTGGTCTTTGTCAGTCCTGAAACGAGCCTCTTAAAAAAGCCCGGCTTCTTTTCTTTTTCTTCCATTTCAACTCTCCATAAATAAAATTTTACTGTGTCAGATCATTCTCTATAAGATTTACTGAAACGAGTGTGGAAACACCCTTTTCCTGCATCGTAATACCATATAGCCTGTCCGCAGCCGCCATCGTACCACGTCTGTGTGTGATAACAATAAACTGTGTGTTCTTTGTAAGCTTGTTCAGATAATTTGCATAGCGCGAAACGTTTGAGTCATCAAGCGCCGCCTCAATCTCATCAAGCAGACAAAACGGTGATGGCTTAAGTGCCTGAATGGCAAACAAAAGTGCAATAGCGGTGAGCGCCTTTTCTCCACCGGACATCTGCATCATATTCTGAAGCTTCTTTCCGGGCGGCTGTGCGACGATTCTTATGCCGCACTCCAGTATATCCTCATCCTCCACAAGCTCCAGGGAACCATGTCCACCACCAAAAAGCTGCTTAAAGGACTTGTCAAACTCTCTCTGAATCTCGGCAAACTTCTCTGTAAACTGCTTTCTCATACCACTGTCAAGCTCATCAATGATGCCAACCAGAGTCTTTTCAGCCTCGATAAGGTCATCATGCTGTCCCTTTAAGAACTCATAACGCGTTGAAATCTCCCTGTATTCCTCGATAGCATTGACATTTACATCGCCGAGGCGTCTGATTTCGTCCTTTATGCCTGCAATCAGCTTCTTTAATGAAGGCAGATCATCGTATGCATCATTTCTAAGCTCTGAAGCCGCATGCGGAGTAAGCTCATACTCATCCCACATATAGTTGGTCTGTGTCTCTGAAGCCTCCTTAAGCTTCTCTCTCTGGCTGTTCAGTCTGAAAAGCTCCTTATCCAAATCAGCCTGTTTCTTTGAAACTTCCTCCTGCTTTGCAAAAAAGCCTCTGTAATTTTCAGACATCTTTTCCTTTTTTGTAAGGCTCTCCCTAAGCTCCTCGTCAAGCTTGGAATTGTTGTCCTTTGATGCCAGAATGGTCTGTGTGATTGCATCAATATCAGCCTGCTTCTTTTTAATATCATCCTTTGCAGCAGCTGCACCTTCCACAAGACTTTCCTTCTGCTCATCAAATTTCTCTATCTCTGAATTGATACGATTGATATTTTCTATAGCAAACTCTGCCGTCTTTGTAATATTAGCAAGCTCAAGTGAAATGGCAGCGGCCTTGTGTGAAGCCTCCTGCTCAAGTACTCCCTGCTTTTCAAGTATCTCACTGTATGAGCTGTTTTCCTTCTCAAGCTGCTCCTCACGCTGCTTTGATGCCTCAAGCTGCGCTGCAATATCCTTCTTGCCCTGATCTATCTCTTCGAGTTGTTTTTCAATCTCGACATTTTCTGTGCGCAGATCCTCGTAGACATTCGCACTCTCCTTCTTTTGCTGGTCTGCACTGTCAACAGAAATCTGTGCTGTGTTCTGCTCAATATACTTCTCCTGCAGCAAGGTCTTTGTGGCTGCTATATCCTCCTCGCCAAGCGCAATAGCCGTCGCAATATCATCCTTTCTGGATCTAAGCTCTTTAAGCTTTGTCTTAGTCTGATCAACTCTCTTTTCAAGCTCCTCAATCTCACGATTTCTCGCAAGCAGATTGGATGAATTTTTAAACGCACCACCGGACATAGAGCCTCCCGGTGCCAGATACTCGCCCTCGACAGTCACAATATGGAGTGAATAGTGATTTTTCTTAGCAAGCGCAATGGCATTGTCAATTGTGTCCACCACAATCACTCTGCCAAGCAGGTATGCAACAACCTCATCAAACTTCGGATCACACTTCACCAGCTTATTTGCAATGCCAAGCACACCCTTTTCGCCGAGTGCCGCCTCATTTTTAGTATTTCTGTTTGCACGCACACTCGTAAGAGGTAAAAACGTAGCCCGACCAAAATGATTGGCCTTCAAAAAGCCAATCATCTTTTTGGCTGTGGCCTCATCCTCAGTGACGATATTCTGGATATTACCACTTAAGGCTGTCTCTATCGCTATCTCATAGCGCTTATCCACCTGGATAAGATCTGAAACCACCCCGAGAAGCCCCGGATTTTTAGCCTTCTGCTCCATAACACGCTTGATGCTGTTGCCATAGCCATCATAGCGCTCGGCAATGTTTTTAAGCGACTCAAGCCTGGAAACAGACTTATGATACTCTGTGGAAGCCTCCTCCATCAGGCGGGCATTCTCTCTGGACTTATCTCTCCACTCCCTGGCCTTTGCCAAAAGAGCCGACTCCTTTTCCTTTAAACCGGCTATCTCTTCATTGACAGCATTAAGCTTCTTATTAGCCTCATCCAATATATCATCAAGCCCTGCTTCCCTTGTCTTCCTATCTAAAAGACGCTTGGTAAGCTCTGCCTTTCTGATATTAATCTGCTCAAGCATAGTGGCAAAACGCTGCTGCCTTGACTGGATACTGCCTCGCTCCTGAAGCAGGGCGATAAGCTCATTCTTGCCCTTTTCCAGTCCGTCATTGCAGCGGTTAACCTCTGCAAGCACAGCCTCATGCTCGTTTACCGCAAGAAGCTCGTTCTGCTTCATCTGCTCTATCTCAGCTTCCAGTGTGGCTTTTTTGTCATCATACTCTTTCCTGCTTTTAAGACGCTCAGCCTTTTCCTTTTCGATAGCTAAAAGACGCGACTGCAAATGCTCATCCGTCATTTCGGCCGTGTGAATCTGCTCCTTTAAAAGCTCTATCTGATTCTCAAGCTTCTGTCTGGTGGATGAAGTGCTTGTAATGCTCTCACGAAGAGACTCGATACGCTCATCCATCTGCTGCATATCGTTCCCAAGCCTCTCATACTCTGCCTTGATGCTCTCGTATGTGGCGTTGGTCTCCTTTAGCTCGTCATCCGCAATAGCGTATTTCTCATCAGCTGACTTAAGCTCGGTCTCAATGCGCGCTGATTCAAGCAAAAACATGTTGACATCGTAGTTCTTCAGTTCTTCTCTCTTTTTAAGATATGTATGAGCCTTCTCGGACTGTCTCTGTAACGGACCTACCTGTCTCTCAAGCTCTGTCAGGATATCATTGACACGCACAAGGTTCTCCCGCTCATTATCGAGCTTCTTTTGTGCTGTAAGCTTTCTCTTTTTAAACTTCACAATGCCGGCAGCCTCATCAAACAGCTCTCGCCTCTCTTCCGGCTTTCCACTTAAAATCCTGTCAATCTGGCCCTGTCCAATGATGGAATAACCCTCTTTACCGATACCGGTATCATAGAAAAGCTCCGAAACCTCCTTGAGTCTACACGGATTGCCATTGATTAGATACTCACTCTCCCCTGACCGGTAAACACGTCTGGCAACCGTAACCTCATTGAAATCAATCGCAAGCGAATGGTCTGAATTGTCAAGTGTGATTGCAACATACGCGTATCCAAGCGGCTTCCTGTTCTCAGTGCCTGCAAAAATGACATCCTGCATGCTGGCACCACGAAGCTGCTTTGCGCTCTGCTCACCGAGCACCCATCTGACCGCATCGGCGACATTACTCTTTCCACTGCCGTTTGGCCCGACAATACCTGTGATGCCGTTGTGGAACTCAAAAACAATTTTGTTGGCAAAGGACTTAAAGCCCTGTACTTCCAAACTCTTTAAATACATTAAAAACTCCTATTCCCTGTTTCTGTACAAAAGAAGTGCCTGATATGCAGCCTGCTGCTCCGCCGCCTTCTTTGTGTGGCCTTCTCCCTCGCTGACACGCTCGCCGTCCACAAGCACCGCAACTGTAAACTGCTTGTCATGGTCCGGACCGCTCTCATCAATAAGTTCATAGGAAAGCTGCTCGTGTCTGCCCTGTATAAGCTCCTGAAGGATAGTCTTGCTATCATAAAAGAGCTGCTTATTCTCAATATCAGTCATGATAAACCTAAGCACAAACTCCTTTGCATTAGTAAAACCACCATCTAAATAAATTGCTCCAATCACTGCCTCAAGTGCATCAGAAAGAATCGATTTTCTCTTTCTGCCACCTGTATGATCCTCGCCCCTGCCAAGACGTAAGTACTTTCCAAGGTCAAGTGGCTTTGTACAAAGTGCAAGAGTCGGCTCACAAACAATGCTTGCGCGCAGCTTGGTAAGCTCACCCTCAGGCTTTTGCGGATAATTGATAAACAAAAACTCACTTGAAACTATTTCCAAAACAGCATCGCCCAAAAACTCCAGACGTTCGTTATCAGAATGCTTTTTCATGTGCTTTTCATTGGCATACGAGCTGTGTGTCAGCGCCTGCTCAAGCAGATGTCGGTTCTTGAACGTATAGCCTATTTTGCTTTGAAATTCATTTAAATCTGCCATAATTTTTCCTCTATTTCTATATCTATCCATTTACATGTTCCGTGAGTATAACGAAAAGCCCTCATAATAAAGGGCTTTTCATTAGTTAAACATACTACTGCTCGCTTACAGCTTTTTTAATCTGCTCAACAGCATCGCCTACAGTGACGATTTTCTCTGCTTCCTCATTAGGAATCTCGATATCGAACTCTTCCTCGATACCCATGATAATCTGGAATACATCCAGAGAGTCAGCGCCAAGATCATCAATGAAGGTTGACTCCATAGTAACCTCGGTCTCGTCCACGTTAAGTACCTCGACAATAATGTCTCTAAGCTTCTCAAATTCCATTTTTAATACCTCTCATTTCTGTTTATAGTGACCAATCATACAGCAGTACTGCTATCTAATCAGCCGGCTTATTAATAATATATTCTTTAATTTTATCATTAATCTCTTTTTCCTTAAATGTAACACATTGGAAAACAGAGTTAGTGATTTCCTTTGCCTTGGAGCTGCCGTGGGTCTTTACCACAAGACCATTCAATCCTAAAAGCGGTGCTCCGCCGTACTCGGTCGCATCAAATGACTTTAGCGTATTCTTAAGAGCCGGAAGTGCAAGTGCAGCTCCTATCTTGCTCTTTAGTGTGCTCATGAGACCCTTCTTTATGACTCCGATAAGAGTGGAGCTAAGGCCCTCGTAGAGTTTTAATATGACATTGCCCGTGAAAGCCTCGCAGACTATAACATCGGCATCTCCCTTTGGAATATCCCTTGCCTCAATGCTTCCGACAAAATTGATATCTGTGCACTCTCTAAGAAGCGGCATGGTCTCCTTTACCAGGGCATTACCTTTCTCCTCCTCTGCACCGATATTGACCAGTGCAACCTTTGGATTCTTCACGCCGACAACATGCTCCATATAGATAGAGCCCATCTTGGCAAACTGTACCAGATGCTCAGCTCTGGCATCCACATTGGCTCCACAGTCTATGAGCAGAGATACGCCCCTCTCAGTCGGAATAAGCGGTGCCAAAGGCGGCCTTTGTATGCCCTTTATCCTGCCGACTATTACCTGTCCTCCGACAAGTACAGCACCTGAGCTTCCTGCCGAAACAAATGCATCAGCCTCTTTATTCTTGACCATATTCATGCCAACAACGATTGATGACTGCTTCTTTCTTCTGATTGCCATAACCGGTGGTTCTGCCATCTCTATAACCTCAGGCGCATCTACTATCTCTATCTGCTCCTTAGGATATGTATACAAAGAAAGCTCCCTCTCTACCGGTACCTTCTGTCCTACAAGAAATATCTTTATATCATTTCTTTTGTTAACCGCATCTACCGCACCCTTTACTACCTCTGCGGGTGCATTGTCGCCACCCATTGCATCGAGTGCGACCCTTGTTGTACTTTGCATTGTGACCTCCCTGTGCCTGCTAAAAAGCAAACTACTAATTGATTAAATAAAATATACTATAATCATAGGTATAAATCAATAACCAATTCACTACTCTATATGGCTTCCATCATTCTCCCGGACTCATTGAAATAACCTTGCCACAGTTCCATAAATCAGCAGTGCGCTTTGCTGCATCAAGTCTGTCATCGTCTGACTTGAAATCAATATTTACTGAGTGGCATCCGCACTCAAGACATGTCACATAATATGAGCTGCCGCAGTCCTCCTCGAGAATCCCGGCACCGCCACAGAGCGGGCACTCATAGATTTCAACTAAATCGTCTATATTATTCATGATAGTTTGCTTCCTTCTTTCTTTAATATCTAAATATCCTCTCAGTATAATAACATCCCTGCAAGCTATATACAAGCAAAAAGTACCTTCATTTTATTATGGGATAAAAAAGGGATAAAATCAATCAAAAAAAGGATTGAACGATATCGTTCAATCCCTTAATTTTACTGGTTTTCTACTATTAGTCCTGAGGAATGATTTCTTTTTTGTTGTATGATCCGCAGTTCTTGCAAACTCTGTGTGGCATCATAAGCTCTCCACATTTGCTGCATTTTACTAAAGTAGGAGCAGACATTTTCCAGTTTGCTCTTCTCTTATCTCTTCTTCCCTTAGAAGATTTATTCTTTGGACAAATTGACATTTGTTTACACCTCCTTAAACTTGTTAAATATATCCTGGAACGCTGCCATTCTTGGATCCGGTACAAAACTATCGCAACTGCAGGTGCCTTTATTCAAGTTCATCCCGCAGACTTTACAAATACCTTTGCAATCGTCTTTGCACAGAACTCTCATTGGCCAGTTCACCAGAATTTCGGCGTAGACAAGTTTATCTACATCGAGTTCAAACCCAATCAGGTAGTCAGTTTCCTCCATCTCTTCATCGACTAATGCTCCGTCTGTGATTTTCAGAGTCTTGTCAATGTCAAAATGCATGTTTGTTGGAACTTCTTCCAAGCATCGGCTGCACGGTATCGCTATGTCTATATCTACTGTTCCCGTGATATGCACTGCTGCATTCTCCACGTTTGAGATATGAAGTGATATCGGCTGCTTTTTCAGAATAGGATAATCTCCTAAACGCGACTCAAATGATGTGAGCGTAAGCTCTGTCTCAATTGTTGTCTCTTTATTTATAGATTTTACAATGGTTGATATATCAATCATAGTTCTCTCCTATTCACACCTAACCAATTATACATATTGGAGTGGTGTTTGTCAACAAAATTTTATAATTTATCCACAACTTTTTGCTTTTTATTAGCCAACAAGCTTTACTGTCTCGCGGCAGATTGCAAGCTCCTCGTTTGTAGGGATGACACATACCTTTACGCTTGAGTCTGCTGTTGAGATAAGTGCCTCCACGCCGCGTGTCTTGTCGTTTGTTACACGGTCAATCTTTATGCCGAGGTAACCTAAATATGCCATAATTTTTTCTCTTACAAAGCTTGTGTTCTCACCGATTCCTGCTGTGAATGCGATAGCATCTACTCCGTTCATTGCTGCTGCATATGCTCCGATGTATTTTGCTACCCTGTAGCTGAATACCTCTACTGCTGCGATGGCACGCTCGTTGCCCTCATTGTAGGCTGCCTCAAGGTCTCTGAAGTCACTTGATACTCCTGACATGCCGGCTACTCCTGACTTCTTGTTGAGCACATCCATAACACCATCGATGTCGAGATTTTCTTTCTTTGCGATGAACTCCATGATTGATGGGTCGATATCACCTGAACGTGTTCCCATTACGAGTCCCTCAAGTGGTGTAAGTCCCATTGATGTATCTACGCATTTACCGTTTAATACTGCGCTGACTGAAGCTCCGTTTCCAAGGTGTGCTACGATAATCTTTGAGTTGTTTAAGTCCATTCCAAGGTAGCTTGCTGCCTCCTTTGATACGAAGCTGTGGCTTGTGCCGTGGAAGCCGTATCTTCTTACCTTGTACTTCTCATAGTACTCATATGGAAGGCCGTAGAGATATGCTTTCTCAGGCATTGTCTGATGGAAGGCTGTATCAAATACTCCTACCATTGGTACGTTTGGCATAAGTGCCTGGCATGCTCTGATTCCGATAATATTTGCAGGGTTGTGAAGAGGTGCGAGGTCGTTGCACTCCTCTACCTGTGCTATTACTTCCTCTGTGATGACTACTGAGTCTGAGAACTTCTCTCCACCGTGCACTACACGATGTCCTACTGCATCGATCTCTGCAAGTGATTTTACTGCGCCTGTCTTTGGATTTACAAGTGCATCGAGTACCATCTGGATGGCCTCTTTATGTGTTGGCATAGGTGCCTCTGTGATTTCCTTATCAAGACCCTCTTTCTGATATACGAGTCTGCCATCGATTCCGATTCTCTCGCAGAGTCCTTTTGCAAGTACCTCCTCTGAATCTGAATTGATGAGCTGGTATTTCAGTGATGAACTACCGCAATTAATTACTAATACATTCATTGTTTTGTCTCCTTTGGTTTAAAATTACAATACTATTGTTAGTATAAACTTATTTTTCAAATGCGACAAGGGTGTTTTTGTGGTATTATGGTTTTGAACTCTAAAAAAAACATTATTGATTAAAGGAGCAGCAAAACATGAAGGTTGCAGGTGTGATTACCGAATACAATCCATTCCACAATGGGCACAAATATCAGCTAGAACAGATTAAAAGGCAGACATCTGCTGATTATATAGTCGTAGTAATGAGCGGTGATTTCGTGCAAAGAGGTGAGCCTGCCATAATTGACAAATACGAGCGCACACGCATGGCGCTTTTGAGCGGTGCCGACCTGGTGCTTGAGCTTCCAGCGGTCTTCGCCACTGCTTCTGCCGAGTTTTTTGCCGGTGGCGGAGTCAGTGTACTCAAAAACACAGGTGTGGTGGACATGCTGTGCTATGGTGTGGAGTCTGTGGACCATGAGCTTACAAAGCTTGTTGCTGGCGTGCTTAAGAATCCGCCTGCTGAGTATTCCGCCTCTCTTGCCAGGCTGATTCAGGGCGGGATGAGCTTTCCTGCGGCCAGGAGCAGAGCGCTATGTGAATATTTTCGAGATACCTATGACAGCGCTTCCGAGAAATTAGATGCTTTCATAGCTTCACCCAATAATATTCTGGCCATTGAGTATGAGAAGGCTTTGATGGACTGTGATATTACAGGATTTCCTATTCAGCGCGTCGGTGAAGGATATCACAGCACTGATTCGACAAGTGAGTTTTCTTCCGCTACGGCTGTGCGCGGGGTGATTTCAACCTTAATTGATATAGACAAACACAACTCTATTACTAATATGCAGCTTGATAATTCATGGATTTCCACAAGGTTCAGTCAGCTAATACCATCAGCCTGCACCGATATTCTTGTCAATTGTATTTTAGGCGGTCATATTGTGTTTCCGGATGATATTTCTGAAATGCTTTACTATCGCCTGCTGACCGGGAAGGATAAAGGCTTTGCGCAGTATGCAGACTGTACAAAGGAGCTTTCTGCAAAGATAGTTAAAAATATTTATAAATATGAAAGTTTTACGCAATTTTGTAACTTACTGAAGAGTAAAAATCTGACTTATACGCGTATTTCAAGGGTTCTCACGCATATTTTACTTGGTATTGAGAATGATGATTTTAATATATGTATGGATAATCCTTATCTGCGCATACTCGGTTTCAAAAAATCATCAGGAGAGCTTATGCATCTCCTCAAAAAAAGAGCATCAACGCCTATTATTACAAAAGTCGCTGATGCTCCGTACGAGCTTATTTCCAAGGATATTTTTGCCGCTGATTTGTATGGCAGACTGTGTCATTCACAGCAAAATGAGTTTACACATGGGGTTGTAATTATTTAATCTACAGCTCCATTATAATTTCTCGCGCCAGACTTTCCTCTATAGGCTTTGCATACACTCCCGGTGCAAACTCAACAGTGGCTCCTATGCCTTTTTGGAGCACGAAACGCAGCTTGCCGTCTCTCACCTTTTTATCGGTGTAGAGTTTCTTTACAAGTTCTTCCCTGTCTATATAGTCAGGTATACGTGTCGGAAGACCGGCTCTCTCATAGAGCTTTATCACGCGCTCTGCCTGCTCCTCTGACATATAGCCAAGCCGTGCTGACATAAGTGCCTGTGCTGCCATTCCAATCGACAGTGCCTCTCCATGCAACAGCTTGTAGTCGCTGACTGTCTCGATTGCCCGGCCTACTGTGTGGCCCAGATTTAAGGTTTCGCGAAGTCCCGCCTCTCGCTCATCCTTCATGACCACATTGTACTTGATACGGCAGTTATTTTCTGCAATATACTCACATGCAAATTTCTTGAATGAATATATATCATCCAGATTTTCCTCTATAAATTCAAACATATCCTCGCTGCCTAAGCATGCATGCTTGATGGTCTCTGCCATACCGCTTGCCATCTGGCGCTGTGGCAGTGTTTTCCAGGCAGCTATGTCTATATATACCTTTTGGGGCTGATTGAACAGACCTATGGTGTTGGTAGCAAGAGGTGTATCAATTGCTGTCTTGCCACCTACCGATGCATCTGCTGCCGCCAGAAGGGTGGTTGCATAGTTGATAAACGGCACTCCTCTGCCGTAGGTTCCTGCAATAAAGCCTGATAAGTCGGTTACCACACCGCCACCGACTGCAATTATACAGCAGTCTCTTCTGTACCCCTTTTTAAGCATGGCATCCTCTATCTTTGCCTTTGTCTCACGTGACTTACTCTTTTCCCCAGCCGGGAAAACAAACAAATCCACTGAATATCCCGCATGCTTTATCTTCTCACAGATTGGAAGAGCATAAGGATCACGCACATTTGTATCTGTAATCACTGCAAATTTCTTTATCTTGCCCGCAAGACCATTTTCCAGGTCAGATACAAGGGTGTCTGAGAGGTTGTAGCCTATCTCAATATCATATGTGTCATCTACTACTTTTTTGAGTTCTACATTGAATATGCTCATCTTTTTCTCCTGTTATGATATATTTTTGTTTCTTTTATGTAGGAAACTGCTACAGTATCCCCACCGCCTGCTTGGCGAGCTTATCTGCCTCTTCGTTGCCCTCTACTCCTGAGTGTCCTTTTACCTTTACAAAGGTAAGCTTTATTTTATCCCTAACTGACATGATGTATTCGTGATAAGCTATAGTGCCTGCCTTGTTTCGATTCCAGTCCCCTGTGGCCCACATCTCTATGCCCTTGTAGTCATAGTATATGACCAGTTCCTTAACTCCAAGCTCTATAGCCTTTTTTACGGCAGCCTCCGCGCCCTTTATCTCTCCGGCTACGTTGCGCATTGTGGCCATCTCGGCATCATTATCCGCCCCCTGCAGCACGTATTTTTCATTGTCAGTCACAAGAAAGCCTCCATAGCCATAGGTGTGTGTTGCTTTGTTGAAGGAGCCGTCTACAAACGCATATGTACTGTATTTTTCATCTGATTCAGATGTACTTTCGCCGGATGCTTTCATACCGGTAATACTTTTCTCTCCGGTAAAAACTTTCTCTCCGGTAATAAATTTTTCTGCCTCTTCAATAGTCTTAAAGCTCTTATACACCGCCCCCGGATATCCGTCAACCATTGCTTTGCAATCGTTCCAGTTCAAATAGATCCCGGGAACCTTTCCCTTTTTTACCGCATAGTATTTTGATGCCATGCTTTATTTCTCCTATAACACTCTTGACAAAAATTCCTGTAATCTCTCACTCTTTGGTGCGCCAAATACTTCCTCAGGTGTGCCCTCCTCAGCTATGGTACCCTCATTGATGAACATCACTCTGTTGGCCACTTCTCTGGCAAAGCCCATCTCATGTGTCACGACTACCATTGTCATGCCTGCCTCTGCAAGCTCCTTCATTACTGAAAGCACCTCACCTACCATCTCAGGGTCAAGTGCCGATGTAGGCTCATCAAACAGTATGACATCAGGATTCATAGCAAGTGAACGGATAATTGCCACTCTCTGCTTCTGTCCTCCGGAAAGCTGCGCCGGATATGCATCTGCCTTATCGAGGAGACCTATTCTGGTGAGAAGCTCATCTGCCTTCTTTGATGCCTCATCCTTCGTCATCACACCAAGCTTCACCGGTGCGAGCATGATATTTGCTTTTATTGTCATATTGGCAAACAGATTGAACTGCTGGAAAACCATGCCGATTTTCTGTCTGGTCACATTGATGTCTGTCGACTTGTCTGTCAGGTCTGTTCCTTCAAAAAGGATTTGTCCTGATGTAGGTGTCTCGAGCAGATTGAGGGAGCGTAAAAATGTAGACTTTCCACAGCCTGACGGTCCGATGATGGCAATTACATCACCTCTGTTCACCTCTGTGCTTATGCCCTTTAATACCTCCTGCTCTCCAAAACTCTTGTGCAGGTCTTTTACCTCTAGTATCACGTTATTATCTTTCATTGCTTCTCAGTCTCCTCTCAAGTTTGCTTACTCCGTGGCTTAAAAGCATCACTATAACCAGATAAATAAGGGCTACAGCAATAAGCGGTATAAATGCCTCGTATGTGTTGCTTCGTATGATATCTCCACCCTTTGTCAGATCCATCATACCAATATAACCACTGATTGATGTCTCCTTTAGGAGGCTGATAAACTCGTTAAGCAGCGCCGGAAGTATATTTTTGACAGCCTGCGGTATGATAACAAGCTTCATGGTCTGTCTGTAATTGAGTCCCAAGCTTCGTCCTGCCTCAAACTGTCCTATATCTACAGACATGATTCCTGAACGCACAATCTCTGCCACATATGCAGCTGAGTTGAGGCCGAAAGCAATGACTGCTACAAGTATCTTGTTGGTCACAGATGCAAGCACTACATAGTATATAATAAGAAGCTGTATCATGACAGGTGTTCCCCTGATGATGGTCAGGTATGCCTTGCAAATTCCGTTTAATATGGCAAGACCGCCATTTCTGTCATGGCTGGTTCTGACTATCGCAATTAAAAATCCCAGCACAATACCAAGCATTACTGCAAATATTGTGATAACTATTGTATTGCCAAGACCCTTTACGATATACATGTAACGATTGTCCTTGACAAAGTTGTCATAGAGCTTTTCCTTTATACCGATTGAAGAACCCGACTGGCTGTCTTTTACGATAATCTCCTGCTTTGTGGTGATATATGTATCGGTAAAATCAACATTTTTCTGTCTGTCCTCTGTCACTGTAAAGCCTGCTGCCCCGACATCCACCTTGCCTGATGATACAGCGGCAATGATTGCGTCAAACTGCATATCCTCTACCTGCATATCCATGCCAAGCTCATCGGCTATGGCCTGCATGATATCCATATCAATTCCTGTGACCTTGTTATCCTCATAGTACTCATATGGCGGGAACTCTGCATTGGTTCCTACCTTAAGTGTACCGTTTGACCTGTCAATGTCCTTCTTCACGTAGGGAGTCTTTCCCACCTGATCTTCAGAGCCGATATAGTTGTCGATGATGCTCTGAACTGTTCCATCCTGCTGCAGCTTTTCAAGCGCAGTGTTTACCTTGTCGCGAAGCTCTGTATTACCCTTTTTCAGGCAGAATGCATAGTCCTCGTTGGTAAACTCCTCGTCCAGTATCTTAAGTCCTTTGTTTTCTTTTACAAAGGCAAGTGCCGGCTGCTCATCAATAACCACGCAGTCAATCTTGCCGACCTTTAATGCCTGGACTGCATCAGCACCCTTGTTGTATCTCTCTACCTTGGTGCCTGAACCGTCGTTCTCATAATCAGATACATAGATATCTCCTGTGGTACCGAGCTGGACACCTATTTTTGCGCCCTCCAGATCGTCCACACAAGCGACCTTTTTGCTGTCGCTTTTGCCGCATGCGCATAAGCCAACAATGAATGTGGCCATTAATGCTGCCATAAGCAAAATCATAATCGGTTTTTTCTTAATGGATTTCATATTATTCCTCATTTCTGTATAAATATTTATTCACAATTATATCATATTAGTTTATAAAATAAAAGAGCCTGATTTTATCAGACTCTTTTATACTAAATATTTATGCATCATGCTCCATGTTGCTTAACTTCTTCGCCTGGTCGGCTGCGATACAGGCATCAATTATTTCCTGGATATCTCCGTTAAGAATCTTGTCAAGCTTATAGAGTGTCAGATTGATTCTGTGATCTGTCACACGTCCCTGTGGGAAGTTGTAGGTACGAATCTTCTCAGCACGGTCTCCTGTACCGATCTGGCTTCGTCTCTCCTCTGCCTCTGCATCCTGCTTCTTCTGAAGCTCCATGTCATAGAGCTTTGTACGAAGAAGTGCAAAAGCCTTTTCCTTGTTCTGTATCTGTGACTTCTCAGTCTGGCTGTAGATGACAATACCTGTTGGATAATGTGTCAGTCGGACTGCTGAATCTGTTGTGTTGACACACTGTCCACCGTTTCCGGAAGCACGCATTACGTCAATTCTGATATCCTTGTCATCAATCTTGACATCCACATCCTCTGCCTCAGGCATTACAGCAACTGAGCATGTAGAGGTCTGGATACGTCCCTGCGACTCTGTCTCAGGCACTCGCTGCACACGGTGTACTCCCGACTCATACTTTAGGATAGAGTATGCACCTGAGCCCTTTACCATGAACTCGACAGACTTCATACCGCCGATTCCTGTCTCATCGGCATCAAGTGTCTCCACCTTCCAGCCTCTGTTCTCTGCGTAGTGCACATACATACGGTAGATTTCCGCTGCAAAAAGTGCTGCTTCCTCTCCGCCTGCACCGGCACGGATTTCGACGATTACATTCTTGTCATCGTTAGGGTCCTTTGGCAGAAGAAGTATTTTAAGCTTCTTCTCAAGCTCCTCCACCTGCTCCTTTGAATCCTTAAGCTCTTCCTTTGCGAGCTCTCTCATCTCTTCATCTGATTCCTCATCCAAAATAGCCAGTGAATCCTCGATATTCTGCTTGCACTCTTTATATTTCTTATATGTCTCAACTATAGGAGCAAGGTCACTCTGCTCCTTCATAAGCTTTTTAAATCTGTTTGCATCATTTGCCACATCCGGCTCGCTGAGCAGATTCATCAGCTCTTCATAATGGTGTATAAGATCTTCTAACTTATCAAACATGTTTTTCCTCCTTGCTGTCAAACACTCCCGATACTACCCTGTCATTTCCCGCCAGGTCCTTTATCACATGTACATCGCTAAATCCGGCAAACTGCATCATCTCTGACACCTGTCTGCCCTGGTCACAGCCTATCTCAAAAAGCAGCCTGCCCTGTGGCTTTAGATTTGCCCTGCAATCCTTTATGATGCGCCTGTAAAATAAAAGTCCATCCTCAGAGCCGTCAAGAGCCTCATGCGGCTCAAATACCGACACCTCCGGCATCAGATGCGGTATCTCGTCGCTTCTTATATATGGTGGATTGGATACTATCACATCATACATCTCATCGACATGCTCAAACAGATCGCTTCTCTCAAAATCAACAAACACACCGTTAAGCCTTGCGTTTTCCTTTGCCACATTGAGCGCCTGCTTTGAGATATCACAGGCTGCACCGTCCACATTAGTCGTGTTCTTTAAGATGCTTATAATTATGCAGCCGCTTCCTGTACACATATCAAGCACTCTCATACCCGGCTCTATCACCTTGAGTGCCTCCTCTACAAGAGTCTCTGTATCCTGACGCGGTATGAGCACATTGCTGTTCACACGGAATTTGAGTCCCATAAACTCCTGCTCTCCGACTATGTACTGGAGCGGAATACGCTCAGCGCGCTTACTCAGCAATGCTTGATATTCCCTTATCTGCTCCTGCGACATTTCCTCATCCATATGCACATAGTAATATGTGTGATTTATCCTGCATGCCATGGCTAAAAGCAGCCATGCATCGTTTTTTGCATCAACTATCTTTGCTTTTTGTAATATGCTTTCCCCAAGTAAAATTGCTTCTCTATATGTCATATATACCTTCTATCTGGCGGTCAATGTGCACACACATTGTTTTCCTCCTGCCATTTCTTCCAGTCAAACACGGCCTCAACCGATGCGATGCCAACCTCTATCATTTCATCATCCGGCTCCTTTGTGGTCATTCGCTGCATTAAAAGCCCAGGGACACTAAGCATGTTGACAACCGGATTGTCATATCTGCCCGCAAGTCTGATAAACTCATAGGATACCCCTGCGATTACAGGAATAAGCACAAGTCGTAACAATAACTGCAGCGGCTTTGAATCCACACGGATAAACATGAAAAACAATATGCTTATGAGCATTACTATAAGCAGAAAGCTTGTACCGCAGCGCTTGTGATGCTTTGAGCTTTTTCTCACATTTTCCACTGTAAGAGGCAGTCCGTGCTCTATGCAGTTGATGCATTTATGCTCAGAGCCGTGATACATAAATGTGCGCTTAATATCAGGGGTCAGCGATATAATTGCTATATACCCCAGAAATATTGCCAGTCTGATAACACCCTCTATGAACGCTATGAGCATCTGTGAGCTTATCACCTTTTTAAAAAACCCAGAAAGGAAATAAGGCAATGCAAAAAACAGCGCGAGTGCTATGACAATTGACAGTACCACTGTACCTCCAAGCATGGCATTTTCCTGTTTCTTTTCTTTGGCAGCCCTTTTTTTCTTTTCTTCCGCTGTGAGTTCTTCTTCCTTTTCCTTTTTCTTTGAAGCCAAGGTACCTTCATCATCCTCGTCCTCGAAAAATGACGCTGAATACATCAGTGTGCTCATGCCCAAATAAAGCGAATCGACAAAGCTCACCACACCTCTTAAAATAGGAATCTTTCTAACTGCATCAAGTGCCTTTGAATTCTTACGCTTTGACACCTTGACATCTATTTCATGGTCAGGCTTTCTCACGGCTACTGCGTATGTGTCCTTGTTCTGCATCATTACGCCCTCCATGACAGCCTGACCGCCAATACCTGAATACTTCATAAAACCTCTCTATATTCCAAAAAAGGTTGAGGTATATTGCAACCTCAACCTTTCAAGTAACTATATGATTCTATTTCATACCATATTTCTTATTGAACTGCTCAATACGTCCACGAGCCTGGTTAGCTTTCTGCTGACCTGTGTAGAATGGATGACACTTTGAGCAAATCTCTACGTGGATCTCCGGCTTTGTAGATCCTGTAACGAATGTGTTACCACAGTTACATGTAACAGTTGCCTGATAATAATCTGGATGGATTCCTTCTCTCATGATTTTCACCTCTTTTATATTCTTATCGTATTTCTTTAGCTTCACTCTTTATACCCGTATGCCCGATCCGCATATGATACTTGCTGCAAGAGCGACACGTTGCGTCCGTTTACATCCCGATAAACAGCTTAGTTATTGTAGCACATGAATCTGTCAATTGCAAGACATTTTTATAAAATTCTGTTTTTCTTTACAAGATTAACAAATTCCTTGTTGCTCTTTGTGTGTGCAAACATGTTGAGTACGTTCTCAACAGCCTCATCAGAGCGCATGCCGTTGAAGGCTTTACGCATATTATCGACTGCTGCCTGCTCATCCTCATCAAGGAGCAGATCCTCACGCCTTGTTCCTGATTTTACTATATCTATAGCAGGGAAGATTCTCTTCTCGGAAAGCTTTCTGTCGAGCACAAGCTCCATGTTTCCTGTTCCCTTGAACTCCTCAAATACTACATCATCCATCTTGCTTCCGGTATCAACAAGAGCTGTTGCAAGTATTGTCAGACTGCCGCCGTTTCTCATATTACGTGCTGCTCCAAAAAATCTCTTTGGCATATGAAGCGCTACAGGATCAAGTCCTCCTGAAAGTGTACGGCCTGATGGTGGAACTGTCACATTGTAAGCTCTTGCAAGCCTTGTTATGCTGTCAAGTAGTATCATGACATCCTTACCATGCTCTACAAGGCGCTTTGCTCTCTCTATTACCATCTCTGACACTCTCTTGTGATGCTCAGGAAGTTCATCAAATGTAGAATAGATTACCTCGACATTGTCCCCCTCTATAGCCTCCTTGATATCTGTAACCTCCTCCGGTCTCTCATCAATAAGGAGAATAATAAGATGCATCTCAGGATTGTTTACAGTGACAGACTTTGCAACCTCTTTAAGTAATGTGGTCTTTCCGGCCTTAGGCTGTGAAACGATCATGCCTCGCTGTCCCTTTCCTATTGGAGAGATGAGATCTACAACCCTCATCGCAACACTTGCTCCTGGTCTCTCGAGACGCAGTCTCTCATTCGGGAATATAGGCACAAGATCCTCAAAGCTTGTACGCTTCTGTGCTACATCCGGTGTATATCCGTTGACAGTGGTCAGATATAAAAGAGCCTGGAATTTCTCACGCTCAGACTTCACCTTCATATTACCCTTTACGATATCACCTGTCTTTAAATTGAAGCGGCGTATCTGCGCAGGTGCCACATAGATATCATGATCTCCCGGCATATAATTATCACAGCGGATAAATCCAAAGCCTTCCGGCATTACCTCAAGTATGCCTTCTGCCTCTTCTCCACTGTCGAGTGCTGCATAATCATCTTTAAAAGAGTTGGCGCGCTCCTCGGCTGTACCGTTTTTCTCAGCCTCCTCAGCCTCTTTTGCATCCTCCTCGAGCATTCTTTCAATAATCTGTCCCTTTTTCAGTGATGAAACGCCCTTAATTCCTCTTGCCTTCGCCAGATCCTTAAGCACAAATGCCGACAAACTTTCATATTTTTCTCTCATCTGTTCCATTTCGTCTTCTCCTTAAATTTGATAACAGTATTTATTCAATTCGTCTAAACAATATTATTTAACAAATATATCTGTGTAACTATTGGGAAATAACGCCTGAATTGACTTTTGAATTATTAATTATTGATTATACATCATTTCTTTAAAAATATAAAGCGATTTCTTATTTTTTATCATATTTTTATATAATCGGTTATCTGCATAGTTACTTGATTTAAATCACCTGCAATGTTATGATTATTCAAAAGAATTTTTAGAGGGAGAATTACCATGGATAATAAAGAAAAAGCACTGAAATGCCACGAAGAGTGGAACGGAAAACTCGAAACCATCGCCAAATCAAAGGTTAATTCGAGAGAGGACCTTGCAATTGCATACACCCCAGGTGTTGCTGAGCCATGTAAGGTCATAGCCGAGGATAAGGAGGCTGCATACAAATACACCTGGAAGGCAAATACCGTTGCCGTAGTGTCAGACGGAAGTGCTGTGCTTGGTCTTGGAAACATCGGTCCTTACGCTGCCATGCCTGTCATGGAGGGTAAATGCGTACTTTTCAAGGAGTTTGGAAACGTAAACGCCGTTCCTATCTGTCTCGACACTCAGGACACTGAGGAGATTATTGCTGCAGTCAAAAATATCGCACCGGGCTTTGGCGGAATAAACTTAGAGGATATTTCTGCTCCGCGCTGCTTTGAGATTGAGGAGAGACTTAAAGAGATGCTCGATATTCCTGTATTCCACGATGACCAGCACGGAACTGCAATCGTTGTACTCGCCGGTATCATCAACTCTCTGCGCCTTACCGGAAAAAAGAAAGAGGACTGCAGGGTTGTTGTAAACGGTGCAGGCTCAGCAGGTGTTGCCATCACTAAACTTCTTCTGACATACGGCTTTACACATGTGACCATGTGTGACCGTCTAGGCATCATAGGAAAGGACTATCCAAACCTCAACTGGATGCAGCAGAAAATGACAGAAGTTACAAATCTTGAAAATGCAAAGGGTACTCTCGCAGATGCTTTAAAGGGTGCTGACATATTCGTAGGTGTTTCCGCTCCAAATATCGTCACAGCCGAGATGGTTTCTTCTATGAACAAGGACTCTATCCTTTTTGCCATGGCAAATCCTGTTCCTGAGATTATGCCTGATGTGGCAAAGGCTGCAGGTGCCAGAGTGGTCGGTACCGGAAGAAGTGATTTTCCTAACCAGATAAACAACGTGGTTGCTTTCCCCGGAATCTTCAAGGGTGCACTTGAGGGACGCGCTACACAGATCACTGAGGAAATGAAGCTTGCTGCCGCAGAAGCACTGGCCGGTCTTGTTTCTGACGAAGAATTAAATGATGATTTTATTATGCCTGAGGCATTTGACCCGCGTGTTGCCGCTGTTGTCAGCGAAGCTGTAAAGTCACATATTTAATATGAGATACTATTCACTCAACAGATACTGCCGCGATACATTCGGTGAAAAGCTTTACAAGCTCTCTTTAGATGGAGGCATGACCTGTCCAAACCGTGATGGCACACTCTCATCGCTTGGCTGCCTGTACTGCAGCGCCGGTGGCTCCGGTGATTTTGCGGCGGACCGCAGCCTTTCCATAAAGGAGCAGCTGTCTGCCGCTAAGGAAAAGGTTGCTTCAAAGAGCAGCTGTGAGCACTTTATCGCATATTTTCAGGCTTTTACCAACACATATGCGCCGATAGATTACTTGCGGCGCATATTTTATGAGGCTATAGAAGATCCATCTGTCGCTGTGCTGTCCATCGGCACAAGAACTGACTGTTTTTCTGCTGAAATTTATGATCTGCTCTCAGAATTAAACGAAATAAAGCCCGTCTGGGTTGAACTGGGCCTTCAGACCATTCACCGGTCTACTCTTGATGCCATGAATACACATACATGTGTTGATGATTTCATCATTGTAACGGATGAGCTTAGACGCCGTGGCATAAAGGTTATTGCACATCTCATACTCGGGCTTCCTCATGAGACACGCGGCATGATGCTTGAATCAGTTGATTTTGTTGCTAAAAGCGGTATTTTCGGAGTTAAGCTTCAGCTGCTGCATGTGCTAAAGGGCACACCACTGGCTGATATGTATATTAAACAGCCATTTGAGCTTTTTACGCTGGATGATTACTGCGATTTTGTGGTAGACTGTATAGAAAGACTTCCAAAGGATATGGTTATCCACCGCATGACCGGTGATGGACCACGTTCTTTACTTGTTGCACCTCTTTGGAGCACAGATAAAAAACGGGTTCTGAACACAATCAATAAAAGATTTGAAGTGCGAGACACATATCAGGGACGATTAAACTTGTTTTAAAGGAGAAAATCATGGCTGAGCCATTTACCATATATAAGCTGACAATTTTATACATGCTCGACAAAGCGGGCTTTCCGCTGTCAAACACACAGATTTCCAATTTCTTTTTGGAAAAAGAATACACCGACTACTTCCGTGTACAGGAGGTCATCGGTGATTTAGTAAATGCTGATTTAATTAATTTTGAGTCTACTCATTCCAATACACAGTACACTCTGACTGCTGCCGGAAAAGAGACTCTCGGTTTCTTCAAAGACAAGATTACCGACGGTATTGAGTCCGATGTAAAGAGCTTCTTTACGGACAACAAGCTCGAGTTCAGGCAGGAAAACTCCATTCTTGCCGACTATTACAGGACAACTGACCGCAAATATGCAGTACGTTGTCAGGTGCGCTCAGAGAGCACCACCATCATCGACCTGACTCTCTCAGTCGGCACAAAGGAGCAGGCCGAGGCCATCTGCAGCAACTGGAAGAATCAGAACGAGGATGTGTACGCATACCTCATGGATATGCTGCTTCGATAGATTATTTTTTAGTTTTTCTTACAGAGTAGCCGAAGCTTCCGAGCTTATCCCCAAAGCCAAAATACTCTCCGTGCGAGTACATCACGAGGCCGGTATCATTGATATGAAATTTCCCGGTCCCGTCCATGTATTTATCATCCACTGTCACGCCGACGACGTCTGCTATAAACATTGTATGGCTGCCGAGCTCCTCGATTTTTCTTACCCTGCACTCAATATTTACCGGGCTTTGTGATATTCCCACTGCTGACACATGCTGCATCGCAAGCGGTGTCAGATGCAGTTCTTTAAATTTGTCCACATCCCTGCCGCTTTTCACTCCGCAGTAGTCGCAGGCTCTAAGCAGCTCCTCGGTGGTCAGATTAACCACAAACTCTCCCGTTTCTTTAATCATGTTATAAGAAAAGCGCTCAGGCCTTACAGATATTGAAAGCATAGGCGGATTGGTGCACACCGTCCCCGCCCATGCCACTGTTATTATATTGTTATTTCCGGCCTTGTCAGTGACACTCACCATCACAGCCGGCACCGGGTTTAGCATATTGCCCGGCTTCCAGTTTTGTTTTCCCATATGTTAATTTATCCTTTAATTTTTCTTTAATATCCTTTTATATCCACTAATTTTCCTTTAGGTTTTCCATGCTTTCTTTAAGCCTTGCACGGTTTGCATCCTCAAGCTCCGTGAGCGGCAGACGAAGTCCTCCCACATCATATCCCAAAAGCTTCATAGCTGCCTTTACAGGAATCGGATTCACCTCACAAAACAGTGCCTCTATTAAATCCAGGTATTTAAGCTGGATATCAAGTGCTGATTTAATATTTCCATTCAGATATTTCGTTACCATATCGTGCACTGCAGCCGGCATTACATTAGACAGTACTGATATCACACCGATTCCACCGAGTGAGAGTATTGGGATGACCTGGTCATCGTTTCCCGAATAAATATCGAGGTCATCTCCTGCCAGTTTTTTTAGCTTTGCAACCTGCGATATATTGCCACTTGCTTCCTTGATTCCTACTATATTTTCAAAATCCCTGCCAAGCCTTGCCGCAGTCTGTGGAAGTATATTGCAGCCTGTGCGCGACGGTACGTTGTACATAATGATTGGAAGCCCAACCGCCCCTGCTATCGCTGCATAGTGCGCATAAAGACCATTCTGTGTGGCTTTATTGTAGTAAGGTGTGACAACAAGCAGACCGTCTACACCAAGCTTTTCAACCTTCTGTGAGAAATCTATCACATTTTGTGTGCAGTTGGCACCGGTTCCCGCTATTACAGGAATCTGCCCGGCTGTCTCGTCTACCACACATTTTATTACCGAAAGCTTTTCTTCCTCTGTCATTGTGGCAGGCTCACCTGTCGTGCCACACACGATAATTGCATCAGTGCCACCGTCTATCTGCCTTCTCACCAGCGTCCTAAGCATTTCATAGTTTACACTGTTATCCTCATTGAAAGGAGTAATTAACGCTACTCCGGCGCCCTTAAACAGAGACATATATACCTCCCAAATACACTATTTTACTGAACTAGTTTATACTAAACTATTTAACCTATACTAAAATATTAAAGCCTGATGTCAGGATTTTCTTTTATTATATCAGCAATTAATTCTCTCTCATCCATGTGATGCTTCACACCCTTTATCTCCTGATAATCCTCATGTCCCTTTCCTGCAAGCACTATGATATCACCATCCTTGGCATTCTCCATGCAGTATCTGATAGCCTCCTTACGGTCAGGAATTGTCACATACTCTCCATCTGCCTTGTGTACACCCTGTAAAATATCATTGATTATGTCCATAGGCTCCTCATCTCTTGGATTATCGGATGTGACAACAGTAAGGTCTGCAAGTCTCGATGACACCTCTCCCATCTCATAACGGCGTGACTTTGCCCTGTTTCCGCCACAGCCAAACAGGCATACAAGTCTGCCCGGCTCATACTCCTTAAGAGTGGTGAGAAGGCTTTCAAGTGCCATCGCATTGTGTGCATAATCAATCATAAGGGTATATCTCTTTGTAACAGGAACAATCTCTATTCTGCCCTTTACACTCACATGATGAAGAGCCTCCCCGATTGCCTTTTTATCCACATTGAAATGATGGCAGATAGCAATGGCCGTTAGTGAATTGTATACTGAGAATTTGCCCGGCACATTGACCTCCACATCAAAATCCAAAAGCCCTGATACATGGTATTTAATGCCGAGTGCTCCATGCTCCTTTTTAAGCTCAACATTTTCTGCTACCAGGTTATTTGTGGACTTGTAGCCGTAAGTCTCCACCTGGCATGTGTGTCCCTTCATAACACCCTCTAAGTGCTCATCATCTCCGTTAAAGATACCAAGCCTGCACTGTCTGAATAAAAGGCTCTTGCAATGCATGTAGTCTGCAAAATCCTTGTGCTCATGCTCTCCGATGTGGTCAGGCTCAAGATTTGTAAATACACCAATATCAAAGGTAAAGCCAGATACTCTGTGAAGCATGAGAGCCTGTGATGACACTTCCATAACAACTGCATCAAGGCCTTCATCCACCATCTCCTTAAACAGCTCCTGAACTCTGTATGACTCAGGTGTGGTATTTGCTGACGGAATTCTCTTGTCACCACATATAGACTCTATTGTACCGATAAGTCCTGTCTTTATGCCGGCTGACTCAAGAATCGACTTTACCATATATGTGGTAGTGGTCTTACCCTTTGTACCTGTAATACCGATAGTCTTTATCTTCTCGGCCGGATAATCAAAATAAGCTGCTGACATACACGCAAGTGCAAGCCTTGTATCATCTACCTTAATATATGTCACCCCTTCGATAGGAGTCACATCTTTTTCGACAACCACTGCTGCTGCACCTTTCTTCACCACATCAGGGATGAAATCATGCGCATCTGACACAGCTCCCGATATGCACACAAATACCGATGCCTTCTCCACCTTGCGCGAGTCATACACGAGTGTGGAAATCTCTATATCTGTGCTTCCTGCTAATACTTTATAATCCATTCTTTCAAGTAATTTTTCAAGCTTCATTTTATTTTCTCCCATATTTTATTATATTTTTGATATATATTTTCTGTTAATTTTGTTTCTTAAAGATTTGTAACTATTCAACCACAGACATTCGCCAAACCGCACAATACGTGTGCTTTACATGATATCAATTTCTCCTGAGAAAACCTCAGTAGCAGGTCCCGTCATAAATACATGATTGGTCTCAGGTATATACTCGATAGTCAGATCTCCGCCTCTTAGATGCACAAGCACCTTGTTGTCAGTCTTTTTGTTGAGTATACATGCCATGACGGTCGCACAGGTTCCTGTACCGCAGGCCCAGGTCTCAGCGCTGCCCCTCTCCCATACTCTCATTTTCGCCTCATTCCTTGAAAGTATCTCTACAAACTCCGTGTTGGTGCGCTTTGGAAACATCTTATGATTCTCAAAAAGCGGACCGTATTTCTCAAGCTCAAAACCTGCCACATCATCGACAAACACTACCGCATGAGGATTTCCCATTGAAACACAGGTCATGTGCCACTCTCTATTGCCTGCTGAAATCGGTTCATCTATTACCCTGTAGTCATCACCATAAGCACTTCCGTCTGCTTTCACAACCGGAATGTCCCCAGGCGTCAAAATAGGCTCACCCATATCCACACGCACCTGTGATACCTTATTTTCCTCAACATATAGTGTAAGGTACTTGATGCCTGCTCCTGTCTCAACCGATATTTCAGTCTTGTCAGTAAGTTTGTGGTCATACACGTATTTCGCCACGCAGCGTATGCCGTTTCCGCACATCTCGGCTTCCGAACCGTCTGCATTATATATCCTCATTCTAAAATCGGCCTTGTCTGACGGACCTATTGTGATTAGTCCGTCTGAGCCTATTCCAAAATGCCTGTCACTGACATATATTGACACCCTTGCCGGGTCATCCAACTTCTCCTCAAAAAGGTTTACATATACATAATCATTTCCACAGCCGTGCATTTTTGTAAATTTCATAGTGATCACCTCGTTATTGGTTTTATATTGTTAACTATATTATACAGCGCACTTTCTTGTTTTTCTATAGCATTTTGTGCGTTTTATGTTGCGTTTTGTGCTGTTATAGATTATGCTTATAGTAACATCTTATTATCAAAGGAGCATATCATGGATTCAAATTATACAAAAGCAGGCTACCTGACGGAGCCTTTTAAAATATTTCATCTAAAAGATGAACACAAGCTAAATATAGATTTCCATTACCATGATTTCCACAAAATTCTGATTCATCTGCACGGCAATGTATCCTACTGCATTGAGGGCCGCAGCTATGAGCTCAAAGAACATGATATCGTGCTTGTCAATGCCGGCGAGGTTCATAAGCCAATATTAAATGACGATTCAATTTATGAAAGAATCATTATATATGTATCACAGCAGCTTATTGACGATTATGTGAGCAAAGGCTATGATCTGGCATGCTGTTTCAAGCAGGCCTATGCTAACCAGTCACATGTACTAAGACTCGCTGCGACCAAAGGCAGCCGCCTGGCTGATACAATCAAGGGACTAGACTCTACACTTAGAGAAACCAATGAATATGCAAATGAGCTGTACCAGAAGCTCCTGTTTTTAGAGTTTCTGATACAGCTCAATCGTATCACCCTGCATGGCGGTATCGAATATATTAACACATTTTCCTCAAACAAAAAAATTGTAGAGATTTTGGATTTCTTAAATAAGAATTTAACAAACCGTATAAGTATTGATGAACTGGCAGATAAATTCTATATGAGCAGGTATCACCTGATGCACACCTTCAAGGAAGAAACCGGCTGCACCATAGGTTCATACATCACAACAAAGCGTCTGCTGCTCGCCCGCGATATGATTCGCGACGGAAGCAGTGTGTCTGCCGCCTGCGATGCCTGTGGATTTGGAAGCTATTCCTCATTTATCCGTGCATACCGCAAGCAATTCCATTCTACCCCTACAAATACATAAAAGCTTCACGATATATCACAGGAAGCTTTTAATTATTTTTAATGCTGCATTATCTCTCATTAATCACATTTATAAGCTCAGGTATGAGCTGCTTCTTACGCGACACTACTCCCTTAAGCATAATTCCATCCTTGCTCTGTGGCAGATTGTATGCTGAAGCTGCTATTGACGCTGCCTCTGCACCACTGTAGATGAGATATGTAGACTCATTAAGTATATCCGTGAGCATAACAAAGAGCATATCAAGCTGTTTTTCCACCTGCATCTTGTCAAGCAGAGGCACCACTCTCGCCTGTACCTTATCGAGCTCTGTTCTCGAAAGAGCAGAAATCTGTGATACTCCAAATGTATAATCCCCTGAATGAAAGATTTTAAAATCCTGATTTAATATTTCCTCTTCTGTCTTGTTAGCAAAGTTACTGCCTGCCTCGAACATTTTCTGGGCAAACTCTTCTACATCTATCTGCGCAATCTCCGCCAGGATAAGTGCTGTAGATTTATCAACCTGGGTACATGTAGGCGAACGGAACACTAGTGTGTCAGAGAGTATTGCAGCGCACATAAGCCCCGCCATCTGAGGAGTAACCTCCACACCCTTTTCCATATACATCTGATAGATGATGGTTCCGGTACATCCAAGCGGCTGATTTCTGAAATACACAGGTCCTATTGTCTCAAGAGAACCAATTCGATGATGATCAATTATCTCAAGAATCTCAGCCTCATCAATGTTGGCCACTGCCTGTGAGGTCTCATTATGATCCACAAGTATCACCTGTTTTTTCCTTGCATTCATTAAATTTCTGCGTGAAAACATACCCACATAATTTTGGTTTTCGTCAAGTATTGGGAAATCCCTGTGTCGGATTTTTGAAACAGTATCACGCACATCATCCACATAATCATCCAAATCAAAATGAATAAGATTTTCCCTTGTCATAAATGATTTTATCGGCATACTCTGGTTTATCAGACGCGATGTGGTAAACGTGTCATATGGTGTACTTATCACTACCACATCCTTAGCGTTTGCAGCATTTATGACATCCTTCGATATATCGAAGCCGCTTGTCACAATGATACAGCTGCAGTTTGCCTCAATACATATAAGCTGTGACTCTTCACGGTCTGATATGATGACCAGATCATCCTCAGCCACATTGCCCTTTATAGTATCAGGTGTACCTGCTGCAACTATAACCTTTCCTTTCACAAAATAGCCATGCTCATTGCCTGCAACTATCTTGCCATCCAGCGTCTCTATAATATTTCTGTACTGGGTCCTCGCTTTTGCCAGGATAGAATTGTCATACACATCCATATATGACTTTGCTATATCACCTGTCACAATAAGTCCTTCAAGCTTGTCCTTCTTATTGACAACCGGAAGAGTGACTACGTTGAGTATCTTCATCATCTCCCATGCCTTTTTCATGGATAAATTACTACTGACACCCTCAGTCCTTCTGATATGTATATCCTTTATCTGTGTGCCAACATCCTTTAAAAGGGCAGGCGTATCTGCCTTAAAATAATCCAGCACAAATGCTGTCTCTGCACTGATGCTGCCTGCTCTCATTGGTATGTATTCCATTGTATCATCTGTATGTGATTTAAGGTTTGCATACGCTATTGCTGCACAGATAGAATCTGTGTCAGGATTTTTATGCCCAACAACTCTTACAATCTTTTTTGCCATTTAGTTTTCCTCTCTGTCTGCCTTATAAAATGTCAAAATATGGTGCAACTCCCTAACCGGGAACTGCACCACCCTATTACAATAATATTTATTAAAAAATCGAACCAAAGAACCCCAATATATACAATGCAATTGCAACAAAACCAAATGTATTGATAATAGCCAGCACAGTAGAGATGACTGCAAAAGTCTTTGTTGTTCCTACCTGCTTCTCAAGCTCTGATACTGTGTCCACCTTGTCTCCCATTACCTTAAAGAGATCCTGAATATTCCTGAAGCACTTAACATTCTCTGTATGTACCCTGTCAGACAGCTCCGCCTTTAGCGAAACAAGCTGATCATTAAGTTCTGTAAGCGACTGAAGCATATGGGCATTCGCCTCATTTACCGCTGATGTAACTGCTGCTGTGCCCTCCTCTGTGATACGCCTTGTCTGCTCTAATGTGTCACCAAAATCAAGACTCTGGCCTATATTCTGGCTGATGCCTGATATCTCAGTGCCAAGTGACTGTCCGAGATTTCCAATCTGTCCGGACACCGAACTACCAAGATTGTCCATATTGGCATTTACCGAGCGTCCAAGATTATCCATATCTGAGCTTACCTGACGGCCTAAGCTGTCCATGCCTGCATTCATAGATTGCTCTATCTCAGCCATCTTTTCATGAACACTTTCTATAAGCACATCTATCTGCTTAGCAACCTGTGCAGTGATTCCATCGGCTTTTTCCTGTCTCTCGTCAAGTATCTGCTGCAACTCCTCTGCCTTAGCTTCCCTCTCCTCAACTATGGTTGAAAGCTCCTCAGCTTTTGATTCTTTTGTATTGAGCATCTCCTGAAGACGTTTTGCCTTTTCACGAAACTCATCAATTTGTGTTAACAAAAAATCATCTTTATCCATTTGTATATTATCCTCTTTTTTCTGCACTCTTTCACTATGATTAACATCGTCTCTTGCTACACGGGATGCCATTACTGTTCTTGAAGGTACTGCCCGCTCCGCTTGTTCTGTAGATATAAATCTTTTTGCACGTCTATCAAATATGCCTGACATTCGTATTCCTCCGATGGTTCAATTAAATACCATTAACACATATATTGTACCATTACATATTGTATTTGTAAACAAAAAAACCACGAAATATAGTGTAATCACAGGAGAAAAAGCAAAAATCCCACAGGGCAAATGCCCTGTGGGATAAAATATATACCGTGACTAATGAATTAGTCCTCTCCGTATAATTTAACGAGTTTCTCAAGGTGTGTATAACGTGCCTTAGCTGTCTCCTCAGACTTAGCAAAGAGTTTCTCTGCTCTCTCTGGGAATGGCTTGATAAGACGAGTATAACGTGCCTCATTATTAAGGAACTCTTGGTAAGATCCGTCGCCGGCCTTTGATGTAAGTGTGAATGGATTCTTTCCTTCAGCCTTGAGTGCAGGGTTGAATGAGAAGAGATTCCAGTATCCAGCCTTAACAGCCTTCTTCATCTCATCCTGGCAGTGGTTCATACCACCCTTAGCGATACCGTGAAGCTCGCAAGGTGCGTATCCGATGATGAGTGATGGTCCCGGATAAGCCTCAGCCTCTGTGATAGCCTTAACAGCCTGTGCTGGGTTTGCTCCAAGAGCGATCTGTGCAACGTATACATATCCGTAGCTCATAGCGATCTCTGAAAGTGACTTCTTGCTTGTCTCTTTACCGGCTGCTGCGAACTGACATACCTCACCGATGTTAGAAGCCTTAGAAGCCTGTCCACCTGTGTTAGAGTACATCTCTGTATCGAATACCATTACGTTTACGTTCTCACCAGAAGCAAGTACATGGTCTAATCCACCGAAACCGATATCATATGCCCATCCGTCACCACCGAAGATCCATACAGATTTCTTTCCGAGGTAATCCTTCTTAGCAAGTACTTCTTTAGATTTCTCACATCCGGCTGCTGCTGCCTTCTCTAACTCTGCAATAAGAGCTGTTGTTGGCTCAACATTTGCCTTTGTGTCATCCTTTGTCTCAAGGAATTTATCTGCTGCTGCCTTGAACTCAGCTGTAGCCTTGTCTGATGCAGCGATCTCTTTAACAAGCTCGATAGCCTGGTCACGGAGATATCTCTGTCCAACTTCCATACCTAAACCATGCTCAGCATTATCCTCGAAGAGTGAGTTAGACCAAGCTGGTCCCTTCTTAGAGTTGATATTTACTGTGTATGGTGATGTAGCTGCCGGGTTACCCCAGATAGAAGAACATCCTGTTGCGTTAGAGATGTACATCTGCTCACCGAAGAGCTGTGTAATAAGTCTAGCGTAAGATGTCTCAGCACATCCTGCACATGAGCCTGAGAACTCAAGGAGTGGCTGGTTGAACTGTGATCCCTTAGGTGTTGTATCAACCATTCCGGCATCTGTCTTCTTAGAAACGTTAGCTACTAAGTAATCAAATACTGGCTGCTCTGCTGCCTGAGACTCCTGTGGCTGCATTGAGATAGCTGCTGTAGGACAAACTGTGATACACTCACCACATCCCATACAGTCAAGTGGAGATACGCTCATTGTATACTTGTAAGCGCCTGCCTTTGGCTTCATATCAGCAACCTTCATGTTGTCAGGAGCTGCCTTTACTTCGTCATCTGTAAGTAAGAATGGACGAATTGTAGCGTGAGAACATACAAATGCACAGTTGTTACACTGGATACACTTCTCTGGATCCCACTGTGGAACTGTAACGGCTGTTCCTCTCTTCTCGTATGCAGAAGCACCTGTTACATACTGTCCGTCTGCCTTGTCAGCGAATGCTGAAACCGGAAGGCTGTCTCCATCCATCTTAGCGATTGGATCAAGGAGCTCGTTAACAAGCTTAACAACCTCTGGACGTCCTGTGCGCTCTGCCTTAGGAGCATCTGCCTCAGGATTCTTCCAAGACTCTGGTACCTCTACCTTATGTACAGCGTCAACACCGGCATCGATAGCCTTGTAGTTCATCTCTACTACTGCGTCACCCTTCTTTGAGTATGACTTCTTAGCAGCTGCTTTCATGTACTCTACAGCCTTATCGATAGGCATTACATCTGCAAGCTTGAAGAATGCAGACTGGAGAATTGTGTTAGTTCTCTTACCCATTCCGATCTCGATAGCCTTGTCGATAGCGTTGATTGTGTAAAGCTGAATGTTGTTGTCAGCGATATATTTCTTAGCGTCAGCGTTGAGGTGATGAGCAAGCTCTTCATCTGACCACTGGCAGTTGATCATGAATACTCCGCCCGGCTTAACATCCTGAACCATCTTCATGCCCTGGATAACATATGCAGGGTTGTGGCATGCTACGAAGTCTGCCTGGTTGATGTAGTATGGGCTTCTGATTGGGTTGTCACCAAATCTCAAGTGAGAAATTGTAACACCACCAGTCTTCTTTGAGTCATACTGGAAGTATGCCTGGATGTATTTGTCTGTGTGGTCACCGATGATCTTTGTAGAGTTCTTGTTAGCACCTACAGTACCATCTCCGCCGAGACCCCAGAACTTGCACTCTTTTGTACCAGGTGCAGATGTGATAGGAGCTGGCTTAACCTCTGGAAGTGAAAGATTTGTAACATCATCCACGATTCCAATTGTAAATCTGTGTTTAGGAGCATCCTTCTCAAGCTCTGTATATACAGCAAATACTGAAGAAGGTGGTGTATCCTTAGATCCTAATCCGTAACGTCCGCCTACTAATACAACATCGTTCATTCCTGCTTCACGAAGTGTTGTAGCAACGTCTAAGTATAATGGCTCACCAAGTGATCCTGGCTCTTTTGTACGGTCTAATACAGCGATCTTCTTTGCTGTCTTTGGAATAGCATTAAGAAGAGCCTCTGAAGACCATGGACGGTAAAGACGTACCTTAATAAGTCCGACTTTCTCTCCCTTTGCTGTTAAGTAATCAATTACTTCCTCAGCTACATCATTGATAGAACCCATAGCGATGATTACACGATCTGCGTCAGGTGCTCCGTAGTAGTTGAATAATTTGTAATCTGTACCAAGCTTAGCATTAACCTTGTCCATGTACTTCTCAACAACTGCTGGAAGCTCATCATAGAACTTGTTACATGCCTCTCTATGCTGGAAGAAGATATCTCCGTTCTCGTGTGATCCACGAGCTGCTGGATGCTCTGGGTTAAGAGCGTGTGCTCTGAATTCTGCAACTGCATCCATTGGACACATCTCTTTGAGATCTTCATAATCCCACTTCTCGATCTTCTGAATCTCATGAGAAGTACGGAATCCATCGAAGAAGTTGATGAATGGAACCTTTCCCTCAAGTGCTGCACAGTGTGCAACCGGTGAAAGATCCATAACCTCCTGTGGATTTGTCTCACAAAGCATTGCGAAACCAGTCTGACGACAAGCATATACATCACTGTGATCACCGAAAATATTCAGTGCATGTGAAGATACTGTACGAGCTGATACGTCAAATACGCAAGGAAGATTCTCACCTGCGATTTTGTACATATTAGGGATCATAAGTAAAAGTCCCTGTGAAGCTGTAAATGTTGTAGTAAGTGCACCAGCTGCAAGAGATCCGTGAACTGTACCAGCGGCACCTGCCTCAGACTCCATCTCAACTACCTTTACAGTGCTTCCGAAAATGTTCTTCTGTCCTGCTGCTGACCACTGATCAACTGTATCAGCCATTGGGCTAGAAGGTGTGATAGGATAGATTCCGGCAACCTCTGTGTAGGCATATGCTACATGAGCGGCAGCGGTATTTCCATCCATCGACTGTTTTGCTCTAGACATGATATTTCCTCCTGTAAAATAAATGTTCAATTATAGACATGAATCAGAATGTCTCTACATAATAGTTTAGTTTGTGCGCTGCAAAAAATCAAGTTTTTTTAGCAATACATTGTACAAAAACCCTAAAATATTTATTAACAAGGTAAAATTTATGTACAAAAGGGCACAATGGCTATAAATCGCCTGTAAAACACTTGCAAAATACTGGTTTTACGTTAAAATAGAAACGATATGTTACAGAAACGAACAGGTTATTAAATAGGAAAGGATTGAATAAAGACAAAATGATTAGTGCAAACAATATTACATTAAGAATTGGTAAAAAAGCTTTATTTGAGGATGTCAACATAAAATTCACAGAGGGAAACTGCTACGGACTTATTGGTGCAAACGGTGCCGGCAAGTCTACATTTTTAAAGATTCTCTCAGGACAGCTTGAGCCTACAAACGGTGATATCGCAATCACTCCGGGACAGAGACTGTCATTCTTACAGCAGGATCACTTCAAGTACGATGAGTTTACAGTACTTGATACGGTTATCATGGGTAATAAGCGTCTCTATGATATCATGAAGGAGAAGGAAGCCATCTATATGAAGGAGGATTTCTCAGACGAGGACGGAATCCGTGCCAGCGAGCTTGAGGCTGAGTTTGCCGATATGGACGGCTGGAATGCTGAGTCGGATGCAGCTACTCTCTTAAACGGTCTCGGTGTACCTACTGAGGATCACTACACTCTGATGGCAGATCTGCCGGGTGCAGTAAAGGTCAAGGTGCTTCTCGCTCAGGCACTGTTTGGAAATCCTGACATACTGCTTCTCGATGAGCCTACCAACCACTTAGACCTCGATGCCATCTCATGGCTTGAGGAATTCCTCATCAATTTCGAGAACACGGTCATCGTTGTATCCCATGACAGATACTTCCTCAACAAGGTCTGCACGAACATCGCCGACATGGATTACGGTAAGATCCAGCTCTACGCAGGAAACTATGATTTCTGGTATGAATCAAGCCAGCTTATTGTCCGTCAGATGAAGGAAGCAAACAAAAAGAAAGAGGAAAAAATCAAGGAGCTGCAGGAATTTATCCAGCGTTTCTCTGCAAATGCCTCTAAATCAAAGCAGGCTACATCAAGAAAGCGTGCCCTCGAAAAAATCCAGCTTGATGAAATACGTCCATCAAGCCGTAAATACCCATACATTGATTTCCGTCCTGAGCGTGAAATTGGAAACGATGTGCTCTTTGTCGAGGGTATTTCAAAAACCATCGACGGTGTAAAGGTACTTGACAATATCTCATTCACGGTCAACCACGATGACAAAATTGCATTTGTCGGTGGAAACGAGCTTGCAAAAACAACTCTGTTTAAAATCCTTGCCGGAGAGCTTGAGCCTGACGAGGGCTCATATAAATGGGGTGTCACAACCAGCCAGTCATACTTTCCAAAGGACAATACCACAATCTTTGATACTGATGAGCTCATCGTCGACTGGCTCACACAGTACTCAGAAATCAAGGACGCCACATATGTGCGAGGTTTCCTTGGCCGTATGCTCTTTGCCGGTGAGGATGGAGTAAAGAAAATGCGTGTACTCTCCGGAGGAGAAAAGGTTCGTGTACTGCTCTCCCGCATGATGATCATGGGAAGCAATGTACTCATGTTCGATGAGCCTACAGACCACCTCGACATGGAGTCAATAACAGCATTAAACAACGGAATGATAAAATTCCCGGGAGTTATCCTCTTTGCCTGCCGTGACCACCAGGTAGTCCAGACAACCGCCAACCGAATCATAGAATTCCTGCCAAACGGTTCAATGATCGACAAGATCACAACCTACGACGAATATCTTGAGAGCGATGAGATGGCACGTAAGCGTCAGGTCTACTCAATGAGCGAGGACGATGAAAAAGACAACTAAACGCTAATTAATTAAAAAGAAGCATCCCAATCCGGGATGCTTCTTTTATTAAGCCGTAAAGTGAGGTGGGTGATTCCTGCCTGTCTTTGACTATAAAAACATATTATAATTATATCCACTGTTATAGGCCTGTGTATACCTTCCATTGGCGCCATACGTGTTAGTCTTTTCTGCCTCATTCTTTGCGGCATACTCAAGCATTGAAGCCTTGCTCGCCACTGCGTAAGCATAAGAGCCATTCCCCTTAAAAAGTGCATCAACCTTGGTCGAATCAGCCTTTTTAAAGGTATCCTCGTCGACAGACAGCTTGCCGGACTTGGAATCCACTGTGATACCCACCTTCGCAAGCGACTTTGAATTGATATCTGTAAGTGACTTCATAGACTCAAGATTTCTCGAAATCTGCTTTGTCTCGGAATCATCCGCGGCATTAATGAGGCTGTTGTAATCAGACACAAAAGCTGACACCTTCTTGTACGTAGCATCTGTATCGTCCTTGCGGCTGTTTTTGTAAAGAGCCTGCGCCGACTTTACCATGTCCTCTGACTCCGACTCAATGGACGCAAGTGTCTTCGCTGAATCCTTAGATGTAGAAACAGATGATGAGACAAGAGACTGAGCCTTTGAATTAAGGTTATTTCCATAATATGACTTGAGAAGCTTAAAATAGCTGCCACTTCTAATGCCGCTATATGTAGTCATATCCATATTGGCAATAAAAGACGATGCTGCATTGCTGCTTCTACTGCTGCTAAAGCCGGAAAACAATGTGGATATGGATGACGAATCCCACATTCCTATTCCTCTCATAATATCACTCCTTTGATAATCATGTAATCCGTTACCTTCTATATATTTTTAATATAGACGCTTTTCCAATTTATGTCAAGATAATATCTGCCGCTATTACCCAGCCCGGTATTACTAACATATGAGCCGGTATTGTCGTCCTTTATATATCCTCTATCTGCCAGTCAACAGGCTCCACTCCATGCTCCTTAAGAAAATCATTGGCTTTACTAAAATGCTTACAGCCAAAAAAACCTCTGTATGCCGACAGCGGGCTTGGATGCGGTGCTGTCAATATCAGATGTTTTGGATTTGTAAGCATAGGAATCTTCGACTGCGCCGGACGTCCCCAAAGCATATATACTATAGGTCTGTCCTGCTCATTTACAGCCTCTATGATTGCATCCGTGAACTTCTCCCAGCCGTGTCCCTGATGCGAGTTGGCCTGATGAGCCCTGACGGTGAGCACCGTATTCAATAGCAAAACTCCCTGATCAGCCCATTTCTTCAGGTATCCGTTATTGGGGATATCACACCCTAAATCGTCGTGCAGTTCCTTGTAGATATTCTGCAGTGATGGTGGAATATCCTTCTGAGACGGAAGCACTGAAAACGACAATCCATGCGCCTGATTGACATTGTGGTACGGATCCTGTCCGAGGATGAGCACCTTCACCTTGTCAAGTGGCGTAAAATGCATGGCATTAAATATGTCATCTGCCGGAGGATATACCACATGTGTGGCATATTCATCTCTTACAAAATTGTACAAATCCCTGTAATACGGTTTTTTAAACTCGGCTCCCACAGCCTTTGCCCACTCGCCGTCAAGCATACTCATAATCTTTATCTCCCGCCTATCTTCTGACCGACACACCTTTATCTGCCAGATAATTCTTTAAATCCATAATTTCAAGCTCCTTGTAGTGGAAAAGTGAAGCTGCAAGCGCTGCGTCCGCTTTTCCTTCTGTCAGAGCCTCGTAAAAATGCTCCTTTGTGCCTGCACCACCCGATGCGATAACTGGAACAGAAACATTATCGGCAATAAGCCTTGTAAGCTCGATATCGTAGCCATCCTTTGTGCCGTCACAATCCATGCTTGTAAGAAGTATCTCTCCCGCTCCAAGCTCATTTGCCTTAACAGCCCATTCAATGGCATCAAGACCTGTATCTATGCGTCCTCCGTTCTTGTATACATTCCAGCCGCTTCCATCAGCACGACGTCTTGCATCGATTGCCACAACCACACACTGACTGCCAAACTTGTCAGCCGCATCACTTATGAGCCGAGGGGTATTTATAGCACTTGAATTTATTGAAATCTTGTCCGCACCCTCTCTAAGCAGTGCCTTAAAATCATCGACTGTTCTGATGCCACCGCCCACCGTGAACGGTATAAACACCTTTTCAGCGACCTTTCTGACCATATCCACAACAGTATTTCTGTTGTCGCTTGACGCCGTAATATCCAGAAAAACCACCTCATCTGCACCTGCCTTATCATAAGCAGCCGCAATCTCAACCGGGTCACCTGCATCTCTTAAATTGACAAAGTTTATGCCCTTCACAACACGTCCGTTATTCACATCCAGACATGGGATTATTCTCTTCGTAAACATATTATGCCTCACCTATCCCTGCAAAATTTTTAAGTATCGAAAGTCCGACTGTGCTGCTCTTTTCCGGATGGAACTGGCAGGCGAACACATTGTTTTTCTCTACAGACGCATGAATGTGTGTGCTGTACTCTGTCGTTGCTGTGACAATTGCTTCATCAGCGGCTTTCAGATAGTACGAATGCACAAAATATACATACGGATGCTCTGAAAGACCTTTAAACAGCCTTCCATTGTTCTGTAAATCAAGTGAATTCCAGCCTATGTGAGGTATTTTAAGTCCTTCCTTATCTGGTATGCGAAGTATCTGTCCGTCAAGCACATGAAGCCCCTCAACGCCCTGACTCTCATCGCTTCCCTCAAATAATAGCTGAAGTCCCAGGCATATGCCAAGAAATGGCTTGTCCATGTCACAAACCTCGTGAATCACCTTGTCCAGCTCGTATTTTTTAAGCGAATTCATTGCATCTCCAAAAGCTCCGACTCCGGGAAGTATTACCTTATCGGCATTTAAAATCTCATGCCTGTCTCTGGTCACAATACTCTCCTCGCCTATAGCTGTAAGAGCCTTTTCCACACTTCGCAGGTTGCCTGCTCCATAATCGATGATTGCAATCATATCATTTTGTCTCCTCTTTAATGCCTAATTCATTTAATTTCTGTGTCAGTGCCAGTGTATAGTCATCTCTATCATCTATATTATATAGAGCAATGGCATCATCATATGATAAGCCATACTGACTGCTCAGGGTATCAGAAATAATGTTTTTAAGCTGCTCAAGCTGCAGCTCACATCCGTATTCCTTTGCATTGTCTGCATTTACAGCACATCGTCCTGCCGCACATACTAAGGAATCCGCTGCCATGGTTACATAGCCTGAATCGCTAAAGCTCTTATAGGCATCATACTTACCTGACACTGATGCAAGCACCGACAGCTTATTGTACAACTGCTTATCGTCACCCGAAAGCTTCAAGCCGCTCAGCCTGCTGTAGGCCTTTGTATACAGTTCTATTGAATCAGCTTTATTCTGTCCCAGATCAGCTATTGCCTGATTGTACGTATTCTGAGCATCAGTCACTTTGGAGTTGTTTCCGAGCAAAAAGGTGCATATGAGAACAAACACAACTATCGACATAACAAATACCCAGATTACTATAACAGGTCCCTTAGGAAGCTTAGGTCCCTTCTCCCATCCAATGCGTTCCTTCTTTTCCTTTGGAGCCTTTGGCTTTTTTTCTTTTTTAGGTTTTTTTGGCTTCTTTTCTTTTTTAGGCTTTTTGCCCTTCTTTGGCTTATCTGTGGCTTCGTTTAGCTCTCCGTCAGCATCCAGCGCTTCAAGTATCTGCTTATTCTCATCTGAGAGTGTCTTTGCGTCAGTTTCTGCACCTTCTGCTGTGCTCTGTATATCTGTGACATCATCTGACTGCGGCTCTTTTGTAAAAAATGATATTATTCTTTTTAAAAGGCTCTTTTTTTCAGTATCTTGTGCATCAACTGCTGCATCAGCCGTCTCGTGCACTTTCATCTGGCTACTTGCATAATCATCTATATCAGCCCCTGTCTCACCGGTTTTTCCTTCAAGCAGATCACCGATATTATCCAGACCATCACTACCCAGTATGTCAAGTATATCCTTTGATGCATTTCCTGCCAAATCCGGCTCTCCTATTTCTTCAACCATCTGAGGTTCATTTGTTATTATACTCTCCGGAGTCTCCTCCTGTTTGGGATTCTCAGCCATTTCCGGCATGTTTGCATCCATCATCTCTATCCCAGAATCTGCCGGTGTAAAATTAAATACCGCATCGCTTAGATTATTGTCTGCTTTGTTTTCCTGTTTATCTCCCTGAGTCTCCTGTTCCTTCATCCTGCGGTCAAACTCAGTGAGCATATCATCAAGTGAAGCATCCTTGTCATCAGGAGCCGGAGTCTGTACATTAAGAGCCTGACCCTTGGCCTGCTCATTTTCCCTCTCAAGTTCCTTTTCAAAGTTCGACAGATACTCATCATATGTCTCATTTTCAAGCTCGTCCTCAAACTTTTTGAGGAATTCATCCTGATCAGCCCCAGACATCTTCGTATCTGTATCCTGCAGCTTATTCATTGAATCCAGCAAATTGTCCAGATAGTTTTCTGTCGATTTATCGCTCATTAGTATTCTCCATCTATAATCCATTAAAGGGTGCAGCTAAACAAGCCACACCCCTTGTATCTAAATATATTATGCTTTATCAATCAGCTTGTCAATCGCCTCTACAAGCTTTCCGATTTCAGGCTTTGTAAGCTGTGCGTCTGCTCCAAGCTGTTCACCCTTTTTCCTCATCTCTTCATTTACCAGTGAAGAGAATATGATAACCGGTATATCTCTAAGCTCTGCATCTGATTTTACAAGCTTTGTGAGTCTGTGTCCATCCATGAGTGGCATCTCAATATCAGTTATAATGCAGTCAAGATGCTTTGTAATATCGCCCTTTGCCTGCATAGCCTCTATCACATCCCATGCCTCCTGACCATTCTCTTCCACTATGAGATTGGTATATCCCGACTTCTTAAGGCACTCGGTGATGAGCTTTGACAATAAAGCCGAATCCTCTGCGATAAGAATTGTAGCATCACTCCTATCTCTTGCCTCCATCTCATCGATATCATTAACCCTAAGTCCTGTCTGTGGACTAATAGAAGCAACTATAGCCTCAAAATCAAGGATAACTATAAGCCTGTCATCCATTTTGATAACACCTGTAGCAGTGCTGCCATGCTCGCTCGTCAGTGTCTCGTCAGGCTTTATGATATTCTCCCACGATACGCGGTGTATACCGATAACCTGATCTACATGAAATGCCACATTGAGTTTGTTAAAATTCGTAATGATAAATAAGCCCTTTTCATCCGTCTGTGGCAGATTAAGACAATTCTTTAAATTGATAACCGTAATCATTGTGTCACGTGGCATAAATATTCCCTCAACACTCGGATGAGTATTCGGAACAGGAGTGACCGGCATATATTGCAAAATCTCTCTGATCTTTGCGACATTGATTCCGTAGTGATTGTCTCCCAACGTGAATTCAAGCACTTCAAGCTCGTTTGTTCCTGACTCCAATAATATGTTCGTATCCATAATACAACCTCCACCTCTTAGTAATCTAAGTATATCATATGTTTTATAATTCAATCAAACTTTTTTCGTTATCTTTTATAACCGACATCTTGATATTGTCACATGCCGTACCCTGAGGTATCTTGAAAAGCAGCACCACATCAACCGCATCGTGCGCCTTTACGGTTCCCTGAAAAGTATTAAGGGAATATGTAAGGAATGTGCCCTCAGCCGTGTATTCCTTTCCATCGGGGAAAGTTGCTTTATATGTCCTGGCATTGCCAAACATATCAACATTTATATCCTCGTCTGTCGGATTTTTAAGAGTGAATTTCATAACCGCAAAAGTATTACCGCTTCCTGCCGTTATAGAATAGTATGAGCCCTCATTGTACACATCTGACTCGTTTACTCCATCATATGTAATTTCAAGGCTGCCGTAGCCTGTTGCCTCGGCAAGTGACACCTTCTTTTCCTGCGTGGCAGAAGGCTCTTTCTGCGAATTGCTGCTCTTATCATTTCCAGCTTCAGATGTCTTATTATCCTGCGAAAGTGAATTATCAGGTGACGCCTCGTCCACTTTCTCAGTGTCGTCAGCATCCTCCATATCCCCACGTTTCTCCGTAGCGTTAGTCATGCCATCCTGCTGGTATATATTGTGTTTTGCAACAACATATGCTGAATAATTAGCGATAAGGCCTTGTTCCGCATCAGTCATATCATATAATTTTGTTCCGCAGCCTGTCAGCGTTATAATTGCTGTAAATGCCACAGCTGCCATTTTTATATTTCTTCCCATCATTGCAATAAACCCGTTCTTATTCTATGACTTTTATCCTAATAATATATATAGTAACACATTTATTGATTGTTTGCAATAAATAACTCAAGTTCAAACCAGAATTCTACACCATCCTTGTGATTTATGACACCATACCCTCTGTGATGCAGTTCCATAATGGCCTTTACTATAGACAGTCCTATGCCGCTTCCGCCATATTCCCTTGTTCTGGCCTTGTCCACCTTATAAAACTTATTCCATATATTTTCTATATCCTTATCAGGTATCGGCTCTCCCGTGTTAAACACGCTGACCCTCACACGGTCGCTGTACATGCTGTATGATACAGTGATAGTACCACCTCTTGTGCAGTGATTTATCGCATTGCTGATATAGTTTGTCACAACCTCTTCAATCTTGTATATATCACCGCTCACATATACGGAATCGGTGCGGTCAAACTCAATTGCAGCCTCATTTTTCTGTGCCAGAAGCCTAGATGAATCTATAACCCCTCTGACAAGTGGTGTCAGATCAAACCTCGTCATCTCAAGCACATCACTGCCATCCTCCAGATGATTGAGAGATAAAAGCTTCATAACCATGCGGTTCATCTTGTCAGTCTCGTCCATGATGACATCACAGTAGAAGTTACGGCTCTCATCATCGTCATTTACGACCTCTTTGAGCCCCTCAGCATAGCCTGAGATCAGAGCAAGCGGAGTTTTTAACTCATGTGACACATTTGACAAAAACTCCTTTCTCATCTCATCAATCTCTTCTTTTTTCTTTATATCACGCTGTAATTCATTGTTTGCCACCTTTAGTCTTGTGATGGTCTGCTCAAGTGTCTGCGACAGCTCATTCATATGCTCACCAAGCACATAAAGCTCCTTTGCACTGTTTTCCGTATCAATGTACTTCGCATCAAAATCAAGCTTCGCCATCCTTGTCGACAGCTCAGTCATATTTCTTATCGGCCTGGTCATGTTGCGAGCAACAATATATGCCATAAACACTCCCACAACAATAGCAGCCACTGTGCCTATTGCAAAAAAGCGGTTCGATATGGACACGCTCTCCTTAATGCTCTCAAGCGGTGTCTTCATGTATACAAAGTTACCGTCAATCAGTCTGTTATTTATGATGATATACTCTGTCCCCAGCCTTTTATCCTTCTGCCTTGTCATATTCAGGTTGTTGTAGTCTGCCGAATACGACGACATGCTTGCCTCCAAAAGCAGCTGGAATATTTCCTGATTGTCAGTGGTTCCCTCAATGATGACCTTACCGTATTTGTTGAACACAACCGCATCTATATTGGCGCCAACGCATTTCTTTTCAAATGCTACAGCAAACGTATCATCTGAAAGTTTATCATTTTTTGCAGCCAGGTCCACCATTTTGTATACCGCAAGCATCTCTTTTTCCTTGTTATATACATAATACTTTTCCAGCAGTGTGTTATTAGCCATCCAGAACACGCCTACTATCAGAAGTACAATGAATGAAATCACAAACGTAAGCTGCGTGGATAGCGTTTTTTTCTTTTTCATGGTGACACCTCTTATCCCGAATCCATTAGTCCTAAGCTTAACACTTACTGTATCTCGAACTTATATCCCACACCCCAGACAGTCTTTATATAGTCGCCTTTAGCGCCCATCTTGCTTCTTAATTTCTTCACATGTGTATCAATAGTCCTCGCATCGCCAAAATAATCATAGCTCCACACACTGTCAAGTATGCGCTCCCTGGTAAGAGCAATCCCCTGATTGCTCATAAAGTAATCCAAAAGCTCAAATTCCTTTACCGAAAGTTCAATATTCCTGCCATCAATAGCTACAGTGTGCGCCGTCTTGTCCATAACAATACCACCGGCCTCGCTTATTACTGCCTCCTTGCCCAGTTTATTCGCCCTGCGAAGGAGAGCATTTACCCTGGCCACCAGTATCTTTGGAGAAAATGGCTTTGAAATGTACTCATCAGCACCAATGTCAAAGCCGTTTAATTCATCACGCTCATCGCCCTTAGCTGTAAGCATAATAATCGGCACCTTTGAAGTCTGTCTGATTTCACGGCATACCTCAAAGCCATTTATCCTTGGCATCATTATATCGAGCACCAGCAGTGCTATGTCCTTCTGCTGATAAAATATATCAAGTGCCTCCTCGCCGTCTCCGGCCTCAAGTACCTCGTACCCTTCCCTTGCAAGGAAATCATGCACGAGCTTTCTCATCCTGCTCTCGTCATCTACCACCAGTATCTTTATTTTGTCCACTCTGTTGCATCCTGCCTTTCATCCAGTGCTTTTTCCCTCTCTTCTACTGCTTTTTCCCTTTTTTCAAGCTCCTTCTGCCAGTTTTCATATTTGTCTATCAGCTCATTCTCGTAGTCCACCACATACGGACTGTGTCCACTCACATATGTGATGCCAAACATAGTTACTATGGCAGCCGATAATACAATAGTAAAAAACAATGCCACATGGAACTTTTTCTTATAGCCTTCCGTCTGTTTTTTTACCTCGACAACCGCTTTTTTATCCTCAGGAATATAAATCGGACGGATATCCTCATTCTTGATATATGGGATTGTATGCAGATATTCCTGCAGTTCAACAAGAAACGATAGCCCTACAGGAGTAAAAAAATACCCCGGCTTGTTAAGCCTTAAATACAGCTTGTATACCGTATCCGGGTCAGACATATCAGTCTGATCCTTTATATATCGTATTCCGTCACTTTCTTTTTTAGCCTGCCTTGCCTCTTCCTTTGTCTGAAACTCAAACCCATCAACTACATACATCATATTCCCTCTTTCTAATCATCGCGCTCTGCAATCTCACCCGAACGATATGCCGCAATGAGATGCTTTAGATCAGCTATCTTTTCCTTCATCTTTATTCCGGCATCCGTATCTCCGACAAGTATTCTCTTATCAAGTACCTCTACAGCCTCACGCCTTGATACGATATCCCTCTCATCCCTTACTGCCGTCTCCGGTGATTCAAACGGCTCATGTGCTGTCAATGTCAGCCCATATGAATTGTAAATCAGGGTATATCCCGCGATGCCTGTCCGCCTGCGGTACGCCTTTGAAAAACCACCATCTATGACTATCACTCTTCCGTCGCACTTCACAGGGCTTTCACCTCTTAATCTGTGAACAGGAACATGTCCGTTTATGATATGGTCTCTTTTATCATGCAAACCAAACTCCTCGAGTATACGCTGCGCACACTCAGGTTTGTTTATATAGTCATAATAAAAGTTTTTCTTTTCTATTTGCATGTCATCGTCATCTATAAAATATCTCTCAAACGTAGCCATCTTATTTCTGCCATAAAGCGGAGAATATGGTGCTGTCCATATGTACCACATGATATCGCTGCCCTTTTGTCTTTCCAGCCTGTCATCCGAGAAAAAAGCCTTTCTGACGTAAGTCTCCAGTATATCAAACAAAGCCTTGCCACTATACTCTTTACCGTAGATATTTACCTTTGCGAAGCTTCCGTCCTCCTCCATAGGGATGCAGCCGTGGAAAAGCAGATTGCCATTATATACCTTGTACATGCTGCCTTTTTTAAGCAGCAGCCCAACGTGGTTTTTAAGCTTCTCGCAATGAATAAACGAGCTCCTGAGCCTCTGTATGACTTCCTCTTCCCCCTCTGTCAGCCTGTAAGGATCAGCCGGGTCAATTGTCGGAAAGCTTGTATCAAGAAGCTTATAAGTTCTGCCCTCAAGCTCTATAGTGCCCTGTTCATAATCAATATGTTCCAAAAGCAATCGTTCCTTCATGCCATACTCAGGCCACTTCTTAATGAGCTGTCCCTCCAGCTTGAAACGTATGATGGCAATGGCCTTGTGCATCTTCTTTATCAGATCACTCTCCATATTATCTGCGCCACTTGGAGCCACCTTAAACACAAATCTGGTGCATGGGTCATCCTTGTAAGCCTTCAGTGCAAACGTAGCAAGCGGAAGCATATTTATGCCATAGCCCTCCTCGACCACGTCCAGATTACCATATCTGATACTGTTTCTGACAACAGTTGCAATACATGCAGGATTTCCTGCTGCTGCCCCCATCCAGATAATATCGTGATTGCCCCACTGTATATCCAGCGAGTGATATCTGCACAGCCTGTCCATTATCAGATGTGGCCCCGCTCCCCTGTCATATATATCACCAAGCACATGCAGATGGTCAACAGCAAGTCTCTGAATAAGCTCTGAAAGCACCACTATAAACTCCTCCGCAGTGCCCAGCTCCACTGTTGTATTGATGATTGACTCGTAGTAAGCCTCCTTGTTTAACACCTCCGGCTTTTCTGTGATGAGCTCCTCTATAACATATGCATACTCCTCCGGCAAAGCTTTTCTCACCTTGGAGCGCGTATACTTTGATGAAACGGTCTTGCACACCTCTATCAGCTTATAAAGAGTCGTCTTATACCACGAATCCATATCCGGCTCGTCCTGCTTAATAAGCTCCATCTTTTCCCTTGGGTAGTAGATGAGTGTTGCAAGCGCAGCCTTGTCAGCCTTGTTCATCGCCAGACCAAATACATCATCTATCTTCTTTCTTACAGCCCCAGAACCATTTTTCAGCACATGGGAAAAGGCTTCATACTCACCATGCACATCAGATACAAAGTGCTCTGTGCCCTTTGGCAGGTTTAAAATAGCCTGCAGATTAATAATCTCAGATGATGCCTTGCCTATTGTCGGATACATCTCCGACAGCTGTTCCAAATAATGTAAGTGTTCTTTATCAATTGCTATATCATTCATTTATATCTAGACCTCGTAATACTGATTCATCACCTTATTTATTTCCTTTTCAAGCTTACAGCCCGTGTATACACACTTCATAATGCACTTTCTGATTGGCTCCTCAAAATTAGTACCCTCGCACTTATCCAAAACTCCCTGCAATGTAAGCTGTACAAGTATACTCTCCCCTGTCTGCGGATCTGTGGCTATGTTTTCGTACACCTTCTTGTAGTATTTATCACTCACTACCGGGTACTCAGTCAGCGCCATTTCCCGCCACTTTCTGAAACTTAGCGACATATATTCACCTACTCTTTTGTATATAATAAAACATTGTACCAATTAGCGGTGTTCTAATCAATGCCTCAGACACATTTATTTCAAAAAAGTTTTTTGATATTTATTATAAATAAAGCTGCATTTGTTTAAATAAAAAAAGTGTAAGCTGCATTCAGCTTACACTAATTAAGTTTCAGGACACCTCCCTTTTTATATAACAAACATTCTAATTTGACAGTAATTGACGTTTCTTATATATTTATTTATGTTTCAACAATAACCATTATAGTGTATTGCGCATGTCAATACTTGACCAAATTTGGAGTTTATTTTTTTAAAAAGAAGGGAGATTAGCTCATAAATGAACCGACTTGAAATAGTAAATAACATATCTACAAATATTGAGCGCGAACGCATAAAGCTTGGTATGTCCCAGGCACAGTTTGCAAAAGCACTTGATATGTCACTCTCCACCTACAAGCGAATAGCAAACGGAGAATCCTCTCGTATAGACATCTACACCGCTTACCTGATATACAAGCTGACAGGACGATTTTCCTGCGAACTAACAGGCTTCAATGATGATGTAATAAACCTTGTAAAGCGCATCAAAAAGCTTTCCAAAAGCCAGCGCATACTTATAAACTCGATTATAGACACTGAGCTTGCGCTGTCTGCCTACAAGGATGAAAGCAGTCATACGGAGGATCTGATTTCCGTCCTCATCCCGACAGGCAATATGACCGACGGCATGATTTTGGACTCCTACAATGTCGAAAAGCTTGATGTTTCAAATTACAGAAAAGCCTTCGGTGATGCCCTTCACATCGGAATCCGCATCACAAGCAATCATCTACATCCTGTATATAATAAAGGCGATATACTTCTAATCAGTCGAAACCCAATCCGCGACGGCGATACCGGTATCTTTATCAACGCACAGAACAAACGTGCATACATCAGAAAACTCCACCAGAAAAACCCATGTGAGCTCACACCAATCAACAATTACGGTGAGACCTTTTATGTCGACAGCGATAATGTTGATGATATGAGCAAATGGATAAAATTCGGACACGTGCTCTGCAAGGTGCGCTAGCAGATTACTCTGTTATTTTAATATCATCAAAGCAGTCAAAGGTTGCAAAGTAGTCTGCCGGAGTTTCTGCTCTTCTGATGAGTTTTGCCTCTCCATTGCTTTCGAGCAATATCTCTGCTGAGCGAAGTCGTCCGTTGTAATTGTAGCCCATTGAGAAGCCGTGTGCTCCTGTATCATGGATTACCAGATAGTCTCCCATATCAATCTTCGGAAGCTGTCTGTCAATTGCAAACTTGTCACAGTTCTCACAGAGTGAGCCTACCACATCATATGTATGGTCACAAGGTGCATCCTCCTTGCCGAGCACTGTGATATGATGGTATGAGCCGTAAATAGCCGGTCTCATAAGGTTTGCCGCACACGCATCTACTCCTATATACTCCTTGTAGATATGCTTCTCATGGATAGCCTTTGTCACAAGACAGCCATACGGAGCCATCATAAAACGTCCCATCTCTGTGTAAATAGCCACATCGCCCATTCCTGCCGGTACCAAAACCTCATCGTACACCTTATGTACACCGGCGCCGATAACTGATATATCGTTTGGTGTCTGATCCGGCTTATAAGCCACGCCAACTCCACCTGAAAGATTTACAAATCTAATATCACATCCGGTCTCATTTTTAAGCTCAACAACCAGCTCAAAAAGCTCCTTTGCAAGCTGTGGATAATACTCGTTGGTTACTGTATTGCTTGCCAGGAATGCATGCACGCCAAAGTATTTAGCGCCTTTTGACTTAAGAATTTTGAATGCCTCAAAAAGCTGTTCCTTTGTCATTCCATACTTGGAGTCTCCCGGATTGTCCATGATACCGTTTGACAGTGTGAACACTCCGCCCGGATTATATCTGCAGCTTATTGTCTCCGGAATATGTCCGATTGTTTCCTCCAAAAAATCAATATGTGTGAAATCATCGAGATTGATGATAGCACCAAGCTTGTCTGCATATGCAAATTCCTCTGCCGGTGTATCATTTGATGAAAACATGATATGCTCTCCGTCGAAGCCGCATGACTTTGCAAGCATAAGCTCTGTGTATGATGAGCAGTCACAGCCCATGTCATAATCCTTTAAAATCTTGAGCAGGTATGGGTTTGGGGTAGCCTTTACAGCAAAATACTCTCTAAAACCCGGATTCCATGCAAATGCATCCTTTACAGCCTGCGCGTTGGCACGGATGCCAGCCTCGTCATATAAATGAAATGGTGTAGGAAATTGTTTAACAATCTCCTCTACCTGTTGTTTTGTCACAAATGGTGTCTTTTTCATGTTTATCTCCTAACTTTTACATAGTAAAGTGTACTAAAACATATGCTACAACAAAATGGGTATATTTTCAAGAATTTTTATGGTATAATTTCTCATTAGGTAAATGTCTTTACTTTTTTAAGTATAGTTGATATAACTATTCAAAACTGATATAACTATTTAAATTAAGATATAAAGGGAAACAGGAAAATGAACATTAAAGTACTTCAGTATATTGATAATACACCAAAAAATAATATAACTACCGGTCAGGCTGCTGTAACCGGTGATAACATTCCTTCCAATAGCAGCTCCGCTGTCAATAGCAACGGTGCTGATTTTGATCAGGTGCTTGACGATGCAAAAATGGCTGAAGCTGCTGTTGCCATTGACAGACTGATTGCCCAAAGCAACGGTGGCTCAGTTGATATATCGCTTGTACAGAGGTTCTTTGATCAAAATGGTATAAATATCGAGCTTTGCAGCAGTACCGCACCACAGTCTGCCGCAGTTAATAATACAGTGGCTTATTCCGGTTCTCCAGCCGGCATCAGCTCAGATACAAATACATATAATGCAGCAGCTTCCGGAGCCTCAGGAATTAGCAGCAGCTCCGTAAAACTCGAAGCTTCCGGTTTGTCATGCTCTGCCGATCTTGATGCAATTTTTAATGAGGCTGCCTCAAAATACGGTGTGGATGCCAAATTTCTTAAGGCTATCGCCAAGTGCGAGTCTGACTTCTCCACAGAGTGCACCAGCCGTTCAGGTGCCATGGGTATCATGCAGCTCATGCCACAGACTGCTGCCTCACTTGGTGTCACAAACGCCTACGACCCATACCAGAATATCATGGGTGGCGCCAGGTACATAAGCGAAAAGCTCACCCAGTATAATGGTGACAAATCACTGGCCTTAGCTGCCTACAATGCAGGCTCCGGCAACGTAGCCAAATATGGCGGCATTCCGCCATTTAAAGAAACTCAGAACTATGTAGCAAAGGTTATGGCATACTATAATTCATAATAAATTGTATTCTGACTCACATAAAATTATATTTTAATTCAAAGTGGCTTGACAAATGCTGATGTATATAGTAAACTTAGCAAGTTGATAGTTGCTGATGTGGCTCAGAGGTAGAGCACTTCCTTGGTAAGGAAGGGGTCACGGGTTCAATTCCCGTCATCAGCTTATTTAAAGAAATAGTTATTTTATATATTGAATGCCACAGACATAAAGCCTGTGGCATTCAATGTATATGAGGAAAAGCATATGCGACGTCAATTCTGTGCACATGAATAATTTTTAGTCGGAACTGAGTGTACCCCAACACATAGTTGAAATACAACAGCTCCTTTTGATGATATTATAGTAACACTTAATTGTGTCCTAAATATAGCCATGTGATAAATATTTTCTTAAATTTGGTAAATATCTACAAACAAACTCTTAATCCGGCAGAAATATTCTATATTTCAACAATATATTTCTCGTATGCATTGATAACAGTAGTTTCTCCCACCTTGTCAAGCCTGACAAACTGCCTGCCGTAACTCATATGAACATGTCCATGCACAAAATACCTTGGCTTATACTGCTCAATAAGCCTGTTAAACACATCAAAGCCTGTATGACATGTATCCTCACCATCATGCAGTCCCTTTGCCGGCGAATGGGTAACAAGCACATCAAAGCCGTTTTTACGTTTAAGCTTCCACCACAGCTTCTTAACACGCTTTGTCATCTCCTTCTGCGTATACTGATTTTCTCCCGGTTTATAGCGGTTTGAGCCTCCCAGGCCAAGAAACCGTACACCCTCATATTCGTAAATCTCATCCTCAATGCATATGCAGCCTTCCGGCGGCTTTACATTGTATTTGTCATCATGATTGCCATGCACATACAAAAGAGGGACTCCAACCATCGTTGTCAGAAAGGACAGATAGCTCGGGTTTAAGTCTCCACATGATACAATAATATCAATTCCTTTAAAATCCTCTTTCTTAAAGTATTCCCAGTACATTTTCGACTCTTCATCAGCTAAGAATAGTATCTTCATTACAGTTTATTTTCCTCTACACCCTTTAGTTCAACCACCATCTTTGCATTGTCAACAAACTCACTCATAGGCGGAATACTACCTACAACATTATCTACAAGCCAGTCCATTTTCATGATATCAGACGGTTTCATCTCGTGCTCACCTTTGTTTTTAAGCTCGCCCTTCTGATTATATATCTGTCCAAAGAACGGCACAACCTCACCCTTTGTGATATCGCTCTTTAAATGATCCGCAAGCCTTTTCACTCCATAAGGTACATGCTTTGAACAAATCAGGTCAATAACACCTGCAGACATGCCCCACCAGTAATTAAGTGCCTTAACCTGCTCCTGTCCTTCAGCCTTGTAGGAGCCTGCCAGTACGCTCTGCAAAAGCTTCTCATAAAACACTCCCCAGTTCCATATAGGCATGGCAAGGTTTAATGCCTGTCCATCCTGCAGCTTGTACAGACCAAAATATCTTGACGCGTCATTCGGAGTGATAATATCCTGATCCGACACATAATGCAGATCATTTTCTGTAAGGAATTTATTCCTGTCATAATCCTTTGTCTTTGACCATGCCAGATATACCTTTGCCCTTGGATTCACACTTGCAACTCCCAGAGCAAACGCGTTGATATTGGCAATCATGCCATATATCGGGTAGTCTGCAATATATGCAACCCTTTCATTGTCTGTGACAGCTCCTGCTATCATTCCTGCGAGAAACTTTGCCTCATACATACGTCCATAGTATGTTCTGATATAAGGATGAGGCGCATTCAGCGAACAGTTGAGTATATAAACCTCCGGATGCTCAACAGCCACCTTTAAGCTGTTTGGCATCATCTGTGGTCCCACACAAAAAACTATATCGGCACCGGACTTTATGATATCTTCAAGCACCTGCTCCACATTGTTCTCATCTACACCTGCCACATACTCTGTCTCCAGTTTGTCTGAAAAGGTTTCATCAAGATACATACGCCCAAGCTCATGCGAATACAGCCATGCAGATGTCTTTGGCTCTCTCGGATACAAAAATACCACCTTAAGCTTCTTCGGTGTCTGAGGAATCAGATAATTGAGCAGACTCTTTTTGGTCTGCACCTTTTTCGGATCCAGCACCAGATTTATCTTGTGCTTTTCCCCTTCTGCTGCAAACTCCTTCCATGTATTGATGACGTTTTTGTTGTAATCATTCTCAGACATCTCAAGCATGGCATCCATGCCAAAGACCTCCATAAATACTGTAATAGCATCACCCAGCTTAATGTCCAGCCTGTCACCACCGCGGAAATTATAGACCTTTGAAAAATCAAACATTACCTTGGCAAATTTTTCCTTGGTCTCATCATCCCATCTGCCCTCTTTTCCAACAAGCGAAAGAAGCTTATCAGCATTGCCCAGCTTCGTAAACTCCACCGAGCAAAGCCCCGTGATTTCATTGAACTTCATATACTCATAATAAAGCCTCACATCATAATCATCCGACAGCTTTGGAATCTTTCTGGTCACAATTGCAGGAATCGAAACGGCGTTGAAGTACTTGAGTACACTGACCCTCTTATTGCCCTCAAGCACATAATACCTGTTCATGTACTCAAATGCCTTGATTGGATCTCTGATTCCCTCATTCATCTGTGCATCTGACAGATTAGACCACTTCACTGCAAATTCGGTTTCCCAGTCCAATATCGGCATAAAATTTGCCGCAAATGAATATGTCCTGCCCATGGTGCTTGTTCCTACAACGAAATCCAAAGGCACCTGGACCAGCCCCATATTCTGCTCTGTCTGAATATCTGCCTCTGATAAGATTTCATCAAGCACTGGCAGATAAGGAAACTGTCCTTTAGCTATCCTTGCCCTGTATTCTTTTTTTCCCAGCTTTAATGCTTCTGAATATTCTGTTTCACCCATATTGTAATCTCCTTTTGAAACTATTTTAACATAAATTCAAAAAAATTAAACATTTCCTTTGATATTTTTAAAAACTCTGATATAATATATGTTAGGAAATAGGTACCACAGTCATATGGAGGATAAAATAATGCAAAATATATCTCGGGAAAATGCCGATATCATAGGCGAAGTAGCCAATATCTGCATAGGCAATGCAGCCACAACACTGAGCATGATTCTACAAAAACCGACAAATATTACGACTCCGATTGTAGAGGTTTTGAAAAAAGAGGATGCTCTCGATCATGATGATCGAATTTTAATTAAGGTTCCTTACACAAAAGGGCTTGACGGAACCAACCTACTTATTATAAAATTAAATGATGCATTGGTTATTGCCAATCTCATGATGGGAGGCGACGGAAGTAATGTTTCTGATATGACACTTGATGAAATCACACTTTCCGCCATATCGGAGGCTATGAACCAGATGTGTGGTACAATAGCTACATCAATGTCTTCGCTCTTAAACGAGCCAACCGACATAGGTTTTCCGCTTATCAATTCAAGTTATCAGAAGACCTTTGATATACCGGACGAGTTGTGTAACGGAACAGATATTGTCAAGGTGACATTCAGGCTGACTGTTGGAGATTTAATAGACAGTGATCTCTTACAGTTGTATCCAATAAGCATAGTAAAACAGATTATCAAACAGGAGGTTTAACAACATGGCTAGAATTTTAATAGTTGATGATGCAGCATTTATGAGAATGATGCTGAAGGATATCCTTACAAAGGGTGGATTCGAGATTGCAGGCGAGGCTGCTGACGGAAATGAGGCAGTTGCAAAGTACAATGAGCTCAAGCCTGATCTTGTAACACTTGACATCACTATGCCAAATAAGGATGGCATCCAGGCTTTAAAGGAAATTAAAGCAGCTGATCCAAACGCTACATGCGTCATGTGCTCTGCTATGGGACAGCAGTCTATGGTTATTGACGCTATCCAGTCAGGTGCCAAGGATTTCATCGTTAAGCCATTTCAGGCTGACCGTGTTATCGAGTCAATCAGAAAAGTACTTGGATAATATTTACATATAAAACAAGGTCTGTCAGTATAGCTGACAGACCTTGTTTTATTATATTTTTGTAACTGTTCAGTACCTTCACAGCTGCGCAAGACTCTCAATAGCCTTGTCATCAAGAATAACCTTTGCATGCTCCATAAGAAAAGCCCTTTTGTCAGCCCCTGCAATGATATCATCTGCATACTCATCTGCTATGACAGACATCTTTTCAAGCTCATGCTCATCATAGCCCGATAAATCCATGCTCATAAAGTACTCTCCCTCAAACTTAAAAAGCTGCGAGAATGGCATTGGCAGTCCTTTAATCATCTTTGCAAATCTGACAGCCACATCAAATTTTTCAAAAATGAACATTACAACAGACACCATATCCTGCTTTTTTGCAGTTGTCCTGCCTTTTTTATTTTTCTCATTCTCTGCAGCCTCAGCCGGCAGCGAATTAAGCAGTCCATTAACGATATCTTTAAGATGCTCCATCATGCCCTCAGTAGCAGGATGTTCAGAAAATGTCAGAGAAAGTGTGTGATCCGCCAAAAAATCTGCTCTCACAGTCTTGATCCCCGAATTAAAATCAGTTCCAAACTCTTCTGAAGCCATGTCAAATATCTGGTTCATGAATTCCTGGGTGCGCTCGCCATTGCTCATAATTTCATCCATTGTATATCCCAGATCATATATTTCTTCTTCTGAAATAACACATTTTATAGTGTGTTCACCTATTCTTGAAAACTCCATAACAAGCTTCACCTACTTTCTTTTTAGCTTTTGTCTGATACGGGATAGTGCATTGTCAATTGATTTGTCTGATTTTCCAAGCATATGCGCTATCGATGTATAATTATTTCCTTCCAGATACAATTGTAGCACTTTTTTCTCCATATTACTCAGTTTATTCCACAATTGTTCCTTAAATTCCTTAAATTTTTCCTTCTCTATGAGAAGCTGCTCAGGACTTGCAATATCATCTTGCAGCATTTCCTCAAACTCTGTACCATCACTGTCACTCTGTGAAAAGGATATATATGTGTTAAGCGGCATATGTTTCTTTCGGTTTGAAGCCTCAAGCGCCGAGCTAAGCTGCCTTGTGATGCATAGCTGTGCAAAGCTGTAGAAAGATGCTTCCTTGTCGCTCTTATAGTCTCTGACCGCTTTAAACAGGCCAATCATGCCCTCCTGAATAAGGTCATCATTCTCACCGCCTATCAGGTAGAGTGCATTCGTCTTTTTACGCACAAGCGGCTTATACTTTTCCAATATATAGTCCATGATTTCATTGTTGTCACCATGGTCATTTTTGTCATTATGAATCCTCATAATAAGCTCTTCATCCGTATATGCGCTGTAATCTTCCACTATATGCTTCCTATTCTATAAATATACAATTCATAATACACACCACTCATCCGCGACATGCAATCTACTTTCCACTCTTAAGTCTCTGTCTGACTATCTCATATGCAAGCACGCCTGTCGCAACCGATGCGTTCAGTGAGTCAATATCGCCCACCATAGGAATAGAAGCTGTCATATCACAGTTTTCCTTTACAAGCATGCTGACTCCGTCACCCTCATTGCCTATGACAAGACCTATAGGACCTGTGAGGTTTAAATCATACATGGTAGTGCCACCCATATCAGCACATACAAACCACATGCCCTTTTCCTTAAGCTCCTTTATGGTATTTGAGATATTGGTAACCTTGGCAACAGGTGTATAGTTTATCGCACCTGCAGACGTCTTTGCCACTGTAGGAGTAAGTCCCACTGCACGCCTTTTTGGTATGATGATGCCATGTGCACCCGCCTGATTTGCGGTACGGATTATTGCACCAAGATTGTGTGGATCTTCTATACCGTCAAGTATGATGATAAAAGGCGGCTCGCCCTTTCTTTCGGCATTTTCCAGTATGTCCGAAACCTCGGCATACTCATATGCTGCTGAAACTGCAATGACACCCTGATGCTTGCCTGTCTCAGACATCTGATCAAGTCTTTCCTTTGCAACATAGTTTATGATTGCATCATGCTTTCTGGCCTCTCTTGTGATTGACTTTATTGGTCCGTCCTGACAGCCGTCAAGCACAAAAAGCTTGTCTATTGTCTTTCCCGAACGGAAAGCCTCCAGCACAGCATTTCTGCCCTCTATATAATTCTCATGAAATTTTTCTTTATTGTTGTTATCCATATTTTCCTCTTATTTTGTGCTATATTTCAATTCCTAAAAGCTTCACTCCAAGCTTAGTGAGTGAAACAACCCTCTCAAAATCATCCTTCAGATAAAGATAGCCCATGACCGCCTCAAGCCCTGTAGCTTTCCTGTAATCAGCCATTGTAGCGTTTTTTGCCATGGAAGGTGACTTGGCATTGCGGCCCCTGTGATACACATCACTCTCCTCCTCTGTCAGATGAGGTAAAAGTGCCTCTATCATGAGAGCCTGTGTATGTGCCTTTACTATATTACTTGTGTGCTTATGAAGCAGATTTGCCTTTGTATTGCCCTTTCCCACCACAACTGAGCGGATGACAATATCAAATATGCCATCACCGATATATGCAAGTGTAAGCGGCGAGTATGTCCTTATATCAACATCCTTTATTCCAAACTGTTCCTTAATATATGAGTCTATCTTCATACTATACAAGCTCCCATTTTACTCCCTCTCTGGTATCCTTTATGGCAACCCCCTTTGCCAGAAGCTCATCTCTTATGGCATCGGCTGTCGCAAAATCCTTTGCCTTTTTAGCGGCTGCACGCTCTGCAATTTTATCATTGATAAATGCCTCAAGCTCACTGTCTACAGATGACGATGCCTCAAGTAAGGCCTTTCCTGATTCCCTAAGTCCCAGATCAAGTACCTGCTCAAAGTCATCGATAAGTGCAAGCTTTGTCCTGTCTGAGATATCAGCCTTAAGCACATCATACACTATGGTTATAGCCATTGATGTATTCAGATCATTTGAAACTGCATCAGTAAATTTCTTCTTAAAGTCAGCAAAAGCTGTCTCATCAATATCACCCTCATCCTTAAGCTCTGCCACACGCTTTGCAATCTTATTGTATGCCGCAACTGCATTGTCGAGCGCATCAAACGAAAACTCAAGAGGCTTTCTGTAGTGTGACTGTAAGCAGAAGAATCTGTAGGCAAGCGGATTGTAGCCCTTCTCCTGAAGCACCGAAACTGTGAGGATTGCACCCTTCGACTTGCTCATCTTGCCGGCTCTGTCATTCAAGTGATTGACATGGAACCAGTACTTGCACCAGTCGTGTCCCAGATAGCTCTCTGACTGTGCAATCTCATTGGTGTGATGTGGGAAAATATTGTCCACACCGCCACAGTGGATATCCACATACTCTCCGAGATGCTTCATGCTGATGCATGAGCACTCTATATGCCAGCCCGGATATCCGACGCCCCATGGGCTGTCCCATTTAAGAGCCTGGTCCTCAAACTTAGACTGTGTAAACCAGAGTACGAAATCATTTTTATTCTTCTTGTTTACATCCTCCTCGACATCATCTCGCACTCCAACCTGAAGCTGTTCCTTCTCTACTGCTGAAGAGAACACAAAATAATCATCAAGCTTTGATGTATCGAAATATACATTGCCTCCGGCAAAATAGGCATAGTCCTTCTCGATAAGTACCTCCACCATATGGATGAATTCCGGAATACAGTTGGTTGCAGGCTCTACGACATCAGGCATCCTGTTGTGTACAGCCGTGAAATCCTTGAAAAAGGCGTCCGTGTACTCCTTTGCCACCTCCATGACGCTCTTATGCTCACGCTTTGCGCCCTTTAACATCTTGTCCTCTCCGGTATCTCCGTCGCTTGAGAGATGTCCCACATCAGTGATATTCATGACACGCTTTACATCATAGCCCACATAGCGAAGTGCCTTCTCAAGCACATCCTCCATGATGTATGAGCGGATATTTCCGATATGTGCAAAATGGTAAACTGTAGGTCCACATGTATACATGCCGATTTTGCCGTCAACACGCGGAACAACAGTATCAATCTGTCTTGTGAGTGTATTGTAAAACTTGAAATTGTTCTCCATTATTTATATCTCCTTTTGGATGATTTATAACTATCTTTTTATTTTAGCATGTTTTCCCTATATATTCAAATCAATCGGCCTGACAGCCGTTGCAGCCGCTGCATCCGCCTCCGACCTGCATACTTGCTTCATAGAGACCTGTAAGTGAGCAGATTGCCTGTGATGCAATCCCCTCCTCGCGGCCTGTAAAACCAAGCCACTCCTCGGTCGTTGCCTTTATATTTACCTGTTCCTTTGCGATTTGCAGCGTATCAGCCACGTTCTGCTCCATCTGCTCAATATACGGACGAAGCTTCGGCTTTTGTGCAATTACTGTCGCATCTATGTTTTCTACCACATAGCCTTTTTTTGCAATGAGGTCTCTCACATGCTCCAAAAGCTTAAGACTCGAAATACCCTCATATGCCGGGTCGGTATCCGGGAAATGCTTTCCGATATCGCCAAGTGCCGCTGCACCCAAGAGTGCATCCATTATCGCATGCAACAGTACATCGGCATCCGAATGGCCTAAAAGCCCGAGTGTATGCGGAACCTTCACTCCTCCTAAAATCAAATCTCTGCCCTCAACAAGCTTGTGCACATCATAGCCCATTCCTACTCTCATATATCGTCTCTCTTTCTATCAGATACAACACCTCATGTTATTGTCAACTGTCATTGCTCTGTATTTTAGTTTTTAACTATAGTATACCTTATTTCTTCTGTTGCGCCAAGATATTATTTTCAGTAACTTTTTTCAAATAAAAGACCGCCCCGGACAAACCGGAGCGGTCTTTATTAAAATGGAAATAGTCCATTAAATGCTTATGCAAGTGCTGCAGTGATGATAGCCATTGAGTAAACCTCTCCTGCATTACATCCACGAGAAAGATCATTGATTGGAGCATTGAGTCCAAGTAAGATTGGTCCGTATGCTTCGAAGTTACCCATTCTCTGTGCGATCTTGTATCCGATGTTTCCTGCGTTGATATCAGGGAAGATAAATGTGTTTGCATGTCCTGCTACTGCTGAATCAGGGCACTTTGTACGAGCTACACGAGGTGCAACTGCTGCGTCAAACTGAAGCTCTCCCTCGATAGGAAGGCTAGGATATTTCTCCATAGCCTTGTGAGCTGCGTTTCTCATCTTGTCAACGTCCTCGCCCTTTCCTGAGCCAAGTGTTGAATAGCTTAAGAATGCAACCTTTGGATCAATACCGAAGATCTTAGCACACTCTGCTGTTTCTCCGGCGATTTCAACAAGCTCATCCTCTGTTGGATGGATATTGATAGCACAGTCACCCATTGCAAGAACCTCATTCTCACCTGTAGCAGATGGACGAACAAGGATAAAGCATGAAGAAACGATAGCGTTTCCTGGCTTTGTCTTGATAAGCTGTAATGCCGGACGTACTGTATCAGCTGTTGAGTATGTAGCTCCACCGAGAAGTGCGTCTGCGATACCCATCTTTACAAGCATTGTTCCAAAGTAGTTAGCTGATGAAAGAATTCCCTTAGCCTGCTCCGGTGTAACACCCTTGCTCTTACGAAGCTCGCAGAATAATTCAACCATCTCATCCATACGGTCAAAGTTCATAGGATCTATAATCTCTGCTCCACGGATATTGAAACCGCTCTTCTCAGCGCTTGCACTAATCTTCTCAGGATCTCCGACAAGGATAGGATGTAAGAAGTTGCTTGCAAGTAAACGCGAAGCTGCCTCAAGGATACGTGGATCCTCTCCCTCTGTGAATACGATTTTCTTTGGGTCTTTCTTTAATATTTCGATTAACTGACCAAATCCAAACATGATAATGTCTCCTTTATGTATATTATTTATTATTTAAAACTATATCTGGTTTCACACCACTGACTATAATATACTTATTTTTCTCGAATATCAATAATTGTTAAAAGGTTGTCAAGATGTTCGCGAAAAAATCCAATCCATGATATTTCATGGCACAATAAAAGGAACCGGATTAATATTTTCCGATTCCTTTTATAATGATCACTATTTATTCGTTTAAGGAGTATTTATCATACAAAACCGTTTACTCTGCAAGTGCCTTAAATGCCTCATCAAGATCCTCAATTATATCATCCACATTCTCAGTTCCGATTGAAAGACGGATTGTGTTTGGCTTGATGCCCTGATCTAAGAGTTCTGCCTCATTGCACTCTGAGTGTGTGGTAGAAGCCGGATGTATAGCAAGTGACTTAACATCAGCTACGTTTGCAAGCAGTGAGAAAAGCTCAAGGTTGTCAATAAATTTCTGCGCTTCCTTTGCTCCACCCTTAATCTCGAATGTAAATATAGAGCCGCCTCCGTTAGGGAAGTATTTCTTGTAAAGTTCCTGCTGCTCTTTATCCTCTGAAATAGATGGATGATTAACCTTCTCTACGAGTGGCTGATCCTTTAAGTACTGAACTACCTTGAGTGCATTCTCAACATGACGCTCCACACGAAGCGAAAGTGTCTCAAGTCCCTGAAGGAAGATAAATGAATGAACAGGCGAAATTGTTGCTCCTGTATCACGAAGTAAAATTGCCCTGATATATGTCGCAAATGCTGCCGGTGCGCAATCCTTTGCAAAGCTTACTCCGTGGTATGATACGTTTGGCTCTACAAGCCATGGCCATTTATCATTCTGTGTCCAGTCGAATTTACCGCTGTCAATTATAACTCCACCAATTGTTGTTCCGTGTCCACCGATGAACTTTGTTGCTGAGTGAACCACGATATCAGCACCGTACTCAATCGGACGGACAAGATATGGTGTAGCAAAGGTATTATCTACGATAAGTGGGATTCCTGCCTCATGCGCGATATTTGCAATTTTTTCGATATCTACCACCTCTGAGTTTGGATTTCCGAGTGTCTCTATTTCAATAGCTTTTGTATTCTCTTTGATTGCAGCCTTGATTCCATCATAATCGAATGGATCTACGAATGTAGCCTCAATTCCGTAATCAGGAAGTGTGTGTGCCAAGAGATTGTATGTACCGCCGTAGATATTCTTTGCTGCAACGATATGGTCACCTGCGTGTGCTACTGCCTGGAAAGCATATGTGAGTGCTGCTGCTCCGGAACCAACAGCAAGTGCTGCCACGCCACCCTCGAGTGCTGCAATTCTTCTCTCAAATACATCCTCTGTAGGGTTTGTCAGTCTGCCATAAATATTTCCTGCATCTCTGAGTCCGAATCTGTCTGCCGCATGCTCACTGTTATGGAACACATATGATGAAGTAAGGTAGATTGGAACTGCTCTCGCATCTGTAACCGGATCAGGTGTTTCCTGTCCTACATGTAACTGTAATGTCTCAAATTTTAAATTTCTGTCTGCATAATGTTTCTTGCTCATATTAATATCCTCCTATTAATGATATGTTAATGTTATTTGTTTTTAATTTTAATTCCGGGATGCTGTTCCCTTGAACTAATCATATCATATCATCTTTCTAGGAAAAGTGTTAATACTTATAACTAAGAGCTTGCTATAAACATATTTTATAACTGCATATTCTTTAAAACATCTGCAAGTTCTCTCGTAGCTGCACCAACGTCCATGTTATTTACTGCATAGTCACATATCTGGCGGTTGCGTTTCTCGGCATCTATGGACAGAATACGAAGTGTCTTTTCTTCTATTGAGTAATCCTGCTCTATGATATCCCGGATTAAAAGCTCCTTGTCACGCGCCACATACACTATAACAGTAGGAAAATGGCGCTTCATGGCAATGGCGCCGCACATGTCAAGCGGCATCACGACAAAGTGTCCCTTTTCAAGCACTGCCTCTATATCCTCCATTTTGGTGCCATATTGTATTCCGGCGTACCTTGTCTTTTCAAAGAAATCCTGTGCATTGAACTCCTCCTCCGTCAGGTATCTGTGCTTATCGCCTGGCTTGGTACAGTATGTTTTCGGATTCTCAAACTGCTCCATGGCGCACAGACTGTCTGAGAGCGCTGTTTTTCCTGAGCCTGATGGTCCGACAAGCGCCACAACTGACGGATTCTTTATATTTTTATTTCTATATAATGACGCATTTATTATCTGCTCCACGAGATATACAAACTCTGTGATATTATTGACCGATAACAGTCCTGTCATTTTTGAATTCCACGGCTTTCGCATGAGCACAGGATATGTGGCCGGTGTCTCAAGCACATTGTGTATGGCATCATCTAAAATAATATCAAACTGCACAAGATTTTTTGCATTGCCAAGTATGATATTTTCTGTCGGAAAATCAGGAAATGCCTCCATTATCTGACTCGCCCTCACTCCCATGAAGCCCGGTGCCACCGCCGTGATAAAATATACCTCTCCGATATCCATGAGCTTTCTTATCATCCGCTTTGTCTCTTCTGTAGGCTTCTGCCTCTCGTAAAGTGTATTATCCCGGTAAAATTCCTTTATGACAGAGGCTCTGCCGGTATTCTCCCAGGAATCTATATCCTCCAATTCAAGCGGTGGGGTGATATTATATTTTTTGTTTGCCATATCTATGGCTATACTGTTGAATGGGGCTGTCACATCATCCCAGTCAAGTCCTATTTTAGGTCTTATCATGCTTATCCCTTTCTGTTTCGTAACTATTTATAACAAAAAGACCTGCAACAACTGCAAGTCTTAACAAGTAGCGAGGGAGAGACTCGAACTCTCAACCTCCCGGGTATGAACCGGACGCTCTAGCCAGTTGAGCCACCTCGCCATATTTGATTGATACCTTTAAAAGGATGGGACCTACAGGGCTCGAACCTGTGACCCTCTGCTTGTAAGGCAGATGCTCTCCCAGCTGAGCTAAGATCCCGTGTCACTTCTGTTGAAGTAAAGTAGCGAGGGAGAGACTCGAACTCTCAACCTCCCGGGTATGAACCGGACGCTCTAGCCAGTTGAGCCACCTCGCCATATTTGATTGATACCTTTAAAAGGATGGGACCTACAGGGCTCGAACCTGTGACCCTCTGCTTGTAAGGCAGATGCTCTCCCAGCTGAGCTAAGATCCCATGTCGTCAACCGACTTGATTATTATATACAGTCGGCACCTTATTGTCAACAACTTTTTTCATTTTATTTAAATAATTTTAACTATTCAGAAGTCTCTCCACAAGCTTCACGCACTCTGCCGCATCCTTTGAATATCCGTCGGCTCCTATCTCGTCTGCAAAGCTTTGTGTAATGCAGGCTCCACCGATTACAACCTTGCTCTTGCAGCCCTTTTCCTTACATATTTCCACTACATCCTTCATGCGCATCATGGTGGTGGTCATAAGAGCTGACAGTCCGATAACAGCCGCATTCGTCTCAATCGCCTTGTTGACAATATCCTCACAAGGCACATCCTTTCCCATATCAATCACGTTGTAGCCATAGTTTTTAAGCATAAGCACAACAAGGTTCTTTCCTATATCATGGATATCCCCCTCCACCGTTGCAATGACAAGAGTCGGCATATCCTCCCCTGAGTCCTTCTTTTCAAGTAACGGCTCCAGATGCTCTATAGCAAGCTTCATGGTATTTGCACTGCCGATAAGCTGTGGCAGGAAATATTTCTTCTGGTTAAAAAGCTCTCCCACCTCATTAATAGCCGGAATCAGGCTGTTATTAATAATCTCGTCAGGCTTTGCACCATCAGAAAGCATTTTCTTTACTTCATCAATTATACTGCCCTTGTTTCCCTTTAAGACAGCCTGAAATACCGCATCCTTACTGCCCGCTGCGCATGTGCCGTTTGAAGCAGACGCAGCATTGTCCGACTTTTTCACAACAACAGTCTCATATTGGGCCTTTTCCTCCGCAAGCCTGCTCATGCGCTCGATGTATGCTATATCGCTGTCAGGTCTGTCGAGCAGCATATCCGATGCAAATGCAGCATTCATCAAAAGCTCCTGTGATGGATTGGCAATAGCCATGGTGAGTCCCTTGCATATGGCCATTGTAAGAAACGCTGTGTTCACGTACATACGCTCAGGCAGTCCGAAGGATATATTTGAAAGTCCGCATATTGTAGGAAGCTTTTTCTCATCCTTGCAGTACGCAATGGTCTCATAGCACTCGATTGCGGCCTTTGGATTTGCACCTATTGTCGCAACAAGTCCATCCACCACTATATCCTCATGTGCCATTCCAAGCGAAAGTGCCTTGTCATAAATAGTATTTATAATCTGCTTTTTCTCCTCGACATCCTTTGGCAATCCTGCATCCGAAAGTGGTAAGAGTATGAACATCGCTCCGTATTTTGCCGCAAGAGGCAGAAGCTTTTCCATCTTCTCAGTCTCAAGAGAAATAGAATTGATTAGAGCTCTTCCCGGATAAATCTTAAGAGCCTCCTCTATTACCTCCACATAACTTGAATCAATACAAAGTGGACAGTCCACGGTAGATGAAACCTCATATATAACCGATTTCATCATCTCCTTCTCATCGATGCCATTCATGCCCATATTGATATCAAGTATTCTCGCACCATTTGTCTCCTGCTCCATAGCCATCTGGCGCACCAGGTCAAGCTTTCCCTCACGAAGCTGTGCCTGCAGCTTTTTCTTACCTGTAGGGTTGATTCTCTCTCCGACCACAGTAAAGTTGCCATCTAAGTCAATCTCTACATTCTTTCGTTCGGATGCAAGCACTCTTCTATGATGCTCAAGCGGCTTATGAACAGGCATTGACTTTACAGCCTCTGTGAGAGCACGTATATGCTCCGGTGTGGTGCCACAGCAGCCTCCGACAATGGATGCACCTGCCTCCACAAGCCCTCTCATCGCATCGGCAAACATATCCGGAGTCATCTTGTATACAGTTTTACCATCCTCAAGCTCCGGAAGCCCTGCATTTGGCTTTGCAATAAGAGGCACAGTAGAGTACTCTGCCATTTTCTCAACCAACGCTATCATCTCAGTAGGTCCCGTCGAGCAATTCACACCGATAGCATCCACTCCAAGTGACTGCAGCACAACAACTGCTGTCTCAGGCGGTGTACCAAAAAGAGTCCTGCCATCCTCGTTGTAGGTGAGTGTCACCATAATAGGCAGGTCGCTTACCTCTTTTATAGCAAGCACTGCCGCTCTGCACTCCTGAAGACTCATCATTGTCTCAACCACAAATACATCTGCGCCCGCCGCATCAAGGATCCTCGCCTGCTCCTTGTACACCTCCAAAAGCTCCTCAAACATCAGATCCCCGAGTGGAAAAAGCTGTCTGCCGGTCATCGTCATATCTGCTGCTACAAGTGCCCTATCCCCGACAGCCTGCTTTGACAGGCCAACCAGTGTGGTATTTATCTCGTTAATTTTCTCCTGTAAACCATATTCTAAAAGCTTAATCCGGTTTCCTGTAAATGTAGGTGCATAAACAATATTCGTGCCGTTATCGACATAAGCCTTCTGCAAATCAAGAATCACCTGCGGATGCTCCATCACCCATTTCTCCGGACATACTCCTACCGGCATGCCTGCTGCCATCAGGTTTGTACCGGTCGCTCCATCCAGGATAACTATGTTTTCTCTGATATATTTTCTGAATTCTTCTCTTGTCATTTCGTTTCCTTTTCTGTTTCAGCTGTTATTCACTCCACAGTGTAAAATATTTCAAAGCAAAAGCTATGTGCTCTTCATCCTTGAAATTTGTGATAATTTATATTATCATTGTAACCGATTTTAAAACACAAAAATCAATAGTCTATTCACCATAATATACTAAAACACTATATTTTTCAAACAAAAGAAAGGATTTCTTATGAAACTTATCGCTTTAGATCTTGACGGAACACTTTTCAACAACAAAAGTCAGATATCCAGGGAAAATATAAAAGCTATAAAAGAGGCAACTGCTGCCGGGATAAATGTGGTCATCTCCACCGGCCGTCCATTCGGAGGGCTGCCGTTTGAGGCAATTAAGGACACCGGCATCCGCTACGCTATCACTGCAAACGGAAGTGCAATCTACGAGATTGACACCCAAAAATGTCTTTACGAAAACTGCCTTTCTGATGAGACAGCGTTTTCAATAATCGATTACCTGATGACAAAGCACGTTCATATGGATGCCTTCATAAACGGCTGTGGCTATTCTCCATACAAGTGTCTCGAGGATGCAAAGGATCTCAAAATGCCTCCTTCTATAAAGGAATACATCATGACAACCAGAAAACGTGTGAACGATATCACTGAAATGATGCGCGAAAACAATTACCATATGCAGAAAATGACCATCAATTTCCCAAAGGATGTAGATGATAACTACTACTGCCGCGACGAAGTATTTGAGCATCTGAAAAAAATCCCTGAAATCACGCTCGTAAGCGGTGGCTACGGTAATCTGGAATTCACAAAAGCAGGCGTTGACAAGGGTGTGGCACTTCATAAGCTGGCTCAAATCCTGAATATAGCAGCTGATGAGACAATGGCTGTCGGTGACACCGAAAACGACATGGCTATCGTAAAAGCCGCACACATCGGCGTGGCCATGGGAAATGCAACCGATGAGCTTAAGGCACAGGCTGATTACGTCACCGACACAAACGAAAATGACGGCGTAGCCAAGGCTATCCGTCACTTTATGGGTTAATCTCACAAATTTAATATAACGATACCGGTCATATAAGAGTATAATAGTTGTTTAGCGCAAAATAGCTGTTTAACACACAATAAATAATCACCTGTCATATATATCCAAAGAAGCACATATACTTCTAAGACAACATATGACAGGTGATTTTTTGATTGTAAAAAAATATTTATCCAATCCACTTGTGACCGGAACTATTTTCCTGACACTTGCCGGTACAACCAGTCGGTTTATGGGTTTTTTCTTTCGCATATTTCTTAATAACGTCATGGGCTCAACAGGTCTGGGACTCTATCAGCTTGTGATTCCACTCATGTCCGTATGCATGTCACTCTGCTGCAACGGCTTTCAGACTGCTACATCAAAGCTTGTTGCCGAAAAACCTCAAAACAGGCAGATTATACTCATTTGTGCAATAATTATGTCAGCCACCATTGCTCTTTTACTCACAATTATTATGTATTCCAATGCCAACTACATAAGCATTTGTATTTTAAGTGAGTCACGCTGCACAGAGCTTGTCAAGGCGCTGTCCTTTTCCATTCTGCCCGCTGCTATCCATTCCTGCATAAACGGATACTATTATGGATTGAAAAAAGCAGCCGTTCCAGCTGCCACACAATTAATTGAGCAGACCGCACGCATTGGCACCTGCTATCTGATATACGCAATACTATCTGACGGTGGCAGCTGCTTTAAGCCTGTATACTCTATATACGGCATCGTGGCAGGCGAAACGAGCGCAACCGTCTTTTCCGTTATCACAATAAAAAAAGATTTCTCATACTTTAAAATATCCGCCAAGAGCCTGAAAACAACAGCCTATGGCATGGCTGCGCTTTTCATCCCTTTATCACTAAACTACATATTGGCAAGCTTTTCATCCTCCGTCGAAAATGTGCTTATCCCGAGAACTCTTAAGCTCTACGGACTATCACCGGCATTGGCCCTTGACATATTTGGAACCATTTCCGGTCTCACCCTTCCCGTGCTTTTATTTCCCGGTGTACTTTGCAGCTGTGCCTGCGTGATGCTTCTGCCATCTGTTTCTGAAGCGAATGCCGCCGGAAAGGATACAAAAATCACTAAAGCCATAAACTCCTGCGCCTTATTCGGACTATGCTTTGGTCTTATCTTTACATGCATATTCTATCTGCTGTCGAATTTTATAGGGGATTTTCTTTTTTCATCGAAGCTTTGTGGATATTTCCTTAGAAGACTGTGTTTTCTGTGCCCACTGATGCACATAAGTGGAATGCTCTGCAGCATACTGCATGGTCTGGGCAAAGCAAAGCAGGTGCTCTTTGTCAATCTGCTCACCTGTGCAATAAGAATTCTGATGATTATGCTTCTCGTACCCCACTATGGGATAGATGCATATCTGTGGGCTATGCTTGTGTCGCATGTGTTTATGACACTTGCTGTCTGGATTCTCACCTGCCACACAGCACACAAATAAAAAAAGCCTGCACATACTCCAGGCATACCGGAATATGTGCAGACTCATAAAACTACAGATTATACACGTGAAAGGTACTCACCTGTTCTTGTATCAATCTTGATAACATCATCTGTCTCAACAAAAAGTGGTACATAAACTGTAGCACCTGTCTCAACTGTAGCAGGCTTTGTAGCACCTGTTGCTGTATCACCCTTGAAGCCAGGCTCTGTCTCTGTAACAGTAAGCTCAACGAAAAGTGGTGGCTCAACTGCAAATACATTGCCCTTGTGTGAACAAACCTTACACATCTCATTCTCTTTTACAAACTTGAGAGCATCGCCAACCTCATCCTTTGGTAAGTCAATCTGGTCATATGTCTCAACATCCATGAAATGATAGAAATCATCATCTGCATAAAGATACTGCATATCCTTACGGTCAATGTGTGCTGTAGGGCATTTCTCTGTTGGACGGAATGTCTTCTCAACAACACCACCACTGATGATATTCTTTAACTTTGTACGTACAAATGCTGCACCTTTTCCTGGTTTAACATGCTGAAATTCGATAATCTGATAGATGTTTCCCTCGAACTCGATAGTAACACCGTTTCTGAAATCTCCTGCTGAAATCATTAGTTACTTCCTCCTTAAATCGTGCGAGCCTAAGCTCTCTCATTCGTCCATTTTACAATAAAAAGCAATACATTTCAAGTATTTATTTTCTATTGCATGAATTTGTATTGGTTTTATATTAGTTTTATATTAGTTTCTAGCCTCGATATCCGATATCATAGCTATTCTCTTTGCGTGTCTGCCGCCCTCAAACTCGGCTGTCAGATAAGCCTTTACGATATCCTTTGCAAGCTCAACACCTACAATCCTCTCACCAAAGGCTATGATATTGGCATTGTTGTGCTGTTTTACAAGGCGTGCTGTGGCTGTGTCTGAGCAAACTGCCGCACGGATTCCGTTGACCTTATTGGCTGCTATTGAGATACCTACACCGGTACCGCATATCAGTATTCCGCAGTCAAACTCGCCTGACGCCACTGCATTAGCCACCTTCTCACCATACTCCGGGTAATTGCAGCTCTCACTTGAATCTGTGCCGAAGTTGGTCACCTCGTGACCCATGCTCTCAACGTACTCCATTATTGTCTTTTTTAGCTCAACTGCTGCGTGATCGTTTCCGATTGCAATCTTCATAATATATATGCCTCCAAATTTTAAATTATTAGTTAAAAATTATTTATTTACTTTCTTCAAATGCCTCTTGTAGCATGCAATTACAGGCTTTTCAATAAAGCGCTTAAGCACAATCTGTATCTCCTCATGCGGGTCAATAGGTGCTACAAGTATTGATCTGATGCCCGTAAGATTAGCTCCGATGATATCTGTAAATATCTGATCTCCCACAAAAAGAGTGTTTTTCGTATCTGTGCCAAGCATCTCCATTGCTGTACGATAGCCTGATGGCTTGGGCTTTCCTGCTTTGTAGATATACTTTATCCCAAGTTGCTTAGCAAAGTTCTTCACACGCGGCTCTTTGTTGTTTGAGAGCACAAGGCACGAAAAACCAAGCTCCTTAAGGTGCTTAAACAAAGCAATCGCCCGCTCATCAGCAGGCGAACCATGAGTCACAAGGGTGTTGTCAATATCAAAAATAATGCCCCTGTAGCCCTCCTTATATAATTTATCAAAATCTATGCTGTATGTCGAGTCAATGTACTCTCCCGGGTATAAAAAACTCATAGTATAAAATTCTCTGTCTCCCTGTTAATCTGTTCATTCAAGGCTGCCTGCTGCATAACCATACCATCCGCACTGCCGACAAAATGCTGATACTGCTGCAATACCTTATCCTTGTCTAAATCGGATACAGCCTTTGCGACATCAAGTGTGCTGATATCACTGTCAGCACCCTTAAGCTCATAGCTCGCATTGGAATCATATGTCTTTGCATAATCAAGCGAGGTAAAGCTCTGCCTTGCCCTTGCAGCCTCATAATCAGCCGTATCATCAGCAATGGATTGCTGTGAAGCTGTGTCATCCACTGCCTGCTTCGAACTCATAATCTGGCTGTTTCTAAGCTCGTTTACCCTTATGGAATTGTATGAATAAAAGCCTTCGCTCGGGCGAATACCGGAAATGTTCATACGCACCTTCCCATTCTGTTCTAAATAAATCCTGCTGCCTAAACACTATTTGGTGTCAAGCATCTTTTTAAGCTCTGTCATAAATGTATTGACATCCTTAAACTCTCTGTAAACTGACGCAAACCTCACATATGCTACCGCATCAAGGTCCTTTAATCTGTCCATAATCAGCTCTCCGATGAGTGATGTAGAGATTTCCTTTTCCTCTCTGGCAAAGATTTCTATCTCGACCTCATCTACAAGCTTTGAGATTGTATCTGCTGAAATCGGTCTCTTGTGACATGCAAGAAGCACGCCCTTTTCAATCTTGGAGCGGTCATACTGCTCTCTGTTGTTATCCTTTTTTATAACGATGAGCGGGATTGTCTCCACCTTCTCATATGTAGTGAAACGCTTACCGCAATCATCGCACAGCCTTCTGCGCCTGATAGAGCTGTTGTCATCAGCCGGTCTTGAGTCTATTACCCTTGTGTTGTCACTACTGCAAAATGGACACTTCATGCTGTACCCTCCGTAGGTATCATATAGTATGAAGAAGCAAAATATCTTTGTTTCTCATTATAATACTTCAAATCATCATCTGTATTTAAAAAGACCTATACATATTTTAGTATATATATACTAATTTTCGTTGTCAATATGTTTTGTACTGATTTCGACTTTTTTATAATTTTTTGTATTTATAAAATCATAACAGCTTGCGCCGCATATCAGACTCACATATATTTACCAATATTATATCGGGTCCAATCTTCACAATCTTAACCCATGGAATACAATATTCATAATCCCTGCAAAATATTCCCATATATTTTCCCGGTCCCGGCACGATAATCGCACAGATTTTGCCACAGACCGGGTCAAACTCCAAATCACGCACATGCCCTATGAACCTGCCCTCCTCCACGCTCACAACCTCTTTTTCGCATAAATCCAGAAAACGCATAAAACAGACCTCCCTTGGTCTATCTTATGCGTTTCTTTTTGATTTTGTGCTTATAAAAGCGTTTTATTCATAAAATTATACATTAAATCTGAAAAGAATTACATCTCCGTCCTTAACAACGTACTCTTTTCCTTCCATGCCTACGATACCCTTTTCTCTTGCGGCTGCAAGGCTTCCATTGTCGAGAAGATCCTGATAGTTGACTACCTCCGCCTTGATGAAGCCACGCTCGAAATCAGTATGTATCTTGCCGGCTGCCTGTGGTGCCTTTGTACCTTTCTTTATAGTCCATGCACGGCACTCATCCTCTCCTGCTGTGAGGAAGGAAATAAGTCCGAGAAGTGAATAGCTGGCTGCTACAAGCTTATCGAGACCGCTTGACTCAACACCTAAATCCTCAAGGTACTCCTTCTTTTCGTCCTCATCGAGATCTGCAAGCTCCTGCTCAATCTGTGCACAGATAACAAATACCTCTGCGCCCTCTTCCTTTGCCATTTCTCTTACCTTTGCAACATGTGGATTACTTGCGCCGTCATCTGCGAGGTCGTCCTCTGATACGTTTGCTGCGTAGATGGTAGGCTTTGCTGTAAGGAGATTATATCCCTTGAACCAAAGCTGTGCATCCTCATCATCAGGCACTTCAAAGGTTCTGGCCATCTTTCCGTCCTCAAGATGAGCCTTTACTGCCTCAACAAGCTCAAGCTCCTTTGCAAGTGTCTTGTCCATTCTCGCCTGCTTTGCAATCTTTGCAATTCGCCTGTCGAGAATCTCAACATCCGAGAAAATAAGCTCAAGATTGATTGTCTCGATATCTCTTGCAGGATCTACAGAGCCATCTACATGGATAATGTTTGTATCCTCAAAGCAGCGCACTACGTGCACGATTGCATCTACCTCACGGATATTTGCAAGGAACTGGTTTCCAAGTCCCTCACCCTTACTGGCTCCCTTCACAAGACCTGCGATATCAACAAATTCGATTGTTGCAGGTGTAACCTTCTTTGTGTGATAGAGCTCTCCTAGCTTTACGATTCTCTCGTCAGGCACTGAAACAATACCTACGTTTGGGTCGATTGTAGCAAAAGGATAGTTTGCTGAAAGCGCTCCTGCCTTTGTGAGTGAGTTGAATAATGTAGACTTTCCGACGTTCGGAAGTCCGACGATGCCTAATTTCATTTTTGATTTTACCTACTCAAAAACCCATTGTTTAAGGGATTTTTGCCTTTCTATTTTTGATTTATGTACCAATTCTGTACCAATTTGATTGGATATACTATATTTTTGATTATTTTATATTACTTTGAGTGCTTCTGCTACTCTGTCCATTTCTAAGTTCTTTTGCTCGTCTGTCGTGTGAACGTAAAGGTTCATCGTGATACCTATATTTGAGTGTCCTAGTATCGTCTGCAAGGTTTTGGGTGTCATACCGGCTTCAATACATCTTGTTGCGAAGGTATGCCTTAATACGTGCATTGAAAATCTCGGTATGTGTGCTCTGTCACATGCTTTGTAAATTCCGGTATCATATGTGCTGTTTTTCACTGGTGCTCCGGTCTTACACAAAAACACTCTGTCTCTCCATTGAATGTCAATAAATTTGAATGAAGCATTTTTGGCTTTCTGCAATTTCAATAGCGATACGGCTTCATCAGTGAGTGGAATTGTCCTATATCCCGATTTACTCTTAGGCGGTCCCTCTCGCCATTCACCTGTTGAATGCCTGTACTCTAAACTCCTGACGATTTTGATTGTTTTGGCTTTAAAGTCTACATCTTCCCATTTAAGGCCCACAAGCTCACCGGTCCTTAGTCCGGTCTGCAAGGCAAATCTGTATTGATACTCATATGATGTGCCTTTGATAGCTTCACAGAATTTTTTCTGATTTTCAATCGTCAATGCTTCTTTCTTCGAGGACTCCTTACCGATGTCGGATTTTACCATGCGATTGCACGGATTTTTGGGGATAATCTCGCTTTGATATGCATAGTCAAGCATGTTGTATAACGCTATGCGTGTCTGATATATCGTTGCCGTTCTGTAATCCTCGTCAGCCATATTAGTCATTATCTTTTGACAGTGGAGCGTATTAACCTCTCGCAGTATCTTATTTCCAATAACAGGCTTTATGTTGCGCTTGTATCTCTCGGTGTAGTTCCTTAGCGTGTTCGGTCTTACTGTGCGCTTCTTAACGCTTATCCAATAGTCAAACCATGCATCAACCAACATGTCAGACGGAAAGTCGGGATTGCTGTGTTCATCAGTGTACTGCTCATCGGCAAGCCACTTTTTACACTCTTGTAGTTTTGCAAATAATTTCTGCACTCGCTTTCCATTCCTTGTTGTATATCTGCCGACATAGTATTTGTCTTTTCTCTGACTAATGCCTCTGCCTAGTTCTTTACCTTTCAAGTCCTTTCCCATATTAAATTTTCGCTCCTTTCACTTATGGAAAAAGCCTTATGCAATTTATTATAATATCACATAAGGCTACATAAGTCCACATTTGATTATATCTCTATCGTCTCTGCGATATACTTTTCAAACTCTTTTCGCTTGATTAATCGTCTCTTTCCGACATACATAACAAATTGGCACCTTGTGCTGTTTGTTATTTCTCGGAGCTTGTTCACTCCAATGTTACTATATTCCGCAGCCTCATCAATCGTCAGCGTTACTTTTTCCCATATTGGCACTTTGTTAATCATAGCCTGACTCCTTTCTATCTTTTCTTTAATGTCTGCCACTCTCCGGGAAGTGGTTGTTTTTGAAATTAATAGTCTCTGTGATACCTCTTCAAGGCTCTTATCGGCAACTAGCAACTCAAAAACTTCCGCTTCTTCATCGGTGAAATTGGCATTTTTCATAATTTCTTCAAGTTCCGGTCTAGTCAGCTTTGAAAACTTCATAGACCTGTCTCCTATTCTTCGGTTTTGCTTGCACTGTGTATACAAGTATTTGAGTATCGGCATGAGCTGTTACACGGCTTGTTGCCCTCGTATACACATTGTCTTTCAATCGGCTCTATATCACTTATAGTTCTGCTGTTCATTTTATCATCGCTTCCTTTTTATACTGCTCTGCCATATATTGTCCGTAGCTCATGCCCTTACTCTTAGCAATCTCGCAGATTTACGCAAGTTTGTTTTTCTTAACAGGCTTTCTTTTGAGTCTTTTCTTTTCTCTGATTTTTCTTAATTCCGTAGCTCTCTGCTGTCGGTGTGCTTCACAACACGTATTTTGATTAGCTGCGGTCGGTGTAAACGTCTTGCTACAGACTACACATTTAATTGGTTTGTAGTGCTTCATTGCTATCTCCTTGCTTGATATTCAGATTTTTAAACATAGCACACATAACATCTACCACAATCGAGTTGCCGAATTGCTTATATAGTTGTGTATTGCTGTTTACTGCTGCCATTTTGTCAATATCTTCATCAGATACACCCATCAGCCGTCCGCACTCTCTAGGGGTTAGTTTTCTAATACGATATTGCGTGGCAATATGGCTATTCACATATCCGTGTGTTCCGGCTACGAGATTAGCCGATATGCCGTTATCAGAAATAACTGTGCCACATTGGGAACCGTTGCTTGATATTTGACCGACTTTTTGGATATTATTTTTAAGCAATAAATTATCTTTCTGCACACTCGTTAAGCAATTACTTAGGCCTTGCATATTCACCTCTAATCTCTGCTCTGTTAAACTTCCCGCAGTTCTATCTGACGGATTATCGGGATTTCTGCCACGCATAGCAACTATCTGACTTTCACACACCTTAATCTGTTGCGTACCACCGCCCTCAACTGTTGTGATATTAGGGCAAAGTGCATTTTCATCATATACTGTGTTTGATTGATGTTTGCCTGTACCATTATCCATAAATCCTAACTGCTTTGCTTCAAGTATTTTTGGCTCTTGATTACCGCCTTGCATTGTACTCAATGTTGGACTGCACCCCCCCACATCATAAATTCTGTTGGTACTCTCAAATTTTGATTCAAGAGAGCCTATTACATTTACATCTACCATTACTTCAATCACTCCGCTACTTGTTTTATTGGCTCTTAGGGTAAGGCAAATCCCCCCTAAGTACCTTTTCGCCACCGAATTTTTTGCTTTCAAAAAGCACTATTCCGATAGCATCTGTTAGTTTTTCCATTCAATTACTCCATTACTTCCATAATTATCAAGGCCTTTATAATCTCTTGCCCTAAGAGTTGCGGCTACATCAATCTGTTTTTCTGCTGTCTCTCCCATATCCTTTAACAGCCAAGTTTCCCTCTGACCGCAAGTTTGATATTCCACAGTCATATCTTGCCTTGATACAGTTTGCAACTTCTCTCCGCTGTGGCTTATTGATTGTTCCGTCAACACAAGTCTGTCTGTCTGTCTGTCTGTCTGTCTGTCTGTCAAGATTGTGTTGTGGTAATGTGCCGTTGTCAATAAGCTGTTTTATCAGCTTGTCAGCCTTTTCATTGTTGATGTAATACTTTTCATCTACATTATCCTCAAGATAGTCTTTCAGCTTCTTTTTGAGTGGTATAGGCTGTGGAAAATGATAATTGTACTCACCTAGGAATGAAAACATAAAGCATCTTTCACGATTTTGTGCTACACCATAATTTTTAGCATTCAAGTCTTGATAGTAATTTGTGTAGCCAAGGCTTTCAAGGAAATCTAGCCACTTTCTAAAGTCGGGCATATTATCCTGACTATGTACTTGTGGCACGTTCTCCATGAATAAAATCTGTGGCAATTCTCCGTTGCTATCTCTGATTTCTGTTAGTATTCTCTCAACTTCCCACAACAGACCGCTTCTTGTACCGCTGCCCTTAGACATTCCGGCTTGTTTTCCGGCAACTGATAAATCCGTACAAGGGAATGAGTAAGTAAGTAAGTAAGTGAATGCATTTGTGTCGCAGATATTCAAATCTTCTGCATGAACCTTAGTTATATCCATTGTAGGAAAATCTGTGCCATGCACTGCGTTATAGCTTGCTATGGCATACTTATCAAACTCCACAACTCTGTAATGCTCAAATTTAGCGCCTATTCTCTTTAGTGCCATTGCCTGACTGCCGTGGCCGGCAAATAATTCTATCAAGCGGATAGGCTTTGTTATGCTAATTGGTTCTCTTGTGAAGTCAAATATGCTCATTTGATTATCACAAGAGTAATTGTCAAAATTCATTTTCTCTTACCAAAAGGAAACCTCGGTTTTATGTCGCGACAACCTATTCCTTTCTGATAGATTAATTAATGTTTAATATTTTCACTGCACCACTGCTCTTGTATCTCATCATCGGTCTTATCTCGTTCGTGAATGTCGTACCACATAAACGCTACCTCTGTCAGACCAATTATGCCGAATACTATGAGGGCAGTGTATACTACTGTTGTTATGCTGGTCATTCTTCATCACTCCAATCGATAGCCTGTCCACATATACAGTGATGGTCGTTAGGGAATAAACTTCTATTGCATGTAGGACAACATTCTTTTTCGTATATTCCGTTCTCATTGTCTTTATATGGTTTCTTTGGTATCTGCTTTTCTATTGCTGATATTGCAAATCTAATTGCTTCTAAAACGTTGTAATCAGGGTATGGTTTCCATCTTTCTTTTAGATACTCAAAATGCATTCGCAAAAATTCAATTGCTTTTTTCGCTGTCATATTATTCCTCACTTTCCAATAACCCTGCATTGTCCAAAATGTCGCCGATAACTTCTACTTCACAACCACTTAATTGTTCAAAATTCATTATTGAGCAACCATATTGCTGATATTCAAAACAAGCTTCATCCTGCTTCCACGCAATCACATATTTTTCTTCTGTGAAATCGCGACAAACAACAATGTCGTTTTCCCAAATCAGCTTGCCGTTCTTATCTTTTAAGCCTGTGCATTGGCAGATAGTATCTCTGTCCACATCATAAGCACACACAAGTATTGGTTCATCGGCTTTGCTCTCTAACAAACTTGTTGCAATCTTGCATGTCCCATCTTCACAAGTAATTAAAGAGCCTGTAACCCATTCTCTGTTATCAAGTCTTTTTGCCTTATACAAATATCTGTCCATGCTCTCTCCTGTTCTAATACCTTGATATTTCTATCTCGCTATTCAATATGGTATTAAGTTCCTTGCTAAGTAAATCAAGTTCCTGTTTCACCAATAATTGAGCTTCGCTTATCGCACTCATTACAGATGTACTATTTAATTTCCTGTCTACAATGCCTAGTGTTCGACAATTCATATATAGTGTTTCTCCGCAACCGCATAGTGTGTGAACACATATATCTAATCTTTTATTGTCGCCTCTGTAGATAGTTCCTGTTTCAACCGGCTCTCCATATTTTGCGTTACTTATATACTTCATATTCTCTCCTATTCTGCTTCTGATTGAAGCCAATCTAACATACATTTTTTACATGCATCTTTATCATTCGGATGGACGCACGTGTCATAGTTTCCTTTTTTCCAATTAACCATATGTGGACAAAGATTGAACTCTGCTAACTCTTCATCCGACATATTCCTTATCCTGTCGGCATTGGTCTGTCTGCTATCACATTTGCAACAAGGCTCATTATCTCTTGGATTGCTGTTGTGCTGGCAGTTACAAGTGTGTGTCTTTTCTTTTGCAGCTAAGTCAAGATAATATTTCAAATCTTTTATCAAACTGATAGTTCCGTAGAGTTGTTTTTCCTCAAGCATTTCAACAACTTCCGATATTCTTCTATCAAAGTCACGCTCGCTTACGCTTTTAAGAAATTTATCCATCTTCTCCACCTCTCAATCATAATAAATATGTAAGCCCGATAATATAATGTAATACTTGGTCTTGCGCGTATGTAATCTTATTCCACCTAGCCTTTAAAGGGTCAATAATCAGATGTGAAATGAAAATTACTGCCAACTGCCATGTCCAACCGAATGCTACTAGGAATGGAACACGATACAATGCACAATGTACAAATAAGTGATACCAATTCTTTCCTTTTGTTTGTGCAATAAAATCACATTGCAGTACATAATCGCCCATTAAATGACAAAGTATAATCAATACTATTGTTTTACTCATTTTCTCCACCTCTCTTTAACTGTTCCGCCAAGCAAACAAGACGTTCTATTCCGACATAATCACAATCTGGAAGAGAATTTAATAAATCATCAAGTGCTTTACTGTAGACGTCATAATACAGTGATGCGTCAATGTTATCTGCTACGATTTCCGCTTCTTCCAAATTCATTCCTGTACTCATTCTCCACCTCTCAATTCTTTCAGTTTTGCTTCGGCTTTTTCCTCTGTAGAAAAATACTTGCAATTTTCCTTATCAATATCCTCAATCTCGTATATTGCAAGCTCCCTTATAGGTCTTTTCATAACCATTGCATACTTAGGATTGTTTATATCAACAATAAAATACACGTCTTTACAAGGCAATTTAACAAGTCTGCTCTGTTCCTCTAAGTCCTCATAATCTTTGAGCTTTCTTAAACATTCAGCAACTTGTTTATGCTCCCAATACTCCTTTATTGGATTATTCATAACTGTTGTTTCGAGATACTTAACATCACAAGTTTTTTCGTACATCTCTGTTTTTCTGTCGCAATGCGCGATTATCTCATCAATCGTTAATCTCTCCATTACTGCTCCTTATCCGGAAGCTTAGCCAGTTTCCATGATGTATGCCTATCGCCAGTCCACGATGTTGTTCCATTGCTCCAAGCATAAACTACCCCATTATCATATTTCGCAAAATATCTTTCAGTCCACTCTAAGTTAGCACTGTCTCTTACCAGTATTGGTGTATCAACTGCAACTTTTGACCAGTCAATTGGTGGTTCAATATATTCGCTATTCGCCCACTTTTTCATTTCGTTCCTGTCGCACCCCTTGCCTAAAACATAGAACAAGCAATCTTTACACTGCAATTCTTGACACGTTATTGGCTCTAATGTTGCTTTGTTAGCTGCTATCCAGTTACCATTACAAGCAATATCCAAAATCTTTTCTGCAAATTTCTCCCTATTTGTCATTGTTTTGTACTCCTTTCCCATAATCCGGCATATGCTTAAATCTTTCATATGCCTTATTGTCTCTGTGTCTTTCCATGTAGGCTTTTTGCCTATTATCTCTCATCTGCTTTATGTGAGCATTTTGAGTACTGTCGTTATCCCATGCATAAGTTATTAATCAATCACCTTTATGTACCTTTCATCGATATAATTAACTTCATCAGCAAGGCATTGCGCCACCTTTGGCAATGTCAGACCGAATTGATTAAATTTATACAACGTGTCGATTAAATCCCTAAATTCTGCGATAAACTCTTTAATTTCTCTAACCGACAATTTAAACATCAGTTTAAGTGCCGTACACGCTAAAGTCATGTAGCTGTATGCCGTGTCATTTAAAAGCTGTCGTGTGTCGTTTATTGTCAGTGGATTATTCCTCTGATAAATCCTAATCAGCTGTTGCATCGGGATTAAACTAATCTCTTTCTGTACATCAATGCCGTATCTCACTTTCAAAAGTTCGGCAAGCGTTTTAGTTTTCATTTCATTTTCGGTCTGTGCCCTTTCAAGGTACTCATTTATGGTTCTTTCAAGCCTTACAATGCGCTTATTGCCAAATCCATGGTGCAAATACAGTACATAGTAGCCTAAGTCCATAAAGTCTGTGAAAGACCGACTTACGAGCTTTCTACGGTTATTGCTGCTTTTCAGCGTAACTCTTTCGGATTTTGTCCATGTAAAATCCGGCTCTTTGTGCTTTTTCTTTGGTTTCAGTTTGTTGCTCATATTTTTTCATTCTTTCTTCAAGTTCTCGTTTTGTTCTGATGAAACAAGCTTCGGTAGTTTCTTCTGTGACTTTTACAAGCTCTTTACCGCGCCACCGGATAGTTATTTTCGCTTCCTTGCTATTTGTTCTGTAGCACATTCGCAAGTCATATTTCCTTTGTAGTGGCCGGTAAAAATCGTAAAAATCTTTCAAGGCGTCCATTGTGGACTCCTTTCTTTTATCTTCTGTCGTGCCAAGTTTGCCTTTTCGCAAGTCGCATTCTTAACGTTCTTCTGATAGTGCATTTCACAGACCTTATATCCGGGTTTTACCGGATTGTCGCAGAAAAAACATAGTCCTTGTTCATATCTGCCAGTTCTTTCAGGCATTTTAACGCGTGCTCTTCTCATTGTTTCCCGACAAAATGTGCAAGTAGTATGCCCTGGGTCTGCTTCCCTTTTACGGCAACGCGTGCATATGCCATTTTTCTTGTCTTTCTCGTATCGTGCTTTTCGCCATGCTTTTTGTCGCTCATTGTATTTTTCAACATCAGCAGCACGTATCTTTGACATGGCTTCGGCTGATTTTGCCCTACACTCAACACAACTTTTTTCATCACCATACAGCAAGTTCTTGCCACACCTAGGGCAAACACCAACTGCCTGTAGTTTTTTATAAAGCTCTCGACCATATGCTGTACGTTTGCTGTTACATGCCGTACAAACCACACCCTCTCTATCAAGTGGTTTTCCGCAAAGCACGCAAAGGTTACTAGCTTTTCGTTCTTCATACCTCTGCCTAGAATACTTGTCTTTTATCATTTTTCGCTAGGAGTAAAACATGTTTTAATTGGTCGACCAAAACCTCTACCTCCTATCTTTTCATCTGCTCAATGCGTTCTTTGATTTCTTTTGGCATTGGAATACCTTTAATTGGCTTATTTTGGCTTTTATTATCTTCAAGCGATAATTTTATCGTCTGTTGATTTTTAGAGCCGATTTGAGCTGAATACGAGCTTCTATTGGCGCTTTCAATCAATGCCTTTATGTCCTTTGGCATTTTTTGATATTCCTTTGCTCGATTAACAACTGTCCTGTAGGTTCTCATAAAATTTGACTGCACTACGTTTTCAATGCTCTTACTGTCCGTCAGCGCCCAGTTCCGCAAGTTATCAGGACTCCCGACAGCCTTTTGTACGAGTGGTGGTAGCTTGTTAAATTCTTCAACTGCACCATAATAGCCATTTCGTAGTGCCCTGCTAACAAGGAACCATGCTTCCATTTCGTTAAGCTCCTGTGGGGATTGAACCTCATGCACCTTGTTGATTAGCTGTCCAATGCTCGGTGCAAATCCACTTGTATCGGAATACACGTAAGTTTTCAATGCCGTAGAAATTTGACTGTAGCTGTATTCTTCCAACATCATATTCCACACATCTACTGTCTCGGATAAATTGCTCGGCTTGTAATTGGGGTAGCAATCACACATTATGCGAATGATTTTAACTGTCTCGTCTCTTGTCATTTCTCTACCTCATACATTGTCCCAATCAATGGTGCCTTTGTTAGCTGAATGTGGCTCATTATCCTTTAGTGCGAACAGTCCTTGCCAGCAATGGTCTACTGACTGATTAAGGATTTTAACAGCCAAATCGTTATCGCCCTTTGAAAGTCTCTCGATAGTGTTCATAGCTCGGTGTAATGCCATGTCGGTACATATTGGCTTCTTAATCTTTTTCCGCATTGTCAGATATTCCTGAAAAGCACTCTCTAGCATTTCATCATCAGGGTAGTAGACAGTTTTCTTTTTAGATATTGATTTATCAATATCTTTTTCTTTTATATCCTTATCTTTACTATCCTTAACTATACTATTCTTATCTATACTTACCTTACCTATACTATCCTGTGGCAGACAAGTGGCAACCACTTGGTAACCATCCGGCAACCCATTGGCAACCACACGGCAACCATCGTCAGAAAATGTGTATGCGCCATTGGATTTTATTTTTAATTTTGCCAATTCTTCCTTAAAGTTCGTTGGTGTATACCGGTCTTTTCTCAAAGCGTTTGCCATGCGCCAATGCTTAATTACAATCACGCCATTATCGAACTGATAAATGTATCTTTTTTCCAATAGTTGTTGTAAATCAGCCACACTTGCGTGAGCTTTGAACATGGAAACTGATACCTGGTTGCAAAATCCGTCATCGTCAGCAGACATAGATAAATGCAAATATAAGGCTTGCGCACTTGATGATAAAGCCATAAAATTATCATCGTCAGTGACTTTTTTTGTGAACATTCTACGTTCTGCCATTTAATTAATCTCCTATTTTCCTCAAGTTCCGGTTGATGTATTTTAATCTTTTTCCTCAAAAAGCACGCAAGGAACATCAAGTAAGCAACCACACTTTTCGATTTCTTCCGCTCCCCAACATGTCTTGTATCTGTAAGAGTTTTTACATTTAAAGCAGAAATCCTTGCCGCCATTCAGCTTGTAACTTGTCTTTTCGTACTCTAACTTTTTGCCAAGACTTTCATTTATCCTTTTGAGTTCCTCAACCTTTTTCTGCGATTCCTCAAAATCTTCAATGAGTTTGTTGTATTTCTTCTTACTTAAAATCTTCATTCTGAATCACCCACTTTCTTATCTCCAATTAGTTCCAATAGTTCCATCGGGATGGATAATAATATTTGAGTATCCATCTTTATAATCGTTGTTTCTCTGCTGCCACATATCTCCTAATGTCAATCTTGCATGTTTTCCCATATAGTCAAATGTTGCATATACAAAGAAATCACCAATCCTAAAGGTATGGATATCAATATCATCATCATTCTGTAAATCATTCCATATTTTTACAGGATAATCTTTCTTTTCAAGTCCACTTAAAAATCTGAATGAAAAATTATCAGCTTCCATCTGCATGAAATCTTTAATATACTCAATCGTTGGATTTTCAACTACTGTCTGAACTGTACAGTTTGGGAAATCACTAGGGCTTTTATGCACATAATCGTTATATGATAAGTTGATATGTGCCAATCCGTTAAGCTCCTTTGAATATCCAGTAGTATTGATTGAGCAAAACACATGATTACTATGCTGTCTGTATGTATCAACGATTTCTGATACATGATTAGGATATAGCCCCGGCTCTCCGCCTGTAATTGTGAGCCTTGCATTGGGGTGTTCCAACAATATCTTTTTTAACGACTCAATCTGTGCCTTAAAATTATTATCGCCTTGCATAGGGTTCTTTCTCTCTAAGCAAAACGGACAGTTATAAGGACATTCCTGCGTTAATATCAACTGTACATTTATTCGATAATATAAAGGTCTGCCAAGAGATGTTTTATCTGCCCTATTCGCAAGCCTGTACTGTAAATCGTTTTGCATTTCAGCTCTTATATCATCGTAAGAATTAAAATGTGGTATTTTGTATAACTTACTGCTCATCACTTTCACCCTCTTTCAACAAACCCATAAATTTCTCATACTGTTTCTGCGATACTTTGTTGTGCTCTTTTTCCGGCTTTAAGCGGATTATAAGGTGCTTTTCCGCGATAGATGATAATTCCCTCGCTAACACCTTTTTGCCTTGCTGTATGCCTTGCATATAGCCTTTAGGTGCTTTTCTCTCGCCTATTGAACCGCTAGCACGATTTTCTCCTTGGCCACCTATACTGACATTCCTAAGCTGATAACCTTTATCAGCATATAACTTGATGTAATACTTCTCTTTCTCGTCAAGTTGGCTTTCGGGGAAATTCAGAAATTCAACTCGCCAACCATAAGGATTTTTCTCTTTGTCGTATAGCTTATGTTTGCGTAAACTAAGGTCTATATGCTGCTCATAGCCTACAAGGTGGCTTGCCAATCTGCTAAGTGTATGTACCGCCTGTCCGATATACGCATACTTAAATCCGTTTTCATCTTCTCGGAGTAGGAAGTAAATCCCACTCCTGTCATTCAGCTTTGGATTGAGCTTCAATAGTCGCTTTTTATTCTCCTGTTCTATCGCCTTGGCTCTCGCTATGTTCTGATAATTCAAGTGTTGCCACCTGCCTTTACTATCTCGATTGCCTTGTCAATTTCAATCGCTTCTCTTTCCCCCATCAGACTTCCATCCTCTCTGTAGTTCGGATTCTTTTCTTTCTCTAACTGCTCCACAACCTTGTCTACATCATAGGCGGTCGGATATTTATCCAGTAATAGCAATACTGTATTTGTATTGAGCAAAGTTCCATTGCTTAAAGTAACCGATTCTAAATCTTTCTTTAGTGCATCCGCGTCAATTAATCTCATTCTTATCACGCTCCAATAATATACATTCAGTTTCAAAGAGTTTTTCAGATATATCTTTTGAATTAACTCTATCCTCAAATTCCTTGATAAAATCTCTGTATGCCTGTTTTCTAACTTCTCGGTCATGCTTGGTGCAATCAAGCTTATCAAACGAAACAGTGACTCTTCTGACAGAACTGTAATTCGGCACATCAGGGTTAAGATTTATGTATCTTTCACTGCATATCGGTATGATGCCATTTTTCTGTAATAATTCTGCAATCTGCGATGTAAACGCTCTTGTAATTACATACTCTTTCCGGTCAGCTATTTCCTTTGCAATGTTCGCAAATACTTCGTTTGTATAATCCATTATTTTCCCTTTCTAGGACAGCCATTATTTGACTGTCCTGTAATCAACCGGCTCTTAGTTAAATGGTAATTCCTCGTCAATACCATCAGGAATTGACACAAAGCCATCATAGGGTTTTGGCTGTGGTTCTGCACTGCCACTTGAATTTTTGCTGTCGCAAAATTCTAACTTGGATATGTTGCAATCGTTAGTGTAGACTGTGTTTCCGTCTTTATTCTTGTAGCTTCCTGTAGTCCACTCACCGATAACTGCAATCTTTGAACCCTTAAATACGTGCTTTTCTACTGTTTCAGCAATCTTGCCGAAAGCCACACAGTTAATGAAATTTGCCTTATCGTCTTTCTTCTTAAAATTCTTGTCAACGGCAAGTGTAAATCTTGCTGTTGCCATTGCATTTTCACCCTGTGAATATCTAATCTCAGGGTCTCTAGTTAATCTGCCGATTAATGTTACAATGTTCATTATTTTTCCTCACTCTCTACTAAATCAAATCTGTATTTCTGTTCTGCATTAGGATATTTTTCCTTTTCAGAATTTATTATTTACATCTTGATTTTATATACCCTAATTGGTTGTCCTTCACTTTTATCGCTTTCTTGCGGGTAATATGTATTACCAATCCATTCAAATTTTAAATATACTAATTCAAAATCATTTTTTTCAATGCTGCAATTTTTAGGCAATCCATGAAAAATTTTACTATGGTTAAAACAAGTCTCTACATCATTTTCCTTATACCAATTCATATTTATCAAAAATTGTGTTTTATCATTGCTGATACCGCTATAAAAATTTCTCATTCACATCTCCAATCTGCTCAAATCTTCTACCATATTGGGTAATAATTCCCTTTATCATCCACAACCCAATAACCTGTGCTCCGAGTATCAGTTAATGGGTCGTAGACTTTTCTGCCTTTAATCATTTTCCACCTTTCTCCTCATTACTAATTCAAAGCCTGTATTTGGGTATGCGATAGAATACTCTTGTTTTCCCTCCATATTCGCCATGAACCATTCAAATACAGAAGCTATTGCGCTTTCTGTTATGTCCGTTTTCTGTCCTACCCACATGTGTTTATCCGTATCTAAGGTTCCATAATAAATCCGGTTAGTAATAGGGCTTACCCCTGTTTCTTTTCTTTTTACCATATAATTTCCTTTCTAAAAAGGGCACTCATTAGGATTAGCAAGTAACCATTCCTTGTTGCGCTCCGCAACATCCACATTTGCCCCACAAGCGACTTTTTTCATCTTCTCGATAAAACTATCTCTATCAGAATTTTCACTTGACAGATGGCACATTATGACGTTCTGCAAGCTGTCTGAATAATTTGCCTTAACAAAATCGCAAGCCGTGTCAATGGATAAATGACCTCTGAAAACGTGATTAGCTTTGCCTGTGTTATCCCTGTCGATTAAATCTTTGTCATAATTCACACCTAAAAGAATGTGGTTTATGTCTTTAAATCTCCACTTGACAACCTCACAATCGGTTATGTAAAGCATTCTTCCCATTTCCTTGTGAGTAATCAGAAAGCCGTATATCGGGCAAGACTCACCATTTGCGTCTGTATGTGTCCAACTTCCATCTATTGTTGTTAAATCAAAAGGTTTTATTGTAAACTCGCCCATATTCATTGATTTACGGCTATCGCCTAAATATGGGGCAAGTATTGGTATTCCCATTGACTTAAAATCGTTTAATGACTTGCTATGGTCTAGAGGTGGGTGTGACTTATAACCACACCCTTAATCCCCCTTATATTCCAATTCAAGCCTTTTTTAATCTCCTTAATCGGTATTCCGCAATCAAGGATAAGTGTTTCTCCACTGTCGGAAGTTAGCAGATAGCAATTTCCGGCTGACGATGAGCCTAAACATTTAAGTTTCATATGCAACCTCCACAACAGCCATAAGGCACATTGACATTAAACACCTCGTCTATTTCGCTTGCATACTTGCGATATTCTTCGGGTATTTCAGATACATCTATTTGCCATTCTTCTTTATAGGCTTCATAGTTTCTAATATATCCGCCGGAGTGCCAAAATATAGGATATATGCCTTTACGTTTATTCATTTTTGCGTCATACCCATTTCCAAATATCGCCTTTTTTCCGTCAATCTCGAGCGTCAAATCTCCACAACATAAATTGGGATACTTGCCTGTGTAGCTTATGAATTTGACATGTTCGGTTACACTTTCTTTATTTGAATTGATTAGCATACTCACACCTCGATTTCATCATCCTGTGGGAACTGAAAAACTTCCATATTGATGTATTCTTCAAAGATGTCTTTGAACTCTTCCGGTTTTAACGATTTTTCCATATACTCGCATGCGCCACTTGCAAGAGCTTTTATAATTCTAATTCTCGAATATTGCTCTCTCAACATTTCCATAGCTTTATACGCTTTCTCTTTGGAAGAGTACTCGCCTAATACGTATTTCTCTCCATTGTATAGTGCTATAACGCTCTCCATTGCGTGGCACACAACTATCTGCTCATAAGGCAAATCAACATTGCCATGCTGTGAAATCACTCTCATGGTCAATCTCCTTATCTAAAAAATAAAAACCAGACCAAAGCTACGAAGCTATCAATTAACGCAAGGCAAAAGCTGATAAGCAACAATACAAGTCCAAATGTTAATTTTGGGAGTTTACCACCTAATGCGATAAGCGCCTTTTCCGAAAGTGTTAAATTTGCCCTTACAAAAAATCTGATTATCAAAAAGATCACCCACAATAAAATCATTAGCTTAACAAAAATCATATTTTCTCCTTATTCTGCCTGCATAAACGGCGGTAGCTCCTCTGACTGCTTGTCAGCCGTGTCGGTCGGCTCTACATCAATTATGTTGTCCTCATCAAAATCTACGCTATTTGCGTTTTCTTTGATTTCATCAGCAACAACCTTTTCTGTATCAAGTTTTACATCTGATACATTTTGAAATTCCTCTTGTGCATATAAACCTTGAAATCTATCTGGAAACGCTTCTCTTAAAGCCTGTACAACAGCTACTTTTCTAATCATCGTGGCTGGCTTTTTCGCCCATTGGCTGTTAAGCGAACCATCTTTTTTTCTTCCTGCATACTCATCAAAACCTACCGACTGATACTCGTCCTCTTTTCCGTCAATAAAGATTTTCGCCCAGCCACCTACGATAGTTTCGTTAGGTAAAACCATTGTTCCCTCTCGCTCTTCAACAGCTCCGTCCTTTTTAATTACAATAATTCCTGCTTTCTTTCCCTTATATCGTGGGTCCGCATTGGCTCTCTTTGTAAAAACGTCTTTTCCAGTAACTATTGTGGCCGGGTCGTTGCTTCCATACTTAATAAGGTATGCTTCTCTCAAAAACGGATTTAAGTGCTGGTATCTGCATAATGACATAAACATCATTACTTCTCCGTCAGATACATTGCCACCGCCACTTACAAGGTATCTTTTTATCATTGTTGGAGAAATTTTTACCATTTCCCCATTTGATTCATACTCAACTATCTGTGTATTCTCTGCCATAATTAATCCTCCTAAATCTCATTGAAAACCTGAACCGCAAACAGTTCATTAGGTGTCTGCTTGAATAAAACTCCGTCAGATATGACTGTATACATATATCCGTCATACTTAAGCTCTACAGTATGTTTCTTGCCACCCATATAATAGTTTCTCTTCTTAATAATCATTTCTATACCTCCCATAATCCAAGTAACTTTTTGAGTTCTTCTTTCATTCTCTCGGTTTCTTCTCTCATTTTCTTGGCTTCGTCGCTTAACTGCTCCCTGCTTTTATCAGCAAGTCTAATTACCATTTTGTACTCTTCCTCTGAAAGTTCCTCTTTAAGCGTACGTAAAACAGTAACTGCCTCTGCCATAACATTGCTTCTTGTACCTCTAACTGTAACTTTTCTGTCTTTTGCTTTAATCATCTCTATACCTCACTTTTCTTCAAACTCTTTCAACTGTTCTGCTAACTTCTTGCACTCTTCTGCTACATATTCCTCTGTGCGAACTATCGTGCCATCAATGCGAAATCTATCTTCACACTCAATCTGCATAGCAAGGCGCTCTCTGTAATTAGGAAATCTCTCATAAGCGAGTTCAAGTTCTTTTGCGTCATCGCAATGTGCACAGTCAAATCCAAACCACCATAAATCACTTTCTATTGGATAGTTTGAATTTTCTCCGCCATCCGCAAAGGCAATACCGCCGTGGCATTGAAAATATGCTTCAATTCGTATTCTTTCGTCTTTATCAAGGCAAGCTCCAAGCAAAGGAAAAATACCGCTTATTTTTCGGTCTCCGACATCTGCTTTCTTAATTTCGAGATAGTCTGAATACTCTTTACCATATAAAGAATGGTTTTTAGGAATGCCTACATATCCGCACCTATGCCCCATCACATTGAATGTAACGACACATTTATATCCTGCGTGTTCAAACTCTTGTTCTACAATATATCTATCATTCTTCATATCACACCGCCTCAATCACAAGCTCTTTGTCCTGTGTATGCTTTAACAAGATTAGCTGGTTATCAATCTGTGGTATTCTCCAATCGTCAACGCTCTCTGTATCATCAATAATAATCGGGAAATTAACGCTTGCCACTTTCTGAAAAGCTCGGCATATGTCAACTTCTGTCAGCATCCTTGCACCATGATTGAGATTTCTTGCATATGCTTCGCCATTGTAAGCAAAGTCGCAGCACTCCTCGGTATCGCCATTTAAGAGCGGTCTGAAAAGCTTTGCCGTAGCAAAATTCAGATACTTATTAACATCAGCCTGTAAGAGTTCGTTTTTCTTTCGAGTAAACTCTTTCAGCAAGTCAAGCTTTCTCTCCCAATCAGCTATCTCTTGATTAAGGTCTTTTCTCTTTTCTTCAAGGTCGGCTATGCTATCGTCTATGCGCTTGTTATTCGCCACACCAAGCTCAATCTTGGTGTCGACTGACGACACTTGCCTTAACAGTTCGTTTCGCTCGTTTTTGAGCTTTCTGATAAGCTCCGATGTATCATTTTCATCGGCAAGGGCTTTCTCTTTTTCCTCGATTTTAGCTTTAAGTGCCTGATACTCACTGTTACCTGTCATGTCAACATCAGTAGGTACCATTCCAAGCTCTTTAGCGATGTTATCACGTTCAAACTTGTTAGCAACAGTATCACGCTTTTCTGTCAGCTCCTTAAGTTCTGCTTCAAGGTCAGCTATCTCTTTTTTCTTATCCTCAATAGCCTGTTTAAGCCCCTTGCTATAGTTTGACAGTGCATTGCCCCTACCTTCAAGCTCTTTAAGGTTCTTTGCTTTTAGAGCATCAAATTCGGCTCTTAAGACCTCCACCTTATCTTCCGGCAACTTCTGACCACACATCGGACAATTAACACTGCTTTCATCAAAGGAAAGTGCCTTTGCTTTTTTCCAATCAGCGCGTACCTTTGCTAAGTCTCTTGCGCAATCTTCAATCTCTCTTTCAGAGGTTTTAATGCTAGTCTTTCCGGCTCTTATCATTGACTCTGTTTTGCGGATTGAAACATTGAAGTCATCAATCTGTAACTGTAGCTCCATGCGCTTTTTCTGATTTTCAGCATTGGCTTTTCTCTCCATGTCAGAAAGCTCAAATTTAAGGCTCATAATGTCCTCTGTAGCTTTCTGCTTATCCTCTAAAATCTTATTGTAGTCGGACAACTTATCTTCGATTTCCTTAAGCTGTGGCTCATAGGTTTTCTTTTGCAATTCAAGCTCTGCAAGGTCTGTATACTCATTGGTAGAATGAATTGTATCAATCCTTGTTGAGATTTCGTTTCTTTCCTTGACGAGTCCTTTTGAGCCATTCCTACCGCCTGTGCCGTTTAGCTTGCCACGGCATACTTTTTTGAGCTGGTCTACATCCCCATCGTCAAACATTGGCTTAAGTTCAGCAAACTGTGGAAACATATCGCAGATTTCTTCATCAGTACGTGTACCAAAATAGCTTGCAAGTGCTAATCTCTGCTCTGCCTGTGACTTGTTAAGCAATGTCATGGCATTTAAGCAGAATGGTAATACTCCAAGTTCTGCCATGTTGTCGTTGATGTACTGATTGTAGTCAGCCATTTTGTAAGGCACATCATTGATTGAGTAATCAGTAACACTGCCTGTAATCTCACCCTTTTTGTTGCGTTTCTGCCTTGTAACCTTTTTCAAAGTCTTTCTTTTTCCGTCAATCTCAAAGGTAACAGCTCTCACAATGTCAACATCGTCAATCTCAACTCCGTTTTCATCATGCGGTCTTATGCCTGTAATCTCTCTGTCATTCTCATCGTGACAATTCAGCACATCAAGAATAATTCTCTTAACTGTCGATTTGCCGACTTCATTCTGACCGGACAACACGGTTTTCATCGAAAAATCTGTGTCTAATGTGTTTTTGCCGTAGAATTTACAAAAATTCTGCGCAAATACATGTGTAATCTTCATTGCGTTTCCTCTCTTTCTATTTGTTTATGGTTTTTAGAATCAAATTTCCATGCAAACTTGATTTCTTAACTACTCTTAAGTATGAGTCCGACTCCGATACAAAAAGCCACTCACTTGCCACGTAATGAGCCTTGTTGAGCAATAGCTTCTGCTCTCTTGTTAATGGCTTCAATCTGTATCGTGTATCGCCTAGCCTAATTCGTCTTACATTGTCGCTCATTTAGTTTCTCCATTTCTTTATCTAATAACGCTTGAAAGTCAAACGATTTGTCCTTGTGCCGCTTAGCTCGATATAGTTCTTGTAGGTAATCGTTAGCACTCTGACGTTTCAACTGGCTACCAATCGCAGTAGATGTCAAGATTTCCATTTCCGCTCCCTTCGTCATATACAATCCCTTGTATGCCTATTGGAGTATTGACTATTGTTCCATGTGGTAAATCGTCACTCGCAATTACAACGTACTCGTTTTCATCAGCTACAAGCCCATATTCGTTTAGATGTCTGCCTGGAATATTTAGACCGCCTCCAGGTAACACCCTCTGTGAGTACCACGTATAAGTGTAATCACCATATCGGACTCGCCCTAGCTTCTTAAATCGGCTACAACTGTATTTCTTACGGCAAGTTGGAACTGTTGACTCTTCATAGGTCTGCTCAACTACAACCGGCTCATTCTGAACTACTGTTGGCTCAATCTTCCCTAGCATTACATCATTTAAATAGGAAGAAACACCGGCCGTCAGCTCAACTTTGCTATCTGCTTTCACTGCTATTGGCTTTAAGGTCATAATTCCAATCGTTGAAATTGATAACATCAATATCAGGTTTCTTTTTCTCATGCGGTTCACCCTCCTCAATGAGACATATGGCAATCAAAATCAGCCAAAATACTGTTACGATTGCTCCAACGATAATACTCGCTGTCTTAATTCCGTATGCCACCGATAATCCAAGGAAAAATGCAAATACCAATGCTCCGAAAATCGAATAGCCACAGCCGGTGTAAAACTTCTCTCTTAAAGTTCTTTTTCTCATACAATCACCTCACTATGCAAAACTCTGTTGAGCGTTTGCGTCCTGAATAAGCTCATCAAGGTACTTAGGCACGACATAGCAATCAATAAACTCATGCACATCGTCTATATACTTTCTCTTGATACTCTTATAAGTAGATACGCAACCATACTCACGCTTTAACTGCGTCCATATATCAGAAAATGTCTTATGTCTGATGCTGTTATCTCTGTATGCTTCGCTCTGCTTGCCACCAAGGATATTTACAACTCTGCGCTTAACGTGCTGTTGTATCTCATCAATATCGCAACTGTAAAGTGGTACATTTTCCTTAAGCTCGCTCACGTCGTCTTTAATGTCGTTTACTTTCTGCTCTAATTCTGTATAGCCCTGTGCCAAAAGCTGTATCTGACCGCCTGTTGTCTTTGGCATACCATAACTGCCTGTTTTTCTGATTGACGGAAGTACCTCTGATGTAACCCAGTGTTTAAACTCTTTAGCTTTCTTCATCTTGCTTTGAAATACTAATGAATAAAAGCCACTCTCGTTGATTATTGTTGTTTTTCTATTCTGCTTGCCATCGAATAAAGAAATAACTTTTCTGTCGCACTCATCAACATGGGCATTTATATCTCGACTACCATTTTGGTACTCCAGCTTATCAGCTACATCAATTCCCACAAAATAAGGTTCTCCGTCAACTGTTATTGTTCTTACTGAACCAAATTCTGAATTTTCAAAAATTTGTAAATCGTTCATGTTTTCTCCTTTCTACTCAATAAAATAAGAAACTTCTACGCCAAAATAATTAGCAATCTTAATTAGCTTGTCTGTTTTTGGCATTGATTTTCCTGACTTCCAATCCGAAAAAGTACTTCGTGCCATTCCGAGTTCCTCCGACAGTTTGTAAAACGAAACGTTTCTAGCTTTTATGAGCGTATCAAGTTTTTTAAAGCTCGCCTGTCGTTTTTTCTTATTCAATTTCCCATCTCCTTTCTTGACAATAGTTAGGAAATCCGTTACAATAAAAGCGCCATATTAGGCAAAATACGCTAGGAGGTAAAAACCTTGAAAGCAATTTTGATTTTGCCTGTTCCATATTTGCGAGGTCGCATTTAAAATGTAGCAATCGGTGTAGCGCATTTTGGGCAGTAAAGCTCGATAAAAAATCATGGTTGGCATGTCCGATAATATGCCGTGCTACGCTAGATACTCCTCTCAATCCGTCAGCTAATGGCAACTAAAATGCTGAACTTAAACTGCATAAGTGACGGAACATTTAAAGAAGCATTGTGTAGTACCAATGCGTTGAAAGACTTCAAAATGTATATGGTATAAAAAATATTGGAGGTCACTATGCAATACAAACCAAATTACCCAAATATGGATAAATTATTTCCGCAACACAAAATTCCTAAAATTGAAGCGCCTACATATGAAAAAGGCAAATCCCCAATTGAGCTCTTAGAAAGCCAGTCTGCTTATCTCGAAAAGACAAGCAAGGAACTTCACGATATGGCTCAATGTGCTAAATCTCAGGCTGATTCTGCTAAAGAAATTGCAGAAAGTTCCAAAACGCAAGCTGAACTAGCTATTAAAGAATCTCAAAAAGCTAGTAAAGCATCTGTCACTTCTGCGGTACGGGCAAACATATCTACGATAGTTTCAGTATTATCTTTAATTCTTTCTGTTTTTATTAATGCAGATAAGATAATAAAGACCGTGCAAAGCTTTCTATCTTATCTATCCCAGTTAGGACATTGATTAATATTGAAAGAATTCCACAGACAATCGCTATGTTTGACATGGTGTTTGCCTTTTTGCAATTTCCCATTATCTCTTCACAAGTTTTATGAATGTCGTTTGTATCCACCTCTTCATCTCCTTTCCTAAGTTTAACTCCATTTAACTTTTCAGTTAAAAAAATAAGTGCCATACTCTGCCTGTGGAATATCCAATACGGCTCCCCAGTTAAGCATATCAGTCTGTGAAAAACCCACATCGCAATTCAACTTCCTTGATACACTATTCTGTGATAAGCCTATTTTATCGGCAAACTTGGCTTGACTGCCACACTTTTCAATTATTCGTCCTCTTAGTTTGTCATATCTATATGGCATTTGCTTTACCTCCTTTCTTTAACACACGCTTAGTTTAACACTGTTTAACTTGAATGTCAACACAAAAGTTTGATAAAGTTTAACTTTTTGTTGAAAGTTTAACATCTTTGTGTTATGATTGATTTATCAAATAGGAAAGGAGTGAAATGAAGTGAAAAACGAAATTACTGCTTTAAGATTAAAAGAAGCGTTATCTGATTTGGATATGAAGCCTCAAGAACTGGCTGACAGGTCCGGTGTGAGCAAAGCTTCTATTAGTCAATATCTTAGTGGCTCTCATGCACCATCTAATATAAGCAGTGGTAAAATGGGTAAGATTTTAAGAGTCGAGCCTATGTGGTTAATGGGATTTGATGTTTCTAAGAAAAAAGAGCAAACTCCCGATATGGCAAAAGAGGATTTTAAATTGTTAGAAAAGTTTTCTTTACTAGACAATAGAGATAAAGAAACGATTTTAAGCATGATTGACGTTATGTTATCTCGAAAAGAAAAAAGTGAGGACTAGCCCCACTTTTCCAAAAAAAGTTTTATGAATGTATGCAGGTACCCCAAAGTGCCTGCATCTTCTATTTTTTCAATCATCTGTATTATTTCTTTCTTATAATCCATTTTTAAAACCCCACTTTCTAAAACCAATTATAGAACATATGCTTGTAGGCGCCGATACAAAATAGGGCGATAGACCGCCAATTAGCCTACCGCCCTACCGAAACTTGAAGAGTTCTCTTGTTTGAGAACATCGTTACTGTAACACTTTAAAGTGTTTTATTTTGTCGAATATTGACAACATGGACTGTAAAGAATAGAATGGTAAAAAATAACTACAAAAGGAGATGTTAATATGGTAAAAACAAATAAATGCAATTCCTACGTCATCAATGGCCAAAAAATCAATGTTAATGATATAATCGAGCATTATAATGGCAACTTAGGCATGGCTTGTAATGAAATATCGCAAAGGACTTTGGTTTCATTTGAAACAGCCAAATATTATGTAGGCCTGTGCCAAAAAGATGAGCCATTCGTTAAGCAAAATTCAACGGCAAGCTTCACAAGTGGCATTCTCATAGCCATTCCGCTTATAATGTTTATTGCAACAAAAATAGGATTCTTTCCGGTGGACAATGACCTTTTTATTGCTATGTTTGGCTTAATTTTTGTGTGTTGCTCTATTGCTTCAATTATTCTCGGAATAGTTGATTTAGCATCTAAGAATGAAATTCCACGCAATCATGGTGGTTCTATCTTTGGCATTGTTGCTTCTGCACTGATGTGGCTTGATTTTATTTTTCATTGAACTATGGAGAGGTTTCCCTCTCCTTTTTATTCTAATTGTGAAGTAATGTACTCATATTCCTCTTGCGATATTTTACCGCTTGCCACTCTGTCGAGTAGTTCTTCCTTAGTCACTCTGTCGCTCTCGTATAGCCTTTTAAGGCTTTCAACTAATATTCTCATATTAAAGCACCCCCTCGTCCATTAACTGCCTTGTATAGTTGTCTATCGCTTCCTCGTCAGAGTGTTCATTAATCTCTTTCGCCTGTTCCATAGCAATAAGATACTGTGAGTATTCGTCCTGTGTCAGCTCACGCTCCTCGTACTCCCAATGCTTAGGCTTGTAAGTAAAATCATCCTCACTCCCTGTTGCTTCAACCGATTTAATGTTTTTTCGCTGATAAACAACATTCGGAGAAGATGTTGTGTCAATGTCAAGCGGCTTGTCCGATTGCATACTTTCTACAAGCTTGTATTCTGTCATATTCAATGCACCTTGCCTTTCTGTCTACTGTTGAAATTTTGTGTTTTAGTTTCCCAAAATCTATAAATGGTTTGATATGCTCCCTATAATAATCGTACATATCACAATTTTTAATCCACGCAAGAGCGGAAACCATTTGTTTTGAGTCAAATATTGTAACCTTTGTTTTTCGCCATATCCTAACTGCCTTAGCTCTTATTTTCTTAAGGATTGTTTTTCTTAAGGTAGTTCTATTCCTATAGAATTTATATCCCATAAAATCAAGCGGTCTGCCATATGTTGCTGGCTTTCTATTCTTGCCGACATATGGATTTCGGGGCAAATAGTGAAAACGAAATATCTGCCAGTTTGCCTTGACTGTCAAGCCTAATTTCGCAAGCCTGTTATCAATCACAGCTTTTACCTTGCGCAATTTCTTTTTGCTTGCACAAAATATAGCCATATCGTCAACATAACGTGCATATTTCAGTTCAATGCCGAGTGATTTGATTTCATGGTCAAGCTCGCTCAAATACCAGTTAGCGAACCATACAGAGGTATAAAAGCCAAGTGGCAAGCCATTAGGCACGCAATGTATAACATTTTCAACAATCCGCATGAATTTAAAATCTTTGATTTTAGATTTAAGCTTTTCAATTAATTTATCCTGTGGAATACTAGCGTAAAATTGCTTCACATCAAGCTTATAGCAATATTTAATATTTTTACCGCCTTGCCTTATCCATTTGCATATGTGCTTCTTGCCATACGCTCCGCCACGCTTAGGAACCGAGCCGTAACTGTGCTCATACATTCCCTTGTTAAACATGGGTTTAAGCACGTTCACTATCATGTGATGTACTATTGACTCCATAACTGTCGGTATTACTATCTTACGTTTCTTTCGTGATATTCCGTCATATATTTCTTTGGGTTTATGCTCAAAAGGTGTGAAGTTAATCGCATATTCTCTAATTTTGGGTATGTATGTATTAAGGTCTAATAAAATTTTCCTAACCTTGTTTCTTTTCTTTTTACCCTTAGAGAAGTTTTGAATTGCAAGTTTTATATTTTCGTCTGAAATAAATTCAGCATATAGATTTCTGTATGTTCTCATACGTATTCTCTTCCTATCCTCTCTACCACGTTCGACTATTTCCTGCTACTAGCAGTAGCTTGCATCGAGTTAATTTTTACCAAGGGGTACGGAATTTAGTCTGCATTCATTTTATCCCATGAATGATAGGTACAGAAGCCCCGATGTTCCACCTCGCGTTACCGGCCTCGTTGTTCAAGTTCACGTAAAACGCGCCACAATGCCGACCGTTGTTCAGGTTGCCACCGAAAAGAGCAAAGGCGCAGACTAAACCCCTTATATAAAATTAACTACACACGTTTATAGTTACAAATTTTCTTAGGAGAAACGTGGTTTCTCCCTTTCTGCTTAGGCAGAAATTCCCTCTTCCCTGTTGCAAGTTATTTGTAGGAAAGAGAAGCCCCGACGTTCCACCAAGCGTTACCGGCCACGGAGTGCAAGACCACGCAAAACGCGCCACAAGGCCGACCGGAGGACAGGTCGCCACCGAAAAGAGCAAAGGCTATAATTGCAATGTTAAACCAACAACCATCAGGATAATAGGTCGATGATGAGCCTGTGATTGATGTTGGAAACATGCCTAATGCCGTATACAGCATATCTTTGATATATCCACCACTTGTACCACTAGGAGTTGAATTAGGTATCTCGATATATCCTGTTCCATCAGTGTTATAGTTAGTTGCTTTGCTTCCGTCCTTTGTTGACGGAGATAGCTTGACTTTTGCTATACCATTAGCAAGTATAAGTCCAACTGTTCTTCGCCACTGATTGCCGTAATAATTCTCCATTCCGAATACTTTAACTCCGGCTTTTCCAGCATTCTCGCCCCAAAATAAGCCTTTGTCATTCATTGTGCCGGTCTTAAGCAATAAGTTTTCATCACTGACATTTTCACTCATGCCTCGCCCGAATACATCTTGCGTATCGGTAGATTTTCCCATAATGATAAGCAAAATATTAATCAAGAGTCTATCAACGTACTGCTCGATTTCGTAGCCTGTACCATTAGCTCTTGCATATGTCATTTCTTGACTGGCTGATTTCGATTTAATAACTGTTTGACCGCTTATTGAGCGTAGCTTATTGTTGCTGTCAAGCGAGCCGTTGTAAATCGGTGTATAAAAATGAGATTTTTCATTGCCGTTAATGTCGATAAAATTCAGATTTTTAAAATCTTTATCAGCTTGATAGTTAGCAACATAAAGGCTTACACTGTTTGGATTGCCTTTGTCGGGTGCAATTTTCCACCATATAATGTCTGTGCCATTGCCCCACTCCATCATAGCATTTCCATCATAATCAACGTTCGCTACATCTGATGCACTGCCATCCTTTTTTTTAGTCAAGTTGTTCTCGTTGAGATAGTAGTCAACCTGTCCATTTGTCTTAAACATACATGGTTTTGGCATAAAAAAAGCATTCGCCCATGAGCCATAATCAAAAGTTCCACTTGTAAAATTCATAGCTGCCGGAGTCATGCCTACTGCGTCTGCTAAATATCTGACTCTTGTTTTCGGGTTACTATCCGCACTGTTGATGTGAACACCATAAATAACTCTTCCCTCACTTAATTTTGTACCAAGGGCTCTAATACTCTCAACAATCGCTTGCCCTGTTGTGTCTGATATAATGTCTATTCCGCTCATATTAGTCCTCCTTGCTTACATTAAGTAATCCGGCACTTGTCACGGAAAAAGTAATGCCTTTTCCGTTTGCTTTCTGCTCGACAAGTCCGGCTTGTTGTTCTGCTCTTTGTGCAGCTTCATTTGCAGCCTTTGTAGCTGCGTTTGCTTGACTTACCGCCGTATCAATCTTTCCTGAAGCTTGTGCAACCTCGTCCGCTTTTTGTGAAGCAGTTTGCGCTGATTTTTGAGCCTGTGAAGCAGAATTACTTGCCGAGGTAGCTTTTTCTGTCGCAGTCTGCGCTGATTTTTGAGCCTGTGATACGGATTGGGCCATGCCGTCAAGATAGCTCTGAATAAGTCTTTGAATTTCAACGTCAAAATCCTCAACAGTTCCCATCCGCTTAACTATTCCGGGTGCGAAACACATCCATATCTGCTGTTTTTTCGTGTCGGAGTCGGTCGATACCGCCCATTCTCCAGCTTTCATTTTTAAGGGGTCAAACTCCGCGTATGCCCCTCGTCTCATTTGAATTGCCATAAGCTACACCTCGCTTTCATCAATGCCTAATTTCTGACACAATCTTGAAAACCTATCTTCCAATTCATCTATGTGTTTTTGCATTTTATCAATCTTCTGCTCGTCTCCAGCAAGTCTTAGAATTAGGAATTGCTCATAGTTCATGCCATAGTACAGTGTATCGTCATCCGATGTTGCTTTGTTTTGGAAAATCATATTGAGATTTTCATCGACATGCCCTTTATCTTTAAGGTTTTTGATTATATCCTGTGCCATTGCTCCAAAATATAACGGTTTGTCTGAATATCCTTGTCTATTAAGATTATATTGAAATAAATCAACCGAGCCTACTGCATCAATATAATCTTGATTAATTGCTTTAATATTCTTTTTTAAGTGTTTATCTGACGAACTCCATACCCAAATAGTATCAACTTGGAAACTTAAGGCACTGCCATTCCAACCGCAATGGTATGTATGACCTGTTGCATCACCACACATTGCATATCCTCTATCGGTTTCTCTAAATTTATCAGAGCCTATCTCTTGAGCATACATTGTCTGTGCACCTATAGAGCCTGTGGCTCCGTAAAGTGTAATCAAATTCTCATCATTTTTGACAATTCGCAAGACTGCGCCATTCATCCAAAGTTCATAATTGTTTCCCGAATTGTCAGTGGCCGTTAAATCAATCGTTGAATTACTTAAATTTCCGTTCAGTGCAATACTTCCACCGGACATATTAAAATTTGAAGCGGTTACTTTTCCATCGTTGTCAACTGCAAACACTCCATTTCCAATATCAATTGTTCCGCCAACAATATTCTTGCCGGTAATTGTTGTTCCTGTGATGTCCTCCGCGTCAACTGAACCGGCCTTAACACTAAGTGCATTTACATAGCTTGTAGTCACGGTGTCTTTTGTAATTTGTGTTGCTTTGTCCGAATCAATATATCCGGCACCATTCGTTAAATCGTTGGTGTCTGTTGGTATACTCGGCTTATTAGAGATATTATTCCATGATATATTAACTCCGTCAGCAAGCGTAATGCCCTTGTTGTCAAGCGTAATCAGGATTTTTCCGTTTGCGTCTTTGACATATTGCTTGCCGTTTGTGTTATCCTCACCGCCTAAAGTGAGTGTACCACCATGCGCCCAGTCAAAATTAATGCCGATAGCCGACATAATATTAACAATAGCGTTTCCGTCTTTATCAATTCCGGCTTTCCATGTTTTTCCGTAATCATTTGATACAGCCATGCCATTAGCTGTCATTTTCCATTGTATATTACTTGAATTAAGGTCGGCTTTATTATGCATAATGTAAATAATTGAGCCATCCTCTTGCACCTGTTCAGTCTTAAAAAGTCCGAGCGATTGAGACATTAGCTGTGTCAACAATTGCATTTGCTTATCATATACACTTAGTTGTGCCTGTGCAACTTTCCTAGCCTGTACGATAGCCTTTGTCTCATTGCTAAATTTATCAGCACTATTTCTTGAAGCATTTTCAGCATCGCATGAAATTTTTGTACCGCTTCCAACTGTAAATGCTCGGTTAGAAATAAAACAGCTATAGGTATTCTGCTTGCGGTCTGTCACAAGCGCCACATCTCCACTCTCAATCAGTGGGTTTGACAAGAGTGTAGCGTCAAGAGGTCTGAACCTCATACCACCGATTTTTTTGAAGATATAGTTTGCAACTGTCTGTGCCTTTTCTGCCGAAATAAACGGATTATCAGAGATTGAGACTACATATCCCTCTTTTCCGGCAAGAGCATTAACATCTTTTGTCTTGTCCTCTTTTGAGGTTACAGTTACCTTTACCCCGGTGATAACAACATCATCAGTCGCAACGTTCAAGTCTTTTTGCGTGTAAATATTGTGGTAATTTCTCGTTTCTGTGAATGTTCCACCATCAGCACTATCGCCACTTGAATAGTCGGTGAAATTTCCACCATCAACGCTGTTTCCGTCAGAGTATGGTGTAGTTTTTGTGCTAAAAGTTCCACCATTGTAATTTTGACTCTCAAATTGGCTCATATCATACCATCCGATAAGTAATTCGCCATCGTGACCGCACTTGCCCCATAATCCACTTAACTGTAAGATGTAAGCTATTACCTGTCCATATGTGAGTTTTTGATTGTCACTTGGTATCTCGTTAATCGTGTAGTCAGAGTTATCGAATCTCGCCATAGTAAAAGGTACATCACACTTAATACAAGCGTCTCTGACTACCTCATATGCTGTCGTAGGGTAGCTTAAATTGCTATCGTACTCGCGATTGAAATTATTAATATTGTCAAGGCAAGTAAGCGTTATGAGTGAGCCATCATAGCTTGTTTCGCTGACTCTATACTCACCGATTTTTAGCTTTTCGGTCGTGCCGTCAGAAAAACTTTTTGAAACATATGCTGTTACGCTTGCCTTATCAAAATCATACTTGCTGTAATCTTCATAAATATTATTCAGCTTAATTTTCAGTTTTCCGGCAATCAAAGCCCCGATTGTGAAAGTACCATTGCTTGATGTTGAGTCATTAACTTCGAAGCCATTCGCCCACAGCTTACTATCACTAATAGGGATTTTCTCGCCACTTGCCGTAACTATGTCAGCAAAACAATTTACGTTTATGTCATTATCGAGCATTACTGCCCTTTGCCATTTAGCCGATACGTTAAGCATTTAATCACCGCCTTATACTTCTATGAGAGGAAAGCTTAATACCTCATACCTCTTATTGCCAACAGTCCATATCTTGATAGGTGCGCTTCTATCGCCCACGTAGAATGTACGTGTTTCATCAGTGCCGCTCATAGCGTCAGGATATGTCACTCTGATATATTCGGGGTTTACCATTTGAAGTATCTTTGCTGTCCTAGCTGTGTCTGTACCGCTCCATGACAATTTAAGCTGTCGTTTCTGCGCTATTCTGTTTTTATGCATTTGAGCGTCCTGCGTACGTCCACTATCGCTTGCAGACACATCAATCATGCCCCATTCAAAGCTTGACGGAGTAGGTAATTCTACTCCGTCTACTAACATCATTGCCATATTGTTACCTCGTAAAAAGACACCCACATAGGTGTGAGTGTCTTAGCCAAATTCATTTGCTACAATATATCGTTGCCCGTGCTTTGCTTTACCTACCTGTGTCATGCGATAGAGAGTTTCACTATCACACTTGAACACATTTTCGATAATAGGTGCAGAGCTTCCGCCAGTGTTAGAGTTCATCATTACTTGCGTCATGCCCTCCATGACGGCCTGTTTAATTCCCTCTGTGATTTGTTGGTTATTTGCTACGGCTGTTTTGCCGTTTGAGAATTTACCGACTATCTCTCCTCGGTTCATGTAGAACGGACCCTCTTCCGGGAAACCACCACTAGCAAAATGTGGTGCCCTGTCGAGTAGTGACTGATACCCCATGTATTTTGTGCCTGTGGTAATATTGAATCTTTTATTGTTGTACTTAAACAAATCATCCAGTGAGCGTACAATGCCATCTATCGAGCTCTTAACACTGCTAAATCCCCAGCTACTTATTCCAACACTGTAACTTTGATTTGCGTACCACTTAAACGTACCTAAACTTCCGTTCGTGTTATCGACCTTTCCTTTAAGCCCATTAAAACTACCACCTGTCGAGCCGAGATAAGCACTTGCGTTACTTGCCATTGTTGAGAACGAGTTCGATGCTCCTCTTCTCATGTTTTCTGCAGCGTCTTGAAATACCCCCATGTTAAATTTAGTGTTACCCAATGAGCCATTAACTCCACTTAATGAATTGTAGAGATTTGATGATAACGTTGAGAAAGAACCACTTGTGCTAAGCGATGTTCCGCTTGCCTTGCTACTCATGCTATCCATCTTGCCCTTGGTTCCGTCAATTGAAGTGTTGACTCCGCTTAAATAGCCACTCACTCCGGCATTTAAGTTTGAAAAAGATGTCCTAGAATTAGAGCTTGTTGTACTTGCTTTTCTTTCCATGCTATCCATCTTGCTTTTAGTACCATCAAGTGAAGTGTTGATATTTCCTAAATACCCGCTTACACCAGCGCTTAAGTTTTTGTAGCTATCATCAATTTTGCTCGCGCTCTTCCCTACTTCTTTTGCGGTATCGTCAACTCCTTTAACTGTTTTCTTTTTAAATTTTGGTATTTCAACGCCGGGTATCTTGTTAAGCAATCCTATAATGTCATTAATAATTCCAACAAAGCCGTTGTAAAGCTGTGGCCCTAATACGTTTTGTAAATCATCAACATTTAAAGACATATTCTTTTTAAATGTTTTCCAGCCTTTTTTGAAATAATTTCCCAAGTCTTTGAAAAAATCATCTACGCTTTTTTCAGCATCTTTGATTTTCCACTTTATTTCCTTAATTCTCCATTCGAGAGGGGTAACAAGTTTAATCTTTTTTCCGTCAAAGCCTGTGGCTTCGTCGCTTATTCCCAATCCGGATTCTGGACTCTTGAACCACTCTTTGAGTTTATCAATCCAGCCTTTCATGTGCGCCAGCACATAATTGATACCCGACACGATAACCAGCACCTCAACTCCCCTTAGTGCAAGTTCTGTTTTTGACAAGCCTTTAGCTGTTGCGTACTTTTCCCATTCAGATGTAATAAGCGTTTTGGTTATCTCTTTAAGTCCGTGTTTCCATGTAAACGCGCCAATAAGAATAGTAAAGGTATCAATATCAAGTTCTCCGATAAATTCCGAAATGCCCTTAAATGCATCTTTCCAATCAACATTGATTAATGTGTGAATTAAAGCATCTCGTATGCCGTGGACAATGTTATTGACTGTTTTTCCAAGTTCTTGCCAGCCTGTCAGCCCTGTAACGTTACTTACTCTTGACATTTCATGTAATGCGCCATTTATAAATGAAGCAAAACTGTCTCCAAGGTTTCCCCAATCAAACGTTGACGTAAATGAAAAAGCGGAAACTATGGCAGTCCTTATCGAACCAGCTATTGTCTTTCCAAGTGCCGTAAATAATTTTGGACTTATTAAGCCGTTAAGGAAGTCTGCAAGCCCTTTTCCAAAGTTCGATGCGCTCTGATACACGTTATCCCAATTAATAGAATTAAGTGAGTCGGCTATTGCGTCACCGATGTACTTTCCGAGCGAGTAAAGGTCTTTGATTGAAGATTTATATTTTTCGAGCAATCCATCGGTCTTTTTCAGCGAGCTATCAACTCCACTGCCGGCTCCACTGCCACCGGAACCGCCACTGCCTGGGCCGCCACCACTGCCACTATCGCTGTTATCGTCAAGTGCATGTATCTCGTCTATGCTAAGCAATGTCTTTTTCAGTTTTTGCGCTTTCTTATTGGAACTATCAGCGTTATCGCCAATATCGCCCACTCCGTCAGCTATGTCCTCCATGCCATCAACAGTAGCACCGCCACCGCTTATCTCGATAGTCCAACCGAAGATTGCTCCGAGTGCGTCAGCTACAGTTCTTGTGAAGCTAATAACCTTGAGCATTACTTTGCTTAAGGCTTGAACAAACGGCTTTAGAGCATTGATTATTACGCTACCTATGATACTGCCCCATGCTTGGAACTCTTGCTTAAGGACTCTTATGCTGTTAGCCCAAGTGTTGGCAGTTTTAGCAAAATCACCTTGCGCAGCTTGCGTGTTTGCCATGACATAATTGTATCTTAGCAATACCTTTTCAGCTTGCGTCATGGATTTGATATTTGAATCAAGTCCGTTTTTCATAGCCCACTCTGAAAGTGTGGCTTGTGTTAAGTCGAGTCCGTATCTCCTTAACGGTGCAATTGTTCCCGAAAAAATGGATTGTAAGCTCCTTGCAACATCGGCTTGGTCTACATCGTAGAATGAAGCCATATCGCCAGCTAACCTTGTAAGATTAAGTGACATATCAGCCATACTGTCCGTAGTCTTGTATAGCGTGTTATTTTGGCTCATAAGAGCTTTATTTGCCACTGCCGTACCATTTGCCACTTGCTCTGACGAAATGCCTATGGAAGTACCTAGTGCTTGGAAACGGCTTGATATTTGCTTAACTGTTAGCTCCGACATTCCGAAGTCTTGAATTGATGTTTTCGTGAAATCATCAACCTTGCTTGCCATATCGCCAAACGTGGTATCTACTACGTTTTGAACCTCGGTTAATTGGCTCGCTAAATCAACTGCACTGCCTATTTTTCCTACAGCTCGCATAACCATCCAATAAGTTGCGTAAAACTTACCAATAGTCGATGCCAAGCCTCTAAATCCGCTTCTTGTACGCTTAATCGACTTAGTTGTGTTTGAAAAGCCTGTTATGAGCGACCTACTAGCCGAGCCAACTTTCGCGCCTTGTTGCGACAGATTAGCAAGTGCATTAGTCATTTGAATAATGTTACTGTTGACTCTCGGTGCGTTAGATAATGTTGTCATTACCTCTTTCAAGGTGCTGCCAAGGTTTCTTATGTTGTCCGCAGCATAACCGGCTGATTTTGAACCGAGCTTTGAGATTGAAGCTGTTAGCTGTGTAATCTCTGCTGATTGCTTTGAGATATTCGCAAAGCCTGACAATTCTGTTGCCATGCTCTTTAAAGCACTTGCCGAGCTGACAAGTCTTGCAGTATCAAGGTTGCCAAGCTTTTCCATGTTAGTTGCAATCTTGCTAAAGGTACGAGTGTCGATACTGCTCACACTTCTAAGTGATGTTGCAAGTTGCGACATTCCACTCGCAAAATTGCTTATGCTTGCACCATTGAGGGAATTGAGAGTAGTTCCAAGTTCTTGCAACTTACTTTGTAAATTGCTTATGGCTCTATCTGCTTGTTGCGCGTCCGACTTGATTTGAAGCTCAATGCTCTCTGCCATTTTCTCACCTCCCTGTATGTAATAAAAAAGAGAGCCACCCTAAAGTAGCTCTCATGTATTTAGTCTTTGAGCAGATAGTATGTTGTAATCAATCCAACATAGCCATCTTGCTTAAGACCTCTATTCTTCTGAAATACTTTGACACATTTAGTGAGATAATCACTCCACTCCTTGTAATCAGTATCAAGTTTGTAAAAATGATACTTGTCGTGCAGAGTCTTTCTCAACCACTTAATAGCTGTCGGGCAGTTATGCTTCTGTCCACTCCACAAATTGTGATTTTTAGCAAATCTCTGTGAGTTAGCTCCAAACTTGCCATCTTCCTTAAGCTCGTCTGTGTCAAATCCGATGTTCATAGCATGTTGCCATTTTCTTACATCATCATTATCGAGGTAATACTCCTCATTGCCTTTCCAAGCGTTATCCTTTGCCGGAGTTGCTATTGGTGTCGGAGTTGCTGTTGGTGCCGGATTATTCTCTATTCCATCACCCTTGCCAAGCTCAACATAGAGTAAGTTAGCGTCAGTACTGTTATTCAGACCGCTACAAGTAAATGCACTTGAATACTGCCAGCCATACAGAGAATGTTGAATAACAGGCTTCTTTGCGCTATTAGGCTCATCACCAATAGACATTCCCTTAGTTGATGGATAGCGTGCAATCCAAAATGGACAATTAATCTGATTTGCGTATGGTGCAATATACTGATTGTAAAAGCTAAGCCCTGTGTATACACCAAAGTTAAGCCCGGCGCTCTTGATAACACTCTGATATGTGTTGATAATATCAATAAGCGTCTGTCCGAGTCCTTGCTGGCATTTATCTTCAACATCTAACCAAACAAAAGTTTTTCTTCCGTTAAGCGTCTGAATAACCTTGTTTGCGTCTGTCTTTGCTTTCTCTACTGTTGTAGCGTATGAGTAGTTATAAACACCTTGTATCGGCATTCCTACATCGGTACAGCCTTTCCAGTTTTGCTCAAAGGTTTTATCCGGATTAAGGTCTTTACGGATTACTTTAAGGATTGCAAATTGCACTCCAGCCCACTTAACCTTGCTCCAATCAATATTCCCTTGATATGACGATACATCAATTCCTTTATATGCCATATTTTCACCTCATTAATCAGGACTTTCAGGTAATCCCGACTGTCTTAATGCGTTAATTCGTTGCTTCATTTCGTAAACGGCAATTTCCTCATTAGACTCTTTATATTTAGGCTCGTTGTCTTCTGAGTATTGCTCATTCAACGATTTTTCAATGTATTTTGCTCTCGCTTTGTTACCATTTAAGGCTCTGTCGATAGCTGTAAGAGTTGCACTCAATCCGTATGTGCCCCACCAAGCCCACATGTTGGAGTCGGCTTCTTTTTGCTCAAGCATATAAGCCTTTGAATAAGGCTCTAAATCAGCCGGACAAGACATATCTATGTCCTCAACGCTAAATCCATAGCCTTTAGTTGCCAAAAGCCAATATGGGCGGATTTCGTTACAATATACTTCCCACGTAAGCTCTTTTACTTCTTGATTGGCTTCTTCTTGGCTGTCTGTACCTCTTTCGCCAGCATCTTTGATAAAAAACTGTTTTTCTCCATTTCAGCCGACAAATCGTTGTAGAGCGACATTATATCTCCACCCTCTTCATTCTCTGGGTCGAGATAATCGTCAAGCAAATCATACATCTTCGCTAATTGCTTCTCTTTTGCTTCTTTATCGTCAAAATCAAAGCCAAATTCGTCAGCGTGAAACTTTTGCAAGCCCACGAGCAAAAACTCCGGTAAAAATCCAAGCATGTTGTCAATGACTTCAAGTCCCTCGCCCTTTTGCTCCATTCCTACGAGCCTTGGGATAATTTTATTCTTATATACCGGTGCATATCCGAATTTAACTGTATACTCTTTTCCATCTAATTTAATTTTCATTTTATCTTTCCCTTTCTCCCTAATTTATATAGGGAAAGAGGCAGTTTTAACACTGCCTCAATTACCTTGCTATATTGTATCTTCAAGTTCGCTGTCAGCCGTGCTATCATCATAGCCAACCGCTACGGCTTTTTTCGATTGGCTCATGATTTTTTTGTGAGTGTGATTGCTGTTGGATAGCCTTGGTCATCTTCTGTTACCGCAACCTCGTAGTTATCCTCAATCCACTTAGGCACTGTCTGAGCTGATACAGTCGCAGTTCCTGTTAAGTGGTCATCGGAAGCCTCGCCTGGGGCGAATGACTCCTGTCCAATAAAAGCACAGATACCCTCTGAACCTTTTCCGTCTGTACCATAGAGAATGATGAAGTCGAGCTTCTTACCCTCGTTAGTTACCATCTCATCCTTGTACTTTTTCTCAAAAGCTCCCTCAACTTCCATAGAGCCGGCTGAACGTCTACCCATTTCCTGTGTCTCTACTAAATCCTCAAGAGTTGAAGTATCTACCATGTTCTGTGAGCCGAATGGTGAGGGAATTGATTTTGCCCTTATTAAGAGCTTGTAAGTTCCAGCCCAATAATCGCCACTTGTGGCAGATGCGGTTGGTGTCTTGTAAGCAATTCTGCTTTTTAAACCTGTTGCCATTTTTGTTACCTCCTAATTTTTCATAAAAAAATAAGAGCCAAAAGGCTCTTATAATCTATCATTCCAATCGAATGACCGCCTAGCACGTAATGTTGCAGTCCATAATTTGCCGTTTTTTCTAGCGAATGGAATTGTTGTCAGTTTGAATGACATAGCTTTGTATTCATTAGCCACTGTCTGTGCCACATTCAAGGCTTCTGAACGGCTTTTATTCGTTGTAACAATTACTTGTGCCGTAAATAACACTGTATTTATTCTTTCACACTCTAAATCCTCATTCTGTTCAATAGGTTCGAGTGCCTGAACAAGCACTGTCGGGAAACTAGCCGCTGCACTGTCCGACTGTTCCTCTTGTGTGAATTTTAGCTTGGGATATTTAGTTTTCAATTTTTTCTCACATCGGGTTTTCACAATCGCATATGTGAGATTTTCAAGGTCATAAACCCATTGATTTTGACTCGCCACTTTATCACCTCAACTAAAAAAATTTCCGTGCCGTTCCTATGATGTCATTTTCCATTTCTACAAATGCGTGATACATCGGCATTGTAGGTGTAATGCCGTATGAATGGTGTAATTCTCCACTTTCGTCTCTCCAATACCAACCCTCGCTGTCAAATGCGTGTGTCTGTCCCGGAAAAGTTCCTTGACCGCCTCTTGTATCATTAAAGTGTGGTTTAGCTTTCCAGCCCGAGCCGTATTCAGCCATAAGCAAAGGCGATACATCAACTGTTTTGAGTCCGTCAGCCGTTTGCCATGTGCTTTGTATCTGCCCTGTTTCGGTAGCAAGCACAATAGCTGTACAGCCGTCCGTTGTATCTTTAATTTCGTAACTAAACGTAATATAGTGTCCGAAATTACCTGTATTTGCTCGTGCTACAGCAATGCCATTACTAGCAAGCTCTCCGACAAACGCTATGCACTTGTCCTGTAAGCGGTCTTTGTATCTTTCAAGCTTATCTATCGCATCTTGTATAGATTTTTCTGTCAGAGAAATGTCAAGTTTCATAATTACACTTCTTTCACAACTGCTTTGAGCATGTATTTAACTGAATAGAGAGAGGGTTTTACTCCCACTATCGTAAAGTCTGCGGAAGTTGAATCAACTAATCCGTTTTCGTCTTTTGTAGGCTCGCTATCAAGCCAAATAACGTCACCTTTTTTAAAAGGGTATTCTCCTCTGTCTGTCAGCAAAACAGCATCAAAATCAGCCGTATTAAAGCCATATTCCTTGTTCTGCGCTTCTCCTCCGTCAAACGATATATTCGCCCGAAAATCAACCGGCTCTGAAAAGCCTGTTTCCTCATGGGTGTAATATATCTTCTCTCCGTCCTCTGTTTCGTAAAACTTTGGATTTCCGTCCTCGTCTCTGTCATAGACTGTGACAGTTTGACCTTGAAGCGCGTATTTCATGGCTTGCTTATTAATGTCAAGCATTTTTCTTTATCTGCTTGTAAATCTGATTAACACCGGTGCTTGCCATGCCCGACACAATGCCAACTGCTATTGCATCAAGAATGTTGTCTGCCGGATAACCGGGAATTACAAACATCCCAACAATGCCGAGTACTCCACCGGCTACACCTACGATAATAGGAATAATATTATCTTTAACCTGTGGTATCTGCTTTGAAGCATATCCGATTAAATAAGTAATTACCATAATGGCAACTACTGTAGGTACTTGTGTAAAGTCCATCAGCTTTTACCTCCTTTGCCTAAATGGATTTCCTCAATCTCATTTTTCATTTTTGTTACCATGCCATTACCACCGAGTGCGTGGTATGCGTCATACATCTCGCAAAAATTCTGATACGCATATGAGGGTATTTCGCCAAGCTTCATGTACTTATCGTGGTATTCGATAAGCTGTACTCGTAAAAGTAACATTGTACCTTTTCCGTTTGCTTGTCGTAGCTTCTTTTCCTCTTCAATGCGCTCGTTTCTTTCTTTTGTGTCTATCGCTTTTTGCTTTTTCTGCTCTTGTAAAAGCCAAACAATATAACCCAAAAGCGCTGTCAGGACAATTGGCAAGGCAATAATGTATGTCTGATAGATTAAATTATTCATCTTACAGCCTTTCGTCTTTGGTAATTGGCACACCGCCCACCACCACTTAATGTGTACCGCCTGCTACCATTTTGGTAACGCACAATCTTCTTTTGCTTATAGCACTTTGACAAAAGGGAAAACTCCGACAAACAGCTTATCTCTGTCTTTCCATGTACGGCTCACTCCGCCCTCACTTAATGCGCTCATGTAGTTCTCACCGGCTTGTGAATGGTCGTAGACAGCAAGATTGATAACGACATTCTCAAACTGCTTTAAATCGGCAGTTATATCATCATCAGTAAAAGTGTCCGGATAACACCTTTTTGCTTTTACATCTTCCGTAGCCTGTTTAATGAGCTGTTCAATGAGTGGGTTATCTTCCTTTTTATCGAATACAACCACATCAGATGTTGTATCATCATCATTCGTGACTGTATCAATATGAAATTGTTTGAGTCTGATTTTGACTTGTTCTAATGTGGTGTATTCCATGCCAAGCTCCTTATAATCCAAACTTTTCAATTAACATTTTTTTCAAGTCGCTGCCATTTATTTCTGCGGCATTTTCAATACCATTTCCGCTCGCAAGCTTCTTTAGGTCGGCTGTTGACATTCTGTTAATTTCTGTCTTTGTGTATGGTGTTTCAGGTGGGTTCATAAAATCAGAAGGCACCGAATTGCTATTGCTTTCCGGTACCTCGTCTCCGACTTTATACCACACTCCATCATGCTTTATAGAGTGCGTTGCTATCATAAGCCTTAATCCTCCTTAACTTTGAGAACCATAACGCTATCCATACCCTCGAATGTAGGTAATCCAATCATAGATACGATACAGTGAGTATTGATAGGATGATTTGTAGCATATGTGTATACAGATACACCTGTCTCAACAAGTGAGAGGTTTCCGTCTGTGATACTTCCGCTTCTTTCCTCTGGAGTCTTACCGAATGTGTAATCGCCGAGGAATACTCCGGCAGACTGCGCAGATACAATACCTGTTGGTACAAAGTACTGTGTCTGCCCTGACTCGTCAACATAGAGCTTATCGTATACTTCAATCTCGATACCATATCCTCTAAGGTATTCAGTAACCTGTCCTTGCTGTAATCTGATACCGCCATTGTAAGCAGTGATACCGAGTACCTGTTTCTTTGTGTCCTCTGCCTTAAGCACCATTTCCCAAGTCTCTGTATTCATGGTAAAACGTGTAAGTGAGTAGCCTGTAGCCTTTGCAAAGTCTCTACGAGCTGTGATAAGGTCATCAAGCGGTGCACATGTGGTAGGCTTATCCCATGCACTTGTGCCGGTAATTGACTTAAAGTGCTTTTCCTTATGCTCTGCACCATTGTCGGCTGTGTAATCAACGACATAGTTCTTATCGCCAAGTACAACCTTTACCTTTGGTACACCATCTGTAGGTGCAAGTAACTGCCAAATCTGTCTCTCCGGTACAACTAATGCACCCTCAATTAACATCATTGGTTTCTTTGAGATTTCACGTAATACGTTATTGGCAAGGCTTGAGTTCTCAGAAGTTCTGTAATTGTCGTACTCCTGTTCCTCTTTCTCTGTTACCATATATCCCTCACGATAAAATGGCATTGAGTTCTGAATGTCAGAGAAGCCTCCAACATCTCTTAACTCTGCCTGTGCATCAAAGTTTGAAGCTTTGAGTGATACCGGCAGTCCGTTTTTGCCCTTGATAAATCTAAGGTCGAGTGAGTCCTGTTTACGTGTTCCAAATTTCTGTCTGCCAAGATAAGGGGCAGTTCCTAATGTCTTTTTGTAGTTACCCCACATTACACCGAGGCTTCTCGCTGTAAATGCTTCTGCTAATGGTAATTCCATGTTCTTCTACCTCCTTTTAAGCCTGACTTGCTACAATCTTTGGCGCGCCATAGAAAGTAACTCTAGGTGTTGCAGTTCTAGCTTCATCTGCGATTGAAAGAGACTTAACTTTCTCCCAATCAATAGTTCCCTGATATACATATGTTCCAGGTGCGTCACCCATCGTTACATCTACATCGTGTAACAGATAGCCCTTGCACTCTGCGTCATTGCTTGGGAATGGTGTACCGGCCGGCACAATCTTCATTCCGTTTCCATCTGCGCTTGTTACCATAGTCTGTGGCACAAGGCACGCTGCACCCTCATAAGGGAAAAATTTTAAAATTCCTTTACCCTGTGTAAAGTCTCTTACGATTGGTTTTCCCATCGTTCTACCTCCTGTTTTAAATTACATAGCTGTTTTGACTCTCTGTACTTGCAACTGTACCGAATGAGATTTGTTCTGCATTTGCTACATCTGCTGGCTTTGAGTCGGGTTCATTATTGTTACCGCCATTGCTCGGATTCGGAGTATTGTTGAGTGCGTTTTTCTCATACTCCGCGATTGCATTGGCTTTCATGTCGGAAATAATCTTGCCAAGTGATGTTGTGTCAAAAGAGCCATCCTCTTTTACTACTGTCTTTACCTGTTCTGCTGTAATTCCAAAATCTGACATAGCCTTCTCGCGCAAGTCTCTGACAGCGTTATCTTTCTGTAGCTTGGCTATCTGCTGATTGGCTGTCTCTAAGGCTTTATTTGCCTTTTCAAGTTCAGTCATGTTGCCATTCTGTAGCTCATCAAGCTGTGTCTGCAGCTCGTCAGCTTTGTCAGCTTTAGCCTTATACTGATTGGCTTTCTCTTTCTCTCTTGCCATTTCCTCACCGCTCTTGTTAAGCAGATTCGTTATCTGCTCATCCGTTGCGTCCGGAAAAAGCTTCAAAACATCATTTCTTGTCATTTCATTACCTCCGTAACTCACGCTTTTGTTATCGCTGGTCGCACCAGCCGAGTTTTTCTGTTGTTTAACGCACAACTGCAAATTTTGTATAATAAAAAACGACTGCCATAATTGGCAATCGCTGATTATTTAAAATATCCAAGGGTACATCTGCACCCTGCTATTTCTTTTACTTGTGCCCCTAAAGAATGGTCTTTCGGAAACATCATAAGTGAGTTTCCAACTTCAAACGGCTCAAAAATATCAATTCTCTTTCTGTCAACTTCTGCATGTGTAGGTCTGACATGTGAATCTTCTTTTGAGCGCCACTCTTTTGTTTTGTAACCTTGTTTCACCATATCAGTTTGCAATCTGTAATTGCCGACTGCATTAGCTTCATTCGCAGCTACATTTTTGGCACGCTTCCGTGAAGTAAAATACTCTATTTCAGTATTTTGTGTGGTAGCGTCAACTACTTCATTCACGATGTACCGGGCATAATCCGTAATATATGAGGGTGTTCTCTTTGCCTTGCAATACTGCGTGGCAATGCTCTCATATCTGATGATAAATTCTTTGGTGATAGTTGTTATCTCTGTTTCTTCTTTTCCGGATAACAAGGCAAATAGCATAACAAAGATTTTTTCAAACTTTTCAGCAAGCTTTTTTCTATCTTCCTTTTCCTCGTCAGATAAATCCATCTCACCAAAATATGTTTCATAATCTATGTCTTGTATTTCATTTTTGTTAAGTGCGTGGATTTCGTCTGCCATATCAAGCTCCAAAATAAATTGACAGCCAATTATTCATCGGCTGTCTTTCCATTGTTCTTATTGTTAGATGTAGCTGTTGTCGGCTGTTCTTCCGGGAATAGCATTTCCATCCGCTTAGCACTTTCGAGAGTAACTTGTTCAGGGTCACTAAACATGTCAATCGTCTTAACAGCTCTCTTGTAATTGATACCGCACCTAAGTAATATTTCAAGCACCTCTGCCTTAACAAGCATGTTATCTAGCTTGTTATGATTAATGTGTATCTCAACATCACTAGGCATAAGCGTAAAGCCCTTATTAATTCTCAGCCTGTTAAGAATAAGCCTAAGTGCCATTCTCTCTGATTTCTTAAGGATAGGCTCATTAATAGCCGTCCTAAGTCCGGCATCGTAATGTCCGTTTCTCAGTTCTACGGCAGAACCGGTGTCACCGCCTGTGTTGCCCTGACGATTTGCGAGACCTTGAATGCTTAAAAATCTTTCAAAAAGGTCAGTAAAAACTACTTGCCCCTCTGTCTGATTAAGCTCGCTCGTCATTACATCAACATCAGCCTTGTTGTCCGAGCCATTGTTAGATTTAACGACTAATGCTCCCTCTTGTCGCATTTTTCTGAATGTATCTATGTCAATCTCACAATTAACGAATTTCACCCATGCAGACACAAACTGCTCGACTCCATTAATTCTGTCCGATGTAAGCACGTTGATAGCGTCTGTAATTGCAATAGTCATTTCAATGTCAGATAATCGCCTTGCATTGTTCGGATATTCAATCACCGGAATTGCTCTGTTGCCGTTTATTCCGCTTGCATAAATCTTGTCATTGCGAATATCAAACCACTCATTGTCAGTGAACACATAATAAATATCTGCTCCGTTCTCGTCCTCTCCGATTTGGCAAGAGAATGCCGGACGTCCATTTGAGTAGTACACAACAAACGTATACATCGGATTTTCAGACGATAAAGAAAAATCGCTCTCATCAAGCAACTGTCCTTGTCCGTCATCATTACCGATAAATCTGTAGCCGGTACCGCATATACTTCTCCAACGATGTATGTCTATATCGCACTCCTGTTTGCTTTCCGAGTCCATTGTAATGTTAAGCTGTGTGATTTCTTCCGACTTATGGTTATCAGTGCCACGTAGCACATATTGGATTGGCTCGGCACACATCTCTGCGGTTTTACGCTCAACAAGCTCATACGCAAGATTTACAGCAATCTTGTTATTGATTTCCGGACGATTTACCTTTTGTCGATACAAAATCGGTTGGTCGCCACGATAGTATCTGTCAAGATACTCAATCTCAATAGCGTTTTGCTCGTGAATCACAAGTGCTTTATTCAGTTCTTCGATTATGTTATTTTTTGTGATTTGCCTTTTACGTGTGAAAATAACTTGTCTGCCGTAATTATTTTGGCAGACGGCTGAAAAAGGTCTTACATTTTTATGAGCATATCTATACATCAATAAAACCTCATGCCACTTGCAGAAGTTCTCTGTGGAACCTCTTTTATCTGGAATTCTTGTGTGCCATCCCAAAACCATATCCATTTACGGCAGTGCGTACACATCACTTTGTGGTGTTTCTTGTCGCTTTTATTCACCCACGTTAATAGCTTTCCGCAACGAGGGCACATTACACTTCGTTTTCCTGTTGGTACAATATTCTGATTATTCATGTTGTCCTCGTTTCACTAAAAATAGCACCCACAATCTGTGAGTGCCATTTCTAAAAGAGATTTTCGCAATGAACGAATTACATTTTTTTCATCTTACACATTATCACATTCTAAGCGAACCGAACGAACAAACTTACATTTTCTTAAAAAATCTTTCAAACTCCATTCTTACGCTATCTGCCGTGGCTTTACCGCCAAGCGCATATGCTGTCTGTAGCCATGATTTATTTTCCAAAAATCTAAAATTAATTATTCTTCTCATTCTGCTATCATCAAGGCTTGCTATAAATTCCTCTACATCGTTTGTCTTTTCAAGCAAATCATCTTGTAAAAGCTGTAACGTAGTCATTCTTGAATAAAGTAGTGTACGCTTGCGTCCGTATTCAGGATAAGGTACACCCTCGATTTTGAAGTGCTGTGTGCCGCCCATACCGCCCGACACAGTATCAATCACGCTTTCTCCGCTTTCTATCTTTTCAAGGTCGTCTTGCAATTTAGCAATTTTCTTTCTGACCTCTTTGATTTCCTCTTGCAAATCTGAATACTGTGATAAAACTTCCTTTGTCATTAATAAAGCCCTCCTCTGAACGGATTGTGTACTGCTTCAACCTTTGCTATTCTACTGCCTTGCGTCATTCTTAATGCAAAGTTTGAAAAAACATCAGGAACATCATCAAGCTGTTTTTTGCCTGTTACTGAATATCGTTTCAGCAGTGATACCATTACTCCATAAGGCTCATTGGGCTTATAAAGTGATTGGTCTTTGAAAATAATATGTTGTAAAATCCAGTTAGAACACTGAAAAATACGTGCTTCCTTATTTGTCTCTGTCGGTACATCAGTGATGTTGCATATCCACCCTTTATTTTCAACTCGCTTATTGACTTCCATAGCCACTCTGTCACCGCCGGCATTACGCTCAAATTCGCATTCCTGTACTTGATTATTGACTAATGTGTTTGACGCATTTTCATACTGCATTTCATAGTCTGCCGTATTATCACACACACAATCAACGCAATAATAATCCTCGCCATATTTTTGCAGTATCGGCATAACAAAATAGTCTGTGCCTTTTCCTTTTGTATCGCATTGAGCTGTGATGATTTCCGGTTCGCCATGTGGAAGATTGAAGTATCTGCGGATTTTATCATCGGGAAACAATAAGCCCTCACGCTCGATAGGTTCCTGTTTATACAAACATCGGTAAGAGATTTCGTCCATGAGTAATTGTTGGTCCGCAAAAAACTCTTTTGTAAAACCGCCATATTCATAATCAAAATTACTTTCTCCTGTCACCGGGTCTACATCGGGTACTGATATTGTTTTGACTCTTGGATTTCCGACATACATATTTTGAATGCGTCCGATAACATCATGTACGCTCCAACGAGTGGCAATATGTATCTCTTTACATGGTTTTCCGTCTGTGTCTTGTGTCTTACGCTGTCTTGCGTCTACTGCGTATTTATCCCATAATTTATCAAGTATTGTAGGATTTAAGGCCTCCTCAATTCCACCTATCATATCATCAACTAGCAAAAATTTACTTGCACGTACTTTTCCGGCATTCTTGCTTCCAACAGAAGTACATTGCACTGACGGAAAAGGCTTGTATTTGCCAATATTGAATTGCTCCATTTTGGCATTCGTGCTTGTAACTGATAGTTTAGGGAAAATGTCATGCCATGCATAATCATCATCATTGGTAACAATGTCGTATACTCCATCGTAGTACATTCGTGTAATGTCACCACTGTGTGAATAAAATAAGCTGTAGTCTTTTGGAAACCAACCGGCAACTGCCGAATGAAAAAATTTCTCAATTGTACTCTTTCCAGCTCCAGGCACTAGGCTCACACATAATATGTCGTATTTATCATCAATCATGCCTTGCAGTGCGTCCACAAGTCCGATTTTGATTAATTGTTTTCTACGTGGCATGTAAAATCGGTCTTTAGGCTCACGCTTTTTCTCTATGTACTGAAAATAGCTGTCGACTATTTTGTTTTGAGCTTCAAGCAACAAAACCTCATACTTTTTGTTTATCAGCTCATATGTGGTTTTGTGGTCGAATGCGTATTTTTCCAAATCCCAAATCGTACCACCTGTTTTAGCCGTGCAGAAGTCCTCTATAAGCTCTTTTGCCCTCTTAGTGAGTTGTAGCCCATACTCAATATCTTTCTCGCCATTTATGGCTACACTACAAGCGTCTACATAGGCATTAATTACTTGCTCGTCTTTTCCTTTATCCTTTATGTAGTTTTCATATCCGTTTACTGTGGAAATAAGGCTCTGACTAGCCATAAGAAAAGCGCCTCCACTTTTAAAAAGCAAAGGTGCTTATAGACCTCTGCCTATAACTGTTTTAGGGTAGCGACTACAATCAATCTGTAGCCGGTAATTGTTTTTATTCGTTTGCTTTGAAATTGTAAATCGGTTTTATAATGTCAACTATTTCAACGGTATCTTTTATATTTCCAATTATTTCATCCATTGTTTTATATGCCATAGGGCTTTCATCAATCGTAGATGTATTTACAGATGTTGTAAATATTCCGTCCATTGCTTTTTGATACTCTTCTAGCAAAATGCTTTCTTTTGCCTTTGTTCTGCTCATTGTTCGCCCTGCTCCATGCGGCGCTGAATAATTCCAATCTTCATTTCCCTTGCCAATTCCCAAAATGCAACCGTCACGCATGTTTATTGGTATCAGTACCTTTTCCCCCATTTTTGCAGAAATAGCACCTTTACGGACAATATTTGTATCGTGTTCAATGTAGTTGTGAATCGTTTGAAATCGTTCAGTTTCTTTTGTAACTTCCCACCCCATATAGTAACAAATAATGCTCTGAATGGCTCTTCTATTAATTTCCGCAAACTCTTGACATAATTTCATATCGTGCAAATACATTTCTCTATGTTTTCCAACAAGATATGATAACTCTCTAGGGATTTTAGTTGTATTTGCTTCGTAGGACTGCTTTAATTCTTTGATAGCCTTGCTGATTTCTCTTTCTCTTTTACATTTTTTGTATTCAGAAATCAATTTCTCACTATCTTGTTTGAAATTCGATTTTCCCGAAATATCAGCAATCGCCATTTGCTGATATATTTCTGCGACTTGCTTTCCGACATTTCTACTTCCCGAATGAATAACAAGATATTTATTATTCTTGCTATCGCTATCAACTTCGATAAAATGATTGCCGCCTCCCAACGTGCCGCAACTTCTTTTCAGCCAATCTATATTTTTCAACTGCTCCTTGCAATACAATTTTTCAATAATATCGCTTGCGACAGATGAGTTTTCTTCTTCATGAACTTTTCTACCACTTGGAACATATTTTCTAATGACGTTATCTAATCTCTCAAAATCAATATCAATATTCCCCAAGTTTGTAGTAAGCATCCCACAGCCTATGTCAACTCCAACAATGTTCGGTATTACTTTTTCTCCTAAATCAGCAGTAAATCCGATAACACACCCTGCTCCTGCATGAACATCCGGCATAATTCTTATCTTGCAATCCGAAAATGCTGGCTGTTTTACAAGCGTATATATCTGATTTAATGCTTCATGTTCTATATTTTCTGTAAATATTTTCAAATCAGCCATAATATGTTCCCCTTTCTGTTGATAATCAGCAATCATTATTTTAGCTGTAATAAACCATTTTGTGGCACAAAGGACATTCGCATTTCCAGTTATCGCCCTCTCGTTGGTCGCCACAATACTCATATTCTCTATTGTTTGCTTCAAAAATGGTATAGCAATTTTTACAACTGAATTTTAAAGGCTTATCGGCAAAATCTAAGTTGCCTTTTTGAATTATCTTCATCCGTTCTAGTCCTCCACATTCTTACTCTTTGTCTGCCTCGTTATCTGCCTCAATAACAGGCTTATCTCCTAAAGTGGAACAATCTATAGGCTCGCCATTTCTACCGCCTATTTCGCGTGATTGCGCTTCTCTAAGTGCTTCATGTTCTATTGATTTAATTACTTCTGCCATGCTCATTTCAAAACTCCTATTCCGTCAACAACTTATACAGTTCCAACGCTTCATCATCTTTAATAAGTTTTCTGATACCGTTATGGTTCTCAAATACCATTGCTAGCGGTCGGTCTCCTGTTTCCAACCCTAGGTCAAACGCAACTGACATTACTTCTTCCCCCGCTTTTTCAACTCTAGCTTTTGGAATTATCACATTTTCAGGCATTTTAAATATTTTACTCATTTCTCATAAACCTCTCAAAATCTCTCCTACACTTAGGGCATAATTCAAAACTTTTGCTTTCTCTTTGCGTTTTTCTCTTATAAATAACTCCGCAGATACCAAGGCTGTATGATTGCTTTTCTACCTCAATATTTGCAACAGCACTATAGTTGTACTCGATTTCCACACCGCACCTATCGCAAGTGTGCCATTCTTTTTGATGTTTCATTCCTCCACCAACTTTCTACCGCAGATAGGGCAATAATCGATATCCATAACTTCCCAAAAATCAAAATAACTGTTAAACACACCAATCTGATACGTGTTATCTTCCGCTTGCATAATCCCATCTGATAAGTTTCTGTTTGGAACTAAGCTATAATCATCAGTATTCCATTTTGTAGGATTTTCGCAAAACTCACACATACTTCTCACTCTTCCTTTGTCTTAAACAGTGTGTCAGGAAATGGAATGCCTAAAAAATGCATGTTGGCATATTTCCTAAATGTTGGTACGCTCATGCCGGCTATCTTTGCTGCTTTCGCCTGTGAACATCTGCCATATGCGTATTCCATCAATCCCTCTCGGAATGAATCAATATTTCGTGTCTTAACTCCCTTTGCCATATCTATACCTCCGTTTAGTACTCTATAATGCCTTGCGCCAACTGTAGCAGATAGTCACTTTTAACAAAATGCGTTATCGAGTAGTTAGTCTCTCTTCTATGTGTTCGTCTGAAATGCTCGTTAACCATTCTATCAAGCCCTGTAAGCCCTGTTTCGTCTGCTAGGTAAACATCTGTCCACTCAAAGTGATTATGCTCTGTATCGGTCACATTAGAAAGCGACAGACATACATTAGTCAGTGTCTTATCAGTCAAGATTGGGTGAACCTTGCAAAAATATGTTTCGTACAGGTTCATGTATCTGCAAAATGCGTTTTTGACTGCTTCTCCGACTGTCTTGTTTTCAATATTGTTGTCGCAGATTTCAGAGAATCTATAGAGCATATCATCTATCTTTGCTTGCATATCCTGTCGGGTGACTTTTGCCGTCTGTTTCTTGGAAACAGATGTATGTACCTCTCCATCAATGTTAGTTGATGTATGTACCTTTCCTATAGTTTCACTTATATTATCTTTTATATTATCTATATTATTATTATGAGTATCAACTTTTTGAACACCCTCGTTCAACTTTTTTGAACACCCATTATAATTTTTTGAACAGGTGTTCAATTTTTTTGAACTCCGTTCAGTTTTTTCTTTTTCTTTTCGGATTTGCTTTCTTAATTTTATTTTTTTCAATTCCTCATCATCGGGTTTGACTGCACTATAATTGCAAAATTTTACTCCATTGATAGTTTTCTCCGTCTTTTTAATAAAACCATCATCAGCCAATTTGTTTAGAAGATTAAAAGCTGTTGTCTTTGAGCAATTAAGCCACTCTGCAACATAATTCAAGCTCCCTTTAAACTCGCTCTCATTGTCTTGCGAAAAGCCATATATTAAAGCATAGGCAATCAGTTCATTTCCTGAAAGACCTAATTCCTTTACCATAAACCCTTGAATTGCTATAAAATTTTCATTTTTAATTTTTGCCATTTTATTTACCTCCTACGAAAGATAATAAGAGCGTACCGCCTTATTCGCTCAACTCTACGATTAGTAATAACAACAAACAGGCAGTCGTAGTTCTGCTTTTCGGTAGCTAACCTAGTTTGTTGTAATCGGATAGACAGGACTCGAACCTGTGACTCCCTCAATTACTGCTATTGCAGTGGTTGTTCTTCCAACTGAACTACTATCCGAAAAGGCAAGATACACTCCATCAAAAGGCTCATCAAAACACATTACAGAATTTTGAAGTGTCTCACCCCATTGCTTTCAGTCACGCGTACCTACTAGCAACTTGTTTTTGTGTGTTTTATTTTTACTTCGTCTTACTGTACCGTGCTAACACGTACAGGCCCGTCTTACTCCACTGCTTTAATTTAAAAACATGTCAGCGTTACGCAACCGCTATTCAAGATATAACAGCTCGCACTAAACCGACATAGATTGATGCGGTGTGGATTTGAACCACACATGATTGTCGCGACTCTCGTCATCTAAGTTGCCGGTTTCAACGAATTATCTTACGGCAATAACGTTTACCCATTCCGTCACACATCAACAGTCAGTTCACACCGACTAGCGCCGACATCGTGAATCGAACACGAACAGCATTTCTGCTGGATAGCTTAGCAAGCTACTGTGATACCATTACACCATATCTGCAAGCGCCGCGGCAACACTGATTGTCACCACAAATAGCCTTTTGTACTTCAAGGCTACGTAGTGCTACTAACACTACTAAATCGGCAAGGTTGGGAATCGAACCCACGACACATCAGCTATTAGCCGACTGCTCTACCACTGAGCTACATGCCGATAGTAAGGCAAAACTAATTAGGCTAGTTTTGCCTCTGCATGAAAAATTCAACAAAGGGGAAAAGCAGAGCCCCTATTTGCAGAAATATCTGCAAGCTGGCTTGGTAGGACTCGAACCTACAACTACTTGATTAACAGTCAAGCGTTCTACCTGTTGAACTACAAGCCAGTAATGAGGGTGAAGTCTAAGGAGTGGCTACACCCTCCGGAGATATAAATTTGTATGTGCTGTAGGAAGAAAAGAACTAACGAAGCCTACAGCAAAGGACATGTGAGGAATTGCACCTCACCTAAGACTCATATGATTTGAGTTGCCCTAGTTTAACAATTAAAGGGGGGTATATATGTCTACTCTGCCTATTACAGATGTCTTTACGACAGGCTGGTTTCCACACTCGTGCATTGTGGGATTATACACGATTAAACCCTCACGAGCCTTGTGACGGCTCTTAACAGCTTTCCACTATGAGGGTGAAAGGAACTACTAAGTCCAATGTCGGGGAACCAAGTAAACCCCGAACAGGGCATGCTGGATTTGAACCAACGTATGCGGGAATCAAAATCCCGTGCCTTACCGCTTGGCGAATGCCCTATTTATTGCCACATGAATGCTATGGCAAGTATCTGACCGAACATTACCGCAATACCAAGAAATCTTGTGCTAACTGCCACTTTTCCACTTAATGTGGCGTTTGCCATTCCAAACGCGATTAATGCCAGCCATACTGTTGTTGCAATTTTTAGTACAAACATGATTTACACCTCAAAATCTAATTATCCTTAAAGCCCTCTATCAGCGACTCGGTTATGGTAGCCAAGACTAGAAGCACTACCGAGATAAGCAATCCGTGTTCGTCAGAAAAGAGTACTGCACGAATTGCGCAAAGCATCATCAGCCACAGGAAAACATTTTTAATCAACACCGGAAGTTCCTTATCCACGAATTTTCCAAACACTTTCCATCTGCACCTAGATTTAAGCTCATGAGCCTTAGTTGTGTACCATATAGCTTTGCTCATATCCTCAACTACGGGACCTTTGTGTCCGGCACGATATTTATACTTGTATGCAGTAATCTCACACCATTTAGCCACATCCTTAAGTCCGTAAATGTCAATCATTTCATCAATGCATTCTTTACGATCAGGCAAATTGTAGTGGCTAGGGTGATTTACCATTTCGGAATTAATTTTGTTAGACTCAAATCCTGTTAATTTCATCTCCGTTAGCTCCTTTACTGTTATATATTATATATAACTAATATTTTATCGTAGTTGTATGTATATATATTATTATATATTATTATTGTGTATGTTGTTTAATTTATATATAACTTATGTCATAATAATAAATACTGCTTGGTGCGATTAAGGTATGAGTAAGAGTCTTTTTGTTTTGGCGGATATTTGAGGGGCTAAGTGGGGCGGTTTGCTGCTTTTCCTGTAGACCCCCAGGGCATCCAATGCACACTCCGTTCAGCCCTCAAACATCAAGCATTTTAAATTGTATCTATTGCATGTACAATTCACTTCTATGCTTTCAACTCTTCGCTAAACAACTGTTTTCTGCATAGTTGTAATAATTCGATAGCTCTCAAAACCTTGTAATTCAAGGGATTAGAATTGTATCTGTTGTATATACAATTATTTGGCATTATCAACCATGTTATCACCTGATAATGCTTTAATATTCTGACTATTTGCACCGCCTAACTGTGGTAATTCGTTGGCGCTTAAAGCTCTCGCTTGTGTAGCTTCGTAGCCGATTCCCGGCTGATTCATGCCAAACTCATTATTGCCAACGAACATAGCACCGACAGGGGATTTATTGTCGTATGCTCTATCCTTGATACAATCTTTACGGATTCCTTGCAATTTTTTCCAAATCTCGTAACTGATAGGGCTTGATTCTTCGTTTAGTCTCCAATTATCTATAACGCCACAATCTATATTGCACCAACTACTAAATGCCACAGTACTACATAGTTTATTATATATATCACTAAAATATATATACTCATCACATATACAGTTTAATATATTATAATTATATCTATTGTAGTTAGTAGGTATATATGGATTATCATATAATTGTTTATCCTTTAAAATACTATTGTCATTGAATATAATCTCTCCGACTCTTTTACAAACAGCTTTCCAAGGTCTTTGCCCCTCGCTTTTCAAATCATCAATTTGTAACTCCTGGCAAGCCTGTTCTATAGCCCTCTCGAAGTCCTCGCGGTAAAGCTGAAAAGTGCCAAAATCGGCAATTAAATGTTTAGTTATATTTCCATTAATTTTTTCCATTTTAGCACCTCAAAATCATAAAATAAAAAAGCCCGCACCGCTTGGAGCAATTCCAAACGATACGAGCTAACCGGCATTCGCTTATTAATTAAATTTAAGATAATAATATATAATTCTACTTATTTTGTCAATATACTTATTATTGGATATATAATAACAACTGTATTGATTAATATATATCACATCACATATATATTAATTATATTATATAAAAATAAAAAGCCGGTCACAAAAACCGACTTTTTGAAAAATGATATTTAATTTTTAATCTCTAAAAGGGCTAAATTTGCTTGTGTCGTGGCTCTTAATAATCCGAATTGCTTCGCTTCTTGCAAAATCGTTATTTAAGAGCTTCGCGCAATAATCAAAATTGCCTAGCTTGTAAATCTTTGCTATCTCTTCGCCGTCTTTGGTGTAGGTTGCCACGGCTTGCACCTCTTCAAAAGTCTTGCCGTTTCTTTTTGCCTTTACATTCTCAATATCAAAGCTAATCCAAAAATTATCGACTTTAATTCTGTTAATATTCATATTAATTCTTTTCTGACATGGTGCAAACATCTCTATAGCTCTCAGGCTTGCCACTAATTGCAGCATTGCCGGGATAAGCATACATACATGAGCTACACCAACCGCCCAACTTACATGTTTTACTTGCTACAGCGCAAGCGTTATATTTATCGGTTTTATCAACGTATTTCATACTCTTTATACCTCCAATAAAAATAATATTTAATTGCTACACTGATATATTAACACAATCAATATATAAATGCAATACATAATTGCAATAATTTTTAAAATGGGCACTCATTGTTATTGTTTTCCAGCTCGTCCAGCTTCTCCAATACTAATTGATTTACAAAACCATTAATTGTCAGCCCTTGCGCCTGTATTCGGTCTTTTGTGCCTTTTGGTAGCATGACGCTTATTCTGTCATAGTTCTCTTTTGCTTTTTCATTCTGTCTCTTTACTCTACTTTTATAGTTTTCAATCATTTTCTTTTCATCCATTTTTTACACCTCATTATATAAATTAATAATATCAATAATCACTAACAATAATACTATAAATAATATTGCTATACATAAATATATAACAATTAAATTACTATGTCAATATTAATTACATGTATTATTGCAATTATTGTTTTATTACTTATTATATATAATTTTGAAATTATGAATATAAATATTATTCTAATTAGTAGTATAAATATTTTTGCAATATTTTTGCAATTATGTATTGACATTACTAATATAATATGATAATGTATAGTCAAGCCGAAAGGCAAGGGACAAAATAAAAAAGCTCATCGCGCAGCCGGTCAAAGTTACACGATGAGCACCAAACAAAAAATAATTGAAAGGTGACTGTATTATATCACAGTCAAAAGGGAAAGAAAATGAAAAAATTATCACACAAGGAAATTTGCAGAATGGGCGAAATGATGGACGGCATCAAATTAAATTGTAATATATACACATTTGAAAATGCAGAGAACTATATTTCACGGCTGGAGCCGTTCGACGAAAAAAGTGGCGTTTGCTGTCACAAAGTCAATGAGATTATACAGGAAATTAAAAAAGAGCTCCCTGACGCTAAAGGATGCCAAGTTGATTCTAAATACTATGCCGCCGGAGTTTATGGATGCATTGGCAGACTTTCAAAAGTTACCGTATTAGATAGCGAATGGAATAGCAATGGGAAAAGCTTTTATATTTATTTTTAAGCCGAAACGCTCCAACGTGGAGCGTCCACCGCGGAACGGTCTCCCGGTGCTGATGATGGCAGACCAGAAAGGGCGTAAAAATGAGATATTGCGGACGACAGAAAAACGGAAAAGCGTTGTTATTAACGGACGATGAAATTATAAACAATGCGCTTGAACAGGAAAAAAGCGGAATAAAACCGCATTATGCTTTTTATGATTATAAGAAGCATGAAAAAATAACTCCGGCTGGCTGGCTTGTATGGTCTTTAAGTGATGGCGGTTGTGGTGTAGTTTACCGCCGTAAGGATGGGAAAATGATTATTACAACCGGTTTACAAGGTGATTTTTGTTATTGCTAGGGGGGGCACAATATGAGAGATTTTATCGAGCTTTTAAAGGCTTTCGGGCTTTTTGTGTCATGCCTTGTTATTGGGTATGGTGGTTTATTTTTATTTTTTTATTAAATTGCAATTAGTAAGTTACATATTTCAACAAAAAGTCGCATAACTCAACTGATACTATCGACTTAATTTTTATTTAATTAGGAGAAATAAGAAAATGACAAGAATTGAGAAAATGATAAAAGACGGATATCCCAAAATTATAAAAGGTAATGGAGGATATAGAGCATATTTGAAAGATATGCAGCCTCTAGGTGGTGGTGATTATATGGCTATATATCGTTATCCCGGTGGGGAATGCTGTCACAGCCTAGAAGAGATACAAAAATGCTTTGAAATCATTGAACAATAAGGGATGATATTGGAATAATTCGCAAGCTAATAGCAGTACAAATTAACAAGGTGTATTCTAGCCGGTTCGATTCCGGCTATTAGCTTTATATATAAGGCTTTTCAGACCTTGTATTAATCAATTTAATTATTTTATTTATTGGTGCTTTTATACGGCTTTACGGCTGTATATATTGCACTCCGTCCGCGCGTCCGGTAAATAATCGCGCCAAGAGGTTCTATAAATGCCTTTATATTTATATCAGGCTCAAGAGGTGCAACGCCTGAACAAATAATTGTGCGCCCTTTATAGGTGCTTTGCGTTACCACCTAATAAAAACAGATTAACGCACGACAGACCGCGAAAAGGTCAAAAGGCAACTTGTAAACCATGCACAAATAGAAAAGAGGGTTAATGGATGGGCAACGAACTAACCACGCTTGACGCTGTAGAACGTGAAATAAGAGCACGCTACAATGGCAAATATACGGACGTATTAGGCTATCAAGCAAGCGAGCGAGAGACACGAAAAGCGATAACGCATATTTTTAGAGCTGTCGCAGAGTCGGGAACGTGTAACGATATTACCACGCTTATTAGTGGCAAGGAATACCGCCGGGCGGCTTTTGATAACTACCTAAACCACAAAAACTATATAAGCCCAATAATTAAGGCTTGTTATAGTTAGGGGGTGTATTATGTCTAATTATGAGTATTTAGGGAAAATGGAAATATATAAGCGTGTTCAGGCGCTAGGCTATGAAGTAACGAAAATAAGTGACTTTAATTATATCAAGTATGATTGTATAGAATGGATGGAGTCACACGAACTAAAAATCACAGTTCAAAGGGGCGGTGAATGGTTGCAAGTTATAGAGAAGCGCGCACACGTTCACCCGGTTACATTATTTTGTGACTATCAGGCCGGAAAATATATCACGCGTTACCATTAGGGATATTTTATATCCCTTTTTGACGTGTCCAAAATCAAGCGTGCAGCCGTTGGAGCTGTCGCAAGTTGTCCGGGTATAGTTCCGAGTGCTGTAGTACATTGACAAATTAACAAAAATATTCTATGATTTTATGATATACACATTTAAAGCCGTGTATTTGACGATTTAAGGGTTTTTAAACGTGTTAGCGTGGATTTTATCGAGTGCGCTACAATGAGCCGTAAAATGAGCCGTTTACAATGCTTTATAATATTTCTGCAGAGCTTTAAGCCGTCAAGCCGTGCCGGGTGCGAGTTGTTACAAGTCAGGCGCACCAATTCACGGAAAATGTTTGAATTTTCAGAAAACTTCACTCAATTAAAGTGTGGTGCGAGTTCTTTGCAAGTTCTCGACAAGTTTTTGTAAAATTTTGCGAACGGATTTTTGAAATCAAAAAAGTCAAAGGTAGGGGGGTATCAAAATATTTTAGGATTTTTTTGAATTTTGAATCGCCAAAAAATAAATGCTCTTGGCACTGTAGTCGCTCTCCCCTAGTTTCTCAATCAATTTCTGCCGTGTCATTTCTGGATTAGTCCGGTGTATGTATTCTAATAGTCTGTCTATTTTATCCATATTTTTGCTCCAATAAATCAAATATTCTGTCAGCCGTGTATACAATATTCCGTCCGTACAAGCTCATAAAGTCTGCGATTATTTCCTCTGTTTCCATGTCAATGTCACAGCCGTATGAGAATGAGTACACATGCACCAGCTCGTGGCATAGTATCTTGTCGGTCATATAATCAGACACATTATCAGCTATCGTTACTGTCTTGGTTGTGTTGTCGGTCACTCCTAGGCTTATTGTGCCGTCAGACCGCCTTAATTCGCTTGATATAGGCTTTTTAAATTGTATGTGCCACAATATATCATTAACTCTTATATCCATGCTTATACCCTCTAAAAACGGCTATGAGCATTACTGCCCATAGCCTTAATAATTACAGTTTTGACGCAAGATTGCTCATTTTGGTGCGCAAAAGATTGCGTTCATCAGGTGTCATGTCATTTAAAAGCTCCGATATATCTCCGCTTAATTCACGGATATACATGTCAAGGGCTTTCATTTTATGTTCTTTGTCCTCTGTTGAAACTCCTTTGTGCATTTCTTTTGTCTCGGTATAATGTCTCTTTGCTCTGTCATAATTGCTTTCACTCACATGTGGTGCAATTGGTTCAGAGTAGTACATCTTACCTCGGCTCTTATCCATGTCGCGCATATACTCCATGTCGTTGTAGTTTACCGGCATATGATAATATGGTGGCTCGGTGTATCTCCTGTAATCGTCTTTTGAATTTTCCATAGCTTCAACAATCAGATAGTCCTTGTCAAATTCTACGATATTCTTAACAATCTCGGTAAAATCCTTTAAATCGTCAAGATTTTGCCCCTCAAAATTGTCAATTCCAATTCCGTCAACTTTAGCCTTGACGCATTCCATTATCTGTTTAGCCCATTTATGCATATCATCAAGCCTCCCTTACTGCGATTAAGTTACTGTTCTGTACTTCAATGGCCTGTGCTGATGTATTCTGCACTGCTACAGTACTGCAACAGCCGCAAGGTACATCCACGTAGGCTTGAGCAGAGACGTTAAACATATTCAAAACTGCTGCTGGTGTGACTATCATTCGTGTTGACTGTAAAGGCTCTCCGTCTACTGCAATGGCAAGCGAGATAGCTTCAACTGTACCGCCTGTAGGTATCTGAATGTTGCCGGAATACGATACTAAGAATCTAGCTTTGCACTGATTAGTAATACCTCTTAACTTGATAATTCCACTTCCCTGTCTGTGGACGATACATTTAGTTCCGCATACTGGTGTTTCTGTAAATGCCACATCTTCTCCGGCGGCAACTGTTTGTAATGCAATTCCTGTTATTTCCATTATCTTTACCTCTCTTTCACAAAATAAGGGCAAACATTATAGTCTGCCCTTTGGTTATAAGTAATACTGCTTAGCAGACATAATCTTGTATTCAGTTCTTCGAGTGGAAACTCGAAAGAAACTCGAAAGAACTCGATTAAGATACTCAATTATTCATTTTTGCGTAGCTGCTACTTTTAGCTGCTACTTTTAGCAGCCACAGCCGGTGTTGCATCCGCATCCATATGCATAAGCATTTGGATTAGGTACTGTGTATGCCGGGATTGGTGCCGGATTTACAGCGTTGATAATCTGCTGTGTCTGAGCTGCCATCTGAGTTGTAAGTAATGCACTCTGTCTATCCTGTGAAGCTGCTCTGCGAAGGTCGTTATTTTCTGCCTGTAAGCTAGAGATTTTTTCATTGCAGAGATAATCAAGAATAGCCCTCGTTCCTGCCTGCTGACTGTCAATGATGTCTCTTGTGTTGCTATTCATTGTGTTCTGTAAAGCACAAGTGTTAGTAGCCATGTTGTAGTTTACGCCTTGGATGGCTTCTCTCGTCTCGCAGCAGCAGTTAGCAAGCTGTGACTGTAAAGCGTTGGTATTCTGCATATTGGCAACTGTATCAGCGTTTACTGCCTGTTGTATGCCATAGCCGGTCTGCATGATATTTGTGTTAATACCATTAAAGCCTGTGAGCATACTGTTGTTCATGGCATAAAAGCCGTCACAAAGTCCGTTGGAAATGCCGTCTAACTTGCTGATAACTGCCTGATTGTCAAAACCTCTCTGGATTTCACTGCCGACACCACCATTAGTGCCACCGAAACCACCAAAACCGTTGCCCCAGCCCCCAAATATCGCAAATACTACGATAAGGAACCAAAGCCAAGAGCCGTCATTCCAGTTATTTCCGTTGTTTCCGTCCAAATTCGCCACGATAGGTACGCTTGGACAATTTCCTGTGTTGAACATCTGTTTTACCTCCAAAATTTATTTCATAAAGAGCCGTGCGCACGTTCTCTCATATGCTATATTCCAAAATTACCTTTAATCTGCTTCATTACATCATCAGGATTAATGCCTTTTTCCTTGCATAGGTTTCTTGCCATTTGCTCAATTCCCTTGCTGTTTCCGCTTTGAACCATGCTCATTGCGTTCTTAATCATTGGATTTCCCATTACACGATTATTGCTCATTATCTGTTGCATTATTCCCATTACATTCATGCTTTTTCACTCTCCTTACTTTGTGTTCGTGGAGTTTTTCTTTGCGCCCCTAAAGATAATTGCTCAATTTTCTCAGATAGTTCGTTGAGCTTTGACATAATACCCTCTGTGGCTTTCTCTGATAGGTCAAATTCAAGTTTTTCCGTGCCGCCTGATAAAATGTCTGTCTTATCGTTCAAAACCGGCTTAAAAGTCAATGTGCGTATTGTTCCGTCAGTGTTCCAACTCTTAGCATATATCTCTGTTAAATCCTGTTTTGGGAAAAATGCCACACTGCCATCCATTGGCACCTCGTTGGGATTAATAGTCTCAACTGCTTGTACTACTCTGCCACTTATTCCTTGTGTTGGTTCGGGCTGTTGGTATCTCTGATAGCTCGCCATTGGGTTATACTGATACGCTCCATAATTAGGTGTATAATTCATCATTGGTTGCTGATACGGCATGTTCATCTTTGTTATCCTCCAAAACTTCCTCTATCGCTTTAATGACAAGGGATAATGTCATTAGGTCGATTTTTTGTAACTCGCTTTTAGCAAATATTTGTTCTCTTACTTCATCGTCAAACATAACATCATCTCCTTATGCCTAAATTGTGGCATAAAAAAAGAGAAGAGCATTTCCATGTTCTTCTCTAATTATTGTCATGCATAAGGTTTTTCCATGTACCATTCATGTACCAATAGTGTACCATTTTTTGTTTATTTATGTGAATATATAACGAATTATATAAAATTAAGATTTCATGTGAAACATTGTAAAATTGAGGTATGTTGCGGTTTGTGAGGATATAATGAACTATGTTAAATACCCCTCGTAGCAACGATGCCTAATTTCATTTTTGATTTTACCTACTCAAAAACCCATTGTTTAAGGGATTTTTGCCTTTCTATTTTTGATTTATGTACCAATTCTGTACCAATTTGATTGGATATACTATATTTTTGATTATTTTATATTACTTTGAGTGCTTCTGCTACTCTGTCCATTTCTAAGTTCTTTTGCTCGTCTGTCGTGTGAACGTAAAGGTTCATCGTGATACCTATATTTGAGTGTCCTAGTATCGTCTGCAAGGTTTTGGGTGTCATACCGGCTTCAATACATCTTGTTGCGAAGGTATGCCTTAATACGTGCATTGAAAATCTCGGTATGTGTGCTCTGTCACATGCTTTGTAAATTCCGGTATCATATGTGCTGTTTTTCACTGGTGCTCCGGTCTTACACAAAAACACTCTGTCTCTCCATTGAATGTCAATAAATTTGAATGAAGCATTTTTGGCTTTCTGCAATTTCAATAGCGATACGGCTTCATCAGTGAGTGGAATTGTCCTATATCCCGATTTACTCTTAGGCGGTCCCTCTCGCCATTCACCTGTTGAATGCCTGTACTCTAAACTCCTGACGATTTTGATTGTTTTGGCTTTAAAGTCTACATCTTCCCATTTAAGGCCCACAAGCTCACCGGTCCTTAGTCCGGTCTGCAAGGCAAATCTGTATTGATACTCATATGATGTGCCTTTGATAGCTTCACAGAATTTTTTCTGATTTTCAATCGTCAATGCTTCTTTCTTCGAGGACTCCTTACCGATGTCGGATTTTACCATGCGATTGCACGGATTTTTGGGGATAATCTCGCTTTGATATGCATAGTCAAGCATGTTGTATAACGCTATGCGTGTCTGATATATCGTTGCCGTTCTGTAATCCTCGTCAGCCATATTAGTCATTATCTTTTGACAGTGGAGCGTATTAACCTCTCGCAGTATCTTATTTCCAATAACAGGCTTTATGTTGCGCTTGTATCTCTCGGTGTAGTTCCTTAGCGTGTTCGGTCTTACTGTGCGCTTCTTAACGCTTATCCAATAGTCAAACCATGCATCAACCAACATGTCAGACGGAAAGTCGGGATTGCTGTGTTCATCAGTGTACTGCTCATCGGCAAGCCACTTTTTACACTCTTGTAGTTTTGCAAATAATTTCTGCACTCGCTTTCCATTCCTTGTTGTATATCTGCCGACATAGTATTTGTCTTTTCTCTGACTAATGCCTCTGCCTAGTTCTTTACCTTTCAAGTCCTTTCCCATATTAAATTTTCGCTCCTTTCACTTATGGAAAAAGCCTTATGCAATTTATTATAATATCACATAAGGCTACATAAGTCCACATTTGATTATATCTCTATCGTCTCTGCGATATACTTTTCAAACTCTTTTCGCTTGATTAATCGTCTCTTTCCGACATACATAACAAATTGGCACCTTGTGCTGTTTGTTATTTCTCGGAGCTTGTTCACTCCAATGTTACTATATTCCGCAGCCTCATCAATCGTCAGCGTTACTTTTTCCCATATTGGCACTTTGTTAATCATAGCCTGACTCCTTTCTATCTTTTCTTTAATGTCTGCCACTCTCCGGGAAGTGGTTGTTTTTGAAATTAATAGTCTCTGTGATACCTCTTCAAGGCTCTTATCGGCAACTAGCAACTCAAAAACTTCCGCTTCTTCATCGGTGAAATTGGCATTTTTCATAATTTCTTCAAGTTCCGGTCTAGTCAGCTTTGAAAACTTCATAGACCTGTCTCCTATTCTTCGGTTTTGCTTGCACTGTGTATACAAGTATTTGAGTATCGGCATGAGCTGTTACACGGCTTGTTGCCCTCGTATACACATTGTCTTTCAATCGGCTCTATATCACTTATAGTTCTGCTGTTCATTTTATCATCGCTTCCTTTTTATACTGCTCTGCCATATATTGTCCGTAGCTCATGCCCTTACTCTTAGCAATCTCGCAGATTTACGCAAGTTTGTTTTTCTTAACAGGCTTTCTTTTGAGTCTTTTCTTTTCTCTGATTTTTCTTAATTCCGTAGCTCTCTGCTGTCGGTGTGCTTCACAACACGTATTTTGATTAGCTGCGGTCGGTGTAAACGTCTTGCTACAGACTACACATTTAATTGGTTTGTAGTGCTTCATTGCTATCTCCTTGCTTGATATTCAGATTTTTAAACATAGCACACATAACATCTACCACAATCGAGTTGCCGAATTGCTTATATAGTTGTGTATTGCTGTTTACTGCTGCCATTTTGTCAATATCTTCATCAGATACACCCATCAGCCGTCCGCACTCTCTAGGGGTTAGTTTTCTAATACGATATTGCGTGGCAATATGGCTATTCACATATCCGTGTGTTCCGGCTACGAGATTAGCCGATATGCCGTTATCAGAAATAACTGTGCCACATTGGGAACCGTTGCTTGATATTTGACCGACTTTTTGGATATTATTTTTAAGCAATAAATTATCTTTCTGCACACTCGTTAAGCAATTACTTAGGCCTTGCATATTCACCTCTAATCTCTGCTCTGTTAAACTTCCCGCAGTTCTATCTGACGGATTATCGGGATTTCTGCCACGCATAGCAACTATCTGACTTTCACACACCTTAATCTGTTGCGTACCACCGCCCTCAACTGTTGTGATATTAGGGCAAAGTGCATTTTCATCATATACTGTGTTTGATTGATGTTTGCCTGTACCATTATCCATAAATCCTAACTGCTTTGCTTCAAGTATTTTTGGCTCTTGATTACCGCCTTGCATTGTACTCAATGTTGGACTGCACCCCCCCACATCATAAATTCTGTTGGTACTCTCAAATTTTGATTCAAGAGAGCCTATTACATTTACATCTACCATTACTTCAATCACTCCGCTACTTGTTTTATTGGCTCTTAGGGTAAGGCAAATCCCCCCTAAGTACCTTTTCGCCACCGAATTTTTTGCTTTCAAAAAGCACTATTCCGATAGCATCTGTTAGTTTTTCCATTCAATTACTCCATTACTTCCATAATTATCAAGGCCTTTATAATCTCTTGCCCTAAGAGTTGCGGCTACATCAATCTGTTTTTCTGCTGTCTCTCCCATATCCTTTAACAGCCAAGTTTCCCTCTGACCGCAAGTTTGATATTCCACAGTCATATCTTGCCTTGATACAGTTTGCAACTTCTCTCCGCTGTGGCTTATTGATTGTTCCGTCAACACAAGTCTGTCTGTCTGTCTGTCTGTCTGTCTGTCTGTCAAGATTGTGTTGTGGTAATGTGCCGTTGTCAATAAGCTGTTTTATCAGCTTGTCAGCCTTTTCATTGTTGATGTAATACTTTTCATCTACATTATCCTCAAGATAGTCTTTCAGCTTCTTTTTGAGTGGTATAGGCTGTGGAAAATGATAATTGTACTCACCTAGGAATGAAAACATAAAGCATCTTTCACGATTTTGTGCTACACCATAATTTTTAGCATTCAAGTCTTGATAGTAATTTGTGTAGCCAAGGCTTTCAAGGAAATCTAGCCACTTTCTAAAGTCGGGCATATTATCCTGACTATGTACTTGTGGCACGTTCTCCATGAATAAAATCTGTGGCAATTCTCCGTTGCTATCTCTGATTTCTGTTAGTATTCTCTCAACTTCCCACAACAGACCGCTTCTTGTACCGCTGCCCTTAGACATTCCGGCTTGTTTTCCGGCAACTGATAAATCCGTACAAGGGAATGAGTAAGTAAGTAAGTAAGTGAATGCATTTGTGTCGCAGATATTCAAATCTTCTGCATGAACCTTAGTTATATCCATTGTAGGAAAATCTGTGCCATGCACTGCGTTATAGCTTGCTATGGCATACTTATCAAACTCCACAACTCTGTAATGCTCAAATTTAGCGCCTATTCTCTTTAGTGCCATTGCCTGACTGCCGTGGCCGGCAAATAATTCTATCAAGCGGATAGGCTTTGTTATGCTAATTGGTTCTCTTGTGAAGTCAAATATGCTCATTTGATTATCACAAGAGTAATTGTCAAAATTCATTTTCTCTTACCAAAAGGAAACCTCGGTTTTATGTCGCGACAACCTATTCCTTTCTGATAGATTAATTAATGTTTAATATTTTCACTGCACCACTGCTCTTGTATCTCATCATCGGTCTTATCTCGTTCGTGAATGTCGTACCACATAAACGCTACCTCTGTCAGACCAATTATGCCGAATACTATGAGGGCAGTGTATACTACTGTTGTTATGCTGGTCATTCTTCATCACTCCAATCGATAGCCTGTCCACATATACAGTGATGGTCGTTAGGGAATAAACTTCTATTGCATGTAGGACAACATTCTTTTTCGTATATTCCGTTCTCATTGTCTTTATATGGTTTCTTTGGTATCTGCTTTTCTATTGCTGATATTGCAAATCTAATTGCTTCTAAAACGTTGTAATCAGGGTATGGTTTCCATCTTTCTTTTAGATACTCAAAATGCATTCGCAAAAATTCAATTGCTTTTTTCGCTGTCATATTATTCCTCACTTTCCAATAACCCTGCATTGTCCAAAATGTCGCCGATAACTTCTACTTCACAACCACTTAATTGTTCAAAATTCATTATTGAGCAACCATATTGCTGATATTCAAAACAAGCTTCATCCTGCTTCCACGCAATCACATATTTTTCTTCTGTGAAATCGCGACAAACAACAATGTCGTTTTCCCAAATCAGCTTGCCGTTCTTATCTTTTAAGCCTGTGCATTGGCAGATAGTATCTCTGTCCACATCATAAGCACACACAAGTATTGGTTCATCGGCTTTGCTCTCTAACAAACTTGTTGCAATCTTGCATGTCCCATCTTCACAAGTAATTAAAGAGCCTGTAACCCATTCTCTGTTATCAAGTCTTTTTGCCTTATACAAATATCTGTCCATGCTCTCTCCTGTTCTAATACCTTGATATTTCTATCTCGCTATTCAATATGGTATTAAGTTCCTTGCTAAGTAAATCAAGTTCCTGTTTCACCAATAATTGAGCTTCGCTTATCGCACTCATTACAGATGTACTATTTAATTTCCTGTCTACAATGCCTAGTGTTCGACAATTCATATATAGTGTTTCTCCGCAACCGCATAGTGTGTGAACACATATATCTAATCTTTTATTGTCGCCTCTGTAGATAGTTCCTGTTTCAACCGGCTCTCCATATTTTGCGTTACTTATATACTTCATATTCTCTCCTATTCTGCTTCTGATTGAAGCCAATCTAACATACATTTTTTACATGCATCTTTATCATTCGGATGGACGCACGTGTCATAGTTTCCTTTTTTCCAATTAACCATATGTGGACAAAGATTGAACTCTGCTAACTCTTCATCCGACATATTCCTTATCCTGTCGGCATTGGTCTGTCTGCTATCACATTTGCAACAAGGCTCATTATCTCTTGGATTGCTGTTGTGCTGGCAGTTACAAGTGTGTGTCTTTTCTTTTGCAGCTAAGTCAAGATAATATTTCAAATCTTTTATCAAACTGATAGTTCCGTAGAGTTGTTTTTCCTCAAGCATTTCAACAACTTCCGATATTCTTCTATCAAAGTCACGCTCGCTTACGCTTTTAAGAAATTTATCCATCTTCTCCACCTCTCAATCATAATAAATATGTAAGCCCGATAATATAATGTAATACTTGGTCTTGCGCGTATGTAATCTTATTCCACCTAGCCTTTAAAGGGTCAATAATCAGATGTGAAATGAAAATTACTGCCAACTGCCATGTCCAACCGAATGCTACTAGGAATGGAACACGATACAATGCACAATGTACAAATAAGTGATACCAATTCTTTCCTTTTGTTTGTGCAATAAAATCACATTGCAGTACATAATCGCCCATTAAATGACAAAGTATAATCAATACTATTGTTTTACTCATTTTCTCCACCTCTCTTTAACTGTTCCGCCAAGCAAACAAGACGTTCTATTCCGACATAATCACAATCTGGAAGAGAATTTAATAAATCATCAAGTGCTTTACTGTAGACGTCATAATACAGTGATGCGTCAATGTTATCTGCTACGATTTCCGCTTCTTCCAAATTCATTCCTGTACTCATTCTCCACCTCTCAATTCTTTCAGTTTTGCTTCGGCTTTTTCCTCTGTAGAAAAATACTTGCAATTTTCCTTATCAATATCCTCAATCTCGTATATTGCAAGCTCCCTTATAGGTCTTTTCATAACCATTGCATACTTAGGATTGTTTATATCAACAATAAAATACACGTCTTTACAAGGCAATTTAACAAGTCTGCTCTGTTCCTCTAAGTCCTCATAATCTTTGAGCTTTCTTAAACATTCAGCAACTTGTTTATGCTCCCAATACTCCTTTATTGGATTATTCATAACTGTTGTTTCGAGATACTTAACATCACAAGTTTTTTCGTACATCTCTGTTTTTCTGTCGCAATGCGCGATTATCTCATCAATCGTTAATCTCTCCATTACTGCTCCTTATCCGGAAGCTTAGCCAGTTTCCATGATGTATGCCTATCGCCAGTCCACGATGTTGTTCCATTGCTCCAAGCATAAACTACCCCATTATCATATTTCGCAAAATATCTTTCAGTCCACTCTAAGTTAGCACTGTCTCTTACCAGTATTGGTGTATCAACTGCAACTTTTGACCAGTCAATTGGTGGTTCAATATATTCGCTATTCGCCCACTTTTTCATTTCGTTCCTGTCGCACCCCTTGCCTAAAACATAGAACAAGCAATCTTTACACTGCAATTCTTGACACGTTATTGGCTCTAATGTTGCTTTGTTAGCTGCTATCCAGTTACCATTACAAGCAATATCCAAAATCTTTTCTGCAAATTTCTCCCTATTTGTCATTGTTTTGTACTCCTTTCCCATAATCCGGCATATGCTTAAATCTTTCATATGCCTTATTGTCTCTGTGTCTTTCCATGTAGGCTTTTTGCCTATTATCTCTCATCTGCTTTATGTGAGCATTTTGAGTACTGTCGTTATCCCATGCATAAGTTATTAATCAATCACCTTTATGTACCTTTCATCGATATAATTAACTTCATCAGCAAGGCATTGCGCCACCTTTGGCAATGTCAGACCGAATTGATTAAATTTATACAACGTGTCGATTAAATCCCTAAATTCTGCGATAAACTCTTTAATTTCTCTAACCGACAATTTAAACATCAGTTTAAGTGCCGTACACGCTAAAGTCATGTAGCTGTATGCCGTGTCATTTAAAAGCTGTCGTGTGTCGTTTATTGTCAGTGGATTATTCCTCTGATAAATCCTAATCAGCTGTTGCATCGGGATTAAACTAATCTCTTTCTGTACATCAATGCCGTATCTCACTTTCAAAAGTTCGGCAAGCGTTTTAGTTTTCATTTCATTTTCGGTCTGTGCCCTTTCAAGGTACTCATTTATGGTTCTTTCAAGCCTTACAATGCGCTTATTGCCAAATCCATGGTGCAAATACAGTACATAGTAGCCTAAGTCCATAAAGTCTGTGAAAGACCGACTTACGAGCTTTCTACGGTTATTGCTGCTTTTCAGCGTAACTCTTTCGGATTTTGTCCATGTAAAATCCGGCTCTTTGTGCTTTTTCTTTGGTTTCAGTTTGTTGCTCATATTTTTTCATTCTTTCTTCAAGTTCTCGTTTTGTTCTGATGAAACAAGCTTCGGTAGTTTCTTCTGTGACTTTTACAAGCTCTTTACCGCGCCACCGGATAGTTATTTTCGCTTCCTTGCTATTTGTTCTGTAGCACATTCGCAAGTCATATTTCCTTTGTAGTGGCCGGTAAAAATCGTAAAAATCTTTCAAGGCGTCCATTGTGGACTCCTTTCTTTTATCTTCTGTCGTGCCAAGTTTGCCTTTTCGCAAGTCGCATTCTTAACGTTCTTCTGATAGTGCATTTCACAGACCTTATATCCGGGTTTTACCGGATTGTCGCAGAAAAAACATAGTCCTTGTTCATATCTGCCAGTTCTTTCAGGCATTTTAACGCGTGCTCTTCTCATTGTTTCCCGACAAAATGTGCAAGTAGTATGCCCTGGGTCTGCTTCCCTTTTACGGCAACGCGTGCATATGCCATTTTTCTTGTCTTTCTCGTATCGTGCTTTTCGCCATGCTTTTTGTCGCTCATTGTATTTTTCAACATCAGCAGCACGTATCTTTGACATGGCTTCGGCTGATTTTGCCCTACACTCAACACAACTTTTTTCATCACCATACAGCAAGTTCTTGCCACACCTAGGGCAAACACCAACTGCCTGTAGTTTTTTATAAAGCTCTCGACCATATGCTGTACGTTTGCTGTTACATGCCGTACAAACCACACCCTCTCTATCAAGTGGTTTTCCGCAAAGCACGCAAAGGTTACTAGCTTTTCGTTCTTCATACCTCTGCCTAGAATACTTGTCTTTTATCATTTTTCGCTAGGAGTAAAACATGTTTTAATTGGTCGACCAAAACCTCTACCTCCTATCTTTTCATCTGCTCAATGCGTTCTTTGATTTCTTTTGGCATTGGAATACCTTTAATTGGCTTATTTTGGCTTTTATTATCTTCAAGCGATAATTTTATCGTCTGTTGATTTTTAGAGCCGATTTGAGCTGAATACGAGCTTCTATTGGCGCTTTCAATCAATGCCTTTATGTCCTTTGGCATTTTTTGATATTCCTTTGCTCGATTAACAACTGTCCTGTAGGTTCTCATAAAATTTGACTGCACTACGTTTTCAATGCTCTTACTGTCCGTCAGCGCCCAGTTCCGCAAGTTATCAGGACTCCCGACAGCCTTTTGTACGAGTGGTGGTAGCTTGTTAAATTCTTCAACTGCACCATAATAGCCATTTCGTAGTGCCCTGCTAACAAGGAACCATGCTTCCATTTCGTTAAGCTCCTGTGGGGATTGAACCTCATGCACCTTGTTGATTAGCTGTCCAATGCTCGGTGCAAATCCACTTGTATCGGAATACACGTAAGTTTTCAATGCCGTAGAAATTTGACTGTAGCTGTATTCTTCCAACATCATATTCCACACATCTACTGTCTCGGATAAATTGCTCGGCTTGTAATTGGGGTAGCAATCACACATTATGCGAATGATTTTAACTGTCTCGTCTCTTGTCATTTCTCTACCTCATACATTGTCCCAATCAATGGTGCCTTTGTTAGCTGAATGTGGCTCATTATCCTTTAGTGCGAACAGTCCTTGCCAGCAATGGTCTACTGACTGATTAAGGATTTTAACAGCCAAATCGTTATCGCCCTTTGAAAGTCTCTCGATAGTGTTCATAGCTCGGTGTAATGCCATGTCGGTACATATTGGCTTCTTAATCTTTTTCCGCATTGTCAGATATTCCTGAAAAGCACTCTCTAGCATTTCATCATCAGGGTAGTAGACAGTTTTCTTTTTAGATATTGATTTATCAATATCTTTTTCTTTTATATCCTTATCTTTACTATCCTTAACTATACTATTCTTATCTATACTTACCTTACCTATACTATCCTGTGGCAGACAAGTGGCAACCACTTGGTAACCATCCGGCAACCCATTGGCAACCACACGGCAACCATCGTCAGAAAATGTGTATGCGCCATTGGATTTTATTTTTAATTTTGCCAATTCTTCCTTAAAGTTCGTTGGTGTATACCGGTCTTTTCTCAAAGCGTTTGCCATGCGCCAATGCTTAATTACAATCACGCCATTATCGAACTGATAAATGTATCTTTTTTCCAATAGTTGTTGTAAATCAGCCACACTTGCGTGAGCTTTGAACATGGAAACTGATACCTGGTTGCAAAATCCGTCATCGTCAGCAGACATAGATAAATGCAAATATAAGGCTTGCGCACTTGATGATAAAGCCATAAAATTATCATCGTCAGTGACTTTTTTTGTGAACATTCTACGTTCTGCCATTTAATTAATCTCCTATTTTCCTCAAGTTCCGGTTGATGTATTTTAATCTTTTTCCTCAAAAAGCACGCAAGGAACATCAAGTAAGCAACCACACTTTTCGATTTCTTCCGCTCCCCAACATGTCTTGTATCTGTAAGAGTTTTTACATTTAAAGCAGAAATCCTTGCCGCCATTCAGCTTGTAACTTGTCTTTTCGTACTCTAACTTTTTGCCAAGACTTTCATTTATCCTTTTGAGTTCCTCAACCTTTTTCTGCGATTCCTCAAAATCTTCAATGAGTTTGTTGTATTTCTTCTTACTTAAAATCTTCATTCTGAATCACCCACTTTCTTATCTCCAATTAGTTCCAATAGTTCCATCGGGATGGATAATAATATTTGAGTATCCATCTTTATAATCGTTGTTTCTCTGCTGCCACATATCTCCTAATGTCAATCTTGCATGTTTTCCCATATAGTCAAATGTTGCATATACAAAGAAATCACCAATCCTAAAGGTATGGATATCAATATCATCATCATTCTGTAAATCATTCCATATTTTTACAGGATAATCTTTCTTTTCAAGTCCACTTAAAAATCTGAATGAAAAATTATCAGCTTCCATCTGCATGAAATCTTTAATATACTCAATCGTTGGATTTTCAACTACTGTCTGAACTGTACAGTTTGGGAAATCACTAGGGCTTTTATGCACATAATCGTTATATGATAAGTTGATATGTGCCAATCCGTTAAGCTCCTTTGAATATCCAGTAGTATTGATTGAGCAAAACACATGATTACTATGCTGTCTGTATGTATCAACGATTTCTGATACATGATTAGGATATAGCCCCGGCTCTCCGCCTGTAATTGTGAGCCTTGCATTGGGGTGTTCCAACAATATCTTTTTTAACGACTCAATCTGTGCCTTAAAATTATTATCGCCTTGCATAGGGTTCTTTCTCTCTAAGCAAAACGGACAGTTATAAGGACATTCCTGCGTTAATATCAACTGTACATTTATTCGATAATATAAAGGTCTGCCAAGAGATGTTTTATCTGCCCTATTCGCAAGCCTGTACTGTAAATCGTTTTGCATTTCAGCTCTTATATCATCGTAAGAATTAAAATGTGGTATTTTGTATAACTTACTGCTCATCACTTTCACCCTCTTTCAACAAACCCATAAATTTCTCATACTGTTTCTGCGATACTTTGTTGTGCTCTTTTTCCGGCTTTAAGCGGATTATAAGGTGCTTTTCCGCGATAGATGATAATTCCCTCGCTAACACCTTTTTGCCTTGCTGTATGCCTTGCATATAGCCTTTAGGTGCTTTTCTCTCGCCTATTGAACCGCTAGCACGATTTTCTCCTTGGCCACCTATACTGACATTCCTAAGCTGATAACCTTTATCAGCATATAACTTGATGTAATACTTCTCTTTCTCGTCAAGTTGGCTTTCGGGGAAATTCAGAAATTCAACTCGCCAACCATAAGGATTTTTCTCTTTGTCGTATAGCTTATGTTTGCGTAAACTAAGGTCTATATGCTGCTCATAGCCTACAAGGTGGCTTGCCAATCTGCTAAGTGTATGTACCGCCTGTCCGATATACGCATACTTAAATCCGTTTTCATCTTCTCGGAGTAGGAAGTAAATCCCACTCCTGTCATTCAGCTTTGGATTGAGCTTCAATAGTCGCTTTTTATTCTCCTGTTCTATCGCCTTGGCTCTCGCTATGTTCTGATAATTCAAGTGTTGCCACCTGCCTTTACTATCTCGATTGCCTTGTCAATTTCAATCGCTTCTCTTTCCCCCATCAGACTTCCATCCTCTCTGTAGTTCGGATTCTTTTCTTTCTCTAACTGCTCCACAACCTTGTCTACATCATAGGCGGTCGGATATTTATCCAGTAATAGCAATACTGTATTTGTATTGAGCAAAGTTCCATTGCTTAAAGTAACCGATTCTAAATCTTTCTTTAGTGCATCCGCGTCAATTAATCTCATTCTTATCACGCTCCAATAATATACATTCAGTTTCAAAGAGTTTTTCAGATATATCTTTTGAATTAACTCTATCCTCAAATTCCTTGATAAAATCTCTGTATGCCTGTTTTCTAACTTCTCGGTCATGCTTGGTGCAATCAAGCTTATCAAACGAAACAGTGACTCTTCTGACAGAACTGTAATTCGGCACATCAGGGTTAAGATTTATGTATCTTTCACTGCATATCGGTATGATGCCATTTTTCTGTAATAATTCTGCAATCTGCGATGTAAACGCTCTTGTAATTACATACTCTTTCCGGTCAGCTATTTCCTTTGCAATGTTCGCAAATACTTCGTTTGTATAATCCATTATTTTCCCTTTCTAGGACAGCCATTATTTGACTGTCCTGTAATCAACCGGCTCTTAGTTAAATGGTAATTCCTCGTCAATACCATCAGGAATTGACACAAAGCCATCATAGGGTTTTGGCTGTGGTTCTGCACTGCCACTTGAATTTTTGCTGTCGCAAAATTCTAACTTGGATATGTTGCAATCGTTAGTGTAGACTGTGTTTCCGTCTTTATTCTTGTAGCTTCCTGTAGTCCACTCACCGATAACTGCAATCTTTGAACCCTTAAATACGTGCTTTTCTACTGTTTCAGCAATCTTGCCGAAAGCCACACAGTTAATGAAATTTGCCTTATCGTCTTTCTTCTTAAAATTCTTGTCAACGGCAAGTGTAAATCTTGCTGTTGCCATTGCATTTTCACCCTGTGAATATCTAATCTCAGGGTCTCTAGTTAATCTGCCGATTAATGTTACAATGTTCATTATTTTTCCTCACTCTCTACTAAATCAAATCTGTATTTCTGTTCTGCATTAGGATATTTTTCCTTTTCAGAATTTATTATTTACATCTTGATTTTATATACCCTAATTGGTTGTCCTTCACTTTTATCGCTTTCTTGCGGGTAATATGTATTACCAATCCATTCAAATTTTAAATATACTAATTCAAAATCATTTTTTTCAATGCTGCAATTTTTAGGCAATCCATGAAAAATTTTACTATGGTTAAAACAAGTCTCTACATCATTTTCCTTATACCAATTCATATTTATCAAAAATTGTGTTTTATCATTGCTGATACCGCTATAAAAATTTCTCATTCACATCTCCAATCTGCTCAAATCTTCTACCATATTGGGTAATAATTCCCTTTATCATCCACAACCCAATAACCTGTGCTCCGAGTATCAGTTAATGGGTCGTAGACTTTTCTGCCTTTAATCATTTTCCACCTTTCTCCTCATTACTAATTCAAAGCCTGTATTTGGGTATGCGATAGAATACTCTTGTTTTCCCTCCATATTCGCCATGAACCATTCAAATACAGAAGCTATTGCGCTTTCTGTTATGTCCGTTTTCTGTCCTACCCACATGTGTTTATCCGTATCTAAGGTTCCATAATAAATCCGGTTAGTAATAGGGCTTACCCCTGTTTCTTTTCTTTTTACCATATAATTTCCTTTCTAAAAAGGGCACTCATTAGGATTAGCAAGTAACCATTCCTTGTTGCGCTCCGCAACATCCACATTTGCCCCACAAGCGACTTTTTTCATCTTCTCGATAAAACTATCTCTATCAGAATTTTCACTTGACAGATGGCACATTATGACGTTCTGCAAGCTGTCTGAATAATTTGCCTTAACAAAATCGCAAGCCGTGTCAATGGATAAATGACCTCTGAAAACGTGATTAGCTTTGCCTGTGTTATCCCTGTCGATTAAATCTTTGTCATAATTCACACCTAAAAGAATGTGGTTTATGTCTTTAAATCTCCACTTGACAACCTCACAATCGGTTATGTAAAGCATTCTTCCCATTTCCTTGTGAGTAATCAGAAAGCCGTATATCGGGCAAGACTCACCATTTGCGTCTGTATGTGTCCAACTTCCATCTATTGTTGTTAAATCAAAAGGTTTTATTGTAAACTCGCCCATATTCATTGATTTACGGCTATCGCCTAAATATGGGGCAAGTATTGGTATTCCCATTGACTTAAAATCGTTTAATGACTTGCTATGGTCTAGAGGTGGGTGTGACTTATAACCACACCCTTAATCCCCCTTATATTCCAATTCAAGCCTTTTTTAATCTCCTTAATCGGTATTCCGCAATCAAGGATAAGTGTTTCTCCACTGTCGGAAGTTAGCAGATAGCAATTTCCGGCTGACGATGAGCCTAAACATTTAAGTTTCATATGCAACCTCCACAACAGCCATAAGGCACATTGACATTAAACACCTCGTCTATTTCGCTTGCATACTTGCGATATTCTTCGGGTATTTCAGATACATCTATTTGCCATTCTTCTTTATAGGCTTCATAGTTTCTAATATATCCGCCGGAGTGCCAAAATATAGGATATATGCCTTTACGTTTATTCATTTTTGCGTCATACCCATTTCCAAATATCGCCTTTTTTCCGTCAATCTCGAGCGTCAAATCTCCACAACATAAATTGGGATACTTGCCTGTGTAGCTTATGAATTTGACATGTTCGGTTACACTTTCTTTATTTGAATTGATTAGCATACTCACACCTCGATTTCATCATCCTGTGGGAACTGAAAAACTTCCATATTGATGTATTCTTCAAAGATGTCTTTGAACTCTTCCGGTTTTAACGATTTTTCCATATACTCGCATGCGCCACTTGCAAGAGCTTTTATAATTCTAATTCTCGAATATTGCTCTCTCAACATTTCCATAGCTTTATACGCTTTCTCTTTGGAAGAGTACTCGCCTAATACGTATTTCTCTCCATTGTATAGTGCTATAACGCTCTCCATTGCGTGGCACACAACTATCTGCTCATAAGGCAAATCAACATTGCCATGCTGTGAAATCACTCTCATGGTCAATCTCCTTATCTAAAAAATAAAAACCAGACCAAAGCTACGAAGCTATCAATTAACGCAAGGCAAAAGCTGATAAGCAACAATACAAGTCCAAATGTTAATTTTGGGAGTTTACCACCTAATGCGATAAGCGCCTTTTCCGAAAGTGTTAAATTTGCCCTTACAAAAAATCTGATTATCAAAAAGATCACCCACAATAAAATCATTAGCTTAACAAAAATCATATTTTCTCCTTATTCTGCCTGCATAAACGGCGGTAGCTCCTCTGACTGCTTGTCAGCCGTGTCGGTCGGCTCTACATCAATTATGTTGTCCTCATCAAAATCTACGCTATTTGCGTTTTCTTTGATTTCATCAGCAACAACCTTTTCTGTATCAAGTTTTACATCTGATACATTTTGAAATTCCTCTTGTGCATATAAACCTTGAAATCTATCTGGAAACGCTTCTCTTAAAGCCTGTACAACAGCTACTTTTCTAATCATCGTGGCTGGCTTTTTCGCCCATTGGCTGTTAAGCGAACCATCTTTTTTTCTTCCTGCATACTCATCAAAACCTACCGACTGATACTCGTCCTCTTTTCCGTCAATAAAGATTTTCGCCCAGCCACCTACGATAGTTTCGTTAGGTAAAACCATTGTTCCCTCTCGCTCTTCAACAGCTCCGTCCTTTTTAATTACAATAATTCCTGCTTTCTTTCCCTTATATCGTGGGTCCGCATTGGCTCTCTTTGTAAAAACGTCTTTTCCAGTAACTATTGTGGCCGGGTCGTTGCTTCCATACTTAATAAGGTATGCTTCTCTCAAAAACGGATTTAAGTGCTGGTATCTGCATAATGACATAAACATCATTACTTCTCCGTCAGATACATTGCCACCGCCACTTACAAGGTATCTTTTTATCATTGTTGGAGAAATTTTTACCATTTCCCCATTTGATTCATACTCAACTATCTGTGTATTCTCTGCCATAATTAATCCTCCTAAATCTCATTGAAAACCTGAACCGCAAACAGTTCATTAGGTGTCTGCTTGAATAAAACTCCGTCAGATATGACTGTATACATATATCCGTCATACTTAAGCTCTACAGTATGTTTCTTGCCACCCATATAATAGTTTCTCTTCTTAATAATCATTTCTATACCTCCCATAATCCAAGTAACTTTTTGAGTTCTTCTTTCATTCTCTCGGTTTCTTCTCTCATTTTCTTGGCTTCGTCGCTTAACTGCTCCCTGCTTTTATCAGCAAGTCTAATTACCATTTTGTACTCTTCCTCTGAAAGTTCCTCTTTAAGCGTACGTAAAACAGTAACTGCCTCTGCCATAACATTGCTTCTTGTACCTCTAACTGTAACTTTTCTGTCTTTTGCTTTAATCATCTCTATACCTCACTTTTCTTCAAACTCTTTCAACTGTTCTGCTAACTTCTTGCACTCTTCTGCTACATATTCCTCTGTGCGAACTATCGTGCCATCAATGCGAAATCTATCTTCACACTCAATCTGCATAGCAAGGCGCTCTCTGTAATTAGGAAATCTCTCATAAGCGAGTTCAAGTTCTTTTGCGTCATCGCAATGTGCACAGTCAAATCCAAACCACCATAAATCACTTTCTATTGGATAGTTTGAATTTTCTCCGCCATCCGCAAAGGCAATACCGCCGTGGCATTGAAAATATGCTTCAATTCGTATTCTTTCGTCTTTATCAAGGCAAGCTCCAAGCAAAGGAAAAATACCGCTTATTTTTCGGTCTCCGACATCTGCTTTCTTAATTTCGAGATAGTCTGAATACTCTTTACCATATAAAGAATGGTTTTTAGGAATGCCTACATATCCGCACCTATGCCCCATCACATTGAATGTAACGACACATTTATATCCTGCGTGTTCAAACTCTTGTTCTACAATATATCTATCATTCTTCATATCACACCGCCTCAATCACAAGCTCTTTGTCCTGTGTATGCTTTAACAAGATTAGCTGGTTATCAATCTGTGGTATTCTCCAATCGTCAACGCTCTCTGTATCATCAATAATAATCGGGAAATTAACGCTTGCCACTTTCTGAAAAGCTCGGCATATGTCAACTTCTGTCAGCATCCTTGCACCATGATTGAGATTTCTTGCATATGCTTCGCCATTGTAAGCAAAGTCGCAGCACTCCTCGGTATCGCCATTTAAGAGCGGTCTGAAAAGCTTTGCCGTAGCAAAATTCAGATACTTATTAACATCAGCCTGTAAGAGTTCGTTTTTCTTTCGAGTAAACTCTTTCAGCAAGTCAAGCTTTCTCTCCCAATCAGCTATCTCTTGATTAAGGTCTTTTCTCTTTTCTTCAAGGTCGGCTATGCTATCGTCTATGCGCTTGTTATTCGCCACACCAAGCTCAATCTTGGTGTCGACTGACGACACTTGCCTTAACAGTTCGTTTCGCTCGTTTTTGAGCTTTCTGATAAGCTCCGATGTATCATTTTCATCGGCAAGGGCTTTCTCTTTTTCCTCGATTTTAGCTTTAAGTGCCTGATACTCACTGTTACCTGTCATGTCAACATCAGTAGGTACCATTCCAAGCTCTTTAGCGATGTTATCACGTTCAAACTTGTTAGCAACAGTATCACGCTTTTCTGTCAGCTCCTTAAGTTCTGCTTCAAGGTCAGCTATCTCTTTTTTCTTATCCTCAATAGCCTGTTTAAGCCCCTTGCTATAGTTTGACAGTGCATTGCCCCTACCTTCAAGCTCTTTAAGGTTCTTTGCTTTTAGAGCATCAAATTCGGCTCTTAAGACCTCCACCTTATCTTCCGGCAACTTCTGACCACACATCGGACAATTAACACTGCTTTCATCAAAGGAAAGTGCCTTTGCTTTTTTCCAATCAGCGCGTACCTTTGCTAAGTCTCTTGCGCAATCTTCAATCTCTCTTTCAGAGGTTTTAATGCTAGTCTTTCCGGCTCTTATCATTGACTCTGTTTTGCGGATTGAAACATTGAAGTCATCAATCTGTAACTGTAGCTCCATGCGCTTTTTCTGATTTTCAGCATTGGCTTTTCTCTCCATGTCAGAAAGCTCAAATTTAAGGCTCATAATGTCCTCTGTAGCTTTCTGCTTATCCTCTAAAATCTTATTGTAGTCGGACAACTTATCTTCGATTTCCTTAAGCTGTGGCTCATAGGTTTTCTTTTGCAATTCAAGCTCTGCAAGGTCTGTATACTCATTGGTAGAATGAATTGTATCAATCCTTGTTGAGATTTCGTTTCTTTCCTTGACGAGTCCTTTTGAGCCATTCCTACCGCCTGTGCCGTTTAGCTTGCCACGGCATACTTTTTTGAGCTGGTCTACATCCCCATCGTCAAACATTGGCTTAAGTTCAGCAAACTGTGGAAACATATCGCAGATTTCTTCATCAGTACGTGTACCAAAATAGCTTGCAAGTGCTAATCTCTGCTCTGCCTGTGACTTGTTAAGCAATGTCATGGCATTTAAGCAGAATGGTAATACTCCAAGTTCTGCCATGTTGTCGTTGATGTACTGATTGTAGTCAGCCATTTTGTAAGGCACATCATTGATTGAGTAATCAGTAACACTGCCTGTAATCTCACCCTTTTTGTTGCGTTTCTGCCTTGTAACCTTTTTCAAAGTCTTTCTTTTTCCGTCAATCTCAAAGGTAACAGCTCTCACAATGTCAACATCGTCAATCTCAACTCCGTTTTCATCATGCGGTCTTATGCCTGTAATCTCTCTGTCATTCTCATCGTGACAATTCAGCACATCAAGAATAATTCTCTTAACTGTCGATTTGCCGACTTCATTCTGACCGGACAACACGGTTTTCATCGAAAAATCTGTGTCTAATGTGTTTTTGCCGTAGAATTTACAAAAATTCTGCGCAAATACATGTGTAATCTTCATTGCGTTTCCTCTCTTTCTATTTGTTTATGGTTTTTAGAATCAAATTTCCATGCAAACTTGATTTCTTAACTACTCTTAAGTATGAGTCCGACTCCGATACAAAAAGCCACTCACTTGCCACGTAATGAGCCTTGTTGAGCAATAGCTTCTGCTCTCTTGTTAATGGCTTCAATCTGTATCGTGTATCGCCTAGCCTAATTCGTCTTACATTGTCGCTCATTTAGTTTCTCCATTTCTTTATCTAATAACGCTTGAAAGTCAAACGATTTGTCCTTGTGCCGCTTAGCTCGATATAGTTCTTGTAGGTAATCGTTAGCACTCTGACGTTTCAACTGGCTACCAATCGCAGTAGATGTCAAGATTTCCATTTCCGCTCCCTTCGTCATATACAATCCCTTGTATGCCTATTGGAGTATTGACTATTGTTCCATGTGGTAAATCGTCACTCGCAATTACAACGTACTCGTTTTCATCAGCTACAAGCCCATATTCGTTTAGATGTCTGCCTGGAATATTTAGACCGCCTCCAGGTAACACCCTCTGTGAGTACCACGTATAAGTGTAATCACCATATCGGACTCGCCCTAGCTTCTTAAATCGGCTACAACTGTATTTCTTACGGCAAGTTGGAACTGTTGACTCTTCATAGGTCTGCTCAACTACAACCGGCTCATTCTGAACTACTGTTGGCTCAATCTTCCCTAGCATTACATCATTTAAATAGGAAGAAACACCGGCCGTCAGCTCAACTTTGCTATCTGCTTTCACTGCTATTGGCTTTAAGGTCATAATTCCAATCGTTGAAATTGATAACATCAATATCAGGTTTCTTTTTCTCATGCGGTTCACCCTCCTCAATGAGACATATGGCAATCAAAATCAGCCAAAATACTGTTACGATTGCTCCAACGATAATACTCGCTGTCTTAATTCCGTATGCCACCGATAATCCAAGGAAAAATGCAAATACCAATGCTCCGAAAATCGAATAGCCACAGCCGGTGTAAAACTTCTCTCTTAAAGTTCTTTTTCTCATACAATCACCTCACTATGCAAAACTCTGTTGAGCGTTTGCGTCCTGAATAAGCTCATCAAGGTACTTAGGCACGACATAGCAATCAATAAACTCATGCACATCGTCTATATACTTTCTCTTGATACTCTTATAAGTAGATACGCAACCATACTCACGCTTTAACTGCGTCCATATATCAGAAAATGTCTTATGTCTGATGCTGTTATCTCTGTATGCTTCGCTCTGCTTGCCACCAAGGATATTTACAACTCTGCGCTTAACGTGCTGTTGTATCTCATCAATATCGCAACTGTAAAGTGGTACATTTTCCTTAAGCTCGCTCACGTCGTCTTTAATGTCGTTTACTTTCTGCTCTAATTCTGTATAGCCCTGTGCCAAAAGCTGTATCTGACCGCCTGTTGTCTTTGGCATACCATAACTGCCTGTTTTTCTGATTGACGGAAGTACCTCTGATGTAACCCAGTGTTTAAACTCTTTAGCTTTCTTCATCTTGCTTTGAAATACTAATGAATAAAAGCCACTCTCGTTGATTATTGTTGTTTTTCTATTCTGCTTGCCATCGAATAAAGAAATAACTTTTCTGTCGCACTCATCAACATGGGCATTTATATCTCGACTACCATTTTGGTACTCCAGCTTATCAGCTACATCAATTCCCACAAAATAAGGTTCTCCGTCAACTGTTATTGTTCTTACTGAACCAAATTCTGAATTTTCAAAAATTTGTAAATCGTTCATGTTTTCTCCTTTCTACTCAATAAAATAAGAAACTTCTACGCCAAAATAATTAGCAATCTTAATTAGCTTGTCTGTTTTTGGCATTGATTTTCCTGACTTCCAATCCGAAAAAGTACTTCGTGCCATTCCGAGTTCCTCCGACAGTTTGTAAAACGAAACGTTTCTAGCTTTTATGAGCGTATCAAGTTTTTTAAAGCTCGCCTGTCGTTTTTTCTTATTCAATTTCCCATCTCCTTTCTTGACAATAGTTAGGAAATCCGTTACAATAAAAGCGCCATATTAGGCAAAATACGCTAGGAGGTAAAAACCTTGAAAGCAATTTTGATTTTGCCTGTTCCATATTTGCGAGGTCGCATTTAAAATGTAGCAATCGGTGTAGCGCATTTTGGGCAGTAAAGCTCGATAAAAAATCATGGTTGGCATGTCCGATAATATGCCGTGCTACGCTAGATACTCCTCTCAATCCGTCAGCTAATGGCAACTAAAATGCTGAACTTAAACTGCATAAGTGACGGAACATTTAAAGAAGCATTGTGTAGTACCAATGCGTTGAAAGACTTCAAAATGTATATGGTATAAAAAATATTGGAGGTCACTATGCAATACAAACCAAATTACCCAAATATGGATAAATTATTTCCGCAACACAAAATTCCTAAAATTGAAGCGCCTACATATGAAAAAGGCAAATCCCCAATTGAGCTCTTAGAAAGCCAGTCTGCTTATCTCGAAAAGACAAGCAAGGAACTTCACGATATGGCTCAATGTGCTAAATCTCAGGCTGATTCTGCTAAAGAAATTGCAGAAAGTTCCAAAACGCAAGCTGAACTAGCTATTAAAGAATCTCAAAAAGCTAGTAAAGCATCTGTCACTTCTGCGGTACGGGCAAACATATCTACGATAGTTTCAGTATTATCTTTAATTCTTTCTGTTTTTATTAATGCAGATAAGATAATAAAGACCGTGCAAAGCTTTCTATCTTATCTATCCCAGTTAGGACATTGATTAATATTGAAAGAATTCCACAGACAATCGCTATGTTTGACATGGTGTTTGCCTTTTTGCAATTTCCCATTATCTCTTCACAAGTTTTATGAATGTCGTTTGTATCCACCTCTTCATCTCCTTTCCTAAGTTTAACTCCATTTAACTTTTCAGTTAAAAAAATAAGTGCCATACTCTGCCTGTGGAATATCCAATACGGCTCCCCAGTTAAGCATATCAGTCTGTGAAAAACCCACATCGCAATTCAACTTCCTTGATACACTATTCTGTGATAAGCCTATTTTATCGGCAAACTTGGCTTGACTGCCACACTTTTCAATTATTCGTCCTCTTAGTTTGTCATATCTATATGGCATTTGCTTTACCTCCTTTCTTTAACACACGCTTAGTTTAACACTGTTTAACTTGAATGTCAACACAAAAGTTTGATAAAGTTTAACTTTTTGTTGAAAGTTTAACATCTTTGTGTTATGATTGATTTATCAAATAGGAAAGGAGTGAAATGAAGTGAAAAACGAAATTACTGCTTTAAGATTAAAAGAAGCGTTATCTGATTTGGATATGAAGCCTCAAGAACTGGCTGACAGGTCCGGTGTGAGCAAAGCTTCTATTAGTCAATATCTTAGTGGCTCTCATGCACCATCTAATATAAGCAGTGGTAAAATGGGTAAGATTTTAAGAGTCGAGCCTATGTGGTTAATGGGATTTGATGTTTCTAAGAAAAAAGAGCAAACTCCCGATATGGCAAAAGAGGATTTTAAATTGTTAGAAAAGTTTTCTTTACTAGACAATAGAGATAAAGAAACGATTTTAAGCATGATTGACGTTATGTTATCTCGAAAAGAAAAAAGTGAGGACTAGCCCCACTTTTCCAAAAAAAGTTTTATGAATGTATGCAGGTACCCCAAAGTGCCTGCATCTTCTATTTTTTCAATCATCTGTATTATTTCTTTCTTATAATCCATTTTTAAAACCCCACTTTCTAAAACCAATTATAGAACATATGCTTGTAGGCGCCGATACAAAATAGGGCGATAGACCGCCAATTAGCCTACCGCCCTACCGAAACTTGAAGAGTTCTCTTGTTTGAGAACATCGTTACTGTAACACTTTAAAGTGTTTTATTTTGTCGAATATTGACAACATGGACTGTAAAGAATAGAATGGTAAAAAATAACTACAAAAGGAGATGTTAATATGGTAAAAACAAATAAATGCAATTCCTACGTCATCAATGGCCAAAAAATCAATGTTAATGATATAATCGAGCATTATAATGGCAACTTAGGCATGGCTTGTAATGAAATATCGCAAAGGACTTTGGTTTCATTTGAAACAGCCAAATATTATGTAGGCCTGTGCCAAAAAGATGAGCCATTCGTTAAGCAAAATTCAACGGCAAGCTTCACAAGTGGCATTCTCATAGCCATTCCGCTTATAATGTTTATTGCAACAAAAATAGGATTCTTTCCGGTGGACAATGACCTTTTTATTGCTATGTTTGGCTTAATTTTTGTGTGTTGCTCTATTGCTTCAATTATTCTCGGAATAGTTGATTTAGCATCTAAGAATGAAATTCCACGCAATCATGGTGGTTCTATCTTTGGCATTGTTGCTTCTGCACTGATGTGGCTTGATTTTATTTTTCATTGAACTATGGAGAGGTTTCCCTCTCCTTTTTATTCTAATTGTGAAGTAATGTACTCATATTCCTCTTGCGATATTTTACCGCTTGCCACTCTGTCGAGTAGTTCTTCCTTAGTCACTCTGTCGCTCTCGTATAGCCTTTTAAGGCTTTCAACTAATATTCTCATATTAAAGCACCCCCTCGTCCATTAACTGCCTTGTATAGTTGTCTATCGCTTCCTCGTCAGAGTGTTCATTAATCTCTTTCGCCTGTTCCATAGCAATAAGATACTGTGAGTATTCGTCCTGTGTCAGCTCACGCTCCTCGTACTCCCAATGCTTAGGCTTGTAAGTAAAATCATCCTCACTCCCTGTTGCTTCAACCGATTTAATGTTTTTTCGCTGATAAACAACATTCGGAGAAGATGTTGTGTCAATGTCAAGCGGCTTGTCCGATTGCATACTTTCTACAAGCTTGTATTCTGTCATATTCAATGCACCTTGCCTTTCTGTCTACTGTTGAAATTTTGTGTTTTAGTTTCCCAAAATCTATAAATGGTTTGATATGCTCCCTATAATAATCGTACATATCACAATTTTTAATCCACGCAAGAGCGGAAACCATTTGTTTTGAGTCAAATATTGTAACCTTTGTTTTTCGCCATATCCTAACTGCCTTAGCTCTTATTTTCTTAAGGATTGTTTTTCTTAAGGTAGTTCTATTCCTATAGAATTTATATCCCATAAAATCAAGCGGTCTGCCATATGTTGCTGGCTTTCTATTCTTGCCGACATATGGATTTCGGGGCAAATAGTGAAAACGAAATATCTGCCAGTTTGCCTTGACTGTCAAGCCTAATTTCGCAAGCCTGTTATCAATCACAGCTTTTACCTTGCGCAATTTCTTTTTGCTTGCACAAAATATAGCCATATCGTCAACATAACGTGCATATTTCAGTTCAATGCCGAGTGATTTGATTTCATGGTCAAGCTCGCTCAAATACCAGTTAGCGAACCATACAGAGGTATAAAAGCCAAGTGGCAAGCCATTAGGCACGCAATGTATAACATTTTCAACAATCCGCATGAATTTAAAATCTTTGATTTTAGATTTAAGCTTTTCAATTAATTTATCCTGTGGAATACTAGCGTAAAATTGCTTCACATCAAGCTTATAGCAATATTTAATATTTTTACCGCCTTGCCTTATCCATTTGCATATGTGCTTCTTGCCATACGCTCCGCCACGCTTAGGAACCGAGCCGTAACTGTGCTCATACATTCCCTTGTTAAACATGGGTTTAAGCACGTTCACTATCATGTGATGTACTATTGACTCCATAACTGTCGGTATTACTATCTTACGTTTCTTTCGTGATATTCCGTCATATATTTCTTTGGGTTTATGCTCAAAAGGTGTGAAGTTAATCGCATATTCTCTAATTTTGGGTATGTATGTATTAAGGTCTAATAAAATTTTCCTAACCTTGTTTCTTTTCTTTTTACCCTTAGAGAAGTTTTGAATTGCAAGTTTTATATTTTCGTCTGAAATAAATTCAGCATATAGATTTCTGTATGTTCTCATACGTATTCTCTTCCTATCCTCTCTACCACGTTCGACTATTTCCTGCTACTAGCAGTAGCTTGCATCGAGTTAATTTTTACCAAGGGGTACGGAATTTAGTCTGCATTCATTTTATCCCATGAATGATAGGTACAGAAGCCCCGATGTTCCACCTCGCGTTACCGGCCTCGTTGTTCAAGTTCACGTAAAACGCGCCACAATGCCGACCGTTGTTCAGGTTGCCACCGAAAAGAGCAAAGGCGCAGACTAAACCCCTTATATAAAATTAACTACACACGTTTATAGTTACAAATTTTCTTAGGAGAAACGTGGTTTCTCCCTTTCTGCTTAGGCAGAAATTCCCTCTTCCCTGTTGCAAGTTATTTGTAGGAAAGAGAAGCCCCGACGTTCCACCAAGCGTTACCGGCCACGGAGTGCAAGACCACGCAAAACGCGCCACAAGGCCGACCGGAGGACAGGTCGCCACCGAAAAGAGCAAAGGCTATAATTGCAATGTTAAACCAACAACCATCAGGATAATAGGTCGATGATGAGCCTGTGATTGATGTTGGAAACATGCCTAATGCCGTATACAGCATATCTTTGATATATCCACCACTTGTACCACTAGGAGTTGAATTAGGTATCTCGATATATCCTGTTCCATCAGTGTTATAGTTAGTTGCTTTGCTTCCGTCCTTTGTTGACGGAGATAGCTTGACTTTTGCTATACCATTAGCAAGTATAAGTCCAACTGTTCTTCGCCACTGATTGCCGTAATAATTCTCCATTCCGAATACTTTAACTCCGGCTTTTCCAGCATTCTCGCCCCAAAATAAGCCTTTGTCATTCATTGTGCCGGTCTTAAGCAATAAGTTTTCATCACTGACATTTTCACTCATGCCTCGCCCGAATACATCTTGCGTATCGGTAGATTTTCCCATAATGATAAGCAAAATATTAATCAAGAGTCTATCAACGTACTGCTCGATTTCGTAGCCTGTACCATTAGCTCTTGCATATGTCATTTCTTGACTGGCTGATTTCGATTTAATAACTGTTTGACCGCTTATTGAGCGTAGCTTATTGTTGCTGTCAAGCGAGCCGTTGTAAATCGGTGTATAAAAATGAGATTTTTCATTGCCGTTAATGTCGATAAAATTCAGATTTTTAAAATCTTTATCAGCTTGATAGTTAGCAACATAAAGGCTTACACTGTTTGGATTGCCTTTGTCGGGTGCAATTTTCCACCATATAATGTCTGTGCCATTGCCCCACTCCATCATAGCATTTCCATCATAATCAACGTTCGCTACATCTGATGCACTGCCATCCTTTTTTTTAGTCAAGTTGTTCTCGTTGAGATAGTAGTCAACCTGTCCATTTGTCTTAAACATACATGGTTTTGGCATAAAAAAAGCATTCGCCCATGAGCCATAATCAAAAGTTCCACTTGTAAAATTCATAGCTGCCGGAGTCATGCCTACTGCGTCTGCTAAATATCTGACTCTTGTTTTCGGGTTACTATCCGCACTGTTGATGTGAACACCATAAATAACTCTTCCCTCACTTAATTTTGTACCAAGGGCTCTAATACTCTCAACAATCGCTTGCCCTGTTGTGTCTGATATAATGTCTATTCCGCTCATATTAGTCCTCCTTGCTTACATTAAGTAATCCGGCACTTGTCACGGAAAAAGTAATGCCTTTTCCGTTTGCTTTCTGCTCGACAAGTCCGGCTTGTTGTTCTGCTCTTTGTGCAGCTTCATTTGCAGCCTTTGTAGCTGCGTTTGCTTGACTTACCGCCGTATCAATCTTTCCTGAAGCTTGTGCAACCTCGTCCGCTTTTTGTGAAGCAGTTTGCGCTGATTTTTGAGCCTGTGAAGCAGAATTACTTGCCGAGGTAGCTTTTTCTGTCGCAGTCTGCGCTGATTTTTGAGCCTGTGATACGGATTGGGCCATGCCGTCAAGATAGCTCTGAATAAGTCTTTGAATTTCAACGTCAAAATCCTCAACAGTTCCCATCCGCTTAACTATTCCGGGTGCGAAACACATCCATATCTGCTGTTTTTTCGTGTCGGAGTCGGTCGATACCGCCCATTCTCCAGCTTTCATTTTTAAGGGGTCAAACTCCGCGTATGCCCCTCGTCTCATTTGAATTGCCATAAGCTACACCTCGCTTTCATCAATGCCTAATTTCTGACACAATCTTGAAAACCTATCTTCCAATTCATCTATGTGTTTTTGCATTTTATCAATCTTCTGCTCGTCTCCAGCAAGTCTTAGAATTAGGAATTGCTCATAGTTCATGCCATAGTACAGTGTATCGTCATCCGATGTTGCTTTGTTTTGGAAAATCATATTGAGATTTTCATCGACATGCCCTTTATCTTTAAGGTTTTTGATTATATCCTGTGCCATTGCTCCAAAATATAACGGTTTGTCTGAATATCCTTGTCTATTAAGATTATATTGAAATAAATCAACCGAGCCTACTGCATCAATATAATCTTGATTAATTGCTTTAATATTCTTTTTTAAGTGTTTATCTGACGAACTCCATACCCAAATAGTATCAACTTGGAAACTTAAGGCACTGCCATTCCAACCGCAATGGTATGTATGACCTGTTGCATCACCACACATTGCATATCCTCTATCGGTTTCTCTAAATTTATCAGAGCCTATCTCTTGAGCATACATTGTCTGTGCACCTATAGAGCCTGTGGCTCCGTAAAGTGTAATCAAATTCTCATCATTTTTGACAATTCGCAAGACTGCGCCATTCATCCAAAGTTCATAATTGTTTCCCGAATTGTCAGTGGCCGTTAAATCAATCGTTGAATTACTTAAATTTCCGTTCAGTGCAATACTTCCACCGGACATATTAAAATTTGAAGCGGTTACTTTTCCATCGTTGTCAACTGCAAACACTCCATTTCCAATATCAATTGTTCCGCCAACAATATTCTTGCCGGTAATTGTTGTTCCTGTGATGTCCTCCGCGTCAACTGAACCGGCCTTAACACTAAGTGCATTTACATAGCTTGTAGTCACGGTGTCTTTTGTAATTTGTGTTGCTTTGTCCGAATCAATATATCCGGCACCATTCGTTAAATCGTTGGTGTCTGTTGGTATACTCGGCTTATTAGAGATATTATTCCATGATATATTAACTCCGTCAGCAAGCGTAATGCCCTTGTTGTCAAGCGTAATCAGGATTTTTCCGTTTGCGTCTTTGACATATTGCTTGCCGTTTGTGTTATCCTCACCGCCTAAAGTGAGTGTACCACCATGCGCCCAGTCAAAATTAATGCCGATAGCCGACATAATATTAACAATAGCGTTTCCGTCTTTATCAATTCCGGCTTTCCATGTTTTTCCGTAATCATTTGATACAGCCATGCCATTAGCTGTCATTTTCCATTGTATATTACTTGAATTAAGGTCGGCTTTATTATGCATAATGTAAATAATTGAGCCATCCTCTTGCACCTGTTCAGTCTTAAAAAGTCCGAGCGATTGAGACATTAGCTGTGTCAACAATTGCATTTGCTTATCATATACACTTAGTTGTGCCTGTGCAACTTTCCTAGCCTGTACGATAGCCTTTGTCTCATTGCTAAATTTATCAGCACTATTTCTTGAAGCATTTTCAGCATCGCATGAAATTTTTGTACCGCTTCCAACTGTAAATGCTCGGTTAGAAATAAAACAGCTATAGGTATTCTGCTTGCGGTCTGTCACAAGCGCCACATCTCCACTCTCAATCAGTGGGTTTGACAAGAGTGTAGCGTCAAGAGGTCTGAACCTCATACCACCGATTTTTTTGAAGATATAGTTTGCAACTGTCTGTGCCTTTTCTGCCGAAATAAACGGATTATCAGAGATTGAGACTACATATCCCTCTTTTCCGGCAAGAGCATTAACATCTTTTGTCTTGTCCTCTTTTGAGGTTACAGTTACCTTTACCCCGGTGATAACAACATCATCAGTCGCAACGTTCAAGTCTTTTTGCGTGTAAATATTGTGGTAATTTCTCGTTTCTGTGAATGTTCCACCATCAGCACTATCGCCACTTGAATAGTCGGTGAAATTTCCACCATCAACGCTGTTTCCGTCAGAGTATGGTGTAGTTTTTGTGCTAAAAGTTCCACCATTGTAATTTTGACTCTCAAATTGGCTCATATCATACCATCCGATAAGTAATTCGCCATCGTGACCGCACTTGCCCCATAATCCACTTAACTGTAAGATGTAAGCTATTACCTGTCCATATGTGAGTTTTTGATTGTCACTTGGTATCTCGTTAATCGTGTAGTCAGAGTTATCGAATCTCGCCATAGTAAAAGGTACATCACACTTAATACAAGCGTCTCTGACTACCTCATATGCTGTCGTAGGGTAGCTTAAATTGCTATCGTACTCGCGATTGAAATTATTAATATTGTCAAGGCAAGTAAGCGTTATGAGTGAGCCATCATAGCTTGTTTCGCTGACTCTATACTCACCGATTTTTAGCTTTTCGGTCGTGCCGTCAGAAAAACTTTTTGAAACATATGCTGTTACGCTTGCCTTATCAAAATCATACTTGCTGTAATCTTCATAAATATTATTCAGCTTAATTTTCAGTTTTCCGGCAATCAAAGCCCCGATTGTGAAAGTACCATTGCTTGATGTTGAGTCATTAACTTCGAAGCCATTCGCCCACAGCTTACTATCACTAATAGGGATTTTCTCGCCACTTGCCGTAACTATGTCAGCAAAACAATTTACGTTTATGTCATTATCGAGCATTACTGCCCTTTGCCATTTAGCCGATACGTTAAGCATTTAATCACCGCCTTATACTTCTATGAGAGGAAAGCTTAATACCTCATACCTCTTATTGCCAACAGTCCATATCTTGATAGGTGCGCTTCTATCGCCCACGTAGAATGTACGTGTTTCATCAGTGCCGCTCATAGCGTCAGGATATGTCACTCTGATATATTCGGGGTTTACCATTTGAAGTATCTTTGCTGTCCTAGCTGTGTCTGTACCGCTCCATGACAATTTAAGCTGTCGTTTCTGCGCTATTCTGTTTTTATGCATTTGAGCGTCCTGCGTACGTCCACTATCGCTTGCAGACACATCAATCATGCCCCATTCAAAGCTTGACGGAGTAGGTAATTCTACTCCGTCTACTAACATCATTGCCATATTGTTACCTCGTAAAAAGACACCCACATAGGTGTGAGTGTCTTAGCCAAATTCATTTGCTACAATATATCGTTGCCCGTGCTTTGCTTTACCTACCTGTGTCATGCGATAGAGAGTTTCACTATCACACTTGAACACATTTTCGATAATAGGTGCAGAGCTTCCGCCAGTGTTAGAGTTCATCATTACTTGCGTCATGCCCTCCATGACGGCCTGTTTAATTCCCTCTGTGATTTGTTGGTTATTTGCTACGGCTGTTTTGCCGTTTGAGAATTTACCGACTATCTCTCCTCGGTTCATGTAGAACGGACCCTCTTCCGGGAAACCACCACTAGCAAAATGTGGTGCCCTGTCGAGTAGTGACTGATACCCCATGTATTTTGTGCCTGTGGTAATATTGAATCTTTTATTGTTGTACTTAAACAAATCATCCAGTGAGCGTACAATGCCATCTATCGAGCTCTTAACACTGCTAAATCCCCAGCTACTTATTCCAACACTGTAACTTTGATTTGCGTACCACTTAAACGTACCTAAACTTCCGTTCGTGTTATCGACCTTTCCTTTAAGCCCATTAAAACTACCACCTGTCGAGCCGAGATAAGCACTTGCGTTACTTGCCATTGTTGAGAACGAGTTCGATGCTCCTCTTCTCATGTTTTCTGCAGCGTCTTGAAATACCCCCATGTTAAATTTAGTGTTACCCAATGAGCCATTAACTCCACTTAATGAATTGTAGAGATTTGATGATAACGTTGAGAAAGAACCACTTGTGCTAAGCGATGTTCCGCTTGCCTTGCTACTCATGCTATCCATCTTGCCCTTGGTTCCGTCAATTGAAGTGTTGACTCCGCTTAAATAGCCACTCACTCCGGCATTTAAGTTTGAAAAAGATGTCCTAGAATTAGAGCTTGTTGTACTTGCTTTTCTTTCCATGCTATCCATCTTGCTTTTAGTACCATCAAGTGAAGTGTTGATATTTCCTAAATACCCGCTTACACCAGCGCTTAAGTTTTTGTAGCTATCATCAATTTTGCTCGCGCTCTTCCCTACTTCTTTTGCGGTATCGTCAACTCCTTTAACTGTTTTCTTTTTAAATTTTGGTATTTCAACGCCGGGTATCTTGTTAAGCAATCCTATAATGTCATTAATAATTCCAACAAAGCCGTTGTAAAGCTGTGGCCCTAATACGTTTTGTAAATCATCAACATTTAAAGACATATTCTTTTTAAATGTTTTCCAGCCTTTTTTGAAATAATTTCCCAAGTCTTTGAAAAAATCATCTACGCTTTTTTCAGCATCTTTGATTTTCCACTTTATTTCCTTAATTCTCCATTCGAGAGGGGTAACAAGTTTAATCTTTTTTCCGTCAAAGCCTGTGGCTTCGTCGCTTATTCCCAATCCGGATTCTGGACTCTTGAACCACTCTTTGAGTTTATCAATCCAGCCTTTCATGTGCGCCAGCACATAATTGATACCCGACACGATAACCAGCACCTCAACTCCCCTTAGTGCAAGTTCTGTTTTTGACAAGCCTTTAGCTGTTGCGTACTTTTCCCATTCAGATGTAATAAGCGTTTTGGTTATCTCTTTAAGTCCGTGTTTCCATGTAAACGCGCCAATAAGAATAGTAAAGGTATCAATATCAAGTTCTCCGATAAATTCCGAAATGCCCTTAAATGCATCTTTCCAATCAACATTGATTAATGTGTGAATTAAAGCATCTCGTATGCCGTGGACAATGTTATTGACTGTTTTTCCAAGTTCTTGCCAGCCTGTCAGCCCTGTAACGTTACTTACTCTTGACATTTCATGTAATGCGCCATTTATAAATGAAGCAAAACTGTCTCCAAGGTTTCCCCAATCAAACGTTGACGTAAATGAAAAAGCGGAAACTATGGCAGTCCTTATCGAACCAGCTATTGTCTTTCCAAGTGCCGTAAATAATTTTGGACTTATTAAGCCGTTAAGGAAGTCTGCAAGCCCTTTTCCAAAGTTCGATGCGCTCTGATACACGTTATCCCAATTAATAGAATTAAGTGAGTCGGCTATTGCGTCACCGATGTACTTTCCGAGCGAGTAAAGGTCTTTGATTGAAGATTTATATTTTTCGAGCAATCCATCGGTCTTTTTCAGCGAGCTATCAACTCCACTGCCGGCTCCACTGCCACCGGAACCGCCACTGCCTGGGCCGCCACCACTGCCACTATCGCTGTTATCGTCAAGTGCATGTATCTCGTCTATGCTAAGCAATGTCTTTTTCAGTTTTTGCGCTTTCTTATTGGAACTATCAGCGTTATCGCCAATATCGCCCACTCCGTCAGCTATGTCCTCCATGCCATCAACAGTAGCACCGCCACCGCTTATCTCGATAGTCCAACCGAAGATTGCTCCGAGTGCGTCAGCTACAGTTCTTGTGAAGCTAATAACCTTGAGCATTACTTTGCTTAAGGCTTGAACAAACGGCTTTAGAGCATTGATTATTACGCTACCTATGATACTGCCCCATGCTTGGAACTCTTGCTTAAGGACTCTTATGCTGTTAGCCCAAGTGTTGGCAGTTTTAGCAAAATCACCTTGCGCAGCTTGCGTGTTTGCCATGACATAATTGTATCTTAGCAATACCTTTTCAGCTTGCGTCATGGATTTGATATTTGAATCAAGTCCGTTTTTCATAGCCCACTCTGAAAGTGTGGCTTGTGTTAAGTCGAGTCCGTATCTCCTTAACGGTGCAATTGTTCCCGAAAAAATGGATTGTAAGCTCCTTGCAACATCGGCTTGGTCTACATCGTAGAATGAAGCCATATCGCCAGCTAACCTTGTAAGATTAAGTGACATATCAGCCATACTGTCCGTAGTCTTGTATAGCGTGTTATTTTGGCTCATAAGAGCTTTATTTGCCACTGCCGTACCATTTGCCACTTGCTCTGACGAAATGCCTATGGAAGTACCTAGTGCTTGGAAACGGCTTGATATTTGCTTAACTGTTAGCTCCGACATTCCGAAGTCTTGAATTGATGTTTTCGTGAAATCATCAACCTTGCTTGCCATATCGCCAAACGTGGTATCTACTACGTTTTGAACCTCGGTTAATTGGCTCGCTAAATCAACTGCACTGCCTATTTTTCCTACAGCTCGCATAACCATCCAATAAGTTGCGTAAAACTTACCAATAGTCGATGCCAAGCCTCTAAATCCGCTTCTTGTACGCTTAATCGACTTAGTTGTGTTTGAAAAGCCTGTTATGAGCGACCTACTAGCCGAGCCAACTTTCGCGCCTTGTTGCGACAGATTAGCAAGTGCATTAGTCATTTGAATAATGTTACTGTTGACTCTCGGTGCGTTAGATAATGTTGTCATTACCTCTTTCAAGGTGCTGCCAAGGTTTCTTATGTTGTCCGCAGCATAACCGGCTGATTTTGAACCGAGCTTTGAGATTGAAGCTGTTAGCTGTGTAATCTCTGCTGATTGCTTTGAGATATTCGCAAAGCCTGACAATTCTGTTGCCATGCTCTTTAAAGCACTTGCCGAGCTGACAAGTCTTGCAGTATCAAGGTTGCCAAGCTTTTCCATGTTAGTTGCAATCTTGCTAAAGGTACGAGTGTCGATACTGCTCACACTTCTAAGTGATGTTGCAAGTTGCGACATTCCACTCGCAAAATTGCTTATGCTTGCACCATTGAGGGAATTGAGAGTAGTTCCAAGTTCTTGCAACTTACTTTGTAAATTGCTTATGGCTCTATCTGCTTGTTGCGCGTCCGACTTGATTTGAAGCTCAATGCTCTCTGCCATTTTCTCACCTCCCTGTATGTAATAAAAAAGAGAGCCACCCTAAAGTAGCTCTCATGTATTTAGTCTTTGAGCAGATAGTATGTTGTAATCAATCCAACATAGCCATCTTGCTTAAGACCTCTATTCTTCTGAAATACTTTGACACATTTAGTGAGATAATCACTCCACTCCTTGTAATCAGTATCAAGTTTGTAAAAATGATACTTGTCGTGCAGAGTCTTTCTCAACCACTTAATAGCTGTCGGGCAGTTATGCTTCTGTCCACTCCACAAATTGTGATTTTTAGCAAATCTCTGTGAGTTAGCTCCAAACTTGCCATCTTCCTTAAGCTCGTCTGTGTCAAATCCGATGTTCATAGCATGTTGCCATTTTCTTACATCATCATTATCGAGGTAATACTCCTCATTGCCTTTCCAAGCGTTATCCTTTGCCGGAGTTGCTATTGGTGTCGGAGTTGCTGTTGGTGCCGGATTATTCTCTATTCCATCACCCTTGCCAAGCTCAACATAGAGTAAGTTAGCGTCAGTACTGTTATTCAGACCGCTACAAGTAAATGCACTTGAATACTGCCAGCCATACAGAGAATGTTGAATAACAGGCTTCTTTGCGCTATTAGGCTCATCACCAATAGACATTCCCTTAGTTGATGGATAGCGTGCAATCCAAAATGGACAATTAATCTGATTTGCGTATGGTGCAATATACTGATTGTAAAAGCTAAGCCCTGTGTATACACCAAAGTTAAGCCCGGCGCTCTTGATAACACTCTGATATGTGTTGATAATATCAATAAGCGTCTGTCCGAGTCCTTGCTGGCATTTATCTTCAACATCTAACCAAACAAAAGTTTTTCTTCCGTTAAGCGTCTGAATAACCTTGTTTGCGTCTGTCTTTGCTTTCTCTACTGTTGTAGCGTATGAGTAGTTATAAACACCTTGTATCGGCATTCCTACATCGGTACAGCCTTTCCAGTTTTGCTCAAAGGTTTTATCCGGATTAAGGTCTTTACGGATTACTTTAAGGATTGCAAATTGCACTCCAGCCCACTTAACCTTGCTCCAATCAATATTCCCTTGATATGACGATACATCAATTCCTTTATATGCCATATTTTCACCTCATTAATCAGGACTTTCAGGTAATCCCGACTGTCTTAATGCGTTAATTCGTTGCTTCATTTCGTAAACGGCAATTTCCTCATTAGACTCTTTATATTTAGGCTCGTTGTCTTCTGAGTATTGCTCATTCAACGATTTTTCAATGTATTTTGCTCTCGCTTTGTTACCATTTAAGGCTCTGTCGATAGCTGTAAGAGTTGCACTCAATCCGTATGTGCCCCACCAAGCCCACATGTTGGAGTCGGCTTCTTTTTGCTCAAGCATATAAGCCTTTGAATAAGGCTCTAAATCAGCCGGACAAGACATATCTATGTCCTCAACGCTAAATCCATAGCCTTTAGTTGCCAAAAGCCAATATGGGCGGATTTCGTTACAATATACTTCCCACGTAAGCTCTTTTACTTCTTGATTGGCTTCTTCTTGGCTGTCTGTACCTCTTTCGCCAGCATCTTTGATAAAAAACTGTTTTTCTCCATTTCAGCCGACAAATCGTTGTAGAGCGACATTATATCTCCACCCTCTTCATTCTCTGGGTCGAGATAATCGTCAAGCAAATCATACATCTTCGCTAATTGCTTCTCTTTTGCTTCTTTATCGTCAAAATCAAAGCCAAATTCGTCAGCGTGAAACTTTTGCAAGCCCACGAGCAAAAACTCCGGTAAAAATCCAAGCATGTTGTCAATGACTTCAAGTCCCTCGCCCTTTTGCTCCATTCCTACGAGCCTTGGGATAATTTTATTCTTATATACCGGTGCATATCCGAATTTAACTGTATACTCTTTTCCATCTAATTTAATTTTCATTTTATCTTTCCCTTTCTCCCTAATTTATATAGGGAAAGAGGCAGTTTTAACACTGCCTCAATTACCTTGCTATATTGTATCTTCAAGTTCGCTGTCAGCCGTGCTATCATCATAGCCAACCGCTACGGCTTTTTTCGATTGGCTCATGATTTTTTTGTGAGTGTGATTGCTGTTGGATAGCCTTGGTCATCTTCTGTTACCGCAACCTCGTAGTTATCCTCAATCCACTTAGGCACTGTCTGAGCTGATACAGTCGCAGTTCCTGTTAAGTGGTCATCGGAAGCCTCGCCTGGGGCGAATGACTCCTGTCCAATAAAAGCACAGATACCCTCTGAACCTTTTCCGTCTGTACCATAGAGAATGATGAAGTCGAGCTTCTTACCCTCGTTAGTTACCATCTCATCCTTGTACTTTTTCTCAAAAGCTCCCTCAACTTCCATAGAGCCGGCTGAACGTCTACCCATTTCCTGTGTCTCTACTAAATCCTCAAGAGTTGAAGTATCTACCATGTTCTGTGAGCCGAATGGTGAGGGAATTGATTTTGCCCTTATTAAGAGCTTGTAAGTTCCAGCCCAATAATCGCCACTTGTGGCAGATGCGGTTGGTGTCTTGTAAGCAATTCTGCTTTTTAAACCTGTTGCCATTTTTGTTACCTCCTAATTTTTCATAAAAAAATAAGAGCCAAAAGGCTCTTATAATCTATCATTCCAATCGAATGACCGCCTAGCACGTAATGTTGCAGTCCATAATTTGCCGTTTTTTCTAGCGAATGGAATTGTTGTCAGTTTGAATGACATAGCTTTGTATTCATTAGCCACTGTCTGTGCCACATTCAAGGCTTCTGAACGGCTTTTATTCGTTGTAACAATTACTTGTGCCGTAAATAACACTGTATTTATTCTTTCACACTCTAAATCCTCATTCTGTTCAATAGGTTCGAGTGCCTGAACAAGCACTGTCGGGAAACTAGCCGCTGCACTGTCCGACTGTTCCTCTTGTGTGAATTTTAGCTTGGGATATTTAGTTTTCAATTTTTTCTCACATCGGGTTTTCACAATCGCATATGTGAGATTTTCAAGGTCATAAACCCATTGATTTTGACTCGCCACTTTATCACCTCAACTAAAAAAATTTCCGTGCCGTTCCTATGATGTCATTTTCCATTTCTACAAATGCGTGATACATCGGCATTGTAGGTGTAATGCCGTATGAATGGTGTAATTCTCCACTTTCGTCTCTCCAATACCAACCCTCGCTGTCAAATGCGTGTGTCTGTCCCGGAAAAGTTCCTTGACCGCCTCTTGTATCATTAAAGTGTGGTTTAGCTTTCCAGCCCGAGCCGTATTCAGCCATAAGCAAAGGCGATACATCAACTGTTTTGAGTCCGTCAGCCGTTTGCCATGTGCTTTGTATCTGCCCTGTTTCGGTAGCAAGCACAATAGCTGTACAGCCGTCCGTTGTATCTTTAATTTCGTAACTAAACGTAATATAGTGTCCGAAATTACCTGTATTTGCTCGTGCTACAGCAATGCCATTACTAGCAAGCTCTCCGACAAACGCTATGCACTTGTCCTGTAAGCGGTCTTTGTATCTTTCAAGCTTATCTATCGCATCTTGTATAGATTTTTCTGTCAGAGAAATGTCAAGTTTCATAATTACACTTCTTTCACAACTGCTTTGAGCATGTATTTAACTGAATAGAGAGAGGGTTTTACTCCCACTATCGTAAAGTCTGCGGAAGTTGAATCAACTAATCCGTTTTCGTCTTTTGTAGGCTCGCTATCAAGCCAAATAACGTCACCTTTTTTAAAAGGGTATTCTCCTCTGTCTGTCAGCAAAACAGCATCAAAATCAGCCGTATTAAAGCCATATTCCTTGTTCTGCGCTTCTCCTCCGTCAAACGATATATTCGCCCGAAAATCAACCGGCTCTGAAAAGCCTGTTTCCTCATGGGTGTAATATATCTTCTCTCCGTCCTCTGTTTCGTAAAACTTTGGATTTCCGTCCTCGTCTCTGTCATAGACTGTGACAGTTTGACCTTGAAGCGCGTATTTCATGGCTTGCTTATTAATGTCAAGCATTTTTCTTTATCTGCTTGTAAATCTGATTAACACCGGTGCTTGCCATGCCCGACACAATGCCAACTGCTATTGCATCAAGAATGTTGTCTGCCGGATAACCGGGAATTACAAACATCCCAACAATGCCGAGTACTCCACCGGCTACACCTACGATAATAGGAATAATATTATCTTTAACCTGTGGTATCTGCTTTGAAGCATATCCGATTAAATAAGTAATTACCATAATGGCAACTACTGTAGGTACTTGTGTAAAGTCCATCAGCTTTTACCTCCTTTGCCTAAATGGATTTCCTCAATCTCATTTTTCATTTTTGTTACCATGCCATTACCACCGAGTGCGTGGTATGCGTCATACATCTCGCAAAAATTCTGATACGCATATGAGGGTATTTCGCCAAGCTTCATGTACTTATCGTGGTATTCGATAAGCTGTACTCGTAAAAGTAACATTGTACCTTTTCCGTTTGCTTGTCGTAGCTTCTTTTCCTCTTCAATGCGCTCGTTTCTTTCTTTTGTGTCTATCGCTTTTTGCTTTTTCTGCTCTTGTAAAAGCCAAACAATATAACCCAAAAGCGCTGTCAGGACAATTGGCAAGGCAATAATGTATGTCTGATAGATTAAATTATTCATCTTACAGCCTTTCGTCTTTGGTAATTGGCACACCGCCCACCACCACTTAATGTGTACCGCCTGCTACCATTTTGGTAACGCACAATCTTCTTTTGCTTATAGCACTTTGACAAAAGGGAAAACTCCGACAAACAGCTTATCTCTGTCTTTCCATGTACGGCTCACTCCGCCCTCACTTAATGCGCTCATGTAGTTCTCACCGGCTTGTGAATGGTCGTAGACAGCAAGATTGATAACGACATTCTCAAACTGCTTTAAATCGGCAGTTATATCATCATCAGTAAAAGTGTCCGGATAACACCTTTTTGCTTTTACATCTTCCGTAGCCTGTTTAATGAGCTGTTCAATGAGTGGGTTATCTTCCTTTTTATCGAATACAACCACATCAGATGTTGTATCATCATCATTCGTGACTGTATCAATATGAAATTGTTTGAGTCTGATTTTGACTTGTTCTAATGTGGTGTATTCCATGCCAAGCTCCTTATAATCCAAACTTTTCAATTAACATTTTTTTCAAGTCGCTGCCATTTATTTCTGCGGCATTTTCAATACCATTTCCGCTCGCAAGCTTCTTTAGGTCGGCTGTTGACATTCTGTTAATTTCTGTCTTTGTGTATGGTGTTTCAGGTGGGTTCATAAAATCAGAAGGCACCGAATTGCTATTGCTTTCCGGTACCTCGTCTCCGACTTTATACCACACTCCATCATGCTTTATAGAGTGCGTTGCTATCATAAGCCTTAATCCTCCTTAACTTTGAGAACCATAACGCTATCCATACCCTCGAATGTAGGTAATCCAATCATAGATACGATACAGTGAGTATTGATAGGATGATTTGTAGCATATGTGTATACAGATACACCTGTCTCAACAAGTGAGAGGTTTCCGTCTGTGATACTTCCGCTTCTTTCCTCTGGAGTCTTACCGAATGTGTAATCGCCGAGGAATACTCCGGCAGACTGCGCAGATACAATACCTGTTGGTACAAAGTACTGTGTCTGCCCTGACTCGTCAACATAGAGCTTATCGTATACTTCAATCTCGATACCATATCCTCTAAGGTATTCAGTAACCTGTCCTTGCTGTAATCTGATACCGCCATTGTAAGCAGTGATACCGAGTACCTGTTTCTTTGTGTCCTCTGCCTTAAGCACCATTTCCCAAGTCTCTGTATTCATGGTAAAACGTGTAAGTGAGTAGCCTGTAGCCTTTGCAAAGTCTCTACGAGCTGTGATAAGGTCATCAAGCGGTGCACATGTGGTAGGCTTATCCCATGCACTTGTGCCGGTAATTGACTTAAAGTGCTTTTCCTTATGCTCTGCACCATTGTCGGCTGTGTAATCAACGACATAGTTCTTATCGCCAAGTACAACCTTTACCTTTGGTACACCATCTGTAGGTGCAAGTAACTGCCAAATCTGTCTCTCCGGTACAACTAATGCACCCTCAATTAACATCATTGGTTTCTTTGAGATTTCACGTAATACGTTATTGGCAAGGCTTGAGTTCTCAGAAGTTCTGTAATTGTCGTACTCCTGTTCCTCTTTCTCTGTTACCATATATCCCTCACGATAAAATGGCATTGAGTTCTGAATGTCAGAGAAGCCTCCAACATCTCTTAACTCTGCCTGTGCATCAAAGTTTGAAGCTTTGAGTGATACCGGCAGTCCGTTTTTGCCCTTGATAAATCTAAGGTCGAGTGAGTCCTGTTTACGTGTTCCAAATTTCTGTCTGCCAAGATAAGGGGCAGTTCCTAATGTCTTTTTGTAGTTACCCCACATTACACCGAGGCTTCTCGCTGTAAATGCTTCTGCTAATGGTAATTCCATGTTCTTCTACCTCCTTTTAAGCCTGACTTGCTACAATCTTTGGCGCGCCATAGAAAGTAACTCTAGGTGTTGCAGTTCTAGCTTCATCTGCGATTGAAAGAGACTTAACTTTCTCCCAATCAATAGTTCCCTGATATACATATGTTCCAGGTGCGTCACCCATCGTTACATCTACATCGTGTAACAGATAGCCCTTGCACTCTGCGTCATTGCTTGGGAATGGTGTACCGGCCGGCACAATCTTCATTCCGTTTCCATCTGCGCTTGTTACCATAGTCTGTGGCACAAGGCACGCTGCACCCTCATAAGGGAAAAATTTTAAAATTCCTTTACCCTGTGTAAAGTCTCTTACGATTGGTTTTCCCATCGTTCTACCTCCTGTTTTAAATTACATAGCTGTTTTGACTCTCTGTACTTGCAACTGTACCGAATGAGATTTGTTCTGCATTTGCTACATCTGCTGGCTTTGAGTCGGGTTCATTATTGTTACCGCCATTGCTCGGATTCGGAGTATTGTTGAGTGCGTTTTTCTCATACTCCGCGATTGCATTGGCTTTCATGTCGGAAATAATCTTGCCAAGTGATGTTGTGTCAAAAGAGCCATCCTCTTTTACTACTGTCTTTACCTGTTCTGCTGTAATTCCAAAATCTGACATAGCCTTCTCGCGCAAGTCTCTGACAGCGTTATCTTTCTGTAGCTTGGCTATCTGCTGATTGGCTGTCTCTAAGGCTTTATTTGCCTTTTCAAGTTCAGTCATGTTGCCATTCTGTAGCTCATCAAGCTGTGTCTGCAGCTCGTCAGCTTTGTCAGCTTTAGCCTTATACTGATTGGCTTTCTCTTTCTCTCTTGCCATTTCCTCACCGCTCTTGTTAAGCAGATTCGTTATCTGCTCATCCGTTGCGTCCGGAAAAAGCTTCAAAACATCATTTCTTGTCATTTCATTACCTCCGTAACTCACGCTTTTGTTATCGCTGGTCGCACCAGCCGAGTTTTTCTGTTGTTTAACGCACAACTGCAAATTTTGTATAATAAAAAACGACTGCCATAATTGGCAATCGCTGATTATTTAAAATATCCAAGGGTACATCTGCACCCTGCTATTTCTTTTACTTGTGCCCCTAAAGAATGGTCTTTCGGAAACATCATAAGTGAGTTTCCAACTTCAAACGGCTCAAAAATATCAATTCTCTTTCTGTCAACTTCTGCATGTGTAGGTCTGACATGTGAATCTTCTTTTGAGCGCCACTCTTTTGTTTTGTAACCTTGTTTCACCATATCAGTTTGCAATCTGTAATTGCCGACTGCATTAGCTTCATTCGCAGCTACATTTTTGGCACGCTTCCGTGAAGTAAAATACTCTATTTCAGTATTTTGTGTGGTAGCGTCAACTACTTCATTCACGATGTACCGGGCATAATCCGTAATATATGAGGGTGTTCTCTTTGCCTTGCAATACTGCGTGGCAATGCTCTCATATCTGATGATAAATTCTTTGGTGATAGTTGTTATCTCTGTTTCTTCTTTTCCGGATAACAAGGCAAATAGCATAACAAAGATTTTTTCAAACTTTTCAGCAAGCTTTTTTCTATCTTCCTTTTCCTCGTCAGATAAATCCATCTCACCAAAATATGTTTCATAATCTATGTCTTGTATTTCATTTTTGTTAAGTGCGTGGATTTCGTCTGCCATATCAAGCTCCAAAATAAATTGACAGCCAATTATTCATCGGCTGTCTTTCCATTGTTCTTATTGTTAGATGTAGCTGTTGTCGGCTGTTCTTCCGGGAATAGCATTTCCATCCGCTTAGCACTTTCGAGAGTAACTTGTTCAGGGTCACTAAACATGTCAATCGTCTTAACAGCTCTCTTGTAATTGATACCGCACCTAAGTAATATTTCAAGCACCTCTGCCTTAACAAGCATGTTATCTAGCTTGTTATGATTAATGTGTATCTCAACATCACTAGGCATAAGCGTAAAGCCCTTATTAATTCTCAGCCTGTTAAGAATAAGCCTAAGTGCCATTCTCTCTGATTTCTTAAGGATAGGCTCATTAATAGCCGTCCTAAGTCCGGCATCGTAATGTCCGTTTCTCAGTTCTACGGCAGAACCGGTGTCACCGCCTGTGTTGCCCTGACGATTTGCGAGACCTTGAATGCTTAAAAATCTTTCAAAAAGGTCAGTAAAAACTACTTGCCCCTCTGTCTGATTAAGCTCGCTCGTCATTACATCAACATCAGCCTTGTTGTCCGAGCCATTGTTAGATTTAACGACTAATGCTCCCTCTTGTCGCATTTTTCTGAATGTATCTATGTCAATCTCACAATTAACGAATTTCACCCATGCAGACACAAACTGCTCGACTCCATTAATTCTGTCCGATGTAAGCACGTTGATAGCGTCTGTAATTGCAATAGTCATTTCAATGTCAGATAATCGCCTTGCATTGTTCGGATATTCAATCACCGGAATTGCTCTGTTGCCGTTTATTCCGCTTGCATAAATCTTGTCATTGCGAATATCAAACCACTCATTGTCAGTGAACACATAATAAATATCTGCTCCGTTCTCGTCCTCTCCGATTTGGCAAGAGAATGCCGGACGTCCATTTGAGTAGTACACAACAAACGTATACATCGGATTTTCAGACGATAAAGAAAAATCGCTCTCATCAAGCAACTGTCCTTGTCCGTCATCATTACCGATAAATCTGTAGCCGGTACCGCATATACTTCTCCAACGATGTATGTCTATATCGCACTCCTGTTTGCTTTCCGAGTCCATTGTAATGTTAAGCTGTGTGATTTCTTCCGACTTATGGTTATCAGTGCCACGTAGCACATATTGGATTGGCTCGGCACACATCTCTGCGGTTTTACGCTCAACAAGCTCATACGCAAGATTTACAGCAATCTTGTTATTGATTTCCGGACGATTTACCTTTTGTCGATACAAAATCGGTTGGTCGCCACGATAGTATCTGTCAAGATACTCAATCTCAATAGCGTTTTGCTCGTGAATCACAAGTGCTTTATTCAGTTCTTCGATTATGTTATTTTTTGTGATTTGCCTTTTACGTGTGAAAATAACTTGTCTGCCGTAATTATTTTGGCAGACGGCTGAAAAAGGTCTTACATTTTTATGAGCATATCTATACATCAATAAAACCTCATGCCACTTGCAGAAGTTCTCTGTGGAACCTCTTTTATCTGGAATTCTTGTGTGCCATCCCAAAACCATATCCATTTACGGCAGTGCGTACACATCACTTTGTGGTGTTTCTTGTCGCTTTTATTCACCCACGTTAATAGCTTTCCGCAACGAGGGCACATTACACTTCGTTTTCCTGTTGGTACAATATTCTGATTATTCATGTTGTCCTCGTTTCACTAAAAATAGCACCCACAATCTGTGAGTGCCATTTCTAAAAGAGATTTTCGCAATGAACGAATTACATTTTTTTCATCTTACACATTATCACATTCTAAGCGAACCGAACGAACAAACTTACATTTTCTTAAAAAATCTTTCAAACTCCATTCTTACGCTATCTGCCGTGGCTTTACCGCCAAGCGCATATGCTGTCTGTAGCCATGATTTATTTTCCAAAAATCTAAAATTAATTATTCTTCTCATTCTGCTATCATCAAGGCTTGCTATAAATTCCTCTACATCGTTTGTCTTTTCAAGCAAATCATCTTGTAAAAGCTGTAACGTAGTCATTCTTGAATAAAGTAGTGTACGCTTGCGTCCGTATTCAGGATAAGGTACACCCTCGATTTTGAAGTGCTGTGTGCCGCCCATACCGCCCGACACAGTATCAATCACGCTTTCTCCGCTTTCTATCTTTTCAAGGTCGTCTTGCAATTTAGCAATTTTCTTTCTGACCTCTTTGATTTCCTCTTGCAAATCTGAATACTGTGATAAAACTTCCTTTGTCATTAATAAAGCCCTCCTCTGAACGGATTGTGTACTGCTTCAACCTTTGCTATTCTACTGCCTTGCGTCATTCTTAATGCAAAGTTTGAAAAAACATCAGGAACATCATCAAGCTGTTTTTTGCCTGTTACTGAATATCGTTTCAGCAGTGATACCATTACTCCATAAGGCTCATTGGGCTTATAAAGTGATTGGTCTTTGAAAATAATATGTTGTAAAATCCAGTTAGAACACTGAAAAATACGTGCTTCCTTATTTGTCTCTGTCGGTACATCAGTGATGTTGCATATCCACCCTTTATTTTCAACTCGCTTATTGACTTCCATAGCCACTCTGTCACCGCCGGCATTACGCTCAAATTCGCATTCCTGTACTTGATTATTGACTAATGTGTTTGACGCATTTTCATACTGCATTTCATAGTCTGCCGTATTATCACACACACAATCAACGCAATAATAATCCTCGCCATATTTTTGCAGTATCGGCATAACAAAATAGTCTGTGCCTTTTCCTTTTGTATCGCATTGAGCTGTGATGATTTCCGGTTCGCCATGTGGAAGATTGAAGTATCTGCGGATTTTATCATCGGGAAACAATAAGCCCTCACGCTCGATAGGTTCCTGTTTATACAAACATCGGTAAGAGATTTCGTCCATGAGTAATTGTTGGTCCGCAAAAAACTCTTTTGTAAAACCGCCATATTCATAATCAAAATTACTTTCTCCTGTCACCGGGTCTACATCGGGTACTGATATTGTTTTGACTCTTGGATTTCCGACATACATATTTTGAATGCGTCCGATAACATCATGTACGCTCCAACGAGTGGCAATATGTATCTCTTTACATGGTTTTCCGTCTGTGTCTTGTGTCTTACGCTGTCTTGCGTCTACTGCGTATTTATCCCATAATTTATCAAGTATTGTAGGATTTAAGGCCTCCTCAATTCCACCTATCATATCATCAACTAGCAAAAATTTACTTGCACGTACTTTTCCGGCATTCTTGCTTCCAACAGAAGTACATTGCACTGACGGAAAAGGCTTGTATTTGCCAATATTGAATTGCTCCATTTTGGCATTCGTGCTTGTAACTGATAGTTTAGGGAAAATGTCATGCCATGCATAATCATCATCATTGGTAACAATGTCGTATACTCCATCGTAGTACATTCGTGTAATGTCACCACTGTGTGAATAAAATAAGCTGTAGTCTTTTGGAAACCAACCGGCAACTGCCGAATGAAAAAATTTCTCAATTGTACTCTTTCCAGCTCCAGGCACTAGGCTCACACATAATATGTCGTATTTATCATCAATCATGCCTTGCAGTGCGTCCACAAGTCCGATTTTGATTAATTGTTTTCTACGTGGCATGTAAAATCGGTCTTTAGGCTCACGCTTTTTCTCTATGTACTGAAAATAGCTGTCGACTATTTTGTTTTGAGCTTCAAGCAACAAAACCTCATACTTTTTGTTTATCAGCTCATATGTGGTTTTGTGGTCGAATGCGTATTTTTCCAAATCCCAAATCGTACCACCTGTTTTAGCCGTGCAGAAGTCCTCTATAAGCTCTTTTGCCCTCTTAGTGAGTTGTAGCCCATACTCAATATCTTTCTCGCCATTTATGGCTACACTACAAGCGTCTACATAGGCATTAATTACTTGCTCGTCTTTTCCTTTATCCTTTATGTAGTTTTCATATCCGTTTACTGTGGAAATAAGGCTCTGACTAGCCATAAGAAAAGCGCCTCCACTTTTAAAAAGCAAAGGTGCTTATAGACCTCTGCCTATAACTGTTTTAGGGTAGCGACTACAATCAATCTGTAGCCGGTAATTGTTTTTATTCGTTTGCTTTGAAATTGTAAATCGGTTTTATAATGTCAACTATTTCAACGGTATCTTTTATATTTCCAATTATTTCATCCATTGTTTTATATGCCATAGGGCTTTCATCAATCGTAGATGTATTTACAGATGTTGTAAATATTCCGTCCATTGCTTTTTGATACTCTTCTAGCAAAATGCTTTCTTTTGCCTTTGTTCTGCTCATTGTTCGCCCTGCTCCATGCGGCGCTGAATAATTCCAATCTTCATTTCCCTTGCCAATTCCCAAAATGCAACCGTCACGCATGTTTATTGGTATCAGTACCTTTTCCCCCATTTTTGCAGAAATAGCACCTTTACGGACAATATTTGTATCGTGTTCAATGTAGTTGTGAATCGTTTGAAATCGTTCAGTTTCTTTTGTAACTTCCCACCCCATATAGTAACAAATAATGCTCTGAATGGCTCTTCTATTAATTTCCGCAAACTCTTGACATAATTTCATATCGTGCAAATACATTTCTCTATGTTTTCCAACAAGATATGATAACTCTCTAGGGATTTTAGTTGTATTTGCTTCGTAGGACTGCTTTAATTCTTTGATAGCCTTGCTGATTTCTCTTTCTCTTTTACATTTTTTGTATTCAGAAATCAATTTCTCACTATCTTGTTTGAAATTCGATTTTCCCGAAATATCAGCAATCGCCATTTGCTGATATATTTCTGCGACTTGCTTTCCGACATTTCTACTTCCCGAATGAATAACAAGATATTTATTATTCTTGCTATCGCTATCAACTTCGATAAAATGATTGCCGCCTCCCAACGTGCCGCAACTTCTTTTCAGCCAATCTATATTTTTCAACTGCTCCTTGCAATACAATTTTTCAATAATATCGCTTGCGACAGATGAGTTTTCTTCTTCATGAACTTTTCTACCACTTGGAACATATTTTCTAATGACGTTATCTAATCTCTCAAAATCAATATCAATATTCCCCAAGTTTGTAGTAAGCATCCCACAGCCTATGTCAACTCCAACAATGTTCGGTATTACTTTTTCTCCTAAATCAGCAGTAAATCCGATAACACACCCTGCTCCTGCATGAACATCCGGCATAATTCTTATCTTGCAATCCGAAAATGCTGGCTGTTTTACAAGCGTATATATCTGATTTAATGCTTCATGTTCTATATTTTCTGTAAATATTTTCAAATCAGCCATAATATGTTCCCCTTTCTGTTGATAATCAGCAATCATTATTTTAGCTGTAATAAACCATTTTGTGGCACAAAGGACATTCGCATTTCCAGTTATCGCCCTCTCGTTGGTCGCCACAATACTCATATTCTCTATTGTTTGCTTCAAAAATGGTATAGCAATTTTTACAACTGAATTTTAAAGGCTTATCGGCAAAATCTAAGTTGCCTTTTTGAATTATCTTCATCCGTTCTAGTCCTCCACATTCTTACTCTTTGTCTGCCTCGTTATCTGCCTCAATAACAGGCTTATCTCCTAAAGTGGAACAATCTATAGGCTCGCCATTTCTACCGCCTATTTCGCGTGATTGCGCTTCTCTAAGTGCTTCATGTTCTATTGATTTAATTACTTCTGCCATGCTCATTTCAAAACTCCTATTCCGTCAACAACTTATACAGTTCCAACGCTTCATCATCTTTAATAAGTTTTCTGATACCGTTATGGTTCTCAAATACCATTGCTAGCGGTCGGTCTCCTGTTTCCAACCCTAGGTCAAACGCAACTGACATTACTTCTTCCCCCGCTTTTTCAACTCTAGCTTTTGGAATTATCACATTTTCAGGCATTTTAAATATTTTACTCATTTCTCATAAACCTCTCAAAATCTCTCCTACACTTAGGGCATAATTCAAAACTTTTGCTTTCTCTTTGCGTTTTTCTCTTATAAATAACTCCGCAGATACCAAGGCTGTATGATTGCTTTTCTACCTCAATATTTGCAACAGCACTATAGTTGTACTCGATTTCCACACCGCACCTATCGCAAGTGTGCCATTCTTTTTGATGTTTCATTCCTCCACCAACTTTCTACCGCAGATAGGGCAATAATCGATATCCATAACTTCCCAAAAATCAAAATAACTGTTAAACACACCAATCTGATACGTGTTATCTTCCGCTTGCATAATCCCATCTGATAAGTTTCTGTTTGGAACTAAGCTATAATCATCAGTATTCCATTTTGTAGGATTTTCGCAAAACTCACACATACTTCTCACTCTTCCTTTGTCTTAAACAGTGTGTCAGGAAATGGAATGCCTAAAAAATGCATGTTGGCATATTTCCTAAATGTTGGTACGCTCATGCCGGCTATCTTTGCTGCTTTCGCCTGTGAACATCTGCCATATGCGTATTCCATCAATCCCTCTCGGAATGAATCAATATTTCGTGTCTTAACTCCCTTTGCCATATCTATACCTCCGTTTAGTACTCTATAATGCCTTGCGCCAACTGTAGCAGATAGTCACTTTTAACAAAATGCGTTATCGAGTAGTTAGTCTCTCTTCTATGTGTTCGTCTGAAATGCTCGTTAACCATTCTATCAAGCCCTGTAAGCCCTGTTTCGTCTGCTAGGTAAACATCTGTCCACTCAAAGTGATTATGCTCTGTATCGGTCACATTAGAAAGCGACAGACATACATTAGTCAGTGTCTTATCAGTCAAGATTGGGTGAACCTTGCAAAAATATGTTTCGTACAGGTTCATGTATCTGCAAAATGCGTTTTTGACTGCTTCTCCGACTGTCTTGTTTTCAATATTGTTGTCGCAGATTTCAGAGAATCTATAGAGCATATCATCTATCTTTGCTTGCATATCCTGTCGGGTGACTTTTGCCGTCTGTTTCTTGGAAACAGATGTATGTACCTCTCCATCAATGTTAGTTGATGTATGTACCTTTCCTATAGTTTCACTTATATTATCTTTTATATTATCTATATTATTATTATGAGTATCAACTTTTTGAACACCCTCGTTCAACTTTTTTGAACACCCATTATAATTTTTTGAACAGGTGTTCAATTTTTTTGAACTCCGTTCAGTTTTTTCTTTTTCTTTTCGGATTTGCTTTCTTAATTTTATTTTTTTCAATTCCTCATCATCGGGTTTGACTGCACTATAATTGCAAAATTTTACTCCATTGATAGTTTTCTCCGTCTTTTTAATAAAACCATCATCAGCCAATTTGTTTAGAAGATTAAAAGCTGTTGTCTTTGAGCAATTAAGCCACTCTGCAACATAATTCAAGCTCCCTTTAAACTCGCTCTCATTGTCTTGCGAAAAGCCATATATTAAAGCATAGGCAATCAGTTCATTTCCTGAAAGACCTAATTCCTTTACCATAAACCCTTGAATTGCTATAAAATTTTCATTTTTAATTTTTGCCATTTTATTTACCTCCTACGAAAGATAATAAGAGCGTACCGCCTTATTCGCTCAACTCTACGATTAGTAATAACAACAAACAGGCAGTCGTAGTTCTGCTTTTCGGTAGCTAACCTAGTTTGTTGTAATCGGATAGACAGGACTCGAACCTGTGACTCCCTCAATTACTGCTATTGCAGTGGTTGTTCTTCCAACTGAACTACTATCCGAAAAGGCAAGATACACTCCATCAAAAGGCTCATCAAAACACATTACAGAATTTTGAAGTGTCTCACCCCATTGCTTTCAGTCACGCGTACCTACTAGCAACTTGTTTTTGTGTGTTTTATTTTTACTTCGTCTTACTGTACCGTGCTAACACGTACAGGCCCGTCTTACTCCACTGCTTTAATTTAAAAACATGTCAGCGTTACGCAACCGCTATTCAAGATATAACAGCTCGCACTAAACCGACATAGATTGATGCGGTGTGGATTTGAACCACACATGATTGTCGCGACTCTCGTCATCTAAGTTGCCGGTTTCAACGAATTATCTTACGGCAATAACGTTTACCCATTCCGTCACACATCAACAGTCAGTTCACACCGACTAGCGCCGACATCGTGAATCGAACACGAACAGCATTTCTGCTGGATAGCTTAGCAAGCTACTGTGATACCATTACACCATATCTGCAAGCGCCGCGGCAACACTGATTGTCACCACAAATAGCCTTTTGTACTTCAAGGCTACGTAGTGCTACTAACACTACTAAATCGGCAAGGTTGGGAATCGAACCCACGACACATCAGCTATTAGCCGACTGCTCTACCACTGAGCTACATGCCGATAGTAAGGCAAAACTAATTAGGCTAGTTTTGCCTCTGCATGAAAAATTCAACAAAGGGGAAAAGCAGAGCCCCTATTTGCAGAAATATCTGCAAGCTGGCTTGGTAGGACTCGAACCTACAACTACTTGATTAACAGTCAAGCGTTCTACCTGTTGAACTACAAGCCAGTAATGAGGGTGAAGTCTAAGGAGTGGCTACACCCTCCGGAGATATAAATTTGTATGTGCTGTAGGAAGAAAAGAACTAACGAAGCCTACAGCAAAGGACATGTGAGGAATTGCACCTCACCTAAGACTCATATGATTTGAGTTGCCCTAGTTTAACAATTAAAGGGGGGTATATATGTCTACTCTGCCTATTACAGATGTCTTTACGACAGGCTGGTTTCCACACTCGTGCATTGTGGGATTATACACGATTAAACCCTCACGAGCCTTGTGACGGCTCTTAACAGCTTTCCACTATGAGGGTGAAAGGAACTACTAAGTCCAATGTCGGGGAACCAAGTAAACCCCGAACAGGGCATGCTGGATTTGAACCAACGTATGCGGGAATCAAAATCCCGTGCCTTACCGCTTGGCGAATGCCCTATTTATTGCCACATGAATGCTATGGCAAGTATCTGACCGAACATTACCGCAATACCAAGAAATCTTGTGCTAACTGCCACTTTTCCACTTAATGTGGCGTTTGCCATTCCAAACGCGATTAATGCCAGCCATACTGTTGTTGCAATTTTTAGTACAAACATGATTTACACCTCAAAATCTAATTATCCTTAAAGCCCTCTATCAGCGACTCGGTTATGGTAGCCAAGACTAGAAGCACTACCGAGATAAGCAATCCGTGTTCGTCAGAAAAGAGTACTGCACGAATTGCGCAAAGCATCATCAGCCACAGGAAAACATTTTTAATCAACACCGGAAGTTCCTTATCCACGAATTTTCCAAACACTTTCCATCTGCACCTAGATTTAAGCTCATGAGCCTTAGTTGTGTACCATATAGCTTTGCTCATATCCTCAACTACGGGACCTTTGTGTCCGGCACGATATTTATACTTGTATGCAGTAATCTCACACCATTTAGCCACATCCTTAAGTCCGTAAATGTCAATCATTTCATCAATGCATTCTTTACGATCAGGCAAATTGTAGTGGCTAGGGTGATTTACCATTTCGGAATTAATTTTGTTAGACTCAAATCCTGTTAATTTCATCTCCGTTAGCTCCTTTACTGTTATATATTATATATAACTAATATTTTATCGTAGTTGTATGTATATATATTATTATATATTATTATTGTGTATGTTGTTTAATTTATATATAACTTATGTCATAATAATAAATACTGCTTGGTGCGATTAAGGTATGAGTAAGAGTCTTTTTGTTTTGGCGGATATTTGAGGGGCTAAGTGGGGCGGTTTGCTGCTTTTCCTGTAGACCCCCAGGGCATCCAATGCACACTCCGTTCAGCCCTCAAACATCAAGCATTTTAAATTGTATCTATTGCATGTACAATTCACTTCTATGCTTTCAACTCTTCGCTAAACAACTGTTTTCTGCATAGTTGTAATAATTCGATAGCTCTCAAAACCTTGTAATTCAAGGGATTAGAATTGTATCTGTTGTATATACAATTATTTGGCATTATCAACCATGTTATCACCTGATAATGCTTTAATATTCTGACTATTTGCACCGCCTAACTGTGGTAATTCGTTGGCGCTTAAAGCTCTCGCTTGTGTAGCTTCGTAGCCGATTCCCGGCTGATTCATGCCAAACTCATTATTGCCAACGAACATAGCACCGACAGGGGATTTATTGTCGTATGCTCTATCCTTGATACAATCTTTACGGATTCCTTGCAATTTTTTCCAAATCTCGTAACTGATAGGGCTTGATTCTTCGTTTAGTCTCCAATTATCTATAACGCCACAATCTATATTGCACCAACTACTAAATGCCACAGTACTACATAGTTTATTATATATATCACTAAAATATATATACTCATCACATATACAGTTTAATATATTATAATTATATCTATTGTAGTTAGTAGGTATATATGGATTATCATATAATTGTTTATCCTTTAAAATACTATTGTCATTGAATATAATCTCTCCGACTCTTTTACAAACAGCTTTCCAAGGTCTTTGCCCCTCGCTTTTCAAATCATCAATTTGTAACTCCTGGCAAGCCTGTTCTATAGCCCTCTCGAAGTCCTCGCGGTAAAGCTGAAAAGTGCCAAAATCGGCAATTAAATGTTTAGTTATATTTCCATTAATTTTTTCCATTTTAGCACCTCAAAATCATAAAATAAAAAAGCCCGCACCGCTTGGAGCAATTCCAAACGATACGAGCTAACCGGCATTCGCTTATTAATTAAATTTAAGATAATAATATATAATTCTACTTATTTTGTCAATATACTTATTATTGGATATATAATAACAACTGTATTGATTAATATATATCACATCACATATATATTAATTATATTATATAAAAATAAAAAGCCGGTCACAAAAACCGACTTTTTGAAAAATGATATTTAATTTTTAATCTCTAAAAGGGCTAAATTTGCTTGTGTCGTGGCTCTTAATAATCCGAATTGCTTCGCTTCTTGCAAAATCGTTATTTAAGAGCTTCGCGCAATAATCAAAATTGCCTAGCTTGTAAATCTTTGCTATCTCTTCGCCGTCTTTGGTGTAGGTTGCCACGGCTTGCACCTCTTCAAAAGTCTTGCCGTTTCTTTTTGCCTTTACATTCTCAATATCAAAGCTAATCCAAAAATTATCGACTTTAATTCTGTTAATATTCATATTAATTCTTTTCTGACATGGTGCAAACATCTCTATAGCTCTCAGGCTTGCCACTAATTGCAGCATTGCCGGGATAAGCATACATACATGAGCTACACCAACCGCCCAACTTACATGTTTTACTTGCTACAGCGCAAGCGTTATATTTATCGGTTTTATCAACGTATTTCATACTCTTTATACCTCCAATAAAAATAATATTTAATTGCTACACTGATATATTAACACAATCAATATATAAATGCAATACATAATTGCAATAATTTTTAAAATGGGCACTCATTGTTATTGTTTTCCAGCTCGTCCAGCTTCTCCAATACTAATTGATTTACAAAACCATTAATTGTCAGCCCTTGCGCCTGTATTCGGTCTTTTGTGCCTTTTGGTAGCATGACGCTTATTCTGTCATAGTTCTCTTTTGCTTTTTCATTCTGTCTCTTTACTCTACTTTTATAGTTTTCAATCATTTTCTTTTCATCCATTTTTTACACCTCATTATATAAATTAATAATATCAATAATCACTAACAATAATACTATAAATAATATTGCTATACATAAATATATAACAATTAAATTACTATGTCAATATTAATTACATGTATTATTGCAATTATTGTTTTATTACTTATTATATATAATTTTGAAATTATGAATATAAATATTATTCTAATTAGTAGTATAAATATTTTTGCAATATTTTTGCAATTATGTATTGACATTACTAATATAATATGATAATGTATAGTCAAGCCGAAAGGCAAGGGACAAAATAAAAAAGCTCATCGCGCAGCCGGTCAAAGTTACACGATGAGCACCAAACAAAAAATAATTGAAAGGTGACTGTATTATATCACAGTCAAAAGGGAAAGAAAATGAAAAAATTATCACACAAGGAAATTTGCAGAATGGGCGAAATGATGGACGGCATCAAATTAAATTGTAATATATACACATTTGAAAATGCAGAGAACTATATTTCACGGCTGGAGCCGTTCGACGAAAAAAGTGGCGTTTGCTGTCACAAAGTCAATGAGATTATACAGGAAATTAAAAAAGAGCTCCCTGACGCTAAAGGATGCCAAGTTGATTCTAAATACTATGCCGCCGGAGTTTATGGATGCATTGGCAGACTTTCAAAAGTTACCGTATTAGATAGCGAATGGAATAGCAATGGGAAAAGCTTTTATATTTATTTTTAAGCCGAAACGCTCCAACGTGGAGCGTCCACCGCGGAACGGTCTCCCGGTGCTGATGATGGCAGACCAGAAAGGGCGTAAAAATGAGATATTGCGGACGACAGAAAAACGGAAAAGCGTTGTTATTAACGGACGATGAAATTATAAACAATGCGCTTGAACAGGAAAAAAGCGGAATAAAACCGCATTATGCTTTTTATGATTATAAGAAGCATGAAAAAATAACTCCGGCTGGCTGGCTTGTATGGTCTTTAAGTGATGGCGGTTGTGGTGTAGTTTACCGCCGTAAGGATGGGAAAATGATTATTACAACCGGTTTACAAGGTGATTTTTGTTATTGCTAGGGGGGGCACAATATGAGAGATTTTATCGAGCTTTTAAAGGCTTTCGGGCTTTTTGTGTCATGCCTTGTTATTGGGTATGGTGGTTTATTTTTATTTTTTTATTAAATTGCAATTAGTAAGTTACATATTTCAACAAAAAGTCGCATAACTCAACTGATACTATCGACTTAATTTTTATTTAATTAGGAGAAATAAGAAAATGACAAGAATTGAGAAAATGATAAAAGACGGATATCCCAAAATTATAAAAGGTAATGGAGGATATAGAGCATATTTGAAAGATATGCAGCCTCTAGGTGGTGGTGATTATATGGCTATATATCGTTATCCCGGTGGGGAATGCTGTCACAGCCTAGAAGAGATACAAAAATGCTTTGAAATCATTGAACAATAAGGGATGATATTGGAATAATTCGCAAGCTAATAGCAGTACAAATTAACAAGGTGTATTCTAGCCGGTTCGATTCCGGCTATTAGCTTTATATATAAGGCTTTTCAGACCTTGTATTAATCAATTTAATTATTTTATTTATTGGTGCTTTTATACGGCTTTACGGCTGTATATATTGCACTCCGTCCGCGCGTCCGGTAAATAATCGCGCCAAGAGGTTCTATAAATGCCTTTATATTTATATCAGGCTCAAGAGGTGCAACGCCTGAACAAATAATTGTGCGCCCTTTATAGGTGCTTTGCGTTACCACCTAATAAAAACAGATTAACGCACGACAGACCGCGAAAAGGTCAAAAGGCAACTTGTAAACCATGCACAAATAGAAAAGAGGGTTAATGGATGGGCAACGAACTAACCACGCTTGACGCTGTAGAACGTGAAATAAGAGCACGCTACAATGGCAAATATACGGACGTATTAGGCTATCAAGCAAGCGAGCGAGAGACACGAAAAGCGATAACGCATATTTTTAGAGCTGTCGCAGAGTCGGGAACGTGTAACGATATTACCACGCTTATTAGTGGCAAGGAATACCGCCGGGCGGCTTTTGATAACTACCTAAACCACAAAAACTATATAAGCCCAATAATTAAGGCTTGTTATAGTTAGGGGGTGTATTATGTCTAATTATGAGTATTTAGGGAAAATGGAAATATATAAGCGTGTTCAGGCGCTAGGCTATGAAGTAACGAAAATAAGTGACTTTAATTATATCAAGTATGATTGTATAGAATGGATGGAGTCACACGAACTAAAAATCACAGTTCAAAGGGGCGGTGAATGGTTGCAAGTTATAGAGAAGCGCGCACACGTTCACCCGGTTACATTATTTTGTGACTATCAGGCCGGAAAATATATCACGCGTTACCATTAGGGATATTTTATATCCCTTTTTGACGTGTCCAAAATCAAGCGTGCAGCCGTTGGAGCTGTCGCAAGTTGTCCGGGTATAGTTCCGAGTGCTGTAGTACATTGACAAATTAACAAAAATATTCTATGATTTTATGATATACACATTTAAAGCCGTGTATTTGACGATTTAAGGGTTTTTAAACGTGTTAGCGTGGATTTTATCGAGTGCGCTACAATGAGCCGTAAAATGAGCCGTTTACAATGCTTTATAATATTTCTGCAGAGCTTTAAGCCGTCAAGCCGTGCCGGGTGCGAGTTGTTACAAGTCAGGCGCACCAATTCACGGAAAATGTTTGAATTTTCAGAAAACTTCACTCAATTAAAGTGTGGTGCGAGTTCTTTGCAAGTTCTCGACAAGTTTTTGTAAAATTTTGCGAACGGATTTTTGAAATCAAAAAAGTCAAAGGTAGGGGGGTATCAAAATATTTTAGGATTTTTTTGAATTTTGAATCGCCAAAAAATAAATGCTCTTGGCACTGTAGTCGCTCTCCCCTAGTTTCTCAATCAATTTCTGCCGTGTCATTTCTGGATTAGTCCGGTGTATGTATTCTAATAGTCTGTCTATTTTATCCATATTTTTGCTCCAATAAATCAAATATTCTGTCAGCCGTGTATACAATATTCCGTCCGTACAAGCTCATAAAGTCTGCGATTATTTCCTCTGTTTCCATGTCAATGTCACAGCCGTATGAGAATGAGTACACATGCACCAGCTCGTGGCATAGTATCTTGTCGGTCATATAATCAGACACATTATCAGCTATCGTTACTGTCTTGGTTGTGTTGTCGGTCACTCCTAGGCTTATTGTGCCGTCAGACCGCCTTAATTCGCTTGATATAGGCTTTTTAAATTGTATGTGCCACAATATATCATTAACTCTTATATCCATGCTTATACCCTCTAAAAACGGCTATGAGCATTACTGCCCATAGCCTTAATAATTACAGTTTTGACGCAAGATTGCTCATTTTGGTGCGCAAAAGATTGCGTTCATCAGGTGTCATGTCATTTAAAAGCTCCGATATATCTCCGCTTAATTCACGGATATACATGTCAAGGGCTTTCATTTTATGTTCTTTGTCCTCTGTTGAAACTCCTTTGTGCATTTCTTTTGTCTCGGTATAATGTCTCTTTGCTCTGTCATAATTGCTTTCACTCACATGTGGTGCAATTGGTTCAGAGTAGTACATCTTACCTCGGCTCTTATCCATGTCGCGCATATACTCCATGTCGTTGTAGTTTACCGGCATATGATAATATGGTGGCTCGGTGTATCTCCTGTAATCGTCTTTTGAATTTTCCATAGCTTCAACAATCAGATAGTCCTTGTCAAATTCTACGATATTCTTAACAATCTCGGTAAAATCCTTTAAATCGTCAAGATTTTGCCCCTCAAAATTGTCAATTCCAATTCCGTCAACTTTAGCCTTGACGCATTCCATTATCTGTTTAGCCCATTTATGCATATCATCAAGCCTCCCTTACTGCGATTAAGTTACTGTTCTGTACTTCAATGGCCTGTGCTGATGTATTCTGCACTGCTACAGTACTGCAACAGCCGCAAGGTACATCCACGTAGGCTTGAGCAGAGACGTTAAACATATTCAAAACTGCTGCTGGTGTGACTATCATTCGTGTTGACTGTAAAGGCTCTCCGTCTACTGCAATGGCAAGCGAGATAGCTTCAACTGTACCGCCTGTAGGTATCTGAATGTTGCCGGAATACGATACTAAGAATCTAGCTTTGCACTGATTAGTAATACCTCTTAACTTGATAATTCCACTTCCCTGTCTGTGGACGATACATTTAGTTCCGCATACTGGTGTTTCTGTAAATGCCACATCTTCTCCGGCGGCAACTGTTTGTAATGCAATTCCTGTTATTTCCATTATCTTTACCTCTCTTTCACAAAATAAGGGCAAACATTATAGTCTGCCCTTTGGTTATAAGTAATACTGCTTAGCAGACATAATCTTGTATTCAGTTCTTCGAGTGGAAACTCGAAAGAAACTCGAAAGAACTCGATTAAGATACTCAATTATTCATTTTTGCGTAGCTGCTACTTTTAGCTGCTACTTTTAGCAGCCACAGCCGGTGTTGCATCCGCATCCATATGCATAAGCATTTGGATTAGGTACTGTGTATGCCGGGATTGGTGCCGGATTTACAGCGTTGATAATCTGCTGTGTCTGAGCTGCCATCTGAGTTGTAAGTAATGCACTCTGTCTATCCTGTGAAGCTGCTCTGCGAAGGTCGTTATTTTCTGCCTGTAAGCTAGAGATTTTTTCATTGCAGAGATAATCAAGAATAGCCCTCGTTCCTGCCTGCTGACTGTCAATGATGTCTCTTGTGTTGCTATTCATTGTGTTCTGTAAAGCACAAGTGTTAGTAGCCATGTTGTAGTTTACGCCTTGGATGGCTTCTCTCGTCTCGCAGCAGCAGTTAGCAAGCTGTGACTGTAAAGCGTTGGTATTCTGCATATTGGCAACTGTATCAGCGTTTACTGCCTGTTGTATGCCATAGCCGGTCTGCATGATATTTGTGTTAATACCATTAAAGCCTGTGAGCATACTGTTGTTCATGGCATAAAAGCCGTCACAAAGTCCGTTGGAAATGCCGTCTAACTTGCTGATAACTGCCTGATTGTCAAAACCTCTCTGGATTTCACTGCCGACACCACCATTAGTGCCACCGAAACCACCAAAACCGTTGCCCCAGCCCCCAAATATCGCAAATACTACGATAAGGAACCAAAGCCAAGAGCCGTCATTCCAGTTATTTCCGTTGTTTCCGTCCAAATTCGCCACGATAGGTACGCTTGGACAATTTCCTGTGTTGAACATCTGTTTTACCTCCAAAATTTATTTCATAAAGAGCCGTGCGCACGTTCTCTCATATGCTATATTCCAAAATTACCTTTAATCTGCTTCATTACATCATCAGGATTAATGCCTTTTTCCTTGCATAGGTTTCTTGCCATTTGCTCAATTCCCTTGCTGTTTCCGCTTTGAACCATGCTCATTGCGTTCTTAATCATTGGATTTCCCATTACACGATTATTGCTCATTATCTGTTGCATTATTCCCATTACATTCATGCTTTTTCACTCTCCTTACTTTGTGTTCGTGGAGTTTTTCTTTGCGCCCCTAAAGATAATTGCTCAATTTTCTCAGATAGTTCGTTGAGCTTTGACATAATACCCTCTGTGGCTTTCTCTGATAGGTCAAATTCAAGTTTTTCCGTGCCGCCTGATAAAATGTCTGTCTTATCGTTCAAAACCGGCTTAAAAGTCAATGTGCGTATTGTTCCGTCAGTGTTCCAACTCTTAGCATATATCTCTGTTAAATCCTGTTTTGGGAAAAATGCCACACTGCCATCCATTGGCACCTCGTTGGGATTAATAGTCTCAACTGCTTGTACTACTCTGCCACTTATTCCTTGTGTTGGTTCGGGCTGTTGGTATCTCTGATAGCTCGCCATTGGGTTATACTGATACGCTCCATAATTAGGTGTATAATTCATCATTGGTTGCTGATACGGCATGTTCATCTTTGTTATCCTCCAAAACTTCCTCTATCGCTTTAATGACAAGGGATAATGTCATTAGGTCGATTTTTTGTAACTCGCTTTTAGCAAATATTTGTTCTCTTACTTCATCGTCAAACATAACATCATCTCCTTATGCCTAAATTGTGGCATAAAAAAAGAGAAGAGCATTTCCATGTTCTTCTCTAATTATTGTCATGCATAAGGTTTTTCCATGTACCATTCATGTACCAATAGTGTACCATTTTTTGTTTATTTATGTGAATATATAACGAATTATATAAAATTAAGATTTCATGTGAAACATTGTAAAATTGAGGTATGTTGCGGTTTGTGAGGATATAATGAACTATGTTAAATACCCCTCGTAGCAACGATGCC